>JAESGJ010000029.1_pt1 | contig 389710 bp, 360 predicted proteins | sample 9266241 | NCBI WGS metagenome assembly JAESGJ01 (sample SAMN14514841, study PRJNA621669) | algae metagenome | isolation source: Brasilonema octagenarum HA4186-MV1 and co-occurring heterotrophs from wet... | place: USA: Manoa Valley, Hawaii | collected 2009-07-20
TTCTCGTGGTCCAGCACCATCCGCACCGCCCGGGCGCGCACCTCAGGTGAGAACTTGTTCGTCGTCTTGCTCGTCATAGCCCCTTCCTCTCAGGAGTTGGGGCCTCCGACAAACCCGGCGCGGTTCAGGGCAGCATGGTAGATGCAGTATTCGCGCTTTGTGTTTTCCGGTTGAGCCACGCCCTTCTGCGGACGCGCGCCAAACTTCCGCCATGCCTGGGTGTGGGTGTGTAGGGTGAAATTCTTGCCCGTCCGTTGCCGCACCAACGAGGCGACCTCGCCAGGTTTATGCGGATACATGTGATCGGCCAGTTTGTGCTGGACCAGCACGTTGTGGATCGCCTTGCCTTCCGCCGAGTCCGGCAAGATGAATTGGAAATGCGCCTTCGGCTTGGTCGCCGCGTCCAACGTGTAAACAACACGGAATTGGTATTCGAGATCGGCAAGTTGCGCCTCGGTCATCCCCTCCGTCAGCCGGGCGTCGACTGCGTCAATGTGGGCGGGGATTTCGTAGCGGTTCAGCGTCGAAAGCTGCTCCACGTTCATGCGAGTGAACTGAATCGCAAATGACAGGTCGTGTGCCAGCGACAGGCGCTTACCAAACAGGCTGCACATCGCCTTGTCGAAATTCAGGCAGTTGGCCTGAAACAGCCCCAGCCACTTCGCATCTGCGCGACCGAGCAGCTTGTGCTCGACATCGTCTCTGAGCGTTTTCAGCGATCTGAGATTGTCTTTCATGCCCTTGGTGAGCGGACAATCATGCCGGTCCACCATCTGCCCGAGGTGAAGCGATCGGCCATCCTTGCCGACAATCTTGACGCCTTTCCGCTCGTAAAATTCGTGAAGCAGGTAGGTCCAGGCCACGTTGGCGAGCATCGTAAAGACTTCGGTCTTGAACCGCGTCGCGGGACTGTTGAAGACATGCACCGCGAGGATCATCGCCTCACGTGCGCGGATCAGCCGCTCGTGATCGTAGAGGTTGAGGCCCGTGCGCGCGTCATATGAGTTCTTCTTGATCTGGTAGAATTCGACCTCTTCGTCACTTGCGGCGATGACTGTGGGGTCATTTTTGGCTTCGGTGATCCGCGCGCTGTTGATGGTGGCTTCGCGACCAATATTGACCAGAGCTTGGATGTCCTGGTTTCGCCAGTCCTTGGCGAGCAGAGCCTTTACTATGGCTTTCTCGCTATCGGTGAGCGCGCCCTGTTTGCTTCGCATCACCATAAGGGCGCCTATTGGCCGAGCGCGGCGTCGCGAACTGCGCCGACCAGGTCGATGTTCGCCAGCACATGGTTTGTTGCCAGGTTGAAATCATGCCCGCTGGCTGGCGGGTCCACCTGCTCGATGACCTCCGCCAGTTCGCCAAGCCCAAAGACGTTCTCATAGTCGACGAAGACCGTCACAGCGGAGGTCCGGTTGTTGACGATGATCAGTTTGAGATGCGTCTGACTTGCGGCGTCGGCGATCAGCGCGCCGGATGTCGCGGGGTTGAAGAATGTCTCGAAGAACGCCTCGCAAGGGCTGCCTGCCGCGATCTGCCAGACGATGAAGGCGACGGCGCCGTGCGGTGTGTTCACCGCACCGGTATGGGCGAACATGCTGAGCGGCCGCACCGACGCATATTGCTCGGCACAGCCGGGATCGTCTTTGAACAGGACGCAGACTTCCTCGCCGATGGCCGGATCGACCGTCAGCTTAACGAGATTGCAGCCCGCAACGCCGATTTGCTCAGGCGGCAAGGGAGGGAGGACGAACTCATGTTCGCCATGGCGCCATTGATTATCCCTCATCAATTCTGCTCGTATTTGGAGGTCACTTTCAACGCAAAGAGTAGTGCGTCGGTCGCGGCGATAGCGCCTTGAACGTCGTGGCGTTCAAGGTTCGTCGAGCCCCCATGAGACAGCCGATTTAGCAAGATCTCGATGTACATCTTCAGATGATCGAGCACGTCATTGTAGTGGCCGTTCGCTTCACGGCCGCTCCATTGGCGCGCGCCGTCGATTAGATCGGAGAACGCGATCTTTTCGCTGTCCAGCCGGTATCTCACCGGAATGCGCTTCACGTCGCAAAACTCGCGCAGAGCGCGCTCGGCAGACACTCTGGCGGCGTTGCCGGCGGCGTTCACGTGGCCTTTGGAAAGAAATTCCTTAGCCAGATCGAGCGCTTCCTTTGCCGCGCTTGACGAGGTCGCCGCCGGGGTCGGCGGCGCTTGTAGGTTGGCTCCGGCATGTAGCTCGTAATACGACCAGAAGCGGTCGGCCAGGTGCCGCCGGTGATAGCTGCGCGTCATGTCGAACCATAGCCGATCATGCGTCAGTATGATGATCTGCCACTCCCGGAACTGATCCGCCAGCAAGTCGAGGATGGGCAGCCGATTAGACTGATCCAGACTGACGATCACATCGTCGAGTACCATGACCTTCGGCACATCGACCAACGTGGTGGCGGCGCACAGCTTTCTGCCCGCGAAATAGATTGCCAACGCAAGTGCGGATTGCCGAGCCTCATTCAATGAGAGGTGCGGAGCATCGAGCTCTTGGCCGTTGAACTTGATGACCGGCTTTATCGATTTGCCGTCGAAATCACGCAGCTTCACGGGCCAGGCATTGTTGTAGGTCAGGCGCGGAAAATCGAAGCGCTCAAGCTCCGTGTCCGTCCAGCCCAGCGCCTGGAGCATTTCGTTGACAAGGGGGACCAGAGCGTCAAGCGCCTCGCCGATGCCCGTGTTGACACTTGTACGGTAGAGGTTCCGCTCGTCCTTGTCGCGTCCGACGGATGTGTCCCAGCGCGGCGGACTGATATGCGTGCTCAGGACGCGCCAGAGGTCACGGATCGTTTTCTCCGACCCCTCGTGGGCGGTTCGGTAATCGCGCAGGACTGTTTGCACGCTGATATCGAACAGGTTGATTGCACCGCCGCTGTGGCGGAAGTTCGTTTCGAGCAGAGCTCGATAGTCGAGGAACGCCTTGCGATAGCCGGCGGCAAAGACGCGTTCACTCCGGTTTTGTCCAGGATCGCATGGGTGCCGGTTTTCATCCCATCTTTCGACGGCCCCGTCGTCGAACTCGACCTCAACCCACGTTTCGTCGAGCTCGAGACCGCTGAACAGATTGACGTTCTTTTCCAAGCGCGTGCGGCGCGCGCCTTTGCCCCGCTCGGCGACCGAGAAAAAACCATCCAGCGCATGAAAGATGGTGGATTTGCCCGACCCGTTTTCGCCGAAGATCACGACATTCTTGCCGTTGAACGGGATCGGCACCTCGCCAGGCCCCGGGAAGGCACGGAAATTCCGAAGCGTCAGCGTTTTGAGTCGCGGCGGCGCTTCGGCGTCCGCCTGTGCTGCTGGTGGCTGTGCTTGGTCGTTCAAATCGCCCCCCGAAATTCCAATTATCCCTTGCCCTCGATGATCCGCACCACGTCCAGCGTCTGGAGGTCTGACAGCATTACGCGCAGCGGCTTGGCCGGAGCGAGGTGTTCGCGGGCGAAGGCTTCGGCGGCGGCGGCGAGGCGTTCGCCTTCGCGGCCGGCGATGGCCTCCAGCCCGGCGGCCTGCGCGGCGTCGAACAGGCGGAGGCCGCGGGCGTGGAGATCGTCCGGGAAATAGAGCTCGTAGACGAGGCCGTTGAGGAGCTGCTCGAGGGCGGGGTTGGCGTGATCGGCGCGGAGCACGTCCACCAGCGCTCCGATCATCGCCTTTGGCGTCGGCGATGCCTTTGGCACCGGGAACTGTCCGACATACATGGGCTTGAACTCGAAGAAGCCGCCCTGCCGCCCTGCGTAGGCGGATTGCGCAATCCACCACGAAACCGGTGAATTGAGGCAGGCGCTGAGGAAGCGCCAGTCATCCGAAACGACGATGCTCGTCTTGTCGTTGCTAAAGAACCCGGCGGTGTCGGGAGCATAAGCTACCGTTTTCTCGATCGCCGGGACAATGATTTTGGGTTCGAGAAATGCCTCCCAGTAGGCGACATTGTCCTGGATCTCGAACCACTTGTATGACCCAGCCTTGCGGCCGGGCCATTTCTCCGCGTCAGTGGGCCCATCGATCCAGTCGGTTGGCTTGGACTCAAGCTTCTTCCGGTATTCCGCCAAATGTGTCTTGATGGCGGGATAGCGATCGATGTCGATTCCTCGGCGCGTGAAGATCAGCCACAAATCCTGCGGCTCCACTCGCCAGCGCTTGATGTCGCGCCCGCGCAGGAAGGGTTTGATGATCTCCGCGCTCTTGGAATCGGCGGCGATCAGCCGGGCGCGGGTGGCGCCGTCGATCACGAAGGCCTCGTTGTAGCCTGTCAAGATGCCGCGATAGAACCGCCCCTCGACATAGTCGCCGAGCGGCACGCCGGCGGCGCGGATGCGGGCGAGCAGGTCGCGCTTGACGGTCGGCTCGATCTGCCAGCCGCCTTTCTCCAGCGCCGATTGCGGCATAGTAAAGCCGTACTGGTCGAGATAGTCTTCGAACCTCTCCTCGTCCGCCTCCACGCCCAGGTTCTGCCAGTTCAATGCGCGGAAGCGGTCTTCGGGCTTCGGCCCCGGATGGGCGCGGCGTTCGGCCAGGATGATGGTGGGATAGGCGATGGCGTCGAACACGTCGGCGTCGCCGAAGTCGATCAGCAGGTGGAGCCGCGCGTTGACGGTCATCCAGTGGCGCAGGTTCTCGCCGTATTTGGCGCGGTACCATTTATTGGAGGTGATGTAGCTGAAGGCGCCGCCGGGCTTCAGCAGCCGCATCCCGCGCTCGATGAAATAGACGAACATGTCGGCCGTGCCGGCATAGCTTCCGAGCGGCTGGCCGTTGCGATCCTTCTGCCCATAGACCTTCTGCAGCGCGGGCTTGTCCTCGGTGAACCGCTCCTGCCGCACATAAGGCGGGTTGCCGATCACGATGTCGAACCCGTCGTGCAGTTGGAACATCCAAAGCGGATCGAAGAAGGGCGCGCTGGCGTTCTGGTCGAACGGATTCCAGGCGGCGGCCTTCTCGGCGTCATCGTGCGGAAGCGAGTGTTCCGCCTCGAGCACTTCGGACAGCTCGTCGCGATATTGCTGGATCAGGTCGCGGTACTTGCGTTTTGTGCGCATGGTGCGCGCGCCGAAGTGGCGCTGGGTCGCGTCCTCGATCAGCTTTTCCAGCTCATCGATCCGCTTGTTGGCGAACAGGTCGTCCTGCTTCGGCCGGTCGAGCGGAATCAGGCTGTTCGCCGCGACCAGCTTGGTTTCCAGATTCGGCAGCGGCTTTATGCCGAGGTTATCGCGGCCAGGATGCGGCTTCTGCTCGACGGCGAGGCTGATGAAGAAGCGCAGCTTGGCGATCAGGATCGCGATCGGCTGGATGTCCGAGCCGTAGAGGCATTTTTCGATCAGGTGCAGCTTGCGGACATAGTCGGCGAGATCGTTGTCAGCGAATTCCTCGTCAAACGCCTTGAGCGCGGCCTCGGCCTCCTCCAGCGCTTCTCCTCGCCGCGTCACGTCCTTGGTGCGGGCGTTTGCCAAATCGCGTTCAAGCGGCGCGCGCAACACGGCCCGCCATTTGGCATTGTCGGGGTCCAGCCGCTTCAGCACTTCCATCAGCGCCTGCAACATGCCCATCGGAAACGCGCCTGATCCGCAGGCAGGATCGAGCACCTTCATATCCTCGATCGCCGCGATCAGCGTGTCGCGTTCCTTGTCCGAGAACTTCGGGGCCGGCGCGGCGGGATCGAGCAAGGCATGGACCCGCACGGCCACGATCCCCTCCCCTTCAGGGAAGGGGTCGCGGCCGGGGGCCGTCCGTGAAAGACCCAGCTCTCCTGGCGCGGGGCCAAGGTCGAAAGCCTCGCTCTTCGGCCGAATGCCGCCGGCTTCACCCGGCTGCATGGCGATAAGCGCGCGGGTAAACTGGTGCGCCAGCGTCTCACGCACCATGAAATCGACCACGTAGCGGGGGGTGTAGAACGAGCCCGACATCTTGCGCGCCGAAGAGCTGGTTTCCGGGTTGTAGGAAGCCAGAAGGTTCTCGAACACCTTGCCGAGCAGCTCGGGATCGAGCGCTACCTCCTCTTCGACCGAGGTGTTCTCCTCGACCGTGAAGACGTAATCGTCGAATAGCGTGAAGAGGCCGCGCGCGGTGTAGCGCTTGCCTTTGGTTTCGTAATCCTCGTTGAGTTCCGGCGCATCCACCGTGTCTCCGAAGAAGATGCGGTTCGGTACGTGGAGGGTGTTCTTCGGATGGTCCGAGAAGCCGTCCACGCGAAGGCGCTTGCCGTCGCTGATCTTCGCAAGACCAGGATCGCGGGCGAGATCGCGCTCGGTCAACTCGCGGTCGAGGCATTCGAACAAGCCGCCGTTGAGGAACGGCACCTTGCGGAACAGATCGAGCGCGGCATCTGGATCGGCGAACAAGTCCTGATAGCGATACACGCTGTGCACCAGGAAGTGGCCGTCCTGCCCGCCGCCGGCGTTCTTGGATCGCCATTTGCGCCCCTCGCCCATCTCGGTGTTGAGCGTGGCGAAGAACAGGTTTTGCAGGATCGCGCGGTAGTAATTGCCTTCCTCTGCCTCTTTGCCCGAATCAGCTTTCAGCAGGCGGCGCGCCTCTTCCAACCGGAAAAGCTCGCCGGGGATCAGCCCGCGTTCCTTGATGAACCAGCAGAAGATCACGCGCGTGAGAAGGCGGATCAGCGGCACTGAGTTGCGGTCAGGTTTCTTGCTATCGCTATTCGGCGGATACGCACCCTCAGGAAACACAACCAAGCGGCGCGCCCAAAAGAACCAGTCGCTCAGGTCCCGGTAGAACTTCTCATTGAGCGTCTTGGTGGAAAGCGCTTCCTGCCAGCGATCGTGCAACTCGCCGAAGTTGGACGGGCGCGGGCGCATCGCCTGCCAGTCGAGTTTCGCGAGGATGCTCAGGTGCCCGCGATGCGGCCGCTCGGTCGAGACATTGAGGACGACGGAAATGCGTCCGGTCTGCACGTCGCGGCTGGCGTCGCGCTTGTGCTGGCGCCGCTCGCTGACCGCCAGCGAGACGCGCTCGCCATGACGAAACAGCAGGACGACCGGCATTGGGAACAGCGCGTTGACCGCTCGGGTGATCCCGGCGAGCGCCGATCGCTTCCATTTCTGGTCTTCCAGCGCGATGGCGAGGAAGACATAACTGTCGACGATCGAGCGGCCATAGCGCTCGCCGAGATCGATGGAGCCCTGATCGCGGCCCAGCATAGGAATTTCGTCGTTGGTCAGCTGGAACAGGAAGCGCACTTCGCGCCACTTCCCGAAATGAGCTGCGGCGCGCTCCAGCTTGCCTTCGTGGTCGAGCTCCCGGGCGAAGGTCGCCGGGTCGCCGTCGAGGGGGATTGTCTTGCCGCTGCGATAGCCGAGCGCTTCGAACAGGCCACGCCCCGCGGTTTCCAACGGCTGATCCGCGAAGGCGCGGATCGCACGGTCGATGCCGGCGACGTCCGTCACGCGGCAATCCCGGCCGGGCGGACGATCAGCCAGGTAATCAGGTCGTATTCGGAGCTTGCGCGCGCCTGCGCTGCTTCATCGGGAATGCGGGCTCCACGCCCGGCGGCGAGCGAGGCCAGCGTGCGTTTGGCCGAAGTTTCGCCGATCGAGCTTACAGCGGCCTCGATCAGGGCGTCGTAGCGCTCCAGCCTTTCACCTTGATCCGTCTCATCATCGAAGGCGTTGCACAGTGCATCCAACGGCTCGGTGTGGCCCAGGCTGAGTGCGCGCCACGCCTCTAGGATCGGCTTCGGCTGGCCGAATGCGAAGCGCACGGCGCCGTCATCCTTCACATAGACCAGGTAGTAGGGATCGAGCGGGTTGATCTTCACCTGCTCAGGGTTGGGATCGGCCGGCCGGCGGCGAAGGCAGAATATCACGCCGGGATCGAGCGAGCCGCCCTCGACCTCATTCGGGACGATGGCGTGAAGACCGAGCGGGGCGTCGCGCAGGGCCTGCTCGTTCGCCTTGGCAAAGCCGAGCAGGTCGGCGCGGAAGTCGTCGAGCGCGAAATCGGCCAGCGTGACGCCGCCGGTGGAATCCTCCAGGTCGAAAACCTCGTCCTTCAACCGCAACAATTGCTCGTCGCGCCAGCGCAGGTCGCCTTCAGCTTCGGCCTTCTTGTTGAGCAGGTCGTCGTCGCCAGTAGCCGACAGATCGACCAGCCGCATCCGCGCTTCGACCCGGCCCTTCAGGCCCAGATATTTGTTGAGTTCCTCGGTCGGCCAGAAGTTGACCATGCGGATCGTATCGTTGAGGCTGCCGATCCGGTCGATCCGCCCGAAGCGCTGGATCAGGCGCACCGGATTCCAGTGAATGTCCACATTTACCAGTAGGTCCGCGTCCTGAAGATTCTGGCCCTCGGAGATGCAATCGGTGGCGATCAGAAGGTCGATTTCGCCGGCCTGATCCGCCTTCTTCATGTCCGCGCGGCGCTTCGCGCGTGGGGCGAAGTTGACGAGGATGTCCTGGAAATGCGCGCGGCCGAACGTCGTCTTGCAATCCGCCCCGGTGACCAACGCGACCTCAAGTCCCAATTCCTTCGCCAAGGGAAGAAGCTGCTCGTAGAGATAGCGGGCCGTGTCGGTATAGGCCGTGAAGAGGATGACCTTGCGATTGGTCTCGCCCTTTCTGTTGGTAGATGGATTGGCTGCCTTGTCGCGAATGATTTCAGCAAGCTTCTCCAGCTTGGCGTCGCGGGCCGGCGTGACGAGGCGCGCCGCCTCGGCCAGCCCGACGATCCGCTCCCGGTCGCGCAGAAGCGCTTTCTTCCACCGTTTGCGGTCAATGTGTGCGAGCTTGTATTTGAGCGCGCCACCGACCTCGAAGGCTTCCTCAAGCTCCTCGTCCAGTTCCTCTTCTTCGTTCAATTCGGCATCGACTGAGGCCGCCTCGTCATAGGCGTCCAGCTCGCGGACACGCCGGTCGATACGGTGGATCATCCGATCCATCGTCATGCAGAACGAACTGACCGAGCTTTCCAGCCGCTTGAGGAAGCCCGATTTCATCATCGCGATCAGGTATCGCTCGCGATTGCCCTGATCGAAGTTCCCGCCCTTGTCATAGAGGTGGTGGTGTTCCGGCGGGACAAAGGTGAGCGGGCTGTACAGGGCCAGTTCGAGCCGGCTTATCGCCTCGTCCACCGCTTCGAATGGAGGGAAGCCACCCTCGGTGTCGATGTTGGGAAAGATTGACACGGGCGCGGCGCGCTTGGGAAAGCTGCCGATCCGCTCCATCGACGCGGCATAATGACGCTCCACATGCTGACGCGACCGGGCGATCGTGACGCCGTCCAGCAGTCCGAAGAGCGCGGGTGGCAGGCTTGCAAGCAGGGTCGCCGCATCCCGATCACCGCTCTTGGCCCATTCCACGAACCTGCGCTGAGCCATACCGATCAGCCCCGCCAGGTTAGGGACGCCAACCTCAGCAAAGCCATCGTTCTTGTCGGAAGAAATGAGATCGAGCTGGGCCTTGAGATCGCTCAGGTCGTTGTTCACCGGTGTAGCCGACAGCAGCAGCACTTTGGTTTTGAGCCCGGCTTTGACGATGTCGTCCATCAACCGCTCGTAGCGGGTCTTGCGGCCATTGCCGCTGCGGTTGCGGGAAGCGTTCCGGAAGTTGTGAGATTCGTCGATGACGACGAGGTCGTAATTGCCCCACTCGATTTTCGAGAGATCGATGTCACCGACCTTGCCCCTCTCGCGCGATAGATCCGTATGCGAGAGGACGGTGTAGCTGAAGTTGTCGGAACGCAGCGGATTGAGTTCGCTGTTGTTGAACCAGAGGTAGTCCGTCCAGTTCTCCCGCAACTTCTTGGGGCAGAGCACGAGGACGTTCTTGTTGCGCTTCTCGTACCACTTGATCACGCCGAGCGCGGTATAGGTTTTGCCCAAGCCGACGCTGTCCGCGAGAATACAGCCGCCGTGGCGCTCCAGCTTCGTAAGGATGGCGCGAAGGCCGTCGCGCTGGAAATCGAACAGTGCCTGCCAGGTCGCGGTCTGCTCGAAAGCGGTCTGCTCGAACTGCTCCGCTTCATCAGCCTGCTCCGCGAGGTAGTCGCCGAAGATGTGAAGCAGGGTCTTGAAATAGACGAATTCAGGGCTGGCATGCGCATAGAGCGTTTCGAGCACGCGCAGGACTTCGCCCTTCACGTCGTCCGTAAGGCTCTCGTCGGCCCAAAGCTCATTGAACCAGGCAAGCAGGTCTTCACGATCGCGGTCGCCATCGACCACGAGGTTCAATTCGATATTCGGCGATGATCCGAGTCCGAGCCCGTTTACCGTGAAGTTCGAACTGCCGAGCAGCGCGTGACTCCGCCGGCCGTCGTCAACGTGGATCAGTTTGCCATGCAACAAGCCTGCGCGCTTGACCGAGCGGACTTCGACCCTCTCCCGAATCCAGGCAGCACAACGTTGCGCAACCGCCCGTTGCCTGATCTGCTCGACCAGCCGCAGCCCGCCCTCGTCTAAAGCAAAGGCGGGCGGCACAAGCCCGCCGTTGTTGGCGTCGCGCAAAAACCGGGGCTCGCCGAACAGGAAACGCATCCCGTCGACGGCATCTAGCGTCCCACGAAGGTGCTCATAGGCGAAGGTCGTGAAGTATGCGGACACGACCGAAAGGTGGCTGCCCGCGACGCCCCGCTCGGTAATGAACTCGTGGGCCGCGCCCCTCTCGCGGTTGTCCCGTATGCCCGATCTCGCCGTCACAATTCCCCCTCATACTGGCTTGGTCTGATGCCAGAGATGTCAGCAGTTTCAAAGCCCGCGGACTGGCCTAAACTGATGGCAGCACGACCATTAATTTGATCTCGTTCGTCGAGAGCGCAGGCGGGGCTTCAATCGCCAGCCGGCTTGGGAATCCGTCCGGCTCAGTTGAAATCTCCTTCGGGACGTTGCAAAAATGCCCCGGGTTCATTCCCAGCCCAGTTGGGAACTCGGGCACACCGTACGCGACGGGTCGCTGGCACAAAGCGTTGAATTTACTTGAGAAAATGCCGATTTTACGAGTGGCAGCTTCTCAATCGAATTCAAATCGGGCTCTGTCTTCAAATCACTTCTGATTAAATGATTGATATTACGCCACCTTTCTCCCGCACCTCTCCAATCAAACCTGACTGACGTTTGCCGAATCAGCGGGCCGGTCGTATCCGTCTGGAGGCTGGGATCAGCACTCGGGAATCGAACCACTTTTCCGATTTGGTCCCGGGGCAAGCGCATGGGGCAAATCGTAAACCACATCGTCTTTCGATAATAATTTCAACGCAGTGGGAGCCGGATGGTAGTCCTCTTCTGGCACCATTTTTCTGCCGGCGCCACGCGCCGGACAGCAGCAGGCTTAGAGACAATCAGCCGCGCCCCCTTTGTCAGGGGCGCAGACGATCGCTGCACTGCCGGTCGGTGTCAGGAATTATTGCCGAGGTCTGCCGGCGGGGCGACCGGCACGGGTGCGGGCTCGTCGGCGTATCGCTGTTCGGTCAGGATCTGCCACCCGGTGATGAACAGCGCGGCGGCCAGCGGCCCCACGACGATGCCGCTCAGCCCCACCATCTGGATCCCGCCCAGCGTGGTCACCAGCACCACCCAGTCGGGCAGCCCGGTATCGCGGCCGACCAGGATCGGGCGCAGGATGTTGTCCGCCAGCCCGACCAGCAGCATGCCCGACGCGATCACCACCACCCCCTGCCAGATCGCGCCGGTCGCCAGCAGGTAGATCGCCACCGGCGCCCAGATGATCGCCGGGCCGATCGCCGGCAGCAGCGACGCGATCGCCATCATCACGCCCCACAGCAGGGCCGCGGGTAGCCCGACGATCCAGAAGGTGATCGCACCCAGGGCGCCCTGCGCCAGCGCGACGACGCCCGATCCCTTGATCGTCGCGCGCACCACCAGCACCAGCTGCGCGCTCAGCCGCTCCGCCACCGTCGGCTCCAGCGGCAGCGCGCGCACCAGCGCCGGCCCGATCCGGTCGCCGTCGCGCAGCAGGAAAAAGGTGGCGTAAAGGCCGACGCCAAAGGCCAGCACGAATGCCGCGGCATTGGCGCCGATCGATAGCGCCCGCTGCACCAGATCGCTGGTGCTGCTCGCCAGCACACCCGAAACCCGCGCCTGCACCCGATCGAACGTGCTCAGCCCCGATGAATCCAGCATCCGCTGCACGCGCCGGGGCAGCGCATCGTGCATCTGCTGGAAATAGGCCGCGAAGTCGACCTGCCCGGTACGCAACTGGTTGTACACGCCCGCCGCCTGGTCGACGATCAGGCTCCCCAGCACGATGGCCGGGATCACCACGGCCACCGTGATGATCAGCAGCGTCATCGCCGCGGCCATGTTGCGCTGCCTGGGCCAGCGCTCGAGAAAACGCTGAAACAGCGGCTGGAACAGCAACGCCGCGAGCGCCGCCCACAGCAGCGAGCCGATGAAGCCCGACACGATGATCACCAGCGCCAGCGTGATCAGCAGCAGAAAGGTGAGGAAACCGCCGGATTCGACACGGTGGCGGGCGATAGGCATCGTACTCGATCCTCAAGGCTGTCTGGCCTCGCGTCCTTGCCCCGCCGACGCGCGCTGTAAAGCGGCTTTCGCGCCACCGGAGTTACCGGCGGGATGACAGGCGCAATCGGCACGGCGCTGCTTGCGGGATCGGCGGCGTCCCGCCATGTCTGGCCAGCGCATGACCGAGACACCCGCTCCCTCCCCGACCGACGTCGCTGCCGAGCCCGACCTGCCCGCGCGCCTCGCCCGCGCCATTACCCTTGGCGGGCCGATCCCCGTCAGCCAGTTCATGGCCGCCGCCAATGCGCATTATTATGCCACGCGCGATCCGCTGGGCGCCGATGGTGATTTCACCACCGCGCCCGAAATCAGCCAGATGTTCGGCGAGCTGATCGGGCTGTGGGCGGCCGATCTGTGGGATCGCGCCGGTCGCCCCGAGGTCCGCTGGGTGGAGCTCGGCCCGGGGCGCGGCACGCTTACCGCCGATGCGCTGCGCGCCGCCGCGCGCGCCGGCTTCGCCCCGCCGGTCCATTTCGTCGAAACCAGCCCGGCGCTGCGTGCGCGTCAGGCGGAGCGGGTGCCCGCCGCCACGTGGCACAACGATGTCGAGGATCTGCCAACCGACCGGCCGATGATCGTCATCGCCAACGAATTCTTCGACGCGCTACCGATCCGTCAGTTGATGCGCGGGCGCGCCGGCTGGCACGAGCGGATCGTCGCGTGCCAGGATCTCCTGTTCCTCCCCATCCCCGGCGCCTCCGTGCCCGACAGCATCATTCCCGACGAGCTGCGCGCGGCCGCCCCCGGCGCGATCATCGAAACCTCGCCCGCCAGCGTCGGGATCATGCGCGTGCTCGCCGCGCGCATCGTCGCGCAGGGCGGCGCGCTGCTCGCGATCGATTATGGTTATGAAGGTCCGGCGATCGGCGAAACGCTCCAGGCGGTGCGCGGCCACGCCTTTGCCAATCCGTTCGATGAGCCGGGCGAGCGTGACCTCACGGCGCACGTCGATTTCGCCACGTTGGGCGCGGTCGGCACCGCGAGCGGCGCGCTCGTCTCCGGCCCCGTGCCGCAGGGCGCATTCCTCACCCGCCTCGGCATCGACACGCGCGCCGCCGCGCTCGGCCCACGCGTCGCGCCCGATCGCGATCGGCTGGTCCAGGCGATGGGCACCTTGTTCAAGGCATTGGCCATGCGGCACCGCGACTGGCCCGAACCGGCAGGATTTCAATGATCGACTATCGCAATGCCGTCAGCACCGATGGCGACGCGCTCGACGCGATGGCGCGCCGCGTGTGGCTGGCGACCTTTGCCCATTCCGCCCCGCCGGGCGATATCGAGGCCTATGTGGCGGAGGCATACGGCCCCGCCGGCACGCTGCGCCGCCACCTCGCCGACCCCGCGTATGACTTCCAGATCGCCTTGGAGGGCGGCGCGGTGATCGGCTATTGCAAGGTCGGCCCGAGCTTCTTCAAGGGCGAGGTGCCGACCGAGGGCACGCTTCACCTCCACCAGCTTTATGTCGATCCCGCCGCGCACGGCAGCGGTGTTGCCGCGCACCTGCTCGACTGGGCGTGCGATGTGGCGCGCCGCCGCGATCTCAGCGCGATCCTGCTCACCGTTTGGGAAGAAAACCACCGCGCCCGCGCCTTTTACGCCAAGCACGGCTTTGCCCATATCGGCGATTATGCGTTCAAGACCGGCGAACAGATCGACCGCGATCTGATCATGAGGCGCGACCTGTGAGTGACGTTGACGTAATCCGCGCCAACGCGCTCGGCGATGTGCCGCACGGCTTTCTCGGCCGGCGTGGCGGCGTGTCGCAGGGGCCTCACGGCGGGCTGAACGTCGGGCTCGGCTCGGACGACGATCGCGCCGCGGTGGAGGAGAACCGCCGCCGCGCGGCCGATGCGGTGCTGCCCGGCGCGCCGCTCGTCACCTGCTACCAGGTCCACGGCGCCGACTGCATCCGCGTCAACGCGCCCTTTTCCGATCGCCCGCATGCCGATGCGCTCGTCACCGATCGCCCCGGCCTTGCGCTCGGCATCCTCACCGCCGATTGTGCGCCCGTGCTGCTTGCCGACGCGGCCGCCGGCGTGGTCGGCGCGGCGCATGCCGGCTGGAAGGGCGCGATCGGCGGCGTTACCGATGCCACGGTCGCCGCAATGGAGCGGCTGGGCGCGCAGCGTGAGCGCATCGCCGCCGCGATCGGCCCGTGCATCGCCCGCCCCAGCTACGAGGTGAACGAGGCGTTCCGCCGTCGCTTCGAGGCGGAGGATCCCGCCAACGAGCGCTTCTTTGCCGACGCGCGCGCCGGCCATGCGCAATTCGATCTGGAGGCCTATGTCATGCACCGCTTGGCCAGCGCCGGCATCCGCCGGATCGAGGCGCTGGGGCTCGACACCTATGCCGACGAGGACCGCTTCTTCAGCTATCGCCGCGCCACGCACCGCGGCGAGCCCGACTACGGCCGCCAGATCGCGATCATCGGTCTGAAATAAGGCGCTGCTTTCGCGCTCGCTCCCCAAGCGCTAGAGCAGAGAAAACGCGCGGCGTGATCCGCAGGCAAGCGTCGCATTTGATCGACGCGCGCCGCCCCAAGGGTCAGCTAGCCGCCGCGCGAAGAGACAGATAGGGCCAGGCACATGCAGCACGCGGACGTACTCATCCTTGGCGGCGGCCTGGTCGGCGCGACACTGGCGATCGCGCTCGATCGCCACGGCATCTCCACGATCGTGGTCGATCCCGCCGATCCCGCCGTTACCTTGTCCGCCGGCTTCGACGGTCGCGCTTCCGCCATCGCCAGCGCCAGCCATCGCATGCTCTCCGCGATCGGCGTAATCGACCGGCTGGCAGGGCAAGGCTGCGCCATCCGCCAGATCCGCGTCAGCGACGGGCTGGAGCCGGGCGCGCTCGATTTCATCCCCGACGCCGACGATGACGCGCTCGGCACCATGTACGAAAACCGTGCGCTGCGCCGCGCCCTGTCCGAGACGATGGCCGAAAGCGGCGTCGACTTCCGCCCGCTCACCCGCACGACCGAGGTGGAGCGCTCGGCCGCGGGCGTCCGCGCCCGGCTCAGCGACGGCAGCGAGGTCACCGCCTCGCTGCTGGTCGCGGCGGAAGGGCGCAATTCGCCGACGCGCGCCGCCGCCGGGATCACCACCGCCAATTGGCGCTACGATCACGCCGCGATCATCGGCGCCTTCCACCACGAGATCTCGCACGAGAATATCGCGTTCGAGATCTTCTATCCCTCCGGCCCCTTCGCGCTGCTGCCGCTGGTCGACGATGACGACGGGCACCGCTGCGCGATCGTCTGGTCGGTGAAGCAGGCGGACGGGCCGGGCATGCTGAAACTGTCCGACCGCGCGTTCCTGGCTGAGGCGGAAAAGCGCATGGGCGGGTTCCTCGGCACCTTGTCCAAGGCCAGCCCGCGATCGAGCTACCCGCTAGGCTTTCACCACGCCGCCTCGATCACCGCCGAGCGGCTCGCGCTCGTCGGCGACGCCGCGCACGGCATTCACCCGATCGCGGGTCAGGGCCTGAACCTCGGCTTCCGCGACGTCGCGGCACTGGTCGAGGTGCTGGTCGACGGCCGCCGCCTGGGGCTTGAGGCCGGCGACACGCAGCTGCTCGACCGCTACCGCCGCTGGCGCAGCCTCGACACGATGCTGGTGGCGGGTGCCACCGACGGGCTCAACCGCCTGTTCAGCATCCCCGGCCGCACCGCCAGCGCCGTGCGCCGGCTCGGCATCTCCGCCGTCAACGCCATCCCACCACTCAAAGACCGCTTCATGGCCGAAGCCCGCGGCGAAAGCGGCGCGCTCCCGCGATTGCTGCAGGGGCAGATGGTCTGAGGGCAGGCAAGCGCACGAGGCAAACTGCTGGATCGATTGTGACGGCAAACGTCTGCCGTTCGATCCGTCACCTGATTGGAGGATAATGAGCTATGTCGCTGCGACTGCCGCAAGACCTCGGATCCTCCTTCGCACCGGACCGGGCGAATGACGCCTTCAACCACGAAGTTTTAGCTGAAAAGGCAGCGTCGCTGGGCCGGGCCGGAAAGAAGCTGGCTGCAAAACTTAGCGAATTGCGTGACGCCAACCCGGACGCTGATCGCGCACCACTAATCAGGGAGGCGGCTGAGGCCGCGCACAGCTACTTCATACAACAAGAGCTGTGTGGATTATACACCCACCAGGGTATCATCGACGATTACGATGTGCCCAGAGAGGTGCTGGCACGAATGGGTGCTCGCTAACGACGCCGCAAAGCGCCCGATCGTCCAGATGGACGGCCGCTAATGGGTGATAACGGCCGCGTGCCCGCTCACCCCGCCACCCGCTCGATCAGCGCCATCGCCGCGTGCGGATTGCGCTCTTTCGCGCCGGCAATGAAGAACACGAACGTATCGCGCGGCGTCTTATCCGGCTGCGCGTCGTTCACATAAGGCAGCCCCTCGGGCGTCCCGCCACCGGCCCAGGTCCGCGCCGCCCCCGCCCAGCCGTCCAGCGCGGCGGGCGTATAGCCCAGTGCTTCTTCCTCCACCGCCGTCTCCAGCCGCGCATAGACGAAATCGCCCGTCACATCGGCGATCGCGGGATATTCGGCCGACGCGCCATAGACGATCGCCACGTCGGCCGCGCGGCACATGTCCACGAACGCCGGCACCGCAAAGCTCTCGTGCCGCACCTGCACCGCATGGCGCAGCACCACGCCATCCTTCTCGCGCGGCAGCAGCGCCAGGAATGCGCGGAAATCTTCCTCGTCGAACTTCTTGGTCGCCATGAACTGCCACAGGATCGGCCCCAGCTTGTCGCCAAGCTCCACGATCCCCTGCCCGACGAACTTCGCGACGGATTCGCCCGCCTCCGCCAGCACCTTGCGGTTGGTGCAGAAACGCGACGCCTTGAGCGCGAAGACGAAGCCGTCGGGCGCCGTCTCGGCCCAGCCGGCAAAGGTCGCCGGCTTGAACCCGCTGTAATAGGTGCCGTTCACCTCGATCGCGGTCAGGTGTCGGCTGGCATATTCCAGCTCGCGCTTGATCGGCCATTTGGCGGGGTAAAAGCTGCCGCGCCACGGCTCGAAGGTCCACCCGCCGATGCCGACGCGAATCGCTGTGTTGGTCATGCGCCCGGCTGTAGCAGGGTGACAAAGCCGCGTCCTTGCCCGCCCATCGGGCCGGCGGCGGCAGTCGCTGCTGTTTCGCAAGAAAGGCTGCCCTTCTCGGCAGCCACTGGAGCGGGCGAAGGGACCGCACCATCCCATTGGAAGTCCTCGCAAAACCGTCGAAATCACGGTTCAGCACCAAGATCGTCTCCACCAAGCGTCTACACAATGATGCCGCTCGTGGTGCTCCAAGCCCTCGTAAATGCCCGGGAAATCGTCGTCAGGGCTCACGGTGCGGCCCGACCACCGCAAGGTGGTCGAGGTTGAGCGCCGGGAACCGAACGGCATTCAGCGCTTCGGCAAGTGCTCGCGGTCGGTATCCGCTCCCGTAGTTGTCGGCCACTGCGGTGCCTTTGCCATCGGTCGTCCAGCCTCCGAGCAAGAGCGCGAGATCGCGATCGATTTTTGCCTCGCGCAGCCCATCCCTGAAGTTGTGGCGAAATGAGTGGAAGCACGTCAGTGGCGCAGCCGCATCCGCGTTTTCGAGGAAACGGGTGAACCACCTCGATATCGCTGTGGATCGGTAGCCAAGGTGGCCGAACGGAAGTTCGGGGAACAGGTTGGTCTCACCACACAGGCGTTGCGAGGCCGCGAACGCCAGAAAGCCGCAGCGGATCAGTTCATCGTGGACGGGCACGACTCGTTCGCTCGCGTTCGTCTTCACGCGCTTCTCGTCCCCGGTAAGACTGACGCCCGAGGTCACGTTGAAGCAGGCAACCCCGTCCATCTCTCGAATGTCGGATACCTCAAGCTGGCAAATCTCGTTGAGTCGTAGGCCGCTGAACAGCGCGATCAGCGGCACCCAGAATCGAGCGCGGCGCGGTCGCTGATCGCCGGGGATCGCGTAGCCATTCGCGTCGTCGCGACACCCGGTGTAAATCGGCGCATCGAAGATGCGGCGAAGCTGCTCGGGTGAGAACGGATTGCGCTTATCGCGCTTCTTCACCGGGTCGGGGAGCTTGAGCCCCTTGAGCGGATTGCGGTCAAGATACCCCTCGTTGATCGCCCAGTTCATTACCCCGCCGAACCGATTGACGTAGGCGTTGAGGTTTGCGGTGCTGATGAGGCGGGTCTCGCCCCTCGCCTTGGCGGCAGCGACCACCTCCTTGATCGTCATGTCAGGGAAGCGTTGATGCGCGCTCTTCGGCATCTCGCGGAGCAACGCCACAAAGTCGCGGCATCCCTCGCGCGTGATATCGGTGAGCGCAGTCTGCTCACCGAACACCTCGATCACCCATTTTCGGGTCGTCGCGTGAGCGATCTGGGTCCGTTTGCTCCATTGGTGCTTCGGGTCGGCGATGAAGCGATCGTAGACATCGCCAATCGTGCGCCTGTTCGACGGCGGGGGCGGCGCTGGCGGCTGCGGAGCAGCCGGAGCCCATGGCAACGAAATAGGTGGGCCATTCAGCGTGGTGACGATCAAGGCCGGATCGGCCAGCCTGCCGATCGAGGCCCGCGCCTTCTCGAACTCGCTCTCCACATCTGCCGCGATCCTATGGATGCGCCGAAGAGCCATCGCGTAGCTGTCAGTATCGAGTGAGCGCCATACCTCGCGCCCTTCCCAGACCGTCAGGAGATCGGTCGGCACCCGTCGTCTGTAATGAAAGATGCCGCGCTTCGAGCACAGGCCAATCGGTCGATTGTGGAGACGCCTTGTGTAGACGCCCTGACGACGATTTCCCGAGCATTTACGAGGGCTTGGAGCACCACGAGCGGCATCATTGTGTAGACGCTTGGTGGAGACGATCTTGGTGCTGGACCGTGATTTCGACGGTTTTGCGAGGACTTCCAATGGGATGGAAGTCGCTGGAGCGGGCGAAGGGATTCGAACCCTCGACCCCAACCTTGGCAAGGTTGTGCTCTACCCCTGAGCTACGCCCGCTCTGGCGTCAGTCCCGGTTGCTTCCGGGCTGGGTGAGGCGCGGCCACTAGCAGCGGGTTTTGAGGGCCGCAACCCCCTTTGCAACATTCTTGGTAGAAAGATTGACCGACGCCGCGCTTCCCGCCTAATTCCGCTCCCGCATGACCGCGCCTACCATCTTGCTCGTCGAGGACGATCCCGCGCTTCGCACCCTCACCACGCGGGCGTTGCAGGAAAACGGCTTCAACGTGCGCCCCGCCTCCGCCGCGCCGGAAATGTGGCTCGCGCTGGATGCCGGCCCGGTCGATCTGGTGCTGCTGGATATCATGCTGCCCGGCACCAGCGGCATCGATCTGTGCCGCTCGCTGCGCCAGAAAAGCGACGTGCCGATCATCTTCATCTCCGCCCGGTCGAGCGAAACCGATCGCGTCGTAGGGCTGGAGCTCGGCGCGGACGATTATATCGCCAAGCCCTTCGGTGTGCGCGAGCTGGTCGCCCGCGTGCGCGCCGTGCTGCGCCGTCCGGCGCTCGATCGCCGCTCGGGCGAGGGCGACCAGGGCCTGCTGAGGTTCGAAGGCTGGACGGTGAACCTGCCGCGCCGCGAATTGACCTCGCCGACCGGCGCGTCGGTCGACCTCACCGGCGCGGAGTTCGACCTGCTGGTCGCGCTGGCCGATCACGCGCAGCGCGTCATCGCACGCGAGCGGCTGATCGAGCTGTCGCGCACGCGCCTGGGCGACAGTTCGGATCGCTCGATCGACGTGCTGGTCAGCCGCCTGCGCCGCAAGCTGTCGAGCGCGGGCGAACAGGCGCCGATCGTCACCGTGCGCGGCGTCGGCTACATGCTGAACGTGCCCGTGGAGCGCAGTTGAGGCGCTTTCTCCCGTCGGTCGGCCTGCTCGGGCAGGTCGTCGCGATCCTGCTGCTCACCATGGTTATCGAATTCGGCGTCTCGACGCTGCTGTACGAGCGGGCGAGCGAATTCTCCGTGCGCGACGACGAGGCACGTCGCCTCGCCGAGCATCTCGTCATCAGCCGCCGCCTGTTGGAGGATCGCGCACCGGCGCAGCGGCCGGCGCTTGCCAATGAGCTGACGACCGATCGCTACGAGGTGCAATGGGATGGCGCCGCCGGCATGCAGCCCGCGGTCGAGCCGGCGCTCGATACGATGCGGCGCCAGATCGTGGAATGGGAGCCGAGCCTGCGCACCGGCGATGTGCGGCTGCGGCTCATCTCGCCCGGCCGCAGTTCCAAGGTGCGCGGCGCGCTGCGCCTGCGCGACGGCAGTTGGCTCCACTTCCGCACGCTGAACGCCGTCGCGAAGCTCGACTTCGCCTTTGAGCGCATCCTCCTCGGCCTGGTGCCCGCCATCGCGCTCATGGTGCTGGGCGGCCTCATGCTGCGCCGCGCGCTCTTTCCGCTGCGCCGCCTGGCCGAGGCGGCGGACCGCGTCGGGCACGATACGGTGGGCGCGGTGCCGGAGGATGGCCCGCGCGAGGTGCGTCGCCTGGTTGGCGCGTTCAACCGGATGCAGGATCGCATCGGCGCGCTGATCGAGGCGCGCACGGAGGCGCTCGCCGCGGTCGGCCACGATCTGCGCACGCCGCTCGCCCGGCTGCGGCTGCGTACGGAGGCGCTCGGCAGCGCCGACACGCGTGACGCGATCGGCGGCGACATTGCGGAAATGGAAGCGATGATCGCCTCGCTGCTCGCCTTCCTGAGCGGCGACAACGATCCCGAACGCCCCAGCGCCGTCGACCTTGCCGTGCTGTGCGCCACCCTGGTCGACGATGCGACCGACAGCGGCCACGACGCCGCCTACGCCGGCCCCGACCATTTCGAGCTGCGCCTGCGCCGCCTGGCAATTAAGCGCGCGCTCACCAACCTCATCGATAACGCGATCAAATACGGCCAGAGCGTCAGGGTGGAGCTGATCCCCGGCGACGGCATCGTCACGCTGCGGGTCTGCGACCAGGGCTCCGGCGTCCCGGACGAGGAGCTGGTGCACATCCTCGAGCCGTTCGTGCGGCTCGATCCGGCACGCGGGCGGGACACCATCGGCTTCGGTCTGGGGCTGCCGATCGCGGTTCAGGCGATCAAGGCGGAGGGCGGCACGCTCAGCCTTTCGAACCACCCCGACGGCGGCCTGGTCGCCACCATTGTTCTGCCCATCACGCAATGGGCGCTGCCCGGACACAAAACGTAACGGGGCCGCTGCGCGGCAGAAAGGCGCGCTCTTTAGGTTGGTTCTTTAGTTTAAAGGAGCAGCCTTCGTGAACGAACTGATCGGCCGCGTCTTCAATTTCGAAAAGACCGTCTATGAGGACAGCCGCGCGCTGTACTCGAAGCTCGCCAACTTCGGCCAGGAGCCCAAGGCGCTGATGATCAGCTGTGCTGATTCGCGCATCGTGCCCGAACAGATCATGCAGGCGCAGCCCGGCGATCTGTTCGTCTGCCGCAACGCCGGCAACATCGTGCCCCCCTATGCCACGCAGAACGGCGGCGTCACCGCCACGGTGGAATATGCCGTGATGGTGCTCGGCATCCGCGACATCATCGTGTGCGGTCACTCCGATTGCGGCGCCATGAAGGGCCTCGCAGCGGACCCCAAGACGCTGGAAAGCATGCCCAACGTCGCAGGCTGGCTGCGCCACGGCTCGGCGGCACGCCAGGTGGTCGACAGCAGCTACAGCGAGCTGGAGGAGAACGAGCGGATTCGCGCGATCAGCCTCGAAAACGTCGTGGCGCAGCTTGCCCACCTGCGCACGCACCCGTCGGTCGCAGCCGGCGTCGCGCGCGGCGAGATCGCCCTGCACGGCTGGTTCGTGGACATCCACAACGGCCAGATGCTCGCGCTGAACGGCGACACCGGCCGCTTCGAATCGGTCGGCGGCGATCGCCCGCTCCCCGTCGCGTTGCCGGCCGAAAAGCGGCTTGCGGCCGACTTCCTCACGCAAGAGGCAGCTGAATAATGACCCAAGCAGCGGCAGAGCGCCCCGGCGTCTCGATCCCCTCGGTCAAGTTCCTGGGGCGGGATCTCACCGCCTCCATCGTCGTCTTCCTCGTCGCGATGCCGCTGTGCATGGGCATTGCGGTCGCATCGGGCGTGGCGCCGGAAAAGGGACTGATCACCGGCATCATCGGCGGCATTGTCGTCGGCATGCTCGCCGGCTCGCCGCTGCAGGTTTCCGGCCCCGCGGCCGGTCTCGCGGTCATCGTCTTTGAGCTCGTGCGCGACCAGGGTCTGTCCGCGCTCGGTCCGATCCTCATTCTCGCCGGCGCGATCCAGGTCGCGGCCGGCATTTTCCGTTTGGGCGGCTGGTTCCGCGCGATCAGCCCGGCGGTGGTGCACGGCATGCTCGCCGGCATCGGCGTGCTGATCGTTGTTGGCCAGTTCCACGTGCTGTTCGACGAGCGCCCGCTCTCGTCCGGCCCGGAAAACCTCGCCGCCATGCCCGGCCGCCTGCTCGGCCTGTCGGCTGACATCCAGGCGACCGAGATCGCCTTCATGCTCGCGCTCGTCACCATCGGTGCGATGGTCGGATGGGAAAAGTTTCGTCCACAGGCGCTGCGCCTGCTGCCAGGCGCGCTGGTTGGCGTCGTTGCGGCCACGGTGCTGACGCTCGTCTTCGGCCTGGACGTTGCAAAGGTCGTGGTCCCCGAGTCGATCGTTGCCGCGATCGCGCCGCCCGAAAGCGGCTTCCTGTCGCGCTTCGGCGATCCTGCGATCCTCACCGCTGCCGTTGCCATTGCTTTTATCGCCTCGGCGGAAACCCTTCTGTCCGCCGCCGCTGTGGACAAGATGCACGATGGCGTGCGCACCGATTACAACAAGGAACTGCGCGCGCAGGGCGTCGGCAATCTGCTGTGCGGCTTCGCCGGTTCGCTGCCGATGACCGGCGTGATCGTGCGCAGCTCGGCCAACGTTCAGGCCGGCGCCGTCACTCGCGCCTCAGCGATCCTCCACGGCGTCTGGATCCTCGGCTTCGTCGCGCTGCTGCCCTGGCTGCTGCGCGCCATCCCGATGGCTGCGCTCGGCGCCGTGCTGGTGGTCACCGGCTGGCGGCTCGTCAGCCTCAAGCATGCCAAGCACCTGTTCAAGGATTACGGCATCCTGCCGGTCGCGATCTGGGCGATCACGCTCGTGATGGTGGTGGCGACCGATCTATTGACCGGCGTGCTCACCGGCATTGCGCTCACCGTGCTGGAGCTGATCCCGAACCTTCGCCGCCTGAAGCTGAAGGTCAGCGAACAGCGCGACGGCGAGGCGCATGCCATCGCCCTCGATGGCGCAGCCACCTTCGTCACCCTGCCCAAGCTCTCCGCGACGCTCGATCGCGTGCCGTCGAATGCGCCGGTCCGGCTCGACGTGTCGAAGCTCGACGCGGTGGATCACACCACCGCCGAGCTGCTGCGCGACTGGTTTCAGCGTCGCAAGGCCGCCGGCAATCCGGTAGAGCTGCGCGGTCAGCGTGGCCGTATCGCCACACTCGCCGCATAAACCATGATACCAGACACACTTTGACGCAATTCAGCAATATAGCGTTCGATTTGCTGCGATAGCGTAAGGCCGTCCGGCCAGCCCGCGACCGCTCCCTCGGGGGGAGGAGGAGCGCGGGCGGATCGGAAGCAGGAGGAGCCTCTGCCAACAGGAGGTTCCATGACGATACTGAAATACGTTCCCGCCGCGCTTCTGGCCGCCATCGCGGTCCCCGCCGCTGCTCAGGAAGAACCGCCCAAGCCGATCACCGTCAGTGGCAGCGTGACGCTCGCCTCCGATTACCGGCTGCGCGGCGTTTCGCAGACCGACAAGGAAGGCGCCATCCAGGGCGGCGTCACCGTGACGCACGAAAGCGGCCTGTACGTCGGCACCTGGGCCAGCAACCTCGCCGGCTGGGGCACGTTCGGCGGCTCCAACATGGAGCTCGATCTGTTCGCCGGCTACAGCACGGAAGTGACGCCGGGCGTGACGGTCGACGCCGGCCTCACCTGGTATATGTATCCCGGCGGCCTCTCCAAGACCGACTTTGCCGAGCCCTACGTGAAGGTATCGGGCGCGCTTGGCCCGGCCAATCTGCTCGTCGGCGTCGCTTATGCGCCCAAGCAGCAGGCGATCGGCGAATGGTATGATGGCGGCGCCGATTACGCCACCGGCGTCCCGACCCGTCCGGGCAAGAAGAACGACAATCTCTACATCTGGACCGACGGCAACGTTGGCATCCCCAGCACGCCGCTGACGCTGAAGGGCCATGTCGGCTTCTCGAAGGGCAATCCGGGCCTCGGCCCCAACGGCACCAGCCCCGCGCCGACCGGCGAATATATGGACTGGCTCGTCGGCGCTGACTTCGCGATCCCCAGCACGCCGCTGACGCTGTCGGTCGCCTATGTCGATACCGACATCACCAAGCGCGAAAGCGCCTATCTGCAGCCGAACTTCTCTTCGACCAAGAACGGCAGCTCGATCGCCGGCTCCACCGTGGTGTTCAGCCTCTCGGCCGCCTTCTGATCGCGAGACGCGTCGCTGGAATATCGGGCGGGTCGGGGGTTTGCTTCCCCCGGCCCGTCCCCACATAAGGGGGCGAACGACTAATCGGGAGCGACCTTTGGCGACGTTGGGAATGAGTGCCGCGGAAAAGGAAGCCGTTCAGGCCTTCCGCACGGACGTGGTCGAGCCGTCGATGACGAAGCTCGTCATTATCGATTTCTGGGCCGAATGGTGCGGCCCGTGCAAGGCGCTGGCGCCGGTGCTGGAAAAGGTCGCCGCCGCCTATGCCGACAAGGGCGTGGTCCTGGCCAAGGTCGATACCGACAAGAACCAGTTCATCGCCGCGCAATTCCAGATCCGCTCGATCCCGACTGTCTATGCGATGTTCCAGGGTCAGCTCGTCGCCGATCTGACCAACGCACGTACCGAATCGCAGCTGCGCACCACCATCGACCAGCTGCTGCGCCAGCTGCCGATCGAGGGCGAGGTACAGTCGCAGGAGGCCGAGCTCGAGCCGCTGATCGCGGTGGGCGAGCAGGTGCTGGGCGAGGGCGATGTCGAGCGCGCGCTCTCGATCTTCGATCAATTGTTCGAGATGGCGCCCGATCACCCCGCCGTCCTGTCCGGCCGCATCCGCGCGCTGGTCGCAGCCGGCGCGCATGACGAGGCCGAGGCCGCGCTCGCCGCGCTGCCCGATGAGGTGGCGACCCGCCCTGATATCGAGCGCGCACGCTCCGCGCTGGCGTTGGCGCAGTCCGCCCCGCAGGTCGGCGACCTCGCCCCGCTCGAGGCCGCCGTCGCCGCCAACCCGGACGATCTTCAGGCCCGGCTCGATCTCGCCAACGCACAGATGGCGGCGGGCAACCGCGATGCCGCCGCCGACGGCTTCCTCGCGATCACCGCGCAGGATCGCGACTGGAACGAGGGCGCCGCCCGGCAGCAGCTCCTGAAGCTGTTCGAGGTCGTCGGCCTGGAGGATCCCTGGGTATCGGCGCAGCGCCGGCGGCTGTCCGCCATCCTGTTCGGATGACCCGCCTTTCGATCTTTCCCCTGCCCGGCGCGCTCCTGTTCCCGGGCATGCACCTGCCGCTGCACATCTTTGAGCCGCGCTACCGGGCGATGGTGTCCGACGCGATGGCGCGCGATCGCCGCATCGGCATGGTGCAGCCGCGCCTCATGGAGGCGGGCGCCGGCGACAAGCCCGCGCTCTACGACATCGGCTGCGTCGGCCGCATCGCCGAGATCGAGATGACCGACGACGGCCGCTCCAATCTCGTGCTGGAGGGCCTGTCGCTGTTCCGCGTGGTCCGCGAGCTCGACGTCTCCACGCTGTTCCGCCAGGTCGAGGCCGAGCTCCTTCCCGCGCCGGAGCCCGAAACGCTGTCGCTCGGCTCGCGCGCGTCGCTCGAGATGGAGGCACGCCGCTTCGCCGAGCAACAGGGCTATGCCGTCGATTGGGAGGCCGTCTCGCGCCTCGACGACCAGAGCCTCGTCAACGGCATCGCCCAGATCGCACCCTTCGATGTCGCGGCCAAGCAGGCGCTGCTCGAGGCCCCGGGCATCGCTGACCGCGCCGAGCTGATCGTCCAGCTGATGCAATTCTTCGGCCGCCACGACGGCGACGATCGCGTGACGCTGCAATGACCATTGACCCCTGGCTGCTCGAACGCCTGGTGTGCCCCGCCACCCGCACGCCGCTGACCCTGGACGAAACCGCCGGCGAGCTGATCTCCCCCGCCGCCGGCCTCGCCTATCCGATCCGCGACGGCGTGCCCGTGCTGCTGGTCGAGGAAGCCCGCCCGCTGCACGGCGCAGCGACCGACGCCTGATCCGGGTTTCCGGCAGCCGACACGAAAACGGGCGAGGCAGCATCGCGCCGCCCCGCCCGTCTCACGATCCCGAACCGCCGCGCCGCACCGGCGCCCGCGGCCCCGGCTCACATCAGTTCAGCACCACCGTCACCGCGCGGCGGTTGCGTGCCCAGCTCTCTTCGTCCGAGCCCAGCGCGATCGGCCGTTCCTTGCCGTAGCTGATCGTGGTGATCCGCGCGGGCGAGACGCCGCGCGCGACCAGATAGTTCTTCGCCGCATTGGCGCGCCGATCGCCCAGTGCGAGATTGTATTCGCGCGTGCCGCGCTCGTCGGCATGGCCTTCCACCGTCACGCGCACGTTGGGATAGCGCTGCAGCCACACCACCTGGCTGTCCAGGATCTCGCGCGCGGTCGGGTCGATGTCATATTGGTCGAGACCGAAATTCACCGTGTCGCTCGTCACCGAACGCTTGAAATCCTCCGACGAGCCCGGCGCCACCGCGCCGTTCGTCGCCCCGCCGCCGGCGTAGCCGCCATTGGTGTCGGCCGGCGCCTCGCCCGGTGCCGGCGGCAGCACTTCGGGCCGCTTCTTGGAGCAGGCCGCGGTGGTCACCAGCGCGGTTGCGAGCAGGATCGTGGTGGTCAGTCTCGCCATTCGTTTTCTCCCATTTTCCATAGCTCTGCTGCCGTCATAACAGATTTACGGCCGAATCGGACCCCATGACGGGTCCGAGCCATCCAGCGGTGTCGGCACGCGGCGTTCGTTCACGCCGGTCAGGTCGACCGACCACAGATCGGCCTTGCCGCTGCGTCCCTGTGCCGAGCGATAGAACATCAGCACGCGGCCGTTCGGCGCCCAGGACGGGCCCTCGTCGTGCCAGCCGTTGGTCAGGATCTTCTCGCCGCCGCCGCTCGGGCTCATCACGCCGATCCGGAACCCACCCGACATGCGCGTAAAGGCGATCATGTCGCCGCGCGGGCTCCACGCCGGCGTGCCATAGCGCCCGCCGCCGAAGCTGATGCGCTGCTGATTCGAACCATCGGCGTTCATCACGTACAATTGCTGCCCGCCCGACCGGTCGCTCTCGAACACGATCTTGGACCCGTCGGGCGAATAGCTGCCGCCGGTGTCGATGCCGGGCGAATTGGTCAGCTTCTGCGGCGTGCCGCCACTCGCCGGCACGCGGTAGAGGTCGGTATTGCCGCCCGTCGCCATGGAAAACAGGATCCAGCGGCCGTCGGGCGAGAAGCGCGGCGCAAAGGTGGTGGCGACATTCTGCACCACCATCCGCTGCCGCCCGCTGCCGATCTCATAGACATAGATCGCCGGCACCCGCCCGACGTAGCTCATGTACACGATCGACTGCTGGTTGGGCGAAAAGCGCGGCGTCAGCACGATCGACTGGCCGTTCGTCAGGAAACGGTGATTGGCGCCGTCCTGGTCCATGATCGACAGGCGCTTGATGCGGTTGTTCTTCGGCCCGGTTTCGGACACGTACACGACGCGGCTGTCGAAATACGGCCCCTCGCCGGTCAGGCGGGTATAGACCATGTCCGCGCATTTGTGCGCCGCGCGCCGCCAGTCGGACGGCGGCACCACGAAGCCTTGCCGCATCAGCTCGGTCTGCGCCGATACGTCGAACAGATAGCAGCCGACCGTCAACGTCCCGTCGCCATTGGCGCGGATATAGCCCTGCACCAGCGCCTGCGCGCCCATGCCGCCCCAATAAGAGAAGGCCGGCGCCTGCACCTCGGGAAACATCACCGTGCGCAGCTGCGCCGGCTGCAACGGAGTGAACAGGCCCGAGTTGCGCAGGTCGTTGGTTACGATCTCGGCCAGCTGCCGGCCGAGCGCATCGGTCGATCCCGCCGGCGTCTGCGCGATCGCCGCCGCCGGCATGTACGGAATGGCGATCGGCATCGGCGCGGAGATACCGCCGGTCACGTCCACCTCGAGCGGGCCGCCCGCGGTCTGCGTCGGCGCAGCGGGCGCCGCCTGGGCTCGGGCCTGCGCGGCCTCGCCGGGCACCACCAGCGACGTGGGCGGCACGTCCTGCGCGATCACCGGCGCGGCGAGCAGAAGCGGGGCCAACAGGGCAAAGCGTTTCATCGTCTTCCTCTCACTCGGACGGGGGAGCCGGCGCCGCGGCAATGCATCGTTCCGCCACTTCCATGGGGCCAGATGAACGTCGCATGTAGCGGCTGCGATCCCGGCACCGAAATCTCGATGATCCATCCATCGGGAACACCACCACCGATCAGCGCAGCTTCCACTTGAAGTTGATGTTGTTCCACCCTCCATTGGGGGTGTCGTAATATTCCGCCGGCAGCTTCAGCGGCGAACAGCCCTTGAACGCGGCAATCCCCAGATCCCTGACGCGCTGCGCATAGCGTTCGTTCTGCGCGTTGACGCCGGTCTGACGCACCATCGTCGGCGTTGCCGCCAGCGTGCCGTTCTCGTTCAGCTTTAGGTTCAGCGTCGTCACGATCTCGTTCGCGCCCGGGCCGGGATCGACCTGGCGATCGGCGCACGGCTGGATCTGCCGCGCGATCGCCTGCACGATCGAGGCGAGCGCCGCGCCGTCGATCTTCGCCGCGCGCGGCGTCTGGCTCTTGCTGGTCGATTTCTCGGCGGTGAGGCCCTTCAGGAAATCGTCGCCCAGCCGCCCGCCGCGCGGCTTCGCGCTCTTGGAATTGCTGTCCGATCCGCTGCCCCGCGCCTTGGCCGCCGCATCGGCCTTTGCCTTGGCATCTGCTTTCGCCTTGGCATCGGCCGCAGCCTTTGCCTTGGCGTCGGCCGCCGCCTTCGCCTTGACATCCGCCGCTGCCTTGGCCTTCGCTTCTGCCGCCGCTTTCGCCTTGGCCGCATCCGCCGCGCGCTTCGCCGCCGCAGCCTTTGCCGCCTCGGCCTTCTTGGCTGCCTCGCGCTCCGCCGCCGGGTTCGGCCGGGGCTTGGGCTTGGGCTCCGGCTTCTCGACGGGCTTGGGCGCGGGCGCCGGCTTCTTGGGCGCGGGCTTCGGCTTGGGCGCGGCTTTGGGTGCAGGCTCGGGCGGGGCCGGCTTGGGCGGCGCGGGCTCCGGCTGCGCTTGCGCCGGCGCCGGCTCGGGCGCGGGCGCCGCTTCGGTCGGCGTCGGCGGCGCGGCATCGTCCGGCTCGCCCGTTTCGGGTGCCACCGACGGCGCCGGCTCCTCCACCGCCTGCGGCGCGGTCGCTTCCAGCCCCACGTCCTTCACCAGGCTGACGTCGATCGGCTGCTGCTTGAACTTCTCGGGGTTCGGGGTCGCAAGAAAGCCGACCGACAAGAGGCCGAACAGGACCACATGTCCCGCGACCGCAACGCCCAGCCCGACCTTTTCCGACCGCTCCATTCGGGTCACTCGTCCCCGATCGTCACCAGCGCCACGCGGTTCAGCCCGGCACGATTGAGCTCGCCCATCACCCGCATCACGCGCCCGTAATCCAGCGCGCGGTCGGCACGCAGATACACCTGCGGCGGATCGCCCTCGCCCGCCTGCGCCGCGATCGCGTCCAGCCGCTCGCCCAGCGTGCCCTCGGGCACCTCATCCTTGGCGATGAAGATGCGGCCGTCGGCGTCGAGCGAGATTTCGGTCGGTTCCTTGTCCTGATCGAGCGGCTTGGCGCGGCTGTCGGGCAGGTTCACCGGGACGCCCGCGGTCAGCAGCGGCGCCGTCACCATGAAGATGATGAGCAACACCAGCATAACGTCGACCAGCGGCGTCACGTTGATTTCCGCCATCGGCGCACGGCGCCCGCCGGAGCGCTGCGAGGGAAGCTGCATCGCCACCGCTCAGCCCTCCTGCGCGGCAGGGATGATCGCCCGCGCGCCGCTCACCGCTCGCGGTCCAGCTGGCGCGACAGGGTCGCGTGGAAACCATCGGCGAAGCGGTTGAGCCGCGCCTCGATCCGGTTGATGCCGTGGCTGAAGCGATTGTACGCGATCACCGCCGGAATCGCCGCGAACAGACCGATTGCGGTCGCGAACAGCGCCTCCGCGATGCCCGGCGCCACCACGGCAAGGCTGGTGTTCTGCTGGCTGGCGATGCTGGTGAAGCTGCGCATGATGCCCCACACCGTGCCGAACAGGCCGACGAACGGCGCGACCGAGCCGACCGTCGCCAGGATGTTCAGCCGGTCGGACAAGCGGTCGATCTCGGTCGCCACTGCCGCGCCCATGGTGGTCGCCAGCCGCTCGCGCGTGCCGCCACGATCGATCGCCGCGCCCTGCGTCGACCGCCGCCATTCGGCGACGCCCGCGGCAAACACGCGGGCGCTCGGCAGATCCTCGTCGGCGCGCGTCTTGTAGAACGCGTCGATATCGTCCGCCTTCCAGAAATCGCGCTCGAACGTCTCCGTCGCGCGCCGGGTGCGGCCCAGCTTGCGCCAGAACATGAAAATGATCGCCCAGGTCCAGATGCTCGCCGCAAGCAGGCCGAACATCACCAGCTTCACGACGATGTCCGCCTGCAGGAACAGCGCAACCGGCGAAAGGGTGGCAGCGTCGGTATTCAAGAACGGGTTCAAGGCCTCTTATCCCCCTTGTCGACGAGAGCGTCGAAACGGTCGATCCAGTCGCGCGGTTGCCGCCGCGGCCGTCCCGACGGCGCCACCAGCGCCGCCACGACATCCGCCTCGGCCAGCACAAGCGTGTCGCGCATGACTCTTTGATGAATGGAAACGCTGGCCGCGCGCACCGCCGTCACCCGCGTGGCGACCACCAGTGCATCGTCCAGCCGCGCCGGCGCGATGTAGCGGATAGCAAGGCTCGCGACGGCATAGGCGCCCTCGCCCGCTTCATGCGCCGCCCGCTGGTCGACACCGGCAAGCCGCAGCATGTCCGATCGCGCACGCTCCATGAAGCGCAGGTAGTTCGCGTGATAGACGACGCCGGAAAGGTCGGTGTCCTCGAAATAGACGCGCACCGGCAGCCGATGCTCCACGCCGGCAAAGCGCCCTTGGGCGGGCTGGTCGGCGTGGCCGGTCTCCATTTCTCCGCTGTTAACCGAACGTTGGCGGCTCGGGTAGCCCCGGCGGGCGATCCGCTCAGTCTTGCCCGGTCAGTCCTGCCCGATCAGTCCTGCAAAGCGGCGGGATCCACCTCGATCCGCGGCGCGCGACTGCCCACCGCCGGCGCACTGGCCGGCGCTCGTACGGCGGTGGCCAAAGGCGCGCCGCTAACAGGCCGGTTTGTATCCGGCGCCGCTACCGCGGAGGCCGCCGGCACCCCGCCCGCAAACGGCACGGCAACCGGCGAAGCCGACAGCGCGATCACCGGCCGTGGTGCCAGCATCTCGGCAAAGGGCGCGTCCAACGTCGGCAGCACGGCATTGGCAAACGCCTGCAATTCCCCGGGCTGAAGCCGCTCCGCCTCGGTCAGCGTCGCCACGGCTGCGGTGCAAAATCCCTCGCGCGCCTGGGCCTGCGAGAAGAAATTATAGAGCTTGGTCATGGCATCGTCATAGCGATCCTGCCAATCGCCCCCACCCGCGCGAAACTGCCCTTCCAGCTCGGTTTCCGCGCTCGCCAGCGTGCTCTTATGCGTGGCGAGCATCGCATTGTAGCGCTGCACGATCGTTGCTTCCTGTGCCCCGCGGCAGGCCAGCGCCGCGACGTTCAGCGCGACGCGCATGTGCCACACCGTCGCTGCCGGGGTCAGGCCGCGATTGATGGGCGTGATCGGCGGCGTGACATAGACCGGCACGGGTGCCGGTGCAGCCGGCGGCGCGGCAACCGCAACTTCCTTGGGCCGCGTGGCGCAACCCGTGATCGTGGCAACGGCGGCAATGGCGGTGATGGCTTGCGATACGCGTAACATGGCGGCTCCGATCTCCCCCCGGTGCTTCCGGTCGACGTGTGCCGCACATTTGGTGAAGGCGGAGTAAAGGATATCGTTTCGCCTCCGGTTCGCACGATGGCACCCGAAGCGCCGCCGCCGCGTTCTCCCTCTCTCAGCTAACTTGGAGCAGACATGACGCAGCCGCGCGCGAACGACGACTTGCACCGAATCATCGCCGATATCGCGCAGGAGATCAGCGAGAATGCCGCCGAGATCGAAAAGGCCGCCGACGCCAAGAAGGAAGGGCTGGCCCCAGGCGATTTCGGCATCGCGGTAGCGCTGACCGGCGGTGAAATCATCTCCGCCGGCGCCGCCCATACCGTTTTTCCGCTGCAAAGCATCGCTAAGGTTTTCGCACTCGAACTGGCGCTGTGCGCGATCGGTGACGAGGTGTTCAGGCGGGTCGGGCGCGAGCCATCAGGCGACCCGTTCAACTCAATCGTCGATCTGGAGCGCACCTGCGGCATTCCGCGCAACCCGTTCGTCAACGCCGGCGCGCTGGCGGTGGTGGACATCCTCGTCGAGGAATTTGACGATGCAACACAGGCCGGCGCCGTGGTGGAATTCGTACGCTGCCATGCCGAGCTCGGCAGCGTCGATCTGAACGACGAGGTGCTCGCCTCCGAGCATGAGGGCGGCGATCTCAACCGCGCGATGATGAGCTTCATGCGGCACCACGGCAACCTTCACTCCTCGTTGGACGAGGTAATGGAGGCCTATGTCAATCAATGTGCCATCATGCTCGATTGCGAAGGGCTGGCGCGAACCGGTCTCTTCCTTGCGCACACCCGGCGCGATCCCGACGACAAGGCGGCCGACGCGGTCGCCACGCGAATGCGCAAGCTGCTCGCGCTCATGATGACCTGCGGCCATTATGACGGGTCGGGCGATTTCGCGCTGCGGGTCGGCCTGCCGGCAAAGAGCGGCGTCGGCGGCGGTATTCTGGCGGTGGTGCCGGAAACCGCCTCCGTGTCGGTTTGGTCGCCAAACCTCGATCAGCACGGCAATTCGATGCTCGGCGTGCGCGCGCTGGAAATGCTGGCGCACCGCACCGGCTGGTCCGTCTTCGGCCCGCCAATGATCGGCAGACTCCGTCGACGCGCGACGGGCTAGCGTGCGCCTGCGCAGCCTACGCCGCGCGCTGCTCCAGCGCCTGCGCGGCCTCGGCCATCAGAGATGCAATTATATCGGCCAGCGGCTCTTCCTTGGTCACCATGCCCACCGACTGGCCCGCCATCACACTGCCATGCTCGACATCGCCGTCGATCACCGCGCGGCGCAGCGCGCCCGCCCAATAATGTTCGATCGCGAGCTGTGCCTCCGCCATCGCGACTGCGCCTTCATCCAGCGATTGCGCTACTTCGCGCTGCTTGGCGGTGAACAATTCGCCGCCGGCATTCTTCAGCGCGCGCACCGGGATCACCGGCAGGCGCGGGTCGATCTGCACGCTCGCCACCGCATCGCGAGCAGAGGCACGGATGAACGCCTGCTTGAACTTCGGATGCGCGATCGACTCGGTCGCGCAGACGAAGCGCGTGCCGAGTTGCACGCCGGCCGCCCCCATGTCGAGATAGCCCGCAATCGCCTCGCCGCGCCCGATCCCGCCGGCGATGAACACCGGCACGTCCTTGGCGATCGCCGGCAGGATCTCCTGCGCCAGCACGCTGGTCGATACCGGACCGATATGCCCGCCAGCCTCCATCCCCTCGATCACCAGTGCATCGACGCCCGAGCGGATCAGCTTCTTCGCCAGCGCCAGCGTCGGCGCGAAGCAGATGACCTTGGCGCCGCTCGGCTTGATCGCCTCTAGCGATCCCTTGGGCGGCAGCCCGCCCGCCAGCACGACATGGCCGACCTCGTGCTTCGCGCACACCTCGATTAGCGCCATCAGGTCGGGGTGCATGGTGATCAGGTTCACGCCGAACGGCTTGTTGGTCAGCGCCTTGGTCGCGGCGATTTCCTTGTCGAGCAGCTCGACCGTCATCGCACCGCACGCGATCACGCCGAAACCGCCGGCGTTCGACATGGCGGCGACGAGGTTGCGCTCGCTCACCCAGCTCATCGCGCCGGCCATGATGGCGACGTCGCTGCCGAGAAAGGCGGCGCCGCGCTCCATGCGGCGGGCAAGACGGGCGGAACCGGAACGGTTGGTCGTGGTATCGTTCATCACCGCGCCGCTACACCGGTCGCGCGACGGAGACAAACATGCGGCAGCACGCCACCGAATTGATCGTCACCGCGCCCCGCCAGGGCCTGCATGAATTCACCCGCGACGTGGCCGATTGGGTCGGCTCGACCGGCATCAACGAGGGCCTGCTCACCCTCTTCATCCGCCACACCAGCGCCTCCCTGTTGATCCAGGAAAACGCCGCCCCGGCCGCGCGCCGCGACATGGAACGCTACCTCGCGCGCATCGCGCCCGAGTCGCGCGACTATGAGCATGACGACGAGGGGCCGGACGACATGCCCGCGCACCTACGATCAGCGCTCACCGCCACCAGCCTCTCGATCCCCATCGCTCGCGGCCGCCCGGTGCTCGGCACCTGGCAAGGCATCTACCTCTTCGAACATCGCCACGCTGCGCACCGGCGCGAGGTAGCGCTACATCTAATCGGCGAATAGCCCCTTACGCCGCTTCGTCGGCGTCCAGGCCATAAGCGGTGTGCAGCACGCGCACCGCCAGTTCGGTCTCGTCCTCGTTGATCAGCACGCTGACCTTGATCTCGCTGGTCGAGATCGCAAGGATGTTGATCCCGCGCGCGCCCAGCGTCGAGAACATCGTGCTCGCCACGCCCGCATGGCTGCGCATGCCCACACCCACGACGCTGATCTTCGCCACGCGCGTGTCGTGCACCAGCTCCTCGAAACCGATCGCCGTGCGGCCCTGGTTCAGCGTCTCGATCGATCGCGCCAGGTCCGCCGCCGGCACGGTGAATGTCACGTCGGTCGATCGCGAGCCGTGCGCGATGTTCTGGATGATCATGTCGACATTGATGTTCGCCGCGGCGAGCGGCTCGAAGATCGCCGACACCGAACCCGGCTTGTCGGGCACCGCGGTCAACGTGATCTTTGCCTCGTTCTTGTCGTGCGCGATGCCGGTGATCAGCTGGCGTTCCACGTCTTCAACCTCCTCTTCGCCCACGATCATCGTGCCGGGCAGTGTATCCGCCATCGGTGCATCCTCGCCGGTGAACGACGAGAGCACCTGAACGCGGACGTTTTCCTTCATGGCAAGGCCCACCGACCGCGTCTGCAGCACCTTGGCGCCGACGCTGGCGAGCTCCAGCATCTCCTCATACGTCACCTTCGCGAGCTTGCGCGCCCGCGGCACGATGCGCGGATCGGTGGTATAGACGCCGTCGACATCGGTGTAGATGTCGCAGCGATCGGCCTTGATCGCCGCCGCCACCGCCACCGCCGACGTGTCGGAGCCACCGCGTCCCAAGGTTGTCACACGGCCATCATGCACGCCCTGAAATCCGGGAATCACCGCCACTTCGCCTGCGCCCATGCTCGCGAGCAGCGCCTCGGCGTCGATCGTCTCGATCCGTGCCTTGGCAAACGCATCGGATGTCGCAACCGGCAGCTGCCACCCCATCCACGATCGCGCCGGCACGCCGATCGCCTGCAGGGCAATCGCCAGCAAACCACTGGTGATCTGCTCACCGGCGGATACGACGACGTCATATTCGCGTGCGTCGTAGAGCGCGCTGGCCTCGCGGCAGAAATTGACCAGCCGGTCGGTCTCGCCCGCCATGGCGGAGACGACCACCGCCACCTCGTTACCCGCCGCCACTTCGCGTTTCACCCGCCCTGCAACCGAGCGAATACGCTCGATCCCCGCCATCGAGGTGCCGCCGAATTTCATGACGATGCGGGCCACGGGAAGACTTTCCGGTGCTTGGGGAAAACAGGCGCGCCTGATAGGAGTGGCCCATGGCCGACGCAACTGTAACAACTGAAACTGCTCAAGCCGGCGGACACGCCAGCATTGTCGCACGCGAGGCGGCGCATTTCGGCACCATGGCGCAGGATTGGTGGGATCCGCGCGGCTCGTCGGCGATGCTTCACCGCCTCAATCCGGTGCGCCTGCGCTACATTCGCGAACAGGCCGACCGGCATTTCGATCTTGATCCCGAGAGCTTCACCCCGCTCGCCGGCAAGACCGCGCTCGATGTTGGTTGCGGCGCCGGGCTGCTGGCGGAGCCGCTGAAGCGTCTCGGCGCCGCCGTCACCGCGATCGATGCCGCGCCCGAAAACATTGCGGTGGCGCGCGACCACGCCGCTACCAGTGGCCTCGCGATCGACTATCGCGCGGGCGGGGTTGAGGCGGTAGCCGGCGAGCGCTTCGATCTGGTCACTTGCCTGGAGGTGATCGAGCATGTCGCCGATCCCGCCGCTTTCGTCGCGGGTCTGGCCGGCGCGCTTGCCGACGGCGGCCTGCTGGTCATGTCGACGCCCAACCGCACACCCCTGTCCCGCGTCACCATGATTACCCTGGCTGAGGGCACCGGCCGCATCCCGCGCGGCACGCATGACTGGAACAGGTTCATTACCCGCGATGAGCTTGGCACCATGCTGACCGACGCTGGTCTCATCGTACGTGACACCCGCGGCATCACCTTCTCGCCGACCAGCGGCTTCAGCCTGTCGGACTCGCTCGCGCTCAACTACCTGGTCACGGCAACGCGTTCGTAGAAAGGTTATCCGGCGAGACGCTTGCGCCCGGCGTCCGATCGCGCTTCATACGCGTCATCACGCCGGAGTAACCCAATGCGCCGTCTCGCTTTCCTTCTCGCCTGCACCACCTCCGCACTTCTCGGCGGCGCGCTTCCCGCCGCGGCGCAGCAACAGCAATCCAATGCTGCGCCCGCGCAGGGCCCCAGCCGCACCTTTACCGGCGCGGACCTGTTCGGCCTGTCGATCGCTGCCGATCCGCAGATCAGCCCCGATGGCCGCACGATCGTCTATGTCCGTCGCACCGGCGATATCATGACCGATCGGATGCAATCGTCCCTGTGGCTGATCGACGTCGCGAGCGGCGAGCAGTCGCCCTTCGCCGCCAACGGCTCCAGCCCGCGCTGGTCGCCCGATGGCAGCCGCATCGCCTATGTCGCCTCGGACGGCGATCGCGCGCAATTGTTCGTCCGCTGGCTCGATACGGGCGCCAGCGCACGCGTTACCAGCCTGCCCGGGGATCCCAACAGCCTGTCCTGGTCGCCCGACGGTACCCGCCTCGCCTATATCGCCACGGTCGGGGGCGAGGCGACGAAGCTCGGCAAGGCACCGGCAAAGCCGGAGGGCGCGAAATGGGCCGAGCCGCTCGAGGTGATCGACCGCATCACCTATCGCAACGATGGCCCCGGCTATCGCAAGCCCGGCTATGACCATCTGTTCGTCGCCGCGGCAGACGGCGGCGCGGCGCGCCAGCTCACCTTCGGCAATTTCGACGATGGCGGCCCGCTGTCATGGAGCGCCGACGGGCGCACGATCCTGTTCTCCGCGATCCGCGGTGCGGATGCCGAGCGGCAGGTGATGAACTCCGAGGTGATCGCGGTCGACGTGAACACGGGCGCGATGCGCACCCTCACCAGCCGCGACGGCCCCGATGGCGCACCACGCTTCTCGCGCGATGGCAGCAAGATCGCCTGGATCGGCTTCGACGACAAACGCCGCGCCTATACCAATGCCGAGCTCTACGTCGCCGGCGCCGATGCGGCGGATCCGCGCTCACTGACCACTTCGCTCGATCGCTCGATCGACGACGCGCTTTGGGCGGACGACGGCCGTGCGCTCTATGCCAGCTATGACGACAAGGGGCAGCGCAAGATCGCACGGATCGGCCTTGATGGCCGCTCGACCGTGCTGGCGGACAATGTGACGGGTGGCGGGCTCGATCGCCCCTATACCGGCGGCGACTTCTCCGTCTCGCGCGGCGGCACCATCGCCTACACCGGCGGCGACGCCCCGGCGCCCGCGGACGTGTGGGTGTGGAACGGCGGCAAGGCACGCCGGCTGACGAACCTCAATCAGGTGCTCACCGCCTCCAAGACATTGGCGCCGGTCCGCAAGGTTGCGGTGACGGCGCCCGATGGCCGCCCGATCGATGCCTGGCTCGCGACGCCGCCGGGCTGGCAGCCGGGCACCCGCGTGCCGCTGATCCTGGAGATCCACGGCGGCCCGCACTCCGCCTACGGCCCGATGTTCGCCACCGACGTGCAGCTCTATGCCGCTGGCGGCTATGCGGTGTTGTGGACCAACCCGCGCGGCTCCACCTCCTACGGCGCCGAATTCGCCAATCTGATCGACAAGAATTATCCCAGCCAGGATTATGACGATCTGATGGCCGCGGTGGACGCAACGATCGCCGAAGGGGTGGCCGATCCCAACAACCTGTTCGTCACCGGCGGCTCGGGCGGCGGCGTGCTCACCTCCTGGATCGTCGGCAAGACCAATCGGTTCAAGGCCGCGGCGACGCAGAAGCCGGTGATCAACTGGATCAGCGAGGCGCTGACGATGGATAATACGCTGTTCACGTCGCGCTACTGGTTCTCCAAGCTGCCGTGGGAAGATCCCATGAGCTATTGGAACCGCTCGCCCTTGAGCCTTGTCGGCAACGTCAAGACACCGACGCTGGTGGTAGTCGGCAGCGAGGATTATCGCACCCCTGTCAGCGAGAGCGAGCAATATTATGCCGCGCTCCAGATCGCTGGCGTGCCGACCGCGCTCGTGAAGGTGCCGGGCGCCAGCCACGGCGGCTTTACCAGTCGGCCGTCGCAATCCGCGGCAAAGGCGAGCGCAATCCTCGCCTGGTTCGATCGGTATCGCGGCGCCGGCGCACCGGCCGGCAGCGACGCCCCCGCTCAGACGGCTGCCGAGACTCCGACCAACTGACGGACATCAGGTCGGGACGGCGTCGGCGCCGTTCCGACAACTGTCCACTACGACGGCATCTCGTTTCGTTTACGTATTATTCGCCTTACTCGCTTAACCCCGAGTCATGCCGGGGTGGGTAAAACAGTGTCTGATATGGCTGGTGGCGTGCGCCATCGGTCCGTGGACGCTGGCGTCGCCCGCCTCCGCCGACATCGGCGTGGTCGGCAGCCCCGTTTCCGTGTGCATCGCGCCTGTGCGCGCCGGGGATACGCCCGCTGCGATGCTGCGCGCTCGTGACCGGTTTGACTGCTCGAGCGATCAGAAAAGCTTCGGTTCGGGCGATTTCTGGGCGCGCTCGGAGCCACTTTCCGCACGTGGACCGGTCTCGCTGCGCTTGGCCAGCCTGTGGCAACAACAGGCGACGCTCTGGACCGTGTACGCCGATGGCGCAGTCATCAAGCGCAGCTTCGATGGCAAGGGCCTTGCCCGCACGATCCAGCTTGGCGCCATTGTCGAAATACCGCTGATATCGCGCGCCGCGCCCGTTTCGCGGCTTCTCTGGCGCATCGACGGCGCGGCGAACGTGCGCGGCGTCTTGGTCGGTGCGCGGCTCGCGACGCCGCAGGAGAGCGCCACGTCGAACCTGGCGATGGCAGCATTGTACGGCGGCTTTGCCGGGCTTTGCCTCGCCATGTTCGTCTACAATCTCGCGCTTTGGGCAGCGCAGCGGCACAGCTTTCAAATCGTCTATTGCGCCATGCTGCTGTCGCTTGCGGGCTATGCTTTTTCTTCCTCGGGTGCGCTTGCCTGGATCTGGCCCGATCTACCGAACAATCACCGTCTGCGGATCAACTATCTGACGCTGGCCGCGTCCGGTGCGTGCGCCATTGCTTTTGCCCGCACCTTTTTCGAGCCGCGCGTCTTCAAGGGATGGCTGACCCATCTCACGAACCTGGTGATCGCGCTGGTTCTCGGCAGCGCCATCCTGCTGGCGCTTGCCACGGGATGGGAAAAGGTGCTGCTTGACCGCCTGTACGCATTCAGCTTTCTCCTGCTCACCCTCACCAGCATCCCCGTGCTGTGGCAGGCGTGGCGGCGGCGGAGCGATTACCTGTGGCTGTTCGCCTGCGCCTGGGCGCTGCCGATCCTGCTGGCCGCGGTCCGCACCGCCGGCAACTTCGGCCTTCTGTCCTGGAGCTTCCTGCTCGACAATTCGACGCTTGCCGCCATGGCGGCAGAGGCGCTGCTGTCGAGCCTTGCGATCGCCTATCGCACCCGTCTGCTCGCCCGCGAGCGCGACGAGGCGCGCGAGCAGGAGCATGCCGCCCGCTGGCTTGCCGATCATGACCCGCTCACCGGGCTGCTGAATCGCCGGGCCTTCCTCCGCGAGGCGATCGGACGGTCGGGCGATCACCAGCTGGTGCTTGTCGATATGGATCACTTCAAGTCGGTGAACCAAGCGCTCGGCCATGATGGCGGCGACGAGGTGTTGCGCCTTGTGTCGCGCGTGCTTGCCCGTATCGGCGCACAAAGCGGCGCGCTCGTCGCCCGGCTCGGCGGTGAGGAATTTGCGCTGCTGGCCTTTGCCGATGCGCCGGTCGCGGTGGAACAGGTGCTGCACGCAATTCGTGCCGAGCGGATGCCCTCCGACCGTCATGTCACGGCCTCGCTGGGGATCGCGACCGGGCCGGTCCACGACGAGGCGGGATGGCAGCAGCTGTATCGCACGGCCGACCAGGCGCTGTTCGCCGCCAAGGCCGCCGGCCGCGATCGTGCGCGCGGCACCGGCGCAGTCGCGCTCGCCGCCTGATTGCGGCGCGCCGCCCGCCACGCTATCGTCCGTTACATGGACAAGCGTCGTCAGATCGCCCTCGCGGTGGGCGTGCTCTCTCTGGCCGCGGTGGTATCCGATCCACCCAGCGCAAATATCACGATTGCGACGCACCGCGCGGGTGACGTGGCGCCGGCGCGCTTCCAGGCGGCGGTCGACCTCGGGCTCGCCAGCGCGACGATCCTAGTGACGTGGACGGCCGACCAGCTCGCCCGTCGAGCGGACGCGCCGTAACCTTGATTATTCGCCAGCCGCTGGCCATAGCGCGGGCATGGACAATCCCGTGGAGAGCCTGTCGTTCGAGGCCGCGCTGAAAGAGCTCGAGCAGATCGTCGCCCGCCTCGAATCCGGTGACACGCCGTTGCAGGATGCGATCGAGCTGTATGAGCGCGGCAATGCCCTGCGCGCCCGCTGTGCCGAGCGGCTGGACGCGGCGCAGGCGCGGATCGAGGCGATCCGGCTCGATGCAGAGGGCCGTGCCACCACCACGCCGTTCACCGCCGGATGAGCCCCTCTCCTGCGCTTGCTGCGGCGCTGGCCGATACGGCGCGCGACATCGACGCGCGTTTCGACGCGCTGCTCGCGGTGCCGGACGATCCCCGCGCCGAGCTGTATCGCGCGATGCGCCATGCGGCGATCGATGGTGGCAAGCGGCTCCGCCCGCTACTCGTCTTTGCGACCGCGCGGCTGTTCAACTGCGACATGACCTGCGCCGGTCGCGTGGCGGTCGCACTGGAAGCGATCCACGTTTATTCGCTGATCCACGACGACCTGCCGGCAATGGACGACGACGATATGCGTCGCGGTCGACCCACCGTGCACAAGCAGTTCGGTGAGGCCACCGCGATCCTGGCGGGCGATTGCCTTCATGCGCTCGCCTTCGAGGTGCTGGCCGATCTCGAGACGCATCCCGACCCGTTCGTGCGCGCAGAGCTTGTGCTCGATCTCGCCCGTGCGGCGGGGCCGTCGGGCATGGCCGGCGGGCAGATGATGGATCTGGAGGCGGAGCACGCCAGCTTCGACCTTCCCACGGTCACGCGGCTGCAGGCGATGAAGACCGGCGCGCTCATCATGGCTGCCGTTGAGGCGGGCGCGATCCTCGGCCGCGTGCCGCCGGAGGGGCGCACGCACCTGCGCGGTTTTGCGCGCGACATCGGCCTAGCCTTTCAGATCGTCGATGATCTGCTCGACGTTGAAGGGGATGAGGCGCTGGCCGGCAAGAAGCTGCGCAAGGATGCCGGGGCGGGTAAGGAAACCTTTGTTTCACTGCTCGGGATCGAGCCGGCGCGCGAACGCTGCCGCCTGCTGGTCGATCAGGCGATCGCGCATCTTCGCCACTATGGGCCGGAAGCGGACCTGCTCCGCGACATTGCCCGCTTCGTGCTGCAAAGGGATCATTGATCATGACCACGCGTATTGGTGTTTACCCTGGGACGTTCGACCCCATTACGCTGGGCCACATGGACATTATCCGTCGCGGCGCGAAGCTGGTCGATCGACTGGTCATCGGCGTCACGACCAATCCGTCGAAAAGCCCGATGTTCAGCCTCGACGAGCGCATGATGATGGTGAAGCGCGAATGCGCCGGCCTCGACGCACATATCGATGTGGTGAGCTTCGACCTTCTGCTGATGGACTTCGCCGAGCGCGAAGGCGCCAGCGTCATCGTGCGCGGGCTGCGTGCCGTCGCCGACTTCGAATATGAATATCAGATGGCGGGCATGAACCAGCAGCTGAACGACCGGATCGAAACGGTCTTCCTGATGGCGGATGTTGCGCTGCAGCCGATCGCCAGCCGGCTGGTGAAGGAAATCGCGATCTTCGGCGGCGAGATCGGCAAGTTCGTAACCCCGGCGGTGCGCGACGAAGTGGTCGCGCGGGTCGCGCAGACAGGGCGGCGCGGCGGCTGACGCCTCCCCCCTCAGCGGACTTTTCACGCCGGCAGCGCCGCGCAGTTCAGTTTGGCGCAAGGCACGATCTGGTTTAGGGCCGCGTGCAAATGTTCTGGTTGGGATGACGATGCGGTTTGTTGGATTGATCGCGATGCTGGCGGCCGTGCTGGCCGGGCCGGCCATGGCGCAGGATAAGACGCCGGAAACGACGGCAACCGCCACCGCTTCCAAGCAGCGCTATACGCCGCCGCCTACCACTGATCTCGAGAACACCTGGCTGCTCGATCTGTCGGCCGGCGGCCGCGTGTCGATCTGGCTGCGGCCGGACGTCGCGCCCGACATGGTGCGCCGGATCAAGAACCTTACCCGGCGCAAGTTCTACGACGGCCTGACGTTTCACCGCGTGATCGACGGCTTCATGGCGCAGGGCGGCGACCCGCAGGGCGACGGCACCGGCGGCTCGGACCTCCCCGACGTGAAGGCGGAGTTCAATTATCTGCCGCACGTCCGCGGCGCGGTTGCAGCGGCGCGCGCGCAGGACGAAAACAGCGCCAACAGCCAGTTCTACATTATGCTGATGCCGCGCCTCAGCCTGGACAACAAATACACCGTCTTCGGCCGCGTGCTGCAGGGTATGCAATATGTCGATGCGATCGAAAAGGGCGAGCCGCCGGCGAACCCGACGCGCATCCTCCACGCTTATATCGCTGCCGACAACCCGCCGCCGTATCAGGCGGCGCCTGCTGCCCCGCTGCCGACGCTCGACGCGCCGGCCACGCTGCCCAGCGCAAAGCCGGCGACTGCCCGCAAGCCGCGCCGCTGATTGGCGGCGCGTCGCGCAGCAGAGCTTAGTTCCGTGAGCTCAGCAAGCCGGCGCCGACCGCCAGCGCGCCGGCGGCGGCCGTAAACGCGATCATCATCAACAGCCCGTCCTTGACGAGCAGCGCCATGCCGAACGCGGCGATCGCCGCCATTGGGGCGGTGGTCGCCATCGGCAGCAATTCCAGCGGCGGCACCGCCAGCGTCATCACGATGATCGCGGCAGCCGCCACGCGCACCATCGGCCCCTTGGTTAGGGCCGGCAGTCGACCGTGGAACCACTTGTCCATGCGTTCGGCGATCGGCCGAACCTTCTTGATCGCCTTCTTCGCCTTTGCGGATGTAACCGAGCGGTTGGCAAGAAAGCCGGGTAGCCAAAGGTGCTTTCGACCGAATAGCATCTGAACCGCGATCAGCGCGATCACGAGCGCCAGCATCGTGGGCAGGCCGATAATCGCGCCAAGTGGTGATATTTCCAGCAGCGGCAGGATGACCAGAAAAGGCGCATAGCTGCGGTGCCCGAACGCTTCGATCGCCCGCCCGAGCGTCAGCTTGTCTTGCTTCGCCGCGAGGTCATCAAGCCGATCAAGAATATCGCCGACACTGTGCGGATCATCTGCCATCCGCACATGAACACCATAGTGATAAGGCCAGTTCCTCCACTGCCGAGCGGCACCCGCGCAACATAACAAAAGGGCTGCGGCACCATGGTGCCGCAGCCCCTTCCATCACCCGTTCGGATCAGGCAGCCAGATCGAAACGATCCGCGTTCATCACCTTGGTCCAAGCCGCAACAAAGTCGGAGATGAACTTCTCCTTGGCATCGTCGCAGGCATACACCTCGGCAATCGCGCGCAGCTGAGAGTTGGAGCCGAACACCAGATCGGTGCGCGTTGCCTTCCAGCGCGGCTCCTGGGTGGCGCGATCGGTGCCGATGTACAGCTCGTCGCCGGTTTCATCGACTTCCTTCCACGCCGTGCGCATATCCAGCAGGTTGACGAAGAAGTCGTTTGTCAGCTGCCCGGGCCGGTCCGTCAGCACGCCATGGTCGGTATCGCCGTGATTGGCACCCAACACGCGCAGGCCGCCGACCAGCACCGTCATCTCGGGCGCGCTCAGCCCCAGGAGCTGCGCCCGATCGAGAAGCAGCTCTTCGGTCGGCACGTTGAAGCGCACCTGGAGATAGTTGCGGAACCCATCGGCCTTCGGCTCCAGCACCTCGAACCCTTCGGCATCGGTCTGCTCTTCGGTCGCGTCGGTACGGCCCGGCGTGAACGGCACGCTGATCGTGTGGTCCGCCGCCTTGGCGGCCTGCTCCACCCCCACGGTGCCGCCCAGAACGACCAGATCGGCGATCGACACCTTCTTGCTGCCGCCGGCGCTGGCATCGAAATCGGCCTTGATGCCCTCATAAACCTTGAGCACCTCGGCCAGCTTCTCCGGCTCGTTCACGTCCCAGCTGCGCTGCGGCTCCAGCCGGATGCGTCCGCCGTTGGCGCCGCCGCGCTTGTCCGATCCGCGGAAGGTCGCGGCGGAGGCCCAGGCGGTCTTCACCAGCTGGGTCACGCTCAGCCCGGCGTCCGCAATCTTCTGCTTCAGCGCGGTGACGTCGCCATCGTCGATGGCCGTGTAATCCGCCTTCGGGATCGGATCCTGCCAGATCAGATCCTCCGCCGGCACGTCGCTGCCTAGGTAGCGCGCCTTTGGCCCCATGTCGCGGTGGCACAGCTTGAACCAGGCACGCGCGAACTGATCGGCGAAATAGTCCGGATCCGCCCGGAACTTCTTCATGATCTCCAGATACTTGGGATCGACCTTCATCGCCATGTCGGCGGTGGTCATCATCGTCGGGACCTTGACGCCGGGCGTGTGCGCCTTTGGCGCAAGTGTTTCCTCTGGATTGCCGACCGGCTGCCACTGCTTTGCGCCCGCCGGGCTCTTCACCAGCTCGTATTCGTGATCGAGCAGCATGTCGAAATAGGTCATGTCCCATTTCGTCGGCGTCGGCGTCCACGCGCCCTCAATGCCGCTGGTGATCGTGTGATCGCCCATGCCGGTCTCGTGCGTCGACATCCAGCCGAAGCCCATCTGCGCGATGTCGCCGCCTTCCGGCTCCGCACCGACCAGCGAGGCATCGCCCGCGCCATGTGCCTTGCCGAACGTGTGGCCGCCCGCGGTCAGCGCCACCGTCTCCTCATCGTTCATGCCCATGCGCGCAAAGGTTTCGCGAATATCGCGCGCGGATTGCGCCGCATCGGGATTGCCGCCAGGCCCTTCGGGATTGACGTAGATCAGACCCATCTGGATCGCCGCCAGCGGGCTTTCGAGCACCATCTCGCGATCTGGCTGAATGCGGGTCTGGCTGCTCTCGCTGCCGACCCACTCTTCCTCCGTGCCCCAGTAAATGTCCTTTTCGGGCTCGAAGATGTCGACGCGGCCACCGCCAAAGCCGAACACGGGCCCACCCATCGACTCGATGGCGACGTTGCCGGTCAGGATAAACAGGTCCGCCCAGCTCAGCTTGCGGCCGTACTTCTGCTTGATCGGCCACAAAAGGCGGCGTGCCTTGTCGAGGTTGCCGTTATCCGGCCAGGAGTTGAGCGGCGCGAACCGCTGCGAGCCGGAGGAGGAGCCGCCACGCCCGTCGCCGGTGCGATAGGTACCTGCCGAGTGCCACGCCATGCGGATGAAGAACGGGCCGTAATGCCCGTAATCGGCCGGCCACCACGGCTGACTGTCGGTCATCAGCGCACGCAGATCGGCCTTCACTGCTTCCAGGTCGAGCGTCTTGAATTCGGCGGCATAATCGAAATCGTCGCCCATCGGATCGCCCGACAGACCGTTCTGCTGCAGGATCTCGAGCGATAGCTGATTGGGCCACCAGTCGCGGTTGGTGCGCCCCAGCAGCTTGCGTAGCGCCTCGGGCTCCTTCGCCTTGTCACTCAGCGGATCGCCCGACATCGGGCAGCCACTCGTCTTCGCGTCCATGCCTCGTCCTCTCGTCTCTGATATTCTGACAACAGCCTAGCCCCTCCCACGGCTCACGGAAGTGACGAAAATTCGTCAGGGCGAATGGCGAAATCGATCAATGGAGCACCTTTAAGGAAGTCGGCCGATCGCCGCGGCGCTTGGCCCTGCGTCACCAGCATGCTCTAACCATCCGCATGCTACGCTCCACCTTCGCGCTCGCCGCCGCCACTGCCGCCATGGCTGCAATCGTCGCCGCACCGCTGGCGGCGCAATCGACCTATGACAGCGTTGATCCGTTCATCGGCACCGGCGGCGAGGGGCATACGTTTCCCGGTGCTGTCGCGCCGTTCGGCATGGTGCAGGTCAGCCCGGATACCGACACCACGTGCCAGGTGCGCGACTGCTACGGTCACGCCGCCGGCTACCGTTACGACGATCGCACCATTCAGGGCTTCTCGCAGACGCACTTCTCGGGATCGGGCCATTCCGATCTCGGCGATTTTCTGCTGATGCCGGTGGCGGGCGACACCGTGCCGCTCGATCCCGGCAGCGCAGCGAAGCCCGACACTGGCTACCGTTCGCGCTTCAGCCACGACACGGAAGTCGCGCGCCCCGGCTATTACGCCGTCACGCTGGCCGACAGCGGCGTGCGTGCGGAGCTCACCGCCGGCACCCGCGTCGGCGTCCACCGCTACACCTTCCCGGCCGGCAAGGCCGCGCATGTCGTGCTCGACCTGCGCTCCTCGCTCTACGATTATCCCGGCAAGATCCTGTGGTCCTCGGTTCGCGTGCGCGCCGACGGCACGATCACCGGCATGCGCGAGACGCGCGGCTGGGCACCCGCGCGCAAGCTCTTCTTCGCGATCCGCGCCAATGCGCCGCTCACCGGCCACGCCTTCCACAATCGTGAGGAGAAGATCGCATACAAGGGCTTCCAGGGCCCCGGTCGCGGGCGCACCGACGTGGCGCAGCTACAGGGGCAGGCGCTCGTCGCCGCGCTCGACTTCGGCCGCCTCACCCGCCCGCTCGAACTGAAGGTCGCTGTCTCGGGCGTCGACGAGGATGGCGCCCTCGCCAATCTCGACAGCGAAGTGGGCGGCTTCGACGCGGTCGCCGCCGCCAGCCGCGCCGCGTGGCAGCAGGCATTGGGCACCGTCGACCTCGACGCCCCCGCGCCGATGAAGCGCAAAGTCGCCACCGCGCTTTACCATGCATTGATCGCGCCCGGCGTCTTCTCCGACGTCGACGGCCGCTACCGTGGCCCCGACGATCAGGTGCACGAGGCGGAGTGTTTCACCTTCCACTCCACCTTTTCGCTATGGGACACGTTCCGCGCCGAACACCCGCTGCTGCTGCTGGTCCAGCCCGAGCAGCGCAATCGCGACTTCGTGAAGTCGCTCCTCGCCAGCCAGCAGGAAAGCCCCTTCGGCATCCTGCCCGTCTGGCAATTCCACGGTCGCGAAACCTGGACCATGATCGGCTATCACGCCGTCGCAGTCATCGCCGACGCGTATCTGAAGGGCGTGCGCGGCTTCGACGCCGACGCCGCGCTCGCCGCCATGGTGAAGAGCGCGACCTATGGCCCCTATGGCGGGCTGGACGAATATATGAAGCGCGGCTTCGTGCCGATCGACAGGGAGCCGGAGGCGGCGTCCAAGACGGTAGAATACGCCTACGACGACTGGACGATCGCGCGCATGGCCCGCGCGCTCGGCAAGACCGACATCGCCGCGACCTTCGAGGGTCGCGCCGCGAACTGGCGCAACAGCTTCGACGCCAAGACCGGTTTTCTCCGCGCCCGCAAGTCGGACGGCGCTCTTCGCACCCCCTTCGATCCCACCGCCATCAACTACGGCAGCGACTATACGGAGGGGAATGCGTGGCAATATTCCTGGTTCGTGCCACAGGATCAGGCCGCGATGTTCGCGCTGCTCGGCGGCGACAAGGCCGCAGTTGCGAAGCTCGACGCCATGTTCAACTACGACAACAGCAAGCTCGACTATAGCCATGCCGAGGATATCGCCGGGCTGATCGGCCAGTACATACACGGCAACGAACCGAGCCACCACGTCGCCTATCTCTACAGCTACGCCGGCCAGCCGTGGCGCACGCAGGAGCGATTGGCGCAGATCGTCGCCAGCCAGTACAAGGCCGCGCCCGACGGCCTGTCCGGCAACGACGACCTGGGTCAGATGTCCGCCTGGCTCGTCTTCACCGCGCTCGGCTTCTACCCCGTGGCGCCGGGCTCCAACCAATATGTCATCGGCCGCCCCTTCGTGAACCGAGCCGCACTGACGCTCCCCAATGGCAAGCGCTTTACCGTGGCGGCGGACGGCCTGGCGGACGCGAACCGCTACGTCGGCCGCGTGACGCTGAACGGTCGCGCGCTCGAGCGAACCTACCTCACCCACGAGGAACTGATGCGCGGCGGCGACCTGCGCTTCACCATGCAGGCGACGCCGAACAAGGCCTGGGGCACGGCAGCGAATGCACGACCGTTCTCGATGAGCACGGCCGCCGCAAAGTGATCCGTCACCCCGGGCCCGGCCCGGGGTGACCCGACCTTATTTCGCTGCGCCGCTCACCTTGGGCGCTGCCGCAAACGGCGTGATCCCGAACTCCGGATACACCTCCGCCGGGTAATAGAAGGCGCCATCCTTCACCACCATCGCGATGCGCTTGATCGCCTTCAGGTCCTTGGTCGGATCGCTCGGCACCAGAAAGAAATCGGCCAGCTTGCCCTGCTCCACCGAGCCCAGCGTAGCGCCCTGCCCCAGATAGTTCGCCATGTCCCAGGTCGCGCGTGTCAGGATCTGCGCCGGCGTCATGCCGACCTGCTGATACAGTTCCAGCTCGCGGTGGAACGTGAACGATCCGCCCGTGTCCGTTCCCGGCACGATCATCGCACCGCGGTCGTTCAGCATGCGGATCGTCTCCACGATCTTGTCATAGGCGCCGCGATACGCCGCATCGTCGCCGGGGGCAGAGGTGTCGATCCACTGCTGCTTCAGGCTGCGCTGCGCGCCGACGGGCAGATGGTCGATATAGTCCACCGCGCCCGGTGCGACCTGTCCATCGCGGTTGAGCAGCAGGTTCTCGTGGATGCCCAGCGTCACGTCGATCGGCAGCTTGCGCGCGGTGACCAGCCCCATGGTGTGCTGCACCCGGTCGCTGTTGAGGTCGAGCGCGGGCAGCCGCTTCAACGCGGTGAGGCGGAACAGCGTGCGCGTGTCCTCCTCCGGCTTGATCACCCATTGCAGCATGAACTGGTTGATGTGCGTCATCTCGTCGAAGCCGGCCTCGATCATCTGATCGGCAGTGGCGAAGGCGGGGACGTGCCCCGCCACCTTCAGCCCGCGCGCATGCGCCGCCTTCACCAGCGCGGGGATCCACGCCGGGTTCATGCTGTTGTACGATTTGACGCCCCAGAACTTGCCCTGGTCGGCGTACCAGCGCACCGCCGCCACCGTTTCCGCCTCGCTGTTGACGAGGATGCCGTTGTTGGCGCTGAACGGGCTCTTGCCCTCGATGAAGCCGGCGCGCACGATGCGCGGGCCGGCGATCACCCCGCCGTCGATCCGCTCAATCAGTTTGTCGAGCACCGCATTGTCGTTGCCCATGTCGCGCATGGTGGTGACGCCCGCGACAAGGTTGAGCAGCGCGCCCTCCTGGCCGGTATGCGCGTGCATCTCGTACAGGCCGGGGACGATCGTGCCGCCCGCGCCATCAATCACCGTCTCGCCCGCCGCACCCTTGACGCCGAGCGGCTCGATCCTGGCGATCCTGTTGCCCGACACCAGCACCGACACCGGCGCGCCGACCGTGCCCGCCTTACTGTCGAACACCCGCACGTTGCGGATGCGCACCGGCCCGGCATAGCGGTGCGCCACCTTCTTGTTGATCGCCACGAACCGGTCGGTCGACCATTGCGCCGCCAGCGTCTTCAGCCGCTCGGCCTCGCCCTCATAGCCTTCACGCACGATCACCTGCCGCGGCGAGACCGCCGCGAACATCTCGCCATCCGCATCCAGCAGGATGGTGTCGGGCGTGGTTTCGATCCCGCCCAGGTCATAGGCGGTCACCATCAGCGGCCCACCCGCGCCCTTCACGCTCAGCGTCTCGCCCTTGGTCAGCGTCAGCGTGCCGCCCGGCAGCGCGGCCAGCGTCGTCCCGCCCGCCTTCATGATCGCACGCGCGTACAGGCCTGTCGCCCAGGGGCTGCCGCTCTGCGCGATATAGACGCCGCGCGTATTCGCCGATCCGCTGCCCGTCGCATCGGTCCAGCGCGCCGCCGTGCCGTCGGTCGCGAAATGCTCCTCCACCTTGGAGCCGAAGGTGGTGGTGCCGGTGATATCCCACGCTACCGGCAGCCCGGCGGCATCGGTGCGCAGCAACTCCTTCATCGTCGGCCCGCGGCCGTTGTTCTTGTAATCGAAATCGATCGCGGTGCGGTTGCCCTGAATATCGGCGTTCAGATGCCCGACGGTCTTGCCCCCAAAGATCACGCTGTACCGTTCCACCTCCGCAGCGGCATTGGTGGCAAGCGACAGGGCGAGCGCAGCGATTGCTGCCGTGGACAGGAGCTTCATGACGCAACCGTACGGAGCGCATTGCTGGCGCGCAACTCGCGCCGGCGCCCCCTCAAGCGCGTCCCGAAGGGAACAACGCGCCATATTGACTCTTCTATTGCGAACCACCGCCCGGTAAACCGCCGGCACTTGTGATAGAAGCGGATAACAGCGTGGCAGAAAAAAGCTCTGGGCACACACCGACTGACGTAGAAGGCGGTGGCCAGAGCGCCGGTGTCCCCGCGGAAGGATCGATGGACGTCGGCGGGCACGAGCCGATCGGACGCGGCAGCGACGGCAAGCGCCACTGGCGCGAAAGTACGATCACCGAGCCTGGCCTCGACAGCCGCGGCAACGTGTTTTTCGCCGCGATCGAAATGACGCGGATGCCGATGATCCTCACCGATCCGCATCAGGACGATAATCCGATCGTCTTCGCCAACAAGGCCTTTCTCGACCTCACCTTGTACGAGGAAGAAGAAGTTCTGGGTCGCAATTGTCGCTTTCTGCAGGGCGCGCGCACCGATCCTGAAAGCGTCACCGAGCTGCGCAATGCAGTCGCATCGGACAATTCGATCGCGCTCGAAATCCTGAACTATAAGCGTGACGGTTCGCCGTTCTGGAATGCCGTGTTCATCGGCCCGGTGTACGACACCACGGGCAATCTGCTGTATTTCTTCGCCAGTCAGCTCGACGTCACGCGCCGGCGCGAAAGCGAGCGCTCCTACCTTCAGGCCCAGAAGATGGAGGCGGTGGGCCAGCTGACCGCCGGCCTGGCGCATGATTTCAACAATCTGCTGCAAGTCGTGAACGGCAATCTCGAGCTCGCCGTGGCGCGCAGTTCGGACGAGCGCGTGCTGCGCTATCTGGAAAGCGCGCGCGGCGCGGCCGAGCGCGGCGCGAAGCTGACCGGCCAGTTGCTTGCCTTCGCGCGCAAGACACGGCTCGATCCGCGCCCCGTTGATGTCAGCGAATGCCTCAACGGCTTTGCCGACGTGATGGAAAGCGCGCTGGGACGAAAGGTGGAGCTGCATTTCAGCGTCCGCCGGGGCCTGCCCAAGGCGCTGCTCGATCCGCAGCAATTTGAAATGGCGGTGCTGAACATCGCGATTAACGCCAAGGATGCGATGCCGAGTGGCGGCGTGATCGAGCTTTCCACCGCGCGGGTAAAGCTCAACGGCGATGCCGCCGCGCGTGGCCTTTCGCCGGGCGAATATGTCGTGGTTCAGGTCCGCGACGAGGGTGAGGGCATGCCCCCCGAAGTGATCGAGCGCGCGACCGAGCCGTTCTTCACCACCAAGGGCGTGGGAAAGGGCACGGGCCTCGGCCTCGCCATGGCCAGCGGCTTCGTGCAGCAATCGCGCGGCCGGCTGGAGATCGAAAGCACGCCCGGCAAGGGCACCACGGTCCGGATGCTCTTTCCCGTCGCCTCCAGTGAATTACACGAGCTGCCGCCCCTGCCGGAAAAGAGCAGCAAGACCACAGCAACCGGCTCGCCAAGCGCGCACATTCTCGTCGTTGAGGATAGCCCAGAGGTGCTCGCACTCGCCCGCGAGATTCTCGAGGAAGTCGGTTATCGCGTCACCACGGCCGAAACCGGGGAAGACGGGTTCGCAACCTTCAAGGCGGAGCCCGAAGGATCGATCGACCTGGTGTTCACCGATCTGGTGATGCCCGGCGGCATGAACGGCATCGTGCTGGCACAGGAGATCGCCAAGATCGCACCCGACGTGCCGGTGCTGATGACAACCGGCTATAACGAAGAACTGGTCGCGGACGGTCCGCTGCGAAGCGGCCTGGACGTGTTGGGAAAGCCATATCGCCGCAGCGATCTGCTTGACCGCGTGCGCCAGGCGCTGAACCGCAAGGGCGATGGCGGCCCGCGCCGCAACATATCGGATTACGGCTCAGCCGAGGAATGATCGGCTAAGCCGTAATCTGCGCGTCAGATCACATCGGGTAGCGGCGCAGTCCCCTCGGAGCGGCAGACGTGCAGCACCTCGGCGCAATGTTCGCTGGCCCAGGCAAGGCCCGCCGCTTCGGCATCGTCATAACTGCCATACGGATCGCCGCCGACCAGCGACACCGATTCGGCCTCCTCGCCATCGCCGCACCGGACCAGCACCGATCCGGCAAGCCGGAATTGGCCGCTATCCAGCTCCTGGATGCGGATGCAGTCGGCGTTGCTCGATGCCGGTTCGCCGGCGGGCAGCTTCACGATCTCCATAATCTCTCCCTCTCATCCCCGCACAACGCGCGACCCGGCTATTCCGCCGCCTCGGCCAGTCCCTCGTCCACATCGGGCTCGTCGTCCGTATCGACCCCGCCATCCAGCCGCGCCTCGTCGTCGGCATAGTCGGCCGCATCGCTGGCGATGATCCCGAACCGCACCGCCACGTCTGGCGCGAAGCGGAGCAGGTCAGGGCGCAACCGCAACAGGCTAAGATCCTTGGACTTACCCTCCATCATCACGTCGAAGAACAGCCCCTCGGCCATCCGCATGAAGGTAGCGAACTCGAACGGATTGGTGAAATCGGCATGGCCGGTCCAGATCGGCGGGCGCAGTACCGTCTTCACCCGCGCGGTCGCCTTCACCGGCGCCTTCAGCACCTCGCCCGACTTGGCGCGGCCCTTGCCGGCCTTTGCCGCGGCGCGCTGCTTGGGCGTGATCTTCTGCTTGATCTCGCGCATCTCCGTGCGTGGCGAAGAGAAGTGGATCTTGGGCCTGACACCTGCCGGCCAGGTCGCCAGAAACTGCTCCAGCGTCTCGCGCATGTCCAGCCGCTCGGGGTTGAGGCACCAGAAATGCTGATAGTCGAAGATCAGCCGCACGCCGGTACGCTCATGAATCCACAGAACGTCGGCGGCGGAAAAGCGGATGTCGTCGTTCTCCAGCACCAGCCGACGCTGCACATGCTCGGGGCATTGCTCCCACCCCTCGATCCAGCGCGCGCGGCTGGCCTCATGGTCGTCGTACACGCCGCCGACATGGGTGATCATCACCGCCTCGTCGTCCAGCTCCATCCGGTCGAGCATCTCCGCCTGGCTCGACAGGTCCCAGATGCTCTTCTTGGTCAATTCCGGATTGGGCGCATTCAGCAGCACATATTGCGACGGGTGGAACGACAGGCGGATGTCATAGTCGCGCGCCTTCTGCCCGAACGCGCGCAGCTCCGCATCGCTCTCCGCCACCATGTTGTGGAACTGCGGCATGTCCGGATGCGTCGCATAAGGCGCGATGTCGGACGACAGCCGGTACATGTCGAGATCCTCGCTCTTCAAATACTCGAGCACGTCGTCGAGCAGTTCGAGCGAGCATTTGAGGTGCGGGTTCTTCTGCCAGCGGCGCGTGTCGCCGGATTTCAGCCCGGGCTTGCCCATCACCTTTACCGGAAATCCCAGGCGAAGCGGGCGGCTGTTGTCGGTCATGCTGGTACCTGTGCCTGAGGAAAGCCGAGTTCGCGGATGAAGCCGTTCCAGTCGTCCGCACGAAGCGCCCCGCCGGTCGCCTGCGCATGGCCGTTGCCATAACGTCCGTCGGCGCCCGCCGGGCGATGCTCGGCCAGAAAGTCGATGAGGTTGCGCCCGGTCGCCGATCGCGCGGCGAAATGCACCCAGCCGGGGCGGTATCCACGATTAGCCGCGATCACGATCTTGTCCTTCAGCCGCCCGCGCCATTGCTGCGCGATCAGCGGGTGGATCTGGCACGGCGTGTCGAGCGGGATCAGTGCCACGTCGCCCACCACGATCGGTGCGGTGCGCTTGCCCGTATCCATCGCCGCGCGCACCTCCAGCTTGGCGGCGCGCAGCGCCTCGGCATCGGCATCGGTGCCCTTAGTGATCGCCTTGGGTCCGTCGGCCCGCAGCAGCAGGCGCAGCGCCGGACCGGCATCCGCCGCCGCGGTGCGCCTGGGCGCATTCAGCAGCGACACCGCATCGCGCAGCGCGGTCTTGCCCCAGCGCGCCTGCGCCTCGCTCAGCTCGGGGAAATCGCGCCCGTCCTCCATGTCGCCGATCAGGCCGATCGCGGCGAGCCACAACAGGTCGTCCACATCGCCCAGCGCCACCGCCGCCCAGCAGGCGAGCAGCGCGCTGGTCGGTTCGGGCGAGAGGCCGTTGCCGCTGATCGTGATCGCGTCCTCGGGCTCCCCGGTCGGCACGTGATGGTCGATCACCAGCGTCGGGCGATCCGGCAGCACCGGCTCCGCGCGCGTGCCGAGGTCGGCGAGGATCAGCCCGCCCGGCGCATGCGCGGCAAGCCGCGTGCGCACCGCATCGTCCCACGGCGTCTCGCCCTTGCCGGTCAGCTCGATCTCGATGCGGTGCCCCGCGCCTTCCAGCGCGCGCGACAGCAACGCTGCGGCGGCCAGCCCATCGGCGTCGAAGTGCGACAGGATCACGATTGGCCGGTCCGGCGCGAATTGCGCCAGTGCGTCGCGCATCGCGGTCGCGGCGGCGTCACGCAGGTCAGGGACGGAGGCGAGGCGGCCGATCATCGCTCCTAAACGCAAGCGGGCCGCCAGAGGCTCCCGAACCGTTCGCAACGCCGATGCCGTCAGTCCTCGATCAGCGCCGCCAACGCTGGGCTGATCCATTCGCACACCCCGTCGCGCCGCCGGATCAGCGCGCGCACCATCAACCCGCGTGCCTCGGCCAGCGCCATCATGTCGTCGGGCGCCACCACGCCCAGCGCCGTCGCCCAGCCATCCGCCAGCATCGCCGACCGGTGCACCACGCTGACAGCCAGCGCATGCCCCACCGGCCGTCCGGTGCGAGGATCGATCGTGTGTCGACCGCGCACGTAATCGCCCGAGGTCGCGACCGAGTACTGGTGCAGCGCCACGCGGATCGGCGCCCCCACCACGCCCGGCGTCTCCAGTTCGACCCACCACGGATCGCCATCCGGGCGCATCCCGAACCCGACGAACTCCCCCCCGATCTCCACCAGACCGTGCCGAATGTCGTGCGCGGCGAGCACCGTGGCGAGGCGATCGACCGCATGCCCCTTGGCGATGCCCGACAGGTCGAGCCGCACGTCACCCAGCCGCTGCAACCGCCGCGCCGCCGGGTCGAAGCGCAACTGCCGCCAGCCGCCCGTCGCCACCGCGCCTGCAATCGCCGCCTCCGCGGGCGTGCCGACCCGTGGCGTCGGGCCATAGCCCCACAGGTCCACCAGCCCGCCGACCGCCGGATCGAACGCGCCGCCCGTCGCGGCGGCAAGATCGAGCGCCGCCGCCATCACCGTCGCGAAATCGGGCGGCAGCGCCATCCAGCGCCCCACCGGCGAATGGTTGAACCGGCTGAGCAGCGACTCGAGCGCCCAATGGCTCATCTCCGCGACGATCCCGTCCAGCATCGCCTCGATCGCACGGGTGAGCGCGGCGAGGTCGAGCCGCGGCGGCGCCGCGAACCGCACCTGCCATCGCGTCCCCATCGTCGCGCCGCCAAGCTCCATGACAGCAGCGCGCGGATCCCACCCGGTCAGCGCCGCCGGGTCGATCGGCGGCACGGCGAGCCGCGGCGGCATGGTCGTCAGGGCGCCGGCACCTCAAGTGTGGTGATGAAGCCCATCCGCCGCTCGGTAGCACGCGGTGCGGTCGCCTTGGCGTCGGTCATGGTGGCGCTCATCCAGTAAACGCCGGGCACAGGCCAAGTGACGTGCAGCACGCCGTCCGCCCCGGTGGTGAGCTCCTGCGCCCCTTCGCTCTCGCGAAACTTCTTGGATCCGGGCACCACCGTCACCTTGACCCCGGCAGCAGGCTTGCCGTCGACCAGGAAACGGAACTGCCCTTCCTCGTCGGCAACCAGTGCCGCCGGGTGAGTGATCGGCTGCATTTCCAGCCCCTTGCCCGTCGGCTTGAACACGTCCTCACTCGGTGCGCCGGCGGTCACGAAGATCGCGTTGCGATTCATCACTTCGGTCAGCTTCACGTCGGTCGCACCCGCCGGGATCTCGGCGGCGGTGGCAACGACCTTCGGCATCGGCCGCGCGGCGGTACCGGCGGCCGGTGGCGGCCCACGCCGCCCACCGACGCGCCACTGCTCGCCGTTCAGCATGAAGCCGCCCATCACCGCATCCGTCTCCGTGCCGATCTTCCACGTGCCCGGCTTGTCGATCTTGACGTCGAAGGTGGTGCGATGCCGTCCCTTGGCGGTATTCTCGATCGTGCCGCTGCTGCCATCGGGCGCCTGCACCGCGATCGTGTCGGGGTTCATCGCGACATGATCGGGGTAGAACAGGTCGTTCGACGCCGCGGCGTCCACGGTGACATATTGGCTGGTGTCGGACAGCGTCGTGGTCGACGGCAGCAGCCACTGGCGGTGCGCCAACGCTGGCGAGGCAAGCGAGATGACGGCGGTGGCGGCGAACAGCAGATGGGTTAGGCGCATGGAGCGTTTCCTCAACGAACGGTGACGGTGCCGAGCTCGGCGCTGCCCTTGGCAGTGCCGCCGCGGCCCGGGACGGTGATCGGTACGCGCACCAGCTCGCGCCCGCCGGTCTCGCGCGCGGCCTCGACGTTCAGCACATAAGCGCCCGGCGCCAGCCCCCTGGGCAGCGGGATTTGATAGGTGCCGGGCGCGCGCGTCGCGCCGCTGACGCCATCGGCGGGCAGGTGCAGCGACCGGCCGCCCTTGCGCCACCAGCTGCGCAGGTCCGCCAGCCATTTGGTGCCCGGCTCCGCCCCCCGCTTTTTGATGTCGTACCACACGAACACGGTCCGCGCCGGCCCGCCCGCCGCCGGCTCCAGCCAGCCCGCCACATAGGGGCGATGATATTCGGCGACCTTTAGCTGCGGCACGGTGACGCTGACGGTTTGCGCGGCGGCAGACCCGGCGACGAGCGGCGCGCCGATGGCGAGCAGATGGGATGGGCGCATGACGTTTCCCCTCAATGGATCAGGAACAGGGCCAGCATCAGCGGCACGAGCAGGCTCGTGGCGACCAGCGGCCAGGTGGACGGGCGGTGCCGCGCGTGGAGCTGAAGCAGCAGCAGCCCGGTCAGCGTGAAGACGATGCAGGCCGCCGCGAAGACGTCGATGAACCAAAACCACGCGTCGCCGGTGTTCCGCCCTTTGTGCAGGTCGTTCAGGTACGACACCCAGCCGCGCCACGTCGTCTCCGCGCTGATCGCGCCGCTCTGCCGGTCGATGCTGACCCAGGCATCGCGCCCCGGCGCCGGCATTGCGACATAGATCTCGTCGTCCGACCATTCGCCCGCACGCCCCGCCGGGTCGATCGCAACCGCATCGGCCACCGCCTGTGCGACGCGCGGCGGCAGCGGCGCGGCGGCGGCATGATCGCCGCGCAGTTCGGCAAGGCGCGGCGGCGGCAGCACCGCCTCAGCGCGCGTCACCTGCGGCTCGGCCCCGATCGAAGCGGCGTGGTTCAACGTGATGCCGGTGATCGCGAACAGGAACATGCCGGCCAGCGACACCGCCGCGCTCACCCAATGCCAGCTGTGCAATTGCTTCAGCCAGAAGGCGCGCGCTTTCTTCTTCGGCTTGGCAGGTGCGGCGCGATCGGGCGTCGATGGCGCGTGTCGCGATAATGGACGCGGCGTATCGGTCGACACCCGCGCCCCACGCAGCCTTTCCACCTCGCTCGCCTGCATGCTCTGCCCCGCAAGAGGCCGGACGGGGCCTCTACACAGCGGCTAGATCAATCGCGAATAACTCGCAACAGCAAAAACGAGACGGCCGGGCTTCACCCCGAATTGCGTAGCGCCGTCGCTATCGCGTTGATCGACAGGAGAATGCCCTCGGCGATTCGCGCATCATCCTCGCCGGCGCGGTGCCGACGCATCAGTTCGATCTGCAGCAGGTTTAGCGGCTCGATGTAGGGCAGCCGCAACCGGATCGAGGCATCAAGGCTCGGCTGCTTCTCCAGCAGGCGCGATTGGCCTGTTATCTCCAGCAACGCGTCATGCGTGACCTGCCAATCATCACGAATACGGGTGAAGATCCGGTGGCCCAGCTTCTCGTCCTCAACCAGGCTCGCATAGCGTTCGGCGATCCCCATGTCGGACTTCGCGAGCACCATCTCCATGTTGGCGAGCGTCGCCGCGAACAGCGGCCAGCCCTCCGCCATTTCGGCAAGCAGCGCCTTGTCCTCGAACGCTGCGATAGCGTGCCCGACGCCGTACCAGCCCGGCAGCATCACGCGCGCCTGCGCCCAGCTGAATACCCAGGGAATCGCGCGCAAATCCTCGATCTTGGCGGATTTCTTGCGACTCGCCGGGCGGCTGCCGATCTTCAGGCCGGAGATTTCCGCGATCGGCGTCATCTGCCGGAAGAAGCTGTTGAACCCCTCCGTGCCGTAAACAAGGTCGCGATAGGCGTGGAATGCCGTGTCCGACAATCGGTCCATCGCGCCGGTGAAACTCTCGTTCTCGGCATTGGACAGCGGCGCGGGCGACAGGCTGGTGAGCAGGGTCGCCGAGGCCATCGCCTCCAGATTGGTGATCGCGCTTTCACGCGTTCCGTATTTGCCCGCGATCACTTCGCCCTGTTCGGTGATGCGGATGCGGCCTTGTACCGTGCCCGGCGGCTGCGCACGGATGGCCGCAAAGCTCGATCCGCCGCCGCGCCCCACCGCGCCGCCGCGCCCGTGGAACAGCTGCATGCCAACGCCCGCCGCCTCGAACACTGGCTTCAGCGCGGTTGACGCTTTGGACAGCTGCCAGGTGGAGGTGAGATATCCGCCATCCTTGTTGGAGTCAGAATAGCCAATCATCACTTCCTGGTGGCCCCGCGCCTTGGCGATCGCGGCGACTTCAGGCAGCGCGAACCACGCGCGCATGATCGTCGGCGCCGCCTCCAGATCGCCGATCGTCTCGAACAGCGGCACCGCCATCACCTGCGCGCTCGGCGGATCGCCGGGGACGTACAGGCCAACTTCCTTCAGCAGCAGATGCACTTCCAGCAGATCGCTGACCGAGGTGCACATCGACACGATATACTGGCGGATGCACTGCGGCCCAAAGGTCGCATGCGCCTCCGCCGCCGCTGCGACGATCGCCAGTTCCTTGGCGGTTTCCTCCGAATAGTCGATGAAGCGGCTCGTCAGCGGCCGGGCCGTCGCGAGCTCGCGGTTGAGCAGCGCGACGCGCTCCTCCTCGTCCAACGCGGCGTAATCGTCGCACACGCCGGCGCACGACAGCAGCTCACTCACGACCCGCTCATGCACCGCGCTGTTCTGCCGCAGGTCGAGCGTCGCCAGGTGAAAGCCGAATACCTCTACCGCGCGGATCAACCGGCCGATCGCACCGCCACTCGCGAGCAGGCCACCGCCCGCTGCCGACAGGCCGCGCGCGAGCGCCAGCAGGTCGGCACGCAACGCGCCGGGATCGGCATATGGCTCCGCCTCTCGCGCGGCAGGACGCGGCGGCTGCGTGCCCACCAGCTTGCGATAGGTCGCCGCCAGCCGCGCATAGATGCCCGACAGCGCGCGGCGATACGGCTCGTCGTGCCGGCTTTGCGCGTCGTCGCCGCTCGCCTCGGCCAGCGCCATCACCGCCTCGTCCACCGGCGCATGTTCGGCCGAGATCGACAGTTCGGAACCCAGCGCATGCAGCTGGTCGAGATAAAAACCGATCGCCGCGCCCGATGCCTTGCTCAGCGCGACCTTGAGCGATTCGGCTGTAACGAAGGGATTGCCGTCGCGGTCGCCGCCGATCCAGCTGCCCGGCCGCAGAAAACCCGGCACCCGCTGCCCCATCGCCCGGTCCCACCGCTGATACAGCGCGGGGATCACCGGCAGGAACACGTCGCGCAGATAGCTGAGCGCGGTCTCCACCTCGTCGGTGACGTACAATCGCTCACGGCGCAGCACGCGCGTCTGCCACAGCAGCGCCACCTGCCGCACAATCGCTTCTTCGATGCGGTCGCCCTCCGGCGTGTCCTCCGCCCCCGTGTCGCGCAGCGCCATCAGCTCCGCGATCCGGTTGCGATGGTCGATCATGCTCTTGCGGCGAACTTCGGTGGGGTGCGCGGTCAGCACCGGCGCGATCAGCGCGTGATCGAGCAGCTTCAGCACTGCCGCCCGGTCGCTTCCCTCACGCTCGAGCCGCGCCACCGCCGCAGCAACATCGGCGCCCTCTTCGGCGGTAATCCCCTGCCGGTCCTCCGCAAGATTGGCGAGCATCGAAAACAGCATGAAGCCGCGCACGACATCCAGCGTCTCGTCGAGCGACAGCGCCTCGAGATGATGGTCGACCGCAATGCCGGTACCGCGATGCCGCTCCACCGACGCCGATCTGATTTCCTCGGTCGCGGCGAACAGCCGCTCACCGCCAAGCTCACGGATTACATCCCCCAGGACGCGCCCGAGATAGCGAATGTCGGCATTGTTGGTGATCGATGGAAGCGTGCTCATGTCGCCATGCTGCATTGCGTCAACCACCGGCGTCAACGCGCAGCTGCGTCAGGTTGGCGTGCGCGGGCGGCCTGCCGCCGCTCGCGATAGGTTTCGCGCTCCTCGCTGGTCAGCGTGCCGTCGCCGTTCAGATCGTTGCGATCGAACCAGCTCAGCATCAGCTCGCTCCATTCCTCTGCGCTCAGCGCCCCATCGCCATTCTTGTCGCCGCGCTTGACCAGCGACTGCCACCGATCGGGCAGTTCGTCGGGGGTGATGCGGTCGTCGCGATTGACGTCGATGCGATGAAAGCGACGCTCGATCTCGCCGCCGAAATCCAGCCGAGAGGTGACCGTGGGTGGCGTATATTTCGCGGCAGCCGCGTGGTTTTCCACCTCGTCGTTCTTGCTGCCACAGGCTGCCAGCAGCGATCCTCCCGCCACCAGCATGATCAAAGCTCGCATCCCCGATTAACCTCCCTCAAGATCAGGCTTCGAGCTCAACGTCCCAGTAAAGCCAATCGTGCCATGTCTCATGCAGATAGTTTGGCGGGAAGCTGCGGCCATGCTCCTGCAACTGCCAGCTGGTCGGGCGAATCGGTTCGAGGTGCAGCGGCATGGCGGCCTGTTTCGGCGTCCGCCCGCCCTTGCGCAGATTACACGGCGAACAGGAGGTAACGACATTCTCCCATGTCGTCCGCCCGCCCTGCGCGCGCGGCACCACGTGATCGAACGTCAGGTCGCGCACGTGCGTGCCGCAATATTGGCAGGCGAAGCGGTCGCGCAGGAACAGGTTGAAGCGGGTGAAGGCGGGGAATTGCGACGGCTTCACATATTGCTTCAGCGCGATGACGGAGGGCAGCCGGATCGCCTGCGTCGGGCTGCGCACCTCGCGCTCGTAATGCGCGACGATATCGACCCGGTCGAGAAACACGGCCTTGACCGCCGTCTGCCAGGGCCAGATGCTGAGCGGATAATAAGATAACGGCGTATAGTCGGCGTTCAGAACGAGCGTCGGGCACGCGTCCGGATGGCGGATCAGATCGGGATGGAACAAGCGGGTCCCCCTTCGATACCGTGTCGTGGCGCGGTGTCACGCCAGTCGATGACGCCATGATGACAGCCGGCGAATCGCCGGGTCAAGGGGAGAGGGAATTTGGCCGAAACGGTTACCTATGCGGTCGCTGATCACGTCGCGACGATCACGCTCAATCGCCCCGAACGGCGCAACGCGCTGAACTGGGATGCCTATGCGAAGCTGGAGGCGGCGCTGCGCCGCTCGGTCACCGACGAGGAGGTGCGCTGCGTCATCGTCACCGGTGCCGATCCCGCCTTCTGCTCGGGCGATGACGTGGCGGAGATCATGGCCGGCCCCGACAGCTTCACCGCGCGCAAGGCGCCGCCGGTGGTGCGCCACCAGCCGACGCCCGCGGCGATGGCGGCGCTCGAATGCGACAAGCCGGTGATCGCCGCCGTCAATGGCGCGGCGGTCGGTTGGGGCATGGAGCTGGCGCTCTACGCCGACATCCGCATCGCCTCGGAAAAGGCGAAGTTTGCCGAACTCTTCATCAAGCGCGGGCTCGTCTGCGATGTCGGCGGCTTCTACCGCCTGCCCTCGATCGTCGGCCCGGCAAAGGCGGCCGAGCTGTTGTTCACCGGCGACGTGATCGACGCGGCGGAGGCGGCGCGCATCGGCCTGGTACGCGAAGTGGTCCCACATGAGGAACTGATGAACAGCGCACGCGCGCTCGCCGCACGCATCGCCGCCAATCCGCCGCTCGCGCTGCGCTACATGAAGGAAGGGCTTCGCCGCGCCGCTTACGGCGATCCGCGAGAGCTTGGCGGTTGGGCGATCGAGACGATCCGCCGCCTGATGGGCACCGAAGATCACAAGGAGGGCGTCGCAGCCTTCATGGAAAAGCGCGAGCCGGTCTTCAGCGGCCGCTGATCCGCAGTTCCTGCCATTGTGCCCGGGGGCTTGCTCCCGGTGCACCCGCACCGCACATGCCCGCCCGTGATCGTCACCCGCTTCGCCCCGTCGCCGACTGGCCGGCTGCACCTTGGCCACGCCTTTAGCGCGATCCTGGCGCATGACGCCGCGCGCCGCGAGGGCGGACGCTTTTTGCTGCGGATCGAGGATATTGACGGCACACGCAGCCGCCCCGAGCATATCGAAACGATCCTGGCCGATCTCGACTGGCTCGGCCTCACATGGGACGGTCCGGTGGTGCACCAATCGGATCGCTTGCCCGCCTATGCCGACGCGCTCGAGCGGCTGCGGGCGATGGGCCTGCTCTACCGCTGCTATTGCACCCGCGCCGAGATCGCCGCGGCCAGCCTGTCCGCCCCGCATGGTGCCGAGCCGCTTTATCCCGGCACCTGCCGCACGCTGGCGACGGCACATCCCGATCGGCCGCATTGCTGGCGCCTCGACATGTCCCGCGCCGCCGCCCTAGTCCGCCCGCTGCACTGGACCGATCACGGCCAGCGCATCACCGCCGATCCACTTGCCGCCGGCGATGTGGTGCTCGCGCGCAAGGACGCGCCCGCCAGCTACCATCTCGCCGTGACGGTCGACGATGCCTGGCAGGACGTTACCGATATCGTGCGGGGCCAGGATCTGTTCGCCGCCACCCACGTCCACCGCCTCCTTCAGGCGCTGCTCGACCTGCCGACGCCGCGCTATCATCACCACGCCTTGCTCACCGGCCCGGACGGGATCCGACTGTCCAAGCGCCACGGCGCCCCGGCGCTTGCCGACATGCGCGAGGCAGGCGCGGACGGGCTCGCGCTCGCCATGAACCTTCGGGCAGGGCGGGTTCCCATCGGGGCCGCCGTTCCCTAAGTCGGGGTCATGCAAACATTTCTGGTCATCCTCCTGGTTGCGGCGCTGATCGCGACGCTGGTGGCGCTGGTGCGCGGCATCGTCGCCTTTCTGCAGAATGCCAGCGCCGAGGCGCGCGGTACCGGCACCACCGGCCCCACCGCCGGGCAGCTCAAGTCCAACAAGATGATGCAGCAGCGCATCCTCTTTCAGGCACTCGCGATCATCATCGTCGTCGTGATGCTGTTCGCCGCCGGTCGGACCTGATCGTCAGGCTTTGTTCCGACGCGATGAACCAAAGGCACGGTTGATCGTTATTGCTTGGTCGAGGCTAGCGGATGGCTGCGGGGCGGCCGCCGTCTCCTGTCCTCGCGCGCGTGCGTTTCTGCTGCGTGCGATCAAGGAGGGAGGGCGCTCGCCAGATGGAACAACGCAAATCAGCCAGCGCTGATGACCTGACCACCCATTTCGCCGAGGTCCGCGGCTTGAGCGAGGCGCTTGCCGCACCGCTCAGCGATGCCGACGCAACCGTCCAGTCGATGGACGATGCCTCCCCCGCCAAATGGCATCTGGCGCATACCACCTGGTTCTTCGAAACCTTTATCCTGCGCGATCATGTGCCTGGGTACCGACTGCACGATCCGCGCTTCCCCTTTCTTTTCAACAGCTATTACGAGGCGGAAGGTCGGCGCCACGCACGCGGCCGGCGTGGCATGGTGACGCGCCCGACCATGGCGGAGGTACTGGACTATCGCGCCGCGGTGAACGCCGCCGTCGTCGCCGCGCTGCCGACGCTCGCTGCCGATGTGCGCGACCTGGTGACGCTCGGCTGCCATCACGAGCAGCAGCATCAGGAACTGCTGATCACCGACATCCTGCACCTGTTCTCCGAAAACCCGCTGGAGCCGGCGGTCTGGCCCGCCGCGCCCAAGGTGCCAGTGGCGATGCCTGCCGCACTCGGCTGGATCGATCAGGACGAACAGGTGGTGGAAATCGGCCACGACAGCCGCAGCTTCGCCTTCGATTGCGAAGGTCCGCGCCACCGTACCCTGCTCGCGCCGCACGCGATCGCTGATCGCACCGTCACCAATGGCGAATGGCAGCAGTTCATCGCCGACGGCGGCTATCGCGAGCCGCGCTGGTGGCTATCCGATGGCTGGGCCTGGGTGCAGCGCGAGCGGATCGCAGCGCCGCTCTATTGGGAAGAGCGCGACGGCGTGTGGACTCGCTTCGGGCTCGACGGCCGCCGCCCGGTCGATCCCGCCGCCCCCGTCACGCATGTCAGCTTCTACGAGGCGGATGCCTATGCCAGCTGGGCCGGTGCACGCCTGCCGACCGAGGCGGAATGGGAAAACGCCGCCGCGCGGCACGATGCGCACGGTGGCAATCAGCTTGACACCGCGGGCCCGGTGGAGCCTCGCCCGGCCATTGGCAGCCCGGCCTTCTTTGGCGACGTATGGGAATGGACCGGCAGCGCCTATCGCCCCTATCCCGGCTTTGCGCCGGCCGATGGCGCGGTTGGCGAATATAATGGCAAGTTCATGAACGGGCAGTTCGTGCTGCGCGGGGGATCGTGCGCCACGCCGCGCGGCCATGCACGCGCCTGTTACCGCAATTTTTTCTACCCCCACCAGCGCTGGCAATTCACCGGCGTCCGGCTGGCGCAGGATCGCTGACACCCTCCCGCGCGGCGCATTTGCGACGACGACGGGACGACCAGGAAGGATAAAGATGCTGAAGCAGGAAATGGAGGACGGCCAGGCGTCTCTCGCCGATCCGCAGTTCCGTGCCGACGTGCTGAACGGCCTCATGCTGCGCCCGCGCGCCATCCCTGCGCGCTGGTTCTACGATCGCCGCGGCTCGGATCTGTTCGAGGATATCACCCGCCTCCCGGAATATTATCCGACGCGCACCGAAACCGCGCTGCTGGAACGGATCGGCCCAGACCTCGCGCGCCACGTCGCGCCCGGCGCCGCGCTGGTCGAGTTCGGCTCCGGCTCCTCGACCAAGACGCCGCTGGTGATCGATGCGATTCAGCCGAGCGCGTATGTGCCGATCGACATCTCGGGCGACATGCTGCGCGAATCGTCGCGCGTCGTGTCCGATCGATACCCCAACATGCTGGTGCTGCCGTTCGAGGCCGATTTTACGCGCCTCGTCGACCTGCCGCGCACCATCGAAAGCACGCCCAAGATCGGTTTCTTCCCCGGCTCGACGATCGGCAACCTGATGCCGCGCCCCGCCGTCGACCTGCTGCGCGCGATGCGCGGCTCGCTTGGCGAAGGGAGCCGCCTTCTCATCGGCATGGATCGGATCAAGGATCCTGCGGTGCTCGTTCCCGCGTATGATGATGCCGCCGGCGTCACCGCCGCATTCAACTGCAACCTTCTCGCGAGGATCAACCGCGAACTCGAAGGCACCATTCCGCTCGATGCCTTTCGCCACCGCGCGATCTGGAACGACGATCGTGCGCGCATCGAGATGCACCTGGAGGCGACGTGCGACGTGTCGTTCGAGGTGGAGGAACGCCCGTTCTCGATCGCGGCGGGTGAGACGATCCATACCGAAAACAGCCACAAATACGGCCCTCGCGACGCCCGCATCCTGCTGCGCGCCGGCGGCTGGACGCCAGTGGCCGAATGGACCGATTCCGACGGCCTGTTTGCGGTGATCCTCGCCGAAGCACAGGCGGAGCGGGTCGCCCCCTAGGAGAAGGTCCGGTGAGCGACACCGCCGAACGCGACGATCCCGCGCTGTGGGAAAAGGTGAAGGCCAGGGTGACTGCCGGCGACAAGAGCGGTCACAAGGGTGAATGGTCCGCGCGCAAGGCGCAGCTTGCTGTAGCCGAATACAAGAAGGCCGGCGGCGGCTATCGCGGCAAGAAGGATCCCGACAACAGCCTTCACCAATGGAGCGAGGAGGAGTGGGGCACCCGCTCGGGCAAGAAAAGCGAGGACACCGGTGAGCGCTACCTGCCCAAAAAGGCGCGTGAGGCGCTCTCGAGTGAGGAATACGATCGCACCACCGCCAAGAAGCGACGCGACACGAAGAAGGGCAAGCAGCATTCCGCTCAGCCCGAGGATGTCGCGCGCAAGACCGCACCCTTCCGCCATGCCGACGCCGATCTCACCAAGGCCGAACTGATGGACATGGCTCGCGCCCGCGACATCGCAGGCCGCTCGGCCATGAACAAGGCAGAGCTGATCAAGGCGCTGAAAGACTAGCCTCTACGCCCGATCTTTGCCGGCACCGAAAGGTGCCGTCACGTCACCGCCGCCCGCTCGGCATAGGCCGGATCGCGCCACGCCTCGGTTTCCATCACCTCGGCGATGATCTCCACCGCGCGCCAAACATCCTCGTGTGACGTATAGAGCGGCGTCAGGCCAAGCCGCAGTACCTCGGGCGCGCGGAAGTCGCCTACCACGCCGCGCGCGATCAGCGCCTGGCACACTTCCCACGCATGGTGGTGCGCCACGCTGACATGGCTTCCGCGCGCCGCCGGATCGCGCGGCGTCACCAACGTGAAGCCGGCACCGGCGCACCGCTGCTCGATCCCTGCGATCAGCAGCGCGCTCAGAGATCGGCTCTTTGCCGTCACCGCAGCCATCGTCGCGCCATCGAACGTGTCGAGCCCCGCATCAAGCGCCGCCATACCCAGGATCGGCGGCGTGCCGCACAAAAATCGCTTCATGCCCTCGCCCGGCGCGTAATCGTCGCCAAAGTCGAAGGGCGTCCGATGCCCCATCCATCCCGTCATGGGCGATTGCAGCCGTCCATGTAGCCGCCCAGCGACATACAGGAAGGCGGGCGCCCCTGGCCCGCCGTTCAGATACTTATACCCGCAGCCGACCGCCATGTCGGCGTCGCAGCCGCCCAGATCCACCGGCACCGCGCCTACGCTATGGCTGAGGTCCCACAGAACCAGCGCGCCCTTGTCGTGCGCCGCCGCGGTCAGCGCCGCCATGTCGAGCATCGCGCCCGTCTTGTAGTGCACGTGGGTCAGCACCACGACCGCGGTGTCGCCGTCGATCGCCGCCGCGATCTCGCCTGCCGACATCGTGCGCACTTGCCGCCTGGGCAGCAGGTCCGCCACGCCTTGCGCAATGTACAGATCGGTTGGGAAATTGCCCGGCTCGGTGAGGATCGTCGTGCGACCCGCCTGCGCCTGGCACGCCGCGACGATCAGCTTGAAAAGGTTGGCCGAGGTGGAGTCGGCGACGATCACTTCGTCCGGCCGCGCCCCGATCAGCGGCGCAATGCGCGCGCCCAGTCGTGCCGGTGCCCCGATCCAGCCATGCTTGTTCCAGCTGGCGATCAGATCCTGGGCCCATTGCGCCTCGACCGCCGCCGCCACCCGCGCGGGGGTGGCACACGGCAGTGCACCCAGCGAGTTGCCATCGAGATAGATCAGCCCCTCTGGCAGGGTGAAAAGATCGCGGCACGCGCGCAGCGGATCGGCCGCGTCCAGCGCCTGCGCCTCGGCCAGCGTGGTCCAGCCGCTCACAGCACCGCCCTCACGGTCAGCAATTCGGGAAAGAACACCTGGTCGATCACTCGTGCAAGATACGGCACGCCCGCCGTGCCGCCCGTACCACGCTTGAACCCGATCACCCGTTCCACCGTTTTCAGATGGCCGAACCGCCACAATTGAAAGCGGTATTCCAGGTCGACGAGCTTTTCGGCGAGCTCATACAGGTTCCAATATCGCTCGGGCGCGGCATAGACCTCCTGCCAGCACGCCTCCACCGCGGCCGACGCGACGTAAGGCTGCGTCACGTCGCGGTTCAGCTGGTCCTCGGGTACCGGGAACCCGGCCCGCGCCAGCGCACACAGCGCCTCGTCATAGATGCTCGGCTGCGCCAGGGCATCGCGCAGCGTCGCCTGCAGATGCGGCGCATCCTCGAACACCGCGATCATCGCGGCGTTCTTGTTGCCCATCAGGAATTCCATCGCGCGATATTGCTGCGACTGAAAGCCGGAGCTTGCGCCCAGCTTTCCGCGCATCGCGGAATAATCGGCCGGGGTGATCGTCGCCAGAATCTCCCAACTGTTGATCAGCTGCTGCTGCACTCGCGCCACCCGCGCCATCATCTTGAACGCGGTATCCAGCCGATCCTCGGCGATCGCGGTGCGCGCCGCGGTCAGCTCGTGCAGGCACAATTTCATCCACAATTCGGATGCCTGGTGGATGACGATGAACAGCAGTTCGTCATGCGTGTCGGACAATGGCGTCTGGCACGCGAGCAGCTCGTCGAGCCGCAGATAGCTGGCGTAGGTCGGCCCGCCGGGTGGCGTGGCGGCGTTGGGATCGGCGCGCATTTCCATGCCGCACCCCTAGCGCGAACCACCCGCCCCGCGCAGCCCGTTAGTTTGCCGCTGCCGCGACTGCGCCGACCTGGCTCTGGCAAGGCGGCGCGGCGCCCGCGAAATCGGCGAAACTGCCGAACCGGCTGGTGGCGTCCGCCGCCACCGTGCCGCCCTTGCCCGAGACTTCCCAGACATAGGATTTGTTGTTGTCGAACCCGGCAATCGCCGCGTTCAGCGCCGCCGCTTCCGCCGCGCTGATCTCGGGCGCCACGACGCGCCGGCTCTTCACCATGCGCGCGACCTGCCCGTCGAACGACGAGATGCGCCAGTAGGCGATGCCGCCCAGCGTGCGATCCATCGGCTTGGCGGAATAGGACCAGTGAAAACCCTTGCCCGCCGGCGGCACCTTTACCGTCGTCGCATAACAGGAGGATGCCGGGTAATCGTTGGCATAGGGCACGTCCTGCGGCTGATCCTTCGGACGCTTCAGCTCGCTTGGCGGGGGAAAGCCGCCACCGAACAGGTAATGCGTATGCCCCTCCTTGGCATCGCCCTCCCAGTCGACCTTGCCCTCGCCCTCCAGGCCAAGGACGAGCAGGCGATTGTCTTCGTCAAAGCGCCAGGTCGTGCGGCTCGCCTCCACCGCAGGATATTGCTGCCGCCAATAGGCCGTCAGCATCTTGTCCGCATCGCTCGGCGCCACCCCCGCGAGCTGCGCGCGAATGCCGTAGATCTCATCGCCGCGCAGCGTCTGCTGAATGCGATAGCGGCCCGGCTGGTCGAACCCCGCCGAGGCGTCGATGTCGACCGCCTCGACCTTGTTCGGCAGCCGCGGCGCGGGGAACACCAGTGCCTCCAGCGCTGCACCGTCGGCGCGCAGCGGCAACACCCAGCGTGACAGCGGCGCCTCCAGCGCGGCGAGCGAGCGATCGCCCAACCGCGTGCCATCCAGCCAGACGGGCGCGCCGTTCACCATGGCGCGCACCACCACATGGTCGAACATCGCAGGCGTCGGCAGCCGCTCGTTGATCCCATCTCCGCCCTTGCTCGCCACCAGCACCGGCTCGGCCGCGATCCCCATTTCGCGGAGCAGCGCGATCAGCAGCGCGGTCTTGCCCTTGCAGTCCCCGAACTTGCGGCTCCACGTCTCGTCGGCGTTCGCCGGGCGATAATTGCCGCCGTCCAGCCCGACATAAACATAGCGGATGCGGTCCTGCACCAGCCGCAGTGCCGCCTCCACGCGGCGCGCCGGATCGCTCGTCTCCGCCGCAATACGCTGCGCCTCGGCGCGGATCGGCGAATTGGGCGCCAGCGTCGCCGCCTGCGCGTAAGAGCCGGCAAAGCCGCGCGACAGCGTCTGCCAATCGGCATAGCCGCTGAACTGCACCAGCCGGTTGATAAGGTAGCGCACCGGTGCCTGCTCGGGCAGCGTTGCGCTCGCCGGATCGGTCAGCAGGTACAGCCGCTCGGCCTGGCTGCCGAGATCGCGCACCGTCGGCTCGGGCAGGTCGCCCGTGCTGCGATATGTTACCGGCACGTTCTTGTCGGCCAGCACGCGCAGCCGGTAAGCGCCGCGCATCCCCATCAGCGGGAATTGCTGAAACCCATCCGCGGCATCCACCGGCGCCACGCCACGCCGCCGCTTGGTCGCGGCGAATTCCAGCTCGTCACCGACCTGCAATCCCGCCGCCTGCAACGTCGCGGTGAGATCGCCATAGAGCATGGATTGCTCCAGATCGTTCTCGCGCTGGATCACCGCGAATTTCTGCACACCGATCACGTCGATCGTCTGGCCGCCGCGAATGATCGCCAGCCGGTGAACGATCATCTCCTCGTTGGCGGGCGACCAGGTGATCGCAATATTGCCCGCCGCCAGCCCCTCGGGCGACAGCAGCTTCATGCGCCACGCCTGATATTCCTCCTGCACCCCGGCGGTGACCCGCGCCTGGGTATCCGAATAGATGACGCGCAGCGGCGCGCCCGGGGGCAGCGGCGCGTCGGTCGCGCTCGGCGGCGCGATCACCCAAGCCGGCGCGGGAGCATAGAGCACGTCACGCGCTGTCGCCCGCGCACTCTGCGCCTTGGCTCCCGTGGCGGCGCCACCGCGCGCCGGTTGCGCCGCCGTCTGGCTGGCCAGCGCCCCCGCCAGCAGCACCGAAAAACCTGCAACCCGCATGCGTCCCCCTTATGTCCCCGCCCCTTGCTATCAGCGCGCGGGCGGGTTCGCGAGCCACGATATCACCGCCCGGCTTTTCCCATCGACACGGGCGCGAGCAGCAGCTCGGAGGAAAGAAGCAGCGGATGGCACCGGTCCGATCCAGCCGCTAAGCGGAGCGCCATGGATTACGTCGCGATGAAGAACTTTGTCGGCACTTGGTTCGAAAGCGGTGGCGATGCGCTGTTGCACGTCCACGGCGGCATGCTGGTGCTGATCCTCGCGCGTCTGATCACGCGCCGTTCACTCGCGACGCCGATCCCGCTCCTGTGCGTCGTTGCGCTCCAGACGCTCAACGAATGTATCGACCGCTACAATCACGGCTCGTGGCGTTGGCCCGATACGATCGGCGATACCGCCAATACGCTGTTCTGGCCGGTGGTGCTGTTCGTCGGCCTGCGCCTGCGCCGTCAGCGCGAGAGCAATAGTCGGGCCATGGAGGTGGCGGAAACGGCGCTCTGACCCCTCGCTACGCCGCCGCCCGCCGCCGGTCGGCTTCGTCGAGCGCCTGGAGCGACACGCCCCGGCTTTCGCGTATCACCAGCGCCGCGCCCAGGCTCACCGCCGCACTCGCGCTGACGTAAATCGCCAGCGGCAGCCAGTCGTCATAGGCACGCAGCATCGTCGCACCGATCAGCGGTGCCCAGCTTCCCGCGACGATCGCCGTCACCTGATAGCCCAGCGATACGCCGGAATAGCGCATCCGCGTCGGGAACATCTCGGCCATGATCGCGGGCTGCGGCGCATACATGATGCCGTGCACCACCAATCCCGCCATGATCGCGGCGAGCATGGTTGCCGTGTCGCCGGTATCAAGCATCGGAAAGGCCGCAAACGGCCAGGCGATCGCCAGCGCCGCGCCCAAGAGATAGGTCGGCCGCCGCCCTACTTTGTCCGCCGCCCAGCCCGCGAGCGGGATCACCATCACGTGCAGCAAATGACCGACGAACAGCAGCCCGAGGATGCGGCTGGTCGCGATGCCGCGATAGGCCAGATAGGTGATCGAGAAGGTGACCACCATGTAATACAGGATGTTCTCGCCGAAGCGCAGCGCCATGGCCGTGAACACAGCCCGCGGGTAGCGGCGGAACACCTCCACCACGCCATGCCCGGCCTCATCCCGGCGCGCCGCTTCTTCGCGCGCGGCATGGAACAGCGGTGAGTCGCTCACCTGCGTGCGAATGTAATAGCCGATCCCGATGATGATGACCGACAGCCAGAAGGCGACGCGCCAACCCCAGGCAAGGAACGCCTCGTCGGTCAGAAATGTCGACAGGACCAGCAGCACGATCGTCGCCAGCACATTGCCCAGCGGCACGCCGGCCTGCGGAAAGCTACCCCAGAAGGCCCGGCTCTTGTTGGGGCTGTGCTCCGTTACCAGCAGCACCGCCCCGCCCCATTCGCCGCCTAGCGCAAAGCCCTGGACGAAGCGCAGCGTCACCAGCAGCGCCGGCGCCCAATAGCCGATCGCGTCGAAACCGGGCAGGCAGCCCATCAGGAATGTGGAGGCGCCGATCAGGATCAGGCTGAATTGAAGCAGCGACTTGCGCCCGACCCGATCACCGATGTGCCCGAACACAACCCCGCCTAGCGGTCGCGCAATGAAGCCGACGGCATAGGTGGCGAAAGCGGCGATGATGCCGTCGAGGTTGTTGCCGGTCTGCGGAAAGAACAGCTTGCCAAACACCAAAGTCGCGGCCGTGCCGTAAAGGAAGAACTCGTACCATTCGACGATCGTGCCCGCCATGGAGGCGCTCACCACCTTCTTCAGGTGCGACAGGTCGGCCCTGGTCTCGTGTTCCAACGCCATTCTTCCCCTGCCCTTCGTCCTTTGCGCACCCGGTAACGCACCGGGATCAGCCGGTAAAATCATCATCGCGCCCAAACGGCGCCGCGACAATCCCGGTCGGATGTGCTTTGATGCCCGGCATGGAGAGCGCAGAGCCACAGAGCCGCAAGCGCCGTGCACCGAGACGCGACGCGCAGGTACGCCGCGCCGCGCTGATCGCCGCGGCGGTGCACTGCTTTACGCAAGAGGGCTATCGTGTACCGCTGGACACGATCGCCGAGCGTGCCGGCGTCGGCCGTGGCACCCTGTATCGTAACTTCAAGGACCGCGAGGCGCTGGTGCTCGCCATCCTTGAACAGGAAACCGATCAGCTCGAACGCGGCATCGATCCCGCACGGCCGCTGATCGACATCCTGCTCGATTTCGTGCGCGACGGCGCGGTCGCCTCGTCGCTGTTCGCCCGCATCGCCGCCGACCTTCAGCTGGACGAAACAAACCGCGCCGCGTGGCAGGCGCTGGGTGAGCGCTTCGCCCGCATCCTTGAACCCGCAGTGGTTGCGGCCCGGCAGCGTGGCGAGATCGGGCCTGCCATCACCGCGCATGACGTGGTCTTGGCTGCGCGCATGGCCAGCATCGTCATGCTCCCCTTCCTCAGTGAGGAAGAAGTGGCGCAGCAGATCAGCGAAGCGTTGCAGCTAGTATTTGCTGGCCTGCGACCGCGCTGAGCGGCGCGCCGCCGAACAGCGCACCGCGTTTCGATGACCCGCCCCGCGCCGCTACATCCGCGGGCCAGCGACGGCCCGCACAGCGCGCTTGGGCTTCTCGTCGATCAGCTTGGCGATGGCGGGAGAGCGCGTGTCGGCATTCGCATAGTCGCGCGCGGACATGCCGGCGACATTGTCGGTCTGGTCCGGGTTCGCGCCAGCCGCCAGCAGGCTGCGCACCAGCGCCAGATCGCGCTTCTGCACCGCCCGGATCAGCGGCGTCTCGCCGCCGCCATTGGCAAGGTTGGGATTGGCCTTTGCCGCCGCCAAAATATCGACAAGGTCGTTCTGCCCGTATTGTACCGCCAGCAGCAGCGGGGTGTCGCCGCGCCCGTCGCGCATGTTCGGATCGGCACCGCGCGCCAGCAGGAACCGCAGATAGGTCGCATCGCCGCGCTTCACCACGATGTGCAGCGCGCCCTCGCCCGTGGTCACATCGCGCGCGTTGACGATGCGCTGCCCGGGCTGGTCGAGCATCTTCACGACTTCGTCGCCGCTCGACTTCCGAACGGCTTCGAGAAACTTGTAACCTTGCGATTGCTGCTGCGCGGCGGCGGGCAGGGCGGCGAGGAGAAAAACGGGTACAAACAGGCGGCTGAGCGTCTTCACGGGCAAACGATCCATCTGATGGTTGCGGCGCCCGGCCTAACAGATCAAGGCTGCCGGTGCCATGAACGTCCGTCACTTTGCCTGGCTCGCGCCATTCGCCCTTCTCGCCTGCTCGCCCGACCAGCAGCCGCCGGCACAGCCGCCGCTGGAGGGCGCCCGTATCGGCGGCGCCTTCACGCTGACCGATCAGGACGGCAAGCGCGTCTCCGATACGGCGTTCGCCGGCAAATACCGCATCATGTATTTCGGCTATACTTTCTGCCCGGACGTGTGCCCCGTCGACGTGCAGAACCTCGCCGCCGGGCTGAAGCTGCTGGAGAAAAGCGATCCGGCGCTCGCGCAGCGCGTCGTGCCGATCTTCGTCACGATCGATCCCGAACGCGATACGCCTGCGGTGCTGAAGCAGTTCGTCGGCGCCTTTCACCCCCGCATGGTCGGCCTGACCGGCTCGCCTGAGGAAATCGCCAAGGTGGCCAAAGAGTTCGCGATCTTCTATCAGCGCGGCAAGGGCACGCCGGACGGCTATCTGATGGATCACAGCCGCCAGGCCTATCTGATGTCACCGGAGGGCAAGCCGCTGGCGCTGCTGCCGCAGGACGGCACGCCACAGGCGGTTGCCGACGAGATCAAACGCTGGGTGAAATGACTCGCTTCTGGGAAGACACGCCGCTCGACAAGCTGGACCGCGCGCAATGGGAGGCGCTGTGCGATGGCTGCGGCAAATGCTGCCTGCACAAATTGGAAGACGAGGAAACGGGCGAGCTCTTCGCGACCAACGTCGCGTGCCGCCTGCTCGATCGGCGCAGCGGGCAATGCTCCAACTATCGCCACCGCCATGCCTACGTTTCCGAATGCGTCCGCCTGTCGATGCGCAACGTCGATGCGATCGAGTGGCTGCCCAGCACCTGCGCCTACCGGCTGCGCCTGAACGGCGAGCCGCTGCCCGAGTGGCATTATCTCAACTCCGGCGATCGCGAGGCGGTGCACCGCGCGGGCGAGTCGGTGCGTGGCTGGACGATCAGCGAGGATGATGCCGGCGAACTGGAATATCACATGACCGATCGCCGGCTGTGACGGCTCCGCACGCCTGATCTCGCACGCCGTCTCGTGATCGACGACATCGACATCGTCCGCCACCCCGCCGCGCGTCGGATCAAGCTCGCGTTTGATCCCGCGACCGGCCGTTTTCGCCTCACCGTTCCGAAGCGCGCATCCGAGGCCAAGGCACGCGCCTGGGCGGCCGAAAATATCCAGTGGATGGCCGAACAGCGTGCGCAGCTACCCCAGGCGCGGCCATTCGTCCCCGACGCCGAGCTGCCGTTCGGTGATGAGACGCTGTTGATCGACTGGCACGAAGGCTCCTCGCGCCTCATTCGCCGTATCGACAATCGCCTGGTCGCATCGGGAGCGGCGGCCACCCTCCCCCGCCGTATCGAGGCGTGGCTGCGCCGCGAAGCACTGCGCCTGCTGGAGGAGGACACCGCCTTCTACGCCGCCCGTGCCGGGGTGAATATCACCCGTGTCGCCATCGGCGATCCGCGCGGCCGCTGGGGCAGTTGCAGCAGCAGCGGCACCATCCGCTACAGCTGGCGCCTCGTGATGGCTCCCACCGCGGTACGCCGCGCCACCGCCGCGCACGAAGTGGCGCATCGCATCCACATGAACCATGCCGCCGCCTTCCACGCCTTGGTGGAGACCCTCTACGGCAGCGACCCGACGCCGCATCGCCAGTGGCTGCGCACCAACGGCGCCGCGCTTCACTGGTACGGTCGATCGTCCCCCGGCGGCGGCGGCTGAATACGCCGATCCCGGCGCGGCTCACGTGACGGGTCACGCGGCTGCTCCCGATAAGGATCGCGCCCGGTCACCCGATCGATCCAGTCCTGGTCCAGCCGCTGCGGTGGCGGAGGCGCAGGCGCTGCGGGGGCCGGCTGCCCGTAGGAATAATCGTCCGACACCGGCCGCTCGGCGCGCGGCGAGGGTCGCTCGATGCCCCGCCCGTACGTGTCGTCATCCTGCACCGGAACACCATCAACCGCGATCGGCACGCCGTTTTCGTCCACGAACACGCTATTGTCCGGCTCGCCGAAATAGCTCTCTTCATCAGGCTCGAGCTGCCATTCGGGAAGCGTAACCTCGGTATCGAACTGCTCGACCGGCCGCGAGGCCACCGCCTTTGTCATGAACTGCGAAAAGGCACGCGCCGGCGCGGCGCCGCCCTGTAACCCGCCCACCGGCCTGGCATCGTCGCGGCCCATCCACACGCCCGTGGTCAGCCCCGAAGAGAAACCAAGGAACCAGCCGTCCTTTGACGAAGAGGTCGTGCCGGTTTTGCCCGCCACCGGGCGGCCGATCTGCGCGGCGCGACCGGTGCCGGTGCTGACCGCCGTCTGCAACAGGTCGGTCATCTGCGCCGCGACATAGGGCGCCACCAGCACGCGGCTGCGATCCACCTCCTGCTGGTAGATCACCTCGTTGTTCGCGGTCACCTTGGTGATGCCATAGGGCGTCACCGCCACGCCCTTATTCGCGACGCTGGCGAAGGCGCGCGTCATGTCGATCAGGCGCACGTCGGAGGTGCCGAGCACCATCGAGGGCTGCGTATTGATCGGCGAGGTGATGCCGAAGCGGCGCGCCATGTCCGCCACCGTGGTGAAGCCCACCTGCTGCCCCAGCCGCGCCGCCACGGTGTTTAGCGAATAGGCGAACGCCGTCCTGAGCGTCACCTGCCCGGAATAGCGGCGCGAGCTGTTGCGCGGGCTCCAGCCATTGATCGTGATCGGCTCGTCGACGACGGTAGACTCCGGCGTCATCCCTGCTTCAAGCGCTGAAAGGTACACGAACAGCTTGAACGCAGAGCCCGGCTGGCGCTGCGCCTGCGTCGCCCGGTTGTAGATCGACGACACATAATCCTTGCCACCCACCATCGCGCGAACCGCGCCATCGCGATCCAGCGACACCAATGCCCCCTGCGCCCCGGCGGGCGCATTGGCGCGGACGGCGGCGTCGGCCGCGCGCTGCATGTTGAGATCGAGCGTGGTCCACACTTCCAACGGCCGCTCGGTCTCGTCGATCAGCATCTCGAGCTGCGGCAGCGCCCAGTCGGTGAAATAGCGCACGCTGTTCTGCTTGGGCTCCGGCGCCAGCTTGACGGCGTTCGGATCTGCATCGGCGGCTTCGCTGGCGCTGATCACACCGTTTGCCGCCATGACGTGCAGCACCACTTGCGCCCGATCGACCGCGGCTTGCGCGTCGGCCGTCGGCGAATAATTGGACGGCGCCTTCACCAGCCCGGCGATAATCGCCGCTTCGCTGAGCGACAGGCGATTGGCGCCATGGCCGAAGAATTTGCGCGAGGCCGCATCGATGCCATAGGCGCCGCCGCCGTAATACACCTTGTTCAAATACAGCTCGAGCACCTGCTCCTTGGAGAATTTGCGCTCCATCGCGAGCGCCAGGATCCATTCGCGGAATTTGCGCCCGAACTTCTTCTGATTGTTGAGGAAAACGTTACGCGCGAGCTGCTGCGTGATGGTCGACCCGCCCTGCACCCAGCGGCCACGATCGAGGCGCACCTTGAGCGAGCGCGCCACGCCGATCGGATCGACGCCGATGTGGCTGTAGAACCTCTTGTCCTCCACCGCGATGGTCGCCTCTCGCATGATGCGCGGGATGCGATTGAAGGGCAGCCATTCGCCGTAGCTCGGGCCGATCGACACCAGCACCGTGCCGTCCACCGCATGTACGCGGATCATCTGGCCATTGGGAGAGGACTTCAGCTCCTCGAACGAAGGTAGCTGCGCACGCGCGATGTAAACGGCGGTCAAGAGCGCGCCAAACGCCAGCACCGCGAGCGCGATCAGGACCTTGATCGTGATCGACAGGCGGCGACGCCAGGGCGAACGGGGAGCGGGGCGGCGGGCCATTGAAGCGCCTTGTGGGATAGAAGCTTAGGCTGCGCTTAACAAGGCGACCCGCACCCGCTCAACTGCGCGGCTGAAAATCGAGGCTGACCGAGTTCATGCAATAGCGCAGGCCGGTCGGCGGCGGGCCGTCGGGGAAGACATGGCCCAGATGGCTGTCGCACCGGCCGCAGCGCGACTCGATCCGTACCATGCCGTGGCTGGTGTCGCGATGATCGGTCACCGCATCCGGCGCGATCGGTTGCGTGAAGCTCGGCCAGCCCGAACCGGAATCGTATTTGTCGGCGCTGTCGAACAAATCCAGCGCGCAGGCGGCGCACTGGTAGATACCGTCGCCCTTATAGTCGTTGTACTTGCCGGCGAACGCACGCTCGGTGCCGGCCTCGCGCAGCACATGATATTGCTCGGGCGTAAGCCGCTCTTTCCACTCGGCTTCCGAGAGGTTCAGCTGATCCATGGAAGATAGTCTCCGTTAGTGGCGCTGAATCTGGGTGTGCGGGCGGCTGCGTGCAAGTCAGCCGTTGGACCAGCGCGCCCAGATGGCGGTGGGTAGCACCAACCCGCGTGCTTCTTCGCGCACGCCCAGCTCGCCGCATTCCACGGTGCCGGGCAGGTCGGCGAACAGCTGGCGCAGCATCTCGCCGATGGCCAGCGCGGACATGCGCACGGCGTACACGGTGAGGAAGAGCGCGCGGGAGTTGGAGTCGAGCAGCTGGCGGCAATCGGCGATCAGCGCGGGCAGATGCTCCTCCAAACGCCAGATCTCGCCATCGGGGCCGCGACCGTATTTGGGGGGATCGAGCAGGATCGCGTCGTAGCGGCGGCCGCGGCGCACCTCGCGGGCGACGAACTTGGCGGCGTCGTCGACGATCCAGCGGACCGGACGGTCGGTCATGCCCGACAGCTTGGCGTTGGCGCGTGCCGCCTCGACCGATTTTTTGGAGGCATCGACATGGACCATTTTGGCACCCGCGGCAGAGAGCGCGAGCGTGCCGACGCCGGTATAACCGAACAAATTCAACGCTTCAGGCTCGGCCACGCCGTCCAATTGCTCGCGCAGCCACGACCAGACCGGCGCCATGTCGGGGAAGAAGCCGAGGTGACGGAACGGCGTGTTTTGCGCGGTGAAGCGCACGGTGCCGGGGCCGACGCCCCAGGCGAGCGGCCAGCCGTCGCGCGGCACGGGGCGGGTGTAATGCCACTGGCCGCCGCCATCCTCGTCGCTGCCAGGGATGAATTCTCCGTGCGATTTCCAGTCGTTACCGGCCGGCGCCCAGAGCGCCTGCGGCTCGGGGCGGATAAAGCGATAGTCGCCGTAGCGCTCCAGCTTGCGACCATGACCGCAATCGACGAGGCCGTAATCGCCCCAGGGTTCACCGATGAGCGTGTCGAGTTTCATGGGAGTAGCGTTACCGCCATGCTGATCGACTTGGAACCGCCGGGCGGGACCAGGAAGATGCCGGGTTTGTCAATGAATTCACCGGCATAGCCCTCGGGATCGGCGATGCCGTGCCACGGCTCGACGCAGATGTAGCGGGCGCCGGGCTTGGTCCAGATGCCGAGCATCGGGGTGTCGGGAAAGTCGATCCGCAGATGCGGCCCGCCGGGGGCGCCGTAGGTGACGCTGGAGGAGCGGACATTGTCCCACACCAGCGCGTCATGCGCGAACAGATCGTCGGCGAGGTGGAGCGTCCGCCCGTCCAGCGGAGAGGGGATAGAACCGGCCTTGATTGTGCCGTCATCGGCAATGGGCCGGACGCCATCCGGCTCATTTTGGCCAAAAGTGATGACGTGCTGGCCACGTTCCGCGCCGCCGGGCAGCGGCCAGGCGAAAGCGGGGTGAAAACCGAAACTCGCCGGCATTTCGTTTTGGTTCGGATTGCTGATCAGGATGTCGGTGTGCAGCGTCGCGCCGTCGAGTCGGAAGGTCGCGTCGAGCGTGAAGGCGAAGGGGTAATGGACGCGCGTCTCGTCGCTGTCCTTCAGACGGAAGCTCGCATGTGCGGGGCCGCGGTCGATCAGCGTGAACGGCAGGCGGCGGGCGAAGCCGTGCTGCTTCATCGGGTATTCGCGACCACCGATGCGGATCACCTCGCCAGCCGGCTTGCCGACGACGGGAAAGAGCAAGGGCGCGCGGCCGGTCCAGAACTTCGGATCGGCATCCGTCATCAGCTCGCGGTCGGCGGCGTCCTTCAGCGACGACAGCTCCGCGCCGAGCGGGTTGATCGCGGCGGACAGGTGATCGTTCGCGATGGTGATCCAGTCGGTCATGCTGTCTCCAACGTGTTGGCGCCAGTCCTATCCCGTTAGAGCTGAGCTTGTCGAAGCCCGTGCCACGCAGCGTTGCGCTTTGGAACACGCCCTTCGACAGGCTCAGGGCGAACGGGGTTGTGGTTACCCCCGCAGCGAGGCGCCCAGCTTGGCGGCGGCGGCGACGACCTTGTCGGCGATGGCCTTCAGCTCGGCCTCGACAAATGCCTTGTCACCCGGTTGCAGGACCACCTCGACCGCCATCGAGGTTTCGCCGTCCTTGGTGAAGACGTCGAACACGCGGGCGGAGACGATCGCAGCCTTGTCCGCGCCCTTGACGGCACGGGCGAGCGCATCTGCGGCCAGCCCCTCGGGCACGAGGAAGGCGAAGTCGCGGCGGACGGCCTGGAGCGCGGGCGGCGTGTAGGCCGGGCGCATGAAGCCGCCCCCGCCCTTTGGCTCACGCTTTGCGGGGATCGCATCGAGGTACAGCTCCACCGCGGCGACGCCGGCGTCGAGATCGAACGCGCGGGTGACGTTGGGGTGGAGAATGCCGAATGCGGCGAGCACCGTCTTCGGTCCGAGCCGCAGCGTGCCCGACTGACCGGGGTGCCAGGCGTCGCCGGCTTCGCCGAACACCTGAAGGTTGTCGACCGGTGCGCCGGCGGCGGCGAGCAGCGCCAGCGCCTCTGTCTTGGCGTCGAAGGCATCGAAGCCCTGCGCCTTGCCCGTCTGCCAGTGCCGCGCGCGGCGGTCGCCCGCGAGGATCAGGCTGAGCGTCGGACGCTCCTTGTCTGCGAGATAGCGGCGGCCGATCTCGAACAAGCGGATCGTACCGGCCCCGCGCCGCACGTTGCGCGCGGCGGCCGAGAGAAGGCCGGGCAGCAGCGACGGGCGCATGACCTTCAGGTCCTCGCTGATCGGGTTGGCGAGCGTGAAGGCACCGCCACCGAAGGGCGCAGCCTCGGCTTCCGAGATGAAGCTCCACGTCACCGCTTCGTCGAGGCCGCGTGCGGCGGCGGCACGGCGGACACGGCGCTCCAGCTTCTGCTCCGGCGTGGCGGTGGGCGTCGCGACACCCGGCGCGCGCGGCAACGGCACCGAGGGGACGTTGTCGATCCCCTCGATACGGATCACTTCCTCGACCAGATCGGCCGGGCCGTCCACGTCGCGGCGCCAGGTCGGCGGGGTGACCTGCCAATCGTCGCTGACGGTGAAGCCGAGCGACTGAAGGATCGCGCGCTGCCGCTCCGGCGCGACGGCGAGCCCGCCGAGCGTTTCGGCGCGGGCGGGGTCATAGGCATAGTTGCGCGTGCCCAGCGGCGGCTCACCCGCGCGGGTGATGCCGGTCGGCTGACCACCGCACAGGTCGAGCACGAGGCGGGTGGCGATCGCGAGGCCATCGTCCAGAAACGCCGGATCGACGCCGCGCTCGAACCGCTGGCGCGCATCGCTGGTCAGCATCAGCTTCTGGCCGGTGCGGGCGATATGCTCGGGATCGAAATAGGCGCATTCGATGATGACGTCGGTGGTCGTCTCCGACACGCCCGATTCCTCGCCGCCCATGATGCCGCCGATGTCGTGGACATGGGCGTCGTCGGCGATGACCGTCATCGTCTCGTCGAGCGTATAGCTCTTGCCGTTGAGCGCCAGCACCGTCTCGCCCGCCTTCGCCTTGCGCGCGACGAGGCCGCCGGAGAGCTTCGCCTTGTCATAGACGTGCAGCGGACGGCCGAGATCGACGGTGACGTAATTGGTGATGTCGACCAGGGCCGAGATCGGCTTCTGCCCGACCGCGCGCAGCCGCTTCGCCAGCCATTCCGGCGCAGCGCCATTGGTAACGCCGTTCACACCCTGCGCGAAGAAGGCGGGGCAGCCGGCTAGGTCTTCGATGCGGATGTCGGGGCCGGGGCCGTTGCCTGCTACCGCCGCCACGCCAGACCCGTCATTCCCGCGAAGGCGGGAATCCATATTCTCTGACGTTTCCGCGCCTTCACTGAAGTTGCGTGTATGGATCCCCGCCTCCGCGGGGATGACGGAAGAAGAAGGGACGGCTAGCGGCTTCAGCGTGCCGAGGCCGGCGGCGGCGAGATCGCGGGCGATGCCGCGCACGCCCATGCAATCCTGCCGGTTGGGCGTGATCGACACGTCGATGACGGGATCGGTGAGGCCCGCCCATTCGGCGAAGGCAGCGCCGACCGGCGCGTCGGCGGCCAGTTCGATGATGCCGTCGTGATCGTCGCCCAGCTCCAACTCGCGCGTGGAGCACATCATGCCGTTCGATTCGACGCCGCGGATCGCCGCGACCTTCAGCACCATGCCGTTCGCAGGGACGGTCGCGCCCGGCGAGCCGAACACGCCGACGAGGCCGGCGCGCGCGTTGGGCGCGCCGCACACCACCTGAAGCGGGCCGTCACCCGCGTCGACCGACAGCACCTGGAGCTTGTCCGCCTGCGGATGGCGCTCAGCCGTCAGCACCTTGGCGATGCGAAAGGCGGCGAGCTTCTCGCCGGGGTTCTCGACCCCTTCGACCTCGAGCCCGATGCGGGTGAGGCCGACGAGGATCTCGTCGAGCGACGCCTCGGTCGAGAGGTGGTCCTTGAGCCAGGAAAGGGTGAATTTCATGGGTTTCTCGATCCGTCGCCCCAGTGGCTGGGGAGTGTGTGAGCAATCGTAGGTCTTGTCGTTGCCAAGGTCACGCCGTCACCCCGGACTTGATCCGGGGTCCAAGGTTCCGCGTGCGCTGACAGCGGTGCGTTCGCGGCACGATGGATCCCGGATCAAGTCCGGGATGACGTGGTGGGATGAGGCGCCGTCGCGATCCAAGCTGAAAGAATGACGATCAGGCCGCGCCGACGCCGCCCGACAGCGTCGGCACGTCGAGGGCGGAGAAGCCGTAATGCTTCAACCAGCGGATATCGCCGTCGAAGAAGGCGCGCAGATCGTCCATGCCGTATTTCAGCATGGCGAGGCGATCGATGCCGCAGCCGAAGGCGAAGCCCTGCCATTCGTCGGGATCGAGCCCGCAGGCGGCGATCACCTTCGGGTGGACCATGCCGCTGCCCAGCACTTCCATCCAGCCGCCGTTCTCGACATCGCCGCCGCCGCCGATCACGCGCTTGCCCTTTTGCAGCGTGTAGCCGACGTCGACCTCCGCCGACGGCTCGGTGAAGGGAAAATAGCTCGGGCGGAGGCGCAGCACGATGTCGTCGCGCTCGAAGAATGCCTTGAGGAACGTCTCCAGCGTCCACTTGAGGTGGCCCATGGTGATGCCCTTGTCGATCACCAGCCCCTCGACCTGGTGGAACATCGGCGTGTGCGTCGCGTCGCTGTCGCTGCGATAGGTGCGGCCGGGCGCGATGATGCGGATCGGCGGCTTGTTCGCGAGCATCGTGCGGATCTGCACCGGCGAGGTGTGGGTGCGGAGCAGCTGCCGATTTCCTTCGTGTTCACGTTCCAAGGAGGCAACAGTCTCTTCCCACACGCTAGACACATAGAAGGTGTCGTGCATCGCTCTGGCCGGATGGGTCTCAGGGATGTTTAGCGCGGTAAAATTGTGCCAGTCGTCCTCTATCTCCGGGCCGGTGGCGACCGCGAAGCCGAGATCGGCGAAGATTTCCGCCAGTTCATCCATCACCTGGCTGACCGGGTGGATCGTGCCGGCGAGCGGCACATCGGCCGGCAACGTCATGTCGATCCGCTCGGCGGCGAGCTTCGCCTCGAGCGCGGCGGCTTCGAGCGCGGCCTTGCGGCTGGCGATCGCATCGGTGACGGCCTCGCGCAGGCCGTGGATCGCCGGCCCTTGCGTCTGGCGCTCCTCGGGGCTGAGCCCGCCCATCGACTTCAGCAGCGCGGTGACGCGGCCCTGCTTGCCCAGCGCATCGACACGCACCGCGTCCAGCGCGTCGAGCCCGGCCGCGGCCTCGATCGCGGTCAGCAGGTGCGTCTTCAGGTCGTCAATCTCGGTCATCGGTAACTATCCCGTCATTCCCGCGCAGGCGGGAATCCATACGCGCTGTGTTCTCGACTGGCTCGAAGCCGAGGTCGATCGCCAAGTCCACCCATCCAGGGTTGTTCTCCTCGATCAATCGCAGCTTCCAGTCGCGATTCCACTTCTTCAGCTGCTTCTCGCGGCCGATCGCGGCTTCCATCGTGTCTGCCATCTCGAACCAGACGAGACGATGCACCCCGTAGCGGCTGGTGAACCCTTCGATCAATCCTGCGCGGTGCTGATGCAGCCGCGCGAGCAGATTTGATGTCACGCCGATGTAGAGCGTCCCGTGCCTGCCGCTGGCAAGGATGTAGACGCAGGCTGCTTGGCCATCGTCGGTTCTCCTCACGGTGGTTCGGAGAGTATGAATTCCCGCTTGCGCGGGAATGACGATTGTCGCGGGGAGAAGGGCTTTAGAAACACGAAAGGCGCGGGTGTTGCCACCCACGCCCTTTGTGTCGCTTCAGGTCCGAACCGCGCCATGCCGTCAGACGCAGCAGCTGCGCTGCTCCGCTGCCCGGCCTGGCGAGTCCTGATCTAGCTGGTGCTAGATCAGGCGGTCGCTGCGTCCGGCAGCGCCTTCTTCACCTGAGCGATCAGCGCCGTGAACGCTTCGCCTTCGTGCATCGCGATGTCGGCCAGGACCTTGCGGTCGAGGTCGATACCGGACAGCTTCAGGCCGTGCATGAACTGGCTGTAGGTCAGGCCCTCGGCGCGGACGCCGGCGTTGATGCGCTGGATCCACAGGCCACGGAAGGTCCGCTTCTTAACCTTGCGGTCGCGATACGCATACTGGCCGGCCTTTTCGACGGCCTGCCGCGCGATGCGGATCGTGTTCTTGCGGCGGCCGCGGTAACCCTTGGCCTGTTCCAGAATGTTCTTGTGCTTGGCGCGAGTGGTTACGCCCCGCTTGACGCGTGCCATATCTTAGTTCCTCTCGCTCAACGCAGACCGTAGGGAGCCCAGGCCTTCACCGTCGCGGTGTCGGCCTTCGACAGCACCTTGGTGCCACGGTTCTGGCGGATATACTTGCCGGTGTGATGCAGCAGGCGGTGGCGCTTGCCGGCGACGCCGTGCTTCAACAGGCCGGTTGCGGTGAGCTTGAAGCGCTTCTTCACGCCGCTCTTCGTCTTGAGCTTGGGCATTTTTGTCCTTTCAGTTCGAGCGAGACTGGAACCGCCGCGGCAGCCCTGATGGCCGGGCGGTTCGTTTCACCTCGCTGGGAGAAGCGCCGCCCCCTAGCGATGCCGCGGGCGAAATGCAACCAAGTCGTGATCCCAAGCGATGTGCCGCCATGGACATGGTGAGTGAGCGTAACGACCAGCCGTCACCCCCTGCCGCGGACGCGCGGCAGCAGCGCCGTCGCCGGATCATCCGCAACACGATCATCGCGATATTGGCGGTGCCGGCGCTGATCTGGCTGGTGCTGTTCATCACCAAGGGGCGCTTTTTGAAGAGCCCGTTCGAATCGATCGTCGGGCGCATGACCAATCGCGAGGTGCGCGTCGGCGGCGACTTCCAGCTCTATTTCGCGCCGTGGCGGATCAAATTCTATGCCGAACGCTTCGCGATCGCCAACCCCACCTGGGCGACGCGCCCGTATCTGTTCCGGGCCGAGCGGATCGACACGCGGATCGCGCCGCTGTCGCTCCTGTTCGGCAAGCGGCGGCTGTATTCGCTCGATTTGCTGAACGGCGCGGCGGACCTCGAGTGGAATGCGGGCCACAGCACCAACACCTGGACCTTCAGCGAGAAGAAGGGCGGCAAGCCGCTGGAGTTTCCGCGAATCGACGTGGCGACGGTGCGCGGCACGAGCGTGCGCTATCTCGATCCGCGCATGCGGCTGCTCGCCGATCTCGGGATCGAGGACATCCGATCCGAGGATGCGCAGATCGGCAAGGCGGTGCGGGTGGCGGGCAAGGGCCGGATCCGCGACACGCCGTTTCGCGTCGCCGGGCAATTGCTGTCGCCCGACGCGACAGTGAACCGCGGCGAGAACAAGCTGACGGCGCGCGCCTGGGCGGCGAACAACGTGGTGGACGTGGCGGGCACGCTGCCGTCGCTGGCGGAGATCGAGAAGGTGCCGCTGCAGACGCGGGCGCGCGGGCGTGACCTGGCCGAGCTTCTCGGCATCATCGGCGTCGTTCTGCCGGAAACGCGGCGCTATGCGCTGAAGGGTCGGATGGTGAAGGACGGTGACGTCTATCGCTTCACCAATATCGGCGGAACGGTCGGCGAAAGCGACGTCGCCGGCACGCTGACGGTGACCAATGGCGAGCGGCTGCACCTTGCATCGACGCTGCGCACGCGCAGCCTGGACATCGTCGATGCCTCGGGCCTGATCGGCTACAATCCCGACCTCGTTGAAGAGAAGGGCGCGGTGGCGGCGGCGGCTGCGACGGGGGCAGGCCCGCGCAAGCTGCTGCCCGACACGGCGATGCCGGTCGAGAAGATGCGCGTGTTCGACGCCGATCTCGACTGGACGATCGATCAGGTGAAGTCGCGCCGGGTGCCGATCTCGAACGTGGCGCTGACGCTGAAGCTGGATCGCGGAAAGCTGGCGTTGTCGCCGTTCAGCTTCGCCATGGCGCGCGGCAATGTTGCGACCGATATCGTGTTCGACACGCGCCAGCGGCCGAGCGCGGTCAGCTACGACGTGCGGCTGGCACCGACCCCGATGGGGCGGCTGTTCGCCGGATGGGGCGTTGCCGAATCGGGCACCAGCGGCACGATCAAGGGACGGATGGAGCTGCGCGGACGCGGCGATTCGATTGGCGATTCGCTGGCGACGTCGAGCGGGCGCATCGCCTTTGTCATGCCGCAGGGCACCTTGTGGACGCGCAACGTCCAGCTCGCCGAGCTCGACATCGGCACGTTCGTGCAGAAGATGTTCGCCGGGAAGCTCAAAAAGCCGGTGGAGATCAATTGCGGGCTGGTCGCGTTCACCGTCCGCGGCGGCATCGCGGCGGCTGACCCGATCCTGATCGACACGCAGAAGAACGTCATTCTCGGCCGCGGTGGCTTCAGCTTCCGCACGGAGGCGATCGATGTGGCGATCCGCGCCGATGCCAAGAAGTTCAGCCTGTTCTCCGGCCAATCGCCGGTCGGGATCGGCGGCTATTTCGCCGCGCCCTCGCTCGATGTCATCAGCCCCGACCTGATCGGGCGCGCCGGCGCCGGCGTTGGCCTGGCGGTGGTCGCCGCGCCGCTCGCCGGCGTGCTGGCATTCGTGGACGTGGGCGATGCCAAGTCCGCCGCGTGCGGCCCCGTGCTGTCAGGCGCGAACGCCGCCGCGCAGCGCACCAGCAAGGGCGAGAAGCGCGACGATGTGGGCAGCGGCACGACCGCCAAGGATGAAAAGGGCGAGGACAAGCCCGGCAAGAAGCAGCGCAAGAAGTTCCTGGGGATCTTCTGACGCTAAGGCCGGGCGCTAAGTCTGCCCAGCGCTTGGGAACAATCAAAAGCGTAGTGCCCGCATCGAAGCGGGCACCAGCAGCTTAATTGCTGATCGAACGCCCCGTGCTGTACTCAACGATGGCGCGGGCGCGGCTGTTGCCGCTGTCGTCGGCGGCGCGCCATTCGGCCTTGGTCTTGCAGACTTTTTCCTTGCGCGCGACATAGCCGGTGACTTCGATGCGGCGGCAGATCTGCGGCTGTTCGGTGGCCACGGCAGGAACGGCGGAAGGCGGTGTCGCCGCCGATTGAAGCAGCATGACCAACGCGACCGCAAGACCCGACATTTCCCCGTTCTCCCTTACCCTGTTTGATCATCACCCCTTGGCCGGGGAGTCGGCTAAATCATCTATCATGCCGCAATACTCGGCGACAACTTTTTGTTCTTCGTGCGACAAATGCGGATTCCACACGTCAAAGATCAGCACGGCGCGCAATTCATCGCTGTTGTTCCATGCCTCATGTTCGATCGTGTCATCGAAAGCGAAAGGCTGACCGATCACCCACTCGCGCGTTTCACCGCCGACGCGAAAGCCGCAGCCCGGCGGCACGATCAGCGGCAAGTGCACGATCGCGCGCGTATTGGTGACGCCGGTGTGCGGCGGGATGCGCGTGTGCGGTTTCAGCATGGAGAAGAAGGCGCTGGGCGCACGGCCGGGAATGCGCGCGCCCGGCAGGCGCTCCAGCGCGGCGGCGGTCCGCGGGCAGCGCGCGAGGACCGGTGCATTCGGCCGGCCATATTCCCACAGGAAGCAGGCGCCCCAATCGAGATTGTTGTTGAGCGGATCCCACTGGCTGCCCGACTGGCCCTTTTCCATGCGCACATAGGGGATCAGATCGTCGCCGGGATCGGCGATCAGCGCCTCCAGCTCGGCGCGGATGGCGTCGGTGTCGGCGGCGAGCTCCGCGAACCAGGGGAAATGGTGATCGTCGAAGAATTCGTCGGCCGGGAGAAACGGATAATGCAGCCCGGCGCAGACATTGGGATAGATCCGCCGGCCGGAGAGCGAATGATCGAGAAACGCCTGCGAGCGGCGCCGGCTGGTCTGATCGAAGCCATCGACCTGCGGCATCAACGTCTGGCGGATCGGCGCGGCGATCGCCTGCCCTTGCGCGGCGCAATAATCGCGCGCGTGGTCGAGCAGCTGACTGAACTCGGCGCTTGGCTGCGCGATCTGTTCGCCGAGCTGGATCACGCCGGACCAGCGCAGCATCGCCTCGCGCCGGTCGCCCGCACGCTCGAACCATTGCGCCAGCCGCACCAATGCCGGAAGATCGCGCGCATCGATCCCCAATGCACCCTCAAGCGCCTGGCGCTCGCCCGGCGCGTCGCCGGCCAGACGGCGCGCATGCGCAAGGTTGCGCCACAGACTGCCCGCCGCCGGATCAAGCGCAACGGCTTGCTCGAACAAGCGCTGTGCCTGATCGAGATCTTGGGCGCGCAAGGCGGCGAGGCCGCGTGCATTGGCTTCCTGAGAGGTCAGCGACATGCAGATCTTTCTATGGGGCGGCCCGTTGGTTGGGAAGACTATGCCGCACCCGCGAACAAAGGCTAGTGACGGCCTATGCTTTCCCGCAACACTTTCGACGCAGGCGACCCGCAGTGGCTGGCGCACCGGTACGAGCCGGGGCGTGACCAGCTATTGTATCGCTTCGTACCGCGCGCGATGCACGCCGATGGCCCGTTCCTGACCGACGAGCTGGTGGGGGCGCAGCCGAGCCATGTGGCGGATCGCGCTGCTGGTGTGGCGGCGGCGCGGGCGAATGCCGCGCCGCTCCATTTCATCTTTCACTCCGCCTTTTGCGCCTCCACGCTGCTGGTGCGCGCGCTCGATCGGCCGGGCGTGTCGATGGGATTGTCGGAGCCGGTGCTGCTCAACGATGTGACGGGCATCCGGCGTCGTGGCGAGCGCACGGGTGCCGATCTGGCGCGGCTGCTCGACGAGGCGATGGCGCTGCTCGCGCGGCCGTGGGGCGAAGGCGAAAGCGTGGTCGTGAAGCCGTCCAACATCCTGTGCGCGCTGCAACGACCGATGCTGGCGCTGCGCCCCGACGCGCGCGCGGTGCTGCTGCATGCGCCGCTTCGGGTGTTCCTCACCTCGGTGGCGCGCAAGGGGTTGTGGTGCCGATTGTGGGTGCGCGAGCTGCTGGAGGGGCTGCTGCGCGACGGGCTGGTCGACCTGGGGTTCGGCCCTGACGACTTCTTTCGCATGAGCGACCTGCAGGTGGCGGCGGTGGGCTGGCTGGCGCAGCATCGCCAGTTCGCCCTGCTGGTGCAGCACTTCCCCGATCGGGTGCGCACGCTCGATTCCGAGTGGTTGATGGCGGATCCGGCGGCGGCGATCGGCCGCGCGGCGGCGCTGTTCGGGCTGGCGGCGGACGGTGGCGGCGAGCACGCGGCAATGGCGCGGCACAGCAAAACGGGCGCGGCGTTTACGCCCGGCGATCGCGCGCGCGAGCACGCGGAGGCAATGGCAGCGCACCGTGACGAGATCGAGAAGGTAGAGGCCTGGGCGCTGGTGATCGCCGAACGCGCGGGGATCGCGCTGGAGCTCAAGGCGCCGCTGCTGCCCTGATTGCAGATGGTTTGGGGTGGATGGCGGACGCGGTCTCCGCCTGTCTTCCCGTGCCTGGTGTCCGGTGACCTTGCAGGGTTTCGTGGACAAAAAAAGGGCGGGCACAAGGCCCGCCCTTCTCTTTGGTGTGAAGCGTTCGCTTAGAAGCGGATCTTCGCAGCCATCACGTAACGGCGACCAATCGCGTCGTAGGTCGACGGGAAGGTGTTGCCGCTGTTGAACGTGGTCGAACCAGCCTCACCACCGACCAGCGGCGGCTCGATGTCGAACAGGTTCTGGATACCCGCGGTGAACGTCAGGTTTTCTGCAACGTTGAACCGGGTGGTGAGGTCGAAATAGTCCTTCGCCTCGATCCGGTTGAAGTTGACCTGACGGCCAGCCAGACGACCTGCCGAAGCCGGCAGCGTGCCCTCGAAGATGAAGCGCGAGTCTTCGTCGAAGCCACGAGCTTCGAAGTCACCGGCTGCGCCCTCATAACGGGTGCTGCCGATGTGGCGCCACAGGAGCGAGATGTCCACGCCCTCGACCGTCGCCGTACCACGCACCGACCACTGCCACTCAGGGATCGGCTGACCGCAGTTGGCCGAGTAATAGCCGACGCAATCACGATTGAAGCTGGCGGCAGTCGCCTGGAAGGTCGACTTGTCGGTCCAGGTCATCGAGCCGGCGAGGCTGAGCTTCGCGAAGCCGATGTCGTGCGCGTAGTTCGCGGTCACGTCGATACCGCTGGTTTCCAGACGGCCGAGGTTCGACAGCGACAGGAACAGGCCCGGCGTGGTGTTCGGGTCACCGTTCAAGCCGCCCGTGAGCGGGTCACGACGGATCGAGGTGCACGCCGCGCTGGTCGGCGAGTTGGTGCCCGTGGCGCCGAAGCAAGCAGAGATCGCATCGCCCGGAGCCGGCGAGGTGATCGCACCGTCAACCTTGATGTTGAAGTAATCAACCGAGATCGACAGACGCGGCACGAAGGTCGGCGTGAAGACCACACCGGCCGTCCAGCTCTTGCCCACTTCCGGCTCGAGCAGCAGGTTGCCGCCGCCGGTGGAGTTGGCCTGACCCGAGATCGGCTGCGCGATCGAGTCGACGTTGGCGGCCGATGCACCCTGCGCAAGGCAGATGGCGCGCAGCGTACCCGTCGGGTTCGGACGAATGCGGTTACCGTTGTCGTCGAACGTGGCGCAAGGATCGTCCTGCAGGTTGGTGAGACCCGTGGTCACCGGCGAGAACAGCTCGGCGATGTTCGGCGCGCGCACGGCGCGTGCGTAGTTACCGCGAACCTTCAGGCCGTTGAACGGCGTCCAGCTACCAGCCACCTTCCAGGTGGTGGTGTTGAAGCCCGGATCACCCGCTGCATCGATCGTGTAGCTGGAATAGCGGACGCCGCCTTCCACCGTCAGATCCTGGAAGAACGGACGGTTCTGGATCAGCGGAACGATGAGTTCGCCGATCGCTTCGTACACGTCATAGCCGCCGTTGATGTTCGGAGCCGGACCACCGGCGCCGCCCAGATCGCCGCTGGCTGCGAGCGTGTCGGACTGCTGCGACGCGCTGTAGCTGCGGTACTCGCCGCCAACCGCGAACGAGATCGGATTGTCGGAAAGCGGGCTGGCCACACCGAAGTCACCGCTGATCGTGGCGCGAGCCTGGGCCAGCGTGGTGCGGGTGCGAACGGTCGACGTCTCGTTGAGGAAGTCGATCGCAGCGTCCGTCCAGGTTGCGTTGCCCTGCGGACCGAACCAGTTGATCGGAACGCAGCCGGCGGCCGTGCCGTCGAAGCAGCTCTGGGTGTTGTTGGCGAGGAAGCTGTCTGCAACGCGCGAGTTCAGGGTGTAGCCCTGGATCGACTGCAGGTTCTCCGACTCACCGTACGAACCGAACACGTCCCAATCGATCGTGTCGGTGATCGCGCCACGCGCGCCGAGACGATAGTCAAAGAACTGCGTCGAGTACTCGCTGACGCGCGGACCCACTTCTGTCGCACGACGGAACAGCGCGCTGGTGACCGTCTGATAGCCGGCATCGCCCGGCGTCAGCGTCGGGTTCGCAGCAGCGGCGCAAGCCGCGGCCGAAATGCCGTTGGCCGAGCAGAAGGTGTTGCGCAGCGCGTCGGTCAGGAACGGGTTGTTGAGCGGAATGTCGACCGCAACACCGAACGAACCCGACGGTGCGATGATCGTCGACACGGTGTTCTTCGAGAAGATGCCACGCGTGTAGACTTCGACGTCGTCGCTGACCTCGTAATTGGCCGCACCATAGATGTTGAAGCGGTCAAATGGCGTCTGATAGACGTTGTACGGATTGAAGTTGAACGCGGTGAACGCGTTGCCCGGACGGAAAGCCGTGCCGTCCGCGTTGACCTGACGCGTGCCCTGGCCGGGGACCGAGAAGCGCGACGGAACCGCCGTGCCCGAACCGCCGCCGCCGCCGGTGGCGGAGCTGAGCGCGAGGAAGCCGTAGTCGCGGCCGCCCTGATAGATTGGGTCGGATTCCTGGTAGCCGATGCTGAACACGGCGTTGCCGCGGCCGTCATCGAAGTTCGCACCGATCGTCACGTCGGCGCGGAACACGCTGCCGTCGCCTTCTTCGCTGATCTGCTGCGAGACGTTTGCCTCGAGGCCGGCGAAGTTGCGGCGGGTGATGAAGTTGATGACGCCCGACACCGCGTCTGCACCGTAGGTGGTCGATGCGCCACCGGTCAGCACGTCCACACGGTCGATCAGCGCGAGCGGCACGTTGTTAAGGTCGAAACGGCCGTTCAGTTCGGCCGGCACCAGGCGGACGCCGTCGAGCAGCACGACGTTGCGGTTCGAACCGAGGTTGCGCAGGTTGGCGAACGACGCACCGCCGTTGCCGTTGTTGACCGCGGAACCGATCGACGGGGTGATGCCCGGCAGTTCGCGCAGCAGCTCTTCTGCAACGTTGGCCTGCTGCAGGTCGATTTCGTCGGCGCCGACGACCTTGACCGGGGTGGCCTGAACGAGGTTCGGGTTCTTGATCAGCGTACCGGTGACGACGATGTCGCCGGTCGCGGTCGGGGCGGTGTCAGCACCTTCCTGCGTGACGACGCCCGGCGCCGGTGCACCCGGCGTAACAGTCGAGTCGACCTGCTGCGCCGACGCGGTGCCGGCTGCCATCACGGCGCCGACGAACAGCGTCGTCGTCAACAAGCGCGAGCGAAAAGTTGTGCGCATGTGTGTTTCCCTTTTGATGCCCCGGTTGAACCCGGTTTATCGGCTTGCCCTAATGTGCGATCGGCAAAGACCGACCCACATGGCGACACGGGCTAATCAGCAATCCCCGCCCCTGCAACGTCCACCCGGCGCATCGGCCACATTGCCGCGCAAGTGTAACAGGAAGGCAACACTTTCCTGTCCGCCTTGTCCGGTTTCACGACACACTGTAACACCAGCTTAGTTCAAGGAGACGAGAAATGGCGCAATCACGCGCGCTGGCGGCCGGAAGCATCGCAGTGGCGATGATGGCCGCGACCGGTGCGGCAGGGGCACAGGCGCAGGACCGCGCGAGCAGCCGCGTGGTGCAATCCTTTGCCCAATGCCGCGCCATTGCGGCGCCGGCGGAGCGGCTGGCCTGTTTCGACAAGGCGGCGGCGGCGCTGGAGCAGGCGGTGCAGGCAAAGGAAGTGCGCATCCTCGACAAGGATGACGTGCGGCGCACCCGGCGATCGCTGTTCGGTTTCCAACTGCCGCGCGTGGGGCTGTTCAACGAAGGCGACGAAGAGGCGAAGAAGGAGGAATTCACCGAGATCAACACCACCGTGGCGTCCGCGCGACAGGTGCAGGGCGGGCGGGTCGAGATCCGGCTGAGTGGTGAGGACGATGCGGTGTGGCAGACCACCGAGGCGGTGACCTTCCCGCCCAAGGCCGGCGACAAGATCCGCATTCGTCGCGGGGCGATCGGCAGCTATTTCATCAATTTCGGCGGTCGCAGCGTGCGCGGGATGCGCGTGCGCTGATCCCCTGACCGGCAGGCCGGGGCGAGCGCACGCGCGCCCGGCCTAGCCGGGGAAGACCGACAGCGCCGGGAGCACCGCCGTCCGGATCGCCTGCTCGATCCGCTCGGCATAATAGCCAAAGCCGATCTCGGGCGGATGGACGTTGTCAGCCGCGACGTAGAAGCCGGCGTTGGCGACGCCCGCGGGCACCCGCTGCTGTTGTTCCACGCGCCCACCACCCAGGGCAGCGTCGCGCCGCAGATGGGCACAAAGAAGGTGAGCGGATCGCCGGCTTGCGCGACCGCTGCGGCGATCGCCGCCTCCACCGCCGCGGCCCCCGGCAGGTTGATCGAGGGCACGCCGACCACGATGATCGGCGCCGCCGATCCGGCGCGCAGCGTGCGCAAGGTCGCCAGCACGGCGGCCTGCACGGCCGCGGGCGCATAGCCAACGTCGTTGGTCGATCCCATCAGCATGAGCGCATCGGGTGCGAGGGCGAGTGCCTGCGCCGCGCGCTGGCCGTATGTGCGAAAGCTCGCGGCGGAGGCATTGCAATAGCCGGTGCCGCCGACCGAGAGGTTCCAGCAATCGCGCCAGCCGAGCCGCTTGGCGAGCAGTTGCGCGATCGATCCGCCCGCCAGCCAGGGACCATAGCTCGAACCCGCATTGTAGCTGTCACCGATGACGGCCAGACGCGGTGCACCGCCGCCGTCCGCGCTGACCGTCGCCGTGGCGCCGGTCTGGACACCGCCGAACTGCGAGGCGCTCTTGCCGGTTTCCAGCTCGTAATGACGCCACCGGCGCCCCGTGCTGGCCGACCAGTCGATCACCAGCCATTGGTCCTGCCCACCGGCGACATGCCTGCCGGGCATCAGATAGCGCCCGTCGACGATCACCCGCACCTGCGCCGAGCCGGCGGGGATGAACAACGCCACCTTCTCCCCGTCGCAGGTGAAGGAGACCGACGCGCCCACGCACATCGGCGCGCCCGCCTTTGCCTCGAAACTGGTCAGCGACCAAAAGTTGGAGCGCAGCGGTGAAGCCGTCGCCCCGCGAAGCGTGAAGGCGCCGGGGTGGGCGGCGGGCGTCCAGGTTGCGCCGAGCGACGGGTTGCTAGTGACCGCCGTCACCATTGGTGCCCCGTCGCCCGGATCGGCGACGCGCGCGCCGCCCAGAAAGGTCCAGTACAGTCCGCCGGCACCGTCGGCGACATATTGACCGTTGGTGCTTGTCGTCGGGCCGGTGCCGCTGAGCGGTGCGGTGCCCGCCAAGCCGCACAGGTACCAGTTGCCGCCATGCGCCACCACCTGGCCAACCGCGTAAGCGGCGCCCGGCGTATAGGCCGGGGCGGCGAGCCAGGGCCGCTCGACCACCGGATTGCGGCCAAGCGCCGCGCCCGCCGCCCGCAGCAGATTGGCGTGGCGGGCCGAGGCGGCAGCGGCTGCGCGGCCCTGCGCGGCGAGGCCGCGCGCCACCACATCCACGCCGCTCATTGCGCCACCCGATAGGTGAGCGTGCCGTTCATCAGCGTTGCCGACAGATAGTGAAGCGCGCCAGCCTCGCTTTCACTCGCCACCGCTTCGTTGCAATTGGCGGCGAAACGCGCCCAGCGCGCACCACCCGCCGTCAGCGGCAGGCTGGTGACCCCGCCATCGACCGAGCGCAGCACCTCCACCGTGCCGGTCCACTCGCCCGAGAGCGTGAGCCAGATCGGACGGTCCAGATCGGGAGCGAACGGCCCCGCGATGCCGTTGGCGGTCAAGGTGCCGGTGAGCGGGATCGAGCCGGCCGGTTTCTGAACGGCACGCACCGGCAGCGGATTGTCCTCGTGCACCGCCACCGCCGGCGCGTCGACCGCACCAAATGCTACGGCATATTGCGGCACGAAGCCCGCCGGTATTTCCACTTCCGCCATGTTTTCCTCCTGTTTGTTCCGCGTATGTTCTACAGGAGACCGAATGATGTAGGACAGCGGCTTTCAGGCGATCGATTGCTCGATCAGCAATCGCAAGCTGTCGGCCGCGCGATCGATGTGGAAGCGGGTGGTGAAGCAGGCACGCGCCTGATCGCGCATCGCCTCTCGCTGGACGGGGGAGCAGTCGAGAAAGCGCGCGATGAGATCGGTCGTGCCTGCCTGCGTATCGGGCGCGGTGAACCCCACGCCATCCGCCACGACCTCGCGCCAGATCGCCACCTGATCGCTGACCAGCACCGGCGTGCCCGCCGCGAGCGCCTCGGCCACGGCTATGCCGAAATTCTCCTGGTGCGATGGCAGCACAAAAGCGCTGGCGGCTCGCAGCGCGCCAGCCTTTTGCGCGCCGGCCAGCATGCCGGGAAAGTGGACGCGGGCGGCGACGCCGGCGTCGCCTGCGATCTGTTGCAACATGGGCACCAGATCCGCCTGATCCGGGCCGGCGACAACCAGATGCAGCGCCGGCTCGCGGTTCGCCAAAGCGGCAAAGGCCCGCACCAGCAGATCGCAGCCTTTCTTGGGATGGATCCGGCCGAGAAAGAGCAGAAACGGGTGATCGCCGAGCGCCGGGAGCGATTGACGAAAGGCCGCTTCGTCGGTGGCGTCGTAGGGCAGGTCGGCGGTGCCGTAGTTCACCACCGCGCTGCGCAGGCGATAGGGCCAGAAGGCCCGGTGCGCGCGCAACCGTTCCTCTTCGCTGGTGAAGAGCACGGCGCGTGCGTTGCGTAGCAGCGGCGCTTCCGCCCACCACCAGCTGGCTTGTTTGGCAACGTGCTTTAGCGGCGCGGTGCGGCGGAACCAGGGGTCGAGCATGCCGTGCGGGAACACGAAATACGGGACTGGGCCACCGGCGAGCGCCTGCGCCGCCCCGCGCGCACCATAGCGCCACAGGCCCGAGACGATCACCGCATCGTAGCACTGTGCGTTGGCGCGCAGCCACGGGATCATGGCTGGCGCGTAGCGGTAGCGGCGCAGCGGCCCGCCGCCGCGCGCCGGGCCGAGCGCGGTGATGGTGCCGGGGTAATCAGGCAGGTGGCGTTCATCGGGTGGATCAAGCGTAAGGAGATCCTGCCGATGCCCCTGCCGCGCCCAGCTCGCCGCCACTTGGCGCGCGCCCTCGATCGGGCCGCCGGTGCGCGGATCGGCGCTGGTGATGATCCGCAGGATGCGCGTCATGCCGGTGGCGCGATCGGCAGGCCGCTGAGCGTCGCGAGCCGCGCGAGGCGTTCCTCGCGCGAGCGGCAGGCGGCAAGCTCGCTCTCCCATTCGGCGACCTTTGCGGCGACCAGGAAGCGATACCAGAAGCCCTGCAGCAGATGGTAGATGAGCCCGGCCCGGCCATCCATGAAGCCGCGCTGCGCGATATAGCGGTAGAGAAAATAGCCGAGCGGCCCGGCCCATAACGGCAGCCGTGCATAGACCTTTGTCTTCAGCAGCCGCTTTCGCCGTGCCTGACCCGAGAGCCGGGTGGGCGCGGCATCGAACAAGGCGTGGCGGGTGGCCAGCACCTCCACAGCCTCGCGGCTGGCATAGCCATTGTGCTTGGCAGTGAAGAACGACAGGTCGCCGGTGTTCGCATCGGCAAAGCCGCCCGCCAGCTTGATCGCGCGACCGTGGGTGAGGACCACATGCTCGTCCATCCAGCGCGCCTCCATGCGGCCGGCGCCGGTGCGCCAGAGCCGTAGCAGCCACAAGGGATAACGCCCGCCGTTGCGGATCCAGCGGCCCATGAAGAGATGCTTGCGGTTCAGCAGCACGCCCGTGACGTCCGCCGCTAGCGTGGGCAGCGTGGTCGCGATCGCCTGCGCCAGATCGGGCTCGATCAGCTCGTCGGCATCGAGCCGCAGCGTCCAGGCGGTGGTGATTCCGCCGTGATCGAGCGCCCATTGCATCTGCGCGGCATGGCTGGTGAACGGATGCTGCAGCACGCGGGCGCCGGCGGCCCTTGCCAGGTCAACCGTTGCGTCGGTCGAGAAGCTGTCGACCACCAGCACGGCGCGCGCGAGGGGGTGCACGCTGGCGATGGCGCGTGCGATATGGTGCGCCTCGTTGAAGGTGATGATGACAACGGTGATGTCCGCCGTTCCGGTCATGCCGGCGCACCGAACCGGATGCGGCGATCGCGCAGGTGGGTCGCGGGGTTGCCGCCATGGACGGTCCAGGGTGGCAGATCGCGCATCGCGCAGCCACGCGCGCCGAGCACGGCCCCCTCCCCGATCGTTACACCCGGCCCAACGAACGCTTCCGCTGCGACCCAGGCGCGCGCACCGATCGCGATCGGTCGGGCGCGCAGCTGGAATGCCGGATCCTCGACGTCGTGTGTGCCGGCGCACAGATGCGCACGCTGCGAGATGATCGCATGCGCGCCGATGGTGATGCGCGCCATGGAATAAACAATGGCGCCCGGCCCGATCGCGGCATGATCGCCGATGACGAGATTGGCCGGCGACCAGATGCGCGCGCTGGCATAGACATTCGCAGTCGGCGCCACCCGTGCGCCGAACAGCCGCAGCAGCAGGCGCCGCCAGGCGCGCAGCGGCGGCGGGGTCCAGCGCGCCAGCAGCAGCCACGTTGCTGCCCAGGCGAGGCGATACAGACGGTTGCCGAGCGCGAAGCTCGGCCCGCCTTGCCACGCACCGGCCGCCCGCCCGTCAGGCGGCTGCGTCATCGCCAACCAGCATGGTAATTTCCCCCTCGGGACAGGCTAGGCGATCCGCGCAGGGCCCGCAACGCAGTGTATCGACGCGTGCGCGATGGCGGACTAGGCTTACACCCGGGGAAAAGCGGGGGAGGTTGGATTAGCGCCATGCAATGGCTCGGCTGGGCCTATCTGATCGTGCTGGCGCTGTTCGGCTGCGCGCAATTGCTGCTGGGCGCCAGCCTTTGGGTACTCGGCGTGCTTGTGCTGATATCCAGCGCGGCGGTGATCCCGCTGCTGCGCAATCAATGGCGCGTGTCGGACGGGCTGTACGCGATCATGACCGTGTATTTCGGAGCGGGCGCGTTGCTGGTGAAGACGCTGGCCGGTCAGCCGGTCCACAGCAACCTGCAGGTGCCCGATCTTTCCGCCGGTTATCTGTTGCTTGGCTTTGGCGCGATCACGATCGGCTATGGTGTCGCGCGCACGGTGGTGCGCCCCTCGCACAGTGCGGAGCACCTGCGCCACCTGACGCGCCATGAGCCCAATCTCATTCGGCTTGCCGTGCCGACCTTTCTTGCTGGCGCCGTATTCCTGTTCCTGCAGACGCAGTTTCGCCCGATCGCGGTGGATGGCGGCTTCGAGCCGGGCGGGTTCGGCGGGTTCGGCACCTTTTACCCGCTGTTGCCGCTCGGCATTGCCTTGCAGGCCGCGCTGGTGGTGCGGCAACCGGTGATCGGCCGGCACAAGGCCGTGCTTGCCGTGATGATGACGGTCGTGCTGGCGCTGACATTGGCCGACAATACCAAGCGGACCTTGTTCGATTGCCTGCTGGTGATCGCGCTTGTCTTCGTGGTGCATGGCGCGCGGCTGCGCCTGCGGTGGGTCATCCCTGCGGGGGTGAGCGCCGCCGTGCTGCTGGCGCTTGTCATGCCGGCGGTGCAGATCGTGCGCACCATGGCCGACGTGCGCAGCACCGCGCGGATCGGCGCCACATGGGCGGTGCTGCGCGAGCACGGCTTCCACCCTATCCGGCTCGCCACAATCGCCGATCGGCTCGCAACCGGGCACCAGCGCGTGTGGCGCGACAGCTACATCTATCCGCTGGCGTGGAATACCGAGCGGTTCACGATGATTCAGCCGATCGACCTTGTCGCACGCGGCCTGGATGAATTCGGTACGATCGGCGGCGCGGACCTGTGGCGCGATCCGGCCGAGACGTTGCTGCCGGGCTTTCTCCTCACCAAGACGCTGGCGAACGCCCCCGATCGGATCGCATGGCATTACGGCTTTCGCGAGAACGGCTCGATCGCGCGGCCGGTTGTGGGGCTGATCGCCAGCAGCCTTGCCGCGTTCGGCGTCGCTGGCGTGCTGTTCTTGCCGATGCTGGCGGCGGGGCTGGCGTTTGCCGCGCTGGATTGGCTGGGCGGGCGGCTGCGCGGCAGCGTCTGGGCAGCGTTCATCCTCGCCGCCACGTCGTTCCTGGCCGAGAAGGAGGTGAGCACCACCTTGTCGTTCTTCTGCCGCAGCTATCCGTTTCTCCTGCTGGTCGCGGCCTGCCTGTTGCTGATCGGCAGGGTGCGCCGTCCCCGCCCCGTGCGGGTGATCCCGATCAACGGCATGTCGCTTTAGAGCAGCGCGGAGAGATTGTGCGTAAAGGCGGCGGCCGAATAGCGGCTGGCTGTCTTGCGCTGGCCGGCCGCGCCCATGCGCCGCGCCAGATCCGGATCATCGAGCAGAAGGCGAAGTGCGGCGGCGAGCGCGGGCACATCCTCGGGGTCGACGGTAAACCCGTCCGCTCCATCCTCGATCACCTCCGCCGCGGCGCCGAAGCGCGAGCCGACCACCGGCAGGCCGCGCGCCCATGCCTCCAGATAGACGATGCCGAACCCTTCCTTTGATGAGGGCAAGGCGAAGACCCGCGCTTCGGCGTACGCACGCACCAGCGCCGCCTCGTCGACCCAGCCGGGCAGCGACACGCGATTGCTGACGCCGAGCGTGGCGGCGAGATCCTGCAACTCACCCCGTAGCGGACCATCGCCGATCACCGTCAGACGGGCGTCGGGCAGCGCGGGAAGCGCGCGGACGAGCTTGTCGACATGCTTTTCGCGCTCGCCGGCGCCGAGCCGCGCCACGGCGAGGATGGTCTTGTCCGCCGCGATCGGGCCAGGCGGCGAGGGTTCGGGCAGGTCGACCGCGTTGGGGAACAGCACGAACTTGCCCGCTTCCAGGCCGAAGGCGGCGGCCATGCGCTGCTGCGAGAAGCGGCTGACGATCGCGATCCGGTCGATCGCCATCCGCAGCACTTGCCGCTCCCACCAGCGGGGTGCGCGATAGCCCTGGTCGCCCCACACTTCGATACCATGCGCGAAGAGGATGATCCGGGCGCGCGGCCGCATGGCTCGCACGAGCAGGGCGAGCGGCAGCAGATTGATGTGGCCGATCAGCACCACATCGGCGCGGCGCACCGTTGCGACGATCGTCGCGGCGAACCGGCATGGCGGATCATCGGCGCGCATGGCGATTCCCGGCCGGTGGCCGAGTGTGCGCAGCGACTCGATCACGCGCCGGTTGAAGCGCTGAATCCCGCCGTGTCCCGTGGCGGACAGGCCGATGAAGAGGATGGCGCGCGACGCGGCGCTATCGTGCACGGCGGTGACCCCAGATCATCACCGGGATCATCGCGATGTGCCCCGCAAGGAGCGCGGCGGCGATGCCGCTCAGCGCGAAGATCGGGGCGAGCGCGGCGGCGGCGGCAAGCGTCACGGTGGCCACCAGCAGGAAGATGAGGGTGACGGCGCCATGCCGGTTCACCGATGCGATCGGCGTGAACAGCGCGGACCACAGCATCTCGGCGGCGACGGCAGCGATCAGCAGCGGAAGAAAGGGATAGACCGGCTGCACCGCGCCGTGGGTGAGCATCGGCAGCACGAAGGGCGCGGCGATCAGCACGGCGAGCGCGTAAGCCGCCGTGAGCGGCGCGGTGACACCGGCCTGGACGCGCAGCAGCCGCGCCGCGCCGTGGCGATCGCCGCGCCCGGCGAGCGCGGCATATTCGCTTGTCACGCTGTTGTTGAGCATGTTGATCGCCGCCACACCGACGCGCGTCACGGTGCGCGTGGTCGAGAAGATCACGGTGGCGACGGCGCCGAGCGCGCCGCCGACGATCAGCACCGGCGCCTGGATCAGCAGCGCCTGGGCGAGCGGCAGGAGCATATAGGCGAGCGCCGGGCGCCACAGGCCGCCAAGCGTGGCGCGATCGGCGTGGCGGGTGCCGAGCGACAGCCAGTGCGACAGGCCGCGCAGCCAGCGGTAGGCGGCGGCGAGCGTCATTAGCCGCACCGCCAGCATGGCGCCCGCGGCCGCGATCAGGCCACCGCCGGCGAGCGCCGCAGCGGCGACCGCGGCTCCTTCGAGCAGCCGGGCGCTGGCCGCCCACATCGCCTCGCTGGCAGGGCGGTTCTCGGCGCGGATACCGGCGCAAACCAGAAGAAAGATTTGGTAAAGCAACACGTTAGAGATCAGCAGGAGGAGCGTGGCGCGCGCAATTTGGGGCGTTACCGCGTCGACCGATAGCCAGCCGGGGACGTCGGCAAGGAAGATCGCGGCGGCGCTGGCGGCGAGGAGCAGCGGGGCGGCGATCGCGAGCAGCGTGAAGATGCTCTGGAACATGCGCAGCGCCTCCTCGCGGCGGCCGGCGGCGACCGCCATGACCATCGCGTTCTTGGCCACGTAGGTGAAGCCGAAGTCACTGAATGTAAGGTAGAAAGGCACCGCTGACAGCAGCAGCCAGGCGCCGTAGAGCCGCACCCCCCAGGCGTGGAGCAGCAGCGGGACGAGCGCGAGTTGCACCGCCAGCGTGACGATCTGGCCATAGGCTTGCGCCGACAGGGTGCGCCCGAGCCGGGCGGCGGTGCCGCGGTCGAGCGACCGGCTCAACAGTCCGCTTCCGGTCGCCACCCTGCCTGCTCCCCCGTTTCCCCGCCCGGTTAGCTGCGGCCTTTATGGCGGGGGAGCAAGCCGCTTTCTGGCGAACATCGGCCGCCTTTCGGCGAAAAATGGCCGCGAACGCTCAGTCGATGGCCTTCAGCCAATCGACGAGCAGGCGGTTGACCTCGTCGGGGCGCTCCTGCTGCGTCCAATGGCCGCAATCCTCGAGCAGATGACCTTCGACGCGCGGCACGTGCGGGCGCATGACGCCGATCGGATCGGGAAGCGCGCCGAAGCCGGTGGTGGCGGGATCCTTGGTGCCGCCGATGAACAATGCCGGTTGCTCGATGCGACGATCGCGGAATTGCTGGAGCCAGGCGAAGTCGCGCTCGTGATTGCGATAGCGGCTGATCGGGCCGAAGAAGCCCGACGCCTCGAACTCGGCAACGTAATAATCGAGATCGGCGTCGCTGAGCCACGCGGGGAAGGAATTGGGATCGACCATATCCTGCAGCAGGGTCGCGCCGGCCGGTTTGGTCGGCCAGGTGCCCGGCGGGGCGTCGCCCGAGATGGCGTAATAGAATTTGCGGAGGAAATCGCGCACGTCGGCCTCCGCCTCGCGCTCCGCCGGGCCGACCTCCTGAAACCATTCCTGATAGAAGAAGCGGCCCTTGTTGGTGAAGGCGTGGCGAAACGTTTCGGTGAAGGGACGCGCAGGCACGCCGGTGTAGGGCACGGAGAGCGCGGCAACGGCGCGGAAGCGATCGGGGCGGGTCAGCGCGGCATTCCACACCTGCGGCGCGCCCCAGTCATGCCCGACGAGGATGGCGGGCGCGCCGGGCTGGAGCGCCTGCGCCACCGCATCGATATCGGCGACGAGTTGCTCCATGGCGTAATCCTCGACGCGGGTCGGCTTGTCCGAGCCGCCATAGCCGCGCACGTCGATCGCCGCTGCGGTGAAGCCCGCCTGTGCCACCGGGCCGAGCTGATGCCGCCAGGAATACCAGCTTTCGGGAAAGCCATGCACCATCAGGACCAGCGGGCCCTCCCCTTCCACGGCGGTGCGGATGCGCACAGGACCGGTATCGATCATCTGGAACTCAGGCATCCGAAATGCGGGCATGTCTCTCTCCAACAATTTGTTGCTGCCATCAGACGGTGCATGGCTGCGCGCCGACCGGCAGGGTACGAATGGCGTCATGCACCGTTTTTCGCCGCTTTGTCTCCTGTCGTGCGCGACATTTGCCACGCCCGCTATCGCCCAGACGACCCATGACGAGGCGGTGTGGGTGAATGGGACGGTGTCGGGCAAGATCGAAGGGCCGGTGGTGTTCTTCGCCGAGGTGCAGCCGCGGATCGGCGATGGCGTGTCGCGACTGTCGCAATTGCTGCTGCGACCGGCAGTGGGCGTCGAGCTGTCCAAGGCGGTGACGGTCTACCAGGGCTATGCGCGCGTGATCGACCCGGTCGATGGTGGGCGCGATCTGCAGGAGGACCGCCTGTTCCAGCAAGTGACGTGGAACGTCGGCAAAATTGGGCAGCTGGAGGTGCAATCGCGCACCCGGCTGGAGGAACGCTGGCGCAACGATGGCGATGGCATGTCGCTGCGCGCGCGGCAGATGATGCGGTTCGAATATCCACTCGCGCCGGGTAGCCGGCGGGTGGCGGCGCTGGCGTCGGTGGAAGGGTTCGTCGGGCTGACGACCGCCGAGTGGGGCGGTGAACCGGGGTTCGATCAGGTGCGCAGCTTCGTGGGGGTCGAGATCCCGCTGCCGGGCAAATCGACGATCGAGGCGGGGTATCTGAACCAGACGCGCGATGCGCGCGGCGGCGACGTGCGGATGGCGCATGTCGCGTCGGTGAGCGTCTTTATCCGGATGTAGGACGCGGGGGCGACGCGCTGAGGCGAACCCTCCGTCGCGAAGCGCGAGCCGCCACGCTCGGGCTGGGTCAAATCGCCGCTGGCTGAGGTCGGCGGGCGATCCGAAGGCGATCCGCGACTGGTTCCCCCTCGTCGGAGCGGTGGCGGGGCGTGGCCGTGCGATGATCCAGCCGCCGCCTGCTCGCGCGCGCCGCCAAATCAGCTTTGCCCAAAAAGAAAGCGCCCCGCGAGTTGTCTCGCGGGGCGCTGTTCCTGTCACCGGCTGGCGATCAATGGTGCTTTTCGTCCTCGATCACCGGCAGCGTTTCGAACTGGTGATACGGCGGCGGCGACGTCAGCGTCCACTCGAGCGTGGTGGCACCTTCGCCCCAAGGATTATCGGGCGCCTTCTTGCCCGCGGCTAGCGACCAGACGAGGTTGATGAAGAAGATCACCATGCCCAGCGCCATGATCTCATAGCCGTGCGTCGCGATGCCGTTCCAGTAAGCGTAGGCGTCCGGATAATCCGGGTAGCGCCGCGGCATGCCCTGGAGACCCAGGAAGTGCATCGGGAAGAACAGGAGGTTCACGCCGGCGAAGAACACCCAGAAGTGCAGCTGGCCGAGGAACTCGTTGTACATCTTCCCCGACATCTTCGGGAACCAGTAATAGAAGCCGGCGAACAGCGCGAACACGGCGCCGAGCGACAGCACGTAGTGGAAGTGCGCCACGACGTAATAGGTGTCGTGCATGTAATCGTCGACGCCGCCGTTGGCGAGCACCACACCCGTCACGCCACCCACGGTGAACATGAAGATGAAGCCGATCGCCCAGGTCATCGGCGTCTTGAAGGTGAGCGAGCCACCCCACATGGTCGCGATCCACGAGAAGATCTTGATGCCGGTCGGCACCGCGATGACCATGGTTGCGGCGGTGAAGTACATCTTCGTGTTCACCGACAGGCCGGTGGCGAACATGTGGTGTGCCCACACGACGAAGCCGACCACGCCGATCGCCACCATGGCATAGGCCATGCCGAGATAGCCGAAGATCGGCTTGCGGCTGAAGGTGGAGATGATGTGGCTGATGATGCCGAAGCCCGGCAGGATCATGATGTACACTTCGGGGTGACCGAAGAACCAGAACAGGTGCTGGTACAGGATCGGATCGCCACCGCCGGCCGGATCGAAGAAGGTCGTGCCGAAGTTACGATCGGTCAGCAGCATGGTGATCGCCGCGGCGAGAACCGGCAGCGACAGCAGCAGCAGGAATGCGGTGACCAGCACCGACCAGGCGAACAGCGGCATCTTGTGCAGCGTCATGCCCGGTGCGCGCATGTTGAAGATGGTGGTGATGAAGTTGATCGCACCAAGGATCGACGACGCACCCGACAGGTGGAGCGACAGGATCGCCATGTCGACCGAAGGCCCCGGCTCACCATAAGTGGAGAGCGGCGCATAAACGGTCCAGCCGGTGCCCGCACCCGCGCCGAAGAACGGCGAGGAGAGCAGCAGCAGGAAGGACGGCACCAACAGCCAGAAGCTGATGTTGTTCATGCGCGGGAAGGCCATGTCCGGCGCGCCGATCATCAGCGGCACGAACCAGTTGCCGAAACCGCCGATCATCGCCGGCATCACCATGAAGAACACCATGATGAGGCCGTGAGCGGTGATCATCACGTTCCACAGGTGCAGCGCCTCGTCGAATGTGCCGGGGCCATGCAGCATGGCGAGCCAGGTCGGCAGATACTGGATGCCCGGATCACGCAGCTCGACACGCATCAGGCCCGAGATCGCGCCGCCGATGATGCCGGCGAAGATCGCGAAGATCAGGTAAAGGGTGCCGATGTCCTTGTGATTGGTGGACATGAACCAGCGCTGGAAGAACGCGGGCTTGTGATCCGCGTCGTGATGGTGGTGCGCATGGTCGTCGTGCGCCTGGAAGGCGGACGGGTTGAGTGCGGTATCGGTCATGATCAGCGTCCCGAGTCGCCGACGCCACCCGGATTACCGGTGGCACCCTGCGGGGAGGTGGCGGGTTCAACGGTGGCGTTCTCCGTCGGCCCGGTCAGGTTGTCCGCGGCGGCAGCCTCTGCCGCGGCACTGGCGGAATTGTCCGCGCCCGGCTGCGGGATGGCAGCGGACGACGGCTGGCCGGCGCCCGGCATCGAGCCGCCCTTTTCACGGATCCAGGCGGCGAACTGCGCCGGCGGCACTGCCTCGACCGTGATCGGCATGTACGCGTGGCGCGCCCCGCACAGCTCCGAGCACTGGCCGTAATAGACGCCCGGCTTCTCGATGGTGAAGCTCGTCTCGTTGAGACGGCCCGGGACCGCATCGAGCTTGATCCAGAACGCCGGCATCGCCCAGCTGTGAATCACGTCGTTGGCGGTGGTGATGAGGCGGATCGGCACGCCGACCGGCAGCACCACGCGATTGTCGGTAGCGAGCAGGCGGGGGCCGTCAGCATCGGTGCGGAAGCGCTCGCCGGGGGCAACCTCGCTGCGCTCCTTCAGCATGTTGGCGGTGATCTCGATCCCGCCGTGATCGGGATATTGGTAGCTCCAATACCATTGGTTGCCGATCGCCTTCAGCGTCACCGCGCCGGCGGGGGCCGGCTTGAACTGCGCGGAAAGGAGGCCGATCGAGGGCACGGCGATGGCGACCAGGATCAGCACCGGCGCCAGCGTCCACACCACTTCGATCATGGTGTTGTGGCTGGTCTTGGACGGAACCGGGTTTGCCGCCTGGCGATAGCGGATCGCCACCCAGACGAGCAGCGCCAGCACGAACAGGCAGATCACCACAATGAGCGGCAACAGGATGTTGTTGTGGAAACCCATCGCGCGTTCACCGTTCTTGGTGACCTGCGGCTGGATCGACATCAGCCGGTCGGTGGGCTGGCCGATGACCGGATGCGCCGTGAGCGGCGCCGAGTCGGCTGTCGCTGCGCCGGGCGCTGCAGGCGCCACGTCGGGCGCCCGTTCGGTGACATTGGCCGAATTGCCGATCGCGGCCGCCTCGGTCGGCGCGCCCGCGGCGCCACCCCCTGTTGCTGCCGGCTGGGCAGCGGCAGGGGCAAGCCCGGCCATCGCAAGCCCGGCGGCGAGCATCAATCCCTTGAACACGCTTTTCATTCGTGCGGTAACCTTCGCCTCTCCAGTGCGGCGTCCGCACCCCCCTGTGCAGACCCCTTGGACCTTGTGGCCTATACGGACGGGTGCCGCGCGTCTCAAGCACGCATGTTGCTTTAATTTCCGCGGGCCACCTGCCCGATCGTGCAAGCCGGTCGCGCCACTGCCCGTTGCATGGCGCGCGCGACGTTCGTATCTCGGCGGCCCGACGAAAGGGCTTTTGGTGACCGACGACGAGGTTCTGGCAGAATTCCGAGCGGCCGACGCGCTGCTGGAGGGGCATTTCATCCTGTCGTCGGGGCTGCGCTCCTCGCGCTATCTGCAATGCGCGCGCGTGCTGATGGATCCGCGGCGCGGGGCGCGGCTGGCCGAGGCGCTGGCGGCGCGGCTGCCTGGCGACCTGCGCGCGCGGATCTCCGCGGTGGTCTCGCCGGCGATGGGCGGGGTGATCGCGGGGCACGAGATGGCGCGCGCGCTGGGCGTGCCGGCGATGTTCGTCGAGCGGCCGACCGGCACGTTCGAGCTGCGCCGCGGCTTTCGCCTGGAGGACGGGCAGGAAGTGCTGATGATGGAGGACGTCGTCACCACCGGGCTTTCCTCGCGCGAGGCGATCAAGGCGATTGAGGCGGCCGGCGGGCGGGTGATCGCGGGAGCGTCGCTGGTTGATCGCTCCAACGGCGGCGCGGATATCGGCGTGGCGTTCTTTCCGCTGATCCGGCTGGACGTGCCGACCTATCAGCCCGATGCGCTGCCGCCAGAGCTGGCCGCGATCCCGGCGATCAAGCCGGGCAGCCGGGCCGCCGCGTGACGGGGGCGCTGCGCCTCGGGGTCAACATCGACCATGTCGCCACTGTCCGTAACGCACGCGGCGGCGCCTATCCCGATCCGGTGCGCGCCGCCGCGCTGGCTGCCGAGGCGGGCGCGGACGGCATCACCGCGCACCTGCGCGAAGACCGCCGGCATATCACCGACGACGATATTGCGCGGCTGTCCGATACGCTGACCACTCCGCTGAACCTGGAGATGGCGGCGACCGAGGAGATGCTGGCGATCGCGCTCCGCCACCGCCCGCACGCCGCGTGCATCGTGCCCGAAAAGCGCGAGGAGCGGACCACCGAGGGCGGGATCGACGCGGCCGGGCAGTTCGACCGACTGCGCCCGATGGTGGCGGCGCTGCGCGAGGCGGGCACGCGCGTGTCGCTGTTCATCGAGCCCGATGCGCGGCAGATCGATGCCGCACTGCGGCTCGGCGCGCCGGTGGTGGAGCTGCACACCGGGCGATATTGCGAGCTGGACGGTGCGGCACGCGCTGAGGAACTGCGTCGGCTGGCCGATGCGGCGGCGCTGGCGGCGAAGAACGGCATCGAGGTGCATGCCGGGCATGGCCTGACCTATGACAATGTCGCGCCGATCGCGGCCATTCCGCAGGTGGTGGAGCTGAACATCGGGCATTTCCTGATCGGCGAGGCGATCTTCGTCGGGCTGGCCGACAGCATCGCGCGGATGCGCGCGGCGATGGATGCCGCGCGGTGATTGTCGGGCTGGGATCGGACCTGTGCAACATCGAGCGGATCCAGCAATCGCTCGACCGCTTTGGCGCGCGGTTCGAGAACCGCGTCTTCACCGACGTCGAGCGCGCCAAGGCGCAGCGCCGGCCGTTCACCCGCGCGGGCACCTATGCCAAGCGCTTCGCCGCCAAGGAGGCGTTCTCCAAGGCGGTCGGCACCGGCTTTCGCCGCGGCGTGTTCATGAAGGACATCGGCGTCGTCAACGCGCCGTCGGGGGCGCCGACGCTGGCGCTGGCCGGGGGCGCGAAAGCCGCGCTTGACGCGATGATTCCCGCAGGCCACCGCGCCCGCATCCATTTGACACTGACCGACGATCATCCCTGGGCGCAGGCCTTTGTGATCATCGAGGCCATTCCGGACGAGTGAACCCCAGGACCGTGAACGATCTGGCCGAGAAACTGCCGATGACGGGCGAGCCGCCGGCAGACCATGCCCCCGAACAGCGGCGCCATCACGGCTTTGACTGGTGGGGCGAGCTGAAGGGGCTGTTCTGGCTGATCCTGGCAGTGCTCGGCTTCCACAGCTTCATCGCCAAGCCATTCTATATCCCCAGCGAATCGATGCTGCCGGGGCTGGAGGTCGGCGACCGGCTGGTGGTGTCCAAATTCGCCTATGGCTGGTCGTTCGTTTCGCCCACCCTGCCCAACCCCGCGGCGATCTTTCGCGGCGCGGTGCTGCACCAGCCGGTGGACAGCTGGTCGTTCCAGCTGCCGGCGTGGCACGGCCGGGTATGGGGCGCGATGCCCAAGCGCGGCGACGTGGTGATCGTGACGCCGCCGGGGCAGACGAGCGACTATATCAAGCGCGTGATCGGCCTGCCGGGCGATACGCTGGAAGTGCGCGGCGGCACGGTGGTGCTGAACGGCACGCCGGTGCAGCGTGGGCCGATCCATTTCAAGGACCTGCCGGTCGACCAGAATGCGACGTGCGACCCGTGGCAATACCCCGAGGCGCGGATCACGCGCGCCGACGGCGTCACCGTCTGCCGCCTGCCGATCGTGACCGAGACGCTGCCCAATGGCCGCCGTTTCGACACGGTAGAGCTGGGGTCGAGCCCCGGCGATTATTACGGGCCGATCCGCATCCCGCCCCAGCATCTGTTCCTGATGGGCGACAATCGCGATCGCTCCGCCGACAGCCGCTTCGCGCTGGGCGGCAGCGAAAAGGGGCTGGGCGGGCCGGTGCCGTGGGAAAATATCGGCGGGCGGGCCGAATTCATCACCTTTTCGGTCGACGGCACCGCAACCTTGAACCCGCTTAGCTGGTTTGGCTCGCTGCGCAGTGGGCGCACCGGCGTGTCGCTTCACCCGCAGGAAGTGGTTTCAAAGGAACAACGGTGAACGACAAACAGGTCACGGTTGTCGACGGGGCCAGCCCCAGCGAAGTCCGTGACCCGACGATGCGGCACGAATTCAAGCGTGCCGCCGTGTGGCTGGGCCTCGCCTCTGCCATCGCGCTGGTCGTGCTGCTGATCCAGCCGCTGCTGATCATCTTTGCCGGCTTTGTCTTCGCCACATTGCTCGACGGCGGGGTGCGGCTGCTCGGCCGCGTGCTGCCGATCGGGCGCAACTGGCGGCTGCTGATCGTGTGCCTGCTGATGCTGATCTTCATGATCGGCACCTTCGTGCTGACCGGCGTGCAGGTGGCCGAACAGGTCGGCCAGCTGCGCGCGACGCTGGAAAGCCAGGCGGTGCGGCTGACCAGCTGGCTGACCAACCAGGGGCTGATGCCCGCACCGTCGGACATCAGCGGCATCGCGCGGCAGGCGATGAGCTCGGTCGGGCGGCTCACATCCTGGGTGGGGACGGCCGCCGGCGCGATCACCACCATGTTCATGATCCTGGTGATCGGCCTGTTCATCGCGATCGACCCGCACGTCTATCAGCGCGGGCTGCAGTGGATGATCCCGGAGGAGAAGCGCGACGAGTTCGCGATCACCGCCAGCCGCATGGGCCAGACGCTGCGCCGGCTGCTATTCGGGCGCATCCTGGGCATGATCGCGGAAGGGGTGCTCACCTGGCTGGCGCTGATGGTGGGCGGCGTGCCGATGGCGATGATCCTCGGCATTCTTTCCGGCATTCTCGCTTTTATCCCCAACATCGGCGCGTTCATCTCGGGCGCGCTGATGATCGCGGTGGGCTTTTCCGCCGGGGTCGATACCGGCATCTGGGCGATCGGTACCTATGTGATCGTGCAGACATTCGACGGCTATGTGCTGATCCCGCTGGTGGCCAAGCGCACGGTGGACATGCCACCGGCGCTGACGCTGGGCGCGCAGATCCTGGCGAGCGCGCTGTTCGGCATCCTGGGCCTCGCGCTGGCCGATCCGATGACCGCGATGATCAAGGCCGCGCTGGAGCGGCGCAAGGAGGTCGCCGAAGACGACCGGGACGAAGGCGAACGCGAGATGGAGGACGCACCCGCATGAACATCGTGCTGCACGACTATTGGCGCTCGTCCGCCTCCTACCGAGTACGAATCTGCCTCAATCTGAAGGGCGTCGCGTACGAGCGCGTGCCGGTGAACCTGCTAACGGGCGAGCAGGGCGATGCGGCGAACCGCGCGATCAATCCGCAAGGCTTCGTGCCCACTCTGGTGGTCGATGGCCGGCCGCTGACGCAAAGCCTCGCGATCGTCGACTGGCTGGACGCGAACTTTGCCGATCCGCCGATGGTGGACAAGGACCCGTTCGTCCGATCGGCGCAGCTCGCGCGCGCGCTGGTGATCGCAGCGGACACGCATCCGCTGGACAATCTGCGCGTGCTGAAGCGGCTGGAAACGCAGTTCGGCGCCGACCAGGCGGCGCGCGAAGAATGGTACCGCCATTGGGTGGTGGAAGGGCTGACCGCGCTGGAGGCGATGGCGGGCGACGGGCCGTTCCTGGGCGGGGCGTCGCCCGACATTTCGGACATCTGCCTGGTGCCGCAGCTTGCCAATGCGCGGCGGTTCGACGTGCCGCTGGACGCCTATCCCAAGCTGCTGGCGGCCGAAGAGGCGAGCCTCGCACTGCCAGCCGTGCAGGCCGCCGCGCCGGAGCGGGTGAAGCCGGCGTAAAGCAGCCGAACGGCTGAGAGGCGGCGACCTTACGCGGGAGGCGCCACGCCGTCGTTGGGGGTCGCATGGGCGCAGATGGGCGCGGATTGCCGGCGGCTGATCTTGTGCGCGTGCGCACCCCCGCCCTAAAGACCGCCGAAAAGAAACCACATTCGGGCGCCATTCGCGCGCCGGACACCCGCACAATGGTACATGGGTCGCGTGCAAAGGAAGCCCGACGTCTTGAGCGCTAACGCCGACAGCCTGCCGGGCGGCATCATCCGGGGCGACGTGCCGGAAACCTTGGTCTTGCAGCGGGCGAACACGCTTCGCCGCGGCTGGCCGTCGATCATCGGCGCCGTGCTGAGCGTCATCATGATCGTGCTGCTGGGGCGCGAGCTGCTCGACGCAGGGCCGGAAGGGCTGAGCCGCGCCGCGCCGGATTCGCTGTGGTTCTATGTCGTGTTCGCCGCGCTCTACATGGTGGGGCCGACCGGCGATTTCCTGATCTTCCGCTATCTGTGGGGCATACCCTGGGCAGGCTTCGTCGCGCTGCATAAGAAGCGGATCGCGAACGACCTGGTGCTCGGCTATTCGGGCGAGGCGTATTTCTACGCGTGGGCGCGTGCCAGGGCCAATCTGGTCGCGGCGCCGTTCGGCGCGGTGAAGGACGTGTCGCTCCTGTCCGCGATCGCGGGCAATGGCGCCACCATCATCCTGTGCGCGGCTGCCCTGCCGGTCGGCTATCACCTGATCCCGCCGGGCATCCTGAACGTGGTCGTGGGATCGGTGGTGATCGCGCTGGCGCTAAGCGTGCTGCTGATCCTGTTTTCCAAGCGCGTCTTCTCGCTGCCGCGGCAGCAATTGTGGGCCGTGTTCCTCCTCCATTGCGGGAGCATCGCGGCGGGTGCGCTGATGCTGGCGCTGGCCTGGCATCTTGCGCTGCCGGCCGTCCCTGCGGGTATGTGGCTGTTTCTGTTGGCGGTGCGGCTGCTGGTCTTTCGCCTGCCGCTGATCCCGAACAAGGAACTGCTGTTCGCCACGGTGGCCATCCTGCTGATCGGCCCGGACGAGGCGCTGAGCGACCTCATCGCCTTTGTTGCCGTGCTGACGGTGGCGGTGCACCTTGCGCTGGTGCTGGGCTTTGCGGGCGCCGCTGGACTGCCGGGGCTGCGGCAGGGGCGGCACTAGCGGTCCATCGGCCTCGCGGCCGTCACGACTCGGGACATCGCTGACCGATCAGCATCGCGCGCGGCGGGCATTTTCGCATGGCTGCGCTCCATTGCCCGGCTGCCGTGCGGGATCTTGTCGATACTTTCGGCCGAAGTGGCCGATTGCACTCTTTTGATCGGGACACGGACGCATTATATGTTGGGAGTTTGAAGCAACAGGAGAATTGACCATCCGTCCGCCCATGATGCGCCGGCCAATGCAGGCGCCGCCGATGAACGGCCCGCGATTCAACGAGTGGATCCAGAGCCAGAAGGTCCGCGTGATCGATCACGAGGGCGAGAATCTCGGCGTGATGTACACCCGTCAGGCAATCGAGCAGGCCAAGGAAGTCGGCCTCGATCTGGTCGAGGTGTCGCCCAACGCCGATCCGCCCGTGGCCAAGTTCCTGGACGTCGGCAAGTACAAGTACGAGGCGCAGAAGAAGGCGAACCTCGCCCGCAAGAGCCAGAAGACGCAGGAGATCAAGGAGATCAAGATGCGTCCGAACATCGATGACCATGACTATGACACCAAGATGAAGAAGGTGGAGGAGTTCATCGGTGACGGCGACAAGGTGAAGGTGACCATGCGTTTTCGCGGTCGCGAGCTGAGCCATGGCCAGCTTGGCATGAACGTGCTGCAGCGCGTCGCCGAGCAGGTGGCCGAGGTGGCGAAGGTGGAAGCCTACCCGCGCATGGAAGGCCGCCAGATGCTGATGGTGCTCGCGCCCAAGTAAATTTTTTCGGCCGATTTCGGCGAACGGGCCGCGTCTTTCACAAGGCGCGGCCTTTTTCGTGTTTGCCGTAGCGTCAACTGACACATGCGACAGGTCCGCTCCGGACCAATCGTGGCATCGCGGCGACAGCGACATTCGAAAAGGTTCTTCCGGCGATAGAAATTCCTTTGACGTTTCGGCCGTAAGATTAAAGGCGGCGCACCAAACCCAATGTTCAAAAAATAATCTGGAGAGCCCGATGCGTTGCGCCGCCTCGCTTTTGTCCACTGCCGTTCTTTTCGCCGCCCTGCCCGCGCTCGCGCAGGAGCAGCCGAGCCAGGATCCCACCGCCGCCGGTTCGGTGGCGCAGCCGCAGGACGCCCCGGCCAGCAACACCGATCTTGGCGCGCCGGCCCTGGGCGCGGGCGACATCGTCGTCACCGCGACCCGCCGCGCCGAGCGCCTGGCCGACGTGCCGATCGCCGTTTCGGCGGTGAACCAGGCCGCGTTGCAGAATTCGGGCGCCAACGACATCCGCGGCCTGACGCAGCTCGCCCCGTCGCTGCTCGTCTCCTCGACCGGCAGCGAGGCGAACGCCTCCGCGCGTATCCGCGGCATCGGCACCGTGGGTGACAACCCGGGCCTCGAAAGCTCGGTCGCGGTGTTCATCGACGGCGTCTACCGCAGCCGCACCGGCTCGGGCCTCAACGACATCGGCGAGATCGACCGTATCGAGGTGCTGCGCGGGCCGCAGGGCACGCTGTCGGGCCGCAACGCATCGGCCGGCGCGATCAACATCTACACCAAGATGCCCTCGCAGGAGTTCGGCGGCTATCTTGAGGGCACCTACGGCAATTACGACAACATTCGTCTTGCCGGCGCGGTGACCGGGCCGATCATCCAGGACGTTCTCTCGTTCCGCGTCGACGGCGTGTACAACAAGCGTGACGGCTTCCTGCAGGATGTCGTCAACGACACCGACTACAACGATCGCAACCGCTGGTTCGTGCGCGGCCAGCTTCTGTTCGAACCGACCAGTGACCTGTCGATCCGCCTGCTGGGCGATTACACCTGGCGCGACGAGAAGTGCTGCGGCGCGGTGTACATCGACACGCGCGAAAAGCTCGACCCGACGCCGGGGCAGCCGGGCGATTTCACGATCAACCCGAACGGCAACCGCATCGTCGACGTGCTGCGCAGCCTGGGCGGCGTGTTCCCGAGCGCGGGCGATCCGTACAACCGCAAGATCGCCTTCTCGCCGGGCCGCGCCTATTCGAACGTGACCAAGGATTACGGCGGGTCGATGCAGATCGACTATAACTTCGGCGGCGCCTCGCTGACGTCGATCACCGCCTATCGCGAATACAAGTCGGGCAATGCCGGCGACATCGATTTCGGCAACGTCGACCTTGGCTATCGCGACGACGACGGCAACGCCTATCGCCAGTTCCACACCTTCACGCAGGAAGTCCGCCTGCAGGGTGAGGCATTCGGCGATCGCCTGAACTGGCTTGTCGGTGGCTTCTATTCGAACGAAGACCTGACGATCGGCGACAACCTGCAGTTCGGCTCGCAGTACGGCGCGTTCGCCTCGTGCCGCATCGTCGCCACGATCAACCCGGCGGCGGCACTGCGCAATCCGGCGGCGCCGGGCTGCCTCAGCGGCGCTGGCACGGCCGTGCTGACCGGCGCGCTCGGGCCGGCCGCACCGCTGCTGCTCGGTGGCCTGCGTACCTTGTCGACGCTCAACAACCTGGGCGACAGCAACGCGCGCTATTACCAGAACAGCGAGAACTACGCATTCTTCACGCACAACATCTTCAAGCTGACCGACACGCTGTCGATCACCGGCGGCCTGCGCTGGACGCATGAAGCCAAGAAGTTCAACGCGACCTTCAACAACACCAACACCGTCTGCCCGCAGCTGCAGCAGGGCCTGGCCCCGCTGCTCGGCAATGCGGCGCTGGCGAGCCTGGCGGGCGGCATCATCACGCTGGGCTGCACGGGCAACTCGACCGTGGCGCTCAACGGGCTGGATCTGCGCAACAACTTCAACGAGAACGAGTTCACCGGTACGGGCGTAATCTCGTGGAAGCCGACGCGCGACCTGATGCTGTATGCGAGCTATTCGCGTGGCTACAAGGCGGGCGGCTACAACCTCGATCGGTCGGAACTGGCGCCCACCGCCTTCGCTCCGCCGACGAACGCCGGCGCTGCACGCCTGCGCTTCGATCCGGAGCTGGTGAACAGCTACGAAGCAGGCGTGAAGTTCTCGACCCGTCAGTTCACGGCGAATCTGACCGTGTTCCGCTCGGACTTCGAGAACTTCCAGCTCAACACGTTCAACGGCACCAACTTCGTCGTGCAGAACATCGGATCGTGCTCGGAAAGCCTGAACGGTGCGGATCAGGACGGTTCGGCCGCGACCGGCGCCTGCACCGGCGATGTCGGCACGGGCGTGCGCAGCCAGGGTGTCGAGCTGGAGCTCGGCTTCTACCCGGCGCGCAACTTCGCGGTGAACCTCGGTTACACGCTCGCCGACACCAAGTTCCGCCGCAACCTGGTGGGCTCGGCCTCGGGCGAGCCGCTCGATCCGGCGCTGTTCCTGACGCCGGGCAGCCAGATGTCGAACGCGCCGCGCAACGTCGCCACCGGCTCTGTCAGCTGGACGCCGGATCTCGGCAGCACCGGCCTGTCGGCGCTGTTCTATGTCGATGGCCGTATGACCAGCGACTATAACACCGGCTCCGACCTGTTCATCGAGAAGGAGCAGGACGGCTTCTTCGTCGCCAACGCCCGCATCGGCGTGCGCGGGCCGGACAAGAGCTGGTCGATCGAGGGCTTCGTGCAGAACCTGTTCGACACGGACTATCAGCAGGTCGCGTTCAACGCGCCGTTCCAGGGCGCGGGCAGCCTGTCGCAGACGCTGCGCCTCGGCACCTCGCCGGCGAACCAGATCTTCTCGTCGTTCCTGGCCGAGCCGCGCACCTACGGTGTAACGCTGCGCAAGCGCTTCTGATCCTTACCGGGGCGGGGATGACCCGCCCTCAAGACCGAGAAAACACCCCGGCGGCCGTTCGCGGACGCCGGGGTTTTTCTTTGCGCGGGATCAGGCGGGCGGCTCCCACAGCTCGATCGCATTGCCCTCTGAATCGTGGATGCGCGCAAAGCGGCCTGCCTCGGGCGAGTCCCATTCCGTGCGCGTTTCCACCGCCACGCCGGCGGCGGTGAGATCGCGGATCATGTCGGCGAGGCCGCTGACGCGCAGATTGATCATGAACGCCTTGTCGGCGGCGAAATAGTCGCTCGCCTCGCTGAATGGCGCAAAGACGAAGGGGCCGCCCTGCACCTGCCAGAACCAGTCGTTCGGCGGCACGGCGGGATCGCCGCTGCATCCCGGCCCGACGTTCAGATGCCTGGCGTACCATGCGCCGAGCGCATCCGGATCGCGCGCGCGAAAGAACAGCCCGCCCATTCCCAGCACCGGCATCGCGACTCTCCCGTCATGTGACGGGCGCGAGTGTAGCGCGAGGCGGGCGCTACGCCAACGTTACGCGGCGAGCTCGACCGGGCGGCCGGCGGCGGCATCGAGCAGGCGCTTTTCCAGCGTCTTCAGCCGTGCGCTGCTGGCGATCTTATCGCCGGTCAGGTCGGTGAGGTAAAAGGTGTCGACCGCGCGCTCGCCATAGGTCGCGACATGCGCGGAATGGATCGTCACCTTGGACTGGAACAGCGCGTGGGCGAGCTGATTGAGCAGCGCGGGCCGATCGCGCGCGTTGACCTCGACAACGGTGAAGCGGTTGGAGGCGCGATTGTCGACCAGCACGTTGGGCTCGATCGAAAAGGCATCGGCGCGGGTGCGCGGCAGCGGCTTGGCCTTCAGCCGCTCGACCAGCTTGCCGCGATTGGCGAGCGCATCCTCGATCGCGGTCTTGAGACGCGCGAGCTGCGCCGGTTCGTCGAACGGGCGTCCATAGGGATCCTGCACGAGGAAATTGTCGAGCGCCATGCCGTCGCGCGTGGTGTGGATGCGCGCGTCGATGATGTTGCCGCCCGCGACATGGATCGCGCCGGCGATGCGATAGAAAATGCCGGGGTGATCGGCGGCATAGACGGTGACGAGGGTCGCGCCGCGCTGCGCATAGACCTGTGCATCGATCGCGAGGCGCGCCTCGCCGATGCCGGTGACGAAACGCGCATTGTGTTCGAGCACGTCCTCCGGCTCGGCGATCCAATACGCCTCGGGAAAGTGGCGGACGTAATCGGCGATCGCCGGTTCGTCCCAGCCGAGCGCCTGGGCGAGCGCGGCCTGCTTGCCCGCGATCCGCTCGTCACGGCCGCGCTGCTTGTGGCCGAGGCGCAGCACCTCCTCCGCCGCCTCGAAGAGATCGCCGAGCAGCTGCCGCTTCCAGCCGTTCCACGTGCCCGGGCCGACGGCGCGAATGTCGACAATGGTGAGCACCAGAAGGAGGCGCAGCCGCTCCGCCGATTGCACCACGGCGGTGAAATCGAGGATCGTCTTGAAGTCCGACAGGTCGCGTTTGAACGCGGTGGCGGACATGAGCAGGTGATGGCGGACCAGCCAGGCGACCGTTTCGGTTTCGGCGCGGGTCAGGCCGAAGCGCGGGCACAGCCGCTGCGCGACCGCCGCGCCGAGGATCGAATGGTCGCCGCCGCGCCCCTTGGCGATATCGTGGAGCAGCACCGCGACGTAGAGCACGCGGCGCGAGACGATCTGCGGCAGGATGCCCGAGGCGAGCGGATGCTCGCTGGCAAGGTCGCCGCGCTCGATCCGCGCAAGCAGGCCGATGGCGCGGATGGTGTGCTCGTCCACCGTATAATGGTGGTACATGTCGAACTGCATCTGCGCGACCACGCGGCCGAAATCGGGCACGAAGCGGCCGAACACGCCGGCCTCGTTCATCCAGCGCAGCACCATCTCCGGATCGTGCCGCGAGGTGAGCAGATCGAGGAACAGCGCGTTGGCGCGCGGATCGGTACGTACCTCGTCGACCAGCTTCGCATCGCGCGTGGCGGCGCGCATGGCGAGCGGGTGAATCTCCACCTCGTGCAGGTCGGCGAGCTGGAAGATTTCGATGAGGCGCGTCGGATCCTCGGCGAAGAAATCGTCATGCGGCAGCGCGAGCCGGCCGCGATCGAGCACGAAGCCGTTGAGCTTGCGCGGGCGCCGGCGCAGCAGCGGCAGGCCGAAGCGGCGACCACGACCGGCGAACAGATCGTCGACATGCGCGAGGAACACGCCGGTGAGCGCGCCGACGTTCTTCACCTGCAGGAAGTAGAATTGCATGAACCGTTCGACCGCGGCCTTGCCGGGCCGATCGGCGTAGCGCATCCGCTCGGCAATCTCGCGCTGCATGTCGAAGGTGAGCCGGTCCTCGGCGCGTCCGGCAACCAGGTGCAGGTGGCAGCGCACCGCCCAGAAGAAATTGTCGGCGCGGTGGAACAGGCGGTATTCCGCCGGGGTGAACAGCCCCTTGTCGACCAGCTGCGCGGCGCGGTCGACGTCATAGACGTATTTGCCGATCCAGAAGAGCGCGTGAAGATCACGCAAGGCGCCCTTCCCTTCCTTCACGTTGGGCTCGACGACGTAGCGGCTGTCCCCCATCTTCACGTGGCGGGCGTTACGTTCGGCGAGCTTGTCGGCAATGAACTGCCGCTCGGTGCCGCGCGTCACCTCGCTGCGAAAACGCGTCTGCACCTCCTGGTAGAGGCTCTCGTCGCCGCAGACGAAGCGCCCTTCGAGGAGCGCGGTGCGGATGGTGACGTCGCCCTTCGCCTGGCGCACCATCTCGTCTAGCGAGCGCGAGGAATGGCCGACCTTCAGCCCCAGATCCCACAGCGCGTAGAGCACCGATTCGATGACCTGCTCGGCCCAGGGGGTCTGCTTGCAGGGGGTGAGAAAGCCGATATCGACATCCGAGAACGGCGCCATTTCGCCGCGCCCGTAGCCACCCACCGCTACCAGCGTCAGCCGCTCGGCCGCCGTCGGGTTGCTGAGCGGATAAAGCCGCTGCGTCACCAGATCGAACAGCACGGTGAGCAATTGATCGACCAGGAATGCCTGCGCGTTCGCAGCCTCCAGCCCGCGCGATGGGCGTTCGCCCAGCCGCCGCGCGATCTCCGCCCGGCCGGCATCGAGTGCGTCCTTCAGCATGACCGTGGCAAGGCGGCGCAGCTCGGCGGGATCGGCCACATCAAGCGCGGCGATGGCATCGGCGACCGCGCGCCGATCGATGATCGCGCGGCGATTGGGCAGGTTGTCAAAGCGCGTGGTCATGCACCCGGATGTAAGCGCGTGGGGCGTGGAGGGCCATGCCCCTTACGCGGTTACTCGTGGCGAAGCGCGTCGATCGGATTGAGTCCGGCGGCGCGGCGCGCGGGGAAATAGCCGAAGACGACACCGATCGCGGCGGCGATGCCGAACGCGATCATGTTGATCGTGGGATCGAACGTCCAGGGCACCTGCATGAGCGGCGTGGCGGCGGCGATCACCAGTTGCGCGAGCACCAGCCCGATCAGCCCGCCCAGCATCGACAGCACCACCGCCTCGACCAGGAACTGCATCAGCACCTCCTGCGCGACCGCGCCGATGGCGAGGCGGATGCCGATCTCGCGTGTCCGCTCGGTCACCGACACCAGCATGATGTTCATGATGCCGATGCCGCCCACCACCAGGCTGATCGCCGCCACCGCCGCGACGATGCGGGTGAGCAATGTGGTGGTGCCGGTCAGCGTGTCGCTGATCTGCTTGGTGTCGAAGATGTTGAAATCGTCCTGCTTGGTGCCGGTGATGTTGCGGCGTTCGCGCAGGAGGTCGCTGATCGCCGCCTGTACCGCGGCGGTGGAATACGCCTGATCGACGCCGACCATCATCAGCCGGATGTCGCGGCTGCCGGTGAAGCGGCGCTGCACCGCCTTGATCGGCATCACCACCGTATCGTCCTGATCGCCGCCGAAGCCGGCCTGGCCGCGCGCGGTGAGCACGCCAATCACGTCGCAGCTGATGTCGCCGATGCGCATCCGCCGGCCGACCGCATCGCCGCCGCGGAACAGGTTCTGCCGCACGGTATTGCCGATGATGCACACCGCCTTGCCGGCCTGTTCCTCCGCCGGGGTCCAGGTGCGTCCCTGCGCAAGCGGCCAGGGCTGCACGGTGAAGATCGCGTTGGTGGTGCCCTGCACGGTGGTGGACCAGTTCGCGCCTTCGTAGATCGCGGTGGCGGTGGTCGACGCCTGCGGTGCAACCGCCGTGACGCCCGCGACCTGCTGCTGGATGGCGGTGACGTCCTCGGGCTTGAAGTCGGGCGGGCGCGGTCCGCCGCCGCCGCGGCCGAAGCCCTGGCCGGGGCGGATCTGGAGCACATTGGTGCCGAGCGCTGCGATCTGCTGCTGCACCGCACTGGTCGTCGCCTTGCCGAGCGTGACCATCGCCACCACCGCCGCGACGCCGATGACGATGCCGAGCGTCGTGAGGAACGAGCGCAGGAGGTGCCGCCGGATCGAGCGCAGCGCGAGAATGAAGGTGGTGCCGAACATGCGCCTGTTACCTTTGCCGTCCCGCCGCGCCGATCATGATACCTCCTCCCCCATGTGGTGATTGGTATCGATGCGCTCGACCAGCCCGTCCTTGAAATGCACCACCGTGCGCGCGAACGCCGCCATTTCGGGCTCGTGCGTCACCATCAGCACGGTGATGCCGCTTTCCTGGTTGAGGCTGGTGAGCAGCTCCATGATCTCCACCGAGCGTTCGGAATCGAGATTGCCGGTCGGCTCGTCGGCGAGCAGCACGTCGGGACGGGTGACGATCGCGCGGGCGATGGCGACGCGCTGCTGCTGGCCGCCCGACAGCTCGGCCGGGGTATGATCCCACCAGTCGGCGAGCCCGACCTTGTCGAGCGCGGCCATCCCGGCCTCGCGCCGCGCCTTGCGATCGTCGCCGCGGTACAGCAGCGGCAGCTCGACATTCTCCAGCGCGCTGGTGCGGCTCAAGAGATTGAAGCCCTGGAAGACGAAGCCGAGATAGCGGCGGCGGAGCAGCGCGCGCTGATCGCGATCGAGCGTTTCGACATGGTGGCCGCGGAACAGGAACGTGCCGCCACTCGGCACGTCGAGGCAGCCGAGAATGTTCATGGTGGTCGACTTGCCCGAGCCCGACGGGCCCATCACCGCCACGAAATCGCCCGCCGCAATGTCGAGGTCGACGCCCTTCAGCGCCTGGAAAGCGGTGGGGCCGCTGCCGTACACCTTGGTGACATCGCGCAGCGCGATGATCGGCTCGCGAACAGCGCGGTCGTCAGGCGCCACCGCCGCCCCCTGCCCGCTGGCGCCGCTGGCCACCGCCGCTGCCGCCGCCACCGCCGCGCGCACCATCGTCGCCGCCCGCGAGCTGGCCGGTGATCACGTCCATGCCGGGCTTGAGACCGCCCGACAGAACTTCGGTGAACGAACCGTTGGTGTCGCCGGTGGTCACCTGCACCGCCTGCGGCTGGCCGTCAGCGCCCTTCACATAAACCGTCTGCTGCGCGCCGCGGCCAAGCGTCGCCTGCCGTTCGGGCCGGTCACGGCGCGGGCGGAAGGTGAGTGATCCTGCGATACCGCCGCTGCTGCCGCCGCCGCCGCCGGCAGCGGTCGGCTTGAAGCGGAAAGCGGCGTTGGGGACGAGCAGCACGTTCTTCTTGTCGCTGGTGACGATGTCCGCCGTCGCGGTCATGCCGGGGCGAAGCTCCATGGTGGGGTTCGCGACGGTGAGGTCGGCGGCGTAGGAGACCACCTGCCCGGTCGAAGCGGTCGTCGAGGCGGTGCCGCTCGACGACGCGCTGGCCGCGCTGGCGGTGAGATTCGAGCCGAGATCGACGCGGGTAATGGTGGCCGGGAAGGTGCGACCGGGGAAAGCGTCAACAGTGAAGCTGGCCTTCTGCCCTTCCTTGACCTCACCGACGTCCGCCTCGTCGATCGCGACCTCCAGCTTCATCTGACTGAGATCCTCGGCGATCACGAACAAGGTGGGCGTATTGAACGAGGCCGCGACGGTCTGGCCGGGATCGACCTGCCGCGCGAGCACCACGCCGTTGACGGGCGAGCGGATGATGGCGCGCTGCCGCTGCGTCTCGTTCTGCGACAGATTCGCACGGGCGGCGGCGACATTTGCCTCCGCAACGCGCAGCGCCGCGACCGCACGCTGGGCATCGGCGCGGCCGGCCTGAAGCTCGGTCTTTGACGGCACGCGGCCGTTGGACAGCCGGTACACTTCCTCCAGCCGCGCGAGCTGCGCCTGCGCCTCCGACACGGTGGCACGCGCCTGATTGACGCTGGCGACATTGGCGGCGAGCTGTGCCTGACCGGCGCGGATCTGATCGTCGATCTGCTCGGGATCGATGAGGGCAAGCGCCTGGCCGGCTGTGACGCGGTCGTTGACGTCGACGACCACGCGCGTGACGAGGCCCGATAGCTGCGAGCCGACGGTGACCTGGTTGGTCGGGGCGAGCTTGCCCGTCGCCGAGACGGTGACGGTCAGATCGCCGCGTCGCACCGGCGCCGTGGCATAGCCCGCCTCCGCGTTGCCGCCGAACAGCCGCAGGCCGAGCAGGACGAGGAGCACGACGCCGAGCGCGATCGCACCCCATTTGGCCCAGCGCCGCCACGCCGGCTGCGACTTTACCCCGAGGAAATCGTCGAGCTGCTCGGTGGCCATCAGCGGGTTCCGTCCTGCGTGGTGTTCTGTGGTGATGGTGCGGTGGGCGCGGCGCGGCTGTCCCAGCCGCCGCCAAGCGCGGTGTAGAGCTGGACCAGCGCGGTCGCCTGATCCGCACGCGCCTGCGCGGCGCTGTTGCGGGCCGAGAGCAAGGCGGCCTCTTGCTGGCTCAAGGTGGTGAAATCGGTGAGGCCGGTGCGATACTGGCTGCGGCTGAGCAGCGCAGAATTGTTCGCTGCCTCCAGTGCCACCGTGAACTCACGCTCGCGCGCCTGCGCGGTCTGGAGCGCGACTACCGCATTCTCCACATCCTCCAGCGCGACGAGCACCGTCTGCTTGTACGCCGCGAGCGCCGCATCGGCCGCGGCCTCTGCGCCGCGCACCTGGCTGCGCAGCCGTCCGCCGTTGAAGATCGCCTGGGTCAGCCCGGCGAAGAGCCCGCCGGTGACGGTGTCGAATAGATTGCCGACCGCGCCCGCGCGCGTATCGATGCTGCCGCTGATCGCGAGGGCGGGGTACAGCTGCGCCTTGGCAACACCGATCTGCGCGGTGGCAGCGGCGAGGTTGCGCTCGGCAGCGCGCACGTCGGGGCGCTGGCGCAGCACGTCGGCGGGAAAGCCGACGCCGGCACTGGCGGGGCCGCGCGGGATCGGGCGAACGGCGGCAAGCAGCGGCTTCAGTGCGCCCGGCGCCTGACCGGTGAGCACGCCGATGCGCGACACCGCGGCATTATATTGCTGCTCGATCAGCGGTACGGAAGCGGCGGTCTGCGCGCGCTGTACCCGTGCCTGTTCCTGATCGAGGCTGGAGACGAGCCCCGCCTGCACGCGAAAACCGGCGATCTCGAGATTGTCGTCCTGCAACGCCAGACTGTCGCGCGCATTGGCGCGTTGCAGCTGGTACAGCCGCGCCAGCACGTAGTTGCGCGCGACCTCCGCCTCGACCGACAGGAGCACGGTCGCCTGGTCGAAGCCGGACGCCTCATATTGCGCTTGGCTCGCCTCGACGGTGCGGCGCACCTCGCCGAACAGGCCAAGCTGATATTGCGCGTCGAGCCCGAGCGAGAAGTTCGAGCCGCCGCCCCCGCCGATGCTCTGCGTCGTGCCATCGGGGAGCGTGATCAGCGTCTGTCCGCCGCGCAAGGTTTCCGAGCGGCTGAAGCCACCCGAACCGTTGAGCGTCGGCAGCAGGCTGGCGCGGCTTTGCACCAATGCCTCGCGCGCCTGCCGCAGCCGTGCGGTAGCCTGAGCCAGATCGAGATTGTTGGCAGCTGCCTGCTCGACCAGCTGGCCGAGCACCGGATCGTCGAAGCTGCGCCACCATTGTGTCAGATCCGCGCTGGTCGGCGCGGCGGTGACCGAATAGGCATCCGGCACGCCCAGCTCGGCAGCGGTGCGGGGCCGGTAATCCGGCCCGACGGAGCAGCCACCAAGGGCGGCGGCGAGGAGAAGCGAAGCCCGCAAGCGCGTCATGCCATTCGACATGGTTTGAAGGACGGAAAGGGTCCAGCGCTTTTGTGTCGCGATTTGTCGCACCCCCTAGCGCAGGGTGATGAGCCGCTGATCGACCGTCACGCTGTCACCGGCGGCGACATGAACGGCGTCGACGATGCCGTCCGTGGTGGCATGGAGCGCGTTTTCCATCTTCATCGCCTCGATCACCGCGAGTGTCTGACCGGCCGTGATCGTGTCGCCGGCGCGTACCTCCAGGCGCATCAACTGGCCGGGCATGGGCGCGGTGATCGTCTTTTCATCGCGCGCGCTGGCCGGCGGCTTCAGGTGCCGGGCGTAGCCGGCGATGCGTCGCGGCAGCACACGAACAGCGTGCCGGCCGCCGCGGGTGTGGAAGACGTAGCCGGTCAGCGTGCGGTCGGCCTGCACCATCACGGGCTCACCATCGATCGTCAGCTCGATCACTGCATCGCCGGGGGCATGGTGGTGCGACAGGGCGAGCGGCGTGCCGTCGATCGTGAGCGTGTCGTCGGCGCGATCGACCGCAAACGCCTGTGCGCCGATCCGAACCGTCCAGTGGCTGTGTTCGGCGCCGGGATCGCGTGCCTGCGTCAACAGCACCGCGAGAGCCGCGAGGCCGCGTATTAGGATGGGCGATGCGGGCGCGCCGGCGAACCCGTCGGCGAATTCCTCCGCGATGAAGCCGGTGGTTAGGTCCGCGCGGCGGAAGCGCGGGTGCTGCATCAGCGCGGACAGGAAATCGCGATTGGTGGCGGGGCCTTCGATCACGAAGCGGGCGAGCGCGTCGACCTGCGCGGTTGCGGCGGCATCGCGGGTGGGCGCCCAGGTGATCAGCTTGGCGATTATCGGATCGTAGAAGCGGCTGACCTCGCCGCCTTCGGCAACGCCATCGTCGACCCGGACGTGGGCACTCTGGCCCCCGATCTGAGCTGGCGCCTGGTAGCGCACCAACCGACCGGTGCTGGGCAGGAAGTCGCGATAGGGATCCTCGGCGTAGAGCCGCGTTTCGACCGCCCAGCCGTTCAGCCGCACCTCCTCTTGCGCAAAGCCAAGCCGCTCGCCGGCGGCGACGCGGATCATCTGCTCGACCAGATCGAGCCCGGTGATCGCCTCCGTCACTGGATGCTCGACCTGAAGCCGGGTATTCATTTCGAGAAAGTAGAAGCTTTCGCCGCTGGGGTCCGCGCCCGAGACGATCAGCTCCACCGTGCCGACGCTGTGATAGCCGACCGCACGGGCGAGCGCGATCGCCTGTTCGCCCATCGCGTGGCGCATGGCGGGCGTGACGAAGGGCGATGGCGCTTCCTCCACCACTTTCTGATGGCGGCGCTGGATCGAACATTCGCGCTCGCCGAGGTGGAGGATGGTGCCGTGCCGGTCGCCGAGTATCTGGATCTCGATGTGACGGGGCTGGGCGATGAACTTCTCGATCAGGATGCGGTCGTCGCCGAAACTCGCCAGCGCCTCGCGCCGGACCGCGTCGAAGTGCGCGTGGACCTCGCGCTCGTCCTGCGCCAGGCGCATCCCCTTGCCGCCGCCGCCGGCCGACGCCTTGATCATGACCGGATAGCCGATGCGGCCGGCCACCTCGACGGCCTCCACAACGGTGTCGATCGCGTGCGGGTGGCCGGGTACCACGTTCACGCCAGCGGCGCGGGCTAGCTCCTTGGAGGCGATCTTGTCGCCCATGGCGGCAATCGCGGCGGGTGGCGGGCCGATGAAGGTGATGCCGGCAGCGGCGCACGCCTCGGCGAAAGCGGCGCGCTCCGACAGGAAGCCATAGCCGGGATGAATCGCATCCGCGCCGGTTGCACGGGCGGCGGCGAGGATGCGATCGGCGTCGAGATAGCTGTCGCGCGCCGCCGCCGGGCCGATCCGCACCGCTTCGTCGGCCATCGCGACGTGCGGCGCGCGGGCGTCGGCGTCGGAATAGACCGCCACCGTCGCGATGCCCATCGCCCGCGCCGTGCGGATGATGCGACAGGCGATCTCACCACGGTTGGCGATCAGGATCTTGGCGAACATCGATCTATCGAGCCGAGACGGCGGTACCGCGCGCTACGCCGCGACCTCGCACGCGCGCATCGGCTCCTCGGCGACCATTGGCTTGAGGCCGAGCTTGGCGAAGAGCGTCGCGTCGGCGCTGTCGCCGCGATTGCCGGCGGTGAGCAGCTTGTCGCCGGTGAAGATCGAATTGGCGCCGGCCATGAAGCACAAGGCCTGTGTCGCCTCGCTCATCGATTCGCGCCCGGCGGAGAGACGCACCATGCTCAAAGGCATGGTGATCCGCGCTACTGCGACGGTGCGGACGAACTCGATGTCATCGATCTTGGCGAGCGGCGTGTCGGCCAGCATGTCGCCGAGTACGGTGCCCTTCACCGGCACCAGCGCATTCACCGGCACGCTTTCGGGGTGGCGCGGCAGGGTGGCGAGCGCGTGGACGAAGCCGACGCGGTCGGCGCGCGTCTCGCCCATGCCGACGATCCCGCCGCAGCACACGTTGATCCCGGCGGAGCGGACATGCTCGAGCGTTTCGAGCCGCTCATCGAACGAACGGGTGGTGATGACGTCGCCATACCGCTCGGGCGAGGTGTCGATATTGTGGTTGTAATAGTCGAGCCCCGCGTCGGCGAGCCGCTGCGCCTGCGCAGGCGTGAGCATGCCCAGCGTCATGCAGGTTTCCATGCCCATCGATCGCACGCCTTCGATCATGGCGATGATCGCGTCCATGTCGCGATTCTTGGGATTGCGCCAGGCGGCACCCATGCAGAACCGCTGGCTGCCGGCATCGCGCGCCTCGGCCGCGCGCTGCAGCACGGCGCGCACGTCCATCAGCTTGGTCGCCTTGACGCCCGTTTCGGCGTGGGCGGATTGCGAGCAATAGCCGCAATCCTCCGGACAGCCGCCCGTCTTGATCGACAGAAGCGTGCACAATTGCACCTCGCCCACCGCATGGTGCGCGCGGTGCACGCCCTGCGCGCGCCACATCAGCTCGTCGAAGGGAAGATCAAACAGCGCCGCGATGTCCTCTCGCGACCAGTCATTGCGGCTTACCGCATCCACATGAGATCCTTTAACTGCTTGGTCCGCTCCCGCGTGAGCCGTGCCAGGCACTGCGCGCGCGCGAACGGCTGCAACGAGCCGCCGGCGAACTCCCCGCCTTCGATCACGCATTGCCGATCGCGGAACTGCAACCAAGCGCGCTGGCTGGCAAGCGTTGCCGCCGCATAGCCGAAGCCGCCGCCGCGCGTATTATCCTGCGCGTCGCGTTGCTTCATGCCGGCATAGGTCTGTTTCCATTGCGCGTTAAGCGCGGCATCGGCGCTGCGCAGCGCCTGCGCGGCCTCTGCATTCATGTCCGCCTGAGTCTGCGCACTGGCGGCCGGGATGGGTGCGAGAAGCGCCAGCGAAAGCGCGATTGCGGGAAGCCTGATCATGAGATCTCCTGTTCTTGCGTCCCGGCACCAACGCACCGGGACGCAAGAAGGATGATCAGCGGCCCTTGAACGCCGGCTTGCGCTTTTCGAGGAAGCTGAGCCCGCCCTCACGCGAATCCTCCGAACCGCCGGCGAGCCGCTGGCCCTCCGCCTCGGCGCGCAGCACCTGATCGAAGGTGCCGTCGAGCGCGACCTGGATGTTCTTGCGCATCGCCGCCAGCGCGACCGTCGGCCCGGCGGCAAGGCGGGTAGCGAGCGCGAGCGCCTCGTCCATCAGCTTGTCGTCATCGACCGCCTTGTAAATGAGGCCCCAATCCTCGGCCTGCTCGGCGCCGATCCGCTCACCCAGCATCATCATCTGCGTGGCGCGGGCCTTGCCGATCGTCTTGGCGAGCAGCCAGGTGGAGCCGCCATCGGGCACCAGGCCGATGTTGACGAACGCCTGGAGGAAATAAGCGCTTTTGCCGGCGAACACGAAGTCGCCCGACAGGCCCATCGAGCAGCCGACGCCGGCCGCCGGGCCGTTCACCGCCGTTACCACCGGGACCGGCAGGTTCATGATCTGGCTCATCAGCGGGTTGTAGAAATTCATCAGCGCGCGGTGGCTGGTGTCGCCGCCCTTGATGCGCGTGTCGCCGCCGCCGCGTGCCTGAAGATCGGCGCCCGAGCAGAAGGCGCGGCCGGCGCCCGTGAGCAGCACGGCGCGTGCGCCCTGCAGATCGTACAACGCGACCGTGAGATCCTCGGCGAGCTGGATCGACGCTGCGTTCAGCCGCTCGGGCCGGTTCAGCGTGATGACGAGGACGTCGCCCTTCTTCTCGGTGAGGATGGTTTCGTAATCGGCCATTTCAGTGTCTCTCCCTCTTATGTCCCGCTCCGATCGGAGAAGGTGTTTGGCAGCATGCTGCCGAATTCTTGTGCCTCTGCCGCCTCGCGAAGCGCGGCGACGATCACCTGCCGCGTGGTGGCAGGGCGGATCACCGCGCGGACAAGGCCGGCGGCGACGGCATGGGTGGGATCAGCGATGCGCGCGGCATAGTCACGCTTTTTCTGATCCTCGCCGTGGTCGAACAGGCGGTCTGCGGCGGCATCACCGCCCATCGCGGCGATCTCGGCCGTGGGCCACGCATAGCAGGTGGCGCGACGGTCTGATGCCGGCGCGAGCGCCGCCCACCCTGCTCCGACAGCACGGCGCGTGACGATCGTGACGCTAGGGGTAGGCAGGTCGGCGAGTGCGGCGAGGAGCATGGCGGCTTCTCGGACGATCCCCTGCCCTGCTTCGGCGCGGGTAGGAAGGAAGCCGGGCGTGTCGATCAGCGTGACAAGCGGCAGGCCGAGCCGGGTGCAGAGCTGCACGAAACGGACCGCCTTGCGTGTGGCGGCAGTGTCGAGCGCGCCGCCCAGCACGAGCGGCTGGTTCGCGAGGATGCCGACGCCATGCCCGCCGATGCGGCCGAGCGCGCAGATCAGGTTGGGCGCATGGTCGGGCTGCAGCGCGAACAGGTCGCGCTCATCCACGATCGTGCGGGCGACCTCGTGCATGTCATAGGGCGTCGCGGCGTCCAGCGGGACCAAGGTGTCGAGCGCCGGTGCGAGGCGATCGTCCGCATCGCACGGGACAAGTGGCGCGGCGCGCGCATCGGGCAGCAGGCCGAGCAGCGCGCGGGCAGCGAACAGCAGCTCGATCTCGTCGTCGAACACGCCGTCGGCGATGCCGGTCTGCGTTCCGTGAAGCGTCGCGCCGCCCAGCATGGCGGTGCTGGCGAGCTCGCCGGTGGCGTCGCGCAGCACGTGGCTGCCGGCGAGCAGCAGGGCCGCATCGGCCTGGAGCATGAAGGTGACATCGGCGAGTGCCGGCGACAGCGCGGCTGCACCGGCTGTTTCGCCGAACACCAGCGCCACCTGCGGGATCCTGCCGCGCGCCCCGGCCTGTTGGCGCATCAGCGTGGCCTGTGCTTCCAATCCAATGAGGCCGCCGTCGAGGGCGGCGCCGGGCGAATCGTAAAGGCCGACGATCGGCATGCGCGCGGCGACCGCCTGGTCGATGAGGCGGCCGATCTTCTCGGCATGCGCGGGCGTGATGATCCCACCGGCGGCGGTCACATCCTGGCTGAATGCCATGGCAGGGCGTCCGCGGATCGTGCCGTGCACGGTGATGACGCCGTCGCCAGCCGGCTCGGCTTGCGTCAAGCTGCCCTGGTCGAACAGGATGTCCAGCCGCTCACGGGCGACGAGGCGACCGCGCGCGTGCTGCGCGTCGCTAGCCTCCCGTTCCTCGACCGTCGCCGTCATGGCATCCTCCCGCCGTGCGGGCTTCCTGCCTGCACGCGCGGCGTGACGCAAATGACAAAACGGTCAGGGGCACGAAAGCCGTAGCGTCAAGGCGTGCCTACCAGCCCTGAACGGCATCCGGATCGGACACCGCAATCAGGCGGCGCGCGGCGCGGCGGGCAAAGGCCAGCGTGCACTTCTTGCGGGCATGGGTGTTCATTGCATCGGTACGCGCCTCGCGCACCACCGCCGCGTCATAACGGTCGGCCACGATCAGGCCGGTCCGCTCGGGCAGGAACGCCTCGCTGGCGATCGGGCCGTGATCGAAGCCGGCGGGCACCGCCCAGAAGAAACGGTCGCAATGCGGCAGGTAATCCTGCCATTTGTTGTCGCCGAGCAGATCGGCGCGCGACACCTTGATCTCGACGATCGTGATCTGGCCACGTGCATCGATCGCCATCAGGTCGACGCGGCGGCCGCCGTCGAGCGGCACCTCGGGCATGGCGACAAGCTCGTGCCGCAGCAGCAGCCGGGTGACGCCGCGCGCCACATCGGCGGCGCACAGCGGGGAAGACGGATCGTCGACGCAAGAAGCGGGCGTGGTCAGCACGCCCGCTTCCTAGAACAATCCGTGAACGATGAAAAGACGGCAGCGCGCGGGTGACCGCCCGCCGCCGATCGGATCAGCGCCAGAAGATGTGGTTGCCAATGGTCGCGACGCGGGTAAGGCCCGAAGCGGGCGCACGGCCGCGGTTGAAATAGAGCGCGCGGTCGGCCTCGCCGTCCCATGCCTCGGCCAGCGCGACCTTCGCCACCGCGACGGCGGTGCGATAGGAGCGGCTGTCCTCATTGATGTTCGGGATACGGCCACCGCGCACGAAGCCGAACTGGCCGCGCTGCAACACGACGTCGCAGATGTCGGACGGGAAACGGCCCGACTTCGAGCGGTTGATGATCACGTCCGCCACGGCGAGCTGGCCGGAAAGCGGCTCACCCTTGGATTCATAATAGATCGCGCCGGCCAGGCACTGGATCGCCTCGTCGTCGCCATCGTGCGTCGACTGGGCAGCGACAGCGGCCGCAAGCGTCGGATATGCAACGATATCGCCCGCGGCGAGTTCATTGTTATCGAAGGTCGTCGGGGCCGCAACCGCGACAGCCGACTGAGGGAGCATCTGCTCAACCCCGGCGGCGAGACCGGCCGTGCTCTGCGCACTCAGGCCGAAGAAAGAGATCGTCATGGCTACGGCGGCCGCAGCCCGCGAGAAAAACGTCATTGTTCACTATCAAAGGCGGTGGGTACGCGGACGCGATCCAGCGTTCTTCATTCAGAACTGCGATCGGCCGGGATCCCCCCCGACTGCGTAACCATGGCGGATCGCACCCACCGCGGCACAACGCGAAATATCGATGGGCCAGCCTTCGCCATACCCTAGCGATCCAGTCAATTAAGGGAGGATCGTTTCAGCGGCGAACCGTTTGCCGTCTGCGATATCCAGAGCGACGACCCAGCAATCGGGATCGTTTCGGCGCCGGCGACTCCAGTAATTTTCGAGCGACTCGTCGCTGCCGGGCTTCGGCCCGCTGGTCACCAGAATGTCGGTGCCGTCCGACCCCATCGCGCGCTCGATGATGTGCCCCTCCTGTTCCAGCAGCACCAGGATCGCGCCGGAATCGCCGTCGCCCCGGGCGCGCACCACGGCGATGCCGCCCGCGTCGTTCACCCGCCGCAGCAGCGCCGCGACGAGAAGGTGAGTCGGCAGTCGTCCGGTCACGCGGGGCGGTAGCCGGGGAGTGCGGCCAGTGCGATCCGGCTGCGCATGAAGGTGCCGGTACCGCGCGCGACCTCCTCGCCATCGGCGGCGATCAGCCGCGCGTCGCCGACGAAGACGCGGCGCTGGCCACTGATCCAGCGCCCCTCGGCGATCACCGGGCCGGCGGATAGCGGACGGGTGAGGACGAGATTGAACTGCGTGGTGAGCAGGAAGCGATCGGTTATAAGGCTGTTGCAGGCATAAAAGGCCGCATCGTCCAGCATCTTGAAATAGGCGGTGCCGTGCGCGGCGCCGGCGGCATGAAAATGATCGGGCGCAATCTCGAAGCTGATCCGCGCGACGCCCGGCTCCGGGATCTTGAGCGTGGAGGCGAACAGCTGGTTGATCGGCGCGGCGGCATAGAGCGATTCCAGCGCGCGGTGGTGCGCCTCGGCGCCTTCAGGCCGCGTCACGGGCGGCGTCCGTATCGTCGGCGGTCAGCAGCGCGTAGATGGCGTCGCGCGACCCTGCGCCGCGCAGCTTGTCGACGAAGGCACGGTCGCGCAGCCGGTGCGACACGCGCGCCAATGCCTTCAGGTGATCGGCGCCCGCGCCCGACGGCGACAGGATCGCCACGACGATATCGACCGGCATGTCGTCCACCGCATTGAACTCGATCGGCTGAATGAGCCGCGCGATCACGACGACGATGCGCGGCAGACCCGCGATCCGCGCGTGCGGCAGGGCGACCCCGCCGCCGAAGCCGGTCGACCCCAGCTTCTCGCGCTCGGCCAGCGCCGTGCCGACCTCGCCGCCGTCAAGATCGAGCGTCTGGGCGGCCATTGCGCCCAGATGCTGAAACAGGTTTTTCTTGTTGGTGGCAGTCACCCCGACCGCGATGAGGTCGGGGTGTAGCAGATCACTCAAATCACTAGGCATGACGTTTCGGCGTTTACCCCGCGCGCTGCGGTTCGACCCAGCCGATCGTCCCGTCGCCGCGCCGATAGACCATGTTATAGGCGCCCGTCCCGCTATTCTTGAACAACAGTGCCGCCGTGTTGCGCAGATCAAGCATCATCACCGCGTCGGATACGGTCGCATCGGGGATGTCGACGCGGGTTTCCGCGATGATCAGCGGCGCGTCGGCCGGCTCGTCATCCTCGGTGTTCCGCTCGGCGAACAGGGTGTAGCCGGCGTTGTCGAAATTGTCATAAGCGACGCTTTCCGCCAGCGCCTGCACTTCGCCCGCGTTGCGATCCTTCAGCCGGCGCATGTAGCGGCGCAGCTGCTTCTCGATCTTCTCCGCGGCCCCATCAAAGGCGAGATGCGCGTCATGCGCGTCGTGCCGGCCCTTCAGCACCAGGCCCTGCATCACGTGCACGATGATGTCGCAGCCGAAGCCCGCGTCATGCGGCCCCTTGCCGAAGGTCACGTGCGCGGAGATCGCGCGGCTGAAATACTTGTCTGCAATGCCCTGCAGCCGGGTGTCGACATGATCCTTCAGCGCGTCGCCCGTCTCGACCTGGTGACCTGAGATGCGGATATCCATCGACTTCTTACTCCATTTGCTGGTCCGGCGTGGTTCGCCGGAGCGTTGGGCGTCAACCGGACGCCTCGGCCCCCCAGAGCGGATTTTTCACCCGTGTCATGAACGCGGCATGCGCGCTTAGTTCCTCCGCGGTGGCAGCGAATTGTCGTGCCGGCCGCGCCACGCGCGGTGCCGCCGCCTCCACCTGCACCTCTTCCACCACCAGATCGCTGACGAGCGACAGGCCGATCTGGCGGCCGCCCATCAACTCAACATAGACCTGCGCCAGCAGTTGCGCGTCGAGCAATGCGCCGTGCAACACGCGGTGCGAGCGATCGACGCCGTAGCGCGAGCACAAGGCATCGAGCGTCAGCTTGGCGCCGGGATGCCGCTGCTTGGCGATCGCCAGCGTATCGACCATGCGGCTGGTGCAGATCACGTCGCGGCCGCAACGGCCGAGTTCGCCGTTCAGAAAGCCGAAATCGAACGAGGCGTTGTGCGCGACGAGCGGCGCGTCGCCGACAAAGGCGATCAACTCCTCCGCCACGGCGTGGAACAGCGGCTTGTCGGCGAGAAACGCGTCCGACAGGCCGTGGATTGCGAACGCGCCGGGCGGCATGGTGCGCTCGGGGTGGAAATAAGCGTGAAAGGTGCGCCCGGTCTCGACGCGATTGACGAGCTCGACGCAGCCGATCTCGACCATGCGGTCGTCGCCAAAGGTGAAGCCGGTGGTCTCTGTATCGAAAACGATCTCGCGCATCGGCTGGATTATCGACCTTCGCCGGGCGCGAGGCAAGCGATCACCCGGCGAACATGGGTGCGCGTTTCCTCCAGCGGCACGTCCGTCGGGATGACGAAATCGGCCTGCGCGCGCTTCTGCTCGTCGGGCACCTGGCGGGCGAGAATGGCGTCGAACTTGGCCTCGCTCATGCCCGGGCGCTGCAGCGTGCGGGCGCGCTGCACATCCGGGGCGGCGGAGACGACGACGACCTTGTCCATGGCGCGCTGGCCACCGGTTTCAAACAGCAACGGCACATCGAATATGACGACCGGGGCGGCGGCATGTTCCGCGAGAAAGGCGGCGCGTTCCTCGCCCACGGCAGGATGCACGATCGCCTCTAGCGCCTTCATGGCGGTGTCGTCACCCAGCACGGCTTCGGCGAGCGCAGTGCGGTTCACGCCCCCCGCCCCGGTGGTGCCGGGAAAGCGCGCCTCGATCGCTGCCACGACGCGGCCGGCGGGGCCCTGCAGCTTGTGCACCTCCGCATCGGCGTCGAAGACGGGGATGCCTTCGTCGGCGAACATCTTGGCGACGGTCGACTTGCCCATCCCGATCGATCCGGTGAGCCCGAGCTTGATCATCGTCCTCTTCCCTCCGCTCAGGCGAGCAGCCGTTCGCGCAATTCACCGTCGTGTTCGCGCGGGGCGGGTTCGCCGAAGAACAATTCGAATGCCGCCGCCGCTTGGCCGACCAGCATCTCCAGGCCGTCGATCGTCTCCAGCCCGCGCGCCTCGGCAGCGTCGAGCAGGGGTGTGTGGAGCGGGGCATAGACGATGTCGTACACCACCGCCTCCGGCGGCAGCGGCAGGAGATCGAGGTCGAGCGGCGGCTGCCCCGTCATGCCGAGCGCGCTGGTGTTGACGAGCAGCTTTGCCTCCGGGAGGCGGGCGGAGAGCGGCAATGCCTCGCCCTTCAGCCCGAAGCGGCCGAGCAGCGCGGCGGCTTTCAGTGGCGAGCGGTTGAGGATCGTCACCTTGCCGACGTTCAGGCGCGACAAAGCGAAAAGCACCGCGCGCGCCGCGCCGCCCGCACCGACGATCGCCACCGGCTGTCCGCCAAGGTCGAGATCGGCGATCGGGCCGTAGAAGCCGGCGGCATCGGTGTTGGTGCCGAACAGCCCTCCGCCTTCGCCGCGCACGACCGTGTTCATCGCGCCGATGCTGTCGCGCACCCCGCCGGGATCATCGACGAGATCGAGCATCTCGACCTTGTGCGGAATGGTGACGTTGCACCCGCGCCAGTTCGGATCGTCGCGGCGCTGTGCGATAAAGGAGGGCAAATCGCCGGGCGTCACCTGTGTGGCGCGATAATCGGCGGCGATGCCGAGCTTCTCAAGCCAGAAACGGTGGATCAGCGGCGATTTGGAATGGCTGATCGGATCGCCGATCACCTCCGCATACGGCTGATCGGTTGCGGCAATCGCCGTCGAGACTTGAGACACTGGCACCTCTTCTCCTGTCACGCCGCCAGCACCTGGCGTTCGCGCAGATAGCCGAGCAGCGGCAGCAGCGGCATGCCCAAGACGGTGAACTGGCTGCCCTCTACCCGGCTGAACAATTGCACCCCCGGCCCCTCGATCCGGTAGCAACCGACACAACCCGAGATGGCCGGCCATTCGGCATCGAGATACGCCTCGATGAAGCTGTCGGATAGCGGGCGGACGAACATGCGGGCCTTGTCGACCTGGCGCCAGACCGGGCGGCCGCCCTCCGCCACGACGGCGGCGCTGACCAGATCGTGGCGCTTGCCTGACATCATCGCGAGGTGCCGCGCTGCCTCCTCACGGTTGCGCGGCTTGGACAGGACGGTGCCATCCTCCAGCACGGCCAGGCTGTCGGAGCCGAGCACCAGCGCCTGCGGCTCGCGCGCGGAGACCTTCAGCGCCTTCAACTCGGCAAGCGCGTCGGCAAGATCGCGCGCAGGAATGTCGCCGAGCGCTGCCTTGGCGGCATCCTCGTCCACCATCGCGGGCTGGGCGGTAAAGGGCACGCCGGCGGCAACCAGCATCGCGCGGCGGGAGGCGGATTGCGAGGCGAGGATCAGTTTGAGCGGCATGGTCATGGTTCCATATCCACCGGCGCGCCGCCACGCTCGTTGAACAGCGAGATCACCGCGGCTGCAGTTTCCTCGATCGAGCGGCGCGTGACGTCGATCACCGGCCAGCCATTGTCGGCGAACATGCGGCGGGCAAAGGCAAGCTCGCGCGTCACCGCCTCCTGATCGACATAGGCGGTTTCGGGCGCCTGGTTGAGCGACAGCAAGCGATTGCGCCGCACCTGGATCAGCCGATCGGGGCTGGTGGTGAGGCCGACGACCAGCGGGTTGCGGAGAGAGTATAGCGTGTCCGGTGGCGGGCTTTCGATCACGATCGGGATGTTCGCGACCTTGAAACCGCGATTGGCGAGATAGATCGAGGTCGGCGTCTTGGACGAGCGGGACACGCCGGCAAGGACGATGTCGGCCTCCTCCCACTCCTCCCACAACACGCCGTCGTCATGCGCGATGGTGAACTGGATCGCGTCAACGCGGGCGAAATAGGCGGCGTCGAGCACGTGCTGGCGCCCGGGCTTGTTCTTGGCCTGTTGCCCGAGCAGCGCGGACAATGCGTCGTTCACCGGATCGAGCGGGGCGACCATCGGCAAGCCGAGCGAATGGCAGCGCTGCTCCAGCGCGCTGCGCGTCGCGGCATTCACCAGCGTGTAGATCACCAGCCCAGGGTTTTGCGCGATTTCCTGCAGGATGCGATCGAGATGCGCCTCCGTGCGCACCATTGGCCAGAAATGCCGCACCGTTTCGACATTGTCATATTGCGCGAGCGCGGCCTTGGCGATGTTCTCCAGCGTCTCGCCGGTGGAGTCCGACAGAAGGTGCAGGTGCAGCTTCACCGTCATGGGCATGAACCTGTGGATAACATGGGGACAGGCGCTAGCGTAACCCGGCCGGGGGGCCAAGCGGCAGTGCGCGCCGTGGAAAACTCCGCAGTCATCCACAATTGCATCCACGCCGCGCGATTTTATCCACAGCCTGTGTGAATCGGGGATCGTTGGATCGAATCCGCGGGAGTCTGCGCCGCGCTGGCGGTCAAGCTGTTGGCAATCGGGGGATGAACGCATAAGCCCCGCAACCAACGCGCCTACAACATCACACAACCATCAGACTCTTTCCTTTAGAGAAGTAGTATGGACGCCCCGATCGATTCAAAACCTCTGCTGGGCGTGCTGAAGGGTCACAAAAGCGCCCGCCCCCCGATGTGGTTCATGCGGCAGGCCGGGCGGTATCTGCCCGAATATCGCGAGCTGCGCGCCGAGAAGGGCGGATTCCTCGCGCTCGCGACCGACCCGGACGCTGCGGCCGAAGTGACGGTGCAGCCGATCCGCCGTTTCGGCTTTGACGGCGCGATCCTGTTTTCCGACATCCTGATGGTGCCCTGGGCAATGGGGCAGGATCTGACCTTTGGCGCAGGCGAGGGGCCACGGCTGGCACCACGGCTGATCGATGCGGCGCTCGAGTCACTCACGCCCGACCTGGCGCGGCTCGACCCGGTCTATGCGACCGTGCGGCGGGTGGCGGCGATGCTGCCGGCGACGACGACCTTTCTCGGGTTCGCCGGCTCGCCCTGGACGGTCGCGACGTACATGGTCGCCGGACAGGGATCGAAGGATCAGGCCGAAACGCGCGGGCTTGCCTATCGCGACCCGGGCGCGTTCGGGTCGATCATCGACGCCATCGCCGCGCTGACCGTCGATTATCTGTCCGGCCAGATCGAAGCGGGCGTCGAGGCGGTGCAATTGTTCGACAGCTGGGCGGGCACCTTGTCGCCGGCACAGTTCGAACGCTGGGTGGTTGCGCCCAGTGCCAAGATCGTGGCGGCGCTGAAGGCGCGCCATCCGCATGTGCCGGTGATCGGCTTCCCCAAGGGGGCGGGCGGCAAGCTGCCGCTTTATGCGCGCGACACGGGCGTCGATGCGATCGGGCTGGACGAGACGGTTGACCCGGTCTGGGCGAATGCGGTGCTGCCCAAGGGGCTGCCGGTGCAGGGCAATCTCGATCCGCTCGCGCTGATCGCCGGGGGCGCGGCGCTGGACGATGCGATCGATCGCATCCTAGCGGCATTTCCCGATCGCCCGCATGTCTTCAACCTGGGGCATGGCATCGACCAGCATACGCCGATTGCGCATGTCGAACGGGCGATCGCCCGCGTTCGCTCGGGCAGCGAGGCAGACGGAGGGGAGGGCTGATGGGTGCCGGTTTCCTGGGTGCCGCCTATCTTTGGGTGAAGGCGGCGCACATCATTTTCGTCATCTTCTGGATGGCGGGCATGTTCATCTTCCCGCGCTATCTGGTGCATCACCAGGAGGGGCTGGGCGATCCCGCCGAGGAAGAACGCTGGGTCGCACGCGAGGGCAAGCTCCGGCGCATCATCATGACGCCAGCGATGATCGCCGTCTGGGTGATCGGGCTGGCGCTGGCGGTGAACATCGGCCTGCTCGCCGGCATCCAGGGGCTGGCGTGGCTGCATGCCAAGCTGCTGGTGGTGTTCCTGCTCTCAGGCTACCACGGCTGGGCGGTCGGCTATTCCAAGAAGCTGGCAAAGGGGCAGGCGAGCCTGAGCAACCGGGCCTTGCGGATGATGAACGAGGTGCCCGCGCTGGCGGTGACGATCATCGTGATCCTGGCGGTGGTGAAGCCGTTCTGACGGCGGCCGTGCAACGATCGGTGCGTCGTCCCGGATCGCGTCCGGGATGATGAATCGAGCACGGCGGTCGCCGCCTGCGCTTGACTAAGGCCTGCCCCGGTCTTACGTCCCGCCCTCGGTGCGGCCTCTCCGGCCCGCTGCCTCCTCTTGCCTCGTTGCCGCGCGACCCTTTCCGCCGACCGGGCTTTCTCCCCCAACCGATTTTCATCGGACACAAAGATCATGCACCTCAAGGACCTAAAGAAGAAAGCCCCGGCCGAATTGGTCCAGCTGGCCGAGGAGCTCGGCGTCGAAGGCGCCTCGACGCTCCGCAAGCAGGACCTGATGTTCGCCATCCTCAAGGTGCAGGCCGAAGAGGGCGAGCAGATCATGGGCGAAGGCACCATCGAGGTGCTGCCCGACGGCTTCGGCTTTCTGCGCTCGCCCGAGGCGAATTATCTCGCCGGTCCCGACGACATCTATGTCTCGCCCAACCAGGTCCGCAAGCACGGCCTGCGCACCGGTGACACGGTGGAAGGCGAGATCCGCGGGCCGAAGGACGGCGAACGCTATTTCGCGCTGACCAAGCTGATGAGCGTCAATTTCGACAATCCCGACGCCGTGCGCCATCGCGTGAACTTCGACAATCTCACCCCGCTCTACCCCGAAGAGCGGCTGAAGATGGAGATCGAGGACCCGACGCTGAAGGACAAGACGGGCCGCGTGCTCGATCTGGTCTCGCCGATCGGCAAGGGCCAGCGCTGCCTGATCGTCGCGCCGCCGCGCGTCGGTAAGACGGTGATGATGCAGAACATCGCGCGCGCGATCTCGCTCAATCACCCAGAAGTGTTCCTGATCGTGCTGCTGATCGACGAGCGGCCCGAGGAAGTCACCGACATGCAGCGCACGGTGAATGGCGAGGTCGTCTCCTCGACGTTCGACGAGCCGGCGACCCGCCACGTGGCGGTGGCCGAAATGGTGATCGAAAAGGCCAAGCGCCTGGTCGAGCACAAGAAGGACGTGGTGATCCTGCTCGACAACATCACGCGCCTCGGCCGCGCCTACAACACGGTGGTGCCGAGCTCGGGCAAGGTGCTGACCGGCGGTGTCGACGCCAATGCGCTGCAGCGGCCGAAGCGCTTCTTCGGCGCGGCGCGCAACATCGAGGAAGGCGGGTCGCTGACGATCATCTCGACCTCGCTGATCGACACCGGCAGCCGCATGGACGAGGTGATCTTCGAAGAGTTCAAGGGCACCGGCAACGCCGAAATCGTGCTCGACCGCAAGGTGTCTGACAAGCGCATCTTCCCGGCGATCGACGTGTCGAAGAGCGGTACGCGCAAGGAAGAACTGCTGGTCGAGAAGGACAAGCTCAGCAAGATGTGGGTGCTGCGCCGTATCCTGATGCAGATGGGCACCGTCGATGCGATGGAGTTCCTGCTCGGCAAGATGAAGGATTCCAAGACCAACGAGGATTTCTTCGCCAGCATGAATCAGTAGCCGAGTGCGGCCTGCGCCACCCTGGCGCAGGACTCGCACCGGCTCGGCCGACGGGTCGGCAAAGCCGAACCCGATCGACGGCGTGGCTTTGCTACGCCGTTTGCATGTCAGCTTCATTCGTTTCGCCTCCGAAAGAGGAAAGCTGGCGCAGCGCGTTCCTTCCCGATAACGCCACCGGTGCAACCTGTGCGGCATATGGCCGTTCAGGGACCATCAGCCCGGAGCCGCGATCTTGATCCTAACCTTGCTTGCCCAAGCTGCCGCCGCCGTACAGGGGCCTGGCTCACTGGGCGATATCTGGCAGCATATCGTCGCCGACTTCTCCAATCTGTCTGATCCAGCGGCGCTGGCGGCATTCGGTCAGGTGCTGATGATCGATCTGGTGCTCGCCGGCGACAATGCGGTGGTGGTCGGCGCGCTAGCGGCGGGCCTGCCGGCCGAGCAGCGCAAGAAGGTGATCCTGATCGGCATCATCGCCGCGCTGGTGCTGCGCATCTTCTTTGCCCTGATCGTCACGTGGCTGATGGGGATCGTCGGGCTGATCTTTGCCGGCGGCCTGCTGCTGTTGTGGGTCAGCTGGAAATTCTGGCGCGAGCTGCGCGCCGATGCGCATGGCAACGCAGGGTCGAGCGAGATCGAGGGCGACGAACGGTCGGGCCTCGCACCGGCGCGGTCCTTTGCCGCCGCGGCCTGGGCTGTTGCGGTGGCCGACGTTTCGATGAGCCTCGACAACGTGCTGGCGGTCGCTGGCGCGGCGCGCGAGCACCCCGGCATCCTGGTGGTCGGGCTGGTGCTGTCGGTGGCGCTGATGGGCTTGGCGGCGAACCTGATCGCGCGGGTGATCGGCAAGTATCGCTGGATCGCCTATATCGGCCTGGCCGTGATCGTCTTTGTCGCCTTCAAGATGATCTACGAAGGCTGGACGGGCACGGGCGAGACGATCGGGCTCAGCACATTGTTCTGAGCCGTTAGCGGGTTCTGAGCCGCCGGTCGGGCTGAACGGAACCCGGACAGGTTCACCACGCGTTCAAGCCCGCCCGGCCATCTAGCGGCCATGTCCTTCGGGAGAGCCATGTTGAAGAATTGGGTGCCATTTGCCGCCGCGATCGTTGTTGCGGCGCCGGCCGCTGCGCAATCGGGTGATCTGGCGCAGGTGCAGAACCACCTGCGCGCGGTGAACACCATGACTGCCGATTTCACGCAGACCGATCGCGCCGGCAAGACGCTGACCGGCACGCTGAAGCTGAAGAAGCCGGGCAAGATCCGCTTCCAATATGAAAAGGGCGTGCCGATCCTGGTGGTGGGTGACGGCAAGGCGCTGACGTTCATCGACTATTCGGTGCGGCAGGTGCAGCGCTGGCCGATCAGCAATTCGCCGCTGGGCGTGCTGATCAATCCCGATCGCGACATCGCGAAGTTTGCCAAGGTGGTGCCAAGCGGGGACAGCCGCATCCTGTCGGTCGAGGGTTACGATCCCAAGCACCCGGAATATGGCCGCATCACCATGGTGTTCGCACGCGATGGCGCGGCGCCGGGCGGTCTGATGCTGCAAGGCTGGGTGACGCTCGACAGCCAGGGCAACCGCACCACGATCAGGCTCGACAATCAGCGGTTCAACACGCCGGTGAGCGATGGGACGTTCCGTTGGAACGATCCGCGGAGAACCAACCGTCGTAACTGAACGATTGCTGCCCGTCCCGTTCATGCGCGCGACAGGTTGACGGGCGTAGTGCAGTCACTGCGGATGTGGGGCGGTTCAGGATTTTCCCCCTGTTGCCTGGACGGTTTGCTCCACTTCCCCCTGCGTGACGAACGCCAGGTTGGCCCTCGCTCCATGCCCCCGGAGCGAGGGCCTTTCTGCGAGTGGCGAACGCCAGGAGCCCGAGCACGGCCGGCGGGTCGGCACCGCCGAACCCGTCCGACGACGCGGCTTTGCCGCGGCGAGCGCTTAGGTCGTCCCTCGTGCTCCTCTCAACAACGAGCGTCGAATACGCGGCGCAGTGGATGCCGGGACGAGCCCGGCATGACGGGCGAGGCTCTGTGTTCCGCTAGTTGTCGCCTACGGTTGCGCTCGCTAAGTCACCGCGCGTGAAGATCGTCAGCTGGAACATCAACTCGGTTCGTTTCCGCCTCGCCATCGTCGAGCAGTTCCTGCGCGAGGCGCAGCCCGATGTGCTGTGCCTGCAGGAAACCAAGGTCATCGACGCGGACTTCCCGTTCGAGATGTTTCGCGCGCTCGGCTACGAGCACATCCTGATCCACGGCCAGCGGATGCATCATGGCGTGGCGATCATCAGCCGCGTTCCGGTGGCAGAGGACGACCGGCTCGACTGGCAGGCCAATCGGGAGGCCCGGCACATCGGCGTGCGGCTGCCCAATGGCGTGCGGCTGGAGAATGTCTATGTGCCCGCCGGCGGGGACGTGCCCGATCGCGAGGTGAACGCGAAGTTTGGGCAGAAGCTCGATTTCGTCGCGCGCATGACGGAATGGTCCGCGGCGCTGGATTGCCCGACGATCCTGACCGGCGATTTCAACATCGCGCCACTGCCGAGCGACGTGTGGAGCCACAAGGCGCTGTTGAAGGTGGTCAGTCATACGCCGATCGAGGTGGAAGCGCTTGATCGGTTGAAGGCGTCCAACAACTGGATCGACCTGGGGCGGCATTTCCATCCGGCGCCGGCGCGGCTGCACACCTGGTGGAGCTACCGCTCGCCCGACTGGACCAAGAACGATCGCGGGCGACGGCTCGACCATATGTGGGCGACGGGAGACGTCGCGGCGGCGGCACAGTCGCACCATGTATTCGAGGCGTGCCGCAGCTGGCTGAAGCCATCGGACCATGTGCCGATCATGACGGAGTTCGCCTTTTGACCGACGCCCGCCACGCCGCCAGAGCGATCGACGCGCTGCGGCGCGGCTGGCCGATCCGCATCGGCGCGCTGGCGCTGCTGCCGATCGAGATGGGCGATCCGCGCCGGCTGGAAGCGTTCGATCCTGATGGGATGGCGCCGGTGCTGCTGTCGGCGGGGCGGGCCGAGACGTTGAAGCTGGCCAATCAGCGGGCGGCGGCGGTGCCGGACGCGCCGGTGCTGGTGGAACGGGCGCCATGGGTGGATTTTGCCACCGCCACCGCGCTTGCCGATCCGCAGCTTGATCTCGCGACACCGATGAAGGGGCCGTTTCACGCCATCCCGGTGCCCTCGCCGGAGGATGCGGCGGCGGCGCTGCGGCTGGCGCGGATTGCGGGAATGCTGCCGGCGTTTTTCGTGCGGGAAGATGGTGCGGCTGAGGTGACGCTGTCGGCTGCGGATATCGACGCGCATGAGGACGCCATTCGCCTGACCATCGCGGCGCGGGCGCGGCTGCCGGTGGCGCATGCCGAGGATGCGGAGATCGTTGCCTTTCGCACGCCGGAGGGGCCGGGTGAGCATGTCGCGCTGCTGATCGGTGCGCCGAACGGCCAGCCGCCGCTGGTGCGGCTACACAGCGAATGTCTGACGGGTGACGCGCTCGGCAGCCTGAAATGCGATTGCGGGCCGCAGCTCGACGCGGCGCTGAAGGCGATTGCGGCGGCGGGCTGGGGCATCCTCTTGTACCTGCGGCAAGAGGGGCGCGGGATCGGGCTGGTCAACAAGCTGCGTGCCTATGCCTTGCAGGACCAGGGGTTTGACACGGTGGACGCGAATACCCGGTTGGGCTTTGCGATCGATGCGCGCGATTTCGGGGTGGCGGCGCGGATGCTCGAGCTATTGGGGCAGCGCGAGGTGCGTTTGTTGACGAACAACCCCAACAAGGTTGCCGGGCTGGAAGCGCGCGGGATTACGGTGACCGAGCGGGTGCCGCATTTCCTGCCGACCAACCCGCACAACGAGCAATATCTCGCGACCAAGCGCGATCGCACCGGGCACCAGCTCTAGAGGTTCAGGAGCCGGCGAACGTCGTCGAAATCATGCGCGATGGCGTGGACGCCGATGTCGCGCAGCGTGGCATCATGGCCGGGCAGGCAATGCTGGCCCGCGCACAGGCCGATGACATGCCCGCCGCTCGCCACCGCGCCGGTCGCGCCGACCGGTGAATCCTCTAAGATCGCGCAGCGTTCGATCGGGACGCCCAGCTGCGTGGCGCCATAGAGATAGAGATCGGGGGCGGGCTTGCCGCGGGTGACATGCTCGGCGCCCGAGTAGAGGTGATCGCCAAAGGCGTCGGAGAGGCCGAGATGCGTGAGGTGCGTGCGGATCCAGCGGGTTGAGCTGGACGAGACCACCGCCTTGGGCAGATCGGCAGGAAGGCCGCGCACGAACGCGGCCGCGCCGGCGACTTCCTCGATGCCCTCGGCGAGCACGCGATCGTTCTCGGCCATGCGCTCTTCGGTCCAATCGGTCGGCAGCGGCCCGCCGATGAACGCCTCGACACGGGCGGTGAAGTCGCGGCCGGACAGCCCCATGAAATTGGCCATCGATTGCTCGGGCGTGATCGTGTGGCCGCGTGCGGTGAGGAAATCCGCGATGTGCTTGTTGCCGAGATATTCGCTCTCGATCAGCACACCATCGAAATCGAAGAGCAGGGCGTCGAACGTCATGCGCGCTTCCTGAAGCCGGTGGGCGTGCGGACAACGGGCCGGTCGCCGAACAGCGCGGAGCCGATGCGCACGTGCGTCGCCCCGATCATCACCGCGGTTTCGAAATCGTCCGACATGCCCATGCTGAGGCCGGCGATGCCATTGTCTTGCGCCAGCTTGGCGAGCAGCGCGAAATAGGGGGCTGCCTCCGTGTCCGCGGGGGGCAGGCACATCAGCCCGGCGATCGGCAAGTCGGCGGTGCGAGCCTCCGCAATCAGCCCGGGGAGATCGGCGATGGCACAGCCGCCCTTCTGCTCCTCGGCGCCGATGTTCACCTGAAGGAAGCAGGCGGGGCGGCGGTCTTGCGCGTCCATCGCCTTGGCCAACGCGGTGATCAGCGAGGAACGGTCCACCGCATGGATCGCGTCCGCCATCGCGACCGCGTCGGCGGCCTTGTTCGACTGCAACTGACCGATGAGGTGGAGGCGGGCGTCAGGGTAGGCGTCCTTCAGCGCGGGCCATTTCGCCTGCGCCTCCTGCACGCGATTTTCGCCGAAGTCGCGCTGACCAGCGGCGAGCAAAGGCTCGATTGCTTCGGTCGGATGCGTCTTGGAAACAGCGATCAGCGTGACGTCAGCGGTGTTGCGGCGCGCCAGCTTGGCGGCGCGGGCGATACGGTCGCGAATGGTGGCGAGACGGTCGTCGGCGTGCATCGGACGCGCTATACGACCGCGCATGCGCTGCCGCCACCCTGTCCCGATCTCCTGGCTGATGACGGACGAGCGGATGGGTGAGGGGATGTGGCAGGCGGTGGAGCGGCTGCCGCGCGGTGCGGGGATCGTTTTTCGCCATCATGCGACGCCGGCTGGCGAACGGAAGCGGCTGTTTGCACGTCTGCTGCGGATTGCGCGGCGGCGCGGGCTGGTGCTGGTGCGCGCCGGCACGCTGCCGATGGCGGGAGAGATGGGAGTGCACGGCACGCGCGGACATGGGCTGGTGACCTGGCCGGTGCACGACTGGCGCGAGGCTCGCACGGCACGACGCGTCGGCGCGGCCGTGACCTTCGTCTCGCCGGTCTTCGGCACGCGATCGCACCCTGGCGCGGCGTCCCTTGGCGTTCACCAGGGCGCTCGCCTTGCGCGTACCCTGCCGATGGCTCGCGTGGCGCTGGGCGGAATGAATCCGCGGCGTTTCCGGCGGCTCAGCGGCTTTGATGGGTGGGCGGCGATAGATGCCTGGCTAGCCTGACGAAGGGGTGTTGGTATCGTCGCGCCTGGCTAACGACCTTGACCAGCAATCAGAAGCGGAAGGCGGTGCCCACATAAACCGCCTGGCTGTCGCGACGATCGTCGTTGAAGCGGGCCAGCCGCTCACGCTCGGACTTGTAGCGCAGGCCGGCGGTGAGATCGAGATTGCGGGTCAGCGAATAGGAGCCACCAACATCCAGCGAATAGTTGGGGCCGTCTTCGACCAAATTCTGTGCGCCCGGCAGCGCCCGATCGGCACCCGCCTTCACGCGACCGGTGAACTTCGGCAGCGAATAGCTGACCGCCAGATCCGCTGCCTCGCGGCTGCCCGGCTCGCCCGCCAGATCGACCTTGGCGATCTCGCCGGAAACCGCAAACCGCTTCCAACCCACCGCGACGCCCAGGTTGTAAGCGACCGGCACGAGCCCGACGGTGGGTGCCGCAGCGGCCGCGGCACGGCCGGCATCAGCAACCTGCGTGGAGCGGGCGCGGACGGCCACCGTCACCGGGCGATTGCCCTGCCGGTTTTCCGACGGCGTGAAGCGGAATTCACTGGTGCCAAGCCCGCTGCGCGCAAAGGCGGCGGCGAGTCGCGGATCGGCGGCAGCGGGGGTGAAGCCGCTCATCACACGGGAGGCGGTGGGCCGGCGCGCGTCACTGCGGTCCACTTCTGAAGCGCCCGATGCCGGCGCAACGGCGATCGCCGCGGCAATCGCCACGACAGACCCGCCAATAAGCGCACGAACAGTGAACACTGAATGCCTCCGACCCTTGGGAACGCTCTTAGCACGATTAGTTCGCACGTCGCCATGTCTCTCCGTTGCTTTTGGTGGAGGTGTTGCATGCTTTCCACAGCTTGGTTCGGCACGCGCGACTGCGCCGATAGCGAATGGCGCGTCCGGGCAGCGCGAACTTGCGGGGCCTAGCCATGCTCTGTAGAGGTCAGCGTCACGATTTTTTCCATCAGGACGATGCCCATGTTCCGCCCGTTGCGTTCCGCGCTGGTCGTCTGCGCTGCCCTTGCCATCGCCGGTTGCGGCGGTGGCCAGAAGCGGCCGGGGACCGATCTTGCCGCCAGCCGGATCACCACCATCGGGGTGAACAGCTATCTGTGGCGCGCCTCGCTCGACACGCTGAGTTTCATGCCGCTGCTCCAGACGGACTCCAACGGCGGCGTGATCGTGACCGATTGGTACGTCAATCCGCAGACCCCGGCCGAGCGCATGAAGGTGACGGTGACGATCCTGGACCAGGATCTGCGCGCCGACGCGGTGCGCGTGGCGGCGCTGCGCGAGGTGAACCGGAGCGGACAGTGGGTATCGGCGCCGGTTGCCGCGGCGACGACGCAGAAGCTGGAGGATATCATCCTGACCCGCGCCCGCGACCTGCGGCGTGCCTCTTCGGCAAACTGATCGCGCGCCCATGAGCCAGCGTTTCAACGCGCTCTCTGCCGACGCCCGCTGGCAGCGGGTGTGGGACGAGCGCAAGACCTTCGCCGCCGACGACCAATCGCCCAAGCCCAAGAGCTATGTGCTCGAGATGTTTCCCTACCCGTCGGGGCGCATCCACATGGGGCATGTGCGCAACTATACCATGGGCGACGTGCTGGCGCGTTTTCGCCGGATGAACGGCATGGAAGTGCTTCATCCCATGGGGTGGGACGCATTCGGCATGCCGGCCGAGAATGCGGCGATGGAGAAGGGTGTCCATCCGGGCGGATGGACCCGCGACAACATCGCCACCATGAAGGCGCAGTTGAAGCGGCTTGGCTTCGCGCTCGACTGGACGCGCGAGTTCGCGACCTGCGACGCGACCTATTACGGGCACGAGCAGGCGCTGTTCCTGAAGTTCCTGGAGGCGGGCCTCGTCTATCGCCGCGAGAGTGCGGTGAACTGGGACCCGGTCGACATGACCGTGTTGGCCAACGAACAGGTGATCGACGGGCGCGGTTGGCGCTCGGGCGCGCTGGTCGAGAAGCGTAAGCTGAACCAGTGGTTCCTGAAGATCACCGACTTTGCGGACGATCTGCTCTCCGGCCTCGGCGACCTGAAGGACTGGCCCGACAAGGTCCGGCTGATGCAGGAGAACTGGATCGGCAAGAGCCAGGGGCTGACGTTCCGCTTTGCGCTGACCGACGGTGCCGGGACGGGCGAGGGCGTGGTCGAGGTCTATACCACGCGCCCCGACACGATCTTCGGCGCGAGCTTCGTCGCGGTGGCGGCGGATCACCCGCTGGCGCAATCGGTGGCGACCGTCGATCCCGCGGCGCAGACGTTCATCGAGGAATGCCGCCGCGGCGGGACGACCGCGGCCGAGCTGGAGACGCAGGAGAAGCAGGGCTTCGACACTGGGTACAAGGCGGCGCATCCGTTCGATCCGTCGATCCTGCTGCCGGTCTATATCGCGAACTTCGTGCTGATGGATTACGGCGTCGGGGCCGTGTTCGGCGTGCCCGCGCACGACCAGCGCGATTTCGAGTTCGCCAGCAAATACCAGTTGCCGATCCGCCGCGTCGTCTCGGACGGCGACAAGGATGCGCCGGCGTTCGACGGGACCGAAGCCTATACCGGCCCGGGCACGCTGGTGAATTCCCACTTCCTCGACGGCATGGACATCGAGGAGGCCAAGCGCGAGGTCATCACCCGTGCCGAGGCGGGTGGCTGGGGCGAGGGCACCACGGTGTTCCGCCTGCGCGACTGGGGCATCAGCCGCCAGCGTTACTGGGGCACGCCGATCCCAGTCATCCATTGCGACGATTGCGGCGCAGTGCCGGTGCCGGCCGATCAACTGCCGGTCACGCTGCCCGAAGACGTGAGCTTCGCGGTGCCGGGCAATCCGCTCGATCGCCATCCGACGTGGAAGCATGTCGATTGCCCGTCGTGCGGCAAGCCGGCGGTGCGCGAGACGGATACGCTCGACACCTTCGCCGATTCCTCCTGGTATTTCATCCGCTTTGCCAGCCAGCCTGACGACAAGCCGTTCGACCGGGCGGTGGCCGAGCAATGGCTGCCGGTGGGGCAATATATCGGCGGGGTGGAGCATGCGATCCTCCACCTGCTCTATGCGCGCTTCTGGACGCGCGCGCTGCGCCATGTCGGGATGCTTGACGTCGCCGAGCCGTTCGCCGGCCTGTTCACGCAAGGCATGGTCACGCACGAGACGTACAAGTCCTCGGACGGCCGCTGGCTGTCGCCGGCTGACATCGAGGATGGCAAGGAAGTCGCGACGGGGCAGCCGGTGACGGTGGGCCGCGTCGAGAAGATGTCCAAATCCAAGAAGAACACGATCGATCCCGAGCCGATCGTGGACCAGTACGGCGCGGACGCGGTGCGCTGGTTCATGCTGTCGGACTCGCCGCCCGAGCGCGACCTGGAGTGGAGCGAGAACGGCATCGAGGGCGCGTGGCGCTTCATCCAGCGGCTGTGGCGCCTGCTGGGCGATGCCGAGGCGGCCGAGGGTGAGGATCTGGCGCTCCGCAAGGCGGCGCATCGCACCACCAAGGGCGTGGCGGACGCAATCGAGGGGTTGCAGTTCAACAAGGCGGTGGCGCTGATCTACACGCTCGCCAATGCGATCGAGAAGGCCGCGCCGTCCAAGGACCGGACCGCCGCGATCGACACGCTGCTGCGCCTTGTCGCGCCGATGGTGCCGCATCTGGCGGAAGAGGTCTGGGCGGCGCAGCATGGTGACGGTCTGATCGCCGATGTGGCCTGGCCGTCGGTCGATCCGGCGCTGCTGGTCGACGACGAGGTGACGGTGGCGCTTCAGGTCAACGGCAAGCTGCGCGACACGATCGTGATTCCCAAAGGACTGGCGCGCGAGGAGGCCGAGGCACGAGCGCTGGCATCGGAGAAGATCATGCGGGCGATGGAGGGCAAGCCGCCGCGCAAGGTGATCGTGGTGCCCGATCGCTTGGTGAACATCGTCGTATGAGCCGTATCGCTCCCTTCGCTGCGCTGAGTGCCGCAGCGTTGCTGCTGGCCGGTTGTGGGCTGAAGCCGCTGTATGCGGGCGGCAGCTCGGGCACCGTGGCGCAGACGCTGGGGCAGATCGAGGTGGCACCGATCGAGGGCAAGGCAGGCTGGCTCGTCGCCAACGCGCTGCGTGACCGGCTCGGTGTGACGCCAGCGGGGCAGAGCGCGCGATATCGGCTGGAAATCAAGCTCGATGACGAGATTACCGGCCTCGCTATCCGCCGCGACGACTCGGTTGCTCGCGAACGTCGCACGCTGCGCGCGCGGTACCAGCTAGTCGCGGTGGGCGAGGGCGGGGTGGTGCTGGATGCGACGGCGGGATCGGACGCCGGCATCGACGTGGTCGGATCCGATTACGCGACGATTGCGGCGGAAAGCACCGCGCTGGAGCGGCTGTCGGAGCGCGTGGCCGACCAGATCGTCACTCGCCTTGCCGTTTATGTGGGGCGCACGCCCAGCGCGCCATGAAGGCGACGGAGGCGCGCCTCAAAGCGGCGCTCGACCGGCCGCCGGCCGATATACGGCTTTATCTGCTTTTCGGCCCGGATGAGGCGGGCGCACTGGCGCTGGCCGAGCGGATTACACGGGCGATGGGACCGGAGGCGGAGCGGGTCGATCTGGACGGTCCGGCACTCAGGAGCGATCCGGCAAGGCTGGCTGATGAGGCAGCCTCGCTGTCCCTTTTCGGTGGTGCACGCCACATTCGCGTGACCGGCGCCGGGGAGGAGAGCCTAGCCGCGGTGACGGCGCTGCTGGCCGCCGACCGGGCGGGTAACCCCACCGTCATGATTGCGCCGGGACTGAAGGCGACGTCCAAGGTCACGAAGCTCGCGCTCGACTCGTCGGCTGCAATGGCACTGGCTTGCTATGTCCCGGGTGGGGACCAGCTCGAGGGCATTGCTGCGGAAATTGCGCGTGAGCAGGGGCTACGCCTGGGGGCCGGTGTGGCGCGGCGGTTGGCGCAGGCGGGCGGCGGCGATCGTGCGGTGATGATGCGCGAGATCGAGAAACTGGCGTTGTACCTCGATGCGGCGCCGGATCGGCCGGTGGATGCGGAGATGCCGTCGCTGGAGGCGATCGGTGCCGATCTGGGGGACGTGGAAACCGGGGATGTGATCGCGGCGCTGATAGCCGCTGACCCGGCCGCGCTGGGAGAAGCGCTGCAACAGCTGCAGGAAGCGGGGATTTCGCCTGTGCCCTGGCTGCGGGGACTGGCGCGTCGGCTGGCGTCGCTAGCGGAGATGAAGGGCGAGATCGTGCGCGGCGATGATGTCGGCAGCGTGATGAAGCGGCACCGTGTGTTCTTCAAGGAAGAGGCGAGCACCGCTGCCGCGCTGCGCCGGTGGTCGCCGCAGGCGCTGGCCCGGGCGATGACGCTAGTACGGGATGCCGAGCGGGCGGTGATGGCGGGGGGGGGAAGCGCGGGCGACGTGCTGGCCGCGCAGGCCATGGTTGATCTGGCCGTAAAGCTCCGCCGCTAAGCCTGCCTGCGGGTGACACGCGGCCGCTCTCCGGCGCTAAACGGCCTTTTATCGGATAGTGCCGGCCAGATCTTTGAGACGCTCGCGTGGCGCGTCAGATTGGCTCGCCACTCAGCCGCTGGCACAACATGTCGAGCTGGTCGAGCGTGCTGTAGTCGATGGTGATCGCGCCGCCATTCGCCCCATAGGTGATCTTGACCTTCAACCCGAGCAGATCGCCGAGCTGGCGCTCCAGTGCGGCGACGTCGGCGTTGTTGCCTCCGCCGGCCACGCCACCGGCCTGTTGACGCGGCTTCTTGGCGCTGCCCGGCTTGGCGGTCTGCGCCAGCTTCTCGGTCTGACGAACCGACAGCCCTTTGGTCACCACCTGTTCTGCCAGTGCTTCGGCATCCGGCGCACCGATGATCGCGCGGGCGTGGCCCATCGACAGTGACCCGTCGACGACGCGCGCCTGCACCGGCTTGGGCAGATCGAGCAGACGCAGCAAATTGGCGATATGGCTGCGCGATTTGTGAACCGTCTTGGCCAGCACTTCCTGCGTGTGACCAAACTCGTCGACGAGGCGGCTGTACGCCTCCGCCTCTTCGATCGCGTTCAGATCCTGCCGCTGGATGTTCTCGACCAGCGCAATCTGTAGCGTTTCGCTGTCGGTGTAGTCGCGGACGACGACCGGCACTTCATGAAGGCGAGCACGCTGCGCCGCGCGCCAGCGGCGCTCACCCGCGACGATCTGATAATTATGGCCGTGCGGACGCACCACGATCGGCTGGATGATGCCGCGTTCCGCGATCGAGCCGGCAAGCTCGTTCAGCGCGTCGTCGTCGAAATGGCGGCGCGGCTGATCGGGGTGGGGCGCGATCGCGCTGACCGGGATCATGCGGACGCCGGTGGTCGCGGCGCCGTTCAGGTCCGACGGCGCATCGTCGCGCGCGATGTCGCCGAGCAGCGCGCCGAGCCCGCGGCCAAGACCGCCACGCGGTCGCTTGGTATCGGTCATGCTGCCACCTCATCAACTTGGGGGAGGCGCGCGATCAGTTCGCGCGCCAGCGCGATATACGCCTGCGATCCGCTGCACCGGTGATCGTAGATCAGCGCGGGCATGCCGTGGCTGGGTGCCTCCGACAGGCGGACGTTGCGGGGGATCACCGTCTCAAACACCACTTGGCCGAGCACCGCGCGAACATCCGCCGAGACCTGCTCGGTCAGACGATTGCGGCGATCGTACATGGTGAGCGCCACGCCGATGATCGACAGCGCGGGGTTGAAGCGGGCGCGAATGCGCTCGACCGTGGTCAGTAGCTGGCTCAGACCTTCGAGCGCAAAGAACTCACATTGCAGCGGCACGAACAAGGCGTCGGCTGCGACCATCGCGTTCATCGTCAGCAGGCCGAGTGACGGGGGGCAATCGATCAGCGTGATGTCCCAGCGCGGCGGGGCGGCATCGAGCGCGCGGTGCAGGCGGTGGGTGCGCTGTTCAAGCTCTACTAGCTCGATCTCTGCGCCGGACAGATCGACGGTGGCGGGCAGAACGTCGAGGCGCGGCACGCTGGTGCGCACCACCGCATCCTCTACTGGCGCCTGATCGACCAGTACGTTGTAGCTCGACGACGATCGTTCGGCCTGGGAGATGCCGAGACCGGTGGACGCGTTGCCCTGCGGATCGAGGTCGATAAGGAGCACGCGCTTGCCCGTCGCGGCGAGGGCTGTCGCAAGGTTGATGGCCGACGTGGTTTTCCCCACGCCGCCCTTCTGATTGGCAACTGCTATTCTGATCATCGGCGCTGCCTCACTTGCCGCGCGCTGACTATGCCGGATTCAGGGCTCGTGATGCTTTGTTCCACGTGGAACAATCCCTCAAAGCGGCGCTGCGCCTCGTTCACCTCTGTCGTGGCGGATTGTCCCTTCGGGAGCAAGTACAGCGTGTTCATCGAGGTGATATGCGCGGTCGATTGCAACAATTCGGCTAACGACGCGACCGCTCGCGCCGACAGAACAGCGGCCGTTATGTTGGCTACGCGCTCGACTTTGGACTGGTGAACGGTGACGCGGTTGCCGATCCCTGCGTCATCTACTGCCGCTTGCAGGAACTGCGCGCGCATTCGCCGTGGTTCGACGAGCGCCACCGGCCAATCGGTTGCTAGAGCGATGATCATGCCTGGAAAGCCTGCGCCGGTACCGACGTCCACCCACAGGCCATCATGGTTGGCGGCGAGCGGTATCAGCTGGGCGGAGTCGAGGACGTGACGCTGCCACATCGCCGAGAGCGTCGGCTTCGCAACTAGGTTCTGCTGCTCGCTCTCAGCAATGACCGTCGCCACGAAGCGTTCGATCGCCGGCATGGCAGCGGCAGACGTGATCGCTTCGACGGTTGCGCGGGCCTCATCCTCGGTCATCGGCGAGCCTTTGCATCGAGCCACAGCGCGGTGAGCGCCGCTGGGGTGACGCCGCGGATGCGCGACGCTTCGCCGAGGGTGGTGGGATTGGCCGCTGTCAGCCGCTCGCGCATTTCGTTGGAGAGACCGGCGATGCGGCTGAGGCCCGGGCCGGTCGCAATCGTGATCCGATCGTCATGCTTCATGCGCTGGATCTCTGCGGCCTGACGCGCGAGATACGGCGCATAGCGAACATCCTCCTCGTGTTCGCGGATCAGATCGGGGTCGATCGGCAGGAAGGTGTCACCTCGCCGCAGACAATCGCGTTGTGCCATACGATTGGCCAAATGCGCGAGCCTGGCCGGCGACAAGAGACCGAGCGCCTCGGCCGAGGCGGACAGCCGCGCCTCGGCGTTGTCGGCGCGCAGGGCAAGGCGGTACTCCGCGCGGGCGGTGAGCATGCGATAGGGTTCGCTGATCCCTTGGAGTACCAGATCATCGATCATCACGCCGATATAGCTGGCGCTGCGATCCGGAAGCAGCGGAGCGACGCCGAGCGCCGCCGCGGCCGCGTTGGCGCCGGCGACCAGTCCTTGTGCCGCGGCCTCCTCATAGCCGGTCGTCCCGTTGATCTGACCGGCGAGGAATAGGCCGTTGAGTTGTGGAAGCGCGAGCGTCGCGTCGAGCGCGCGTGGGTCGATATGGTCGTACTCGACGGCATAGCCATGCATGGTGATGGCGACCTGCTCCAGACCGGGAATGGTGCGGAGGAAGGCCTCCTGCACATCTGCGGGGAGCGAGGTGGAGATACCGTTCGGATAGACGACGTGATCGTCGAGCCCCTCGGGTTCGAGGAAGACATGGTGACCATCGCGATCACCGAAGCGGCGGATCTTGTCTTCGATCGAGGGGCAATAACGTGGTCCTTGCCCCTCGATCGCACCGGTTTGCAGCGGCGAGCGATGCAGGTTCTCTGCGATGATCGCGTGGGTTTCGGCTTTCGTTCGCGTGATCGCGCAGGCGAGCTGAGGAACTGCGCGCTCGCGCGTCATCGGGGACATCGTCCAGGGATCAGCGTCGGACGGTTGCGGCTCAAGCTGCGCCCAATCGATCGTGCGACCGTCGAGGCGGGGCGGCGTACCGGTCTTCAGGCGACCCATCGGGAGGTGAAGCGCGCGAAGCTGCTGGGCGAGGGGCAAGGCGGCAGCCTCGCCGACACGGCCGCCCGTCAGTTGATCTTCGCCGCGGAACAGCCTTCCACCGAGGAAGGTACCCGTAGCCAGGACGACGGCGCGTGCGGTCAGAAGAGTGCCGGTTGCGAGTTCGATCCCGGTGACGGCGTCGTTCGACACACTTAGGGCAACCGCCTCACCTGCGATAACCGTGATCAGTGGTTCGGCGGCGATCATGGTTTGGACAGCGGCAGCGTACAGGCGGCGATCCGCCTGGATGCGGGGGCCTTGGACAGCGAGACCCTTGCTGCGATTGAGCATGCGGTGATGGATTGCGGCAGCGTCCGCGGCGCGGGCCATCAGTCCGTCAAAGGCGTCCACCTCGCGCACGAGGTGACCTTTTCCGAGCCCGCCGATCGACGGGTTACACGACATCGCGCCGATCTTTGTTGGATCGTGACTGACAAGGGCGACTCGAGCGCCGCGTCGCGCTGCCGCGGCGGCTGCTTCGGTGCCGGCGTGGCCACCGCCAACCACGATGACATCAAATGATTGTTCCACGTGAAACACTACTTTCCGACACAGAAGCGCCCGAACAGAGCATCGAGCATGGCCTCAGTCGCGTCCAAGCCGAGCAAATCGGCCAACGCGCGTGAGGCGGTACGTAGCTCTTCGGCGCGTAACAGCAAGTCTGGAGTAGCCTTCAAGCGCTCTAGCGCAGCCAACGTGGCAGCGAGCGTGTGGCGCTGAGCTTCGTGGAAAGTCGGTCCGTCGGGTTCGCCAAGGACGCGGTCGGCTCGTTGCTCGATCTCAGACCAAAGGTGGTCGATCGTGCTCAGGTCATGGATCGAGGTGGCGAGTGCGGCATGGGTCGGTGGTGAGCGGTGGTCGGCCTGGGCATGGACGAGAATGGCACGCGGATCGACGGCGATGCCTCCGCTCAGATCGAGAATGATGTCCGCCGCTGCAACTGCTTCGCGCGCGCGAGCGATGCCGATTTGCTCGATTGGATCGTCGGTGGCGTCGCGCAGCCCGGCGGTGTCGACCAAGGTGTAGATGCGGCCACGGCGTACGATGCTGGCTTCCACCCGGTCGCGTGTCGTGCCCGCGATCGGCGAAACGATCGCGGCGTCGCGGCCGATCAGCGCGTTGAGCAGCGATGACTTGCCGGCATTGGGCGGCCCGACCAGAACGACGCGGATCCCGTCGCGATACCGCTCGACGGCGGGACGGGCGAGGGTCTGTCGGAGCGCGATCCACAGCGCGTCGACCTCACGGTCGATCAGTGCGCCATCGACTGGTAAAACATCATCCTCATCGTCGAAGTCGAGGCTCGCCTCGACCAAGGCGCTGATCTGCGCGAGGTCGGTCATCCACTGCTGGATCATCCGGCTGACTGCACCGTCCGCGCTTTCGATCGCCAGCCGTCGCTGCTGCTCGGTTTCGGCCTCGAGCAGGTCGGCAAGCCCCTGAGCCTGGACCAGGTCGATGCGGCCATTTGACAGCGCGCGGCGGGTGAACTCGCCCGGCTCGGCGGGTCGCAGACCGAGTTGCTCCGCGAGTGCCTGCTCGACCGCCGCGACAACCGCGCGGCCGCCGTGCAGGTGCAGCTCGACCAGGTCTTCGCCAGTTGCGGTGTTCGGCGCGGGGAAGACGAGGACTAATGCCTGATCGAGTGGCTGGCCGGCCTCGTCGCGCAACGTTCTGACCGCGGCTTGGCGTGGGCGGGGCAGGGCGCCGGCGAGCCGGGTGGCGGCTGCTATGGCGGTCGGCCCGCTGATCCGCAGCACGGCGATCGCCGCAGGAGGGCGGCCGCTGGAGACGGCGAAGATCGTGTCCATCAAATGCCCGGCTTGGTCGCCTGGTCGAACATCTGGCGCCACATGGCGGTGCTGGCTTCGCCCATCGGCGCCCAGTTCTTGACCATGGACTGGATCGTATCGGGGCTGATCGTGCTTTGCTCCATCGCCTTTTGCAGCTGCGCCACATAGTGATCCTGCAGCGGGGAAAGATCCGGCAGGCCCATGAAGCGGCGGGCCTCGTCGGGTGAACAATCGATTTCGATGCTGATCTTCATGCGCCAAGCTCCCTTGAGCAGTGCGGTGGAGGACGATAGCGTATCCCTTTATGCCCGCGATGCCGCGTTGCTCCAAGCTGCGTGGCGGGGGCACATCAATCGAAAGGATTAGACGCATGGGTGAGATGATCGACGTTGCCGCGCTGAACGACGAAGGCAGCTTCAAGGCCTATCGCGCCAATCCGAGCGGTACACCGACGGCGGCGATCATCGTCATCCAGGAGGTGTTTGGGGTTAATCCGGGCATTCGACAGAAGTGCGATCGGCTGGCCGAGCAGGGCTATCTGGCGATCGCGCCGGATCTGTTCTGGCGGATCGAGCCGGGTGTCGAGCTGAACCCCGATGTACCCGAGGAACTGCAACGCGGGCTCGACCTGTTCGGGAAGTTCGACCAGGACGCGGGCATTCGCGATATCGAGGCGGCAATCCATGCGACGCGCAAGCTGCTTGGCGGCGACGGCAAGGTTGGGGCGGTCGGCTATTGTCTCGGCGGGCGGCTGGCGTTCATGACGGCGTGCCGGACGGACATCGACGCGGCGGTGGGCTATTATGGCGTCGGGATCGACGGTTTGCTGGGCGAAAAGCACGCCATCGCCAATCCGGTCATGCTGCACATCGCCGGTGAGGACGGCTTTGTCGACAAGGCGACGCAGCAGAAGATGCACGAGGGGCTGGACGATCACCCCAAGGTGACGCTGTACGATTATGCCGGCGAGGATCACGGCTTCGCGACCGAAATGGGCGATCGCCGTTCGGAGCAGGCGGCGCAGCTCGCCGATGAGCGGACCGCGGCGTTCTTCCGCGAGCATCTGGCCTGAGGATGGGGTGGGTCGACCCTTAGGAGGGGCGGCCCACCACCGATCGGATCAGGCGGGCTTCGCGTCTCTGACCAGATCGAGCACCTGCGCCGCGAGCGGCTTGGGGCAGATCAGCAGATCGGGGAGGTACACGTCCTCCTGATTGTAGACGAGCGGGCTGCCGTCGATCCGCGAACAATGCAGCCCGTGCGCCAGCGCGACGGCGACCGGCGCGGCGGAATCCCATTCATATTGACCGCCCGAGTGGAGGTAGATGTCCGCCTCGCCGCGCACCACCGCCATCGCCTTCGCACCGGCCGAACCCATCGGCACGAGCGTGGCGCCGAGCTGCTCTGCCACCATCACCGCCTCTGCGGCGGGGCGCGTGCGGCTGACCAGCATGCGCAGGGGATCTGCGGGGGCGGGGACCGGCTGCGGCTGATCGGAGCGTAACACCAGACCGGCACCGGGCAATGCCACCGCCCCGATTGTGGCGACGCCATCGATTGCGAGACCGACATGAACTGCCCAGTCCTGCCTGGACTCGCCATATTCGCGCGTGCCGTCGACCGGATCGACGATCCAGACGCGTGACCTGCCCAAGCGATCACCGTCACACTTCATTTCTTCGGACAGCAGGCCATCATGCGGCCGAGCCTCGCGAATGGCATGGACGAGGAACTGGTTGGCGGTCTGATCGCCGGCCTTTCCCAGCGCGGGCGGAGAGAAGACGCCCGACGCGCGCACCTCAAGAAGGATGCGCCCCGCCGCTTCGGCGAGATGGGCGGCGAGCTCGGCATCGGACATGCTCATGGAATGATCCTCTTGATGATCAGCTCGGCCGCTTCATCGGGCGTGATCGCCGTGGTGTCGATGCGGATCTCGGGATCCTCGGGCGGTTCGTAGGGGCTGTCGATGCCGGTGAAGTTAGCAAGCTGCCCCGAGCGTGCCTTGGCGTAGAGGCCTTTCACGTCGCGGCGCTCGGCCTCCGCGAGTGGCGTATCGATGTGAACCTCGATGAACTCGCCGGGCTGCATCATCTGGCGCACCATGTCGCGCTCGGCGCGGAAGGGCGAGATGAAGGCGGTGATGACGATCAGGCCAGCGTCGGTCATCAGCCGCGCGACCTCGCCGACGCGGCGGATGTTCTCCACGCGATCGGCATCGGTGAAGCCGAGATCCTTGTTGAGGCCATGGCGCACGTTGTCGCCATCGAGAAGGAAGGTGTGGCGGTTCATCCGCACCAGCTTCTTTTCGACGATGTTGGCGATCGTCGACTTGCCGGCGCCGGACAGGCCGGTGAACCAGAGCACGACCGGCTTCTGGTTCTTGAGCGCGGCCAGCGTGTCGCGGCTGATGTCAGTCGGCTGCCAGTGAATGTTCTGCGAGCGGCGCAGGCTGAAATGCAGCATGCCGGCGGCGACCGTCGCGTTGGTCAGCTTATCGACGAGGATGAAGCCGCCGAGTTGGTGATTGTCGGCATAAGGCTCGAACACGAGCGGCTTGTCGGTGGAAAGGTTCGCGACGCCGATCGCGTTCAGATCGAGCGTCTTGGCCGCGAGCTGCTCCATGGTGTTGACGTTGACTTGGTATTTCGGCGCCTGGATCGTCGCGGTCGCGGTCTGCGTGCCGAGCTTCAGCCAATAGGAGCGGCCGGGCAGCATCTCTTCCTCGGCCATCCAGACAAGCGTCGCCTCGAACTGGTCGGCGACCTGCGGCGGCGCGCTCGAGGTCGCGATCACGTCGCCGCGCGAGCAATCGACTTCGTCGACGAGGGTGAGCGTGACGGACTGGCCGGCGACGGCCTCATCCAGATCGCCATCGAGGGTGACGATCCGCGCGACCGTGGACGTCTTGCCCGAGGGCAGGATGCGGACGGGATCGCCCGGCTTGATGGTGCCGGTGGCGACCAGGCCGGCGAACCCGCGGAAGTCGAGATTGGGGCGGTTCACCCACTGCACCGGCAGGCGGAACGGCTTGGCCTGATCGGCCTGTGCGTCGATCTCCACCGTTTCGAGGTGCTGGACCAGAGAGGGGCCGGTGTACCACGGCGTGTTGGGGGAGGGCGCGGTGATGTTGTCTCCCCTGAAGCCGGAAATCGGCAGCGCGGTGAAGCTGGTGATGCCGATCGAGTCGGCGAAGCCGCGGTAATCGGCAACGATCTCATCGAAGCGCGCCTGATCGTAGCCGACGAGATCCATCTTGTTCACGGCGAGCACGATGTTCCGGATGCCGATCAGGTGCGCGAGATAGGAGTGGCGGCGTGTCTGGGTGAGCACGCCCTTGCGCGCATCGATCAGGATCACGGCGAGGTCAGCGGTCGAGGCGCCGGTGACCATGTTGCGGGTATATTGTTCGTGGCCGGGCGTGTCGGCAACGATGAACTTGCGCTTTTCAGTCGCGAAGAAGCGGTAGGCGACGTCGATCGTGATGCCCTGCTCGCGCTCGGCGGCGAGGCCATCGACAAGGAGCGCGAAGTCGATCTCGCCGCCTTGCGTGCCGACCTTCCTGCTGTCGGATTCCAGCGCGGCGAGCTGATCCTCGAAGATCATCTTCGAATCGTAGAGGAGGCGCCCGATCAGCGTGGACTTGCCATCATCGACGCTGCCGCAGGTGATGAAGCGGAGCAGCGACTTGTGTTGGTGGCGATTGAGATAGGCGTCGATGTCTTCAGCGATCAGGGTGTCGACCTGGTAGGCGGATTGTTGTTCGGTGCTGGCCATGATTACCTCGTCACTCCCGCGCCGGCGGAGATCCATAAACTCGATGGTTCGTGACGATCGAGGCGGCAGCGCGTCTGGATCCCCGCCTTCGCGGGGATGACGATGCGGGTAGGGCAGCGCTGCGCATCATCTACGCCTACCTGCTGCAAAGGCGCATGGTGCGGCATCAGAAATACCCCTCCTGCTTCTTCTTCTCCATGCTGGCGGCGCCGGCATCCTTGTCGATCGCGCGCCCCTGGCGTTCGCTGGTGGTGGTGAGCAGCATTTCCTGGATCACCTCGGACAAGGTGCTCGCCTCGCTCTCCACGGCGCCGGTGAGCGGATAGCAGCCGAGGGTACGGAAGCGGATCGAGCGTTCGACCGGCACTTCGCCGTCGTTTAGCGGGAAGCGTTCGTCATCGACCATCAGGAGCAGGCCGTCGCGCTCAACGGTGGGGCGTCTGGCGGAGAAATAGAGCGGTACGATGGGGATGTCGTTCAGCTGGATATATTGCCAGATATCGAGCTCGGTCCAGTTCGAGATGGGGAAGACGCGGATGCTTTCGCCCTTTGCCTTGCGCGCATTGTAGAGATTCCACAGCTCGGGCCGCTGGTTCTTGGGATCCCAACGGTGGTTGGCAGAGCGGAAGGAGAAGACCCGCTCCTTGGCGCGGCTTTTTTCCTCGTCGCGCCGGGCGCCGCCGAAGGCAACGTCGAAGCCATATTTGTCGAGTGCCTGCTTCAGCCCCTCGGTCTTCCACATGTCGGTGTGCAGCGGGCCGTGATCGAACGGGTTGATGCCGCGCGCCTCGGCGTCCGGGTTCTTGTGGACGAGAAGCTCCATGCCGCTTTCGCGCGCCATGCGATCGCGCATCTCGTACATCGCCTTGAACTTCCACGTGGTGTCGACGTGGAGGAGCGGGAAGGGCGGCGGGGCAGGGTAGAAGGCCTTGCGCGCGAGATGCAGCATCACGGCCGAATCCTTGCCGACCGAATAGAGCATCACGGGACGGTCACTCTCCGCAACGACCTCACGCATGATGTGGATCGATTCCGCTTCGAGCCGTTCGAGGTGTGTGAGCGTGCGGGCGGCCATGGTCAAATTTCCCGATTGTTCGCGCGGAACATGTCACTCGTCGCGTGACACGGCGCCTCCCAAATGGGAGGGTATGGTATGGCGCTTACACGAGCGGACGAGACGGACCTGCTGTTGCCGCTCCATGAAGGGCTGCACGAGGCGCAGCCGTGGTCCACCTTTCTCGCGCGGCTGCGCCAGCGGGTGCGTGCCGATGCGGTGGAGCTGGTGATCGCGCCGTCGGGGCAGGTGGGTGAACGGCGGATCGCGGTGCCGCCCGGTGCAGCGGTGGCGGACAATCGTATGTGGCGCGCCGGATTGCGGCCTGGGCGGGCTTACTCGGTGGAGCATGGGCCGGGTTTCGGCCAGGTGGTGCGGGTTGGCGAGCCGGGCGGGGCGAGCGCGTGGCTGGCGATCCGGCGCGCGGCGCGGGACTTTTCCGCTGCCGATGCGGCGCTGCTGGCCCGACTGGCGCCGCACCTTGCGATTGCGCTGCGGACGCGTGTGGCGCTGGATCAGGCAAACATCGCCGCGCGGCTTTCTGAAGAAGCGCTGCGCCGGGCCGGCGTCGGCTGGGTTAGCTTTGAGGCTGGCGGGCGCGTGCTCGCGCTTTCCGACGGTGCGGCCGACGTGTTGGGGGAGCGATGGGCCGGAGCCGGGCTGGGAAGCGGTGACGTTGCCGCGACGCTGGAGGGGGCGACGGCGCGCCTGGTGCGGGTGCGTGAACCGGCGGCGTGGATGCTGCTGGTGCCGCTCTCCGTCACGCCTGTTGCCGCGCCGGCGGTGGCGCTGATCGGCCTGATCGCCGTTCCGCGTTCGGGCGACGAGGCGGGCCGTGTGGCGGTGCTGGGGGATCTGTTCGGCCTACCGCCGAGCGAAGCGCGTTTGGCGGCGGCGCTGGCGGCCGGCGCGAGCCTGACCGAGGCGGCCGGGCAGCTGGGTCTTACGATCGAGACGGCGCGCAATTATTCCAAGCGCGTGTTCGCCAAGATGCGCGCGCGGGGGCAGCCCGATGTTGTGCGGCTGATCGGTGCGAGCCTGGCGCGCCTCGTCTGAGGGTGGTGGTCAGGCGGCCAGCGGGAAGCGGAGCAGGCGGTTTTCGACCGGCACCAGCGCGTCCGCCTGCTTGCCGACCGCACGGACGATTTCGGGATGCGTCGCGTCGAGGCCGCCCGTGAGCGAGCCAAATGCGGGGAGGATCAGTTTCGAGCCGGTCGCGACGAAGCAGCGGCGCGAGATGAGCTTGCCGCGCACGCGCACGCGCAGCTTGGGATGATAGTGACCGGATAGTTCGGGGCGGGGCTCGTCGGCGTGTGCGGCATGACGGAGCATCAGGCCGTCGACCAGCGCCTCGTCCACCACATCGCCGCCGCAGCGATCGACGCCGTGCGGATCGTGGTTGCCGGTGATCCAGGTCCAGCGCGTGCCGGCGGTCAGCGCGCGCAGCATGTCCTGCGCGGCGGCGGGCAGGCGATCGCAGCCCTGCGTGTCATGGAAGCTGTCGCCCAGGCACCAGACCTCCCGCACGGCCAGCTTGCGCACCAATGCGGTGAGATCGGTGAGGGTGGCGAGCGAATCGTAGGGCGGCAGCATCTGGCCGCTGCGCGCGAACCAGCTCGCCTTTTCCAGATGCAGATCGGCGACGAGCAACGCGTCGCGCGCAGGCCAATGGATCGCGCCCTCGCCAAGGGGCGTCAGCATCTGGCCGCCGAACGAAAGGGGAACCATAATCGCGCCATTCCCTGTTAGCGGTGGCGAATCAACTATTTGCGATGGATACCGGCCGATGTGACGGGTGCTGCGAGGTGAGACACTTGCGCCCTTGTGGTGATCCGTTCGGCCCCACCTCGCTGGCGCGCCGTGGGGCGCGCCCTCTCCAACCTTAAAAGGTGTAGCCGAGGCCGATGACGCCCAGCCACTGGTTGCGCGAGCCGGCGATGCTGACGGTGGGGCTCGCCGCGACATCGTTGATCAGCTTGCGATAGGTGCCGCCGCCGATGATCTTGAAGCCTTTCAGCAAGTTGCCGGTCAGCGAATAGGTGCCGATCGCGCCCACGGTCCAGCTTTTCCAGCCGCCGCGCCCACGGAAGGCGGGGAGGCCCGATGCGGCTGCCTGCGCCGGGGTGATATCGAAATAGGTGCGGACATATTTGTCCTCGACCCGCTCGGCCGAGCCGAACAGGCCGACCGCCGCCTTGGTCGAGAGCGGGGTGAAATAGTTGATCGTCGGCTGCCAGATGCCGCTGCGGTGCACGCCGGCGACGTCGTGGCGGTAGCTGACGGAAACCGACAGCTTGTCATAGGGGCTGGTGACGACGCCGGTCTTGCCGATGCCGACAAAGCCGCCGAGCTCGATCGCGGTGTCGAGTTCACCCAGCGCGCGGACGCGGGGATCGTCGATGCTGGAGCGACTGCTGCGCATGAAATTGACGACGCCGATCGGGCCGGCCTGGAAGTCCCAGTCCTCACCCTGGCGGGTGGGAATGAGATCGGCGTTCGCGCGGTTGCCGAGCACCTGGAAATTGATGCCGCTGACCGAGCCGATCACGCCGGGGACGGGGGCCCAGCGATAATCGTCGGACCCCTCGTAATCGGGAAGATAGCCGGCGCCGAGGCCGACGGTGATCGAATCGCCGCCAAGCTCCTGCGCGAGCGCCTCGGCGCTGGTGTCGGCTGCGGGCGCGGTCTGCGCGACGGCGATCGCCGGAGTGAGAAGGGCGGCGGCGGCGAGGCCGAGGATGATCTTGCTGGTCACGTTGCGGTGCGTTCCTGTTGGTTCGCTCCCCAACAAAGCTGCAGCTATTTAGCTCCCGCAATAGAGCCTACAGAATATAGCGAAGCCTGATCTGTTGCTCTTCTGCATCACTGTTGATAGTGAAGCGGGCGGCCGAGAAACGCGGCGGGCCGAAGCGGATCGCAGGATTGCGGGAGAAGCCGAAGCCTTCGCGCGGAATACCGGCGATCGTGTCCAGCTTCTTGTTGCCATTCTCGTCATGGATCACCGCAACGGCATAATTGCCATAGGGGAGGCCATCGAGGCGCAGCGATCCTGCAGTGGCGGGCACGGAGCGGCGGGTGGCGTTGTGATCGTCGACACAGGTGGGGAAGTTTTCCGGCGCGGCCGTCAGGCAGACGCGCAGCATGCCCTTTTCCGAGCGGACCTGGTCGAACCCGACATCAAGCCGCGCGACCGGCGTTGCGCCCATCAGCGTTACCGCGCTCGCGCCGAGCAGCAGCACGCGCCCGGTCGCGTGTGAAATCCCCCAGCCCCTCGTCCGTGCCGCACAGCCGATCCCAGAATCGGAAATAAAGCCCATAATTACACCCGTACCGCTCATGATGGCGCTGATGATGACTCGCCGTGATCAGCCACGCCCCTAATGGCCCCCCCCACATGAACCGGGGAAAAACCTCCCACCCCATATGGTTGGTCACACCCATAACCGTCATGATCGCCAGAACCAGCCCGAGGGCCGCGACGTGGATCGGAATGAGGAACACCAGTAGCGGAATTGCAACAGCGCCGGTGAGCGCCTCGATCGGGTGAAACGCCATCGCTGCCCAGGCGGTCGGCGGCCGGCTGGCGTGGTGCACGGCATGCGCGATGCGGAACGGCTTGGGCCGGTGCATCCAGCGATGCGTCCAATAGAACCAGGTGTCGTGCGCGAACAGGAACAACAGCACCGACACGGGCAAATACCACAAGGGGTAGGCCGATGCGTTTGTGTAGATCTGCGTCCAGCCGCGGTTCTGCCATCCCCAGGCGACCACGCCTGCCGGCACGCCGTAGATGGCTGCCGAGGCGAGGCTCCACCAGATCTCGCGGCGGATCTGCGGATCGAGCCCGGTGTAGAGCCCGGGATGACGCACGCGCGTTGCCCAGGCGAAGGCGCCGCTGGTGATGAGATAGCGTACGCCCACGATCATCGTCATCGCGGCGGCGGACAGGAGAATGGCGAGCGCGATGGACATAGCCCGCTTGTACGGGATGCGCCCGGATCGGGAAAGCAGCGCGCGCCCGAAACCATCAGCCGCGAGACTGGGACGCCTGCCCGTCAAGCCGCCCGAAAGGGCGCAATTTCGGGACGATCGGCTTCAACGATCCCGCTTCCGTCATCGGGGGTGATGGGCTAGGCCGATCGGATGCCGGTTACCCATGAATGCGACCTCGCCATTGTCGGCGGCGGGCTGGCGGGCGGGCTGATCGCGATGGCGGTGGCGGCCCGGCGGCCCGACGTGACGATCCGCATCGTCGAGGGCGGCGATGTGCTGGGCGGCAATCACGTCTGGTCGTTCTTCGACGCCGACGTGGCCAAGGACGATCGCTGGCTGCTGACGCCGCTCGTCTGCCACGCCTGGCCCGATTACGACATCGCCTTTCCGGCGCATGCGCGCACGATCGCCCAGCCGTATTATTCGATCGAATCGGAGCGGTTCGACGCGGTGGTGCGCAAGGCGCTCCCGGCCGACGCGATCATGCTGGGGCGCAAGGTGCTGGCGTGCAGCGCAACCGCCGTGGTGCTGGCCGATGGCGACCGGATCGAGGCCAAGGGCGTGATCGACGCGCGCGGCGCGGGCGACCTGTCGATGCTGGAGGTGGGCTGGCAGAAGTTCGTCGGGCGTACGCTCGATATCCCGGCAGGGCATGGCGTCACGCGGCCGATGGTGATGGACGCAACGGTGGCGCAGCATGACGGCTATCGCTTCGTCTATCTGCTGCCGTTCTCGCCGACGCGCCTGTTCGTCGAGGACACTTATTACAGCGACGGCTCGTCATTGAACGTGCGCGCGCTGAACCACCGGATCGACGTTTATGCGGCGGCGCGCGGCTGGGAGGTCGCGGGCGAGGCGAACGACCTGCGCGAGGAGCGCGGCGCGCTGCCGGTGGTGATCGGCGGCGATTTCGAGGGCTATTGGCGTTGGGGCGGGGCAAAGGTGGCCAAGGCGGGCGCGCGCGCGGGGCTGTTCCACCCGACCACCGGCTATTCGCTGCCCGATGCCGTTCGCCTGGCGGTGCGGATCGCGGCGGCCGACGATCTGAGCGGCGAGGCGCTGCACGAGCTGACGCATGATTATGCGCGCGAACGGTGGGAGGAGCGGCGCTTCTACCGCCTGCTCGATGCCATGCTTTTCCGTGCGGCCGATCCCGATGTGCGCTACAAGGTGCTGGAGCGGTTCTACCGGCTCCATCCCAAACTGATTTCGCGTTTTTATTCGGCGCGATCGACCACCAAAGACAAGTTGCGCGTTCTGGCGGGGAAGCCGCCGGTGCCGGTGCTTCGGGCCCTTCGCGCGATCAGGAACATATCATGAGTAGCCGTGCCATTGTTATCGGTGCCGGGTTCGGCGGCCTGGCGCTTGCCATCCGCCTTCAGTCGGCGGGCGTTGCCACCACCATTGTCGAAGCGCGCGACAAGCCGGGTGGGCGCGCCTATGTCTGGGAACGCGAGGGCTTCACCTTCGATGCCGGGCCGACCGTCATCACCGATCCCGCTTGCCTTGCCGAGCTATGGGCGCTGAGCGGCGACGAGATGAGCCGCGACGTGGCGCTGGAGCCGGTGCAGCCGTTCTATCGGCTCAACTGGCCCGACGGCACCAATTTCGATTACACCAACGACGACAAGGTGCTGCGCGGCGAGATCGCGAAGCTCGATCCCGCGGACGTCGAGGGCTATTCCAAGTTCCTGGAATATTCGGCCGGCGTGTACCGCGAGGGGTATGAAAAGCTCGGCCATGTCGCGTTTCTCGACTTCGCGTCGATGATCAAGGCGGCGCCGGCGCTGGCGAAATACCAGGCGTGGCGGTCGGTCTATTCGATGGTTTCCTCGTTCGTGAAGAGCGAGAAATTGCGCGAGGCGCTGTCGTTCCACACCCTGCTGGTGGGCGGCAATCCGATGACCACCAGCGCGATCTATGCATTGATCCACAAGCTGGAGCGTGACGGCGGCGTGTGGTTCGCGCGCGGCGGCACCAACAAGCTGGTCGCGGGCATGGTGACGCTGTTCGAGCGGCTGGGCGGCACGATCCGGCTGAACGATCCGGTGGCCGAGATCGAGACGATGGGCGACCGGGTTACTGCGGTGCGTACCCAGGGCGGCTGGCGCGGGGAGGCGGACATGGTCGCCTCCAACGGCGACATCGTGCACACCTATCGCGACCTGCTCGGCTCCTCGCGTGCGGCGGCGCGGACGGCGGCGCGGCTGGAGCGCAAGAAATTCTCGCCCTCGCTGTTCGTGGTGCATTTCGGAATCAAGGGCACGTGGCCGGGCATCCCGCACCACATGATCCTGTTCGGCCCGCGTTATAAGGGGCTGTTGGCGGACATTTACGACCATGGCGTACTGAGCGAGGATTTCTCGCTCTATCTGCACCACCCGACGGTGACCGACCCGAGCCTGGCGCCGGAGGGCTGCTCGACCTTCTACGCGCTGGCGCCGGTGCCGCATCAGGGCAAGTTCCCCGAGGATTGGGAGCGGATCAAGCCGATCCTGGAGAGGCGGATCCTGGACGAGGTGGGGCGGCGGCTGATCCCCGACATTCACGAGCGGATCGTCACCAAGTTCAGCTACACGCCGGCCGATTTCTCGCGTGATCTCAATGCGCATCTCGGCAGCGCGTTCAGCCTGGAACCGGTGCTGACGCAGAGCGCCTGGTTCCGGGTGCACAATCGCGACGATGCGATTTCGAACCTGTATTTCGTGGGTGCGGGCACGCATCCGGGCGCCGGCATCCCCGGCGTCGTCGGCAGCGCCAAGGCGACCGCGGCGCTGATGCTTGAAGGAGTGAGACGGTGATCAAGCGCGTGGCTCTCCGGGTTGATGGGGAGAGCGAGAAGTGAAGCGACTGGCGGTGTATTGCGGTTCGGCGACGCCGAGCGACCCGTTGTACATGGAAACCGGCCGCGCCGTCGGGCGCAGCCTTGCCGAGCGTGGCATCGGCGTCGTCTATGGCGGCGGGCGGCTCGGGCTGATGGGGGCCGTCGCGGACGGCGCGCTGGCGGCCGGCGGCGAGGTGATCGGGATCATCCCGCAGGCGCTGGTCGATGCCGAAGTGGCGCATCGCGGGCTGACCGAGCTTCACGTCGTCGACGGCATGCACGATCGCAAGCGCGCCTTCACCGATCTGTCCGACGGCTTCGTCACCATTCCCGGCGGCACGGGCACGATGGACGAATTGTGGGAAGCGCTGAGCTGGGCGCAGCTCGGCTATCACGCCGATCCGGTCGGGCTGCTCAACATCGCTGGCTATTACGACCATCTGATCGCCTTTTGGGAGAAGATGGGCGAGGTCGGTTTCCTGCGGCCGCAGCATCGCGACCTGCTGATCGTGGCGGATACGATGGATGCGCTGCTCGAGCGGATGGCGAACCATGTGCCGACCCAGCCGATCGTGCGGATGAACGCGGCCGACCTGTGACGCCGGCCAGCGCCGAACGCGCCGCTCTGGTTGCCGCCGCCCGCGATTCCATCGCGCGTGGGTCGAAGAGCTTCGCGCTGGCCAGCCGGCTGTTCGACCGGGCGATGCGCGAGCGGGCGTGGCTGCTCTATGCCTGGTGCCGCGCGTGTGACGATATCGTCGACGGGCAGGACCATGGGCATGGCATGAGCGCAGTGGCGGATGCCGAGGCGCGCGTGGCGGTGATCGGTGAGAAGACGACCGCCGCGCTTGCTGGGCAGGTGGTGGGCGACATGCCGTTCGACGCGCTGCGCGTAGTGGCGGCGGAGACGGGGCTGCCGGCGCGGTTCGCGCATGACCTCGTCACCGGCTTTCGGCTCGACGCGGAGGATTGGCGGCCGCGCAGCGAGAACGACCTGTACCGTTATTGCTATCATGTCGCGGGCGCGGTTGGCTGCATGATGGCGGTGGTGATGGGGGTCGATCCCGCGGACGAGGAGACGCTGGACCGCGCCTGCGACCTCGGCATGGCATTCCAGCTCGCGAATATCGCGCGCGATATCGAGGAGGATGACCGGGTCGGGCGCTGCTACCTGCCGGTCGAGTGGCTGGTCGAGATGGATATCCCGCCCGGGCAGCACATGAAGCCGCCGTTTCGCGACCGGCTGGTGGTGCTGTCGCGGCGGCTGGCCGCGCGCGCGGCGCTGCATGAAGCGAGCGCGCGGGTCGGCGCGGCGCGGCTGCCAGGACGCGCGCGCTGGGCGGTGCTATCGGCGGCGGGCATCTATGGCGACATTGCGCGCGAGGTGGCGACGCGCGGCAACCATGCCTGGGATCACCGGGTGACGACGCCCAAGCGCGCCAAGCTGGCGTGGGTGGCGAAGGCGGCGGTAGCGGCGCGGCGCCCGGTGGCGGAGGCGCCGCGCGATCCGGTGCTGTGGACGCGGCCGCGGTGAGCTTCGCCTAGGCTGTTGTCGGGCAGCGGACGCTAGCTTTTGCGACCGGCTCGATGCTGGGCCGCGGCCTCTCAACGGGGAACGGGTGTTGTGAATGGGGCTGCGGTTGCGCCCGTTGTCATGCCGGGTTTGCCCCGGTATCCACCGTGGCGCGTGTCGAATGGCTGTTGCGTTTGCGGGCCGGTGGACTCCGGGACAGGCCCGGGGTGACGATCGTTAGCCTTACTCCCGTTCGCGCCGAGCTTGTCTCAAGCGCTGATGCTGCTTGGCACGTGCTTCGACAGGCTCAGCACGAACGGGGAGGTTACGCCAGGTCGGGCGCCTTCGCCTCTTCCACCAGGCGTTCGATGATCTCGTCGAGCGTGACGATCTCCTGGCCCTGCGACCCCAGGCGGCGGACGGCGACGGTGCCTTCCTCCGCCTCGCGCTTGCCGACCACCAGCATGGCGGGGACCTTGGCGAGGCTGTGTTCGCGCACCTTGTAGTTGATCTTCTCGTTGCGGAGGTCGGTTTCGACGCGCAGGCCGGCGGCGGCGAGCTTGGCACGTACCTCCTCGGCATAATCGTCGGCGTCCGACACGATCGTCGCGACCACCACCTGCACTGGTGACAGCCACAGCGGGAAGCGGCCGGCGTGATGCTCGATCAGGATGCCGAGGAAGCGTTCGAACGTGCCGAGGATCGCGCGGTGCAGCATCACCGGGCGATGGCGCTCGCCGTCCTCGCCGATGTACGACGCATCGAGCCGGTCGGGGAGTACGCGATCCGACTGGATCGTGCCGACCTGCCACGTGCGGCCGATCGCGTCGGTCAGGTGGAATTCGAGCTTGGGCGCGTAGAAGGCGCCTTCGCCCTCCAGTTCCTCGAACCCGTCCTTGATCGTCTGCGGGAGGTTCGACGCCATGACGGCGCGGCGCAGCTCGTCCTCCGACTTGTCCCACATCGCGTCGTCGCCGAAGCGCTTCTCGGGACGCAGCGCGAGCTTGACCGCGTAATCGGTGAATCCGAGATCGCGGTACACGCTGTCGAGCAGGTCGATGAACTTGGCGACCTCGTCAACCAGCTGGTCCTCGCGCACGAAGATGTGCGCGTCGTCCTGCGTGAACTGGCGGACGCGCATGATGCCGTGCAGCGCGCCGTGCGGCTCGTTGCGGTGGCAGCAGCCGAATTCGGCCATGCGGATGGGGAGGTCGCGGTACGACTTGATCCCCTGGCGGAAGATCAGGACGTGCGCCGGGCAGTTCATCGGCTTCAGCGCCATCCAGTCGGCCTCGTCCGACACCAGCGCGCCTTCATCCTCGATGTTGGGCACTTCGTCGGGAATGACGAACATGTTCTCGCGATACTTGCCCCAGTGGCCGGATTTCTCCCACTGGCGCGCGTCCATCACCTGCGGCGTCTTGACCTCGTCATAGCCCGCGGCGTCGAGGCGGCGACGCATGTACGCCTCCAGCTGGCGCCAGATCATATAACCCTTGGGGTGCCAGAAGACGCTGCCGTGCGCCTCGGCCTGGAGGTGGAACAGGTCCATCTCCTGCCCGATCTTGCGGTGGTCGCGCTTGGCGGCTTCCTCCAGCATGAGAAGGTGCGCGTCGAGCTGCTTTTTGTTGAGCCAGCCGGTGCCGTAGATGCGGGAGAGCATCGCGTTCTTCTGGTCGCCGCGCCAGTATGCGCCCGACACGCGCGTCAGCTTGAACGCCTGCGGATCGAGCTTTCCCGTCGATGCCAGATGCGGCCCGCGGCACATGTCGAGCCAGGCATCTTCGCCCTTGCCGGCGCGGTACACCGTCAGCTCCTCGCCCTCAGGCAATTCGGCGGCCCATTCGGCCTTGAACGTCTCGCCCTGCTTCGTCCAGCGGTCGATCAGGTCGGCACGCGACCAGACTTCGCGGATCAGCGGCTCGTCGCGCGCAATGATCTCGCGCATCTTGGCCTCGATCGCGGGCAGATCCTCCTCGGTGAAGGGACCGCGATTCGCCGGGGCGGCGAAATCGTAGTAGAAGCCGTCGTCGGTCGCCGGACCAAAGGTGATCTGCGTGCCGGGGAACAGCGCCTGCACCGCCTCGGCAAGGACGTGCGCGTAATCGTGCCGAGCGAGTTCAAGCGCGTCGGCCTCGTCGCGATTGGTGACGAGCGCCAGGTGCGAGCTGCCCTCGAACGGGCGGTTGATGTCGCGCAGTTCGCCGTCGACGCGGGCGGCGATCGCCGCCTTGGCGAGGCCGGGGCCGATCGCAGCGGCGATGTCAGCGGGTGTCGAACCCGGCGGTACCTCGCGTACCGAGCCGTCCGGAAGCGTGATCGAGAGCATGTTCATGGTCGGTTTCCTGCAATGCGACTGCGCTTAGGCGAGCGGACCCGCGACGAAAAGAGCGTCCGGAGGTCTGGCAGGAACGAAGTGGAGGACGCCGGCCCACCCGTTCCCGGGCGAGCAAGCCGTCAGCGCCTCAGCGCGTGACCGACCGCCCCCGGGTGCCCGGGGTGATGGTAGTGGTCGTGGCACGGTTGCGTGGCATTGCCGGCAATGTAGCGCCGAGCGGCGGCCTGAACAACCTTTCCTGGCGAACCGGGCGCAAAACAACGGGCCCGCCTCCTTTCGGAAGCGAGCCCGCGCCCTCATACGCTACGCGAGGGATACGCAGACCCCCGCAAAGGGGCCATCTGGTCGGCGGGTGTGACCCGCCGGCCGCTGGATCAGCGGCAATAGCGTGGGTTGTTCGACTTCTCGATCGCGTTGCCCGCGACCGCGCCGCCGACACCGCCGAGCACCGTGCCGAGTGCACGATCGCCGCGGCTGTCGATCACCCGGCCCAGCAGACCGCCGGCGATCGCGCCGACGATGGTGCCGGTGGTGCCGTTGTTGCAGCGCTGGTTGCGATAGTAGCGACGATCGTTGCCGCGGTAGCCACGATAATTATCGTAGCCGCGATACTGGCGCTCATAGCGGTCGCCGTAGTAGCGCTGTGCCGATGCTTCTGCCGGGATCATGGCCACCGTGCTCATCGCGAGAGCGGCGCCGGCGAGCGAAAGCTTCTTGAACATGGTTGCGTCTCCCGTTCCAAATTCCGTCGGAGAGGGCGGTTGCCGTCTCCATGACGATGCTTTTGGCCGATTCGCATTGAGCCAAGCCTGAATGTGCTCGTTATCCGCGGTTCAGGTATGAAGCCGTCGCGGCGCGTGGTGCGCTGGGCCTTGTCGGTGGCGGCGATCCTGCTGATCGTGCCGCGCTATGCCGGCAACGAGCGGCTGCCGTTGATCGACGATGCACCGGGCGTGACGCTGACACGCTATGCGCCGCCGGGCGGGTGGCCGGCGCGGATCGATCGGCTGGTGCCGGTGGCGGGTTATACGTTGCACAGCCATGATCCGGCGTTTGGCGGCTTTTCGGCGATCGGCTGGCGCGGCGGACGGGCCTATCTGATGTCGGACGGCGGCAATCTCGTCAGTTTCGTCTTGTCGGACGGCGCCGCGGTCGACGCGCGCGGCCATGTGCTGCCCGATGGTCCGGGCGTCGGCTGGGACCGCGCCGACCGCGACAGCGAGTCGGTGGCGCTCGATCCGTCGGGCGACGCTGCATGGGTCGGCTACGAGAATCAGAACGAGATCTGGCGGTACAGCCATGACTTTCGCCGAGTCGATCGACGCAGCGCACCACCGCTCATGCGCAAATGGGTGCGCAACCAGGGCGCCGAGGCGCTGGTGCGGCTAAAGGACGGACGCTTCGTCGCCTTTGCCGAGCGCCAGCCGAGCCGGCGAGAACGCTATGCCGTGCTGTTTTCGGGCGATCCGACCGATCCGAAGACCAGGGCCGCGTCGTTTCGCTTCATCCCGCCCGATCGGTACGACCCCAGCGATGCCGCGGTGCTGCCCGATGGCGACCTTCTGATCCTGACGCGTCGCTTCCAATATCCCTTTACCTTCAGCGCGAAGCTGGTCCGGGTCGCAGCGGCTGCGCTGAAACCCGGTGCGAAGGTGGGGGGCGAGGTGATCGCCACGCTCGCATCGCCGATAGTGGCGGAGAATTGCGAGGGTATAGCGGTGACCGAGGAGGGCGGGGCGACGATGGTCTGGATCGTCACCGACAATGACGCGATGCCGGTGCGGCCGTCTTACCTGCTCAAGTTTCGGCTGGACTGATAGTCTCGACGCACAAACAACGAAAGGCCCGTCACCCGAGGGTGACAGGCCATCGTCACGCGAACAGTCGCCCGATCAGGCGGCGGTTGCGGTGTCCGCCGACGCGCGCTTCTTCACCACGTCGCGCTTCAGGCGACGGGCACGCAGCGACAGCTTGTCGTCGCTGGTCTTCACCAGCCAGTTGTCGAGACCGCCGTTGTGCTCAACCGAGCGCAGGCCGTGGGTTGAGACGCGCAGGCGCACGCTGCGCTCCAGCACGTCGGACATGAGCGTCACGTTCTGCAGATTCGGCAGAAAGGTACGCTTGGTCTTGTTGTTGGCGTGAGAAACGTTGTTTCCCACCTGCCGGCCCTTGCCGGTCAGCTCGCAGATGCGCGACATGGTTCGTGATCCTGAGTTTCGGGTTGGCCCGGAAAGTGGGCGCGGATAGCGCCGCTGTGTCGAATCGTCAAGCGGTGCGCGATGCAACTTACCTTCGGCCCGGTTCGTTACGCTGCCAGCAAATAGACCGGAGATTCGATCATGCGCGCCCTTCTTATGCTTCTTGGCATTGCCGCGCTGGTGATCGTCGCCGGCATGGCCACCGGCTTCATCAACATCGATCAGACGCAGACGGCGCAGCTGCCGCGGCTCGAGGGCGGGCAGGCGCCGGCGTTCAAGGCGGATGTGGGCAAGATCGACCTCGGTACCGAGCGCAAGGTGATCGAGGTGCCGCGCGTCGCGGTGGAGAAGCCGGGCGAGGCGCCGGCGCAGCCGCAGTAAAGCGCGCAACCGCCGCCTTCTGATCGCACGCATACCATCGTAAGGGAGCGGAGATGTTTCCGCTTCCGCTTCCCATGCGCGCTGCGCTGGACGCCGCGCGCGCCGCGGCCGACGCGGGCGAGGTGCCGGTCGGCGCGGTGGTGATGCTGGGCGAGCGGATCGTGGCGAGGGCCGCCAATGCGCCGCGCCGCCTGTGCGACCCGACCGCCCATGCCGAGATGCTGGCGATCCGCGAGGCGGCCAAGGTGCTGGGGCGCGATCGGCTGGAGCAATGCGACCTGTGGGTGACGCTGGAGCCGTGCGCGATGTGCGCGGGGGCGATCGCGCACGCGCGCATCCAGCGGGTCTATTATGGTGCGGCGGATCCCAAGGGCGGGGCGGTGGAGCACGGCCCGCGCTTCTTCACCCAGCCGACCTGCCATCACCGACCCGAGCTGTATGGCGACATCGGCAGCGCCGAATCGGCGGCGCTGCTGCGCGATTTCTTCGGGCAGCGGCGATAGTCGCCTGATGCCTGGATACGAAAAGGCCGGCGAGCCGCCGCGGCATGCCGCCGCTGTGACCCGCCAGCCCTGTTTCAATAAGTTGCGCTCGATCAGTTGCGGTAGCCGACTTCGCTTTCGGAGATCGGCACGATCTTGATCTCGACACGGCGGTTGGCAGCGCGGCCGTCCTCCGTCTCGTTGCTGGCGATCGGCTGCGTTTCGCCGAACCCGCGGGTGCCGATGCGCGCGCGCGTTACGCCGCGGGTGGAGAGGTAATCCGCCACCGCCGCCGCGCGCCGCTCCGACAGGCCCTGGTTGTACGAGTCGCTGCCGGTCGAATCGGTGTGGCCGTACACGTCGACATAGGTGCGGTTATATTCGCTCAGCACCTGCGCGACCTGATCCAGTGTGCGCTGGAACTGCGGCTGCACATTGGCCGAATCATAGGCGAAGTTGATGCCGCTTGGGATGTTGAGCAGCAGGTCGTCGCCCTGGCGCGTCACCTGCACATCGGTGCCGGCGGTGCGGGCGCGCATCTCGCGCTCCTGCTTGTCCATGTATGCGCCGATGCCGGCGCCGGCGATGCCGCCGATCCCTGCGCCAACGATCTTTTCCGTGCGATCGCGCCGGCCGCCGACCAGATCGCCCAGCAGATAGCCGCCCAGCGCGCCGCCGATGCCGCCGATGGCTGCCTTTGAGATGCGCTGCTGACCCGTTTCCGGATCGGTGGTGCAGCCAGCCGTGGCCATCAAGGCGCAACCAGCCAGCGCGGCGGTGAACCCGTGCATCCGCTTCATTGTCGCTATTTCCTCCAGACTATCACCGTGAAACCCGCTTATTTGGAGGATTGTTCCGCATCCGTGCTGAACCTTGGGTGACGCGGGTGGTTGTCGGCGACGAGAAATCCCGCCAAGAGAGCCGTTCACCATGCCACCGCCGTTCCCCTGGATCGACGTCCTGATCATCCTCACGCTGGTCGCCTTGAACGGCGTCTTCGCGATGAGCGAGCTTGCGATCGTTTCCGCGCGCAAGGCGCGGCTGGACGCGATGGTGCGATCCGGGCGTCGCGGCGCGCGTGCGGCGCAGGACCTGGCGGCCGATCCGGGCAAGTTCCTTTCCACCGTGCAGATCGGCATCACGCTGATCGGCATCATCAACGGCGCCTATTCGGGGGCGAGCCTGGGCGCCCCGACGGCTGCACGGCTGGCGATGCTGGGCGTGCCGGGGCAGCTTGCCGACACATTGGGTGTCGCCATCGTCATCGGCCTGACGACCTATGCGTCGCTGATCATCGGCGAACTGGTGCCCAAGCAGATCGCGCTGCGCAATCCGGAGCCGGTGGCCTTGTGGATCGCGCTGCCGATGACCTGGCTGGCCAAGCTGACCATGCCGCTCGTCTGGCTGCTCGATGCGTCGAGCGCGCTGATCTTTCGCCTGCTGCGGCTCAACCGCGAATCGGAGGAGCATGTCACCGCCGAGGAACTGCACCTCATCGTGGCGGAGGCGAGCAAATCGGGGGTGATCGAGGAGCATGAACGCTCGATCATCTCGGGCGTGGTGCGCCTGGCCGATCGCCCCGTGCGCGAGGTGATGACGCCGCGTACGGAAGTCGACTGGCTCGACGCGGGACTGGATGACGCCGCGATTCGGGAGAAGCTGCTGGCGACACCGCACAGCCGGTTGCCGGTGGCGGAGGGCTCGATCGACGCGGTGATCGGCGTGGTGCAGGCGCGCGACGTCGCCGCTGCATTGGCGCGGGGCGAGTTGCTCGATCTGCGCCAGCTGATCCGCAAGGCGCCGTTCGTGGTCGACCAGATCGACGCCATGGATGCGCTCGATGCGTTGCGCCGGGCCGAAGTGCCGATGGCGCTGATCCACGACGAATACGGCCATTTTGAGGGGATTGTGACGCCGGCCAATCTGCTGGCGGCGATCGCGGGGGCGTTCGCGTCGGATGCCGAGCCGGGCGAATCGCCGCACATCGTCGAGCGCGACGACGGGTCGTTGCTGGTAGCGGGCACGACTGCGGCCGATTCGCTGGCCGAGCGGCTGGGCATCGAGCTGCCCGAGGATCGCGATTATGCCACGGTCGCCGGGCTGGCACTGGCGGTGTTCCGCCACCTGCCAGGCGAGGGCGAAAGCTTCGTGGAGCAGGGCTGGCGGTTCGAGGTGGTCGACCTGGACGGGCGCCGCATCGACAAGCTGCTGGTCAGCGCCGCCTAAGCAGAACTGACAGCTTCAGCGTGGCTGCGCGCTGCGCCGGCGGTGTTCCGGTGCGGCGCGCAGCCGGTCAGGCAATCAGGCGATCAGGCGACGCTGGCGCCGCCCGCGATCGGCTCCACCCGCTCGCGGCGGCGCGGCGCGGTGGCGACCAGGTACAGGCCGCCCGCGATCATTGGCAGGCATAGCAGCTGCCCCATGTGGATGGTGGTGGCGAAGAACGTGCCGGCGAATTGCGAGTCCGGCTCGCGGAAGAACTCCACGAAGAAGCGCGCGAGGCCGTAACCGGTGAGGAAGATGCCGACGAGCTTGCCCGGCTGATACCGAGCATCGGTGCGCCAGAAGAAGAACCACAGGATGGCGAACAGCGCGATGCCCTCCAGCCCCGCCTCGTACAGCTGGCTCGGGTGCCGCGCCGGCTCGGGAAAGCCGCTGGGCACGGTGCGCGAGAAGACGATCGCCCAGGGCACGTCGGCAGGCTTGCCCCACAATTCGCCGTTCACGAAATTGGCGAGGCGGCCGAAGAAGAGCCCGAACGGCACCACGCACGCGACATAATCGTGGATGCGCAGCCAGTTGAGCCCGCTTTTGCGCGCAAAGAAGATGATGGCGAGGCTGGTGCCGATAACGCCGCCGTGAAAGCTCATGCCGCCATCCCACAGGCGCAGGATGCGCAAGGGATGCAGGATCATGTCCGGCGCGTAGAACAGGACATAGCCGATCCGGCCGCCCAGGATGATGCCGAGCGTTGCGTAGAACACCAGATCGTCGGCATGGCGGCGCGCCATCGGGGCGCCCGGCTGATTCAGCAGCTTCAGCAGATACCACCAGCCGATGACGATGCCGGCGATATAGGCGAGGCTGTACCAGCGCAGCGTGAAGAAGCCGATCGAGAAGACGTCAGGGTGCAGCCCCAGATCCTCGAAGCGAATATGGCTGGTGGCGGCCGCGGCGGCAATCATTTGAGGCAGTATCAAGGCTTTTCCCTCTGGCGTCGCGCCTGCATAAGGGCGCGCAAGACCAGGACCAAGTGGAGAGACGCATGAAGAGCGAACTTGACCTCAAAATGGACGCGACCATGGCCGCGTTGACGGGTGAGAGCGGGCCGCTTGCACTCGGGTCGACAGAGCGGTTCGGCCGGACGCTGCCGATGATCGCCGGCGCACCGCCGACGCTGCCGGCCTATTTCGCGCATTATTCGCAGCAGCATGCGGCCACCGAATTCCTGATCGCCGGTGACGAGCGGCTGACCTATGCCGACGTCTATGCGCGCGCGCAGAAGGTCGCGGCCGCGCTGGTGAGCGGGCATGGCGTCGCCAAGGGCGACCGGGTCGGCATCGCGGCGCGCAACTCCACGTCCTGGATCGTCCTGTACATGGGCATCCTGATGGCCGGCGGCGTTGCGACGCTGCTGAACGGCTGGTGGCAGTCCGAGGAATTGCAGGCCGGCATCGAGGATGTCGGCTGCACGCTGGTCTTCGCCGATCCGCCGCGGTGCCAGCGCATCGCGGACCTGGGGCTCATCGCCACGGTGGTCGAGTTCGACGACCTGCAGCCGATCGACACCGCGCTGGCGCCGATCATCGCCAAGGGTGACACGACCGCGGCGCTGCCGACCGTCGGGCCGGACGACCACGCCACCATTCTCTTCACCTCCGGTTCGACCGGCCAGTCGAAGGGTGCGCTGTCGACCCATCGGCAGGTGACGCAGGGTGTGTTCAACTATCTCGGCTCCGCGCTGATGATGCTGGCGATCGGGGCGCAGGACGGCACGCCGGCCAGCCCGCTGCAGCCCTCCACGCTGCTTAACCTGCCGCTGTTCCATGTGACGGCGGAGGTGCCGGTGTTCCTCCAGTCGTTCGCGATCGGGCGCAAGCTGGTGCTGATGCCCAAGTGGAACGCCGAAGAGGCAATGCGGCTGATCCAGCAGGAGAAGATCACCTATTTCGTCGGCGTGCCGCTGATGAGCTTCGAGATCCTGAATCACCCCAATCGGCACAAATACGATCTGTCGAGCGTCGCCGATTTCGCGGCCGGCGGGGCGCCGCGCCCGGTGGATCACGTGAACCGGATCGAGAAGGAATTGGAGGGCAAGCCGCTGATTGGCTATGGCCTGACCGAGACGAACGGTGTTGGCACGGGCAATTGGCGCACCAACTACCTGGCCAAGCCGAACTCGGCCGGACGCCCGTCGATGCCGCTGGTCGACCTCGCTATCCTAGACGATGCCGGGGCGCCGGTGGCGCAGGGCGAGCGCGGCGAAGTGGCGATCCGCTCGGTCGCATGCTTCCAGGAATATTGGGGCAAGCCGGACGCGACCGCCGCCGCCTATACCGCCGACGGCTATTTCCGCACCGGCGACATCGGCTATCTCGACGAGGACGGCTATCTCTTCATCGTCGACCGCAAGAAGGACATCATCATCCGCGGCGGCGAGAACATCAGCTGTCAGGAGGTCGAGGACGCGCTGTATCTGCACCCCGACGTTGCCGAAGCGGCGGTGTTCGGGCTGGCGGACGAGAAATACGGCGAGGTGCCGGGTGCGGTGGTGCATTTGTCGAAGCCGGGCGCCGTGTCGGTGGAGGAGCTGTGCACGTTCCTCGGGGAGCATATCGCCGCCTTCAAGGTGCCGCAGCGCATCTGGCTGGCCGAGGACGCGCTGCCGCGGCTGGGCACGGAGAAGATCGACAAGGTGACGCTGCGCAACAAATATCGCGCGCTGGCGGCGAGCGAGGCTGCGGCGGCTTGAGCCAGTGACGGCACCCCGGCGTTACGCCGGGGGCCGGAGGGCCCGCGAACGCCGGCGTCTGTCAGGGCGTACAGCGCTTGTGCCATGGATCCCGGGTCGAGCCCGGGATGACGATGGTGTATGGGGCGAAGAAGCACCTCGAACGCCATGCCGGGCTAGTCCCGGCATCCACCAGCCCGCATGGCCGAGGCTCGTTGATGCGTGGACGGGTGGATGCCGGCACAGGGCCGGCATGACGATGGAGCTACATCACCGCCAGCCGAGCGCCGGCGCGACATGGGTGAGGATGCTTTCCAGCACGTGCGCGTTGTAATCGACGCCAAGCTGGTTTGGCACCGTCAGCAGCAGCGTGTCGGCCTCTGCGATCGCTTCGTCGGCGCGTAGCTGCTCGATCAGCCGATCGGGCTCGTCGGCATAGGAGCGGCCGAACACTGCGCGCATGTTATCGATCACACCGATCTGGTCGCTATCGGACCCACGCCCGAAATAGGCGCGGTCGGTGTCGTTCACGAGCGCGAAGATCGACCGCGAGACGGAGACGCGCGGCTCGCGGGCATGGCCCGCTTCCTTCCACGCGGCGCGATAGGCGCGGATCTGCTTCGCTTGCTGCACGTGGAACGGCTCGCCGCTCTCGTCCGCCTTCAGCGTCGAGCTTTGCAGATTCATGCCCATCTTGGCGGCCCAGACCGCGGTCGCGTCCGCGCCGGAGCCCCACCAGATGCGATCGCGCAGGCCGGGTGCATGTGGCTCCAGGCGCAGCAATCCCGGCGGATTGGGGAACATCGGGCGCGGGTTCGGCCGGGCGAAGCCTTCACCCTTCAACAGCTCAAAGAAGACTTCGCCGTGGCGACGCCCCATGTCGGCATCGCTGGTGCCCTCGGCAGGCGCATAGCCGAAGTGGCGCCAGCCCTCGATTACCTGCTCGGGCGAGCCGCGGCTGATGCCGAGTTGCAACCGCCCGCCGCTGATGAGGTCCGCCGCGCCGGCATCCTCCACCATGTAGAACGGGTTTTCGTAGCGCATGTCGATGACGCCGGTGCCGATCTCGATCCGCTTGGTCCGCGCGCCGACGGCCGCGAGCAGCGGAAAGGGCGAGGCGAGCTGCTGCGCGAAATGGTGGACGCGGTAATAGGCACCGTCGACGCCCAGCTCCTCCGCCGCGACGGCAAGGTCGATCGACTGAAGCAGCACGTCACTGGCCGAGCGGGTGGCGGAATGCGGGGCCGCCGACCAATGGCCGAACGACAGAAAACCGATCTTCTTCATACTGTCTGATCCTGGTCGCCGCGTCGGCACCAGGCGACGCGGCTTGTTGGATCAGGATATGGGTTGTCCGACGAAGCGGCCAAGCGAAGGATCGGAGACGAAGCGTTTCGCGCAGGCGCGGAGGCGGCCGTCGACCGCCCCGCTCAGCGGCTCAGAACGGCAGCCAGCTCGATTTCTGGGTGAACTTCATATAGCCGACGTTGACACCAGCGCGGTACCCGACGCCCAGCCGCACCGGAATAAGCACAATGTTGCCGCGCCGCAGATAGGTCGCGGCGAACCCGCCGACGAAATACAGCCGCCCCTCCGCTGCGGGGAAGCGACGGTACAGATCGGCCGTGTCGTACAGATTGTACACCAGCACGAAGACCTTGTTGGCATCGCCGCCCACATCGAAGCCGACCGACGGGCCGGTCCAATAGACCGGCATCTGGCCCTCGATCTTGTGCGTCATGATGCCCGAGCCGTAGCGCAGCCCGACAACAAACGCGCCGGCCGCCTCGCGCCCGGCGATATAGGCGTTGGGCTCGCCCTGTTCGGAAAGGATCTTCTCGATGATCGAGGCAAACCCTTCCGCGCCCTTGCCGAACACGCCTTCGCCCGCGCCGATCAAATCGTCGCGCTTGAACGTGCCGGCGGCGTCGGTCGTCGCCTCCGCACGCACCTCGGCGCCCGGGGAACGCGCGGTGGGCGAGGACTGCTGCGGGGGTGGCGGGGCGGGCAGCGGCGCCTCGAGCGGCGGCGCGTCCTGATCGACGGGCGCATCGCTGTTGGACGTTGGCTCGCGATAGGGCTGCGCACGAGCCGGTGGCGGGGGAACGCGCGGGGCCGAAAGGTCGCCGTCGATCGACTGGTTGGGATCGATCGTCCGCACCTGCGCCGGCGCGGCACCGGCAAGCGACGTGGCGACCATCGCCAGCACGATCATGAACTTACGCATCTGTCATTCCCCCGGGCAAGCCCCGATCCCGTAGCATAAACAAGCCGGTGCTGTCGCAACAATGAACGGTGCGACGGGGCGAGTCCGCGGCACGGCCGAGTGAATCGCGCAGGCGCCTCCAGAACAGTTGATCAGCCCCGCTTGCCCCGCTATAGCCGCGCTTCCGCCAGGCCCGGAGACGTGGGTGAGTGGCTGAAACCAACGCTTTGCTAAAGCGTCGTACGGGTTAAACCGTACCGAGGGTTCGAATCCCTCCGTCTCCGCCAACGCCCTTGCCAGCGGCTTATCTACTGAAAAGCGTTGGGGTTGCTGGTTTTTGCCGAGAGCTTGCTCCACTTGCATGACTCAAAAAGGGCGGCTCGGTTAGTTGTGCGACGCATTGTGACGAGCCGCATATGCTCGAGTTGAGCATCGCGGCGATGAGACGCCAAAGATTGCTTTGTCGTCCGATCTTTTCTGAACATCTAGACGTTAAGCCGCGTCAGGCGTGCATCGGCGAGGTCTAGCTCGCGTCCTAGCTGCTCGGCTAGGGTCAGGCTGATCTCGCGTTGCTGCGCCAGGTCGGACACCGCCTGTCGTTCGGCGCGCACGCCTGCGAGCCGCAACCTGCGCTCGAGCCAGCTTTCCTGCTCCTGTTTCCATCGGTGCTCGTCATCCCCCCGCAGGCTGTCGATGCGTTCGCGATATTGGTCCATGATGCGGGCTGCGATCTCGGTTGATCGGTCGGCGTTGCCCATCTCCTCGGCAATCTCGTGCTGTACCCGCTCGATTTCGGCGATGGCGGCCTTTGCCGCCACGATGCGCGCCCGGTCACGCTGCCCCGTGGCACCATCGTCTGTCGGCAATGCAAGATCGCGCAGCAGAATGGGGAGGCCGACCGCCGCGATAACCAAAGTGGTCAGGATCACCCCGGACGCGAGCAGGATCACGAGATCACGCGCCGGAAACGGTGCACCGTCCGGCATAGCGAGCGGCAGCGTCAACGCGCCCGCCAGCGTGATGCCGCCGCGCGCGCCAGCCACCGACATCGCACCGATGATGCGGCGGGGCGGGCTTCCGGCGCTGGCATTGCCGAGCCGCTTGGCGCGCAACACGGTGAGGTGGAGCGACACCCACACCCAAACGAACCGCAGCACCGCCAGCGCCGCGACGATCGCCGCGACATAGCTGATCAACCACCAGGCACTCGGGCGCCCGATCGACAGCGCGGTTTGCTGCGCCATGCTGAAGAAGCCGGGCAATTGCTCGCCGAGCAACACGAAGATGACGCCGTTCAGCGTGAATTCGAGCATGTCCCACACCGCCCGCCGCCGGATGCGCGTCGCCGCACCCACGGTGGCGCCGCTGCTCACAAAGGTCATGGCGATGCCCGAGGCGGCGGCCGCCAGCACACCCGACGCATGCACATGCTCGGCGGCGAGATAGGCGCCGAAAGGGATCAGCAGGCTGACCAGGATATTGGAGCCGGTATCGTCACCGAAGCGCCGCGCGAACACTGCCTTGCCCGTGATGACGAGCCACGTGATCGCGCCACCGATTGCCACCCCGGCAAGCGCCATCCAGGCAAAGGTCGTCGCTGCGCTGCCGAGCGAAAACGTGCCGCTCAGCGCGGCGGCAATGGCGAACCTGAGGCAGACGAGGCCCGAGGCATCGTTGAGCAGTGATTCGCCTTCCAGGATGTGCATCATGCGCTTGGGCACGGGCACCTTCTGCGCCACCGCGCTGACGGCGATCGGATCGGTGGGCGATACGACCGCGGCGAGGGCGAAGGCGACCGCGATCGGGATGGCGGGGATCAACCAGTGGATGAACAACCCCAGGCCGAGCACCGTCAGGAAGACCAGCCCTAGCGCCAGGCCGAGGATGGCGCCGCTGTCGCGAAACAACTCGTCTTTCGGCATGCGCCAGCCGTCGAGAAAGAGCAGCGGCGGGACGAGCAGCAGGAAGAACAGCTCGGGATCAAGCTCGACACGGACGCCCGCGAAGACGCCGATCAGTGCGCCCAGGCCGATCTGCACCAGCGGCCGTGGCAGCGCCGCCGGCAGCATGCGCGCCAGGATACCGCTGACGACCACCGCCAGCAGGAGGAACAAACACAGGGTTACAACGCCCAAACCACGCTCCCGCTCGATCGGCTTCCGACGATTGCCGATACAAGGATCCAGGGTACACCATAAGCCGCGTGCATCAGCCAGTGGCAGTCAGCGATACGGTGGCGAGCAGCCTTACGGCCGGGAACATCGCCTAGGGTCGGTGCGGGCGGGGGGCAGGCCGCGGTCACGATAGAGGTCTCTTTGCGTGTGACGGAACGATCAGGTGCGGCGGGCATGCATCGCCCAGCAGACAGCCAGAATGGGCGCCGCAAGCCCGAGCCACGAGATGACGTCGCGCCAGCCATCTCCGGTCAACGTGGTCACCAAAGCGATGCCGGTGAGCGCCGCCAGCGCCAGCGGCACGGCGAAGATCGCCCATAGTCCCTGCCGTCTGCGCCGGGTCATTCGGCGGGCATCACGGCGCCGCCGGTCTCGACTTCGCGGACGTGGGCGGCGGGCGAGGCGCGGCGCTTGCCGAGCCAGAGGTAAACGCCGCTCCCCAGGATCACGATCGTGAACAGGTCGAGGATCGCCCAGAGTATTTTGAGCGGCAGGCCGCCGTAATCGCCGAAATGCAGCGGCCGGGAGAGCGACAGCGACGCATTGTACCACGGCATCGCCCGCGCGGCGGTGAAGGTGCCGGTCTCGGCGTCGATCAGCGCGGGGGTCAGCAGTCGTTCGGTAAGCGGCGTGTCGCCCTGGAAGAACACCGCATAATGATGGCTCGAGCTGAACTTGCCCCCGGGAAAGCCGATGAACTGCGGATTGTTGCCGGGCAGCGCCTTGCGCGCCTCCGCCATTGCCGTGTCGAGCGAACCATAGCGCGACGGTGGCAGCGCCCCCTTGCCCGCATATTCGCGGGTCATCGCGGCGAGCTCCCGGCTGCGCCACAGCGTGTTGATCGGTTCCTCGAGCGTGTTGATCACGCCGGTAAAGCCGACCACGGCCATCCACGTCAGCGCGACGACGCCAAGCAGGTTATGATAGTCGATCCACTTGAGCCGCATGCTACGCGACGTTCTGAGCGTGCCGAACGCAAGCTTGCGCATGAAGGGCGCGTAGAGGACCACGCCCGAGACCAGCGCCGCGGTGAACAGCATACCCATTGTGCCGAGGAACAGCATGCCCGGCAGCCCGAGGAACATGTCCGTATGGAGCTGGAGCAGGAAATGCATCACGCCTTCGCCATCGGCTTCCTGACCCAGCGCCCTGCCGGTCGACCGATCGAAGAACTGAATCGTCATCTGCGATACTGGCGCATCGGGACGCGGCCCGGTGGTGATCGTCATCGATGGCTGATCGTTGTCGAGCGCCATGAACAGCGGCACCTCGCCGGGTCGCGCGGCGAGCGCCTTTGCCATCATCACATCGAGTGGGAGCAGCCCCGGGTCCGTTCCCGACGAACCGACTCCCGGCATGCCGAACTGCGCGGCGCCGCCGCTCAGCTGGTCGATCTCGTCATGGAAGATCAGCGGCAGCCCGGTGACGCAGAGCATCAGCAGGAAGGCCGTGCAGATCAGACTGGTCCATTTGTGGACAAGATACCAGGTGCGGATCGCGGAAGTGGACAGGACGGCTACGTTCTCATGCGAGTGATTATCATTACCGATTATTGACGGCGGTACGCTGTGTCAATGACGATCCCGAAAGCGAAGACGTCAGCCCGCGTCGCCGCGCCATCGCGGACACGACCGCGCGCCGCACGTCGGCACCTCGCGTATGAAAAAGCGTCGCCACCTTCAGCGACGGTGTAGCAGCATAACGATAAGCGGCTAATCGCGCCGAGCATCTTTGAATGCGTGCACAATCAAGAGTGCACATGATGCGGCAGAACCATCACGTGTGACAAAGATCACCGTCGATTGTGCGCGACATCACTGCGCCGGCTCCGGTTATGCGCAACAATAAACCCTGTGACGTCGCGCGTCTGTGCGGTGCAGCTTTAAAGAGCAGGGGCAGGATCATGAAGTACAACAAGGGCAAGGCGCAGCTTTTTGCCAGCGCAGCGACCATGGCAGTTATCACCGGATGGGCAAACCCGGTGGCGGCACAATGCGTGACCGACACGGCAACTGTCACCTGCACGGGTACGGTTGCAGCAGCAACGGTGAACGCAGCCGCCAACAGCGTCACGCCGCCATCGGTAACAGTGCGCGTCGCCGCCGATGCTTCGGTTGTTGCGCCCACCTCTGCTATCCAGCCAAGTTCGACTTTCACCGGCACCGTTGATGTCGGCAACGCGGGTACGCTCGGCACCGCCGCCGCACCCGTCGGCGTGCGCTATTTCGGTACGCCCGACAGCACCACAAATATCGTTTCCGTGGCCAACGGTGGAACGGTCACGGGCGGTGTCGTGGTCACCAACGTCGGTGGTGCGATCACTGCCACCAACACCGGCACGATTGCCGGCGGTGTGCAGCTCACTGGCTCGGGCGCAATCACGCTGACCAGCAGCGGGCCGATTTATGTTGCGGGCAGCGGCGCGGGCGCCACTGCTGTCTTTCTGCAGTCGCAGCGCAGCGTTGATACGACGACAGGCACGCCCGGCGTCGATGCGCTCACCACGCGCGCGGTTACGGCCGGCGCAGTGAACGCGGTCATCAGTGCGCCGATCAGCGTTCCCGCCGCCGGTACCGCACCTGCGGTGCCGCAGGCTATTCAGATCGCCAGCGTCGGTCGCGGCGGCTCCGCGCGGCTGACGCTTGACACAGCCGCCGGCGCTGTTGTCGTACGCACCAACGGCGTCACGGACAGCACGTTCATCCCCGGCACCAATGTAACGACCGCTAACGGCACCACCACGTCGCGCAGCAGCAGCGCATTCAGCGACACCGGCGGCGCGGCGGCGGCAACGCTGGGCGCAAATGCACAGGTCGCGAGCCTTTCGGTCCAGGGTGGTTCGGGCGGTGCGGCGGCAACGATCGCCGGCACGGTCGGCACCATCGCCGCGCCCGGATCTGTCGATGTTCGTGCATCCGGTACGACCAGCAACAATACCAGCGAGACGGTTTCCACCGCGACAGACAGCACGACGCGGACCACCAGCAGCTTTACACCCACCGGCGGTGCGGCAACGCTCGATATCGCAGCAACCGGCAGCGTCGTGGGTAATGTCACGGTTTCATCCAACGCCAGCGATGCGTCGGCAAACCTAGCCGGTGCAATCGGCGCATCGAACGATACCACCGTTGCCGGCGGATCATTGACGGCGAACGCGCGCGGCTCCGGCTCGACGTCGAGCTCGACGTTCACCAACGCCGGCACCGCTTTCTCCAGCAACAGCAGCAGCACGGTGACGGCATCCACCGGCGCTGCCTCCGCCAGCGTTGCGGATACTGGCCGCGTGCTGGGCTCGGTCAATGCGTTCGCGAGCGGCGGCGCAGCGACCGCTTCGGTGGCCGGCACGGTTGGATCTTCGACCGGCACGATCGTGCCCGGCAGCGTCACGGCCGATTCGCGCGGCTCAAACTCGATTCAGAGCGACACGTTCGCGCAGGTCGCCAATGGCGACACGAGCAGCAGCTTTCAACAGACGCAAACGAGCGTTGGTCGCGCCGCGACGACCAGCATTGCCGCCAGTGCGAGCGTGGCCGGTAACGCGGTTGCTTTGTCGAACGCTGGCGATGCAATTGTTGAGGTCGCCGGAACGGTTGGCGCCGGACAGGGCACTACCATAACCGTTCAGGGCAATGTGCTGGCGCAAAGCAATGGGACGAACTCGACCCAGAGCAACAGCAGTTCGAATGTTGCCGCTAATGGCGACAACACCTTCACCGATAGTCGCTCGGAAGCGCTTTCGGGTGGCGCCGCGCGCGCGACGGTCGCATCGACGGGCGCAGTCTTCGGCAACGTCGGCGCTTATGGCGATCGCGGCGCCTCGATCGATAACGCCGGGCGGGTCCGCGACTTTGCGCAGGCACGCAGCGTGCGTGACGTGACGCTCAGCACGTCGAACACCGGTAGCCGGGTCACCAGCACCGACACGGCGGGCGTCACTACCGTGGTCACGCGCTCGACCGACGCGTCGGTGTCGCAGACGAACGGCGGGGCGGCGGATATCACCAGTCGCACAGGCGGCGTCATCGAGGATGGCGCGTTCGTATCGGGTGTCGCCGGCGCAACCTTCACCAACGCAGGCGCGATCTTTGGCAACGTTGATGTCTCGTCGAGCGGTCGCCGGACGGAAAATAGCGGGTCGTTCAACCAGACCCAGACGACCACGCCCGCTACCGGCGGGGGCGCAACGCAACGGTCCGAGTTCAGCACGTCGCGAACCAACATTGATGCGCCTGTCGGCGGCATGGCCACCGGCACCTACGGCGGGACGATTGGCGCGGCAGCGGGCTCACCCCTGGCCTTTGGGACGCAGGTCACGCAGTCCGGCCAAGCCGGCAGCACTGCTACCGTCAGCGGCACGCTCTACGCGGACATGTCCACGTCAGCTGGCGCAACACGGTTCGAAAGTGCCTCTTCCAGCACCGGGCTGAACGTCTCTCAACCCTTCACCGGAACGGCAACACCCGCGGGGGAATTTACGGGCAGTTCCACAAGCCGCAGCAGCAGCACAAACGTCGCGGCAAACAACACTGTCACGGTGACGGGCGCACTGCGCAACAACAGCTACGGGACGGGCGACCTCTCGGCCTTCACGCTCGCGGGAACGACGGCCGTTGCCATCGATGGTGGCATCGTTGAGGGCAATGTTACCGCCACGAGCAGCGGCATTGACAGCACGAGCGGCAGCGACTCAAGCTTCCGCGACACGCAAGCCGCGACGGCTTCCGGCCCTAGTGCGCCGGTGGTGGCACAATCGCGCACTTCCTCAAGCTTCAGCGAGCAGCGGCGTGTGGCCGGCACCGCCAGTGTGGCGCTGACCGGGAACGCACGCGTCGATGGGTCGGTGCAGGTGACGGGTACCGGTACTGGCGCAGGATCGGTGGGGGCATCGGCCGCCGTCGCCTCAACGGCGGTGATTCGCGGCGGGCTCAGCGTCACGACAGGCGGCACGGCTGACACACGCACTGAGTCGAGCTCTGTGCAGACGCGCACCGGCGCAACCGCTACCACGCGCACCGATCGGTTCAGCCAGACGGCGAGCATCCCTCAAGCGGTGGGTAATGCAACGGCGAGCGTCGCAGGCACGATCGGCGGGCCGCTGTCCGTCAGCGCGCCGTTCTCGAATGCATCCGCAACACTCAGCGGTCAGGTGCTCAATGGCGCAGGCGTCAGTGTCACCTCGTATGGATCACTCTTCAGCAGCTCGAGCGAGCAAAGCTATCGCGGCACCAGTGCTACCTCGCTCGCCACGCCGATCCGCACCGGCTCGACCAGCCAGAGCACGACCACGGCGACCGGCGGCACGGCAGCGCTGACGATCGCCTCTGCCGGAGCGACCGCCACCAACGGCCTGTCGGCGGTGAATGGCGACATTCAGGTGATCGGCACGGGCGGGTCCGCGCTGACCATTGCCGCCGGTACGCGGGTGCTAGCAACCAATGCCGGCGACATCTTCGTCGGATCGGGCAACAGCAATTTCGCGCAAAGCTCTACCTCGACCTTTAACGCCACCGGCGGCCAGACTGGCCAGGTCTCCACCTTCAGCAACACCGCCGTTGGCGGACCGGCAACGATCAGCAATGCCGGAATCATCGGCAGCTCGACCGGCTATTTCGGTGCGCCGAACTCGGTTGGCGCATCGTCCGTCGGAGGCGGCGCCATCACCAACAGCGGCACCATCTACGGTGATGTCTATGCCGATGCGCTGTTCTCCAACAGCAGCACGACTACGACGCGGACGGGGCTGACGGATGCGGTGACGCAGCAGAGCGTCTCGGTCACGACGCGAACGCTGGTCGGTGGCGCTGCCACGATCACCAACGGCGGCGTCATCTCGGGCAATGCCAGCCTTGCTGGCGCGACCGGTACACTCATCAACACCGGGGTGATCCGCAACGGCGCCACGCTGGGCCGCGGCGACTATGCCGGCACCTATACGTCGACACAGAACGCCACGACCAACACCTATGCCGAAACCGCGCCGGCGACCCGCTTTGCGCAGACCTATACGCTGAGCCAGAACGGCCTGCTGCTGAACGGCATCACCGTAACGGGGCCCACCGTTCCCGACTTCTCGACCGGCGCCGCTGCCAACGCGACCTTGCGCACCAGCGACGTGCGCGCGACGGTCAACCTCGGCAACGGTTCGGTGACGAGCGGGAACATCACCGCCCAGGTCGATCGCGCGAATGCGCGCCTTACCGACACCACGGTCAATTTGTCGGGTACCGGCTACCTGGGTGTCGGCACCGGGCAGACGCCGCCAGCGACACTCGGCGTCGGCGCCGGGCCGCTGCGTTACGAGAACGCACCGGACTACGCCCGCTTCGCGAGCATCGATCCAGCGCTTGGCAATTCCGCCAGCGGCACGTTCCAGCCATCGGTCGGCATCGCCAGCGGCACCCGCATCAGCGGGGTCAATCTGGTGGACCGCAGCGGTGCAGGCGTCTTCACCATCGTTGGCGCGCCGTACCTGTCGGCCTCCAACGCCAATCCGCTGCCGGTCTATACCATGGACGTCGGCACGCTGCGGCTGACCAGCGGCGAATTGCAGCTGGGCGTGTCGGGCGCGGATCCGGCAACCGGCGCTGCAGTGTTCGGCATCCGCGGCAATGTGGTGAATAATGGCGGCACGCTATTGCTCGGTCGCCGCGTTACGGACGGTACGACTTCGGTAGTCCAGGGCATCAACCTCAGGGTCGATGGAAACTTCACCCAGGCCGCAGGCGGCACGCTGTCGCTCGCAGCCAGCCCGGCACTCGTCCGCCAGGCCGGTACCCAGGTCGGCGCCTTGCCCGCTGCCGGCGTGCTTGGCTTCGGCGGCTATGGCGTGGCGCTGACGCCATTCGTGCCGTTCGACCCGCTGACCACCAATCAACTGCGCTCGACCCCGTCGACGCTGACGGTGAACGGCGATCTGACGCTCGCGGGAACCGTCAGCATCGCGGCGCAGCCGGGCGCGATCTACACCGCCGGGCGCAATGCGGACCTCATCACCGTGTCGGGCACGTACAACGGTTCGGGGCTGACCGTTGCCAACCCCACCGGCTCGCCATTCGTGCGCTTCGCGCTGACGCCGCGTACGGTTGGATCGCAGACGGTGGTGTCGGTTGATGTGGCGCGCACCTCCTACGCGTCGGTGGCAAGCACCACCAACGCGGCGGCCGCCGCCACCGCGCTCGACGCGGCCGTTCCCAGTGTTGTCGCTCGGCTGCGCGGCATCGCCAACCCCAACGCCGTGACTGACGTCGAGAGCTATGCCAACATCCAGGATCTCGCGACGGTGATCTCGGCGCTCGACACCCGGTTGACCGCGGCGGAGGCGAGCGCCGTCTTCACCGAGCTCAGCTCGGCATCGGTGTACGGCTCGCTTTCGGCGCTCAGCACCACTGCTGCTTTCGGCGATCCTGCGGATGCGCCTGTCGCAGGCGATGGCGGCGTCGGCCTCTGGTTCCGCCCGTCGGGGCTCTTCGCCCGCTATGACGGTGACTCGACCACCGGCGCCGGCGATCTGCGCGCCGATAATTACGGCGGCGCGCTGGGCTTCAGCGTGACGACCGGCGACCAGGGCGTGATCGGCATCGGCGGCGGCTACGGCCGGATCGATGCACAGGATCGCGCCTTCCCGACGACCATCTCGGCCGACACCTACATGGTCGGGCTGTTCGGACGACAGGTGTACCGCGGCTTCGACCTCGCCGTGCAGGGCGTGTTCGGCTGGACTAACTGGGATACGGTGCGCAACTTGCCGCTGCTTTCGCGCACCGCACGCGCCTCGTTCGACAGCTCGGAATTCCGCCTCACTGCCCGCGTCGCGTATGACTTCACCTTTGGTGACTTCATTGCCACGCCGTTCGGCCGGCTCGACATGCGCCGGTATGACTTCGAGGCCTTCCGTGAGCAGGGGGCCGGTGGTCTCGGAGTCGCAGTGGCCAGCCGCAAGGAAAACGTGATCAATCCGGAGGCGGGTCTGCGGATCGGCGGCGATCTATACGGTTTCCGCCCCTTCGCCGAAGCCTCCTATGTCTTCCAGGGCGATGTAAACAGCGATCGTCGCGTGTCGTACCTTGGCGATCCGAGCAACAGCTTCCGCCTGCGCGGCGTCGATCCGGAGGGCTATGCCCGTCTCGGCGCCGGCATCAACGCAGACTTCTACGGCGCCAATTTCAGCCTTCGCGGCAGCTACCTGACCGGCGGCGGCAACAAGGCCGGCGAAGTGGCAGGCGCCATCACCTTCCGGTTCTGACCCCCGAGCCCGAAGCAAACTAGCAAGGGCGGCCGCAAGGCCGCCCTTTTTTCTGTTTCTTCGTCAAATTGCGCCAAGCAAACTTTCATGGTTAAAAAGTGTCTTTTCGCCGTCGCCAACCCGTCATAAGGATTTGTAACGCGTTCCATGCGGCAACAATGTTGCCGTGATAATGAAGAGAGTTGGTTCGGCGTGCGGGGAGGAATGCAGGGCGAAGAAGATCGGATTGACGGCTGGAAGTCGATCGCGGCCTATATTGGGCGTGATCGATCCACTGCCATTCGCTGGTTCAACGAGCGAAATCTGCCGGTGCATTCTTTGCCCGGTGGAAAGAGCCGGACCGTTTACGCGCTAAAGCCAGAACTCGACGCCTGGATGCGCGGGGGCGACGAGCCGGCCTCGGCGTCAATTCACGCGAACGGCAGCGTCGCATTCCCGCTAGCTTCGAGTGTCGAGCACGCGCCGCGGCCGCCTGACGCATTACCGCGGTCCACCTCACAGCCGGTACTAACGTCGAAGTACCGCCGCGGGGACATCGTGTCGGCGCTTTGCGCCGTGCTGATCCTTTGCCTTTGCGCGGCCGGCGTCACGATTAGCGGCGATGCCGGCACAAGCGTGCCGGACCGGCCGCTTCCACCTGCGGCCAAGGCCGCGTTGCTGCGGGCACGCGAAGATATCGCGTCGCGTTCGACCGATCAGATCGACGGTGCCATTGCGACACTCACGCGGCTGAGCCACGAAACGCCCGACCATGCCGGCATTCACGCCGCGTTGGCCGAGGGGTATCTCCTTGCGCGCGAATTTGGCTCGCTTCCCGACGCCCTTGCGCTTGAACGTGCACGATCAGAAGCGGAGCAGGTGCTGGTAAAGCGGCCGGACTCGGCCACCGCGTGGCGAGTCTTGGGGGTCGTTCGTTATTGGCGCGATCGCGATGTGGTGAAAGCAGGTGAGGCTTTTCGCCGCGCCGTAGCGGCAAAGCCGGGCGATGCGCTGGCGCACCAATGGTACGGCAATGTGCTCGCCGACAACGGGGAGACGGAAGCCGCGTTTCGCGAGTTCGACGCTGCTCGCCAGCTCAATCCCGGCGCTCCGTATCTGTTGACCGATTTTGCATGGGCTTTGTGGTCGGCGGGACGCGTGCAGGAGGCGGATCGATTATTGAGCAACCTCGCGCGCCGCTATTCTACATTGGCGAGCGTGCACGATTGCCTCAGTGTAGCGGCGCTGGCCCGCGGCGATCTGGCCGGTTACGCCCGGCATCTGCGCGCACGCGCCTCCATGCGTGGAGCGCCGGAACTGGTCAGCTATTCTCGTCTGGTCGATCAGGCGGTCGGGGATCCTGTCACTCTTCAGCAGGTCATGATGACTCGCGCACTTGCCCAGGCGGATGCGACATCGAAATCAGACCATTCGTGGGCAGCCTTTGTGGCCAGTAGCTTTGGCGATCGTGCGCAAGTGATCGCCATATTACGCCGCGCGCTCGTACAGCGAGAGCAATGGGGAGCGTTCGGCTTCACGCGCCGAATCGCCGCCCGATGGCAGGGGGACGCTGCGGTTCTCAAGGCGCTCGGCAAGCTCGCCCAGCCACGTATCGAACCCTGATCCGAGCACTTGCGACGAGTTGCGACATGATGCGACTACCCTCCACGCGCCAGAAAAATCATAGATATCCCATGACTTAGGGACGGCGCGCAAAACAGCGCCGCCAGGCAGAGGGGGATTGTTATGAGAGCCAAGGCCAAAGTGCGCGCGGCGCCCGTCGCTGGTCATCTTGATCCATTATCGTCGCCGGCACCGAGCGTTTCGACCAAGGTTGAATATCTGCGGCCGCTCACCCGCATCCGTCCGGGCGAGCGATTCCCCTCCTTCGATCATGGCGAAGCCGCGATGGTCCGATCGGGCGCGCTGATCGCCGAGTTGATCACGACCACCGGCAGCAGTCTGCCGCTCGCCCGCTTTGTTGAAGGCGACGTCGCGCCAAGCCTGGCGCGCTTGTCCACGCCGGCGTTCTCGCTGCGCTATCGCAGCGAGGAGGTGACGCAGATCGCATGGCTGCGTAGCGGCGATGTGGCGCCGGCAGCCCGCGAGCAGGAGGCGCGCGCGCGCGACGCCTTGCTGTTTGCAAGCATGCAACAGATCACGATCCTTACCTGCCTGCCGGCAAGCTATCGCCTGTATGTCGAGTTGCTGCGCTGCGCTAGCCTGAGCGGGAACAGTTGCTTTGACTTGCCTACGCATACCGAGCTTGCGGCGCGTACGTGCACCACACGAGAGACAATTTCGCGTGAGATCTCGCTCCTACGGCGGCATGGCATTCTTTCTCAAGGCAAGTCGGCGCAGCTTTTGAACGCGCACGATCTTCTGCGCCGAATTGCCCGGAGCCTGCAGTTGGACGATGAGGCGGACGTGTGGAAAAGCATCGGCGTCGCGCCGCTTGGTTCGGTCGACGTCATCCACGCTCACCAATGCTGTGGCGGCAATCGGCCAAGCACCGACTTGCATTGAACGGCAGCGGCGCACCGCTCGGTTACGCTATGGCTGTCCCCGTTCCTAGGCAGGAACATGGTCGGCAAAGACGTGCGTTGGTGGCGATTGCGCCTCCGCGTCACGAGCCTTTCCGCGCTTCCGCCTTCGTCAGTGGTGCATTCTCGCGCTATGCCGGGCGGATGAAGAAGCTGCTGCCCGGTCTCGCCCTGCTCCTTGCCTCTGCCGCGCCGGTGCCGCCGCAGGCAGCCGACACGATCATCCGCCACGTCACGGTGATCGATGTCGAGCATGGCAAGGCGCAGCCGGGCCAGGCGGTGGTGCTGCGCGGCGCAGACATCGTCGCGGTCGGGCCTGATGCGGCGGTCGCGGACAAGTGGCGCGCAGATACCAGCGTCGAGGGGCGCGGCACGTTCATGATCCCGGGACTGTGGGACATGCACGTCCATTTCGGCGGCGGGCCGGAGCTTACCGCGGAAAACGAGGCGCTGTTCCCGCTATACGTCGCACACGGCATCACCACCATCCGCGATTGCTCGGGCGATCTTCACGATCAGGTGCTCGCCTGGCGCCAGGCGATCGCGGACGGCAGGCTCTTCGGCCCGCGCCTGCTAACCTCCGGTGCAAAGATCGAGGGGCTGAAGCCCGTGTGGAAGGGAACGATCGAGGTCGGCAGCCGCGCGGGTGTCGATGCCGCGATCGCCCGGCTGCAACGTGACCGGGTCGATTTCGTCAAGATCACCGACAGCACGCTCGATCCGCAGCTGTTCCTCTATGCGCTCGGCCGCGCGAAAGCGGTGGGGCTGCGCACCTCAGGCCATATTCCAATGGCGCTGACCGTGCGGCAGGCGGTCGATGCCGGGATCAGCTCGATCGAGCATATCGATTATGCCTTCAAGGCAGGCGTGAAGGACGAAGCGCAGATCGCTGCCGATTTCGCCGCCAAGCGCATCGACCGCGCCGAAGCCAATCGGCGCCTCCACGCCGGTTTCGACGAAGCCACCGCCATGGCGGCCTATCGTCAGTTCGCAAAAGCCGGCGTGTTCGTCACGCCGACGCTGAACGGCAGCCGCATCCTTGCCTATCTCGACCGTGACGATCACGCGAACGATCCGTATCTCGCCTATGTCGGTCCCAAGCTGCGCAAGACCTACGACTGGCGGATCGAGCGCGCGGCAAAGGCCGATGCCGCCGCGATCGCGGCACGGCACCAAGATTATGAGCGCAGCGCCGCAGTGTTGCCGATGCTGCAAAAAGCGGGGGTGACGATCATCGCCGGCACCGACGCGGGGTTCCTCAACTCGTTCAACTATCCCGGCATCGGCCTGCATGACGAAATGTCGCTGTTCGTGGCTCGGGGACTGACGGCGCCGCAGGCGCTGGCGGCGGCGACACGCGCCGGGCCGGCATGGTTCGGCGAGCTAAACCGCTATGGCAGCATCGCGCCGGGCAAGTCGGCCGACCTCGTCCTGCTTGATCGCAACCCGCTGACCGACATTGCCGCTACCCGGACGATCCGGCGCGTCATCCTGCGCGGTAAAAGCTACGATCGTGCCGCGCTTGATGCGATGTTGGCCGGCGTGAAGGCGAAGGTCGCGGCTCAGGAGCGAGAGGCGCGCGCGGAGTAAGGATTGCAGCCGGTTAGGTCCTCTCCCGCTCGGTCGCCGGCGCTTGAGCGCAGATAGGTGAACTCGGGGTCTGCTCGGCCGAATTGATCAGTGTGGAGGAAAGGTCGCGCTCACCTCGCCTTTCAAGGCTTAGGCGACCAAGCGTGAAACTTGCTCGAGACCACCAGCAGCTGGAACCAGCACCGACCTCAGATATTTGACAGCATGTTGTCAATCTGTGGAGCTGCTGCTTTGTCTGGCCACCCGTCCGACGTGCGAAACCTCGCCCTCGCGATCTTTGCCGCCAACGGGCGGTTGGTGAGCGCGGGAAACGAGCTTGTCGCGCATCTGGGGCTGACGAGCGCGTGGTGGCAGGTTCTCGCGGCGCTACGGTATTCGCCCGTCCCGCTGGCGGTCGCATCGATCGCGAGAAACATGGGGCTGACCCGGCAGGCTGTGCAGCGCATCGTCGATCTGCTGGCGGAACAAGGCCTGGTCGCGTTCGAGCCCAATCCGCACCACCGCCGCGCCAAGCTCGTCGTGCTGACGCAAGCCGGCACGGCAGCCGTGACCAGCGCCGAGGCTGCGGTCGCGCCGCTCGACCGGGTGATTGCGGAGCGGATCGGGGCCGACCGGATCGGCGAAGCGATCGCCGCCCTCACCGAGATGGTAGCGGTCATCTCCGAACGATTGGATCAGCACCTCCCTTTCAGTCTCGATGAGAAAGGACCATCCTAATGATCCTGATTTCCGGCGCCACCGGCGGCATCGGTGGCGAAGTCTGCAAGATCCTGTCGGCGGCAAACAACCCGTTCCGAGTGATGTGCCGCAAACAGGAACAGGTCGACCGTTTCCAACAGAACGGCATGGACGCGGTGCTCGGCGACTTTGACCGCCCTGAAACGTTACCCGCGGTGATGACCGGCATCGCTACCATGTTCCTGATCACGCCGCCCACCCCCGATCAGTTCGCGCAGGAAGTCGCCGCGATCGATGCGGCCAAGCGCGGCGGGGTCGGGCGGATCGTCAAGATATCGGCCTCGGACGGCAACGTGCGCTCGCCGGTTCCCTGGGCGCGAACGCACGCGCTGATCGATCATCACCTGCGCGCAGCCGGGATCGCCTGGACAATCCTGAAGCCGACTGCGTTCATGCAGAACTTTCTGTGGTTCAAGGATCCGATCGCCAGGGGGTTTCTGCCCCAGGTGGCCGGCAAGGGTTCGGTGTCCTGGGTCGACACGCGCGATGTCGCGCGCGTTGCGGCTACCGTGCTGACTGAGCAGGGGCATGAAGGGGCGACCTACTTCCTCACCGGTCCGGAAACCCTCGACATGGAGGAGGCAGCACGGCGCCTGACCGCCGTGGTCGGGCACAAGGTCCGCTACCTCAACCTGCCGACACCCGCGTTCCGCGCCATCCTTCGCCTGACCGGCAATTCACGATGGATGGCAAAGGGACTGATCAGCCAGTTTGCCGACGTCGTGGCCGGCCATCACGACATCGACCCGACATTCGAGATCGAGCGGCTTACCGGCAAGCCGCCACACGGCTTCGTCGACTTCGTGCGCGATCATCTCCGGCAGTTCGCCAAAGCTGCCGCCTGAACGAATTGGATACCCTCATGACATCAACCAACCGCCCGCTTGCCGATCATGCCGCGATCGTTACCGGCGCAAGCTCGGGTATCGGCCTCTCCGTGGCAGAAGCGCTTGCGGCTGCCGGCGCGGCGGTCGCGGTGAACTACCATTCGCATGCAGCGCCCGCCGAGGAGTTGGTCGCGCGCATTACCGAGCAGGGCGGGCGCGGCATCGCGGTGCAGGCCGACGTGTCGCAGGAAGCCGAGGTGATCCACCTGTTTGACGCGGCCGCAAAGGCATTCGGTCGCATCGACATCATGGTGTCGAACTCCGGCGTGCAAAAGGATGCCGCAGTCGCCGACATGTCGCTGGCGGATTGGAACACCGTTATCGACATCAACCTGACCGGCCAGTTCCTGTGCGCGCGCGAGGCAGTGAAGCGTTTCCGGGCGCAGCCGAAGCAGGGCCGGCCGGCCCGCAGCGCCGGCGCGATCATCGCGATGAGCTCGGTGCACGAGATCATCCCCTGGGCCGGACACATCAATTATGCGGCGGCCAAGGGCGGCATCCGCATGTTGACGCGCTCGCTCGCACAGGAGGTCGCGGCGGAGGGCATTCGGGTCAATGCGGTCGCGCCGGGCGCCATTAAAACGCCGATCAACCAGGATGCCTGGGACAGCGAGGAGGCACTCACCAAGCTGCTGAGGCTCATTCCCTATGGCCGGATCGGAGAGCCGGAGGATGTCGCCCGCGCGGTGGTGTGGCTGGCGTCCGACGACGCGGATTACGTCACCGGAACGACGCTTTTCGTCGATGGCGGTATGTCGCTCTACCCCGAATTCCGCGACAATGGTTGAGCCGCTGCGTACGATCGGCGATCACGGCATCGTCGGGGATCTGGAAACGGTGGCGCTGGTCGCGCTGGACGGCGCGATCGATTATCTTTGCTGGCCGAGCCTCGACAGTCCGACGATCTTTGCGGACCTGCTTCATCCGCAAAAAGGCGGCGCGTTCGAGATCACGCCGCACCTGGACCACCCACGCCACCTCCAGCTGTATGTCCCCGACACCAATGTGCTGGTGACGCGATGGATGGGCGATGACGGTAGCGCCGAAGTCATGGATCTGATGCCGCAACCCGACGCGCGCCGTGCGTCGGGGCATGAGGCACGCAGCCTGATCCGCCGCCTTACGGTGACTAGCGGTACAGTAAGCTTCACCATGCGCTGCACGCCCCGCTTCGACTACGCACGCGAGGTGCCAGCCGCCGCAGCGATCGAGGGCGGGGTGCGGTTCTCCGGCCAGCAGATGTCGCTGTCGCTCTATGCGTCGACCGCGCTGGAGCCGGAGGAGGGCGCGGCGAGTGCGCGGTTCACAATGTCAAAGGGGGAGAGCGCCTGGTTCGTTTTGAGCGACGATACCTTGCCCTGTCCCGACGACGCGGCGATCCAGGCACAGATTGACGCCACCACGCACGTGTGGCGCGCCTGGCTGCGGCAATCCACGTATCAGGGGCGTTGGCGCGAACAGGTGCTCCGTTCGGCCCTCTCGCTGAAGCTGCTGACCTCGGCGCGGCATGGGTCGATCGCGGCGGCGGGCACCTTTTCATTGCCGGAGGCGAAGGGGTCGGAGCGCAACTGGGACTATCGCGCGACGTGGATCCGCGATGCCTCCTTCACGGTATACGCTTTTCTGCGGCTCGGCTTCACCGAAGAGGCAGAGCATTACAATCGGTGGGTCGGCGCGCGCGTGATGGCGTCTGATCGCGATGACCCGCTGCGCATCATGTATGCGCTCGACGGATCGGAGATGGCGGAGGAAAGCGAACTCACGCATCTGGCCGGCTACGCCGACAGCCGGCCCGTACGGATCGGCAATGCCGCGCACAGCCAGACGCAACTCGATATCTTCGGCGAATTGCTCGACAGCGTCTATCTGTCGAACAAATATGGCGCAGCGATCCCGCATGAAGGATGGCTGCATGTCTGCGGCATCGTCGATTACGTGATCGCCCATTGGCAGGAGCCCGACGCCGGCATCTGGGAAATGCGATCGGAACCGCGCCACTTCCTTCACTCGCGCGTGATGTGCTGGGTCGCGCTCGACCGCGCCATTCGCCTCGCCAAGAAGCGGTCGCTGCCAGCGCCGCTTGTCGCCTGGTCGGAAGCGCGCGACGCCATCGTGGCGGACGTGTGGGCGAATTTTCGCCACCCCGAGCATGGCTATTTCGTGCAGGAGCGCGGCGGGCGTGATCTGGACGCGGCGTTGCTGATGATGCCGCTCGTCCGCTTCGTGTCATCGACCGATCCCGTGTGGCTTCAGACGCTCGATGCGATCGGCGAGCAATTGTGCGATGACGGGCTGGTCTACCGCTACCGTGTCGACGACGCGCTAGAAGGGGATGAAGGCGCCTTTACCACGTGCACCTTCTGGTTTGCGGAATGCCTGGCGCGTGCCGGCCGCTTGGATGAGGCGCGGATGCAGCTTGCCAAGGGAGCGGCTTACGCCAACCATCTCGGCCTGTTCGCCGAGGAAGTGGACGTACGCGGCTTGTCGTTGGGCAACTTTCCCCAGGCGCTCACCCATCTGGCTTTCATCAGCGCCGCACACTTCCTCGATCGGCGTTTGGATCCAGCGTACCGGCCAAGCTGGCAGCCGTAGGGAAGGCGGCTCAAGTCGACGGGATCAGGCGGGCCGCCATTCGCGATGCGCCGATGCGGCCTCGTGAGCCGGCACTCTCCTATTGTCACGGCTGTCAGTAAGGATTACGCCTGTATCGACAGACCTTCCACGTCGTGGACGGAACGACACTGAGAGGAACCGATGGCAACGATCATCTACGTCGAACATGACGGCACGCGTCATGAACAGCAGGTTACCGACGGCTGGAGCGTGATGGAAGGCGCGGTGAAGAACGGCGTGCCCGGGATCGATGCCGATTGCGGCGGCGCCGCCGCCTGCGCGACGTGCCACGTTTATGTCGATCCGGACTGGCTGGCGGCGACGGGTGAGCGCACCGAGCAGGAAGCCGAGATGCTGAATTTCGCTGAGAACGTGGAAAGCAACAGCCGCCTGTCGTGCCAGATCGAGGTTACCCCCGCGCTCGACGGGCTGGTCGTCACCATGCCCGAAAGCCAGCACTGAGCCCCATCATCCCGGAAGGACCCGTCGCATGAGCACCGCCGCCACTGCCGCCTTCGCCGCCACCAACCCCGCCCGCGACGCCGCTTATGCGACCCCGCTCGACAAGCTGGATCCGTCACGCCCCGAGCTGTTCGCCGCCGACGAGATGTGGTGGAATTTCGAGCGGCTGCGCGCCGAGGCGCCGGTGCATTACACCGCCGAAAGCGCTTATGGTCCGTTCTGGTCGGTGACCAAATATAACGACATCATGGCGGTCGACATCGATCACCAGACCTTCTCGTCCGAACCGGGCATCATGATGGTCCCGCCGCTTGCGCCCGGCGAAACGCCGCAACTCGAGGGGCTGGCGATGTTCATCGCGATGGACCCGCCCAAGCACGATGTGCAGCGCAAGGCGGTCAGCCCCGCGGTGTCGCCCACCAACCTCCAGATCCTGGGTCCGCTGATCCGCGAGCGCGCCGCCGCGATCCTCGACGGGCTGCCGATCGGCGAGGAGTTCGACTGGGTCGACAAGGTATCGATGGAGCTCACCGCAATGACGCTCGCGACGCTGTTCGGCATGCCGCAGGAGGACCGCCGCAAGCTGACCTATTGGTCCGACGTGGTCACCGCCGAGCCGGGACATGGCGTGGTCGAGACGCGCGAGCAGAAGATGGGCATCTTCCGCGACTATCACGCCTATTTCACGCAGCTGTGGAACGAGCGCGTCAATGCCGAGCCGACGGGCGACCTCATCTCCATGCTCGCGCATGATCCCGCGACGCGCGACATGTCGCCGATGGAATATTTCGGCAACGTCATGCTGCTGACGGTGGGCGGCAACGATACCACCCGCAACACGATGACCGGCTCTGTCTACGCCTTGTCGAAGAACCCCGATCAATATGCCAAGCTGATGGCCGATCCGTCGCTCTTGCCGTCGATGGTGTCGGAAACGATCCGCTGGCAGACGCCGCTGTCACACATGAAGCGCCGGGCGACCCGCGATGTCGAGTTCCGCGGGCAGCAGATCAAGAAAGATGACACGGTCGTCATGTGGTACGTCTCGGGCAATCGCGACGATGAAGTGATCGAGCGCCCGAACGATTACATCATCGATCGTCCCCGCCCGCGCCAGCACATCTCCTTCGGCTTCGGCGTCCACCGCTGCGTCGGCAATCGCCTCGCCGAGCTGCAGCTGCAGATCGTATGGGAAGAGATCATGAAGCGCTTTCCCGAGATCAACGTGGTCGCGGAGCCCAAGCGGGTGCGCTCGAACTTCGTGAAGGGCTATGAATCGATGCGCGTCGTCATTCCACGTCGCTATTGATCGTTGCCCTGGTCGCTTGAGGCACGTTCGGCCTCGTCACTCGACGGGGCGCTTGTCATCGAGGAGGTCGCCGCCCTTGGTTTCGGCGCGTTCTTCGTCGACCAGCTTGGCGATATGCGCGTCGGGCGCGGCATCGTGCTCGATCCTCTGCCGCGACACTGCCGATTTCGGCGGTTTGGGGGTGGGGGCGTCCGACGCGCTTTGGGTCGGAACGGCGGCACCCTGATCGAAACGCAGACGGTAAATCGGTTCGGGCAGGGCAAAGCCGTTTGCTTCCAGCGCGCGCTTGGCGGCATCTAGCGCCACGCTGCGTCCTTTCAGATAGTCGGTGCGCGACTGGTTCACCCAGCCGAAGAAGCGCAGCACGATGTTCGAATCGCCGACGTCGCGGATGATCGCACTGGCGGCGGGCGCGTTCAGCACGAAGTCGAGATCACGGATCGCCTGCAGCCCCACTGCCATGCCGTCCACCGGATCGTCATCCGCGTCGATACCGAGGTCGAACTCGAACCGCCGCTCGGGATTGCGCGTGTAGTTCAGGATCACTGCCTTGAAGACCGTGGCGTTCGGGATTCGCAGGTGATTGCCGTCGAGGGTCATCAGGATCGTCGCCCGGCTGGTCAGCCGCACGACGCGCCCTTCCTGCCCCTCGATCACGACATGATCGTTGGCGCGAAACGGCTGGCGCAGACTAAGCATCAGGCTGGAGACGTAATTGTCGACCGTGTCGCGGACGGCGAAACCGATCGCGATGCCGATCACCCCGGCGCCGCCCAGCACGGCGCCGAGCAGGGCGGTAGCGCCCAGCACCTCCAGCCCGGCGACGATCCCCAGCACGACGAAGATGAAGCGCACGAGCGTGGCGAGCAACTCGGCCAGGAACATGTTGGGCGTGATCCGCCGCCACAGGCCGCCGAACGAGGCGAGCAGATAGCCGAGCGCACCGACTAGGAGCCCGATCGCGAGCGCCACGCCGACCAGCGGCAATCCGCGCACGATCCCGCGCACGTCGTCGCCGAACTTGCCGAGCGCCGGGGTCAGGTTGCTGTCGACCTTCAGGTCGCGCTCCAGCTCGTTCTGGACCGTGACGACACCCGCAACGCGACCGGCGATCGCCTCGGCTCGGTCGACGTCGACCGCGCCCGGCACCGTCCCGGTCAGCGTCACCACGCCGGCGGAGACGCGAACGCCGACATCGCGTAGACCAGACACTTCCAGGAAGATGCTGCGGATACGGGTGCGGATGTCGGCATCCGATTGGCTGTCGCTGCGCGCCGCGATCGAAGTCTGCGGCGCCGGCGTGGGATCGGCGGTAGGCGCGGCTTCCTGCGCGCTGGCGTGCGGCACACCGTTCGGCACCAGAACGAACGCCGCCAGGGCGAAAAGCACGACGTTCTTGAACGAGCGATGGGAGCGACGCTGCATATTTAGCTGAACCCCTGACGGGCGCGGATCGTGCGACGGCTCGCGAATTTTTTATCGCGCAGCGTAGCTCTTGAGCAACCGATCAGTCGGCGCCGCCTCGGTTCAGCCACTCCACGGCGGCGGCGCGCAGCGTTGCGATCGGCTCGCCGGCGCGTAGCGTGATCGCTTGTTCGCCCGCGCCCGGCGGCTCCAACGTCGCAAGCTGGCTGGAGAGCAGCCGCGCCGGCATGAAATGGTTACGGCGGTCGCGCAGCCGCCCGGTCAACAGAGCGGGTTCACCATCGAGCAGAATGAAGCGGATCTCCCCCGCCATACGCTCGGCAAGTCGCTGGCGGTAACGCCGGCGCAGCGCGGAACAGGCGGCGACCGCAGCGCCGTCGCGATCGACCGTTTGCGCAAGCGCGTCGCCGAGACGGTCGAGCCAGGGCCAGCGATCGTCATCGTCGAGTGGGTGTCCGGCTTGCATCTTTTCGATGGCAGCGGGTGAATGAAAGGCGTCCCCTTCGAGAAAGGGGCAGTGCAGCGCCGTGGCAAGCGTGGTGCCAAGCGTCGACTTGCCGCTCCCGCTGACACCCATGATGACGATCGCGCCCAGCATCTGGCGCTCCTCGCACGAACAGGCCGCCACGCAAAGAGGGGGATCGGCGAAGGTCATCTCACGCCGCCCGCCATGCCGTTCGCCGCCCGGCAACCGACGCCGTTCCGCCGATCATCGCGCGCCTGCATTGTCGGTCGGGAGTGCAAACCGGTGGTTCGGTCTTGACAGCGCAAGATCACCTATCGCACATTATGGACCAACGTTCCGCAATATGGAACAACGTGGGGAGAGGATCATGGACATCGCAGGGTTGGTGTGCGCTTCCTCGACCGCAATTCGGCTGACCACGGGTGCACGGGCGCAGATCACCGCGATTGATCTTGGTCCTCACGACCTGTTCCAGCGCCGCTATCCCGTCCACCTGCGGCCGCGGTTCTGAGATGGTGACGATGCAGCCGATCACACGCCGCAATGCGCTGGCCGGTGCGCTCGCCGGTAGTGCGGCGCTGGCACTGCCGGCCCGCGCGGCACAAGACGAGGGCGCTGGCGCCGTGCCGGTCGCCGTCACGCCGGCGCTCACCGATTATATCGCCAACGCCCCGCCTGCACCGCCCGCAATCCGTGAACGGGCGCGGCTGCATATCCTTGATACGTTGGTATCGATCGTCGCCTGCCGCAATCTGGAGGCGGCGACGCTCGCGCGTGCCTATGCCGCGGCGCAGGGCGGCGGCACGGTGCCGATCCTGGGTGCGTCCGCGCGTGCCGGCATGATCGATGCGGTCTTCGCCAGCGCGATGACGGCGCATGGCGCAGAGATCAACGATTTCATCCCCTCCGCCTATGTGCAGCCAGGCCCGTCGATCGTCAGTGCGGCGCTGTTGCTCGCGCAGGCACGCGGGCGCAGCGGCCGTGAGGTGGTGGATGCGGTGACGATCGGATACGAACTCGCCGGCCGCATCCCCAAGGCGATCGGCACCGGCAATCTGATGCGCGCGGGGCTCGCCAATCATGGCGTGGGGCCGGTGTTCGGCACGGGCGCCGCGGCGGCGCGCATCCTGGCGCTCGATTCGGGCAAGGTCGCCAATGTGCTGAGCTATTGCGCGCAGCAGGCGTCGGGATCGTGGCAGTGGATTCTCGATGTGCGCCACGTCGAGAAGGCGTTCGTGTTCGCCGGCATGGGCGCGCGCAACGGCTTGCAGGCGGCGCTGATGGTGGAGGCCGGCTTCACCGGGGTGCCCGATGCGTTCGACGTGGAGGGCGGCTGGCTACGCTCGGCGGCGTTCACGGGGGAGGGGGCGGACCGCGCCTCCCTTATCGAGCAGCTCGGCACGCGCTTCGAGCTCACCGAATCCGCGTTCAAGCGCTATCCCTCGGGTGGGCCGACGCAGCCCGCGGTTGAGGCGCTGCTCGCGCTCAGGCAGCAGGTGAAGCCGGGCGAGGTGGAGCAGATCCGTATCGCCATGCCGGGGCGCTGGCAGACGTTTCGCGATGCGCGCATGCCCGCGCTCAACCTGCCGTATCTAGCGTCGATCATCATGCTTGACGGCACGCTCGATTTCGTCGCGGCGCAATCGCTCGAACGCATGAACGGCGATCCCGCGGTGGCGGCGTTCCGGCACAAGGTGGAGGTGGTGCACAGTCCCGCGCAGGAAGCCGCGAAGGGTCAACCGCGTACCGAGTCTGCGCGCGTCACCATTAGCCGCCGCGGCAAGCCCGCACTGGGGAAATACGTCCCGTTCGTGCGCGGTTTCCCCTCGCATCCGATGTCGCGCGCCGATGTGGAGGCAAAGGCGCATGAACTGGTCGATCCGGTGTTCGGCCGCGGCGTCGCGGACGCGCTGATCGCCCGCACCGCGGCACTCGACGACGCGGCGAATGTCGACGCGCTTGTCGCGCTTGTGTGTCGCTGAGGGGCGCGCGTGCGACCGGTTCATAGCGCGCTGGAGATCGTGGCGCTGATCGGGCAGCGGCAGCCGATCGGCGTCAGCGCCATCGCGCGCGCGACGGGGCTGCCGAAGACGACGGCGCATCGCGTGCTTCAGACGCTGCACGCGGCGGGCTGGATCGAGCCTGACGCCAACGAAGGGGCGAGCTGGTCGCTCAGCATCCGCGCGGCACTGGCGGTGGGATCGGCGCAGCACGCGACGCGGCAGCTCCACGGTGCGGCCTTCCCGATCATGGAGGAATTGCGCAACACCACCGGTGAATCGGTGTATCTCGCGGTGCGCGACGCCGACACGCTGGCGCTGATCGAGCGGCTCGACGGGCGCAACCCGCTCGCGCACGCCTGGCCCTTGTGGCAGCGCGGGCCACTGCACGCGACGTCGCTCGGCAAGTCGATGCTGGCGCATCTCGATCCGGCCGAGCTGGACACCTGCCTGAACGCCACGCTGCCGCGCATGACGCGCCAGACCAAAACCGATCGCGGTGCGATCGAGGCGGAACTCGCGGTCACGCGGGCGCGCGGCTTTGCCACCAGCTTTCGCGAGAATTGGCCGAACGAGAATGGCGTGGGTGCGGCGATCCGCAATTCGCAAGGCGAGCCAACCGCCGCCATCTCGATTTCCGCGCCCGCCGATCGGGTGGACGAGGCGCAATGCATCGCATGGGGGCCGCTGCTGGTGGCGGCGGCGCGGCGCATCAGCCTGGGGCTGACCCGCGGATGACAAAGGGGAACACGCCCATGAGCAAAGGCTGGTTCGCGTTCGTGAACAACGACGATCGGCAAGCCGCGGATTTGCCCGAACTGCTCCGGCGCGCGCCGCGGGCTGATGCGGGTCGCGATCGGAGTGCGTCATGATGCGCGCACCGACCCGCCGTGCCGTGTTGACCGGCATGACCTGCACCGCACTGACGCTGCCCGCCCGTGCTGTCACGCCGCGGATCGGCGCAACCTGGCCGCGCGGCACGCCGGAACGCGCCGGGTTCGATGCTGCGCAGCTTGCGGCGGCGGCCGATCGGATTGGTGAGATCGGCGAGCGGCAGGGACTAGTCGTCATCCATGACGGCCGGCTGATCTTCGAGCGCTACTGGGACGGCGCGCACTTCGCGGCCGATCCGCATTGGCGCAACGTCTCCTTCTCCTCGGGCAAGTCATGGGGCGCGACCATGGTAGGGCGCGCAGTGACGCAGGGGCATTTGCGCGTCGACGATCTCGCCAGCGCCTATGTTCCGGCTGACCGCACCGGATTGCTGCCGGGCACGACGATCCGCCACCTGCTGACCATGACATCAGGCGGATCTTTGGTCACCAAGCCCAGCTCCAAGCCGCCACGGCGGCTGGGCGACGCAACGCCACCCGGTTCACCGGACGAATATCGTCGATCAGCGGGGCATAGCGAAGAACGCGGCGCACCAGCAGGGTACGGCGTGTCGCTGACCCCAGGTGAACGCTTTTTCTACGATGGCGCGGCAGCGGATCACCTGGCGGAAATCGTCACGGCGGCGACCGGTCGCACCAGCCACGATTACATCATGCAAGAGGTGGTCGCGAAACTCGGCTGTACCGATTTCGCTTATCAGCCTGAGGGTGTCGATCGAAACGGCGATGTGCGGATTGGTGGATCAATCCTCCTGTCGTGCGGCGATCTGGCGCGGCTTGGGCAATTGTATCTCGACAAGGGTCGCTGGAACGGCCGGACGCTGGTCGATCCGGCCTTTATCGCTGCCGCCACGACCCCATCACCGCGCAACCCCGATTACGGCTTCCTCTGGTGGCTCAACACCAGCGGCAAGATCACCCGCGCGCCCCGCTCGATGTACTTTGCGGCGGGTGCCTTCGGGCAATTCTGCTTTGTTGTGCCCGAACGGCGGCTGGTGGTGGCGACCATGGGCTTCGGCAAGGGCCAACTGAGCGGCGACACGATCTGGGAACCGCTCGCACCTGTGCTGCTGACCTGAAGGATGTGGCGCTGAGCCGCGGGCGCAAGGCACGTAAAAATAAGTAGTGGGGAGATGAAGGCATGATCGGATTAGCTTCGCGTCGCGGGTTCGTGCTCGGCGGCGGCATGGTGGCGGCAACAACGCTGCTGCCGGGCCGTGTGTCGGCGTCGCGGATGTTTCCGGTAGTGGAAACAGCCGACGGCAAGCTGCGCGGCTATAGCGGCGGCGATGTCGCCGTTTTCAAGGGCATCCGCTATGGCGCGCCGACCTCGGGCCGCAACCGCTTCATGCCGCCGCAGCCCGTTGCGAAATGGGCGGGCGTGCGCGATGCGATCGCCTATTCCGACGTCAGCCCGCAGGTGCCGGCCGATCGCCGCAGCCCCTATGCCGATCTCATCATGTTTGAAACGCAGCCGGCCGGAATTGGCGAGGACTGCCTGTCGCTGAACCTGTGGACGCCGCAACTGTCGGCCAGTGCCAAGCTGCCGGTGATCGTGGTGCTGCACGGCGGCGGTTTTTACGGCGGGTCGGGCAATTCCAGCGGCATGGATGGCGAGCAGATGGCACGCTTCGGCAAGTCCGTAGTGATCGCGGTCAACCATCGGCTGGGTGCCTTGGGCTACCTGCATCTTGCTGAAGCGGGCGGCGAGGATTTTGCCAGCTCGGGCGCGGCGGGCATGATGGATCTTGTCGCGGCGCTGCGCTGGATCAAGGCCAATGTGGCTGAGTTCGGCGGCGATCCCTCGCGCGTGCTGGTCTATGACCAGTCGGGCGGTGGTGCGAAGACAAGCGTGCTGCTGGCCATGCCCGGCGCCAAGGGGCTGTTCCACCGCGCCGGCGTGATGAGCGGGTCGGCGCTCAAGGTGCTGACGCCCGACGTAGCAGCGGCGCGCAGTGCGGCGCTGATGAAGGCGCTTGGCCTCGGGCCGCGCGATGTGCGCAAGCTGCAGGACGTGCCGTTAATCACCCTGCTGGAAGCGCAGGCGCAGCTTGAGTCGAGCGCGCGGGCGCGCGGCGAGGCACCGGGCTCCTTCGCGCCGGTGCTCGACGGCACGGCCATTCCGCGGCACCCGTTCTTCCCTGACGCGCCTGCAGTATCCGCTGATGTGCCGATGATCGTGTCCACGGCGCTCGACGAGCGCGCCTATCGCATCACCGACTTTGCGATGACCGAGACGGGCCTGGTCGACTTCGCGCGCCAACGCGCCGGCGATCGCGCGGCGGAGGTGGTCAAATTGTATCGCGCGGAAGACGCGAAGGCACCGCCGTTCCTGCTGGCGGCGCGGATCGACAGCGATCTGTGGTTCCGCAAGAGCGCCTTCGCCATGGCGGAGCTGAAGGCCAGGCAGGCAGGCGCGCCGGTCTGGACGTATCTGTGGACCTGGCCCAGCCCGGCCTATGGCGGCCGCTTCGGCGCGGTGCACGGGATTGATGTCGGCCCAAGCCTCTACAATGTGCGCGGCGGGCTGAACGGGCCGAGCGCAGGAAGCGTGCGCATGGCGTCGCGCATCGCCTCGTCCTGGGCGGCGTTCGCCGCGACCGGCAATCCTGCCAACGACAAGATCCCGAGCTGGGCCCCATACACGCCGCCACAGCGCGCGACCATGATCTTCGGCGAGGAAACCCGGGTCGAAAACGATCCGCGCGCCGAGTTCCGAGCGCTTTGGCAGGAGATCAAGCCAGCAGCAACGCGCGGCTGAGTTCCACGATACGGAATGACATAATAAATAGCAAAACTTGTGTTGCGTCTTGCGGTGGACGGTCTCAGACCGCGCGCAAGTCGCAACAGCGGCAAATATGAAGGGGTGGGGATTATGCGGGCTTGGTTATTGAGCACGGTGGCGATCTGCGGTTGGCAGGGCTGCGCTTGGGCGCAGGATCTCACGCCGCTCCCGGCGGCGGAGTCTGCCGCGCCTGAAACGCAGCGCGATCAGGATATCATCGTCACCGGTTCGCGCATCGCGCGACGCGATTTCACCGCGGAAAGCCCGATCACCACGGTGAACAAGGACTTTCTGGAAAACACCGGGCCGGCAACGGTCGATCAGTCGCTGAACCAGCTGCCGCAATTTCAGGCGACGCAGAATGCGCAGACATCGAGTGTCGGCGGGTCAGGTGCGGGGTCGTCGGGCGGACGCGCCAACGCCAATCTGCGCGGGCTGGGCGCGCCGCGCACCTTGGTGCTGTTCGACGGGCGTCGCTTGCAACCATCCGACGTGCAGGGCGCGATCGACCTCAACACGATTTCGCCCGCGCTGATCTCCTCGGTGGAGGTCATCACCGGCGGCGCCTCCGCCGTATACGGGTCGGACGCAATCGCAGGCGTCGTCAACTTCCGCTTCAACAACGGCTTTCGCGGGTTCGAGCTGACCGGGGACGCGGGCGTCACCGACAAGGGCGACGGCGCGAACTATAGCGGTTCGCTGACCTGGGGCGGCGCGCTGCTGAACGATCGCGCGCGCCTGTTCGTCTCCGGCTCGTACCTACAACGCGGCACCGCGTCGCGCCAGGCGCGCCGCTTCTTCGACAATCGGCTTGGCACGTCCTCGCCGACGAGCGGCGCGATCGTTCAGTCAGGCACCAACCCGTTTGGGGCCGGTAGCGCCGCTTCGATCGCGGCGTACCGCAACCTGTTCACCAACGTGTATGGCACGCCGTTGCCGCCGAGCGCGAGCAGCATCATCCTCAACACCGACGGCACGCTGATCGGTCGTAACAATGCGTCCAACCTGCGCCCCAATCCGCTCGACGGCTATGTCGTGGACGAAACGGGCATCGTATCGCAGGTCGCGCTGCTCGACGGCACGGTGCAGCTGCCGCTGGAGCGCTACACCGCGTTCGCGCGCGGCGAGTTCGAGGTGTCGCCCGCGCTGACGCTGTACGCGCAGGGCAATTACGCGACCTACACCACCGATCAGACGAGTGAATCGGGCGTGCTGCAATCGGTGGTCGGCACCATCGCGATCCGCGCCGACAATCCGTTCGTGACGCCCGATCTGCGGACTCTGCTGAATTCACGCCCGCGCCCGAACGATCCGTTCGGCTATTACTTCACCAGCACGCGCATCGGGCAGGTGCGGGTGAAGCAGGATTACGACGTCTATCAGCTGCTCGGCGGCGCCAAGGGCGATCTTGGCGGGTCGCTGCGCTACGACATCTATGTGTCGCACGGCGAGACGCGCAACGACGAAAGCGCGTTCAATCAGGTGAGCCGCAGCCGCTTCAACGCGGTGGTGAACGGCGTCGGCCCCGATGGCCGCGCGGACGGCGGCCGCAGCCAGTGCGAGGGCGGCTATGATCCGTTCGGCTTCACGCCGACATCGCCGTCGTGCGCAGCCTATCTCACCTTCAGCACCGCCAACCGCTATCGCTTCAGCCAGACGGTGGTGCAGGGCAATCTGAGCGGCGAGCTGTTCGAGCTGCCCGGCGGGCCGATCGGGTTTAATCTCGGCGCCGAGTATCGCCGCAACGACTATCGCGCGGATATCGACCCGCGGAACAGCCCGACGCCGACCGCGGTGCCGGGCGTCACCACGTCGCCCGAGGCGCTCGGCTCGTCGGGCGCGCTGTCGTCGGGCGGCGACATTGCGGTGCGCGAATTCTACGGCGAACTGCTGCTGCCGCTCCTGCGCGACCGGCCGTTCTTCCGCTCGCTCGAGCTCGATCTTGCCTATCGCTATTCGGATTACGACCGGATCGGCGGCGTTCACACCTACAAGGCGAGCGGCAACTGGACGCCGTTCGACGGCGTGGCGATCCGCGGCGGCTATTCGCGCGCGATCCGCGCGCCCAGCCTCGGCGATCTGTATTCGCCGCGATCGGGCGCGACCGGCATCATCGGCCTGGCGCCGGACGGCGCGGGCGATCCGTGCGACGTGCGCGGCGCCGCCCGTACCGGAAAGGCAAACGGAGTCGATCCGGCAAAGGTCGTCGCGCTGTGCGTCGCCAATGGCGTGCCGCAGAACCTGGTCGGCACCTATCGCTATTCGGGCCGCGCCAATGCCGCCTTTCGCGTCGGCAATCCCGACTTGAACGAGGAAACGGCCGACAGCTACACCGTCGGTGCGGTGTTCCAGCCCGACTTAGCCCGCGCGCTGCTGAAGCGTTTTTCCTTCTCGGTCGATTACTACAACATCGCCGTCGAAGATGCGATCGGCTACGTCACCAGCCCGCTCGCCTTGAACCAGTGCTTCAATCTGGGCGGGCTGAACCCGACCTATGATCCGGACAACTACTACTGCCAGCTGATCAAGCGCGATAGCGCGGGCGTGCTCGCCTATATCGATGAGCCGCTGTTCAACCTCGGGCGTTACCAGACCGCCGGCCTCGATTTTCAGGTCGATGCGGCGATCGGTCTTGGCGAGGTCGGCACCTTCTCGGTCAACAGCGCCGTCACCTACGTGATGGATTATAAGATCCAGAGCCTGTCGACCGAGCCGACGTTCGATTACGCCGGCACCATCGGCAACACGCAGGTCGACGGTTTCTCCAGCACCCACCCGCGCTGGAAGCATGTCACCACTGCGACAGTGTCGGGCAGCGCCGGCTCGCTGGCGTTGCGCTGGCGCTACATCGGCGAACAGTCCAACTCGGGCAACGTCGGTACGGCTGGGACAGCGCCGGGCGTGCCGTCCGTCAGCTATTTCGACCTGATCGGGCGCTTGGTCGCCAACAAGGATTTCGAGCTGCGCGCCGGCATTACCAACATCGCCGACAAGCAGCCGCCCGAATTCGGCGGTCCGGCCACCACGGCCACCTCGACCTACGACATTATCGGGCGCAGCCTGTTCGTCGGTGCGACGGCGCGGTTCTGAGCGGAGCGGAAATATGGAGAAGAGCATGAAGATCGCGACGTTGCTGGGCGGTGCAGCCGCCGGCCTGTTGATCGCTTCCTCGGCCGCGGCGCAGGATCCGGTGGTGCGCACCAGTGCGGGGCCGGTGCGCGGCACCGACGAAGATGGCGTCCACGTCTTCAAGGGCGTGCGCTACGGCGCCGACACCGCACCGGTGCGGTTTCAGCCGGCGCGTGCGCCCGAGCCATGGCGCGAGACGGTCGACGCGAAAGCCTATGGCAACACCTGCCCACAGATCACCTTGGGAGAGGTGTCGCTGTTCGCCTCATGGGTGAACGATACGCCGCAAAGCGAGGATTGCCTGTTCCTGAACGTCTGGACGCGCGGTCTGGCCGACGGGAAGAAGCGGCCGGTCATGGTGTGGTTTCACGGTGGCGGCTATGTCACCGGATCGGGATCGAGCCACGGCTATGACGGCGTGCGGCTGGCGAAGCGCGGCGATGTGGTGCTCGTCACCGTCAACCACCGGCTGAACGCCTTTCGCTATCTCAATGTCGCCGGGCTGACCGACGATCCGCGCTATGCCAAGTCGGGCAATGTCGGCAGCCTCGACATGGTGCAGTCGCTGCAATGGGTGCGCGACAATATCGCCAAGTTCGGCGGCGATCCGGACAACGTCACCATCTTTGGCGAATCCGGCGGCGGCGCCAAGGTGTCCACCATGATGGCCTTTCCGCCCGCCAAGGGGCTGTTCCACAAGGTGATCGCACAGAGCGGGTCGATGTCGCTGAAGGGCTTCAGCCCGGCGATCGGCACCGCCATTGCGGCGGACATCATGCGCGTGGCCGGCTTGCAGCGCGGCGAGGTCGACAAGCTCGCCGCCATGCCGTTCGAGCAGCTTGTGGCGGTAGAGGCCAAGTCGAAGAGCCGTGGCGCGTTCTTCCGCCCGGTGACCGACGGCACAGTGATGCCGCGCGACCCGTTCGATCCCGACGCGCCGGCGATCTCGCGCGACGTACCGCTGCTGGTCGGCACCAACCAGACCGAAACGCGGCTCAACATCGGTGTGGGCGATCCTGCGACGTTCACCATGACCTGGGAGGAACTGCCCGAGCGGCTCGGAAAGACGCTGCCCGGCACCGATGTCGCCGCGTTGATCGCCGAGCAGCGCAGGCTCCACCCCGGCGACAACGCCGGCGACATCTTCTTTCGCGTCAACACGTGGCGCAATTACCGAAAGACCGCGATCACCCAGGCCGAGCGCAAGGCGGCACAGGGTGGCGCGCCGGTGTATATGTACCAGCTGCAATGGAAGACGCCGGTCGACGGCGGCAAGTGGCAGACGCCGCACGCGCTCGACATCGCGTTCGTGTTCGACAATGTCGACAAGTCACGATCGATGGTCGGCACCGGCGGCGACCAGCAGCACATGGCGGACCTGATGAGCGATGCGTGGATCGCCTTTGCGCGTACCGGCAGCCCGCAGACAAAGGCGCTGCCGACTTGGCCGACCTATGATGCGACGCGCCGCGCGACGATGATCTTCGACAGCAAGCCGCGAGTGGAGAACGATCCGGAGGCGAAGGATCGCGCGCTGTTCGCGGGCCTGCCGGCCGGGCGGGAGGGCTAAAGCCTGTGGCGCGCGGCTTTGTGCCGATGCGGTGCTGAAGCAGGTGTGGCCGGTCCGGCATTAGACATCCCGTGTAGCAGGGGGCATCACGTCAGATCGGTCACGGCGGACGACAAAGATGGACTCGACGGTTTCAAAGGGCCTGAACGTGTTGGAGCTGCTGGTGCGCGCAGCCGCGCCCATGCGGCTGTCGGCGGTCGCGCAGGAGCTTGGCCTTCAGAAAAGCAATGCCCATCGCACGTTGGCGACGCTGATCGCCGGCGGGTTCGTCGTTCAGGACGAGGAGACGGGCCGGTACCGGCCAAGCCTCAAACTGTTCGAGCTCGGCTCCAAGGTCGTCGCCGATCATCCCGCACGTCGCGCCGCCGCGCCTTATATGCAGGATCTGCACAAGACCTTGGGCGAGACCGTGAACCTGTACGTGCTCGACAAGAATGCGGTTCTGGTGATGGAGAAGCTCCTGTCGCCGCGCCCGTTGCGGTTCTCCAGCCGACCAGGCTCGCGCCTCCCCATTGCAACGACCGCCGCCGGCCATGCCATGCTGGCGCATGAGCCCGATCCTGCAACATTGCTGCGCGAGTCGCTCGAAGGCACGCCCTTGCCGCCGCGCTTCGAGATCGACCAGCAGGCGGTGCTCGCCTCGCTGGCGGAGGTGCGAAATCGCGGCTATGTCGAGGCAGTCGACAGCTGGACGCCCGGCATCTTCAGCTTCGCCGCACCGATTCTGCGCGAGGACGGGCGAGCCGGCGCTGCCATCGGTGTATCCGGACCGATCGAGCGGCAGACCGAAGCGAACCGCGCAGCGATCATCGAGGCGCTGCTAACGACATCCGCGCGCATCGCCGAAAACGCACCGCTTCTTTGAGGGCGTGCGATTTCGTACATTGGCGGCCGCTGTCGAAGTAGCGAGAGACCAGCCATGGCTAGGCAAATTGCGCGCCGTCCGAAACCGATAGCCCGAAACATTTGACGGGCGGACGCATCATGCGGAATAGCGTGCCCCGGGGGACGTGGGCTGGTCGCATCGCTGGGCGCTGCCTGTCATCTCACACCTGATTTCGACGCTAGCAGGGTGGAACAGAACGAGATGAAGATCGCGGTATTCGGGCTCGGCTATGTCGGTCTTTCCAACGCCGTGCTGCTGGCACAGCATAACGAAGTCGCGGCGGTCGATATCACGCCCGAACGCGTCGCCATGCTCAACGCGAAACAGTCACCGATCGTCGACGCGGAGCTCCAGCACTTTCTCACCGACGCGCAGCTGAACCTCACAGCGACGCTCGACCCGAACGAAGCGCTTGCCGGTGCCGATTACGTCATCGTCGCCACGCCGACCAATTACGATGTCGATACCAACAAGTTCGACACTTCGTCGGTCGAGGCGGTGATAGCGACCGCGATCGCGGTGAACCGCACCGCCACGATCGTCGTCAAATCGACCATCCCCGTTGGTTTCGTCGACGATGTGCGCGCGCGGCTCGGCACAGATCAGGTGATCTTCAGCCCCGAATTTCTGCGCGAAGGCCGTGCGCTGCACGACAATCTGCATCCCTCGCGCATCATCGTCGGCGAGCGATCGGAGCGTGCGCGCATCTTTGCCGATCTGCTGCTCGGCGGCGCGATCAAGAAAGATGTCGAGATCCTGTTCACCGATGCGCGCGAGGCCGAGGCGATCAAGCTGTTCGCCAACACCTATCTCGCGATGCGCGTCGCCTTCTTCAACGAACTCGACAGCTACGCCATTGCTGGCGGCATGGACACGCGCCAGATCATCGATGGCGTCGGCCTCGATCCGCGCATCGGCAAGCATTACAACAATCCCAGCTTCGGCTACGGCGGCTATTGCCTGCCCAAGGATACCAAGCAGCTCCTCGCCAATTATTCGGAGGTGCCGCAGAACCTGATTCGCGCGATCGTCGATGCCAATCGCACCCGCAAGGATTTCCTGGCCGACCAGATCCTGGCGCTCCAGCCCAAGACGGTCGGCGTGTTCCGGCTGGTGATGAAGGCAGGCTCCGACAATTTCCGCCAATCGTCGGTGCAGGGCATCATGAAGCGGATCAAGGCCAAGGGTATCGAAGTGGTGATCTTCGAGCCCGCGATGGACGACAAGGAATTCTTCGGCTCGCGTGTGATGCACGACCTCGACGCCTTCAAGCAGGGCGCAGACGTGATCATCGCGAACCGCCTGACCGACGAGCTCGAGGATGTGCGTGAAAAGGTGTTCACGCGCGATCTGTTCGGGTCGGACTGAGCGGTCAGTCTCGAGCGCTATGCGCCAATCGCGCAGGTTGGAGTTGGTTCAAACGGCCGGCTGCTAGTCCGCCAGACTCCAGAACCTGTAATTTGCGTAGCTACGCATCCAATTGGCGGTAGCTCTCGTAACTATGCGGCGGCTCTAGCCGGCCGCGCGCGGTGGCCCGGCGAGTTCCCTAGTGCTCGCCGGGCCGGCAGACAGCCTGAGGAGGGTGGCACCACGCGCCTGGCGCGCCGATATAGGTGCCACTGCGATGCTCGATCTGTTTGGCACTCCCGTTCTTCCCGGCGCCACCAGCGCCGAGAACTTCCTGTCTCCGCCCGAGGAGCAGGCGCTCATTCGCGCGATCGACAGGCTCGATCTTGCACCATTCCGCTTTCAGGGTTGGGTGGGCAAGCGGCTGACGCACAGCTTCGGGCTGCACTATGATTTCGATCACGCCAGCCTCGCCCCGACGGCGCCGATGCCCGATTGGCTCTTGCCGATCAGGGATCGGGCGGCTGGCTTCGCCGGGCTTGCGCCGGACCTGCTGATCCAGGCGCTCCTCACCCGCTATGATCCAGGGGCGGGGATCGGCTGGCACCGCGACCGGCCGCACTTTGATCACGTCGTCGGACTGTCGCTCGGCGCGCCGGCCGACATGCGGTTCCGCCGCCGCGTGGGCGAGCGGTTCGAGCGTGCGACGATGCCGCTGCCGCCGCGCGGCATCTACCATCTCCAGGGCGTCGCGCGCTACGAGTGGGAGCATAGCATCGCCGAGATGGCGGCGACGCGCTGGTCGATCACCTTTCGCAGTCTGTCGCCGCGTGGCCGCAGCGCCCTGCGCTAGGGCGCCGGCTGATACCATCCGGCCGCGATCACCGCACGGCCGGCCACCTCACAGCAGGATCAGCGCCCCCGCAAGCGACAGCGCCAGCGCAACCAGCGAGGCGGTGACGATCACCAGGATCGGCTTGATGCCGGTTTCCAGGAGCGAGCTCATCGGCGCGCGGATGCCGGTTGCCGCAACGGCGCAGGCGAGGCAGGCGGTGGCGATATCCTGCGCCCCGCGGCTTGCGACGGCAGGGATGACGCCAAGCGAATTGACGCCCGCAAAGGCGAAGAAGCCGACCACAAACCACGGCAGCGTGATGCCGGTCTTCTTGCCGTCTTCCGGGCGGAAGAAGGCAGCGACCAGCGCCAGCACGGGGGCAAGCAGCGCCACGCGGGTGAGCTTCACAATGGCGGCGATCTGCCCCGCGCCGTCGGAATAGCTGTATCCCGCACCCAATGCCTGCGCGACATCATGGATCGACGCGCCGAGCATGAAGCCCGCCTGCCGGTCGGAAAGGCCGAGCTGGTGGGCCAGCGTCGGGTACAGGAACATCGCCGTCGCGCTCGCCGCCGAGATACCGACGAGGACCAGCGCCAGTTGCGCCTGATTGGCCCGCTTTTCGCCCAATGTCGTCGCCAATGCCATCGCCGCCGACGCGCCGCAGATCGCCACTGCGCCGCCCGCCAGCGTGCCGAACGCACTGCCGAGACCCAGCAAGCGCGCGATAACCACGCCGCTGCCCAGCGTCACCAGCAGAATCGCCATCACCGCCAGCAGCGTCATCGGACCCAGCCCGGCGATCTGCCCCAAGGTGATGCGCGCACCGACCAGCACGATGCCCCAGCGCAGCAGCGTCTTGGAGGCAAAGCCCAGCCCCGGCCCCATGCGCGGATCCGCGCCGAGGAAGTTGAGCGCCAGCCCGATCAGCAGCGCCATCAGCGTCAGCGGCGCATTGTAATGATCGGCAACGAACGCCGCCGCCATCGTCGCCAGCACCGCCACCATCAGGCCGGGCACGAGATCGCGCCAGCTCGACTTGGGCGAGGGCTCGAGATCGTTGTAGAGATCCGCGGCAAGCGGCAGCGACGCATATCCGCTCACGGGCGCCCTCCCTTTTGCAGTGGCGTGGCGCTCATCGCGGCGAAACAACGATCGTGCATGGTTCACGCTGCGCCGATCGAGGCGAACAGCGCCACAAAGGTGCTGTCGCTGCGATAGAAGACCGGCGGCTGGCCGATCGGTGCGGCAACCTCGACGGTTGCACCGCCCGCGAACGCCTCTCCCGACCACAGGTGGCGCCATTCGGCACCGGCGGGCAGATAAGCGCGCCACCGCTCGGCACCCGCTTCGATCACCGGCGCAACGATCATGTCGCGGCCATAAGCGAATTGCGTCTCGACGCCCCAGCAACCCGCGTCATCCTCGTAATCGAGGAACAGTGCACGCTGCACTGGCAAGCCGGTCGCCGCGGCTTCTTCGCACAGATGCGCGACATAGGGTGCGAGCGCGGCGTGAACCTTGGTCATCGCCACGAAATGCGCCAGCACCGCATCATCGCCGTCAAGCTGCAAATTGCTGTCGGGTCGATTACCCTCGTGACTGCGCATAACGGGCGAGAAAGCGGAGAGCTCGCTCCAGCGCATCAGCAGCTCGGGCGTGCGAACATTGTCGTACAGGCTGGTGTACCCGCCCAGGTCGCTGTGATGATAAGCGTTGCCGACGAGGCCCGAGGACAGCGCCGCGCGGATCACCGTGCCGATGCCGTCGTGGCGCGAAAAGTCGACGCACTGGTCGCCCGCCCACAGCAGCGGGCAATGCGCGCCGACGCCGGTGAAGCCCGCGCGCATGAAGAACACCGCATCGCCGGTCTTGCCGCGGCTCGCCACCGCGCTTGCGTTCACCGCCGCCCACAAGGTCGGCCAGGCATTGTGCGCCAGCATGCCGTCGCTGCCGTCATGCAGGCGCACGTCGGTCGGCAGATATTCGCCGAAATCCGCCATCCAGCCAGACAGGCCGATGTCGAGCATCTCGCGGCCGATCACGCGATCGGCAAACCATTCCGCCGCTGCCGGATTGGTAAAATCGACGATGCCGCAGTCGAACTCGCCGAAATCGACGATATACGGCTCGTCGGCGTCGAGCTTCAGCGCGAGGTACCCCGCCTCGGCGGCCTCGACATATTGCGTGCCGTCGATCGCAAGATAGGGGTTCACATAGCCCATGAAGCGGATGCCGCGATCGTTCAGCTCGGCGATCTTCTGCTTCAGTTTCGGATAGCGCGCGTCGTTCGCCTTCCAGTCCCAGAACAGCCGCTTGCCGAAACTGGTGACGCGCAGGCCGATCCAGTCCTCGCACCACAATCCGGTCACCTCGGCGCCCGCCGCGATGATCGCCTCCATCCGGTCGAAGCTGCGCGTGCCGTCCTTCAGCCCCAGGATCGCGCCCGAATAGGCCCAGGCGGGCAGTTGCGGCTGACGCCCGAAGCGCGTGGAAAGCTGGCCGACGAGGCTGGCAAAGCGATCCGCCGCGAACAGCTCGATCCGCGCCGGAATCTCCCACACTTCGATCTCGGGCGCGTCCGCATCGCGAAAGTCGAAGCAGCTATAAGCCGTCGTATCGACGTGCAGCGCATAGCGGCGCGAGGAGAGATAGGTCGGCTGCGGATAATTCGTGTTCCAGTAATCGCCGCCGGAGCGGTGATCCCGATCGCACTGAAACGTCATCAGCGTCGACTTGTCGCGCCCGACGCCCGGCTCGGACGTCCACATGGGAAAGCGCCGCCCTGCCATGTCGACATAGGACAATTGCTCGCCGCCGCCCCAGAAGCGCTCGCCAGCCTCACCGACGATGCTCAGCCACAGCCGGTTGAGCGCCGGGTCGAGTGCCTCGCACGCCAGCGCACCGTTACGCACGGTCAGCGCCAGCAGCGCGCGGCCGCCCGCCGACAGCGTCACGCGATCCCCGGCGATCGTCACCTCGCGCAGTGCCACGCGCTCGGCGAGTTTGTCTTCAAGGAAGTAATTGCCGCGATACATGTCGACGCGCGGGCTTCCCGCGCCGACGAACAGCGCCGGCGCATCGGCACGGTGGCGGATGACCAGCACGTCGCCGGCAAAGATGTCGAACCCGCCCTCGGCAGCGTGGAGCCGTACGCTCATGCCGCGGCCCGCGTCGCATGGTCGCGCAGCGCCGCCGCTGCGACCTGCCGCCCGACGAGGCGCAATTGCTCGACCACGGCGGGATCGCTGCACCCGCCCTGCGCGTCGAGCTTCGTCTGTGCGCTGTTCACCGTCGCCGCGAAGGGCGTCGGCCAGCCCCGCAGCGCATGCGCGATCGAGCGCAGCGCGGCGACTGTCGATCCGGTCGCCTGCCAGCCGTAGGCGGTGGCGATCAGCCCGACCGGCACGTCCGCCAGGTACGGCCGCGAATCGCGCGCGGTTTCTTCCAGCAGGTCGATCGCGTTCTTCACGAGGCCAGAGACGCTGCCGTGATAACCGGGCGAAGCGATGATCACGCCCGAAGCGGCGCGCACCGCCGACACCAACGCGCGCTCATTGTCAGCACGCGTTACGCCCGGCGTATAAAGCGGCAGCGCGGCAAGTGTCTCACCGCCGAACAACTGGACGTCGGCACCGGCCTCGGCAGCTGCGGCGAGCGCGATCTGCAGTGCGCGTTCGGTCGACGATCCGGCGACGGTGGTCCCGCCGATGCCGACGATCAGTGGCTTGTTGTGGGTCATATCACTCTCCCTCCTCGACCCTGGCTGTTCCCCGACGCAGGCCGGGGAACAGCCAGGGGAGGCCGTGGTAACGACGCGCGCCGCTCGCTCAGCGACGTTTCAGCACTGGACCCCGGCCTATGCCGAGGCCCAATGTCATGCGATCAGACTGCGAGCGGCCCGTGTTCGAGCTTCGGCAGGACGTGGCGGGCGAACAGGTCGGCCTCCGCGGCATGCGGATAGCCCGACAGGATGAACGCCTCGATACCCATGTCCTGGTACATCTTGAGCTTGGCGAGCACCTGGTCAGGATCGCCGACGATCGCCGCGCCGCAGCCCGAGCGTGCCCGGCCGACGCCGGTCCACAGATTTTCCTCGGCATAGCCATCGTCGGTCGCATTCTCGCGCAGCGCTGCCTGCGCGGCCACGCCGGTGGAGGTGGTGTCGAGCGACTTGTTGCGGATCGCCTCACCCTGCGCTGCGTCCAGCTTTGACAGCAGCCGGTCGGCAGCAGCACGCGCCTCCGTCTCGGTGTCACGCACCACGACGTGCGCGCGATACCCGAACTTCAGCGTGCGGCCATGCTTGGCGGCGCGTGCGGTCATGTCGTCGATGATCGACTGGACCGCTTCCTTCTTGTCGGGCCACATCAGATAGACGTCCGCGCCTTGCGCTGCGACTTCGCGCGCGTCGGGCGACAGGCCACCGAAATACAGCGGCGGGCACTTGCCCGATACGGTCGTCACCGCCGGCGGATCGAGCTTCAGCTTCCAGAACTCGCCCTGGTGATCCAGCGCCTCGCCGTTCAGCATGGTCTTCAGGATCTGCATCGCCTCCAGCGTGCGCGCGTAGCGCGGCGCGGACGCCAGCGTCTCGCCCGGCAGGTCGGAGGAGATGATGTTCACCGTCAGCCGCCCGCCCAGGATGCGGTCGATCGTCGCAATCTGGCGCGCCAGCTGCGGCGGCCAGCTTTCGCCGATGCGCACCGCCATGAGGAGGCGCATGCGCTTCACCATGGTGGCGATCGCCGCGGCAAAGGCGGTGGTTTCGATGCCCAGCGCATAACCCGACGGCAGCAGGATATTGTCGAACCCGCCGGTCTCCGCCTGCAACACGATGTCGCGGCAATGCTCCCAGCTCGACTTCAGCTTGGGATCAGGAACGCCGAGAAATTCGTAATCGTCATCGCACAGCGCGGAAAACCAGCTGACTTCACATCCTTTGTTCGTCGAACCCGTCACGGCAAACGTTCTCCCATGCTGGCTTGAAGGACGGCGTACCATTGCTCGCGCGTCCATTGCGGTTTGTAGGCGTCGGGGATCGTCGCGATCCGCGACGCGTTCTGCGTGCCGACGATCGGGATCGGGCGCGCGGGATGCGCCATGATCCAGCTATAGGCGGCTGCCGTGCGATCGACGCCGGCTTCGCTCGCCTTCTCGTCGAGCAAAGCGACCACGGCGCGCGAGCGCTCGTCGGTCGGCTCGGCTAGGCGGCCACCGCCCAGCGGCGACCAAGCGAGCACCGCCATGCCGCGCTGCATTGCCTGATCGAACAGGCCGTCGAACAGCGGCGCGGTCGCCAGTGCCGAAAACTCGGGCTGGTGGCTCACGATCGGTACGGGAAGGAACTCGGCCAGCGCCGCGGTCTGCTGCGGCGTATGATTTGACACGCCGATCGCGGTGATCTTGCCGGCGGAACGGGCGTCGTCGAGCGCGCGCGCCACTTCCTGCGGATGTGCCAGCACGTCCGGGCGGTGGATCTGGTACAAATCGATCTTGTCGCAGCGCAGCCGCGTCAGCGAGGCGTCGATCGCCTCGGCGAGATAGCTGGCACTCGAGTCGTACGGCACGCCCATGCGGATGCCGCCCTTGGAGGCGAGCACCATCTTGTCGCGCAGGGCAGGCGCGTCGGCGAACACCTGGCCGAGCAGCGCCTCGGAGGCGCCGAAGTCTTCGTTATTGTCAGGGCCGTAGATGTCGGCGGTGTCGAACAGGGTCACGCCGGCGTCGAACGCCGCCTCGACGAGGGCGCGCGCGGCGGCGACATCGGTGCCGCGAAAGCGCCACATGCCCCAGGCCATGGTGCTGATGGTGAGTCCGGTGTCACCCAGGGCGACGGAGCGAGCGGGGGGAGCTAAATAAGACACCGTTGTCTTATACGTTCGAATCGGCTTATAGGGAAGCGGTCAATTGAAACGTCGCCCGATCCGCGATCGCCATGAAAGTCTCTGCCAAGGAGCGGGATGATCGCAGGGCGCCGCGGATTTGGCGGCGTTTGACTGGCTTGGGGTTTGGAGAGGGTTATGGTAAGTTTTTCTAAGAAGGCGGTTTTGCTCGCCGCAAGTGCGGCATTCGCCGTCGCGGCGCAGGGTGTGTCGGCGCAGGCGATGTCGCCCGAGGGTCAGGCAGCCGAGCCGATGACGGCGCAGGAAACGTCGCCGGCACCGGGTGTAGCGGCCGAAGCGCCCGCACCTGCCGAAGTCGGCGCAGGAGACATCGTTGTCACGGCGCAGAAGCGCAGCGAGCGTCTGCAGGATGTGCCGCTTGCCGTTTCCGTCGTGGGTGGCGAGGCGCTGGCCAGCACCGGCGCGCCGGGTCTCGAAGGCGCAACCACGCTGGTTCCCGCGCTCAACATCCTGAAGTCGGGCACCACGCTCAACCAGTCGCTGTTTCTGCGCGGCGTCGGCACCACCACCTTCTCGATCGCGGGCGAGCCGTCAGTGTCGGCAGTTGTCGATGGCGTCGTGCTGGCGCGCACCGGCGAAGCGTTCGGCGACCTCGTCGACGTGGAACGGATGGAAGTGCTGCGCGGCCCGCAGGGCACGCTGTTCGGCAAGAACGCCTCGGCCGGTGTGATCAACATCGTCACCAAGCAGCCGACGCGCGATTTCGGCGGCTATCTCGAGGGCAGCTATTTCACCGGCGGTGACGAGGCCCGCGTGCGCGGCGCGCTGAACGTGCCGATCACCGAAAACCTGCTGTCGCGCTTCACCGGCTTCTACAGCCGCTATGACGGCAACATCCGCAACGACGCCTTTGGTGGTCGCCGCGTGAACGGCTATGAGCATGTCGGCGGCCGCGTGCAGCTGAAGTGGATGCCGAGCGACGCGACCACCGTCGCGTTCATCGCCGATTATCGCAAGAACGACGACGATTGCTGCGCCGAAGTGATCGGCACCGGTCCGCTCAACGGCGCCGGCAATCCGATCACCAGCCCGATCTCCGCTGCGCTGCCGACGCCGCGCGGTGACGAGACGCGCCGGATCAACCAGAATCTGATCACGCGCACCGAAGAGGAAAGCTACGGCGCGTCGCTCCAGATCGATACCGAGCTGGGCACCCAGACGGTCACCAGCATCACCGCTTATCGCGAATATTCGAACACCGAAATCCGCGACGGTGACTTCCTGGCAACGCCGTATGTCGGCTTCACCCAGCTGCACGATCTCGGGCCGCAGACCGGCAACACGTTCAGCCAGGAACTGCGCCTGACCTCGCCGTCGCGCCAGTTCATCTCCTACGTCCTCGGCCTCTATTACTCGCGCGCCGAATCGGAGCGGACCTTCTCGCGCGCGGTGGTGAACTGCAATGCGTCGGCTGTCCCGGCCACGCTGATCCCGTGCGGCAGCGCCGGTGCGCCTGCGACCACCAACCCGTTCGGCAGTGCGACCTTCGGTTCGGTGTTCCAGAACATCGCGGCGTTCAGCCAGTTCACGGTGAACTTCACCGATCGTTTCCGCTTCATCGGCGGGCTGCGCTACACCACTGATCAGCTGAACGTGTCGCACCTGCGCACCACCACGCTGGCCGGCCCGGGCGTGAACGCGAACTTCGATCAGGGCGTGTTCGATCGCTACAACCAGCTGCTCGCCGCCGGTGTTGCACCGGGCGCGGCGCAGAGCCAGGCGGTTGCCGCATCGAACGGCATTCCGTGGCGTGGCAAGACGACCAACGACAATTGGTCGGGTAAGGCGACGCTGCAGTTCGATGTGACGCGCGACGTGGTCGCCTATGGCGGCTGGACGCGCGGCTACAAGGGCCCGGCGTTCAACGTGTTCTACAACCTGAACTCGAACGGCACGAACGTGATCGCGCCGGAAACGTCGGATAGTTACGAGATCGGCCTGAAGAACACGCTGTTCAACGGCTTGCTCACGCTCAATCTGGCCGGCTTCTACGCCAAGTACGACAATTTCCAGGCGAACAACCCGGATCTCGTCGCCGGCGTGGTGGTCACCCGCTTCACCAACGCAGGCGAAGTGTCGACCCGCGGCGTCGAGGCTGACCTCGTGCTGCGTCCGGCCGACGATCTCTCGATCTCGGGCGGCTTGGCCTACACCGATGCGCACGTCGATCGCTTCTTCCAGGCGCCAGGCGCACCGGCATCGGCAGTGATCGAACCGGGCACGTCGCTCGCGTTCGCCCCGAAGTGGAAGGGGTCGCTTGGTGCCGATTATCGCTGGCGCACCGGCGGCGCGGTGGACGTGTTCCTTGGCGCGCAGGGCAGCTATCAGTCGAAGCAGCTTGCGCTGTTCTCGCCGGATCCCGTGCAGCGTCGCCTTGGCACGATCGATGGCTATGGCCTGGTTAATCTGTCGGCCGGCGTTGGCGATCAGGACGATCGCTTCCGCCTGACCTTCCAGGTGCGTAACCTTTTCGACCAGAGCTTCGCCGCGGCAATCGCCAATGGCGGTCCGGCCGGCTCGTACCGCTATCAAATCCCGCGTGATGCCGATCGTTATTACGGCGTCACCGGCCGCATCAACTTCTGACGCCCCCTCCCAAGTCAGAAAACCTCGAGGCCCCCGGTGCGAACCGGGGGCCCTTTTTCTATGCGTGGCGCGATCGCGCGCCGACGCGTTTCACCGCGTGAGATGCTCATGCTGCGGTGCGGCAATAATAACTTACGTTGCCGTTCTCGACCGGAAAGACTGCCGTCCCATGTTGCGCAGCCAACGAAAGGACACCGATGACTGAACCTCCCGAGGAAGACCGCAGCGACACCATCTATACCGCGCGCGCCTCTTTGGTGCTGCTGGCCTTTGGCCTTGCGGTGCTGGCATTTCTGGTTGCGATTGATCGGCCGCACTGGTTCAGCATCAAGCCCGTCAGCGGCACGGCTGCTGCCATGGCGATCAGCGCGCAGCCCGCTGCGACGACGCGAGGTGGGCTTTCCTGAGGGTGAGCGCCGCCTCTCGTTGCCATTCCCGTGTGCGGCATTGGGAGCCGATTGAGCCCATCGGCGTTGGGCCGCGATGATCGTCGGAGCCGCACCGCGCCTTAGCCACATCGTCAGGCAAGTCTGGAAGCCGCTGGCGGCGCTGTTCGTGTGGGACGTGGTGGTGACGCTCACCTATTACGTCCTGCCGTTCCGCGCGCCTTCGCTGCCGCTTACCCTGTTCGGCTCGGCGCTCGCGCTGTTTCTCGGCTTTCGCGACAATTCGGCCTATCAGCGCTGGTGGGAAGGCCGCGTCCTGTGGGGCGCGATGATCAACGCTTCGCGCAGCCTGGCGCGTAGTGCGCGCAACTTCCTGCCCGAGGAAGCGAATGACCTAAAGCGCAGCATCGTGCTGCGCCAGGTCGCCTATGTGCACGCGCTGCGCTGCCAGTTGCGCCGCCAGAAACCCGACGAGGAGGTGCTGCGCTTCCTGTCAAAGGGGGAGGCGGAACCGGCGCTCGCCCGCACCAATCCCGCCAACGGCCTGGTCGACGGCACCGGCCGTCGGATCGCCGATGCGGTCCAGCGCGGCTGGATCGATACCATCCAGCAGTCGGCGATCGAGCGCGTGCTGGTCGACATTTCCAATGCGCAGGGCGGCATGGAGCGGCTGAAGAACACGCCGCTCCCCAACCAATACCGCTTCTTCCCCACGCTCTTCACGCACCTGTTCTGCGTGCTGCTGCCGATCGGCCTCGTCGAGACATTGGGCTTCGCGACCCCGCTCGGCTCAACCATGGCGGGGCTGATGTTTCTCGCCGTGCTGCAGATCGGCGACGATCTGGTCGATCCGTTCGCCAATACGGTGCATGACGTCCCGCTCTCGGCCATGTGCCGCACGATCGAGATCGACCTGCTTCAGGCGATCGGCGACGCGGCGCCCGGGCCGCTGCAACCAGTCAAGGGCGTGCTCTGGTAAGCGACGCCCGACCGGTTGCCCGCGCGTTGACCGGCGCTCAATGCCCGGTCGGCGCCACCTTGGCCACGCCCGGCTCGGCCACCACCAGCTTCGGCACCAGCAGGTGAATCAGCAGCAACGCTACCAGATACGATCCGCCACAGATCAGCAGCAGCGGCGTATAGCCGTGCCCATTGTCGAGCGACCAGCCAGCCAGCTCGATCATCCCCATGCCCGACAGGTTGCCGGCGAACGCACCGATCCCGATCGCCGTGCCGATCATCCGCGAGGGGAAGATGTCTGCCGTCATCGCGAACACGTTGGTCGAAAAGCCTTGGTGCGCAAACAGCCCTAGTCCCAGCAGCCCCGCCGCCACCCACGGATCGCCCGTCAGCAGCACCAGCGGTACCGGCAGGATGAGGCAGGCGTAAAGCAGCATCGATCCCTTGCGCGCGCGGTTCACGTCCACGCCCCGACGCAGCAGATACGTCGGCAGGATGCCGCCGCTGAGGCTGCCGAGCGCGGCGAGGAAATAGATCATGGCGATCGGCACGCCCAGGCTGCCCTGGCTCATCCCGAACATGCGGTGGAACAGATCGGGCATGAAGAACAGGAGGAACCACCACACCTGATCGCTCAGCGCCTTGGCCGCGATCACCGCCCATTGCCGCCGGTCGCGCAGCAGCGACGACCACGGCACGGAGGCGCCGCGATCGCCATCGGCGGCGCCCGCCGCACCGGGCGTGCGCGCGGTGCGCGGCGTGACGAACAGCCACGCCACCACCCACAACAGCCCCAGCCCGCCGGCGATCAGGAACGCCGCGCGCCAGCCGAGCCACAGCGCGAGCGCCGGGATCGTCAGCGGCGCGACCACCGCGCCGAAGTTCGACGCCATGTTGCCGACGCCCAGCATCAGCGAGCGTTGTTCGGGCGGAAAATAGGTCGCGGCGGTCTTTACCTGCGCGGGCGTACCGATCGATTCGGCCGCGCCCAGCGCCGCGCGCACGCCGACGAACCCGCCGACGCTGCTGACAAAGGCGTGCGCCATGCCGGCCAGGCTCCACGCGCCGACACCGATGGCAAAGCCGCGCCGCAGACCGATGCGATCGATGAACCAGCCGGTGCCGAGGAACGCAACGGCAGCGCAGAACTGAAAAGCGGAGGCCATGTGGCTGTAGTCGCGATCGCTCCAGCCGAACTCGCCCTGCAGCATCGGCTTCAACAGCGCGATGATCTGCCGGTCGACATAGTTGAGCATGATCGCCGTGAAGGCCAGCCCCACGATCAACAATCGACGCGTGTTGCCGATTCCCTCCACCATTATCCTGCTCCAACAACCCGTAGGACAACGGTGTCACCCATGCGGACGGATTAATCAACCTTTTGGTGGCGCCGTCGATGCTCGGGACACCACCTCGTGGCCCAGAAGCCGCTGTTCCGCCTCGTCCGCAGGCGTCGCGGCAAGCAGCAGGTCGGTGGCCGCGTCGGCCAGTGCGCGCACCGGCTGGCGAACCGTCGTCAGCGCCGGCCACACGATCGTCGCGGTCGGCCCGTCATCGAAGCCGGCGACCGACAGCGCCTCCGGCACGCGCAAGCCCCGGCGATGCGCCGCAGCGAGGACGCCCGCCGCCATGTCGTCGCTCGAGGCGAAGATCGCCGTCGGCGGATTGGGTAGCGACAGCAGCACGTCCGCCGCCGCTTCGCCCGAGGCGACATCGAACTGCCCCTGCCGGATGAGATCGAGATCGACCTCCACGGCATGATCGCTCAGCGCACTGATATAGCCCGCTAGCCGCTGGCCCGACGCGGCATAGCTGCGATCGCCGACGACGAAGCCGATGCGCCGATGCCCCAGATCGAGCAGGTGCGTCGTCATGTCGAATGCCGCGCGCTCGTTATCGATCAGCGCCGCCGGCGCATCGTCGATCCGCATGCCCGGTTGCAGCCGCACGAAGGGCGTGCCGCGCCGCGCCAGCTCATCGAGCACGCGCGTGTCGTCACAGGCAGGCGGCGCCAGCACCAGCCCATCGGGGTTCGCCTGATCGAGCAGCGCGACGATGTCGTCGAGCAGCGTCGGCGATGCGCGATCGTACGGCTGCGCGATCATGCGCACCTGATCGCGCGCGCAACGTTCGCGCACGCCGGCCTGGATCTCGTACACGTACCAGGGATTGGGATTGTCGCAGATCAGCGCGATTTGGTGCGATCGATGGCCAGCCAGTGCGCGCGCCGCCTGGCTCGGCTGAAACCCGATCTCGCGCATCACCTCGCGAATACGTTCGCGCTTGTCCGCGCTGACATATTGCTGGTCGTTGATGACACGCGAGACGGTCTTGATCGAAACACCCGCGATCCGCGCGACATCACGGATCGTCGGGCGCGCGCTATCGGGTGGGACGATGCTCATGATCTGTCCCATAGGACAGATATTTCGCTTGTCACTCGAAACAATGCATTGAGCCGACCTGTCTCGCTCAACCGGCCGGCTGCGGCTTCGCGTCCTGCGGCGCCGCTTGTTGTGCGCCGAATTGTGCTGCCTGTTGCGCCGTCAGATAATCGACGATCAGCGGCACCTCGCCGGGCGCCACCGGCGCCTTGTAGGTGTCGCGCATCTTTTCCACCGTCGCCTGCCATTGCGCCGCGGTCAGCCTGGGCTGGGTCAGCGCCATGCTGGCGGAATGGCACGACAGGCAGCGCTGATTGACCACGTCGACATGCGGGCCATCCGGATAGGTCGCGGCATCGTCGGGCAGATCGACCGAAGTGGAGGTCAGCGCAAAGCCGTTGGCGGACACCGATGGTGCGGGCGGCACCGCCGAAGTTACCGGCTTCGGCGCTCCGCCGCTGCCCGCGCCGATCGCGACCAGCACGAACAGGCTGAGGGCGATCAGCACCACGACAATGGCGGCAAGTGACGGCGCGCGCATCAGCCGAGCCTCACGATCACGGGCTCGACGCAATTGCGCATATAGCCACCGGGGTTCCAGTTCGCTTCCATTGGCTGCGTTTCTCCGCGTGTGTTGGTGCAGCGCGCCATTACCTTGACGCGCCCGGGGCGCGGCACGTTGACCCGCGCGGTGAAGCGGCGGAAGCCATAGCGATCGTCCTCGCGGCCGAGCGTCGCCGGCTCCCACGTCCGCCCGCCGGTCGCCGATATGTCGACCCGCGCGACACCCACGTCGCCACCCATCGCGATGCCCTCGATCGGCAGCACGGGATCATAGCCATACGTGGCGCCATCCTCCACGCTGGTGATCCACGATCGGGGGATCATGCGGTTGATCGGCGTGGTCGGGAAATCCTTCGATCCTGGCGCCACATTGGCGTGCGGCGTCGTGGGGATCTTGTAGGCCTTCGCCATCCAGTAATTGTCATCCGGCCCGGCGAGCACTTCGATCGTGTCGAGCGTCTTCATCCAATAGGTGGAGAACCAACCCGGCACGATCAGCCGCACGGGAAAGCCGTTGAGCAGCGGCAATTGCTCGCCGTTCATCGCGAACGCCAGCATCACCTCGCCGTCGCGCGCATGATCGAGCGCCAGCGACTTCTCGAAATCGGCCGCGCCCGCCACCAGCGGCTTGTCCATGCCGCCGACGCGCACCGCGGTGGCCCCGCCGCGAACGCCCGCCAGGTCCAGCACATGGCGCAGCGGCACGCCCATCCACTTGGCGTTGCCCATCGCGCCATGGCCCCATTGCGCGCCCGGCACGCGTGGCTCGAACAGGCCGCGCGAATTGCCCGAACATTGGTTCACCGCCGCCAGTTCGATGCGCGGCATCCGCAGCAATTGTGCCAGCGAGATCGACAGCGGCCGCTCGACATGACCGCCGACGCGAATGCGATAGGTTTCGACATCGATGCTGGTTGGCAGGTCGCCCCAATGCCAGCGTACGAAGAAGCGATCGTTGGGTGTGTAGAGCGACTGCTGAAACACCTCCATCGGCGTTTCCAGCAGCGCGGGGCGCGTGCGCTGCAGGATCATCGCGCCCTTTTGCGGAAAGTCGCTGGTCATCGCGCGCTTGGATGGGCCGCCGGGCAGGCGCAGGTCGACGTCGGCGCCCAGCGCGCGCCCCGCCAGCATCACGCCGCCGCCGGCGATCCCCGCCGCCAGCAACCGGCGCCGCGTGACGGCGCGCGCCTCGTTGAAATCAAGCCGATCCATTGCTCACCTGCCTTCTTGCCTTCGCTGCTTGTGCGTTCGGCGTGGCGGTCGGGCTGGTGCCCACCGCCCGCGTGCGTTCCTGCGAAAGGCTGGTCATATTACCCTGACGATCGTGACGTTCGCCGCATCGCATGCCGTGGCCAGCGCATCGTCAATCTCGTCGGTCACCAGATAGTCGACGTCGTCCAGCCCGCCGATCCGCACCGGCGCGGGCCGCCCCAGCTTGGATGAATCCAGCGTCAGGATCACCTTGCGCGCTTGTGCGATGATCGTCTGCGATACGCGCACCTCATCGACATCGAAGTCGAGGAACGTGCCGTCCGGCTCGATCGCGGAGGCCCCGATCAGCGCGAAGTCGACACGGAAGCTGCGGATGAAATCCATCGCCAGCGCGCCCACCACCGCGCGGTCGCCCGGCCGCACGCGGCCGCCGGCCGCGATCACCTCGATGCCCGGGCTGTCGGCCAGGATATCCACCACGTTCAGATTGTTGGTGATCACCATCAGCTCGCGATGGCCCTTCAGGTGCCTAGCGATCGCCTCCGTGGTCGATCCGATGTTGATGAACAGGCTCGATCCATCGGGCACCAGCGCCGCCGCCGCCGCGCCGATCGCGTCCTTCGTTTCCGCCGCGATCAGCCGCCGCTCGGCGTAGTGCAGATTACCGACGCCCGACGTCACCACCGCGCCGCCATGCACGCGCGACAGCATCGATCGTTTGGCGAGCTGGTTCAGGTCCTTGCGGATCGTCTGCGGGGTGACGCCCAGCGCGTCGGCAAGCGCCTCCACCGAAACGCTGCCGGTGTGCCGCGCCGTTTCCAAAATCTGCCGGTGACGCGTGGCCACCACGTCGGCGCTCTGCTGCATCAGCCCGCGACAGCCGCCTCGGCGACCTGCGGCGCGGTGAGATAGGCGTCGATCGCGGCGGCAGTGTGATCGGGCGTGTGCAGCCCCAGCTTGCTGCGGCGGTAGAGGATGTCCTCGCTCGTCCGCGCCCATTCGCTCGCGACGAGGTAGTCCACTTCGGCCTGGTACAGGTCGCCGCCAAAGCACTGCCCCAGCTCGTCCACCGTCTGCGCGCTGCCGAGCACCCGGTCGATCCACGTGCCATAGGCGCGGGCGAGACGGCGCAGCAGCGCCGGGGGCAGGCTGCGATACCGTGCGCGCAGCCCGGTCATGAAGCCGTCAAAGTCGGCGTCCGCCATGTCGCCGCCCGGCAGCACCGCGCCCGCCGTCCACGCCCCGCTTGCCTGCGGGAAGAACTGCGCCAGTTCCTTCATCGCGTGCTCGGCCAGCTTGCGATAGGTGGTGATCTTGCCGCCAAAGATACTCAGCATCGGTGCGCGGCCTTTGCTGGCATCAAGATCGAGCACATAGTCGCGCGTCACCGCCGATGCGTTAGACGATTTGTCGTCATACAGCGGCCGAATACCGGCGTAGGACCAGCGAATTTCGTTTTCGCTGACGGTCGTGTCGAAATAGCGGCCGATTGTCTCCAGAAGATACCCGATTTCCCCCGAACTGATCGCGGCTTTGCCCGGTTTGGCATCCCAAACCTCATCCGTTGTACCCACCAACGTATAGTCGCGCTCGTACGGAATCGCGAAAACGATGCGCCGATCGGGGTTCTGCAGCATGAAGGCATGGTCGCCCGGATAGAGCCGCGGCACCACGATATGGCTGCCCTTGACCAGCTTCACCCCGCGATCGGTGCGCGCGTCAGGCACCCGGCCGAGCACGTCGGCCACCCACGGTCCCGCCGCGTTGACCAGCACCTTGGCCCGAACGGTGCGGCGCCCCTCTGGCCCCTCGACGATCGCTTCCCAGCCGCCGCCAACGCGGCTCGCATCGACCAGCCGCGTGCGCGTCTCGATCGTGGCGCCGCGCGCGGCGGCGTCCATCGCGTTCAGCACCACCAGCCGGCTGTCCTCCACCCAGCAATCCGAGTAGATAAAAGCCTTGCCTTTCCGCGGGTTGAGCCCGGCGCCGACGGCGGCCTGCGCCAGATCCACCGTGCGCGTGCCCGGCAGCTTCTCGCGCCCGCCCAGGTGATCGTACATGAACAGGCCTAGCCGAACCATCCAGGCCGGCCGCGGCGACTGGTTCTGCGGCAGCACGAACTCGAGCGGCCAGATGATGTGCGGCGCCATGTTCAAGAGCCGCTCGCGCTCGATCAGCGCCTCGCGCACCAGCCGGAACTCGCCATATTCCAGATAGCGCAAACCGCCATGGATCAGCTTGGTCGAAGCGGAGGAGGTGTGGCTCGCCAGATCGTCCTGCTCCACCAGCAGCACGCTTAGCCCACGCCCCGCCGCATCGCGCGCAATCCCCGCCCCGTTGATCCCCCCACCAACGATCAGCAGGTCCACGCCCTCTGCCGCCACATTCGCCGCCATGCCATCAATCTCCGCAATCCCACCGCCATACGCCAAAACTTACCCAAACGAAAGTGTTTGACGTTCGTCCGAAAGGTGCCAAGGTTCACTCGAACGTTCGGGTGGAGAGTTTTGTGGCGGCGCATATCCTGGTGATCGATCAAGGGACGACGTCGACGCGCAGCGTGTTGTTCGACGATCAGGCCCGCCGCGTGGCCATCGCGCAGGTCGAGTTTCCGCAGCATTATCCCGCGCACGGCTGGGTCGAGCATGACCCGGAGGACATCTGGCGCGACGCCGTGGCGACCGCGCGCGAGGCGATCGGCAAGAGCGGCGTGGCGGCGAGCGAGATCGCCGCGATCGGCATCACCAATCAGCGCGAGACGGCGGTGGTGTGGGACCGCGCCACGGGTGAGCCGATCCACCGCGCGATCGTGTGGCAGGATCGGCGCGGCGCGCCGCTGTGCACCAAGCTGCGTGAGGATGGCGCGGAGGCGCTGATCCGCGCACGCACCGGCCTGCTGATCGACCCCTATTTTTCCGCCACCAAGATCGCTTGGATCCTCGACAATGTCCCCGATGCGCGAGCCCGCGCCGAGCGCGGCGAACTGGCGTTCGGCACCATCGACAGCTTCCTCCTGTGGCGGCTGACCGGAGGCAAGGTGCACGCGACCGACGTGACCAATGCGAGCCGCACGATGCTGTTCGACATCCACCGCGGCGCGTGGGACGAGGAGCTCTGCCGGCTGATCGGGGTGCCACCCGCGATGTTGCCGCAAGTGCATGACAACGCGCACATTTACGGCACGACCGACCCTGCGCTGTTCGGCGCTGCCATCCCCATCGCGGGCATGGCGGGCGACCAGCAGGCGGCGCTGTTCGGGCAGGCGTGCTTTGAACGCGGCGCGGCGAAATCGACCTATGGCACCGGCTGTTTCATGCTCCTCAACACCGGCGATCAGGCGGTGGAATCGAAGCATCGCCTGCTCACCACCCCGGCCTATCGGCTGAATGGCAAGACCACCTATGCGCTGGAAGGATCGATCTTCGTCGCGGGCGCTGCGGTGAAGTGGCTGCGCGACGGCATCGGCATCATCACCCACGCCAGCCAGACCAACGACATGGCGACCAAGGTGGAGAACAGCCATGGCGTATACATGGTGCCGGCGTTCGTCGGGCTGGGGGCGCCGCACTGGGACCCCGATGCGCGCGGCTCGATCCACGGGCTGACGCTGGATACGACCGCTGCGCATCTCGCCCGTGCGGCGCTGGAAGCGGTGGCGTATCAGACGCTGGATCTGGCTGAGGCGATGGTTGCGGACGGCGGCAGCCGGCCCGAAGTTTTGCGGGTCGATGGCGGCATGGCGGCCAACGATTGGCTGTGCCGGTTCCTCGCCGATCTCACCGATATGGCCGTGGAACGCCCGGCAGATTTGGAGACAACCGCACGCGGAGCGGCCTTCCATGCAGGTCTTGCGGCCGGGATATGGCCTGATCTCGGCACACTTTCGGCCTTGTGGTCACGCGAACATTGTTTCGAACCGTCGATGACGCCGCAAACGCGCGCGCCGCTCGTCGCCGGATGGCGCGATGCCGTGCAACGCACGCTGAGCCACCGCGCCGACACATAACGTTACACGGGGGGCGCAGCCGTTTGATGGACTTCGCTCCCGATCGCGTTCAATATGGCTCCCGGCCACGGTTGTAGGGGCCGCACAGGACAAGCGCTTCTTCAGGCTCTGACCCGATGACGCCGCACCACCGTCGCTTGAACGGAAAGGACGACGCCATGCCGCTCTTTGTCGCTTATTGCGGAGAGGCGCCCGCGCCGGCCGCGCTTCTTGCTCGCTGGAACCTCGACCCCTGGTTGTTGCTCGCCCTCGCGATTGGCACCGCCATCATGGCGCGCGGCGCCGGCGGTAGCGAGCGGCGCATGCTGGCGGCCGCCGTGCTGATCTTGCTGGTCATCTTCGTGTCGCCGCTTTGCGCGCTCAGCAGCGCGTTGTTCGCCGCGCGCATCGTGCATCATGTGCTGCTCGTCGCGCTCGCCGCGCCGCTGCTGGCGCTTGCGATGCCGGCCGAGCGGCCGCAGGGGCTCGCGCTGCCGTTCGCCGTATCGACCATCACGTTGTGGCTGTGGCACGTGCCCGCGCTGTATACCGAGGCACTGCAATCGGTGGCGCTCTACTGGCTAATGCAGCTGTCGTTGCTGGCGACCGCCTGGTGGTTCTGGCGGGCGGTGTTCGCCGCGCGCGATGCGCTGCCGACGGCCATGCTGACGATCGCGGCGGCGGTTGGGCAGATGGGGCTGCTCGGCGCGACCCTGACCTTTGCGCCGCGCCCGCTCTATCCGCATCACCTCGTCGCGCCGCTCGCATATGGCGTGAGCCCGCTGGAGGACCAGCAACTCGCCGGCCTTATCATGTGGGTGCCTGCGATGGTGCCCTATGCGGTTATCGCCGCCTGGATCGGGCGGCGCGCCTGGGCTACGGGCTGGGCGGCGCGACCGGCATGATGCTGGCGATCACCATCGTGAAGGGGCTGCACATCGCGGCGTTGCTGCTGTGGGGCGCCGGGCTGATCGGCCTGCCGCTGCTGCTGGCGCAGCACCGAAGCGACGATGGCCAGATCGAATATCAGCAGATCCGCCGCTTCACCCATTACGGCTACACGCGCCTGCTGACCCCGGCCGCCGTGATCGCGGTGGCGGCGGGCACGGCGCTGCTGTTCCTGCGCGGCGTATTCGTGCCGTGGATGTTCGCCAAGCTGGCGCTGGTCGCCGGACTGGTCGCGCTGCACGCCTGGATCGGCAATCTGGTGGTGCGCATGGGAGAGCACAACAACCAGCGGCAGCCGTCACCCCCGCTGCCGCTGGTGATTGCCGGGCTGATCCTGATGACCGGCATCCTGCTGCTGGTGCTGGGCAAGCCCGATATCGGCACCGACATCGTGCCCGACTGGCTGCAAAGCCCGCGCGGCCGTCAGTTGCCGGTCGATGAGGTGCCGAGTTGATAGTCGAAGACCAGCTTGCCCCCATGCCAGCCGGTGAAGGCGACCATTGCGGCGGACAGGATCGACAGGATCAGTCCGTAGGGGAGCAGTGCCTGCTCGTAGCCGTGAAGGCGGTAGCCCCAATTTGCGCCGAGCACCGCCAGCAGCGTCATGGCGATGATGAAGTGCGTCCAGCTGGAAGCGCGCATGCGGATGCCGGGCACGCTGAGCAGCTCCACCGTGCCCGAAAGCCCGGCCAGCAGCCCCATGAGGAAGGCCATGCCGGCACTCCACAGCGCCGCACGCGCCCAGAAGATGTCGCCCGTCCACCAATAGAACAGGTCGGCGCCGAGCGCGCACGCGGTGAGGCCGATGGGGAAGGACACCAGCATGGCGTGGATCGGATGGCCGGCCACCGCGATCTTCGATTCGGCGCGGTTGAACTGGGGATTGGCGCTGATCGGGTCGGTAAGCTGATCCTCGACGTCTTGCGTGCTGCGCATGGTGCGGTCCTTGAAGCCAGGGTGTTTGGCCGAACAACGCCCGGCCTTGCGATTCTTTCAACGGGCTGTGCCGGGCCGCTGTCCACCATGGATCCGGCCGGCCCGGCGGCAGATGCGATCAACACCATCTGGTGGGTGATGCTGGCCGGCGCCACGGCGATCTTTCTTTTCGTCGCGGCGCTGCTGCTGCTGGCGTTTCGCCCGCGCGCGCGACGTGACGCATCGGTGCGGCGATGGATCGTGGGCGGCGGCCTGATCTTCCCCGGCGTGGTCCTGACTGCGCTGCTGACCTTTGCGCTGATCGTCGGCGAGCGGCTGTTGTCGCGCGGCGACGTGCCGGCGGTTCAGGTGGCCGCCGAAAGCAGCCAATATCAATGGTCTTTTACCCAGCCGGCAGCCGGTGCAGGCACCATCCGCACCCAGGGCGTGCTCCACATCCCCGCCGGCCGCCCGGTCGATGTGACGCTGACCTCGCGTGACGTGATCCATGCCTTCTGGGTGCCGCGGCTGGCGGGCAAGCTCGACGCCATTCCGGGCCATCGCAATGTGCTGCGCATCGAGGCGGATGCACCGGGTGTCTATCAGGGCGTGTGCGCCGAATATTGCGGCGTCGGCCATGCCGGCCACATGTTTCGCGTCGTCGCGCATGACGCCGCCGGCTGGGCGCGCTTCCAACGGGAGGGCGGCGCATGAAGGCGTTGCGGTTGCACCGTCAATTCGAGGCGATCTGGGGAACGCCGCCGGGGTGGCGCGGCGCGCTGACCACGGTGAACCACAGCACGCTGGGCAAGCGGCTGATGCTGACCGCCTTTGGCTTTTTTCTGATCGGCGGCGTGCTGGCCATGCTGATCCGCGCGCAACTGGCTACGCCGCATAGTGCCTTTGTCGGACCGGCGATCTTCAACCAGCTGTTCACGATGCACGGCAGCATCATGATGTTCCTGTTCGCGATCCCGATGTTCGAGGGCTTCACGATCTATATGCTGCCCAAGCTGTTGGGCACACGCGACTTCGCATTTCCGCGGCTCACCGCTTATGGCTGGTGGTGCTATCTGTTCGGGGGCAGCCTGCTGATCCTCGCCATGCTGCTCGGCGTAGCGCCGGACGCGGGCTGGTTCATGTACACGCCCTTGTCGTCGAAGCCGTATTCGCCGGGGATCAACGCGGATTTCTGGCTGCTCGGGATTACCTTCGTCGAGATTTCGGCAATCGTCACCGCGGCCGACATCGTCGTCACGATCCTGAAGCTGCGCGCGCCGGGCATGTCGCTCGACAAGATGCCGCTGTTTGCTTGGTACATGCTGGTGACGGCAATGATGATGCTGGTCGGCTTTCCGCCGCTGATTCTGGGATCGGTGCTGCTGGAACTGGAACGTGCGTTCGACTGGCCGTTTTTCGATGCCACACGGGGCGGAGACTCGCTCCTATGGCAGCATCTGTTCTGGTTGTTCGGCCATCCGGAGGTGTACATCATCTTTCTGCCGGCCGCCGGGGTGGTTTCCACCATCCTGCCGGTCATGGCGCGCACCCGGATCCTTGGGTACGGCTGGATCGTCGGTGCGATCCTGGCGCTCGGCTTTCTGAGTTTCGGGCTGTGGGTCCACCACATGTTCGCGGTGGGCATTCCGCACATGGCGTTGGCGTTCTTCTCGGCGGCATCAACGCTGGTGGCGGTGCCGACGGGCGTGCAGATCTTTGCCTGGATCGGCACCTTGTGGTCGGGACGGCCGCAGATGCGGCTGCCAATGCTTTATCTCCTCGGCTTTTTCTTCGTGTTCGTGATGGGCGGCCTGACTGGCGTGATGGTGGCAGTGGTGCCGTTCGACTGGCAGGCGCACGACACCGCCTTCGTCACCGCGCACCTGCATTACGTGCTGGTCGGCGGGTTCGTGTTTCCGATGCTGGCGGGCGCCTATTACTGGCTGGGGCATCTGATCGGGCGGCAGCGGCAATATACGCTGGGCGTGACCGCCTTCTGGCTGATCTTCGTCGGCTTCAACATGACGTTCTTCCTCATGCACGTGGTGGGCCTGCTGGGGCAGCCGCGGCGCATCGAGACCTATCCCGAGGGGCTGGGCTGGACCGGTTATAACCTCCTGTCCTCGGTCGGCAGTTTCGTGCTGGCGTTCGGCATCGCGCTGTTCATCATCGACCTCAGCCTGCAATTCTTTCACGCGCCCCGGACACGGCGCAATCCGTGGGGCGCGACCACGCTGGAATGGGCGATGATGCTGCCCTCGCCATCGTACAACATCGCCAGCATCCCGCACGTCGACGATCGCGATCCGCTGGCCGCGCGACCGGCGCTGGCGCTGGAGCTTGCGAGGGGCGCGGGCTATCTGGGCGAGCCCCGCCACGGCTGGCGCGAAACGCTGGCGGTGGAGACGGCGAGCGGGCGGCTGGATCACATCGTGGTGCTGCCGGGCAACACCAGCCTGCCGATCTGGACGGCGGCGGTGACGGGCGCGTTTTTTGTCGCCATGCTGCTTGGCCTATACTGGATCGCGCCGGTGCCGCTGGTTGGCGTCGCCGTGCTCGGCTGGAGTTGGGCCGCGGCGCTCGGGCGCAAAACGGATGTTGGTCCGCTGCCGGTCGGCGGCGGCGAGACGGCGGTAACCCATTGGGAGGCGCGCGATCCGCCGGGCTGGTGGGGTAGCGTGTTCGTGCTGCTGGCCGACGCAACGTTTTTCGGGTCGCTGCTGTTCGGCTATGCCTATCTGTGGACGGTGGCGCCCGGCTGGCCGCCGCCGCGGCTGATGGCGGGATCGTTGATCGAGCCGGCGCTTGGCCTCATCGGGGCGGGTCTTGCCGTGGCCGGTGCGCGGTCGGCGGGCAAACAACTGGCGCGCGATGGTGAGGGGCATTCCGGGTTGGCGGGTGCGGGACTCGCGCTCCTGTTCGGCACGCTGCTCGCCACCGCGCTGCTGCGCGCACCCGCGCCGACCGCGCACGCCTATCATGCCGTTATCGCGGTGATGATCGGCTATGCCCTGTTTCACGTCGGCATCGCGCTGCTCATCCAGATCTTCGTTCATCGGCGCGGGCGGGCGGGGTACCTTTCGGCACGGCGCAGCGCGGAGCAGCGTATTGCTTGCCTGTGGACCGATTATGCCGCGGCGAGCGGGATCGTCGTGCTGCTGGCGACGCATCTGCCGGGGCTGATCGCATGATCGCGCTGCTGCGTGCTGTCGCCGGGCTCATCGTCTGGGCCGTCGCCTTTTCGGTGATCTACGGCGCGCAGGGGCTCGTCTGCGCACGCGGCTGGCAGGACGTCGCGATCGGACCGATGGCGGTTGGCCGGGCGCTGCTCGTCGTGCTGTGGCTCGCCTTTTGCGCGCTGCTGGGGTGGATGGCGTGGCATCTGCGCCGCGCTTGGCCTGGCGGCACCTTTCTGGATCGCCTCGCCGCCACCAGCGCGGTGGTGGGCCTGATCTCCGTCATCTATACTGGCCTGCCGGTCGTCGCCACGGCGGTGTGCCGCTAGCGGACGCTGGCACCTCGCAGGGGCACGGCCTATTTGACGGGCGATGACCGCCTTGCCGCTGCTTTATTCGTTTCGACGCTGCCCGTTCGCGATCCGGGCTCGGCTGGCGCTTCTGGCGAGCGGGACCGACTGCATCGTTCGCGAGGTGAAGCTGTCGGCCAAGCCGGACGCGCTGCGCGCCGCATCGCCCAAGGCGACGGTGCCGGTGCTGGTGCTTGCCGATGGCACGGTGATCGACCAGAGCATCGACATCATGCGCTGGGCGCTGGCACGGCATGATCCGGCCGGCTGGCTCGCGCGGGACGACCGGCAAGTGATCGAAGCGAACGACGGCCCGTTCAAGCACCACCTCGACCGGGCGAAATATCCCGAGCGGCACGGCAGCGATCCTGCGGCGCACCGGTTGGCGTGCATTGACATGCTGCGCCCGCTCGACGATCGACTGGGCAGATCGGCGTATCTCTGCGGCGCGACGATGGGCCTTGCCGATGCGGCGGTGCTGCCGTTCGTGCGGCAGTTCGCATCGATCGACCGAGACTGGTTCGATGCGCAGCCTGTGCGCCATGTCCGCCGGTGGTTGGACGCGTTTCTCGCATCGACGCTGTTCGAGACGGCCATGGTGCGCCTTGTGCCCTGGAAGCCAGGCGATCCGGACACGTATTTTCCGGCGCGAGGCTAGCCCGCGCCGCGCCGCGCCTGCGCGCTGGATCGCAGGGTGAGCGCAGGCGTTGGTGCCCGGTGACAACGCTTGTTCCGATCATGGGCGATCAACTCTCCTTGAACCTGTCGTCGCTTGCGGCGGCGGATCCGGCGTCAAGTGTCGTGCTGATGATGGAGGTGGCGGAGGAGACGCAATACGTCCGTCACCACAAAACCAAGCTCGTCTTCATCCTGTCGGCCATGCGGCACCATGCCGAGGCGCTGCGCGCGGCCGGCTGGACGGTGGATTATGTCCGGCTGGACGATCCCGACAACAGCGGCAGCTTTACTGGCGAGATCGCCCGCGCGATCGCGCGCCATGCGCCGGATCGCATCGTCGTGATGGAAGCCGGCGAGTGGCGTGTCGCAGCGATGCTGGATGGGTGGGAAACGCTGTTCGGCACGCCCGTCGACCAGCGGATCGACACGCGCTTCATTTGTTCGCACGCCGAGTTCGAGGAATGGGCGAGCAGCCGCAGCGTCTTGACTATGGAATGGTTCTACCGCCGCATGCGCGCCGCCACGGGATTGTTGATGGATGGCAGCAAGCCGGTGGGCGGCCGGTGGAATTACGACAAGGAAAATCGCCGTCCAGCCGAGCGTGACCTGCTGATGCCGCAGCCACTGGCCTTTGCGCCCGACGCAATCACCCGCGAGGTGATTGCGTTGGTCGAACAACGCTTTGCGCACCATCCCGGTAGCCTGGACGGGTTCGACTATGCCGTGACGGCGGCCGATGCCGAGCGCCAGGCGGCCAGTTTCATGGCCAACGCGCTGCCGCAGTTCGGCGATTACGAGGATGCGATGCTGACCGGCGAGCGCTTCCTGTGGCACTCCATCCTATCGCCCTACATCAACGCCGGCCTGCTCGATCCGCTCGACCTATGCCGGCGCGCGGAGGCCGCTTATGCGGCGGGACACGCACCGATCAATTCGGTCGAAGGCTACATCCGGCAGATCCTTGGCTGGCGCGAATATATGCGCGGGATCTACTGGCGCGAAGGTCCCGACTACGTCGAGCGCAACTTCCTCGGCCACACGCGGGCGCTGCCCGGCTGGTATTGGACCGGGCAGACCGACCTGCACTGCCTAGCCGAAACGCTGGGGCAGACGCTCGCCACCGCGCATGCGCATCATATCCAGCGATTGATGGTTATCGGTAATTTCGCGCTGCTGATCGGGGCCGATCCGAAGGCGGTGCATCATTGGTATCTGGAAGTGTACCTCGATGCGTATGAATGGGTGGAGCTGCCGAACACGCTGGGCATGAGCCAATTCGGTGACGGCGGGCTGCTGGGATCGAAACCCTATGTGTCGTCGGGGGCCTATATCAATCGCATGTCCGATTATTGCGGCGGGTGCCGCTATGACGTGACGAAGCGCGTCGGCGAGGATGCGTGCCCGTTCAACGCGCTCTACTGGCATTTCCTTGACCGGCATCGCGACAAGCTGGGGAGCAATCGCCGCCTTGCCATGCCGTACCGCACCTGGGATCGCCAGTCGGCGGCGGCGCAGGCGAGCACGCTCGCACAGGCGACGGCATTTCTGGACACGCTCGATGCGGGCGGTGACGGAGATTATTGACGCCGCGCAAGGGCGATTGCGGTCGCAATGAGCTTCCCTCCGCGACCGATCGGTGAGAAGCAGCGGGCATGAAGTTCGTCATGGCCGATCTGCCGCCGCGGCAGCGCTACAAGCTGCTCGTCTCCACCGTTACACCGCGGCCGATCGCGTGGGTGACGACGCGCGGCACGAACGGCGTGGTGAATGCCGCGCCGTACAGCTTCTTCAACGCCATGGGCGACGATCCGCCGCTGCTGGTGCTGGGGCTGATGCGCAATGCCAGCGGCGCGAACAAGGATACGGCGACGAACATCATTGAAACCGGCGAGTTCGTCGTGAATCTCGTCAGCGAGCAGGATGCCCAGGCGATGAACCTGTCGTGCGTCGATGCGCCGCGCGAGGTGAGCGAGATCGATTACGCGGGGATCGCAACCGCGCCGGCGGAGCGGGTCGCCCCGCCGCTGATCGCGAGCGCGCCTGTGAGCTTCGAATGCGTGAAGCGCGAGGTGCTGGAAATAGGGCCGCGGCAGGTGATTGCGGTGGGCGAGGTTCTCGTCACGCATATTCGCGACGCATTCATCGCCGATCCTGAGAAGCTGCATATCGACACGGCAGCGATGCAGCTGATCGGGCGGATGCATGGCGCGGGCACGTACCTGCGCAACACCGACACTTTCACGATGACACGGCCGGTGTTCGACCCGGCGCGGGTCGGCGGAGACGAGCGATAAGGCCGATCAGCCGCATCGACCTCAATCTGCTCGGCACATTCGATGCGATCTATACGCATGGCGGGGTGACGGCGGCGGCGCGGCATCTGCATCTGTCGCAATCCGCGGTGAGCCATGCACTGGCGCGGTTGCGGCTGGCGTTTGACGACGAACTGTTCGTGCGCGCGGGGAACGCCATCGTGCCGACCGCGCTCGCCCGCTCGATCATCGATCCGGTGCGCGACGCGCTGCACGGCGTGGAGCAGGCGCTGGTCGCGGCGGCGCGGTTCGATCCCGCGACATCGACACGCGCCTTTCGCATCGGGCTGCGCCAGGCGAACGAAGCGCGGGTATTCGCCGGGATCGTCGCCGAGGTGGTGCGCGCGGCGCCGGGCGTGACGCTGGCGAGCGTCAACTTTCGCCGCAGCGAGGTGGCGGAGGAGCTGGCGCGCGGCGACCTTGACCTCGCCATCGACGTGGCGAGCGATGCGACCGCGGGGCTGCGCGCAATTCCGTTGCAGACCGATACGATGGTGGTGGCGGCGCGGCGCGGCCATCCGAGGATCGCGGGCGCAATCGACCTCCCAACGTATCTTGCCGCGGATCACGTGCAGGCCTCGCCGCGACCGTCGGGTCCGGGACTGGAAGACGAGGGGCTGGCAGCGCTGGGCGAGACGCGTCGGGTGGCGATCCGCTGCCAGAACATTTGGTCGGCATGGCAGGTGGTGGCGCAATCCGATCTGATCCTGACGCTGCTGGGCACGCATGCCGCGACGTTGCTGCCGGTGGCGGACAACCAGATCGTGCCGCTGCCGTTTGAAATTGCGCCGCGACCGCTGCAGCTGTTGTGGCATCCGGCGGCGGAGCGCGACCCCGGCAACAGGTGGCTTCGCACACTGGTAGAGGCGCAACTCGCCCCCGAGTAGGTCATGCACGATGTTCATGCATGCGATCAGGGATGATCATTACCGCTGATACCCTGTGCGGCGGTACAATGGCGCCATTCCAAACCGAGGGTGGGCCTGATGTCGAATATTTTCACAATCCCTGAGCTGGACGATCTGCGCATGTCGGAAGGCGTGCGGCCGCTGTTCGAGGCGGTAAAGGCGTTCGTGCGCGACCATGTCGATCCGATTTATCCCGAGTTCGAGCGGCTGGGCGAGGGGCGCGAGAACCGCTGGAGCTTTGCGCCGGGGCAGCTGGAACTGCTGCAGGGCGCCAAGGACAAGGCGAAGGCGGCGGGGCTGTGGAATTTCTTCCTCCCCAATGCGGAGACGGGCGAGGGGCTGTCGAACCTCGATTATGCCTATATCGCCGCCGAACTGGGCAAATCGCCGCTCGCGTCCGAAGCGCTGAACTGCTCCGCCCCCGATACGGGCAACATGGAAGTGCTGGAGCGGGTCGGCACGCCCGAGCAGAAGAAGAAGTGGCTTGAGCCGCTGCTCGCCGGTGAGATCCGCTCCGCCTATGCGATGACCGAGCCCGATGTCGCATCGTCGGACGCCAAAAACGTGCGCTGCGCCGCGCGGCTGGAGGGCGACGAATGGGTCATCAATGGCGAAAAGCATTACATCTCGGGCGCCGGCGACCCGCGCTGCAAGGTGATGATCACCATGGTGCGCACCAACCCCGACGCGCCCTCGTCGCAGCAGCAGTCGCAGATTCTGGTGCCGATGGACGCGCCGGGCGTCGAGATCCTGGGTGCGATGGAGGTGTTCGGCAAGGATCACGCGCCGCGCGGGCACATGCATCTTCGCTTCAACAACGTGCGCGTGCCGCGCGAGAATATCCTCTTGGGCGAAGGGCGCGGCTTCGAGATCTCGCAGGTGCGGCTCGGGCCGGGCCGTATCCACCATTGCATGCGCACGATCGGCAAGGCGGAAGTGGCGCTCGACCTGATGGTGAAGCGCGGCAATTCGCGGGAGGCGTTCGGCCGCTCGCTGATCATGCTGGGCAAGAACCTGGAGCTCGTCAGCCGCGCGCGGATCGAGATCGAGGCGATGCGCCTGATGGTGCTGAAGGCAGCCAAGGCGATGGACGTGCTGGGCAACCGCGAGGCGCGCGTCTGGGTCAGCATGGTGAAGGCGATGGTGCCGGAAAAGACCTGCCAGATCATCGACCAGGCGATCCAGATCCACGGCGCCTATGGCATGAGCCAGTTCACCCCGCTTGCCGAGTTGTACGCCGACGTGCGCCACCTGCGCTTCGCCGACGGCCCGGACGAGGTGCACCACATGGTGGTGGGCCGCAACGAGCTGGCGCTGCATTGATCGCGCAGCCCTGATCGAGACGACAGGCGACAGCGGAGGCGTCGGGGCATAAGGCTGCCCCGACGCCTTTGTTGTCTGGGGGGAAGCCGTACATGAGCGATGCCATCTTCACGCGCGACGGCGCCGACTTCGTCGCGAGTGGCTATGCCGCAGGGCCATGGCATCCCGGTCTGCAACATGGCGGCGCGCCCTCCGCGCTGGTGGCCTGGGCGGCCGAGCAGGTGCCGACCGCCAGCCCGATGCGCGTCGCGCGTGTGACGGTCGAGCTGCTGCGGCCGGTGCCGGTGGATCGGCTGGCGGTGGAAACCGAGGTGATCCGCGACGGGCGCAAGATCCAGCTGGTGCAGGTGCGGCTGTCGCATGCCGGCAAGGAAGTGACGCGCGGGGTGGTGCTGCGCGTGCGGATCGGCGACGAGGCGCTACCGGAAGGGGCGGGGATCGCGGGCGGGCCGGGGTCGCCCGACGACGTGCCGCCCGATACGACGTTTCAGGGCGAGTTGCCGAACCGGGTGAACTTCGGCGCAAACTTCGACATGCGGCGCATCAGAGGGGGCTTTGGGCAGCTGGGACCGGGCAAGATGTGGTTCCGCCAGCATCGCGCGCTGATTGCGGGCGAGGCGCAGACGCCGGTGACGCGCGCGATGGCGGTGGCGGATTTCTCCAACGGCATCGCGCCGATGCTGCCGTTCGACGCGTGGACGTTCCTCAACGCCGACCTGACCGTCAGCTTCGCGCGGGCGCCGGAGGGCGAATGGATCTTCTCCGATGCCGAGACGTGGCTGGGCGACGATGGTGCGGGGCTGGCGATGACCCGGCTGGGCGATGCGCGCGGCTGGTTCGGACGGGCGGTGCAGTCGCTGATCGTGGAGCGGCGCTGATCGGCGTTTCCTAGCGGCTGCTGGCGCTGCGCGCAGCCACGCGCGCGGTGTTGAGTTGCGGACGATAGCGCTGCCCCACGCCCTTGCCGGCGCCCTTTGCGGCGTAGAGCGCGAGGTCGGCGCGCTTGCGCAATTTCACCGTGCTGGCGGCGTCTTCCGGCAGGCAGGCGAAGCCGACGCTCGCACCAACGTGCACCTCGCAATCGTCGGAAACGTCATAGGGCGCGTCGGCGATCGCCTCGATCAGGCGATCGACCAGCGGGGCGGCGCGATCGGCGGCCATGCCGCGCGCGACGACCATGAACTCGTCGCCGCCCATGCGCGCGAGCAGATCGTCTGGGCCGAGCTGCTGCGCGAGGCGATCGGCCACCTTCATCAGCAAGACGTCGCCCGCGCCGTGGCCATGGGTGTCGTTGACCTGCTTGAATCCATCGAGATCGATGCTGAGCAGCGCCATGCAGCGGTGCGCGTCCGGCGCGATCCGGCCGAGCGCACGCCCGACAGCGCGGCGCCGGCGACGAACGGCAGGTCGCAGAGCAGCACCAGCAGAAAGGCGAAGCGCGGCGCGGGATAGTTGCGTGCGCACACCGGGCCCAGCATGGCGACCAGCAGCGTGGTGGACAGGACGCTGAGGACCAAATCGCCCGAGATCATGGTCGCCAGCGCAAGCGCACCCTGTGTCGCACACCAGATAACGGACAGCAAAGCTGAGCCATCAATGGACGGAAGATAATCAGTATCCGCTCGCGAGCGTGTGACGCGGTTTCGCCATTCGAGCAGACGGACAACCAACACCACAAGCTCGATTAGGCAAAAGATCGCAAAGACCGTCCGCCCGCTGCGGATCAGCGCGGCGATCGCCACGACGAGCGAGCAGAAGGAGCCCATGATTGCCGCGGCGGTGGAATTCAGCAGCTGTCCCAGCAGAAAGGCGCGGCTCTTGGCGTCGACCTCCCCGCCCGGCTCGAACAACCAGTGTAGCGCCCGTCCAACGGGACCCAGCTTTGCAAAAGAATGGCCGTGCACGTCGTCAGCCTTGTTCGCTTTCCCCTTGTGATAGCGGAAAATGTTGGCGGAGACGTTAAGATCTTCGTGGGACCGGCGGTCGTCGCCTGGCGCGGCAGGATCGCGTCTTAGGGGGGATCCTGCCGCTCGCGCGATCAGCGGGCCGGCTGCTCGAACAGGCGGCGCAGGAACACTGTTTCTACTTCGCGGCGCAGATCGTTGTTCGGCTTCTTGTAGAAGCCGTGGCCTTCGTCTGCGAAGAGGACATACCAGGCCTCGTTGCCGTTCGCGCGCAGCTTGTCGACGATCTGGTCGGATTCGAGCTGCGGCACGCGCGGGTCGTTGGCGCCCTGCATCACCAGCATCGGCTTGGTGATGCGATCCACGCTGCTGATCGGTGAGACGCGCTGGAGCACCGCGCGCATCTTGGGATCACGCTCATCGCCATATTCGGCGCGGCGATTGTCGCGGCGATACGCCTCGGTGCGCTCAAGGAACGTGATCCAGTTGCTGATCCCGTACCGCTCGACGCCGCCGACCAAGCGATCGGAATAATGCGTCATCACGGCGAGGCTCATGTAGCCGCCATAGGATTGGCCATAAACCGCGACGCGGCTCGCATCGAGGCCGGGCTGCTCGCCGATCCAATCGAGCAGGGCGCCGATGTCCTTCACCGAATCCTCGCGCTTTTCGGCATTGTCGAGATTGAGGTAGCGCTTGCCATAGCCGTCGCTGCCGCGGACGTTGGGCAGGATCACCGTCGCCTTCAGCACGTCGGCGAAATATTGCGCGCCATAATTCCAGATCGGGCGTGTCTGCGACTCCGGCCCGCCGTGGATGTCGATGATGACCGGCGTGCGCGTGTCGGCGGGTATTCCTTTGGGGCGATAGACGAACGCCGGCACCGACAAACCGTCAAAGGATTTGAAGCGGATCAGCTCGGGCTCGGCGAGTTGGGCGGGGTCGAGATCGCCCAGCTCCGACGTGGTCCAGCGCGTCAGCCCGGCACCGAGCACGTCCCAGGCCCACACGTCCCCCGCCGACGTGGCGGAGGTGAGGCCGATTGCGAGCTGCCTGCCGTCGGGCGAGAACTTCAGCGCGGTGAGGACTCCCTTGGGCAGGTTCGGCTGCGGCAGCGCGCGGCGGGTGACGCGATCCTGCACCACCACGCGCGAGAAGCCGTCCTCGTTCACCGAATAGGCCAGGACGCGGCCATCATCGGTCACGTCATAGCTTTCGACGTCCCACGTGAGGTCGGGGGTCAGCACGCGCTGGTTGCCGGTGGCAAGGTCGATCTCGACCAGCTGGCGTGTATCGCTGCCCCGATCGGAGATGGCGATGAGCGACGTGCCGTTGGGCAGGTAGCGCGGCTCCTGATACACCGCCGCTTCCGCCCGCGGGGCGATACGGCGTGCCTTGCCGGTGGCGAGATCGAGCTCGAACAGCTGGTCCTCGCGGTTCGACAGGCTGCGCACGAAGATCAGCCGCGATTTGTCGGGTGCGATGTCGGCCGGGGCGACCGCACCGTCGGCCTGGTAGAGCGTGCGCGGGGTGCCGCCGGCTTTTGGATCAACCCCTAGAATCGTATAGGCGGCGCTGCCTTTCGTGGCGCGCGCCCACGCAAGGAGGCTGCCGTCCTTGCTGAACACGGGCGAGCCGTTGCGCGTGCCGGCTTGCGTCAATTGCTGTGCGGTGCCGGTGAGGCCGCGGGCGTATAGCTGAAACCATTCGTCGCCGCCGGTGTCCCGCACCATGACGAAGCGATCGGTGCCGGGGATGACGCTGGCGCCGGCGACCGGCTCGGCGCCGAAGGTGACCTGGGTGCGCGCGGCGCCGGGGGTGGCGACATGGTGCAACTGCTGCGTGGCGCCAAAGCGCGTCGCGATCAGCATCGAGCCGTCGGGCAGCCAATCCTCGAACTGTGCGGCGCGGCTGTTCTGATAGCGCTGCACCGCCTCGCGCACGTCGGCGGGGATCTCGGGCACACCCGACAGCGTGGCGCTGCCGACCTGCCGCTGGCTGACGGCGGGGGCGCCGCTGGTCTGTGCGAGAGCGCCGGCACTGAGCGCGGCGAGGCTGATCGAAGCGGCAATATGTTTGAGCATGGCCGCCTTGATCGGCTGACGGCGGGCGCGGCGTCAAGCGCGTGGCCTGCAACCGACAACATATGTCACTGTCGCGCAGCGTGACAGGCGATCGGGCGCGAGCGGCGAATTGCCAGCGTGGCCGTGCTGGGGCTACGATGCCGGGCATGTCGCCGCTTGCCATGATCAGGGATAGTTCTGTCGCCGCGGTCATCAGCGATCCAAATCTTGCCGACACGCCGATCATTGCGTGCAATCAGGCGTTCGTCGACCTGACCGGCTATGCCGAAGACGAAGTGGTGGGGCGCAATTGCCGGTTCCTGCGCGGTCCCGATACCGAGCCCGACCTGACCGAGGAATTGCGGCGCGCGGTGCGGGAAAAGCGCACCACGCTGGTGGAAATCCTGAACTATCGCAAGGATGGCACGCCGTTTCGCAACGCGGTGATGCTGGCGCCAATCTTCGCCGAGGACGGCACGCTGCGCTACATGCTGGGATCGCAGCACCCCGTTGATGAGTCAGGAGCATCGGCGCAGGCGCGCGAAGCGATCGCGCGCTTGTCGGAACGGCAGCACGATGTGCTGGTGCGCATGGCGCAGGGGCTGATGAACAAGCAGATCGCCTTTGAGATGAACATCAGCGAACGGACGGTGAAGATGCACCGTGCCGCCCTGTTGAAGGTGCTGGGGGTGCGCACGGCCGCCGATGCGATCCGGGCGGCGGTGGAAGCGGGGCTTTAGGAAAGGGATGGGGAGGCGGGGACCGCCGCCTCCCCATCCACCGGCCCTGCACAGGGGCAGAAAACAGGGCCGGTTGGCTGACGCCAGGGGCTTGGTCCTGGGAGCGGACCGGGTGGGATCAGCCGCTGGGCATCAGAACTTTGTTGATGACGTGCACGACGCCGTTGGACTGCGGGGCATCGGCCATCGTGACGGTGGCGCTGCCGCCGGCCGCGTCGGTGATCATCACCTTGCCGCCCGACATGGTAGCCTTGAGCTGACCGCCCTGAACGGTGGTGAGCATGACGGTGCCACCACCAGCCTTGATCTGCTTGGCGAGATCGGCGGCGGTCACTTTGCCGGCGACGACGTGATAGGTGAGGACGCTGGTGAGCTGCCCCTTGTTTTCCGGCTTCAGCAGCGTGTCGACCGTGCCGGCCGGCAGCGCGGAAAAGGCAGCGTTGGTGGGCGCGAAGACCGTGAACGGACCGGTGCCATTCAGCGTATCAGCCAGGCCGGCTGCCTTCACCGCCGCGACCAGCGTGCTGAGGGTCGGCATGGCCGATGCGTTTTCGACAATCGTTTTGGAAGCGCTTGCCGCAGCAGGCGCCATCACCGGCAGTGGCCTGGCAAGAGCGGGTGCGCTTGCCGCCAGGCCACCGGCCGCCAGGATGATCAGAGCGCGAGAGACAGCCATTAACCGTTCCTTTCAGATGATCAGAAATGCTGACCGGTAAATGAACAGGCGATCGAAGCGTTGCAGCGACTATCGGTCGGGCTGAGATCTGGATTGCCGCTTAAGTTGCTATGTTAGAGGAGAAAACCTGATAACTTGTGCTTGGCTTTGCCCTTAGGGGCAGGTTCGGTTCGCGAAGCTCAACTTCGCTGACGTTGGATACGCACAAGCGCCGCGTCGAGTGCCGAGAGGAAACGCGAGCGATCCTCCTTGCCGAAAGGCGGCGGGCCGCCGATGCGATCGCCGCCGGCGCGCAGGTCGCTCATGATCGCGCGGACGGTCACCGCATTGCCGATCGAGCTGGCGGTGAAAGGCTTGCCGTTGGGTGCGATCACCGCACCGGCGCCGCCCTTGATGCAACGATCGGCGAGCAGGATGTCGGCAGTGATGACGACGCTTGCCGCGGTGACGCGTTCGGCGATCCAGTCGTCGGCGGCGTCGAAGCCGTCGTCCACCACCACGCGGCTGACCAGCGGATGCGGCGGCACGCGCAGGTGCGCGTTGCTCACCACGGTCACCGGTACATTCAGGCGATAGGCGACGCGGTAGATTTCCTCCTTTACCGGGCAAGCGTCGGCATCGACGAGGATCATCGGTTGACCCAACTGCGCCTCATGTGACGGCATGTTGACCGGCAAACCTCAGACGCGGTTGATCGCGCGGCGCACCATGCCGTCGACCGGCGCATCGTGCAGGCGGCGATAGCGCGCCTCGATCAGCCCGAATATGCCGAAGCCGAGCAGGCCGATGGCGATCACGATGTCCCAAGGATTGCTCAACCAGCCGAGCGCCTTTTCCATGCCGCCGGCCTGCTCGCTGCGCTCCTGGAAACCGGCGCTCAGCAGGAAATAGCCACTGATCATGAAGACGAGACCGCGTGCGGCATAGCCGATCCGGCCGCTCCATTGCGCCCACGCCTGGCGCGCGACCGCAGGGTCGAGGTGCTCCAGAAACTTCGCCCTGACCGCCTTCGCCATCTGTAGAATGCCGACGCCAACGAGGACCAGCCCGCCGAGTATCACCAGCACGCCGCCGCCGGGCAGCGACATGGCGGTCTGCGCGCCCTCCTGCGTCGAATCGCCGCCGGACGATGCCGCGCCCTGCATCAGCTTGATCGCCTGCCAGGCAAGGAACAGGTGGATGAAGCCGCTCGCTACCGCGCCGACACGCTCCAGCACGCCGTGCTTGTCGTCATCGTGGCGTTCGATGTTGAAGGCCGCGTCGGACAGGCGCCAGATGCCGTAGCCGATCAGCCCGGCGGCCATGATGCCAAGCAACAGCTGCCCGCCGCTTTCGCCGAGATAGCGCAGCGCACCGGCAGGATCCTCGGCGCGTCCGGTGCGCAGGATCAGGAAGGCGATAACGAGATAGAGCGCGCCGCGCACGGCGAAGCCCAATCGGGTGAGCATGGTGAGCCGTGCGCTGGTGTTCATGCGGATCGTCCCCTTTTCTTCCCCGGGCAAACCGCCGGATCGGCCGGTTCGTTCCGATCGCGACATGGTTAAGGCCGAAGCCATTGCGCCAGGTGCTTGCCGATCCCTGATAAACACGCGGCGCTTGCCAGCATGGCACCAGAGCGGCGATGGCAGGCGAAGGGGCGAGAGACCCCGTTTGGCGCCGGGCAACGATTGCGGCGGAACAGGAGAGCGGCAATGGACCTGGGGCTTGGCGGGAAGACGATCTTTGTGGCGGGCGGTAGCCGCGGCATCGGGCTGGGCATCGTGGAGGCGTGCCTGGCGGAGGGCGCGCGCGTGGCAGTGACGGCGCGCGGGGCGGAGGCGCTGGCGGCAACGCACGAGATGCTGGCGGCGCGTTATGGCGCGGAGGCGGTTTGGAGCGCGGCGGGCGACATGACCGACCCCGTGAAAGTCGAGGCGCTGATGGCCGCGGCGGAGGACGCGATGGGTCCGCTGTGGGGAGCGGTAGCGAATGTCGGCCTCTATCCGTGCCCGCCCGGCCTTGAGGTGGATGATGCCAGCTGGCGCGGCGGCATGGCGCAGAATCTCGACTCCGCTTTCTATCTCGCGCGATCGGCGCTGCGGCGGCGAGGGATCGGTGCTGATGATCGGATCGATCGCCGGGCTCGCCGCGCTGGGTACGCCGCTGACCTATGGCACCGCCAAGGCGGCGATGGGGCATCTGGCCAAGGAGCTGGCGGTGATGGCAGGGCCAAAGGGCGTGCGCGTCAACACCATCGCGCCGGGCAACATCATCTTCCCCGGCGGCGATTGGGAGGAGCGGTCGACCGGCGCGAGGGCGGAAAGCTGGTGGCGGTGGATCCGCCGCGAGGTGCCGCTGCAACGCTTCGGCAAGCCCGACGAGATCGGCAGCGTCGCGGCGTTCCTGCTGAGCCCGCTCGCCAGCTTCGTGACGGGGGCGATCGTGCCGGTGGACGGCGGACAGGATCGCTGATCCCCCAGCTGTGGGCGCTGGACAGTGCCGTGCGATGTGCGATGACGGGCGCCAAGGGGGTGCGCAGGACATGGCGATACGGGGGCGGATTGGCCGAATGCTGGCGGGCGTGCTGGCCGGCGGGGGATTGCTGATGGCGAGTGCGGGCGCAGTGGCGGACGAGGTGGTGCCGCGCGCGCCGCGTGCGCGGGAGGCGGGGCTGCGCTTCGGGATTCTTCAGCCCGGCACGCTGAACGCGATCACCGATGTGGCGGGCGTGAAGGTGGGGCACACGACGCTGGTCGAGGGCACGCGCGTGCACACGGGCGTGACGGCAATCCTGCCGCACGGCGGCAATTTGTTTCAGGACAAGGTGCCGGCCGGGTTCAGCGTCGGCAACGGCTTCGGCAAGTTTGCCGGCAGCACGCAGCTGGTGGAGTTGGGCGAGCTGGAAACGCCAATCCTGCTCACCAACACATTGTCGGTGGCGGAAGCCATGGCGGCGAGCATCGAGTGGACGCTGGCGCAGCCGGGCAACGAGGATGTGCGATCGGTGAACGCCGTGGTGGGCGAAACCAACGATGCACAGCTCAACGACATTCGGGCGCGCAGCGTGACGATCGCGCACGCCCGCGCAGCGATCGACGCGGCAAAGACCGGGCCGGTGGCGGAAGGCGCGGTCGGCGCCGGCACGGGCACGGTGGCTTTCGGGTACAAGGGCGGGATCGGCACCAGTTCGCGCGTGCTGCCGGCGTCGCTCGGCGGTTACACTGTCGGCGTGCTGGTGCAGAGCAATTACGGCGGCGTGCTGACGATCGCGGGCCTGCCCGTAGGCGAGCGGCTGGGCGGATACCTGCTGGAGGATGCGGTGGACCGCAAGCAGGGTGACGGATCGGTGGTCGTCGTGATCGCCACCGATGCGCCATTGTCCGATCGTAACCTGAAGCGGCTGGCGACCCGCGCCTTCATGGGTATCGCGCGGACGGGATCGCCGATGACCAACGGGTCGGGCGATTATGCCATCGCCTTTTCGACGCACCCCGACGCACGGCGAACAGCGGCGCGGCGCGCCACCGCCAGCAGCTACCCCGATGTCGGCAATGACCAGATGACGCCGCTGTTCCAGGCGGTGAGCGAGGCGACCGAGGAAGCGGTGGTGAACTCGATGTTCGCCGGCCGCACCGTGACTGGGTTCCGTGGCACGGTGGAACGGCTGCCCGTAGACCGCGTGCTGGCGATGTGGCGCGCGGCCGGTCGCGCCGCGAAGTGATACTTTGATTTAGGATCGACCATGATGCCTTTCTGCCGTTCCCTTGTCCGGCTGCTGTTGCTCTCCGTTGCAACGGTGCCGGGTGCCGCGCTTGCCCATCAGGAGGTGGCGCCGCGCGCCGCGCAGGCCGCAGCGCCGGCCGGCAACGATCCCGGCGTTGCGCCTGCTCGAGGCGCGGGCGAGGGGGCGGGGCCGTTCCGCCGGCTGGTAATCCGCGGTGCGACGCTGATCGACGGCACCGGCTCGGTACCACGCGGGCCGGTGGACATCGTGATCGAGGGCAATCGGATCGCCGATATCCGCCAGGCGGGGTGGCCGGGCCTGCCGCTAAAAGCGGGTCGTGCGCCGCAGGACTTCGACCAGGAGATCGATGCGACGGGCATGTACGTGCTGCCCGGCTTCGTCGATGCACACACGCATCTGCCCGGACCCGACAAGGCGCCCGACGCCTCCTACGCCTACAAGCTGTGGCTGGCGCATGGCGTGACGACGGTGCGCGGCGTGTCGCTCGCTTCACCCGCCTATGTCAGCCGCGACAAAGCGCGATCGGCGCGCAACGAGATCGCCGCGCCGCGCATCTTCAATTACCAGACGCTCGGCTCCGGCTGGTCGGGCGGTCGCATCTCCAGCCCCGACAAGGCGCGCGAATGGGTGCGCTGGGCGGCGAAGAAAGACATCGACGGCATCAAGTTCTTCGGGCGCGACGATGAAACGCCCGAGGTGATGACCGCCGCAATCGATGAAGCGCACAAGAACAAGATGGGCACCGTCGCGCACCTCAGCCAGACCGGCGTGGCCAATTTCAACGGCATCACCGCCGGGCGCGCCCACCTCGACACGATCACGCATTTTTACGGGCATATGGAATCGCTGCTGAAGGATCACACGATCCAGAAGGTCTCACCCGATTACAATTTCTACAACGAGCTGCAGCGCTTCGCACAGGTCGCCGACATCAAGGACGAGGTGTACGCACCCGGCTCGCCCGAATGGTGGGATTACCTCCACGAGCAGAAGGCGAACGGCGTCACTTTCGATCCGACGTTCAACATCTACGCCGCCTCGCGCGACCTGATGCGGGCGCGCAACGCGGATTGGCAGGGGCGCTACACCACGCCGCAGCTGTGGAACTACTTTCAGTCGACCCGCGACAATCACGGATCCTATTTCTTCGACTGGACCAGCCAGATCGAGACCAACTGGAAGGGGTTCTATCGCAACTTCTTTCAGCTGATCCACGACTACAACCAGATCGGCGGGCGCGTGACGGTGGGGACGGACTCGGGCTTCATCTACAAGGTTTACGGGTTCGCCTATATCGAGGAATTGGAGCTATTGCAGGAGGCGGGGCTGACGCCGCTGGAAATCTTCCGCTCCGCCACGGTGAACGGCGCCAAGACGCTGATGGAGCCGAAGGGCGAGGAGCCGCAGTTCGGCGCGGTGCGCCGCGGGATGCTGGCCGATCTGGTGATCGTGCCGGAGAATCCGCTCGCCAACCTCAAGACATTGTACGGCACCGGCTTCGTCCGCCTGAATCCACAGACCAACAAGCAGGAGCGGATCGGCGGTGTGCGCTACACGATCAAGGACGGCATCGTTTACGACGCGCCATGCCTGCTCGCCGATGTTGCCGCGATGGTGGCGCGCGAGAAGCAGGTGGTGCCGACCCCCGTGCCGCCGCCGGTGATCCCGCTGGAGCCGGCGTTCGCCACGGCAGCCGCGCCCGTCACGGCGCCGTGACGGGGCACTTTCGCGATCAGAAGCTGCGGCTGAGGCGCAGCGTCCATTCGCGCGGCGCCACCGGATAGCCGATCGTACCGACGCTGCCGCTGTTGTAGCGGCGATCGGCAAGGTTCGTCGCGGCGAGCTGCAGCCCCCAGTCGCGCCAGTCGACGCCGGCCTGAAGGTTGATCTGTGCGGCGTTTGTCACGCGGTGCTGCGGCTCGTTGCACAAGGCAATCGAATAGGGCGAGGCGGCGCTGTAATCGCCGCTGACGCGCACCTGCGCCGATCCGACCGCGCGGGTGTAGCTGGCGCGCAACTGATAGCGCAGCGCCGGGGTGAAGCGCAGGTCGAGGTCGCGCTCGTCGGGGACGAAGGCGGTGCAGCCGGGGCTGGACGCAAGGCGGGTGAAGCGATCGGCGAGTGTGGCGATCCAGCCGCCGATCTCCACGCCGGCAAGCGGACGCGCGCTCCATTCCAGCTCCAGCCCCTGAATACGCGCGTCGCCGACGTTCTGGCGGAAGATGTCGGGCGGCCCTGCGGTGACGCGCGAGGCGGAGAAGGCGATGTTGGTGTAATTGTTGATGAAATAAGCTGCGTTGATGCGCAGGCGATTGTCGAGCCAGTCCGACTTCAAACCAATCTCGTGGTTCCACACGGTCTCGGGCGCGATGGCGGTTTGCCGGTTCAGCACGAAGTCGAGGTTGCGCGCGCGCCCGTCGAAGCTGCCGCTGCGAAAGCCCTTGGCGACGAGCGCATAGGCCATCACCTCGCCGCTGGCGGTATCGAGCCGGTAGTCGGCCTCAACGCGCGGCGACACGTCCGTCCAGCGCTCGGCGATGCGGCGCTGGGCGAGGCGGCCGTTCGGCAGGGCCAGGATCGTGTCGGGCGCGGTGAGGAAGGATACGGCATAGCGCTTGCGCTCGTCGGTGTAGCGTAGCCCGCCGCTGACGCGCGCACGATCGCCGATCGCGAGCGTCGCCGAGCCGAACACCGCGATGCTGCTGGTATCGAGCCGCGGTTCGTATGGCGACCAATTGCCCGAGGTGCCGGGCGCGCGCGATGGCGCGTTGAAGAAGTCGTCGTTGCGGAAGCGTGCGTCCGGGCCGGCGGGGGTGGCGGCGCTGATCGCGGTCAGCTGATCGTTATGCTCCGCGAAATAATAGCCGCCGACCAGCCATTGCACGCGCTGCGCCCAGGCGGTGCCGGCGAGTTGCAGTTCTTGGCTCAGCTGGCGCTGGTGCTGATCCTGAAGCAGGATGATGTTGGCGCCGACGCCGGGCGGATTGGCGGTCTGATCGAAGCCGATCTGCGAGCGGAGCGTACGGTGCGCGGTGATGCTGGTGAGGGTCGTGGTGCCGCTACGGTATGCTGCGCGCAGCGACACGCCGTCGGTGTCGGTGCGGTTGAGCGGCTCGGTATCGTCGGACGTGAACGAGTCGATCGATCCGTTGGGGGTGACGAAGCTGTTCGTGAAGCGGCCGGCGCGCGCCGGATCGGGCGCGAAGCGTTGTGGGAAGCGTGGGGTGGAGCGATCGCGCGTGATGTCGGCGCTGGCCTCGATGGTGAGATCGGGCGCGGCTTCCCACAGTAGCGCGGCTCGGGCACCTTGCAGATCCTGATCGTTGACCCGCGCGCCGTTGGTGAGGTTGCGGCCCCAGCCGCGCTGATGGCGCGTCAGGCCGGAGACGCGCAGCGCCAGCGTCTCGCCGAGCGGTACATTGGCGGCGGCGCGCGCGTCGATCCGGCCGTAGCTGCCGGCTGTCATGTCCGCCTGTGCGGCGGGCGCGGCGACGGATGGCTTCTTCATGACGAGCTTGATCGCGCCGCCGCTGGTGTTGCGGCCGTAGAGCGTGCCCTGCGGCCCGCGCAGCACCTCGATCCGCTCGACATCGAGGAGGTCGAGCAAGGCGCCGGTGGAGCGCGGCAGGATCACATCGTCGACGTAGATCCCAACCGGGGGATCGTTGGTGAAGATCGAATCGCCCTCGCCGACGCCGCGCAGGAAGACGAGCGCGCCCGAACTGGTGCCGAAATTGCGCTGCAGATAGAGGTTGGGCACCGCCGCGCCAATCCGATCGAGGTTGACGATCCCGTCGTCGTCCAGCCGGGCGGCGGGGAGCACGGTGAGCGTGACGGGCACGTCCTGCGCAGGCTCTTCGCGCCGTTCGGCGGTGACCAGGATATCGTCGGTCGGCGGCGCGCTGCCGCGATCGTCAGCATATGCCGGCGCTGTGGCAACCCCGGCCAGCAGCACCAGTGCCCAGTTTCGATCCATAGTCCGTCAGCCCCGCTCGCGAAGCGGCAGCGCGCTATGGACAAGCTGATCCGAGGTCAAGCCGGTGCGGGCCGGAAACCGGAACACGCAGACATACCTGTTTACAGGTTATTAACTCGGGTTAATTAATCCCTAATGGACAAAAAAGATTTTCGAGAGAACATTCGACGCTGAGAGCGGGAAATCCGCCTCTGAAAACAGGGGGGTCGCATGCCGGGTGGGGACTTGGATGCTTCGACAGGTGATCGAGTAGGCATAGCGCGTGGTCGGGTCGCATGACTCACGCGCTTCGCATACTGATCGTTGGGCAAAACTATGCGCCGGAACCGGTCGGCATTGGGCCGTGCACCGCCGGCATGGCGGAAATGCTTGCGGGCGCGGGTCACCAGGTGCGCGTGGTCTGCGGCACGCCTTCCTATCCGCAGTGGAAAGTTCTTCCGCGCTACCGTGGCCTGCGTTTTCGCCGGGCGATCGAGAATGGCGTGCGGATCGTTCGCCTGCCGCATTATGTGCCAGCCGTACCGGGCGGCATCCGGCGATTGCTGTATCTCGCCAGCTTCGCCTTTCTCGCGCTGATCGCGGTTTGTGCAATCATCGTGCGGCGGCGACCCGATGCGGTGGTGGCGATCATCCCGTCAACCTTGGCGGCGATTGTCGCGGGGCTTTGCGCCAGGGCTTTTCGGCTGCCCTTGTGGGTGCACGTGCAGGATCTGGAGGCGGAGCTGGCGATCGCAACCGGGCTGATCGGGCGGTCGAAGTGGCTGATCGCGGCCGCGCGTCGGGTGCAGCGGCTGGCGCTCCAGAGCGATCGGCTCAGCAGCATTTCGCCCGCCATGTGCCGGCACCTGGCGACGACGCAGCACCCGCCGAAAGATATAGTGGAGTTCCGCAACTGGGCGCGGCCGGACGTGCGGCCGATCGACGCGCCGTCCGCCTTTCGCGAGGAGTGGCAGATCGAACAGCGCCATGTCGCGCTTTATTCCGGCAACATCGCCGCCAAGCAGGGCGTGGAAATCATCGCGGAAGCCGCACGGTTGCTGGCGCACCGACAGGATCTGCTGTTCGTGATCTGCGGCAACGGGCCGCGGCGACAGGAATTGGCCGACAGCGTCGCCGATTGTCCCAACGTGCGCCTGTTCGACCTGCAACCGGCCGAGCAGCTTGCCGAGCTGCTGGGCCTCGCCAGCGTGCACCTGTTGCCGCAAATGGCCGGCGCCGCCGATCTGGTGCTGCCATCGAAGCTGCCGAACATGCTGGCGTCTGGTCGGCCGGTGGTCGCCACGGTGTCTCCGCAAACTGATCTCGGCCGCGAATTGGGCGAATGCGGGCTGATCGTGCCGCCGCACGATGCTGCTGCCTTTGCCGATGCGATCGTCCGGTTGATCGACGATGAGGCGTTGCACGCCAAGCTGGGCCGCAATGCGCAAGCGCGCGCGGTGGAGCGGTGGAGCAAGCAGGCGATCCTGGAACAGTTCGAGCGCGAGCTGTTCGCGGTGGTCGACGGCCCGGGCGGCGATGACGATGCGCCGGGTGCCGAGCAGGCGACCTGACTGGGGCAGATCCGATCACTGGCTGAAAGGGCGCGGCGCAGGGGTGTCGCCACCGCCCCTGCGCCGCTGACGATCACTCCTTCGCTGCGGCCTTTTTGGTCGCAGCCTTTTTCGGCGCCGCCTTTTTCTCGGCGGTCTTTGCTGCCTTGGTTGGCGCCTTCTTGGCCGGCGCCTTCTTCTTGGTCTTGCCCTTGCTCGGCATGGCGGCGCGTGCGTCGATGAGCTGCGCGGCCTCCTCAAGCGTCAGCGCGTCGGGCGCGATCGTCTTGGGCAGGGTGGCGTTGGTCTCGCCGTCGGTGACATAGGGGCCGTAGCGGCCCTCCATCAGCTTCAGCTCCGCCTCGGTGCGCGGATGCTTGCCGAGCACCTTGAGCGGCTCACGCGAGCCGCGCTGCGGGCGGCCACCACCGGCGGCGGCCTCGGCAAGCTTCACGACGGCGGCGTTCATGCCGGTTTCAAACACGTCGGCGGTGCTCTGCAACCGGGCGTATTTGCCGTCATGCTGCAGATACGGACCGTAGCGGCCGATCGAGGCGACGATGTCCTTGCCCGTTTCCGGGTGCTGGCCGATCGTGCGCGGCAGGCTGAGGAGCTTCAGCGCCAGCTCCAGATCGAGCTCGCCCGCGTCCTTGGGGATCGACGCGCGCTTGGCGTCCTTGCCCTCGCCCAGCTGAATATACGGCCCGAAGCGGCCGACCTTGCGCTCCACCGGCAGCCCGGTTTCGGGATCCTGGCCGAGCTGTTCGGGCTCGCCGCTGTCGCCAGCCTCACCGCCCGCCTGCGCGAAGCGGCGGGTGTATTTGCACTCGGGGTAGTTGGAGCAGGCGATGAACGCCCCGAAGCGCCCGCCGCGCAGCGCTAAGCGGCCGTTGCCGCAATTGGGGCACAGCCGGGCGTCGCCGCCGTCCGCCTTTTGCGGGAAGAGATAATCCTCAAGGAACGTGTCGAGCTGTTCGGTGACTTCGCTCGGCTTGAACTCCATCACCTCGGCGGTGCGCGGCTTGAAATCGCGCCAGAAGCTCTCGAGCACCGCCTGCCATTGGGCGCGACCGCCTGATACGTCGTCCAGCTCCTCCTCGAGCTCGGCGGTGTAATCATAGCCGACATAGCGTTCGAAGAAGCGTTCGAGGAACGCCGTTACGAGACGTCCGCTCTCCTCGGCGAAGAAGCGGTTCTTCTCGACGCGCACATAGGCGCGGTCCTTCAGCGTCTTGATGATCGAGGCATAGGTGGAGGGGCGGCCGATGCCGAGCTCCTCCATCCGCTTGACCAGCGAGGCTTCGGAGAAGCGCGGCGGTGGCTGGGTGAAATGCTGTTCGGCGTCGACCGACTTCTTGGCCGGGGCATCGCCATCGCGCATCCGCGGCAGGCGCTTTGCATCCTCGTCGGCGCTATCGTCCTGCCCCTCTTCGTAGAGCGCGAGATAGCCGGGGAAGAGCACGACCTGGCCGGTCGCGCGCAGCACGTTACGCCCGGTCCCATCCGCCATGTCGACGGTGGTGCGCTCCATCCGTGCCGAGGCCATCTGGCTGGCGAGCGCGCGCTTCCAGACCAGATCGTACAGGCGGGCATGATCGCCCGAGCCGACGCGATCGCGGCTGAAGTCGGTCGGGCGGATCGCCTCGTGCGCTTCCTGCGCGTTCTTCGCCTTGGTCTGATACTGACGCGGCTTGTCGGGCACGTAGCTCGCGTCATAGCGATTGGCGATCGCGCCGCGCGCGGCGTCGATGGCGCTGCCGTCCATCTGCACGCCGTCGGTACGCATGTAAGTGATCGCGCCATCCTCGTAGAGCTGCTGCGCGATCCGCATCGTGTGGTCGGCGGAGAAGCCGAGCTTGCGCGCCGCCTCCTGCTGCAACGTCGAGGTGGTGAACGGCGGCGGCGGGTTGCGCGTCGCGGGCTTCGTCTCGACGCGCTCGACGGTGAAGCGGCCGGCCTCGACCGCGGCCTTGGCCTTCAGCGCGTCGCCCTCATTGCCGATCGACAGGCGATCGAGCTTCTTGCCGTCCCATTGCACGAGGCGCGCGGTGAAGGGCGTGCCGTCCTGCTCCAGGGCGGCGGTGACCGACCAATATTCCTGCGCGCGAAATGCCTCGATCTCACGCTCGCGATCGACGATCAGGCGCAGCGCCACGGACTGCACGCGGCCGGCGGACTTGGCGCCGGGCAGCTTGCGCCACAGCACCGGCGAGAGCGTGAAGCCGACAAGATAGTCCAGCGCGCGGCGCGCACGATAGGCGTCGATGAGGTCGGTATCGAGCTCGCGCGGGTTGGCCATCGCCTGAGTCACGGCAGGCTTGGTGATGGCGTTGAAGGTGACGCGGTCGACCTTCTTGGGCAGCGCCTTGCGCTTCGCCAACACTTCCTGGACGTGCCAGCTGATCGCCTCGCCTTCGCGATCAGGGTCGGTGGCGAGGATCAATCGATCGGCACCTTTCGCAAGGTCGGCGATCGCCTTCAGCTGCTTGGCCTTGTCGGCGTAATTTTCCCATTCCATCGCAAAGCCGGCGTCGGGATCGACCGAGCCGTCCTTGGGCGGCAGATCGCGGACGTGGCCGTAGCTCGCGAGAACGCGATAGTCGGAGCCGAGGTATTTTTCGATGGTCTTCGCCTTGGCGGGCGATTCGACGATGACGAGTTGCATTGGCGCCTAACTAGGAAGTCTCACACGTACGCGCGAGGGTGGAGATGACGGCGCGGTGCCGTCAAGCCGCCGGCGCGCTGTCGTACAGATGGTCTATTGTTGTTCCGCTTTCATGAAAACAGCAAGGCGCGATCGTCGGGGTGCTATGCCTGGGCGGGCGCGGCTGCGGCCGGGGTGGCGCGCCAGGCGAGGAAGAAGCCCAGGCCAAGCGCGAGATCGATCCCGGCGAATAGCAGCACCGCTGGCGGTGCCTTTCCGCCGGCGAACAGCAGCAGCGCTGGGACGCCGAACGCCAGCTTCTCCGCGACGCTGGGCAGCATCAGCGCGCGATAGCGGACCGGATCGCCGCCAATGACCCAGAAGACAAGCTGGAACGCCGCTGCCGTGCCGATGAAGCCGTAGGCGACCAGCTCCGCACCCGGCGGCTGCGGCAACAGATATTGCGGCAACAACGCAAGGAGGCCGTACACCGCCGCGCCGCGGAACCACCAGCGCACCCAGCGCGGCGCGGCAGCGATCGCAGCGGTCATGCGGCCTTGGCCGCGCGCTCCGGCGTGAATTCTACCTCAAGTCGGCGGACGGCATGGACGAAATTATTGGGCGCGATGTCCATCTCGCCGGTCCAGCGGATGTCGGGGAAGCGCGCGAACATCTGACGGTACGCTTCCTCCAGCTGGAGTTGCGCGGTCATGCGGCCGATGCAGATATGCGGGCCGTGGCCGAAGGCAATATTCTTTTCGGCATTGGCGCGCGTGATGTCGAACCGATCGGGATCGGGGAACATTGCAGGATCGCGGTTGGCGGCGCCATAATACATGATCACCTTTTCACCCTCGGCGATCTTCTGCCCTTCGAGTTCCACATCGCTGGTGGCGGTGCGGCGCATGTAGATGACGGGCGAGACCATGCGCGTGATCTCGTGCACCGTATTGGTGAGGAGGCTGCCGTCGGCCTGCAGCTTCGCCTTCTGCTCGGGGTTCTCGGTGAACAGCTTCATCGCGCCGGAAATCGAGTTGCGCGTCGTGTCATTCCCGGCGAACACGATCAGCAGCCATGCGCCGTCGAGGTAGGGGTCCGGCAAAGGATCGCCCTCCACTACGGCATTGGCGATCGCGCTCATGAGGTCGGGCTGCGGATCGGCGCGGCGCTTGGCCAGCATGTGGCGGCCGTATTCGAACATTTCGCCGACGTTCTTGTTGAACAGCTCGATAAAGGCGGCGATCTGCGGGTTGAGTTCGCCGCCGGTCGCCATCTGCTCGGCCTGCTCGGTGGCGATCTGCTGCGCCATCTCGAGGAAGTGGATCCAGCCGATGAACTTCTCGCGATCAGCCTCGGGCACGCCCAGCATTTCGCACAGGGTGAAGATCGGCAGGCGCTGCGAGAATTTCTCCACGAGGTCGCACTTGCCGAGCGGCGCCATGCTGTCGAGCAGGCGCGTTACCTCGGCCGAGACGCGCGCGCGCAGGCTCTTGATATAGGTGGCGGTGAAATAGGGCATGTGCTCGCGGCGCAATTCGCGATGCGGGCGTGCGTCGAGGTTGATCATCGAATTGGTCGAGGCGGAGAACAGGATCGGGTGGCGCGTCTCCTGCGGGCCGAGCGCCATCAGGATGCCGCCCTTCTCGCTGCTGTAGGTTTGCGGATCGCCGTTCACCTTCTTCACGCCTTCGAAGCTGGTGACGGCCCAGAAGCCGACGCCGTCGCGCGGCATGGGGTGCCACATGACGGGCGCTTCGGCACGCATCCGGGCGAAATCGGCCCATGGCTGGCCTTGCGTGAAGCGGCGAATATCGGTGAGGTCCACACCCGACAGGGTGGGATAGGTCTGATCGAAGGTGGGGCCTTCGCGGCCTTCGATGATATGATCGCTGACGAGATGCATGGATCGCTCCGGGTTCAGGCGAGGTCGGGCGTGAAGCGGATGTTGCCGCGCGAGAGACCTTGGGTGACAACCTCCAGCCCGCCGGACTTCACCATCCATTCGAGCCGGTGGTCGCGATATTCGCGCTTGAAGAGCCCTTGTTCGAGCAGCTTGGCGACGTCGCCCATGCCGCCGGTGGAAGCGGTGGCCGCGGCCTCTGCAACGGTATCGCGCACGGAGGGGCGCGCGTTGGCACGGGCAAGCCATTGGGCGAGTTTGGAGCCAGGCTCGGGCGCGATGCCGTGACCGACCGAGCCGTTGACATAAGGCACGACCGACAGGTCGCCCCAGCCGAATGCGTCACCGTTGAACCATTGCCGGTCGCCGAGTTCGCGCTCGAGCCAGCTGTAATAGCCGCGCACCTGCTGCCTGGCGCGGGTGCTGAGCGTTTCGCCGAGTTCGCCCTCGGCGCGGCGGAACCAGCGCAATTCGGACAGACCCCAGTTCACCGCCTCAAGATGCGTGTCGACCACCTCCTCGATCATGCGCACGCGCGCGCGGTCGGCTGGGCTGGCCGGGAGCAGCGACGGATTGGGCCACGCATCCTCGATATATTCCAGAATGATGGTGGAATCGAAGATGCCGACGCCGTCGTGGATCAGCGCGGGCACCTCGGCGCGCGGATTGGCCGCAACGAAGTCACCTGCCGCGCCGCCGACGCCGATGCCGCCGGGCACCGCCGTGTCGAAAGCCACGTCCTTCTCGCGCAGCGCGATCTTCACCTTCTGCGCATAAGGCGACAGCGGGTGATCCCAGACCGTCACAGCCATGCCGCACCTCCCCATAACTTTTGTTCTGGGGACGCTATGCTGCCCGGCTGGTAGAATCCAGTCCTATTCTGCTACTTGTTCCGCCGGCGGAAGCTGGCGCGGGCGAGCCAGAGGCCGAACGCCAGCAGCAGGAGGGGCGCGAGCCACAGCGGCAAGGTGGCGGCGCTGACCGGCGGATCATAGGTGACGTAGTCGCCATAGCGATCGATCAGCCAGGCGCGCACTTCTTCGGCGCTTTCGCCCGCCGCGATGCGCTGTCGCACCAGGCTGCGCATGTCGCCCGCCATGTCAGCGTCGCTGTCGACGATCGCCTGCCCCTGGCAGACGAGGCAGCGCAGCGTGGCCATGAGCGCGGTGGCCTCGGCCTCCTTGGCGGGATCGGGCAGCTGCACGTTGGCGTAATCGGCGGGCGGGCGGCTTTGCGCCGATGTGGGTGCGGCGAGCACCAGCATCAGCAGTGCAAGGAGGCGGCGGATCACCGGGCTTTTCGCCAGGCGGTGGCGAGGTCGGCCACGTCATCGTCGCGGATGTCGCCGACGTGCTGCTTCACGATCACGCCGCGCGCGTCGATCACAAAGGTTTCCGGCACACCCGACGAACCGAGCGCGAGCTGCACCTGGCTGTCGCGATCGTCGCCGATGCGCGCGTAGGGATCGCCGTTGCGCGCGAGGAACTGCCGGATCGCGGGGCCGGTGTCGCGGATCGCGATCGCGTCGATCGGGATGCCCATGGCCTTCAGCTTCATGAGCTGCGGCGCTTCGGCGATACAGGGGACGCACCAGCTCGCGAAGATGTTGAGCAGCCGCGGCTGGCCATTCCCATCTGCGGTGGAGAGGCCCGGCTTGCCGGCGACGATCGGCGGAAGGGCGAAGGTGGGCAGCGGCTTGCCGACCATTGCGGAATAGACGGTGCGATCGGTCGGCTTGCGCAACTCGCGCACCGCGAACACCATCACCACGGCGAAGACGCCGAGCGGCAGCCAGAGGAGCCAGCGCCTCATGCGGCCCATGCCGCGCGGTGGGCGGCTGCCTCGGCTGCTTCAACCGCGCGTTTCTTCTGGCGCCGATCGCGCAGCCAATGGCCGAGGATCGAGAGCGCACCGCCCGCCGCAATCAACAGGCCTCCGAACCAGATTAGCGTCACCCATGGCTTCCACCAGAAGCGCAGCTGCCAGCGCCCGGTGCCGTCGGGCTGGCCGAGCACGGTGTAGAGCTGGCCGTCGAAAGCGGTGAGGATCGCGCTTTCGCTGGTGGTCGTCGGCGGGTTGGAGAAGAAGCGCGATTGCGGGGCGAGCAGACAGGCCGCCCCGTCACCGCGCTGCACATCGAGCCGCGCCTCCAGCGCCGACCAATTGTCGCCGATCACCGGGCGGATGCCGCGCAAGGTGACGCGATAGGGGCCAACCGTTGCAGCTTCGCCGATCGCCTTGGCGACCAGCACTTCTCGGGTGAAGGCAGTGGACGCCGCCATGCCGGCGAGGGTGACGGCGATGCCGAGATGCGCCACCACCATGCCGTAGACGAACAAGGGCGTGCGCAGCAGATTGCGCCCGGCGAGCGGCGCGACGCTCGCCACCGCAAGTCCGGCGGCGAGCGCGAGGCCGAGCATCGGCAGCATGTTGAACCAGCCGGCAAATACAACGAGCGCCGCTGCGGCAAAGGCCGTGGCCGCGATCGGCCATGTCAGGCGTTCCACCAGGGCAGGGAGAGCATCGCGCCGCCAACGCAGCAGCGGCCCTGCCGCCATGATCACGACTAGGACCAGTGCGATCGGTCCCGCGGCTTTCTCGAAGAAGGGTGGACCGACCGACAATTGCGTGCCCATCGCGGCGGCAAGGATCGGGTAGAAGGTGCCGATCAGGACGATGCCGAGGATGACCGAGAGCAGCAGGTTGTTGGCGACCAGGCTGCCCTCGCGGCTGACGAGTTCAAAGGTGTTGCCCGCGCGGACCACCCCGATCCGGGTGGCGAACAGCGCCAGCGCGCCACCGATGTAGAGCGACAGGAGGATGAGGATAAAGGTGCCGCGTTCGGGGTCGACGGCAAAGGCGTGGACGCTGGTGAGGATGCCCGAGCGGACGAGGAAGGTGCCGAGCATCGACATGGAGAAAGCGACGACCGCGAGCATCACCGTCCAGGCGCGCAGGCCGTCGCGCGTGGCAAGCACGCTGACCGAGTGCAGCAGCGCGGTTGCGGCGAGCCACGGCATCAGTGAGGCGTTCTCCACCGGATCCCAGAACCACCAGCCGCCCCAGCCGAGCTCGTAATAGGCCCAATAGCTGCCTGCGGTGATGCCGATCGTCAGGAACACCCAAGCGGCGAGCACCCAGGGGCGCATGGCACGGGCGAAGGCCGGGCCGACATCGCGGGTGATCAGCGCCCCGACCGCAAAGGAGAAGGCGACCGACAGGCCGACATAGCCCGCGTAAAGAGTGGGCGGGTGAAAGGCGAGCCCGGGATCCTGCAGCAGCGGATTGAGGCCCTGTCCGTCGCTCGGCAGGTTGAGGAGGCGGGCGAACGGGTTCGAGGAGAACAGGAGAAAGGCGTAGAAGCCGAGCGCGATCGCGGCCTGAGCGCCGAGCGTCGCGGTGAGCGTGCGATCCGCCACGCGTCGCTCCAGCAGGGCGACGGCACCACCCGCGAGGCCGAGGATCGTAACCCACAGCAGCATGGACCCTTCGTGATTGCCCCAGGCACCGGCAAATTTGTACAGCCACGGCTTGGCCGAATGGCTGTTCGCCACCACCAGCGCGACCGACATGTCCGATTGCAGAAACACGCGGATCAGCGCCGCCATGGCGAGCAGCGCGAGCCCGCCCTGCACGACGGCGACGGGGCGGGCCGCACGCGCGAGCGTGTCGTCATTGCGGCTTACGGCAAGCGCGGCGAGCGCCAGCTGCATCGCGGCAAGCGCCGCGGCAAGCCACAGCGCGACGAGGCCGGCTTCAGCGATCATCGCGTGCGGCGTTGGCCGGCCGCCGTACGGCGGCCGACGGGATCGTCAGGTCAGGCACAACGGCTCAGCGCTCATAGGCTTTCGGCAGCGCGCCTTCGGTCGGCACGAGATAGCGATCGCGCAATTGCGACTGGCGCGACTGCATCGGCTGCGCACGGCCGTCGATCCACACCGCCGTCGGGGCCGAAGACAGCTCGAGCGGATCGCCATCCCATAGCACCACGTCGGCACGGCGGCCGGCGCGGAGCGAACCGATCTCGCCATCCATGCCCAGCGCCGCAGCTGGTCCGGAGGTGATCGAGGCGAGCGCCTCGCCCCAGTTCAGTCCGGTGTGGCCGGGCACACGGGTGATGCCCACCAGATTGCCGGCATATTGGCGCAGATTGTGCTCGCCGCCGTTGGCGCCGGTGGAGGCGAGGCCGACCTGAACGCCGGCTGTGCGCATGCGGCCGACGTTCGACTCGGTCGCGCCAAGCGACTCGAACTGCGCCGGAAGATCGGCCAGCGCTGCGGCGATCACGGGCACGCGCACAGCGGCGATCTCGCGCGCCACCATCCAGCCTTCGGACGCGCCGGTCAGCACCAGCTTGAGCTTCGGATAATCGCGCGGCAGGGCGAGTACCGTCAGGATATCGCTCGCCCGCTCGACATGGACGACCAGCGGCACCGCGCCATCGAGGACGCGCAGCAGCGCCTCGGCATCGCCGCGCTTGACCAGCGAATCCTTTTCGCGCCCGCCGAATGCCGCCGGATTGCGGCGATAGTCCTGCGCCTGCGACAAGGCATCGCGCAGCATCGCGTAGGCTGCCGGGCGGCTTCCGCCGGCGAGGCGACCGCCGCCTTCGCCCAGCTCGACGAACTGGAACGCGCGTGCGCGGGTGACGGGCTGCGGATCGTTGCCAAGGTCGATCACGGCGCCTTCGCCGGCGAAGATCGAGCCCGATGCCTCGGGCGCTACCAGTGCGCGGGTCACGCCGCCACGCCGCTCGTTAGCGACCTTCACCTCCGCCGGGTTGATCGACACGGAAACGTCGATCGCGGCATTGAACGGCGAGGTGCGCGCGCCGGCATCGTTGCTTTCGGCGACGCCGGCGGCATCGGTGATGCCAAGGTCGCTGAAGCCAGCGACAAAGCCGGGGGCAACCCATTTGCCGCTGCCGTCGATCACTTCCGCGCCGGCGGGCACCGCGACGCCGCGCCCGGCAGCGGTGATGCGGCCGTTCTGAAACACGACGGTGCCGCCTTCGATCGGGGCAGAGCCGTCACCCAACGCGACGGTGGCGTTGGTGATGGCGACGGTCTGGGCCGCAACGGGAGACGCCAGCATGGTGGCGAGTAGCAGGAGCGCGCGCTTCACTTGACGTCTCCCGAACCGGGCTGGCCGAGCTCGAAGTCGCTCACCGGGCGGCGCTTCGGATCGTTCATGTCGTAGAGCAGGGCGCCGTCGACCCACACCTTTTCGGGCCGCGTATAGACGCTGAACGGATCGCCGTTCCACAGCACCACGTCGGCCATCTTGCCGGGCACGAGGCTGCCGGTCCGGTCGGCAATGCCGAGCGCCTTTGCGGGGCCGAGCGACAGCCATTTCCACGCCACCTGCGGCGCGATGTCGATGCCGGCGTGATGGCCGGAGGCGAGCACCTTGGCCACTTCCTGATTGAGCCGCTGGATGCCGTTCTCGTCGTCCGAGTGGATCATCGCGCAGGCGCCGGCATTTTCGAGAATGGCGAGGTTCTCGCCGATCCCGTCGTAGCTTTCCATCTTGAAGCCGTACCAATCGGCCCAGACGGCAGCGCAGGTGCCGTTCGCCTTCAGGAGGTCGGCGATCTTGTACGCCTCCACCGCGTGGTGGAACGCGGTGACCTTGTAGCCGAACTCCTTTGCCATGTCCTCGACGATCGCCATTTCGTCGGCGCGATAGCAGTGGTTTTGGATCAGGATCTCGCCCGCCAGCACACCGCGCAGCGTGTCCATCGCAATGTCGCGATCGGGCATGTCGCCGCCGTCCTGTTCGTACTTGTCCCACTTGCGGCGATAGCTTTGCGCCTTCGCCCAAGTGGCACGATCAACCGCGACGTTGCCCATGCGGGTCGAGGGCTGGCGGCCCTTGGAGCCATAGACGCGCTTCGGATTTTCGCCGCACGCCATCTTGAGGCCGTAGGGGGCGCCGGGGAACTTCATGCCCTGCATGGTGCGCGAGTAGACGTTCTTCAGCACGACCGAGCGACCACCCATGAGGTTCGCCGAGCCGGGCAGGATCTGCAGCGTGGTTACCCCGCCGTTGGCGAGGGCGCGGCTGAAGCCGGGGTCCTGCGGCCAGACGCTGTGTTCGGCCCAGACATCCGCAGTGATCGGGCCGGTCGCCTCGTTGCCGTCGCTGTGCGCCTGGACGCTGGGCGTCGGATAGTCGCCTAGGTGGCTGTGGATGTCGATGACGCCGGGCGTCACCCACTTGCCGGTGCCGTCAATCACCTGCGCGTCGGCCGGCGCGTTCACGCTCTGCCCGACGGCCACGATCTTGCCGTCGGCGAACAGCACTTGGCCGTTTTCGATCCGGCCGCCCTCGCCGTCGAAGACCGTGACGTTGCGCACCACCGTCGGCACGCCGGGATAGGCGCGATAGGTCGACGGGTAGGGATCGCGCGAATAGGGCTTGGGCGGCGCCTTGGCCGAGGCCGTCTTGGGGCGGGCATCGCCCTGCGAACAGGCGACCAGCGACAGCGCGGCGAGGCCGGCTGCCAGCACGCGCCCGGCGGTGGAGGTGCGAAGGATCATGGCCGCCGTGATTGGACGGACACGCGGCGGAAGACAAGCGCTTAGCCGCTATCCTGGCGCAATCCGTCGCAACCGGGCGACCGGATCAGCTTGCGCTGTCGAGCGTCTCCACGACGAGGCGGTCGTTGGTATAGACGCACACTTCCGCCGCAATCCCCATGGCCTTGCGGCAGATCGTCTCCGCATCCTGCTCGTAATCGACCAGCGCGCGGGCGGCGGCGAGCGCATAATTGCCGCCCGATCCGATCGCAGCGATGCCCGCTTCCGGCTCCAGCACGTCGCCGTTGCCGGTGAGGATCAGCGTCACCTCCTTGTCGGCGACGATCATCATCGCCTCGAGATTGCGCAGATACTTGTCCGTGCGCCAGTCCTTGGCCAATTCGACGGCGGCGCGCATCAGATGGCCCTGGTGGCGCTCCAGCTTTGCTTCCAGCCGTTCAAAGAGCGTGAAGGCGTCGGCGGTCGCGCCGGCGAAGCCGCCGATCACCTTGCCCTCCGGGCCGAGCGTGCGGACCTTGCGCGCGTTCGGCTTCATCACCGTCTGGCCCATCGATACCTGGCCGTCGCCCGCGACGACCACTTTCCCGCCGCGCCGCACCGACAGGATCGTGGTGCCGTGCCAGACGGGCATGCTGCTGTGTTCACTCATGCGGCGGCATGTAGGGTGGATGGCGGGCATGCAACAGACCCCCGGACGCGCGCGGCGCGATGGCGCTGCCGAACTTCTCGAACCTTGTGCATAAAGGCATGAAGTTCGCGGCGTCCGGGGGTGTGCCATGGTCAGCGCTCCTTTGCCTTGCCCCATTCGCGCGCCACCGTGTAGCCGAGATAGCCCGTGCCGAAGAGCGCGTAGAGCGGCTCGGGGATGCCGGTGAGATAGGCGTTCATGCCGCGCGCGATCGCCTCTGCCGTCGCCGGGCGGATCGCGGCGATGATGCCCATCGGAATCGACCAGAGCAGCAGCACGTACATGACATAGAGGAAGCTCGGGCGCGCGCGGCTGGTCCACGGGTCGGGTGAGCCGGCCTCCGCCAGCATCGCGGCCATTTGCGCCTTCAGCTGTTCAAGCTCCTGCGATCCTTCGAGCCGCAGCAATTCGACCTTTGCCGCCGCGCGCGCCTTGGGGTCGGGGACGATCTTGTCGATCAGCGCGGCAAGCGGGCCGATCAGGGTGTCGAGCAATGCCATATCGGTTCTCCCCTCAGCCCAGACGATTGGCGAGCCAGCCGTAGAGAAACGCCTCGTTTGCGGGGCGGCGCTCGGCCAGCGAGAGATAGCGTTCGCCCTGCAAAGCCTCGATCGCCTTAAGCAGTACGGCCTCACCAGCAGCGCCGCGCGTCGCGAGAAAGCCATCGAGCGCGGCAAGCGTCTGCGGCCCGATGCGGCCATCGAGCAGCACGTCAGGATAATCGCGCGCGCCGCGGTTCAGCGCATTCAGCGCGCGCTGGAGGAAGCCAGTGGCGACCGCCGGTCCCATGTTGACGCCGGTATCGAACAACTCGGCGGCGATCAGGGCCGCGCGGGTCGACACCTGGTCGAAGCGTGGACGCTGCCAATAGATGTGGCGGTAGATGGCGACGGCGGCTTCGCGCGCGAAATGCCGAATGTCCCCGGCATAGCCGTTGGCGCGCGCCACCGCTTCGGTGATGCCCCAGCGCGTGGCGCCGCCACGGTCGGCCGGATGGTTGGTGTAGCCGCCTTCGCGGTCGATCACCGCGTCGATCAGATCGTCGATCATGTTTCCCTCCGTTGTGAGAACGTATAGGGAACATACAGGAGGTGGCGGTGTGTAGGACAGCGGGCGTGCGGGTTCGTCGTCACGCTGGCTGAGATGTGCCGCGCCCTGTCCGGGCTCAGCGTTTGCGGAACCATGGATCCCGGATCAAGTCCGGGATGACGGATGGGGTGGGTGACGCGTTTGAACGGCAATTTGCGTCTTGCCGAGTCTGTCCCGGCATCCACCGTGCCGCGGGCTCAAGGGCCGGTGAGTTCGCGGATGGGTGGACCCCGGCACGAGGCCGGGGTGACGCAGTTTATGAGGCAGTGGGAGAGTGTCGAAAAGGCTAGGGTGACGGTGGATAGGGCGACCGTTGGCTCAGCGCAGGCCCTTGTAGCTTTTGAACCAGTCCACGAAGCGCGGGATGCCGATTTCGATCGGGGTGGTTGGGGCGAAGCCGTGGTCGCGCTGGATCGCGGTGATGTCGGCATAGGTGGCGGGGACGTCGCCGGGCTGCATCGGCTCCAGGCTGCGGATCGCCTTGGTGCCGATCGCATCCTCCAGCACGTCGATCATGCGCAGCAGCGGCTCGGGCTGGTTGTTGCCGATGTTGTAGAGGCGGTGCGGCGGAGTGGTGCCGTCGTCGGGCGTCGGATTGTCGGTGACGGCGAGGACGCCGGTGACGATGTCGTCGATGAAGGTGAAGTCGCGGCGCATGTCGCCGTGATTGAAGACGCGGATCGGCTTGCCGCTCAGGATCGCGTCGGTGAACAGCCATAGCGCCATGTCGGGGCGGCCCCATGGGCCATAAACGGTGAAGAAGCGGAGGCCGGTCAGCGGCAGGCGGTAGAGATGGGCATAGGCATGGCCCATCAGCTCGTCCGCCTTCTTGGTGGCGGCGTAGAGCGAGATCGGGCCATCGACGCGGTCGTCTTCGGCGAACGGCTGCTTGACGTTGCCGCCATAGACCGAGCTCGAGGAGGCGTAATTCATCGACACCAGCCCATCGAGCGAACGCGCATATTCGAGGATGTTGACCTGCCCGACGAGGTTCGACTGGACATAGGCGTGCGGGTTGGTGAGCGAGTAGCGCACGCCGGCCTGTGCGGCGAGGTGAATGATGTGGGTGATCGGGTGCGGCGCCAGCGCAGCGGCGAGCGCGGCATGGTCGGCGATGTCGACGGGCGCGAAGGTGAAGTTCGGGTGCGTGAGGGTCGCGAGGCGATCGTGCTTCAGCTGGACCGAATAATAATCGTTAAGATTGTCGATACCGACGACCTGCTCGCCGCGATCGAGCAGCCGCCTGGCGACCGCCGCGCCGATGAAGCCGGCCGCGCCGGTGACGAGATAGGCCATGTATTCGCTCCCTTGCCCGCCGGGCGGTAGCGCAGGAGCATTGCCGTGGGCTTAAGACAAGGGCCAGTGGCCCCGTCGCACCGGCAGAGAGCCGGCATGACGGGGACGGACAACGGGACCTTTACGCCGCCTCTGCGAGGTCGGCGGGCAGGCGGATGAGGTAATCGAACGCGGACAGCGACGCCTTTGAGCCTTCGCCCATCGCGATCACGATCTGCTTGTACGGCACGGTGGTGCAATCGCCCGCCGCGAAGATGCCCGGGCGCGAGGTTTCGCCGCGATGGTCGATCTCGATCTCGCCGCGGGTCGACAGCGCGACCGCGCCCTCGAGCCATTCGGTGTTGGGAACGAGGCCGATCTGGACGAAGATGCCCTCCAGCGCGACCTCGTGCAGCGTATCGCTGTTGCGATCCTTGTAGGTGAGCGCCACGACCTTGCTGCCGTCGCCCTTCACCTCGGTGGTGAGCGCGGAGGTGATCACCGTCACGTTGGGCAGGCTGGCGAGCTTGCGTTGCAGCACCGCGTCGGCGCGAAGCTCACGATCGTATTCGATCAAGGTGACGTGCGCGACGATGCCGGCAAGGTCGATCGCCGCCTCGACGCCCGAATTGCCGCCGCCGATCACCGCGACGCGCTTCCCCTTGAACAAGGGGCCGTCGCAATGCGGGCAATAGGTCACGCCCTTGTTGCGATACTGATCCTCGCCCGGCACGTTCATCTGGCGCCAGCGTGCGCCGGTCGACAGGATCACGGTGCGCGCCTTGAGCGTCGCGCCGCTTTCCAGCGTTACCTCGTGTAAGCCGCCTTCGCGGCTGGCCGGGACGAGCTTGGCGGCCTTCTGCAGGTTCATCACATCGACATCATAGTCACCGACATGCTGCTCAAGCTGCGCGACGAGCTTGGGCCCCTCAGTGTGGCTGACCGAGATGAAATTCTCGATCGACATGGTGTCGAGCACCTGGCCGCCGAACCGCTCGGTCGCGATGCCAGTGCGGATGCCCTTGCGCGCGGCATAGATCGCCGCAGCCGCGCCGGCGGGGCCGCCGCCGACGACGAGCACTTCGAATGGCTCCTTGACCGAGATCTTCTCCGCGGTGCGGGCGACCGCACCGGTATCGAGCTTGGCGAGGATCTGCTCCACGTCCATGCGGCCCTGCGCGAACGGCTGGCCGTTGAGGAAGATCGCCGGGACCGACATGATCTGCCGCGCCTCGACCTCGTCCTGGAACGCGCCGCCCTCGATCGCGACGTGGCGGATGCGCGGGTTCAGCACGCTCATGAGGTTCAGCGCCTGCACCACGTCGGGGCAATTCTGGCAGGTGAGCGAGAAATAGCTTTCGAACTGATAGTCGCCGTCGAGCGCCTGGACCTGGTCGATCACGTCCTGCGACAGCTTGGGCGGGTGACCGCCGACCTGCAGTAGCGCGAGGACGAGCGACGTGAATTCATGCCCCAGCGGCACGCCGGCGAAGCGCACGCCGACGTCGGTGCCGGTGCGGCGGATCAAGAAGGACGGGCGGCGCTGGTCGTCGTCGGCGTTGGTGACGCTGACCTGATCGGAGAGCGCGGCGATTTCGCCTAGCAGCTCGGCCATCTCGCGCGACTTGGCGCTGTCGTTGGTCGAGGCGACCAGCTCGATCGGCTGGCGGATGTTGGCGAGATAGCCCTTGAGCTGGGTCTTTAGATTCTGGTCGAGCATGTGCGGCTTCCTGTGACTGGTGGCTGCCTTCACGTCAGCGGTGCGGCCCCGCGTACACCCGCCTACAAGGGGGAGGGGGAGGAGGCGCGCGCGGGGGGAGGGGCGCCGCACCGCTGGCGTGAGGGCAGGTGGTTGATGTGGTTGGAGGCTCGGCCTCGCTCCACGCACTGCGTCACCCCGGCTTCGTGCCGGGGTCCACTGTTCCGCTTACTTGACGCTTGTTGCGCCTGCGGGCCGGTGGATGCCGGGACGAGCCCGGCATGACGGAGTGGAGTGGGCAGGGCCAGATACGCGGCCCTGCCCTTGTCTAAGCGGTTAGGCTCAGATCTTGCCGACGAGGTCGAGCGACGGGGCAAGCGTGGTTTCGCCCTCTTCCCACTTCGCCGGGCAAACCTCGCCCGGGTGCGCCGCGATGTACTGTGCCGCCTTGATCTTGCGCAGCAGCTCAACCGCGTTGCGGCCGACGCCCTCGCTGGTGATTTCCATCAGCTGGATCACGCCATCGGGATCGACAACGAACGTGCCGCGGTCGGCGAGGCCCTGGCCGGCGCGCAGGATGTCGAAGTTGTTCGAGATGTTGTGGTTCTGGTCACCCAGCATGGTGAACTTGATCTTGCCGATCGCCGGCGAGGTATCGTGCCATGCCTTGTGGCTGAAATGCGTGTCGGTCGACACCGAATAGATCTCGACGCCCATCTTCTGGAACGTCTCGTAATGGTCGGCGAGGTCCTCGAGCTCGGTCGGGCACACGAAGGTGAAATCGGCCGGATAGAAGAAGAACACCGCCCACTTGCCGCGCGTGTCCGCGTCGGTGACGGTGATGAACTTGCCATCCTTATAGGCCTGGGTCTCGAACGGCTTGATGGTCGTGCCGATGAGCGACATGCGGGTCTCCTTGAATGAATGCAGCGGCGAGATAGTGCGGCGCAGCAATTCATGTAACCGTTTATAATCGCTTTTGACGATCGATTTTATCGATCACCGGAGAGCGGCGTGCTGCGTTCACACAGCGCAACACCTCGGACGTGCTGCGGCGCCGAGCCGCTTGTGCAACATGGAGGCGTGGCGGACGCGCGTGATCGGCGCCGCGGCGTGGCCGCGGCGTCGGTCGGGTCCGGCGATGCCGACCCGCCGGCTGTCAGTACATGTGCTGGCCGCCGTTGATCGACATCGTCGATCCGGTCACGAAGCCACCGTCCTCGGAGCAGAGAAAGGCAACCCCGCGGGCGATTTCGTTGGCCTGGCCCAGGCGCCCGACCGGAATCTTGGCGACGATCTTGTCGAGCACGTCCTCGGGCACGGCGGCGACCATGTCGGTGTCGACATAGCCCGGCGCGATCGCGTTGACCGTGACGCCGGCGCGCGCGCCCTCCTGTGCCAATGCCTTGGTGAAGCCGTGAATGCCGCTTTTCGCTGCGGTATAATTCACCTGGCCGTATTGGCCCGCCTGACCGTTGATCGAGCCGATGTTGACGATCCGGCCCCAGCCGCGCGTCCGCATGCCGGGGAACACCGCCTTGGCCATGTTGAAACAACCGCCAAGGTTTGTGTCGATGACCTCTTTCCACATCTGGTAGGTCATCTTCAGGATGGTGCCGTCGCGGGTGATGCCGGCGTTGTTGACCAGCACGTCGACCGGGCCGAGCGCCTCGGCGACTTGCGCGACGCCGGCCTGGCAGGCGTCGTAATCGCTGACGTCCCATTTGAACGTCCGGATGCCGGTGCGTTCGGAGAAAGCGGCGGCGCGATTGTCGTCGCCGGCGTAATTGGCCGCGACCTTTATGCCCATGTCCTCAAGCGCGAGGCTGACGGCTTCACCGATGCCGCGTGTGCCACCGGTGACGATCGCAACCCGATTCATGCTTCCGCTCTCCCTCGCTTGTGAGCGCAAGGCTAGGGGAGCGCAATCCAGCCTTCAAGCTCCCGCCCGATGAGGGTGCGTAACAAATCAATGCCGACCGGGCTGTCGTTCAGGCACGGCAGATAGGCGAAATGGGTGCCGCCCGCCGCGATGAAGCTTTCACGGCCGCGGATCGCCAGTTCCTCCAGCGTTTCGAGGCAGTCGGCGGAGAAGCCTGGGGCAACGATCGCGACCTTGCGAATGCCCTTGGCCGGCAGGCTCTCCAGCACCACGTCGGTCGCGGGTTCGAGCCACTTGGCGCGGCCGAAGCGCGACTGAAAGGTGAGGATCACCTCACGGCCCAGCGCCTCCTGCACGAGCCGCGACGTCTTGTGGCAATGGCAATGGTAAGGATCGCCGAGGTGCAAGGTGCGCTCGGGCATGCCGTGAAAGCTGGTGAGCAGCGCGTCGGGCGTAAAATCGAGCGCGGCGAGGCCCGCCTCGATCGATTGCTTGAGCGCGTCGATATAGGCCGGATCGTCGTGATAGGGCGGCAGCGTTCGCACCGCAGGTTGCCAGCGCATGGTGGCGAGCTTGGCGAACGCCTTGTCATTGGCGGTGGCCGTCGTGGCGCCGCAATATTGCGGGTAGAGCGGCGCGAGCAGGATCCGCTCGCACCCGGCATCCTTCAGCGCCTGCACGCGGTCACCGATCGCCGGCCGGCCGTAGCGCATGGCGTAATCAACCATCACGTCGGGGCCGAAGGCGCCGTTCAGCGCGGTCGCCTGCGCGCGGGTGATCGCGGCGAGCGGCGAGCCGTCTTCGCGCCAGACCTGTTGATAGGCGTGCGCGGACTTCTTCGGCCGGGTGGTGAGCACCGCGCCGCGCAGGATCGGTTGCCACAATAATTTGGGCAGCTCGACGACGCGCGGATCGGACAGGAACTCGGCCAGATAGCGGCGCACGGAGGGGGCGTCCGGCGCGTCGGGCGTGCCCAGATTGGTGAGGAGCACGCCGACGCGGCGTGGCGGGATCGGCGGGTGATCGGCTGGCTTCATCATGCTGACCCAAACGGAAGGTGGCGGGGACGGTTGCCGGTGGCGGCAGCGAGCGCATTGGCAATGGCGGGGGCGACGGCGGGCACGCCCAGGTCGCTGACGCCGCCGGGATCGGCCGCGCTGGGGATCAGCTCCACGGTGATTTCGGGCATGTCGGCCAGCCGCGGCAGGCGCAGATCGCCCAACGTGCGCGTATCGGGGATGCCGGCGGCGAACGCGGGTGTGTGGCCGGTGGCGAGCGCCAGGGCGAACACGATGCCGCCCTCGACCTGCTGGCGCACGATGTCGGGATTGATCGCACGGCCGCAATCGACCGCAGCGACGATGCGACTGACGGCTGGGCGCCCGCCCGCGCCATATTGCGCCTCGGCGAGAACGGCGATCATGCTGCCGGCCATGGCGTGACAGGCAAGCCCCTGACCGCTGCCGGCGATGCCGCCGTCCCAGCCGCCGAGCGAGGCGGCGGTGGTGAGGCAACGCGCGAGCCGGGCGTCATGGCCGAGCATGCCGATGCGAAAGGACATGGGCTCCGCGCCGGCGCGATGCGCCAGCTCGTCGATGAAACATTCGGTGAAAAACGCGTTGGCGCGATCGGCGCCGCCGCGCAGGTGGCCGACCGGCAGCGCGATGTCGGCACGGTGATGGTCGATCGCGAGGGCGGGAAACCGGTAGGCGGGCACCGCGCCCGACATGGCATAGCCATCCGCCCCAGCCGGGAGGACGGCAGCAAGCCGGGCGAGCGGATCGGCTGGCAACAACCGCGCGGTAAGCGCCGCGCCGGTCGCGGGCGTGGCGATCTGCGCCTGCCAGCCGAGGATGCGCCCATCGCCGGATAGCCGCGCCGCCATCCGCGCCCTGGCCGGCGCGCCGAAGCAATCGTGCAGGATCGCCTCGCGCCGCGCCCAGGTGAGCTGCACCGGACGGCGCACGGTGAGCGCGAGCACGGCGGCCTGCACCACCGCCTGATGATCGAGTGCCTGGCCGAACGAGCCGCCGATCAGCATCGGATGCACGGTGACGGCCGTTTCGGCGACGCCGACCGCGCGCGCGGCAGCGGCGCGGGCGAGGCCGGGGGCCTGCGTCGGGATCCACAATTCCAGCCGGTCGGCGTGCCACCAGGCGGTGGCGGTGGGCGTTTCGAGCACGGCGTGCGGCGCGATGCCGATCGAATAGTCGGCGCGGGCGACATCGCCGCGCAACACATCGGCGATATCGCCGACGCTGGCCAAGCGTTGCCCCTCCGCGGCGAGCGCGGCATCGAGCGTGGCGGCAAGGCCGGCGCTGTCGGCGAGCGTACCATGCGTCTCGAACCGGGGGCGCAGCGCCGCTACGCCCTGGATCGCGGCCCAGCTGTTGTTGGCGACCGCGGCGACCCAATGGGTATTCTCGACCACGGCGATGACGCCGCGGACACGCTCGGCCGCCGCCTTGTCGACGCGGATCAGGCGGCTTTCCCCGCCAGCCGGCCCTTGTGTGATGCTGGCGAAGACCATGTCGGGCAGGCGCACATCGGCGGCGAAGTTCGCCGAGCCATCCACCTTGGCCGGCGCATCGAGGCGGGGGAGCGATTGCCCGGTCAGCCGACCCTCGTCGCCGATGCGCAGCGGCAGGTCGTCGGGCAGATCGAAGCCGGCGGCGGCGGCGGCCAGATCGCCGAAACGCAGGCGTCGATCGCCGTTGATGACAAAGCCTTCGCTGGTCTCGCACTGTTCCCAGTCGACGCCCCAGCGCGCCGCCGCCGCCTTGGCCAGCAGCACGCGCGCGGCAGCGCCGGCCTCGCGCAACGGCGCCTCGAACATCCGCACCGACGTGGAACCTGCGGTCAGCAGCAGGGCGGAGCGGATCCAGTGTTCGCGCTGCACGGCTTCAGGCACCTGCGCCAGGCCGCCGTTGAACAGCACCTGGGCGGCGAGCGGATTGGCGTAGAGCGGGCTGAGGACGGCGGCCTCGACACCGATCGTCCGCCAGTCCGCGCCCAGTTCGTCGGCCAGGACCTGCGGCAGCGTGGTGTAGACACCTTGGCCATGCTCGGCTTGCGGCACGGCGATGGTGATGCGGCCCGTTTCGGCGATCTTCAGCCAGGCGCCAAAAGCGTGTTCGCCCGGCTCCGGCGCGAGGTCGACGGTGTAATCGCGCGGCCATGCGGCCCAGGCAACGGCAAGGCCCAGCCCGGCCCCGCCGGCGACCAGCAAAGAGCGTCGCGATATCATGACGATCGCTTAGCGAATGCCGCCTGCCGCGTCATGAGCAATACGCCGGCTGTCGTTAACTAACTGACAACATAGCACAAGATTTCACGAGACCCTGACGCAGGGAACCGATTTCGTTTCCAAGCGTAAGAAATGGCTGACTGGCAAAAACACCCAGCAGCAAGAGGGGTGAACACCCAGCAGCAAGAGGGGTGTCGAAAAGATGAGCGTTGGCTCAGACGAAAAGCCGATCCTTGAGCGGATCGAGAAGGTGTTGGCCGAACTTTCCCGAACGATGGCGGCGGGCGAGCGGAGCGTCGACGCAGCGACTATCCCCTCCCAGGCAGCGAACAGGTCGGGTCTGATCGAGGGCCAGGCTACCGAGAAGATGACGCGGCTGAACACCGCGCTGGCGTGGATCCGAGCACGCAAGCACCGGGACGAAGCCTTTGGCGATGACCTGTTCTTCGATCCCGCGTGGAGCATTCTTCTGGAACTCTACGTGCATCATCGCCAGCAGGTTGCGACATCGATCACGTCGCTGTGCCAATCGGTGAAGATCCCGCCCAGCACCGGTCTGCGCTGGATCGCGCTGCTGGAAAAGCGCGGGTTGGTCACCCGCGAAGCAGATCCGTTCGACAAGCGGCGCAGCTATGCGCGGCTCACGCCAGAGTCGATCGAGCGCGTGGATCGGGCGCTGGACAGTGCGGTGACAAGCGACCGGCAGCTAGGAATCGAGATCGCGCGCGTGATCAATTAGGTCGATCGCCTGTTGTACGTGCAGCGCCGCGATCGACAGCGCCTGCGCGTCCGGCCCATTGCGTTCGGGCGCCGTTCGATCAAGGCAATCGAGCACCAGGCGAAGCATCGCGGCGCACTCGCTTGCCGTCGCAGATTTCAGTTCAGCGCCCATAACCCGAGAAGCGGCTGGATCGGCCCTTTGTTCCGCGTCGCAGCACGGCAAATGCCGCATAGGCCCTTACGTTGTTGGCAAGGCATAATCCGACAGGCGCTGGCGGATCAATTTCTTGTCGATCTTTCCCGTCGCGCCGAGCGGGACCTCGTCGACGAACAGAATGTCGTCGGGCATCCACCATTTGGCGATCTTGCCGTCAAGGAACGTTGTCAGGTCATCGGCCGTCGCCGTTTCGCCGGGCTTCAGCTGGCAGAGCAGGATCGGGCGTTCGTCCCATTTGGGATGTGCTACGCCAATCACCGCGGCGATCGCGACGGCGGGATGGCCGACGGCGATATTCTCGATCTCGATCGAGCTGATCCATTCGCCGCCCGACTTCACCACGTCCTTCGCGCGATCGGTGATCTGCATATAGCCGCGCTGGTCGATCGTCGCGACGTCGCCGGTGTCGAAATAGCCGTCCCTGTCGAGGATCTCGCCGCCCTCGCCGCCGAAATATTCGGCGACGATCGTCGGCCCCTTGATCTTGAGATGGCCAAAGGTCTCGCCGTCGTGCGGCAGCGGCTTGCCCGCATCGTCGGTGAGCTTGAACCGGAGCCCGCACATTAGGCGGCCCTGCTTGATCTTGTGCGCGACCTGCGCCTCGTCGTCCATCGCGGCGACTTCGGCCGATGGGGTGGATAGCGTCGCGAGCGGGGAGGTTTCGGTCATGCCCCAGCCCTGCGTGACTTCGACGCCATATTCGTCGCGAAAGGCGCGCACAAGCATTTCGGGCACGGCCGAGCCGCCGATGGTGACGCGTTGCAGCGAGTCGATCCGGCGGCCGGAACTGCGCAGATACTGGAGCAGGCCCTGCCACACGGTGGGCACCGCGGCCGAATAGGTAACGCCCTCGGCCTCGATCAGGTCGCAGATCGATTCGCCGTCCATGCGTGGGCCCGGCAGCACCAGCTTCGCGCCGACCGCGGGGGCGGAATAGACCACGCCCCAGGCATTGGCGTGGTACATCGGGACGACCAGCAGCACCGTGTCGCGCGCCGACAGCGCCAGCGCATCGGCCTGCAGCGTCAGCATGGTGTGGAGGTAATTCGAGCGGTGCGAATACAGCACGCCCTTTGGATTACCCGTCGTGCCGCTGGTGTAGCAGAGGCCGCAGGCAAGGTTCTCGTCGAACCCGCCCCAGGCGTATTCCGCCGGCTCGCCCGCGATCCAATCGTCGAACGCCGTCGCGGCATAGTCGGTCTGCGGCATGGCGGCGGCGTCGCACAGGAAGATGACGCGCTCGATGCCCGGCGCCTGCGGGAGCAATTGCGCAACGATGTCCGCGCAGGCCGGGTCGGCGAGGAGGATGCGATCGCCGGCGTGATTGGCGATATAGGCGATCTGTTCGAGGAACAGGCGCGGATTGAGTGTGTGGAGCACCGCGCCCATGTTGGTCGCGCCATACCAGGCGGCGAGATGGCGGTGGCTGTTCCACCCCATGGTGGCGACGCGGTCACCCTGCTTGATACCGGCGCGGGCGAGCGCGGCGGAGACCTGCTTGGCCATATCGCGGATGCCGGCATAGCTGGAGCGGGTCACGTGGCCGGCGGCATCGCGCGAGACGACCTCCCGGTTCGGCTGCCAGGTCGCGGCGTGTTCGAGGAAGGTGTCGACGGTCAATTGCCCCGATTGCATCAGGCCCAGCATTCATCTCTCTCCATCTTACGCCCTGCCGGGTTGATCCCGGCATCCCCTGTGCCGCGTACGTCGCGGCCGTTGAGTTTGCGGCACGGTGGATGCCGGCACAAGGCCGGCATGACGGTTACGCCTGCGCCGCCTTCCAGTCGCGCTTCACCTTCTTCGCCAGGCTCCATTTGTGCACCTCGGTGGGGCCGTCATAGATGCGGAACGCGCGGACTTCGCGGAACACCTGCTCGACGATCGTATCGCCGCTGACGCCGGTGGCGCCCATCACCTGGACGCAGCGATCGGCGATGCGCATCAGCGCCTCCGACACCGCGACCTTGGCCATCGAGCTCTCGACCGTGCCCAGAACGCCGGTGTCGAGCACGTCGGCGCACCAGTCGATCATCAGCTCGGCCTGCTTCAGGTCAATGAGGTTTTCCGCGAGCATGAAGCCCACGCCCTCGTGGTCGACCAAAGGCTTGCCGAAGGCGTGGCGGCGGTTGGCGTAATCGCTCGCGATTTCATGCGCGCGGGCGCAGGCGCCGTGCCAGCGCATGCAATGGGTGAGGCGCGCGGGCGCGAGACGGACCTGCGCGAGCTTGAAGCCGTCGCCGGGGTCGCCCAGCATCTGGTCGGCCGGCACGCGAAGGTTGTCGATCGTGACGACCGAATGGCCGCCGGGCATCGAGCTGTCGATCGTGTCGAGCACGCGTTCGATGCGGATCGCGGGATCGGGCAGGTCGACGAGGAACATCGACGCGCCCTCATCAGCCTTGGCCATGACGATGCCGACCTTGGCGCCATCCGCGCCGGTGATGAAGGTCTTGCGGCCGTTGATGACCCAGTGGTTGCCGTCGCGCATCGCGGTAGTCAGCATCATCGACGGGTCGGAGCCGGCGCCGCCATCCGTCGCGGGCTCGGTCATGAAAAACGCGCTGCGTGCCTCGCCGCTGACCAGCGGCTTGAGAAAGCGATCCTTCAGCTCGGGGCTCGCTTTCTGGCCGAGGAGGTACATGTTGCCCTCGTCCGGCGCCATGACATTCACCGCCAGCGGGCCGAGCGGCGACAGGCCGGAGGCGCGCAGCACGTCCGCCGTCTCGCGATGCGTCAGGTGGCCCCCGTCGGAAAGGATATGCGGCGTCAGTACGCCCGCCTTGCGCGCCAATCCGCGCATTTCCTGCACGAGTTCGTCGGACGGCCCGTGCGTGCCGCAGCGCGGATCACGCTCGTACGGCACGATCTGCTCGCGCACGAACGCTTCGACCTTGGCGGCGATCTCCTGGCCTCTCGTCATCCCCATTCCCGCATGATTATTGTCGGACAGGGCCGCTCATGTCGTGTTTCGTTTCATGTCGCTAGTTTTAATCGGGTCAGCTTGAGGCGCGGCAAGCGTCTCTTAACGAGCGGGCGGCTAACGCTCACCGCATGTCGATGCTTATCCATGCGGCCACCGCATCTGATCAGCGTAACAATCGCGCCCCTGCGGCTTGGTCGCGCTGGCAAGCGGCCGGCGTGGTCGACCCAATGCTTGATCGGGCGATGGCCCTGGCGGGTCTGGGCGCCTGGAGCTGCAATCTGGCCGATGAGCGGCTGAGCTGGACGTCTGGCGTGTACGAGCTGTTCGGCCTGCCACCCGAGACGGCAATCGATCGACGCGAGACCCTCGCGATGTACATTGAAGAATCACGCGCCACGCTGGAGCGGTTGCGCGGCGCGGCCATCGCAACCCGCGGCAGCTTCACCCTCGATGCGCAGATCAGACGCGCGGACGGCGCGCCGCGCTGGATGCGGGTCAATGGCGAGGTGGTCTGCCAGGCCGACGGCACGCGTCTGCTGCACGGCATGAAACAGGATGTGACCGAGGAGAAGGCGCGGTTCGAGGCGCTGCGGCGGCTGGCGGAAAACGATGCGCTGACCGGCCTTGCCAATCGCACCATCTTTGAAGCGCAATTCCTGAACCGCGACCGGGCAGCGCCGGACTTGCCGGTCGGGGCGCTGATCCTGTTCGACCTCGACGGGTTCAAGGCGATCAACGATCGTTATGGCCATCTTGCCGGCGATGCGTGTCTGCAAGCCGTTGCCGAGCGGCTGGCGGCGAGCTTTCCCGAGGCGGTGGTCTGCGCCCGTATCGGCGGTGACGAATTCGCCGTCATCCTGAGCGACGAGCAGGCGCCCGCAACGGTAGAGGCGAAGATCGCCGCCTTCGCCGAGCGGCTGCGGGCGCCGGTGGCGTGGCAGGGGCATCTGTTCACGATCGGCGCGACCAGCGGCAGCGCCGTGCCGGAGAACCCGATATGCTACGACGCAGAAGCGCTGTTCGCCCGCGCCGATGCCGCATTGTACGTTGCCAAGCGGACGCGGCGCCGGCGGCGAACCGACCGGCGGTAGCGCCCGTGACAGCCGGCGCTTATTCCACCAGCGCCAGCAGCCGACGTGCGCTTTTCAGGTGCGGGGCGTCGATCATCTTGCCGTCGAGTTGCAGCGCACCGGCGCCAGGGTTCGCCTCGAAGGTGGCGACCACGGCGCGGGCGTGGGCGAGCTCGGCGTCGCTGGGGGTGAAGGCGTCATTGATCACCGCGACCTGCGTCGGGTGGATCGCGAGCATGCCGGTGAAGCCGTCGCGGCGGCCGCGTGCGGCATAGGCGGCGAGGCCGTCCAAGTTGCGGAATTCGGGAAACACCGTCTCGATCGCGGGGACGCCGGCGGCGTGCGCACCAAACAGGGTGAGCGCGCGGACGACGCGATAGGGATCGGTGTAGCTGCCGTCGTCTTCGCGCGCGGTCATCGCGCCGATCGCGGCGGGCAAATCCTCTGCGCCCCATGTTACGCCGGCGAGACGGCCAGCGACGCTGCCGAACGTGCCAAGCTGGAATACCGCCGCCGCCGTTTCGCTGGCGACGGGAAGGATGGCATAATCGCCGGGCAGGCGATCGGTGAGGGTGGCGACCGAGGACGCGCCCTCCGCCTTGGGGAGGACGATCCCGTCGAGCGACAGGCCGGCGAGCGCCTCCAGATCGGCGGCGACCTCGTCGCTGTCGATCGGGTTGATGCGCACGAAGATCGCGGGGCCATCTTCGCGCGGCGCCGCGAGCCAGGCACGGACGGCGGCGCGCGCCTCCGGCTTGCGATCGGGCGCGACGGCATCCTCAAGGTCGAGGATCAGCGCGTCGGCGCCTGTCGCGACCGCCTTTGGGAAGCGTTCCGGACGGTCACCGGGGACGAACAGGAGCGATCGCAGTTTCACTTGCCCATCTCCGCCAGCTTGCGTTCCCAGCCGAGCGCATCGCGCACGATGCCGTCGAGATCGGCGCGCTTGGGCTGCCAGTCGAGCGCGGCGAGGATCGCGCTATTGTCTGCCACCAGTTCCGCGGGGTCGCCTGCGCGGCGACCTTCGATGCGGCGCTCGATCGTCATGTTGGTGACGCGATCGACGGCGTCGAGCACTTCGAGGACCGAGAAGCCGCGGCCGTAGCCGCAGTTGAAGGTGAAGCTGTCGCTCGGCGCGGCGATCAGTTGCTTGAGCGCGGCGACATGCGCATCGGCGAGATCGGAGACGTGGATGTAATCGCGCACGCCGGTGCCGTCGCGCGTGGCGAAATCGGTGCCGAAGACGCCGACCGCGGCGCGCTTGCCGGTCGCCGCCTCGACCGCAATCTTGATGAGGTGCGTGGCGCCGACCGTCGACTGGCCGCTGCGCCCGTCCGGATCGGCGCCGGCGACGTTGAAATAGCGCAGCGCGCCGTAGTTCATCGGGTGCGCCGCCGACACGTCGCGCAGCATCGCCTCGGTCATCAGCTTAGACATGCCGTAGGGATTGATCGGCAGTTGCGGATCGGATTCGGTGATCGGCACCCTGGTAGGATTGCCGTAGGTCGCCGCGGTCGAGGAGAAGATGAAGTGCGGCACGCTTTCCGCCACCGCGCTCTCGATCAGGCTGCGCGTCGCGGCGGTGTTGTTGCGATAATATTTGAGCGGGTTCTCGACCGATTCCGGCACCACCACCGAGCCGGCGAAATGCATGATTGCGCGCACGTTATGATCGCGGATCACGTCGCGCACGCCCGCGTCCTCGACGGCGATGTTGACGAAGGCGGCGCGCGGATCGACCGCCCAGTCGAAACCGGTGACGAGATTGTCGATCACCACCACCTCGTAGCCGGCAGCGAGCAGCGCCAGCACCGCATGGCTGCCGATATAGCCGGCCCCGCCCGTCACCATCACCTTGCCGCCCAATGCCATGCCGATCTCCCTCTTTGCGCGCGCCCTAGCGGCTTCCTACATTGGCCGCAAAGGAGACCTTCCCCATGACCGAATATGCGACGCTGGCCGGTGGTTGTTTCTGGTGCACCGAGGCCGTGTTCAAGGACGTGATCGGCGTCGAGAGCGTGGAAAGCATCTATATCGGCGGCACCGTGCCCAACCCGACGTACAAGCAGGTGTGCGGCGGCGATACAGGCCATGCTGAGGCGATCCGCGTCGGCTTCGATCCCGCGCAAATCAGCTATGGCGACCTGCTCGACATCTTCTTTGCGACGCATGATCCGACGCAGCTGAACCGGCAGGGCAATGACGTCGGCACGCAATATCGCTCCGCCATCTTCCCCGAGACGGTGATGCAGGAGGAGCAGGCGAACCAGGCGATCAAGCGGGCGCAGGCCGATCATGACAAGCCGATCGTCACAACGATCGAGCAGGCCGACGAATACTATCCGGCTGAGGATTACCACCAGGATTATTGGGACGGCGAGGGGCAGCGGAACCCCTATTGCCTGGCGGTGATCCCGCCCAAGCTGCAGAAGCTGCGCAAGAGCTTCGCCGCACGGTCCAAGGCGGCGACGGTCAGCGCCTAACGGTGTGCGGCACGGCGCAGGCGGTCGTTGATCGCCGCGCCGATGCCGTCGAGCGGGATCGGCGCGATGGCGATGCGGGGCGCCGGTGCGGCGTCGGCGCGGTGGAGCGCGTCGAATAGGCGGGCGGCAGCCTCGATCGGGTCGCCAGTGGCGGACAAAGTATCGTCCCCGGTGACCGGGCCGTAGCCGATCAGCCATTCGTCGCTTGCCTGCGCCGTGGCATCGAGGCGCAGCGGCTTGGCAGGGGCGTAATGCGTGGCCAGTTGGCCGGGGGCGGTGACTTTCTTGCTGGGGGTCGCGGCGGAGAGGCCGAGCTGTTCGGCGGTAATCGGGCCGGGGCGCAGAATTGCGCCGTTGCCGACAATGGTGGATTCGAGACCGGCGGTGGTTGGCCCGTCGTCGAGGATCAGCGGGACGCGGGTGCCGAGGCTGGCGGCGACATGCGCGGCGCGCGTCGGGCTGATCGCGTTGCTGGCATTGGCGGAAGGCGCGGCGAGCGGGCGGGCGGCCGCGCGCAGCAGCGCCTGCATGGCGCGGTGCGCCGGCACGCGCAGCGCGATCGTGTCCAGCCCGGCGGTGACGAGGCCGGCGATGCCGGCGTCGGCGCGCAGCGGCAGGACGAGGGTGAGCGGGCCGGGCCACCAACGATCCGCCAATGCCAGCGCGGCATCGTCGAACACCGCGATCCGCTCCGCGGCGGCGCGATCGGGCAGGTGGACGATGAGCGGGTTGAAACTCGGCCGCCCCTTGGCGGCGTAGATGCGCGCGACGGCGTCGGCGTCCGTTGCATCGGCGGCGAGGCCATAGACCGTCTCGGTCGGCACGGCGACGATGCCGCCGGCGTGGATCAGCGCCGCCGCCTCGGCGATCGCGGCTTCACCATAAGGCAGGATACGAGGGATTTGAGCCGTCATCGCGGGACGGTATAGCGGCGCGACACTGGAGAAGAACATGCCTTACACCGCCCCGGTCAACGAACAGCGTTTCGTGCTTGAGCATATCGTGCGCATCGGCGAGCTTGCCGCTACGGAACGCTACGGTGCCGCCAGCCCGGACGTGATCGACGCGGTGCTGGAGGGAATCGGGCAGTTGGCAGTGGGTGAATGGGCGCCGCTGGCGCGCGCCGGCGACACGGTGGGCGCGAAGTGGACGCCCGATGGCGTGGTGATGCCCGATGGCTACAAGGCGGCGTATCAGGCCTATGTCGAGGGCGGCTGGGGCACGATCGGCGTGCCGGAGGAGTTCGGCGGGCAGGGCCTGCCGTTCGCGGTGCAATGCGCGGTGCTGGAGACGCTGGGCAGCGCCAACATGGGCTTCGCGCTGGCGCCGATCCTGTCGGTGGGCGCGATCGAGGCGTTGCAGCATCATGGCACGCCCGAGCAGCAGGCGACGTGGCTACCCAAGCTCGCGACGGGTGAGTGGACCGGCACGATGAACCTGACCGAGCCGCAGGCGGGCAGCGATGTCGGCGCACTGCGCGCGACCGCAACGCCGCGCGGTGACGGCACGTTTTCGATTAAGGGCACCAAGATCTATATTTCGTTCGGCGATCACGATCTGGTCGACAACATCGTTCACCTGGTGCTCGCCCGCACGCCCGACGCTCCCGCGGGGACGCGCGGTATTTCGCTGTTCCTGGTGCCCAAGGTGCGCGAGGACGGCACGTCCAACGACGTTCGCGTCGTCTCGATCGAGCACAAGATGGGGCTGCATGCCTCGCCCACCTGCGTGCTCTCGTTCGGCGACCATGACGATTGCGTCGGCGAGCTGATCGGGCCGGAGTTCGGCGGCATGCGCGCGATGTTCACGATGATGAACAACGCCCGCCTCAACGTCGGCCTGCAGGGCGTGCAGGTGGCAGAAGCCGCGACGCAGAAGGCGGTGGAATACGCCCGCGAGCGCATCCAGGGCGCGCGAGCGGGTCAGGCGGCGGCGATCATCGAGCATCCCGACGTACGCCGCATGCTGATGCGGATGAAGGCGCAGACGCAGGCCGCGCGGGCGCTGGTCTATTATGCGGCGGGGCAGGTGGATCGCGCGAACCTCGGCGATGCCGCGGCGCGCGACCGGCTGGAGATCGCGACGCCGCTCGCCAAGGCGCATGGCACCGATCTGGGCAACGAGGTCGCGAGCCTTGGCGTGCAGGTGCATGGCGGCATGGGCTATGTCGAGGAGACGGGCGCGGCGCAGTTCTTCCGCGATGCGCGCATCACCCCGATCTACGAGGGCACGAACGGTATTCAGGCGGCCGATCTGGTCGGGCGCAAGCTTTCGCTGTCCAACGGCGCGGCCTTCGCGACGCTGATCGAGGATCTGCGCGGGACAAAGCATGAGGCGCTGGGCGAACTGGTTGCGGCGTGCGACGCGGTCGGCCACCGGTTGCAGACGGCGGATGCCGACGATCGGCTGGCGGCGAGCTATCCGTTCCTGACGATGCTGTCAGTCGCGACCTGCGGCTGGCTGCTGGAGCGCGAGGCGTCCGAGGCGGGCGACGACGCGTTCGGCAAGGCGAAGAAAGCCGTGGTCGCCTTCTACCTCGATCAGATCGTGCCTGAGGCGATGGGCCTGCGCGCCGCGGCCGAGGCACCGGCGACCGCGCTTTACGCGCTCGAGGCGGAGGCGTTTGCGGCGTGAGTGAGCCTTTCAACCTGCCGGCTTATATGGAGCGCATCCGCCTGCCGGCGCGCGCGACGGTCGATCATCACGGGCTGGCGGCGGTGCAGCGTGCACATCGGCTGGCGATCCCGTTCGAGAATCTCGATATTCCGCTGGGCCGCGGTATCGGCATCTCCTCCGACGCGGTGTTCGGCAAGCTCGTCGTGGGCAAGCGCGGCGGCTATTGTTTCGAGCACAACCGGCTGTTCCTCGATGCGCTGGCGGCGCAGGGGTTCGACGCGCGGCCGCTCTTGGCGCGGGTGTGGCTGAACGGCGGCGGGGTGCCGCCCAAGACCCACACGCTGAGCCTCGTGACGGTCGACGGTCAGGAATGGATCGCCGATCCGGGCTTCGGCGGCAGCTACACGCCGCCGATGCCGCTGGTCGACGGAGCCGAGGCAACGGCGCCCGATGGCGCGACCTTCCGCCTGACGCGTGATGCGGCGCATGGCTGGATGCTGCTGCGCGACGGGCACCATGCCAGCACCGATGGGCGTGGCGGCGGCGAAGGCTTCCAGCCGCAATACAGTTTTACCACCGACGCGGTGTGGCCGGTCGATCTGGAATTGTCGAACCTGTGGACGTCGACCGCGCCCGACACGCGCTTCACGACGCTGAAGGTGGTGAGCATCGTGCTGCCGCATGGGTTCGCCACGTTGACCGACCGGGCCTATCGCCGGCGTGCCGGCGAGGAGGAGACCGCGGCGGAGATCGACGACCCGCGGGTCTATCGCATGCGGCTCAGCATGATGTTCGGCATCGACCTGTCGAAGGACGAGGTGGCGGCGCTCGGGCTGTTCTGAGCGGTAGCCGAACGAGTCCGTCCTCCCCGACCTTGCGGGAATGACGGACTCGTTTCTGGGTTTACGCTTCCACCTCGATCACGCCATCGCCGGGCTCTTCGGCAAACAGCGCTTTCACCACGTCGTCGCGTGCGGTGAGCGTGGCGCGCTGGTTCACATAGCCCTTGTCGGTGATCTCGCCGCCGTCGATGGACGGCGGGGTGCGCAGGATGGCGAAGCGGCGGACGCGGCGCGAGGAGCCGCCGGCGGTCGCGTTGAACGCTTCCAGCTTTTCCTTGACCAACCCTTCGAGCGCGGGGATCGGATCGGCGCCGGGCGATGCCTCGGCCAGCGTCTGCAACGCGGCCTGCGACGGCCAGGCGAGGATGGCGATGAAGGGCTTATCCTGCCCGGCGATCACCACGTCCTGCACATAGGGCGAGCAGGCGGCGCAGATATCGGGGCGCAGCGTCCCGACCGAGACCCAAGTGCCGGTGGAGAGCTTGAAATCCTCGGTCACGCGGCCGTCGAAGACGAGGCCGAGCTCGGGCCGCTCGGGATCGATGAACTTCGCCGCGTCGCCGAGCATGTAATAGCCCTCCTCGTCGAAGGCGGCGGCGGTCTTTTCGGGATCGTTGTGATAGCCGCGCGTGACGGTGGGGCCCTTGACGCGGACCTCCAGCTTGGTGCCGTTGGGTACCAGCTTCAGCGTCGAGCCGGGCAGCGGCAGCCCGATCAGGCCGACGCGTTCGGAGGCCCAGTGAACCACGGTGACGCCCAGCGTCTCGGTGGCGCCATACATGGTGGTGAAGGGCATGCGATCGCCCGTTTCGGCGATCGCGAGCGCCTGCATGCGATCGTAAAGATCGTCGGAGAGCGTCGCGCCGCCATAGCCCATGCCGCGCAGGTTCTTGAAGAACGCCTTTCGCAAGCTGGGATCGCGCTCCATCGCATCGGCCAGCATGGCGAAGGCAACGGGTGCCGAGCCAAAGCTCATCGGCGAGACTTCGCGCAGGTTCGCGATGGTTGTCTCGAACATGCCGGGCACGGGCTTGCCCTCGTCGATGTAGAGCGTGCCGCCGCCGGCGATGTTGGCGTTGAAGTGGATCGTACCCGCGGAAATGTGGTTCCACGGCATCCAGTCGAGCGAGATCGGATGGTCGACCGGGTCGGGATCGTCGCGCAGCCCCTCGGACGCGGCGATCAGATTCACGAACATGCCCTGGTGCTGCGGCACGCCCTTGGGCATGCCGGTGGAGCCGGAGGTGAAGAGATATTTTCCGACTGTTTCGTGGGTGAGCGCATCGCGCGCTTCGTCGACCGCGCTGGTGGGGGCGGTGCCGGTCAGCTCGCTGAAGGGAATGGTGCCTGCGCCGCCATCCATGGTGACGAAGGTGAGCGAGGGATCAAGGTCGCGCAGCGTGGCGAAGGCGCGTTCGAATTGCTCGGCGTTTTCGGCGAACACGATGCGGGGGCGCACGGTGTTGAAGCAATGCTTCAGCTTGGCGTGATCGGTCGAGACGAGGCTGTAGGCGGGGCTCAAGGGCGCGATCGGGACGCCGGCGGTGAAGCAGCCGAGCATCAGGATGCCGTGCGCGACCGAATTGCCGCTGATGCACATCACCGCGTCATCGGCGCCGAGACCGCGATCGAGCAGCCATTGCGCGACGCTGTCGGCGGCAGCCCTCCCCTCGGCGTAGGTGACGCCCTGCCACGGGCCGTGCCCGGGCGCGCGCTGCATCAGCCACGGGCGATCGGGGTGAAGCGCCGCCTTTTCCGCCATGACGTGCGGGATCGAGCGTGCGGCCTCGGCCATCGGATGATTGGAGCTGATCAGGATCGAGCCGTCTGCGCGGTGCTCGACCGAGATGTCCGGGCCCTTCTGCGGCAGGCGGCGGAAGGGGGGCGGGTTGGTCACGGCGGGGGCGGTCGCCATCAGGGTCTCTCCTATGTTTGGACCCGATATAAGCCAGCCGTATTAGCTTCGCCTAGCGCTGATTGCGCGCCTTGCCGCCGACACGCACCGCTACATGGACCAGAACGGCGGTGGACAGGAGGATCGAGGAAACGAGCGCGCCGATCGCCAGCAGCCCGCCGCTCGTTACCGATAGCTGGGCGTCGAATCGGCTGCGCTTGCCGAGCCGGATGCGCGCGCGTGCCTCCTGGCGCGCGGGTGCGGGTGCGGCAACGGGGCGAAGTGAGGTGCCGGCCATACCGGGTCAACGCGGCGTCCAGGCTAGAGGTTCAACCGGCGGTGTGGGGTGACGGGGCGGCGCGGCGCCGTTACGGCATGCGGGGTAATCAGCGGGAGGAGAGAGGCATGGAGCAGTTCGAGGGCTGGTCGCCGAGCGTGACGGAGCAGCAGGACGATCTGGTCGCGGCGCCGATCGGACGCCTGGCGGCGCTGTTCGATCACGACGGGGCGCATTGGCCCAAGGGCGAGCTGCCGCCGCTGGCGCATTGGCTGTTCTTCCTGCCCGACGCGCCGCAATCGATGATCGGGGTGGACGGTCACCCGGCGCGCGGCGCGGCGCTGCCGCCGGTCGATGCGCCGCGGCGGATGTGGGCGGGCGGGCGGCTGAGCTTCAACGCGCCGCTGCCGATCGGCGCGGTGGCGACAAGGCGCAGCGTGGTGACCGATGCCCAGGTGAAGGACGGGCGCTCGGGCCGGCTGACGTTCGTGACGGTGCGGCACGAGATCGTGGTGGATGGAGCAACGGCCATCGTCGAGGAGCAGGATCTGGTTTTTCGCGGGGCGGGCAATGGCACGCCGCCGCCCGCGCCGGCCGATCCGCGCGACGCTGAGGTGCGGCAGGCGGTCCGGTTCGACGCGACGGCGCTGTTCCGCTTCTCCGCGCTGACGTTCAACGCGCACCGCATCCATTACGACCGGCCCTATGCGCAAGGGGAGGAGCATTATCCCGATCTGGTGGTGCATGGGCCGTATCAGGCGATGCTGCTGGCAGATCACCTGCTGCGCCACCGGCCGGGCGCGCGGCTGGCGCAATTCTCGTTCCGGGGCGCGCGGCCGCTGTTCGTCGATCGCGACGCGGCGCTCAACATGGCCGGCGAGCGTGAGGTGGCGTTGTGGACGACCGATCAGGACGGCTGCGCGTGCATGGAGGCGCAGGCGCTGCTGGCCTGATCAGTCCGGCATCGGCCCGGCGATCAGCAGCGGGTCGATGCGGGCGTCCTTCCACTTCATTGCCCAGTGGAGGTGGGGGCCGGAGGCGCGGCCGGTGGCGCCGATCGCGCCGACGGTCTGGCCCTGCTTCACGCGGGTGCCGACGGGGACGTCGATGCGCGAAAGGTGGAGGAAGGCGCTGTTCAGCCCCATGCCATGATCGATGATGAGAAGATTTCCCTCCAGGGTGAAGGAGTTATCGGCGGCGAGGACGACGACGCCGTCGGCGGGGGCGACGACGGGGGTGCCGGTGGGGCGGGCGACGTCGACGCCGGAATGGTACGAGCCGGGCTCGCCGCGATAGATGCGCTGCGCGCCGAACAGGCCGGAAATGCGGCCCGTTACCGGCCAGATAAGCCGCTGCTGCCAGCCATCGGCGGCCGCCTTTCGGGATCTTGCGGCCTCGATCTGCGCAAGCTCGGCCGGACGGCGACGCTGGAAGTCGGCGCTGGGTACGGGGTATTTGGCGACGCGGTTCAGCCGCTCGATCCGCCACGCGCGCGGGGCGACCGCGATGGTGTGCGTGGCGGTGCGGCCGTCGCCGAGGCGCGCGGTGAGGAGCGACGACGGGCCGGCGTCGCGATCGAAGGCGATGAGGAAGCGGCGGTCGGGGGCGAGCGACACCGCCTCGCCGTCCTTCAGCAGTTCAACCGTGCCGACGGGCGCGGTGCCGAGCAACAAGCCGCCCTGGCTGGCGGTGGCGGCGACCTGAAAGCGGGGTGGCGGCAGCGGCGCAGGACTGGGCGTAGGGGCCGGCGCGACGGCCGACGCAGCGGGGGCGGGGCGCGGCGGCGTACGCCGTGCGCTGACTTCCTGCGGCGGGGCGACGCAGCTTGCGAGCAGGGCGAGGGCGGCTGGCGCGAGGCGCCTCATTGCGGCGCCATCGCCTCCGTCGCGAGCGCGGCGCTGGCAAAGGCACGCTGCGAGGCGACGTCCCAATAGCGCAGATCCTCAATCGCGATCCGCGCACCGCTGACGCCGCAGACGACGTGATCGCCGGGGGTCAGCACGCGAAAGCCATTGGCCATATAGTGAATGCGCGCGGCGCGATCGGACTTGGACATCAACATTCTCTAACCTTCCTAGAGCAGCGTCGGCTGGTCCGGCTTTGCGGCCTTTGCCGGCTTCGCGGATTTGGCGGGGGGATAAGAGGCGGCGGCGCTGCCCTCAACCCTGGCGTCCAGCGTGTCGTCGGCGAAGCGCAAGGTCAGCGCGCCGGCCGCCTTTGCGGCCTTGGCGGTGGTGAGCGTCGCGCCGGTGCGATCGGTGATGCGGGCATAGCCGCGCGCGAGCGGGGCGTCGGGATCGACCGAGGCGAGCAGCCGGCCGAGATCGGCGAGCCGCTGGCGCGCACCCTCCAGCCGGCGATCGAGCAAGGACGGGCGCAGCACCGCGCCGGTGCGGTCGAGCTCGCCGCGCGCGCGCACCACGCGGCGCTCCAGCCCGCGATCGAGCCGAGCGCCGAGATCGTCGATCCGCTGGCGCTGCGGGCCGAGCAGCCGATCGCGGGTGGGGAGCAGGCGCGCCATCGCGTCGAGCCGCTCGCGCCCGCGCTCGACATAGCGCCGCGCGCAGCGTTCGGTGCGCTGGCCGTGCGCCGCGATGGTGAGGCGCAGGTCGGCAAGGACCGGCACCGCCAGCTCCGCCGCAGCGGTCGGGGTTGGTGCGCGCAGGTCGGCCGCGTGATCGCAGAGCGTGGTGTCGGTTTCGTGGCCGACCGCGGAGATGATCGGGATGGTGCAGGCGGCGACGGCGCGCACCACCGCTTCCTCGTTGAAGGCCCACAGATCCTCGATCGAGCCGCCACCGCGCGCGACGATGACGAGATCGGGGCGCAGATCGGCAGGCAGCGCGTCGAAACCGCGCACCGCGGCAGCGACCTCGTTGGCGGCGCCATCGCCCTGCACCTTCACCGGCCAGACGAGGACGTGGCTGGGGCAGCGATCCTCGAGCCGGTGGAGAATGTCGCGGATCACCGCGCCGGTCGGCGAGGTGACGACGCCGATGCGGCGCGGCAGGAAGGGAAGGGGGCTGCGCGCCTTCGACTTGGCGAACAGCCCCTCGGCATCGAAGCGCGCCTTGTTGCGCTCCAGCAGCGCCATCAGCGCGCCGGCGCCGGCGAGCTCCATCCGCTCGATGATGACCTGATATTTCGAGCGGCCGGGATAGGTGGTGAGGCGGCCGGTGGCGATCACCTCGATGCCGTCCTCCGGGCGGAAGGCGAGGCTGGCGGCTTGCCCCTTCCAGATCACGCCGTCGATCACCGCGGCGTCATCCTTCAGGCAGAGATAGCAATGGCCGGAGGCGACGCGCTTGTAGCCGGAGATCTCGCCGCGCAGGCGGACGTGGCCGAACTCGCCCTCCACCACGCGCTTCAGCCGGGACGAGAGTTCGCCCACCGACATGGCGGCGGCGTTGTCCCCGGGGGTCGGGTCCGCTACCAGCCGCGCGGGAACGTCGAAAAAGGGGTCGGGCATGAACGTCCTGCTGATCGGATCGGGCGGGCGCGAGCACGCTCTGGCATGGAAACTCGCGCAATCTCAGCGCATAGATACGCTCTATGCCGCGCCCGGCAACCCCGGCATCGCGCAGCATGCGACGATCGCCGATCTGAACGCGTCGGATCACCGCGCGGTGATCGACTTCATTCGCCGCCACCAGATCGGGCTGGTGGTGGTCGGCCCCGAACAGCCGCTGGTGGAAGGGCTGGCCGACAATATCCGCACCATCGGCGTGCCGGTGTTCGGCCCCGGGCGCGAGGCCGCGAAGCTGGAAGGCTCCAAGGGCTTCACCAAGGATCTGTGCGCGCGCGTCGGCATCCCGACGGCACGCTATTTCCGCGTGACGTCCAAGGACGGGGCGCTGGCGTGCATCGAGGATTTCGCGGACGGCGATCAACTGCGCTGCGTCATCAAGGCGGACGGTCTGGCGGCGGGCAAGGGCGTCGTCGTGGCGATGACGCGGGCGGAGGCGGAGGATGCCGTCGCGGCATTGTTCACCGGCGGACCGGCGGAAGCGGTGATCGAGGAGTTCCTGGAGGGCGAGGAGGCGAGCCTGTTCGTCCTGTCCGACGGGACCAGTACCGCAAGCTTCGGCAGCGCGCAGGATCACAAGCGCGTCGGCGATGGCGATACCGGGCCGAATACCGGCGGCATGGGCGCCTATTCGCCCGCGCACGTGCTGGCGCCCGAGTTGGAGGAGCGCGCGCTGGGCGAGATCGTGCGCCCGACGATCGATGCGCTGGCTGCGGCGGGGACCCCCTATGTCGGGGTGCTCTATGCCGGGCTGATGCTGACCGCCGATGGCCCGAAGCTGATCGAATACAACGTCCGGTTCGGCGATCCCGAGTGCCAGGTGCTGATGGCGCGGTTCGACGGCGATCTGGTCGACACGCTGCTGGCAGTGGCGCAGGGGCGGCTGGCGGACCTGCCGGCGCCGGCGTTCTCCGACGATGTGGCGCTGACGGTGGTGATGGCGGCGAAGGGCTATCCGGGCACGCCGGAGACGGGCGGGCCGATCGGCGGGATCGACGCGGCGGAAGCGGACGGGGCGCTGGTGTTTCAGGCGGGCACGCGGATGGCGGGGGACCAGCTCGTCGCATCAGGTGGCCGCGTGCTGGCGGTGACGGCGACCGGCAGCGATGTCGCGGCGGCGCAGCGCGCGGCCTATGCGGCGGTGGATGCGATCGATTTCCCAAGCGGGTTCTGCCGGCGCGATATCGGCTGGCGGGCGATCTAGGCGGGCGCTGCGCTCTCCGTCACGCCGGGCGCGTCCCGGCATCCACGGTTCGGCGAGCGCCACGCCTGTTGGGTCTCGCGGAAGGCTGGATGCCGGCACAAGGCCGGCATGACGGCTTTGACGGGTTCGCAGCTGGTGTCCGTTACGCTGGCCTCGCGCTATGTTCCCGCGGCGTTTCTGCCTCGATTGTCGCAGATCGCATAAGAAACGGCATCGTTGCGCGCCCGTTGCGGGAACCATGCGGGCCGCCTAAGGCTTGGCGCCTGGCGTAGCGGAGTGTTTCATGGAGCCCACCACGGTGGACAACACAATGACCGGCATCGTGCTGGTGATCATCGCGATCCTGGCGGTGGTGACGATCATCGGCATCATTGCGGGCGCGCGCCGGCGAAAGGCGCGGCGCGAGGCCGAGCGGGCGGAGGAAGCGCGGCTGGCCGAGCGCCCGTCGACGACACGCCCGCTGCGCGACAGCGACGCGACCGATGTGCCCTCACCGGTGGCCAAAGCAGCGCCGACGCCATCTCCGGCGCCGGCACCGACGCCCGCGAGCGTGCCGGCCGCAGCGGCGCCGGCTGCGCAACCGGCGGTGCCGGTAACGCCGGTTCCTGTCGCGCCGCCACCGCCGCCGCTGACCGACATGCCCGACGTGGCAGAGCCCGCACCGGCCGACGATGCCGTGACGCCGCTGGCCGACGAACCGATCGCTGCCGCCGCGCCGCAGGACGCCTCGCCCGCCGCCGAGGCGCAGCCGGCATCGGCGCTCGCGGAGGTTGCGGCCGAGCCAGCGCCCGCGCCGGCCGTGATGCCCGCGCCGAGCGCACCGGCCGGTCCGCGGCCGGGCGAAGCGCCGGTGACGCAGATCAAGGGGCTTGGGCCCAAGGTGGCGGCGATGCTGGCCGAGCAGGGCATCACCACCGTTGGCGACCTGGCCGCGCTGGACCAGCGCGCGGCGGAGGACCTCGACGCGCGGCTCGGCGCCTTTACCGGCCGCATGGGGCGCGATCGCTGGCTGGAGCAGGCGCAATTGCTCGCCGCCGGCGACATCAAGGGTTTCGAGGCGAAGTTCGGTAAGCTGTAGCCTGCCGTTCGTTCGTCCCGAGCAACGTCGAGGGACGCGCCGCAAGGGTGGCTCTACGGGCATGTGCCTCGACTTCGCTCGGCACGAACGGTTTCGGCAGAGCGGCATCGTGTCCGGCATATAGCGCCGGCGTATCGCCGACCGTTTGTTAGCGGCGCCGCGATCCGCTAAGCGGCGGATCATGCCGCATCTCTACCTTGTCGATGGCTCGAGCTTCATCTTTCGCGCCTATCACGTGCTGCCCAAGCTCACCAACAAACATGGCGAGCCGGCGGGCGCGGTGTACGGCTACACCACCATGCTGTGGAAGCTCGCCAACGACCTGCACAAGGCGGATGGGCCGACGCACCTGGCGGTGATCCTCGACAAGTCCGAGCATACGTTCCGCAACGAATTGTACGACCAGTACAAGGCGCAGCGGCCGCCCGCGCCCGAGGATCTGAAGCCGCAGTTTCCGATGATCCGCGATGCGACGCGCGCCTTTTCGCTGCCGTGCATCGAGGAACTGGGCTGGGAGGCGGACGATCTGATCGCGTCATACAGCAAGGCGGCGCTGGCGCAGGGCTGGCAGGTGACGATCGTCTCCTCCGACAAGGATCTGATGCAGCTCTTGACCGAGCCGGGCATAGACATGCTCGACACGATGAAGGACAAGCGCTTCGGCCCGGCCGAGGTGGAGGAAAAGTTCGGCGTGTTGCCCGACAAGCTGGGCGAGGTGCTGGCGCTGATGGGCGACAGCGTCGACAATGTGCCGGGCGTGCCGGGCGTAGGGCCGAAGACGGCGGCGAAGCTGATCCTGGAACATGGCAGCGTGGAAGGTGTGCTGGCTGCGGCGCCTGACATGAAAAAGGGCAAGCTGCGCGAGAATCTGATCGAACATGCCGAGCAGGCGCGGCTCTCGCGCAAGCTGGTCGAGCTCGCCTGCGACGTGCCCCTGCCGCACCCGCTGGAAGAGATGGCGCTCGACGGAATCCCCGAGGCGCCGCTGCGCGCTTTCCTCGAGCATCACGGGTTCAAGTCGCTGCTCGCCAAGCTGACGGCGGACCAGAATGAGGGGGTCGAGCCGACCCCGGCGGAGCCGACGGGCGTGCCGCAGGAGGAAGAGCCGCCGTGCGACCACGACGGCTATGAGACGGTGGTGGACGAGGGCGCGCTCGACCGCTGGATCACCGTGGCGCGGCATCAGGGCTGGGTGGCGATCGATACCGAGACGACCGCCAAGGACCCGATGCTCGCCGAGCTGGTCGGCGTGTCGATGGCACTGGCGCCGAACCTCGCTTGCTATGTGCCGCTGGGGCATGAGGGCGAGACGGGCGGTGGCGATATGTTCGCCGACCGGCCGGCGCAGCTCGATCGCGACATGGCGCTCGCCAAGCTGAAGCCGCTGCTGGAGGACCCGGCGGTGCTCAAGATCGGGCACAACCTGAAATACGACATGATCGTACTGGGGCGGCTGGGCGTAACGGTCGCGCCCTATGACGACACGATCGTGATGAGCTTCGACCTCGATGCGGGCTTGCACGGGCACGGCATGGACGAGCTGGCGGCGACGCATCTGTCGCACAGCTGCATTGCCTACAAGGACGTGACGGGGACGGGGAAGAAGGCGATTGGCTTCCACCAGGTCGATCTGAAGGCCGCGACGCGCTACGCCGCTGAGGATGCCGACGTGACGCTCCGGCTGTGGCGGCGGTTTCGCGCACGGCTGCCGGTGGAGCGCGCGACGCGGGTGTATGAGATGGTTGACCGGCCGCTCGTCTCGGTCATCGCGAGGATGGAGCGGCACGGGATCAAGGTCGATCGCGAGCGGCTGGCGGGCCTGTCGAGCGAGTTCGCCGGGCAGATGGCCGAGCTGGAGGGCGTGATCCATGGCATCGCCGGGGGTCCGTTCACGATCGGCAGCCCCAAGCAGCTCGGCGACGTGCTGTTCGAGAAGATGGGAATCAAGGGCGGGCGCAAGGGCAAGAGCGGCGTCTATTCGACCGACGTCAACGAGCTGGAGCGGATCGCCGCGGACAAGGACGGGCCGGGCGCGGAGATCGCCGGCAAGGTGCTCGACTGGCGGCAGCTGTCGAAGCTGAAGTCGACCTATACCGACTCGCTTCAGGAGCAGATCAACCCGGCGACGGGGCGCGTCCACACCAGCTACTCGCTGACCGGCGCGCAGACGGGGCGTTTGTCCTCGACCGACCCCAACCTCCAGAACATCCCGATCCGCACCGAGACGGGGCGGCAGATCCGCGACGCGTTCGTGGCGGAGCCGGGCAACGTCATCCTGGCGGCGGACTATTCGCAGATCGAGCTGCGGCTGGCGGCGCACATGGCGGACGTGCCGGCGCTGAAGGAAGCGTTCGCGCGCGGCGACGACATCCACTCGCTGACCGCACAGGAATTGTTCGGGAAGGTCGATCGCGACACGCGCGGGCGGGCCAAGACGATCAACTTCGCGATCCTGTACGGCATCAGCCGCTGGGGACTGGCTGGGCGGCTCGACGTCAGTGCGGACGAGGCGCAGGCGATGATCGACCGCTATTTCGAGCGCTTCCCCGGCATCAACCGCTATATCGCCGAGACCTTGCAGGCGGTGCGCGAACAGGGCTTCACCGAGACGTTGTTCGGCCGCAAGACGCATTTCTCGCGGATCAAGAGCAAGGTGCAGCACGAGCGGCAAGGTGCCGAGCGTGCGGCGATCAACGCGCCGATCCAGGGGACCAGCGCGGACATCATCAAGCGCGCGATGGTGCGCATGGAGCCGGCGCTCGCCGAGGCTGGGCTGACCGGCACGCGCATGCTGCTGCAGGTGCACGACGAACTGGTGTTCGAGGTGCCCGAGGGCGAGGTCGAGGCGGCAAAGCCGGTGATCGAGCGCGTGATGGCGACCGCGGCCGAGCCGGCGGTGGTGCTGGACGTGCCGCTGGCGGTGGAGATCGGCACGGGTGCGAGCTGGGGGGCGGCGCACTAGTGGGTGAGGCGGTCATTCTTCCACGACGTCACCCCGGACTTGATCCGGGGTCCATGGCTCCGCGGGCGCTTGGCGTCGACCATGCACGCCAGCGCTCGCGGCAGATTGGACCCCGTATCAAGTCCGGGGTGACGGTTGGTTGTGGGGCGAGCGGCTTGAATTCAGCCCTTCGTCATGCCGGGTTTGTCCCGGCATCCAGGGCGCCGCGCATCCAACGTTCGTGGGACTCGCGGCATGGTGGATGCCGGCACGGGGCCGGCATGACGACGGTTGTTGTGGCGGCTGCTCATGGCTGAAACGTCGCAGGATATCGCGCAGCTTGCCAAGGGTGGGCGCACCAATGTCGCGGGGTTCATCCTGCGGCTGGCGGCGCGCATCCCGTTTTTGTTCATCGCGGGGCGATTGTACGGGCCGGACCTCGTCGGGCGCTTCGCCATTGCGGTGGTGGTGGTGGAACTGGCCGCGCTGGTCGCGACGCTCGGGCTGAAGCGCGGGCTGGCGCAGGCGCTGAGCCGCACCGATCGGCCGCACGTGCACGTGGTCGCCGATGCGCTGGTGGTCGCGGCGATCATGTCGCTGGCCGCGAGCGCGGTGCTGTGGTCGCTGCCCGAAATCATGTACCCCAACACGCCGATCGTTGGGCTGGACCGGTGGCTGGGGCTGATCGTGCTCGCGATCGCCTGGTCGGACGTGAGCCTCGCTGCGCTGGCCTATCGGCTGAACGTGAAGGCGGCGGTGACGGCGCGTGCGGTGGTGGAGCCGTGGACGATCTCGATCGCGGCCTGGGTGTTCTCCTTCTTCACCACGCGCGACGGGCTGGTGCTGAGCTATGTCGCGTCGATGACGGCGGCGCTGATCGCCTCGATCGTGCCGCTGGTCAGGAGCTATGGACTGCCGCGGGGCTGGACACCGCATTTCACCGATCTGTTGACGATGATCCGCGACAACATTCCGCTGGCAGGCGCCGACGCGTTCGAATGGGGATCGCGCAACGTCGACCGCTTCATCCTGGGCGTGATGTTCGAGCCCAAGATCGTCGGCATCTATTACATGGCGCAGCAGGTCGCGAGCCTGCCGCAGAAGCTGAAGACGTCGTTCGACCCGATCCTGGGGCCGGTAATCACGCAGAGCCTCGCGGCAAACGATCTGCCCGCCATCGCCAATCAGGTGCGGCAGGTGGCGTTCTGGATCATCGCGGCGCAAGGCTGCCTGACGCTGATGGGCTCGATCCCGGGCGAGGCGGTGATGGGGATCGTGGGGCCGCAATTCGTTGCCGGCACCGCAGCGCTCGTCTTCCTGCTGACCGCCGAGGTGCTCGCCTCCCCGGGCGCGGTGTGCGAGACGGCGCTGGTCTATACCGCGCGGCACCGCAATCTTCTGATCTCCGCGATCATGCTGGCGTTCCAGATCGGGCTGAGCTTCGCGCTGATCTTCTGGATGCGCGGGCTTGGCCTGCCGGTCGCCTATCAGGCGGCGGGGCCGGCGATCGCGCTGATGGTGAGCCTGGCGCTGACCTCGGTCATCAAGGGCTGGCTGCTGTCGCGCATCCTGTCGGCGCCGGTATCGCCGCTGCGCTGGCCACTGGTGTGGGCGACGCTCGCCGCGCTGATCGTGGGGGCGGCGTTCACCTCGCTGCCGCCACGATTCGAGTGGGTGGAGATCGTGGTCGGCATTCCGGCGATCGCGGGCGTTTACCTGTTCATCCTGTGGCGCTGGGCGTTCGGGCCGGCGGATCGCGCGCTGTTCGGCAAGATGCCATCGGCAGAGGACGCGACGCTGCCCAACGTGGGCGCGCCCGCGCGCTGAGCGTGATGGCGCCAGCGGGAGGGTTGACCCAGCTCGCCGCTTCGCTCTTCTGCCGCCAACGACGAGGCCGGCGTGAACCGGCGGCGGCAAGAGGAGGATCATCTGGACACCACCACAACGCCCGGCGTGGCATTGACGCCGGTGACGGACGGCGATTGGGAGGGCTGGTTGCGCTGGCCCGGCACCGACCCGTTCGAGGATCATACCGGGCCGTTCTACGCACGCTATGATGCGAATGGCGCGATCGAATGCGGCTTTCGTCCCGAAGCGAAGAACCGCAACGGCGGCGGCAACGTGCATGGCGGCGCGCTGCTGACCTTTGCCGATTTCTCGCTGTTCATGATCGCATCGGCGATGCTGCCGGCGTTTCACGGCGTGACCGCGACGCTGAACGCCGAGTTCGTCGGTGCAGCGCGGCCGGGTCAGCTGCTCACCGCGCGCGGCGAGGTGGTGAAGGCGGGCCGCAGCCTCATCTTCGTGCGCGGCACCATCGACGATGCGGGGGAGGCGGTGATGAGCTTTTCCGGCGTGATCAAGAAGATCACGCGGCGCCCCGCGGGCGATCAGCCTGGCTGACGGCGGGGGAAAATGGTGCTGCCGGTGAGGATTGAACTCACGACCTCAGCCTTACCAAGGATGCGCTCTACCACTGAGCTACGGCAGCACTCGGCCCGCTTGTGGCGGGCGAGGGGGCGCTAGAGACGAGGCGCGGCGGATTGTCAAGCGCTATCGGGCCGGCGATAGGTGGTTTGATGGAGACCAAGGACGAACGCGACGCGCGGCTGGCGGCGGCGCTCAGGGAAAATCTGCGGCGGCGCAAGGCGCAGGCGCGCGAGGTGAAGGACGCGGCGGCCAACGAGGGCGCGGCTACCGACGTGAAATAGCCCACCGGAGGCTCCGCCGATCCGAAATGTTCGGTCCGGCGGAGCCGTGGGCCCCGACTCTTGGCCGGGGTGACGAAGCGATGATCAGGCGATCGGGGCGCAGCGCTCGATCAGCCAGGCGCGATCCTCGCCCTCCATCTCGGCCGCCAGCGTGCCAGCGACCTGCGCATGGTAATTGTTGAGCCAGTCTAGCTCGGCCGCGGTCAGCAGCGCAGGTTCGATCAGGTCGCGGTCGATCGGCACCAGCGTCAGCGTCTCGAAGGTGAGCATCACGTCCTCGCCGCCCTCGAAGCTGTGCTCGACGACGAGCAGCAGGTTCTCGATGCGGATGCCGTATTCGCCGGCCTTGTAATAGCCCGGCTCGTTGGAGAGGATCATGCCGGGCAGCAGCGGCTCGGACGGGCCGCTGCCGGGATAGCTCGGCTTGGCGATGCGCGCCGGCCCTTCATGGACCGACAGGTAGCTGCCGACGCCGTGGCCGGTGCCGTGGGCAAAATCGAGACCCGCTTGCCACAGCGGCAGGCGCGCGAGCACGTCGAGCTGTGCGCCGGTGGTGCCGCGCGGGAAGGCGGCGGTGGCAAGTGCGATATGCCCCTTCAGCACGCGGGTGAAGCGATCGCGCATCTCGGCGGTCGGCTGGCCGATCGGCACGACGCGGGTCACGTCGGTGGTGCCGTCGTCATATTGGCCGCCGGAATCGATCAGGTAGAGCTGGCCGGGCTCGATCGGCAGGCTCGATTCCTCGGTCACGTGGTAGTGCGGGATCGCGCCGTGCGGGCCGGTGGCGCTGATCGCGTCAAACGAAAGATCCTTGAGGACACCCGTTTCGCGGCGGAATTCCTCCAGCTTGGCCGCGGCGGACAGCTCGGTTTGGCCGCCCTTGGGCGCCTCGATCGAGATCCAGCGCAGGAAGCGGGTGAGCGCGGCGCCGTCGCGGATGCTGGCGGCGCGGTGGCCGGCCTGCTCGACCGGGTTCTTGGTTGCGCGCGGGATCACCGTGGGATCGCGCAGCGACACCACAGCGCCGCCGCCGGCCTCGATCGCGAGCGGAATGGCCGCGACCGAAAGCGTCGGGTCGACCGCGACACGCTTGCCGGCGAAGCGGCCGAGCGCGGGGGCGAAATCGCGGCGGTCGTGGACGCGCACGGCATTGCCGAGATGCTGCGCGACGGCGTCGGTCATCTTGTCCGGCGCGACATAAAGGTCGGCGGTACCGTCTGCGTTCACCACGGCGTAGGAGAGCGCGACGGGGGTGCGCGACACGTCGCCGCCGCGCACGTTCAAGAGCCAGGCGATCGATTCGAGCGCGGCGAGGACGACGGCATCGGCCTTCTGCTCGGAGAGCCAGTCGGCGACGGCGGCGCGCTTGTCGGCGCTGGAGCGGCCGGCGTGCGCATCGTCATGGACGGCGAGCTTCGCGTCGGAGGGCTGCGGCTGATCGGGCCAGACGGCGTCGACCGGATTGGTATCGACCGGGATCAGCGTGGCGTCGATCGCGGCGAGCGCCTTTGTCGCCTCGTCCACCCAGGCGCGGGTGTGGAGCCAGGGATCGTAGCCGATCCGCGCGCCCTGCTTGGCATGGCCGGCGAGCCAGCCCGACACGCTGGTCTCGGGCACGCCGACGAACTGCCAGTCGTCACCCGACACCTGCTCGCGAACCTGCAGCGTGTAGCGGCCATCGGTGAAGATCGCCGCCTCTGCTGGCAGCACCACCGCGGTGCCGGCCGAGCCCTGAAAGCCGGTGAGCCAGGCGAGGCGCTGCGCGTAGGCGCCGACGTACTCGCTCATATGCTCATCGGTGAGCGGCACGACGAAGCCATCGAGCTGTTGCGACGCGAGCTGATCGCGGAGCGCGGCAAGGCGGGCGGTGTAGGTGGACATGGGACTCCTATCGAAAGCTGCATTCGTCCGTGCCGAGCCTGTCGAAGCGCGTGTTTCGCACAGCGGCGCTTGTGACACGCCCTTCGACAGGCTCAGGGCGAACGGGGCACGGTGGGATATGGCAGATGCGCGCGCTTCGTGCCATGCAGCCGCGATGGTCCTTTTTCCCCAGAGCCGCGCATGACGAGCGCTGACGTTCTCATTGTTGGGTCCGGCGCTGCCGGGCTGACCGCGGCGCTGAACCTCGCTGATCGCTTCAAGGTGACGGTGCTGGCCAAGGGGGCGCTGAACGAAGGGTCTACCGCCTGGGCGCAGGGCGGGATCGCCGCGGTGCTGGAGCCGGGCGACACGTTCGACAACCATGTCGAGGACACGATGGTCGCGGGCGCGGGGCTGAACGACCGCGAGATCGTGGAGTTCGTGGTGGAGAATGCGCCCGCCGCGATTGACCGGTTGCAGAAGCTGGGCGTGCCCTTCGCGCAGGAAGGGAATGCGCTGCACCTGACGCGCGAGGGTGGGCACTCGCACCGGCGCATCGTGCATGTCGACGACGCGACCGGCTGGGCGGTGCAGGAGGCGCTGCAGCGTGCGGCGGAGGCGCATCCCAACATCACGTTGGTGCCCGACCAGGTGGCGATCGACCTTGCCACCAGCCGGCACGAGGAACGCTATTCCGGCGCGGGGAACGTGTGGGGCGTCTATGCCGTGGATCGCAAGAGCGAGAAGGTGCACCTCTACACCGCGCGCGCGACGATCCTGGCGACCGGAGGCGCGGGGCGAACGTACCTGTTTTCCACTGCGCCGCGCGGGGCGACGGGGGACGGCATCGCGATGGCGTGGCGCGCGGGCTGCCGTGTCTCCAACATGGAGATGATGCAGTTTCACCCGACCTGCCTCTACAACCTCGACGTCAAGAACTTCCTCATCACCGAGGCGGTGCGCGGCGAGGGCGGGCGGCTGATCAACCCGCAGACCGGCAAGCGCTTCATGACCTATTACGATCCGGAGCGGCTGGAACTGGCGCCGCGCGATGTGGTGGCGCGCGCGATTGACGCGGAGATCAAGCGCTACGGCCTCGATTACGTGCATCTCGACATCAGCCATCAGCCAGCCGATTTCGTGCGCGGGCATTTTCCCAACATCTACGACAAGCTGATCGGGCTGGGCATCGACATGACGACCCAGCCGATCCCGGTCGTGCCGGCGCAGCATTACACCTGCGGTGGGATCATCGTCGATCGCGACGGGCGCACCGACCTGCCGGGGCTATATGCGGCGGGCGAGTGCACCGAGAGTGGGCTGCATGGGGCGAACCGGCTCGCCTCCAACTCGCTGCTGGAATGTTTCGTCTTCGGCGAGGCGGCGGCGCAGCATATCGCGGCGCATTGGGACACGCTGCCGGCGGTGCCGAAGATCCGGCCGTGGGACGAAAGCCGCGTCACCGATTCCGACGAGGAAGTGGTGATCAAGCAGAACTGGACCGAGATCCGCCGGTTCATGTGGAATTACGTCGGCATCGTGCGCACGACCAAGCGGCTGGAGCGCGCGCAGCACCGCATCAAGATGCTGACCGCAGAGGTGGAGGATTATTACGGCCATTTCCGCGTGACGCCCGACCTGATCGAGCTGCGCAACCTGCTGCAGACCGCGGACCTGATCGTGCGGTCGGCGCTGCATCGGCATGAGAGCCGGGGGCTGCATTATACGCTCGACTGGCCCGAGACACTCGAAACCCCATTAGACACCGTATTGGTTCCTTGAAGCTGCTCCACCCGTCGCGCTTCAGATGCGGTTCATCGCAGCGCTGGTAAGTCCCCGTTTTCAATGAGGGAATTTGGGATAGCCTGTTTCTCGACGAACGCTCGGGGGCACAGCGTAATGATGATCGGACGGCTCATTGCTGGCGCGGCGCTGCTTTCGCTGAGCGGATGCGGGATCGACGAGCGCCCCTCGCATGTCGCGGCGACCACGACGCAGGCCGCCCCTGCTTACGTGGTCGCCATTCCCGTGCCCAAGCCCAAGCCGCTGCCGGTCAACCGCGCACCGCAGGCGATGACCGCCTCGATCACGCGGCTGGTGCGCGAATTCCCGGGGACCGCCGGCGTCGCGGTGCGCGCGGTGGACGAGGGATGGACGGTGGAGGCCGGCGGGCGCCGCCCGCTGCCGCAGCAGAGCGTCAGCAAATTGTGGGTCGCGATGACCGTGCTCGACCAGCGCGATTCGGGCCGGCTGCGGCTGGACGATGCGGTGAGCCTGACCCCGGCGGACCTGACGCTGTTTCACCAGCCGAGCGCGGTGCTGGTGAAGAATGGCGTGTGGAACACGACGGTTAGCGACCTGCTGTTCCGCGCGCTGACGCAGAGCGACAATACCGCCAACGATCGCCTGCTGACGCTGGTGGGCGGGCCGCAGGCGGTGCGATCGTTCATCGAGCGCAAGCAGTTGGGCGACATTCGTTTCGGCCCGGGCGAGCGATTGTTGCAGGCGGGGACGGCCGGGCTGACCTGGGATCAGTCGATGAGCGTCGGTAACACCTTTGCGGTGATGCGTGCGCGGCTCGATCCGGGCGTGCGCGCGGCGGCGCTGCAGCGCTATATCGACAATCCGCCCGATGGCGCCGCGCCGCTGGCGATCGCGGACGCGCTGTCGCGGCTGGCGCGTGGCGAGCTATTGTCCGAAACCTCCACGCGGCTGCTGATCTCCACCATGGAATCGAGCCGCACCGGGCGCGCGCGGCTGAAGGCGGGCGCGGCGCCGGGCTGGACGCTGGCGCACAAGACCGGGACAGGGCAGGAACTGGGCCGCCGCAACGCAGGGTTCAACGATGTCGGCCTGCTGACCTCGCCCGATGGACGCCGCTATGCCGTGGCGGTGATGATTGGCGACACCGAACGCCCGATGCGCGAGCGCCAGCAGCTGATCCAGGCGGTGGCGGCAACCGTTACCGGGTATCGCGGGCCGACGATCGCTGCGGTCGAGGACGAGGCGCCCGAAAGCTGATCCTGATCGGTTGACGAGGTGACGCGCGGCTCGCAAGGCGCTGGCCATGCGCTTCTTTTCCGATAACGCCGCCCCCGTTCACCCCGCCGTGCTGGCCGCAATGGCCGAGGCGGACGTGCTCGACACCGCTTATGACGGCGATCGCTGGTCGGGGATGCTCGACGCGCGGCTGTCGGCGCTGTTCGAGACGGAGGTGGAGGTGCTGTGGGTGCCGACGGGCACCGCCGCGAACTGCCTGGCGCTTGCCGCGCTGTGCCCGCCGCATGGCGCGGTGCTGTGTCACCATGATGCGCATATCCAGAACGACGAGGGCGGCGCGCCCGAATTCTATACCCATGGCGCGAAGCTGCTGCTGGCGGACGGCGAGGGCGCCAAGCTGAGGCCCGACACGCTGCGCGCATTGCTGTCGACGATCCGGGTGGCGGTGCATCAGGTGCAGCCGCATGCCATCTCGATCACCAACGCGACCGAATATGGTCTGACCTATCGCCCCGACGAGGTGGCGGCGATCGGGGCGCTTGCCGCCGAGCGCGGGCTGGCGCTGCACATGGATGGTGCGCGCTTCGCCAATGCTTTGGTTCATGCCGGTTGCTCGCCCGCCGACATGACGTGGCGCGCCGGCGTGACGGCGCTCAGCTTCGGCTTCGTCAAGAACGGCGGGATGGGCGCGGAGGCTTTGGTGTTTTTCAAGCGCGGGCTGGCGGAGGCGAGCCGCTATCGCAGGAAGCGCGCGGGGCTGCTGTTTTCCAAGGGGCGGTATCTGGCGGCGCAGATCCTGGCACTGCTGGAGGAGGATCGCTGGCTGGCCAATGCGCGCAATGCGAATGCGGGCGCGGCGCTGATCGCGTCGGCGGCGGGCGAGCGGCTGGTGCACCCCGTCGAGGCGAACGAGGTGTTTCTGCGCGTGACGGCGGAGGAAGCGGCGGCGCTCAGGGACAAGGGCTTCGACTTCTACGATTGGGGCCCGGGCGAGGCGCGGCTGGTGGTGTCGTGGAACCAGCTGGCCGAGGATATCGAGCCGCTGGCCGAGGCGATTGCGGCATTGGGGTGAGGCGGTTGCTTAGCAAGTAACGTCATGCCGGCCTTGTGCCGGCATCCAGGGTCGGGCTTGATCCGCGGCCAATGCGTATGCGGACGAGTGGATGCCGGGACGAGCCCGGCATGACGGGGTGTTTGTGGAAATGGCGCGGTGCTGAACCAGTCGATCCGTTGCAGTAGCAACCGCTCGAAATCCGCACTAGGCGCGCAGCATGACCGATGCGCCGCCGCCGCAATCCACCCGTGCCCATGTGCTGATCCCGTTCGCGATCGTCACGCTGATCTGGGGATCGACGTGGCTGGTGATCCGCGATCAGCTGGGCGTGGTGCCGCCATCATGGTCGGTCAGCTATCGCTTCCTTGTCGCGGGGGTCGCGCTGTTCCTCTGGGCGGCGGTGCGGCGCGAGCCGGGTCGGATCGATGCGCGCGGGTTCGGCTTTGCGGCGGCGCTGGGGCTGGCGCAGTTCGTGATGAACTTCAACTTTGTATACCGCGCGGAGCAGTTCATCACATCGGGGCTGGTGGCGGTGACCTTTGCGCTGCTGCTGATCCCCAATTCGCTGTTCGCGCGCATTTTCCTGGGGCAGCGGCTGGGGCGGCAATTGGTGCTTGGCTCGGCAGTGGCGATGGCCGGCGTGGCGCTGTTGTTCCTGCACGAGGTGCGCAGCGACCCGCACGGGCCGGCGACCGCGCTGACCGGCATCGGCCTGACGCTTTGCGCGATCCTGTCGGCGTCGAGCGCGAACGTGATGCAGGGGACGCAGACGGCGCGGCGCTATCCGATGCTGCGCACCACCGCGATCGCGATGCTGATGGGCGCGGCCTTCGATGCCGCCTGGGCGTGGTTTACCGTGGGGCCGCCGGTGATGGAGTGGCGGGCCGGCTATGTGGCGGGGATCCTGTACCTCGGGCTCGCGGCGTCGGCGCTCGCCTTCCCGCTGTATTTCGGCGTGATCCGCATCATCGGGCCGGCCAAGTCGGCCTACTCCAGCGTCATCGTGCCGGTGATCGCGATGGCGCTGTCGACCGCGTTCGAAGGCTATCGCTGGTCGCCGCTCGCCGCGGGCGGGGCGGCGCTGGCGGCGGTGGGGCTGGTCATCGCGCTCACCGCGCGCAGGCCCAACCGGTAATCGGGATAAAGCGGCTGCCAGCCGAGCACGCGCTTCGCCTTGCCGTTCGCGACGCGGCGGTTCTCGGCATAAAAGGCGCGCGCAGCGGGCGACAGGCTGTCGAGCGGCACGACCGGCGGTAGCGGCAGGCCGAGCATCGCGGCGGCGTGTTCGATTACCTGGTCCTGGCTGCACGGCAGGTCGTCCGCGAGGTTGTAGGCGCCCGCGGGCGCGGTGAAGCCGGCGACGACCCCGCTGGCGATGTCGGCGACGTGGACGCGGCTGAACACCTGCGTCTCCAGCCCGGTGCGGTGCGCCTTACCCGATGCGACGCGATCAAGGGGCGAGCGGCCGGGGCCGTAGATGCCCGGCAGGCGGAACACGCGCGCGCCCAGCGCCAGCCAGGCGGCATCGGCCGCGTTGCGGTTCGCGCGGCGGCCGCAGATCGGCGCGCTCTCGTCGACCCAAGCGCCGTCCGCGTCACCATAGACGCCGGTGGAGGAGAGATAGCCGAGCCACCGGCCGTCCAGCGCGTCGCCGTAGCGGGCAAGCACCGGATCGTCGTCGCCATCGGGTGGGACGGAGGACAGGACGTGGGTCGACGCTGCAAGCCCGGCGCGCACCGCCGCATCGTCGTCGAAGCGGATCGTGCCCTCGCGCCCGTCACGCGTGGTGGCGAGCAGCGGCCAGCCGCTTTCGTCGGCGATCGCGCTGGCGGCATAGCCGAGGCCGAAGATGAACAGGCGGCTCATGGCGCGAGCGTCGGCTTGACCATCGCGGCGCCGGGGATGTTGTCTTTCTTCCACTGCATGGCCATCCGAACGCGCGTCGCGCCCGAAGGGTGATCGAAGAACAGGAATTCTTCGACGGGGCCGGGCTCCAGCTTGCGATATTCGGACAGGCGGATCGCGACGGAAGCGAAGCCGTCGGGCGCGCGAGCGGCGTCGAGGCCGAAGCGATCGGCCTGGCTTTCCTCCCAGCGCGTCACGCTGCTGATATAGGGCGTGGCGAGTGCGCCTAGGACGCTCGCGATGGCGAGCAGCAGCGGCGCGCCGGCGGGGTCCGCCACGTCCCGCACGCCCCAACGTGGGTGGCGCGCGATCAGGCGCGGCGCGAGGGCGGCGATGACGGCAAAGACGACCAGCACACCGAGGCCGAACCAGAAGAGCAGCCACCAGATGTGGTTCAGGACATAATGCCCCATTTCGTGCCCCATCACCGCAGCGACCTCGTCGGGCGAGGTGCGGTTCAGGAGATTGTCGTTGAGCGCGATGCGGATCGTCGGGCCTAGCCCCGCGACATTGGCGGAGATACGCTTCGTCTGGCGCGAGGCGTCGCTGACGTAGATGTGCTCGGCCGGGATGTCGTGCGCCGCGGCCATCGCGACGATCCGGTCGCGCAGCGGGCCCACGGGCATTTCGGTGTAGCGATTGAACATCGGTTCGATGAACACCGGGCCGAGCAGCAGCGCCAAGGTGAGAAAGCCGATCACCACCGCCGTGCCGACTGCCCACCAGGCCCGAGGAAAGCGGCGGATGACCGCGTAGATTGCGGTGAACAGCGATGCGTTCACCACCAGCGAGACGCCAAGCAGCTTGAGCTGGTCGAGGAGCCAGGCCCCGAACGTCTGGCTCATCAGGTCATATTGCGCCTCGCGCACGAAGCCGGTGTAGATGCTCCACGGCAGGAACAGGAGGAAGGTGGCGAGGGTGAACAGCACGCCGTAAAGGCCGGGGACAAGCCACCGGCGCTTCACCCGCCGTGCGGCCAGATCGCGCAGCCGCGACGACACGCCGCTGGCGAGCAGCGCGCCATAGACCAGCACCGCGACCAGTGCATTCCACAGGATCAGCCAATAGCCGCCCTCGAAATAGGCGTCGGACTTCGCGCGGGCCGGGCCTTGCAGCAGATCGAGATAGGCGCGGGTCGCAGCGTCGACATCGAAGCCGGGGTTGAGTCCCTGCGCCGCCGATATCGTCGGCACCAGCGACGCCGCCCCTAGCAGCGCCGCGCCCACCAATTTCCGCATCCCCTGTTCCCCCGATTAAGGGGCGGTCGGCCCCTTGAACAACGTGCCGAAATAATCGCCCTTGTTCCAGACCGGACGTGTGGGCGCGTCGGCGATCTCGCGCGCGATGCGGTAGTTCACATCGACGAAGCGCACGCCCTGTTCCCACAGGATCGGCTGCGACAGATCATCGGAGGGCTTGTGGTAATTGGTCGAGAGAAAATGCTCGACCGCAGCCTTGCCCGGCCCCTTCTGACCCGGCCACAGGAAGACCGAGGGCACGCCCTTTTGCACGAAGCGGAAATGGTCGGAGCGCACGAAGATGCCCTCGTCCGGGATCGGATCGGGCGACAGCGCGACGCCCGCGCCCTCCACCGCGCGGCGGATGATGGGGCCGAGGGTGGAGCGATCGCCGCCGAACGCGACCATGTCCTCGAACTTGTAGGTGAGGATCGGCATGTCCAGGTTCACGTCGGCAACGATCGAGTCGGCCGGCACGGTCGGGTGATTGGCGAAATAGTCGCTGCCGACGAGGCCCTTTTCCTCCGCCGTGACGGCGAGGAACATGATGGTGCGCCCCGCCGCGCCTTGTTTCTGGAAGCGCTTTGCTTCCTCGATCAGGCTGGCGATGCCGACCGCATTGTCGAGCGCGCCATTGTTGATCTTGTCCCCGCCCTTGCCGCTGATCCCGATGTGATCGAGGTGCGCGGAGAGGACGACCACCTCGCGTGCGAGTGCCGGATCGCTGCCCGGCAGCAGGCCGACGACGTTGGATGAGCGCGCCTTGTCGAAGGTGGTCTTGGTGGCGGCGGCGAGCGTGACGGGCAGCGCCTCCGGCTTGAACTTTGCGTCCGGCTTGTCCGCCTCGCGCGATACCTTGGCCCAATTGGTGCGCGCACCGGCGAATAGCTTTTGCGCGCCGGTGAGGCTGAGCGTTGCAAGCGCAGGAATGCCGCCTTCCTCGACGTGGCCAGTGCCATCTGCATTGGCCCAGGTCATGCGGGTGTGGCCGTTGGCCTCAACCAGCTTCGCAAACGGCCGCAGCTTGTCCGAGCGCGGGGTAACGAGCGCGATCGTGCCGACCGCGCCACGCTCGGCGGCGAAGCGCGCCTTGGTGGTGGCTGAGCCGAGCCAGGCGCGCTCCTCGCCGGTCATCTTCGACGGGGAGCCGCTGACAAAGGCGACGATCTTACCCTTCACGTCGACGCCGGCGTAATCGTCACGGCCATATTGCGGGGCGACGATGCCGTAGCCGACGAAGACGACCGGCGCGGTGACATTCGTCTCCTTCGCGCGCGGATTGGCCGATGGAATATAGTCGGTGCCAAAAGCGAGCGCGGTCTGGCCGGCGGCGCCGGCGAGGGTGAGCGTGCCCTGGCCATCGGGCTTGTAGGCGACGAGCGGCACGTCCTGCAGATAGCCGACGGCCTCGCCCTGCTTGTCGCCGCCCGGTTTCAGTCCGGCGGCGTAGAATTGCGCGGCGACATATTGCGCGGCGATGTCATATTCCGGGCTGCCCGCCTCGCGCCCGCGCATCGCATCCGACGCCAGGAACATGACGTGCGATTTGATCGCGGTCGCTTCGCGCGAGAGCGAGGCGGTGTTGGCCGGCGCGGTGGCGGCGGTGCCTTGCGGGGTAGCGGTTTGGGCAATGACCGGGAGGGCGGCGGACGACAGACAGAGGGCGAGCAACAATCGACGCATAAACGCTTCCAGAAAGCCATGCGTTCGCTGGCCATGCGCAGGTGAGGTGCGGCCGAGAAAAGCGGCGCGGATCACCCAAAGAAGCGGCGCTTGCCAATGGCTTGCACCGCCCCTTCACCGCACGCCACAGGAACGAAGGGGAGTGGACCTGCCGACAGACCTAGCAGCCGTGGGCGCCGCTGCAAGCATTAGCGATGGAACCACGGGCCGCCCTGTTTATATCTTCCCTCATGCTCGACGTTCTCACCGCTCCAGCCGCCCCCGCGATCAAGCATCGCCAGGATTATCGCCCACCGGCATGGCTGGTGCCGAACGTGGCGCTCGATTTCGCGCTCGACCCGGCAGCGACGCGGGTACGCGCCCGGCTGGAGGTGACGCGCAACGGCGAGGGCGATGCGCCGCTGCGGCTCGACGGCGACGCCCTCACGCCGCTGTCGGTGAGCGTGGACGGCGTGGCGGTGAACGACTGGCGGATCGAGGACGGGCAGCTCGTCGTGCCGCTGACGGGCGACGCGCATGTGATCGAAACCGAGGTGGAGATCGCGCCCGACCAGAATACGCAGCTGATGGGGCTGTATTCCTCGGGCGGGAACCTGTGCACGCAATGCGAGGCGGAGGGGTTTCGCCGCATCACCTTCTTTCCCGACCGGCCCGACGTGCTGGCGACCTATCGCGTGCGGATGACGGCGGACAAGGCGCGCTATCCGGTGCTGCTGGCCAATGGCGATCCGGTGGCAAGCGGCGACAACGACGACGGCACGCATTGGGCGGAATGGCACGATCCGTTTCCCAAGCCGAGTTATCTGTTCGCGCTGGTGGCGGGGGATCTGGCCTGCAACGCCGGCACGTTCACGACGCGATCGGGGCGCGAGGTGCAGCTTGGCATCTGGGTGCGCGAGGGCGATCTGCCCAAGACCGATCACGCGCTCCATGCGCTCAAGACGTCGATGGCGTGGGACGAGCGCGTCTATGGCCGCGAATATGACTTGGACGTGTTCAACATCGTCGCGGTCGACGATTTCAACTTCGGCGCGATGGAGAACAAGGGGCTGAACATCTTCAACAGCCGTTACATCCTGGCCGATCCCGATACCGCCACCGATTACGATTACGACGCGATCGCCGCGGTGGTGGCGCACGAATATTTCCATAACTGGTCGGGCAATCGCATCACCTGCCGCGACTGGTTTCAGCTGAGCCTGAAGGAAGGCTTCACCGTCTTTCGCGATCAGGGCTTCTCGGCCGATCAGGGATCGGCGGCGGTGAAGCGGATCGAGGATGTGCGCGGGCTCCGCGCCAGCCAGTTCCCCGAGGATGCCGGGCCGCTGGCGCATCCGGTGCGCCCCGAAAGCTACCTCGAAATCTCGAACTTCTACACCTCGACGATCTACAACAAGGGCGCCGAGCTGATCCGCATGATGGCCACCATCCTGGGGCCAGAGCGGTTTCGCACCGCGTGCGACCTTTATTTCGATCGCTTCGACGGGACGGCGGCGACGTGCGAGAATTTCGTCGCCTGCATGGAAGAAGGCGGCGGCGTCGACCTGTCGCAATTCCGCTTGTGGTACAGTCAGGCAGGGACCCCGCGCGTGTCGGCGAGCCTCGATCATGACGGCGGACGCGCGACGCTGCGGCTGGCGCAGCAGGTGCCGCCGACGCCGGGGCAAGCTGCCAAGGAGCCGATGGTGCTGCCGCTGCGCATCCGGCTGTTCGGCGCGGAAACAGGACAGCCGCTGGGGCCGGAGCAGCTGGTGCTGCTGAAGGAAACGATCGAGACGATCGTGTTCGACGGAATCGCTGAACGGCCGGTGCTGTCGATCAACCGCGGCTTTTCCGCGCCGGTGACGATCGAGAGCGACCGGACGGCGGCAGACCTCGCGTTTTTGGCGCGGCACGACGACGATCCCTTCGCCCGCTACGAAGCGATGCAGCAGCTGATGCTCGACACGCTGATCGCCGGCGCGGTCGAGGGCAATGCGGATCACCGCGCGGTGATCGATGCGGTGGCCGACACGCTCGACGATCCGGCGCTTGATCCAGCGTTCGTCGCGGAAGCGGTGCTGCTGCCGTCGGAAAGCTTCGTGGGGGACCAGCTCAGCACCGTCGATCCCGAGGCGATCTATCGCGCGCGCGAGGCGCTGCGCGGCGATCTGGGGCGCTCGCTCGCCGATCGCTGGCGCACGATCTACGAGGCGAACAGCAGCGATGCGCCATACGCCTATACGCCGGCGGCAAAGGGCGCGCGGCGGATCCGCAACGTGGCGCTGGGCTATATCGCCGCGTCGGGCGCGAGCGACGCGGCGGAGATCGCGTTCCGCCAGTTCGAGCAGGCCGACAACATGACCGACCGGCAGGGCGCGCTCAGCACGCTGGTGAACGGCGACAGCGACCTGCGCGAGGCGGCGCTCGACATTTTCTACAACCGGTATTCGGGCAATGCGCTGGTGCTCGACAAATGGTTTCAGACGCAGGCGCTGTCGACCCGCGACGGCACGCTGGAGGCGGTGGCGGCACTGGCCGAGCATCCGAGCTTCACGCTGGCCAATCCGAACCGCGCGCGCAGCCTGATCGGCGCCTTTGCGGTGAATCAGCGCGCGTTCAACCGGGCGGATGGCGCGGGCTATCGCTTCCTGGCGGACCAGCTGATCGCGCTGGACCGGCTCAATCCGCAGACTGCGGCGAAGCTCCTGCCGCCGCTCGGCCGCTTCCGCCGGTTCGATCCCGCGCGCGGGGCGCTGATGCGCGCCGAGCTGGAGCGGATCGTGGCGACGCCGGGGCTCTCCAAGGACCTGTTCGAACAGGCGTCGAAGAGCCTGGCGGGTTAGAACGCGCCGGGCGTCTCGCGCTGGAAGGTGGCGGGGCGCGCGGGGGTGAGGAGGGTGCGCTGCACGCCGACGTCGCGCACCCGCGCCGCGCTGGCGCTGGGGGCGGCGCCGCCGATCGGGGTGCAGCTGCGCCCGGCGAGAAAGCCGAGCGCCTGGCGCACCGATGCCTCGCGCGGGTCACCGAGCGGGTAGGTGAGATCGTCGCTCGCCTGGCAGGTCGCGGGCATGAAACGCGCGAGGCCGTTGTAGTAATCGCCCTGGCGGTCGGCATTCTGGCTGGCGAAGGCGACGACGCGCAGGCGATCGTCGCAGGCGGCGCGATCGCGCGCGATCTGGCCGACCGGCTTGCCATACGTGTCCGTGCCGATCAGCGCGACATTGGCGCGCAGATAGGGGATCATCGCATTGATCACCTTTTCGCTGGCAGACGCCGTGGCGCCGGTGCCGATGAAGGCGATGCGGGTGGGTGACACCGATTGCGGCTGCGGCGTGAAATATTCGGTGCTGTTCTCCGACGATTTCTCGCGCCGGAAGGTGGTGTAACTGAACACCTCGCTGCGCTGGCGATTGCCGCCGAGAAGGTCGCCGAGCACCTGCGCTGTCGAGACCAGTCCGCCGCCATTGTAGCGGAAGTCGACGATGAAATCGGTGATGCCGGCGGCGCGCAGCCGGGCGAACCCGTCGCGCAGCGGCTGTTCGGCGGTGGAGATAAAGGTGCGCAGATTGACGTAGCCGACGCGGCGGCCCTCATCCTCGATGATCGTAACACCATAGCGTGGGGAGACGGCATCGAGCGTGTAGTCGCGCGGTGTGACGGTGACCTGCCGGCCGGTGCCGTTGGGCGCGCGTAGGTCGAGGACGCGGGCGTCGCCGGCCTGCGATCCGCCGAGCGCATCGCTGACCGCCCGCGCACCGCCGCTGGCGTAAAGCGCCCTGACGGTGCGTAGCGGGCTGCCGGGCTGGCCGATGGCGACGATTTCCGTGCCGCGATCGATGCCCGCCTCCAGCGCCGCCGTGCCCTCGAACGCTTCCGTCACGAACAGGCGGGCGGAGGCAGGGTCGATCGCGATACGGAACCCGAAGCCGGCGCTCGACCCGGAGGCGAAATAAGCGTTCTCCTCCGCGATCGAGGTGACATAGGTGAAGTAGCGGTCCTTGTTCTGCTCGCGCGCGGTGGCGGTGAGCGCATCGACATAGCTTTGCACGTCGCCGTAGCGGCTCCCGTCGAGGCTGGCGGGCAGCGTGTCGGGGAAGAGGTACCATTCGCGCAGCTCGGCATCGGCCCATTGCTGGCGGCTTTGCAGCGAACAGGCGCTGGTGGTGGGTGAGGGCGTGGGGGCGGTGGCAACCGGGGTGCCGCTGCTGCTCCCGCCACCATCGCCGCCGCAGCCCGCCAACATACTCGCCATGCTGATCGCAGCGGCCAATCGACGCATGATACGCTCCCCACAAGCTTTACAGGACAGGTACTTAGCAGCTTGCGGCGATCTTGCCAGCGCCAGCCGGCGGAAGGCTCAGGCGAGCAGCGCCAGCGTCGCGGCGTCGGGCTGGCCATCGAAGAAGCGGGCGAGCACCGCCTCGAAGCGTGCGGGATCGTCGGCCGCGGCGGCGAACAGGGTCATCGAGGAGCGCAGTTTCATGGCGTCGACGGGGCCGAGGATCGCCTCGGCCGATCCGGTGGCGGCGAGCAGGGCGTCGCACGCTTCGGCGAGCCGCTCGGCGAGTAGGGGGTGGCGCAGATACGCCTCGGCCTCGGCCAGCGAGGCGATGCCGTAGTGCTGGGCGGTGGCGCTGCGGCCGAGCGCGCGCAGTTGCGGGAAGATAAACCACATCCAATGGCTGGTCTTCCGGCCGCGGCGCAGCTCCGCCACCGCATCGGCGTGGCTGTTCTCCTGTGCGCTGACGAAGCGGGCGAGATCGAACGGGTCGGAGGCGGGGCTGGTCATGACGCACAAAACGCACGGGACGCATCGCGGATGCCGCTGGTGCGTTACGCCTGGGGAAGGAGTTGCGATGCTTGAACATATTCCCGCCTGGCTAGGGCGTACGCTGGGCAATGTGCGCGCCGGCGCCAGCAAGTTGGCGATCGTCCAGCCGGAGCTTGGCGGGCGGTTCGATGCGATCGACCTGAGCAGCCCGGCGTTCGCGCAGGATGCACGCCTGCCGCCGCGCTTCACCGCGGATGGCGAGGGCGTGTCGCCACCGCTGGTGTGGGGGTCGCTGCCCGACGGCACGGCATCGCTCGCGCTGCTGGTGGAGGATGCTGACGCGCCCGCACCGCAGCCGCTGGTCCATGCGATCGTATGGGGCATGGCGGCCGATGCGGGCCGTCTGGCCGAAGGCGCGATCGTGGCGGACGGTGCCGGCGATGCCGAGACCGGCGATGTCGGCCGCAATTCGTATCTGAGCGAAGGATGGCTGCCGCCAGATCCGCCGACCGGGCATGGCGAGCATCGTTATGTGTTCCAGCTGTTCGCGCTGGATGCGGGGGTCGAGGATCCCGGCACCTCGCCCGGCCGAAGCGCGCTGATCCGCGCGATGGCGGGTCATGTGCTGGCAGCGGGGCTGCTGATCGGCACCTATTCGCGTGGTGAAGACGCGGCGGTGGGCGGCACTCAGACGACGCTTGCCGCGACATCCATATAGGCGAGCACGGCGCAGGTGCTCAGCATGGACACGAGCGCGATCGAGAATGAGCGGATCATGAGACGGTCTCTCCTTTGCTAGACTGGCGTTCCGGTCAGGCGACCGGAACGACCGGAACGGCGGCGCTGATCATCAGCGCGGCGAAGACGAACGCGCTGGCGAGGCTGGCGACCTGGAGGCGAAGCTGGTGGCGATAGGTCATGTTGGTATCTCCCTGATTGCGGCACCGAACCATTCGATGCCGATGCCAATGACATTGCAGGGGGCGTGCCAATTTGTTCAGCGACGGTAAATCAATAACTTAGCGCTACCCGATCCGGGCGTTGGCGCCTTTCGCCAGGTCGGATTGGCGGATTACGCCATCAAGCGGCGGCCAGCGCGCGATTGCGGCCTGACGCCTTGGCCCGATACATTGCAGCGTCCGCGCGGGCGAAAATGGCCTCGCGCGGCTCGTCGCTGGTGCCGGCGGAGACGCCGGCGGAGATGGTGATGGCCCCGATCGGCGCATCGGTGGCCCGCGAGCGGAAGCGGCGCGCGGCCACGGCGCTGCGCGCGCGATCGATCATCGCGACGGCCGCGTCCAGATCGACGCCGACAAACATCAGCGCGAATTCTTCGCCGCCATAGCGTGCCACCATCGCGTTGCCGCACTCGCCAGCGATCGATGAGCCAACCGCACGCAGCACGCGATCGCCCACGGCGTGTCCGAATTCGTCGTTCACGCGCTTGAAGTGATCGATATCGCACACGGCGATGGCAACGGGCGTGCCCGAAGGCAGAGCGGCATAGGCCTCGTCGAAGGCGCGGCGGTTTGCCAATTCCGTGAGCGGGTCGAGGCGGGCGGTGCCGTTCGCCTCGTCCAGGGCGCAGCGCAGCGCCTCCGCCTCCTGCTCGGCTGCCGCCATGCGGCGCTCGGCGACGTTGGCGCGGTCGATCATTGCGGCAGTGAGGCGGAAGACCTCGTCGAAATCGGTCGTGGCGCGCGAATCGCGCATGGCAGCCGCGCTGGCAGCGAGCTCGCGTCCGAAGCCGCTGGTTTCGGCATGGATCGAGCGGACCGCGCGGGAGAAATCGGCCACCTGCATCTCGGCACGCGCAATGATTGCCTCCGCCTCGTTCTCACCGTTCGACTCGGGCACACGCGGCAGCGCGATCGGCGACGGCGACGCTGTCGGGGTGCCGCCGAGCGCGGCGATATCCTGCGACGTGAGTCGGACACCACCGTCGGTAAGCGCCGCCACCGAGCGCGCTAGCGCGCCAGCGGGATCGCTCACGACCCGGAATGCGAAAGCGTAATTGGCAGGATCGACGCTAAGCTTCTGCTCGCACAAAAAGCGGCCGATCGCGCGATACAGCTCGGCCTCTTTTTGCGTGAGGAACTCCGCCATGTGCCCGCCCCGTCTCACCCTGGCCGCCCTGTGGGCGTCACGCCCTGTGATTTCCCTTATGCGCGCCATAAGCTAAGATAAAGTTGCAGCGGTTACGGCGCGATCAGGAGCGGGGCAGGCTCTTTACCGCTTCCAGCGTCAACGCGACGTGGCGATCGGCCGAGAGATCGTCGTGTACATAGGCGATCCGGCCGGTGCGATCGATGACGTAGCTGGTGCGGCGGGTGGCATCGCGGCCCTTGATCTGGCGGCCGAGCGCCACGTCATAGCCGGCGACGACGCGTGGGCCGGCGCTCGCCACCGGGAACTTGCCGGCGCACTCGGCGGCGGAAAATTTGGTGAGATCCTCGACCGTATCCGCCGACATGCCGATGACGGTGGCGCCGGCGGCGCGGAAGGCGGCGATGTTTTCGGCAAAGGCGCGCGCCTCGGCATTGCAGCCCGAGGTGAAGGCGGCGGGGAAGAAGTACAGCACCACCGGCCCCTTCTTGAGCTGGCGCGCGAGATTGATGTTCACCACTTTGCCGGCGACCGCGCCGCGAGTGGTGAAATCGGGTGCCTTGGCGCCGACCGGCAGAACGGCAGCAGCGGGCGAGGCAATGGCGAGCGAGATCGTGGCGGCAGCGGCGGCAAGATAGTGGCGCATGGGAGTCTCCCGAAAACTGTCGCTGTTCTAGCGCTCCGCCACACGGCGCGATAGGGCATGTCGCATGCCGATCCGCCAAGCCGACCTCGATCTCGCCCACCGCCTCGCCGATGCCGCCGGCGACGCGATCCGTCCTTATTTTCGCGGCGAGCTGGGCACCGAGATCAAGGCGGATCATTCGCCCGTGACGCTGGCCGATCGCGCGGCGGAGGCGGCGATGCGCCGGATCCTAGACGCCGAGGCGCCCGGCGATGCGATTCACGGCGAGGAATATGGCCTCAAGGAGGGTGTGACCGGGCGCACCTGGGTGCTCGATCCGATCGACGGCACCCGCAGCTTCACCGTGGGGCGCGCGATTTTCGGCACGCTGGTCGCGCTGGTCGAGGATGGCTGGCCGGTGATGGGCGTGATCGACCAGCCGATCCAGCGTGAACGGTGGATCGGCGCGGCGGGGCGGCCGACGCTGTTCAACGGATCGCCGGTGCGCACGCGCGCCTGCCGCGAGGTGGTGGGCGCGATCCTGGCGACGACCAGCCCGCACGCCTTCAACGACGATGAAGTGCCCTATTTCATGGCGCTGGTCGCAGCGGTTTCAGGCGGGCATGCGCGGCAGGGGCCGGTCTATGGCGGAGACTGCTACAATTACGGGCTGCTGGCGAGCGGGCATCTCGACATCGTGTGCGAGGCCGGGCTGGCGCTGTACGATTTCGCCGCACTGGCGCCGATCGTCGAAGGCGCGGGCGGACGAATGTGCGACTGGAACGGGGACCCGCTGACTCAGGCGAGCACTGGGCAGGTGCTGGCGATCGGCGATCCGGCGCGGATGGACGAGGTGTTGGAGGCACTGCACGCTGTGGCGGGCGGGCATGATCATGACCATGGGCACGGCCACCACGATCATTGAGGTGTTTGTCGGCTCGTTCGTGCTGACGGGATAGCGCGCGTGCCGCGAGCGACGGTGCTTGTGACTCAACCTTCAGTGGGCTCAGGACGAATGAGGAGTGGGTTAAGCGCCATGCCGGGCATGACCCGGCATCCACCCGTCCGCGGGCTCCACAACTGTAGATTGTGCGGTTCGGTGGATGCCGGGACGAGCCCGGCATGACGGGGAGTGTGGGTCAGGCGACTGTTAGCACGAGCTTTCCGTCGCCTTCGTCGACCCTGATCGTGCTGCCGTCCTTCACCTCGCCGCGCAGAATAAGATCGGCGAGCGGATCCTGCAGGTAGCGCTGGACCGCGCGCTTTAGCGGGCGCGCGCCATAGACCGGATCGTAGCCGACGCGGCCGAGCCACGCGCGCGCGGCATCGGTGAGGTCGAGCGTTACCTTGCGATCGGCGAGCAGCTTGCCGACGCGCGCCACCTGGATGTCGACGATCGGCCCCATGTGCGCCTGGCCCAGGCGGTGGAAGAGGATGATCTCGTCCAGCCGGTTGAGGAATTCCGGGCGGAAGTGCGCGCGGACGACGTCCATCACCTGCGGCTCGACCGTCTCAACATCCTCGCCCTCGCCAAGATTGGCGAGATACTGGCTGCCGAGGTTCGACGTCAGGATGATGAGCGTGTTTGAGAAGTCGACCGTGCGGCCTTGGCCATCGGTCAAGCGGCCATCGTCAAGCACCTGAAGGAGGACGTTGAACACGTCACCATGCGCCTTCTCCACCTCGTCGAACAGCACGACCTGATAGGGCCGGCGCCGCACCGCCTCGGTCAGCACGCCGCCTTCCTCATAGCCGACATAGCCCGGCGGGGCGCCGATCAGCCGGGCGACCGCGTGCTTCTCCATGAACTCGCTCATGTCGATGCGCACCATCGCGTTGGGATCGTCGAACAGGAATTCGGCGAGCGCCTTGGTCAGCTCGGTCTTGCCGACGCCCGTCGGGCCGAGGAACAGGAACGAGCCCAGGGGACGGTTCGGATCCTGCAGCCCGGCGCGCGCACGGCGCACGGCGGTGGAGACGGCGCGTACGGCGTCGGCCTGGCCGATCACGCGCTTGCCGATCACCTCCTCCATCTTGAGCAGCTTGTCGCGCTCGCCCTCCATCATTCGCTCGACCGGGATGCCGGTCCAGCGGGCGACGACGCCGGCGATGTCCTCGGCGGTGACTTCCTCGCGCAGCATCGCGTTCGCCGCGGCGCCCTCCGCCTCGGCGAGCTGCTTCTCGAGCGCGGGGATGCGGCCGTAGGAAAGCTCGCCCGCCTTGGCGAGATCGCCCTGGCGCTGCGCCTGTTCCAGCTCGAGCCGGGCGGCGTCGAGCTGTTCCTTGAGCTTCGCCTCACCGGCCAGCTTGTCCTTCTCGGACTGCCAGCGCTGGGTCAGCTCGGCGGACTGCTGCTCGAGATTGGCGAGTTCGTCCTCGATCTTGTCGAGCCGATCCTGCGAGGCCTCGTCGGTCTCGCGACGCAGACCCTCGCGCTCGATCTTGAGGCGCAGGATGCGGCGGTCGAGCGTCTCGATCTCCTCGGGCTTCGATTCCACTTCCATGCGGATGCGCGAGGCGGCCTCGTCCATCAGGTCGATCGCCTTATCGGGCAGGAATCGATCGGTGATGTAGCGGTTCGACAGCGTCGCGGCGGAAACGAGTGCGCCATCGGTGATGCGCACGCCGTGGTGAAGCTCGTACTTTTCCTTCAGCCCGCGCAGGATCGAGATCGTATCCTCGACCGTGGGCTCGCCGACGAAGACGGGCTGAAAGCGCCGCTGGAGCGCGGGATCCTTCTCGACATACTTGCGGTACTCGTCGAGCGTGGTGGCGCCGACGCAGTGCAGCTCACCGCGGGCGAGCGCGGGCTTCAGCAGATTGCCCGCGTCCATCGCGCCTTCGGATTTGCCGGCGCCGATCAGCTGGTGCATTTCGTCGATGAAGAGGATGATGTCGCCCTCGGCGGCCTTCACCTCATCGATCACGCCCTTCAGCCGCTCCTCGAACTCGCCGCGATATTTCGCGCCGGCGATCAGCGCGCCCATGTCGAGCGCCATCAGCGTCTTGTTCTTGAGCGTATCGGGCACGTCGCCATTGGCGATGCGAAGGGCCAGCCCTTCCGCGATGGCGGTCTTGCCGACGCCGGGTTCGCCGATGAGGACGGGATTGTTCTTGGTGCGGCGGGCGAGCACCTGGATGGTGCGGCGGATTTCCTCGTCCCGGCCGATCACCGGATCGAGCTTGCCAGCGCGTGCCGCGTCGGTGAGGTCGCGGGCGAACTTCTTCAGCGCGTCGTAACGATCCTCGGCCGTGGCGGTATCGGCGGTGCGCCCGCCGCGCAGGTCGTTGATCGCGGTGTTGAGCGCGTCGGCGCGGACCCCCGCAGCCTGCAGCGCCTTGCCCGCGGCGGTGTTGAGCGACAGCGCGAGCGCGACCAGCAGGCGTTCGACGGTGACGTAGCTGTCGCCGGCCTTTTGCGCGATCTGCTCCGCCTGGTCGAGCACGCGGACGGCATCGTTGTTGAGACCGGGCGTCGACTGCGCGCCTGAGCCGCTGACGGCGGGGATGCGGGCGAGCGCGGCGTCGGTTTCGGTTACCGCGCGGCGCGCGTCGCCGCCCGCGGCCTGGATGAGGCCGGCGGCCATGCCCTGCTCGTCCTCAAGCAGCGCCTTCAACAGATGCTCGGGGGCGATCTGCTGATGGCTCATGCGGATCGCGACGGTTTGCGCCGACTGGAGGAAGCCCTTGGCGCGGTCGGTGAATTTCTCGAGGTTCATGGGTGTCCCTGTTTCCTTCGAGCATCATGTGGTGTTGCTGTTATGCAACACAAGGGTGGGTATTTCAGAAAGATGGAGAGCCAGTGCGCGCGCGTCCAGAGGTTGACGCGCTAAGAACGATCCGCTCCGTTCGGGACAAAGAGGACGGGAGCGGATCATGAAGGCATTGCGGTATTTCGGCGCGCGCGACATCCAGTACGGATCGACCGAGGATGCGGCGTTGCAGGATGATCGTGACGTGCTCGTCCGCGTGAAGCATTGCGCGATCTGCGGCAGCGATCTGCACATCTATCACGGCCATGGCTTCTCCGAGGACAAGGGCTTTTGCGTCGGCCATGAGGCGGTGGGCGAAGTGGTCGAAACCGGGCGCGCGGTGCGCACTCTCAAGTCAGGCGACCGCGTGATGATCTCCGCCGCGGTCGGCTGCGGCGCGTGCCCCGGCTGCCTGATGGGCCGGGTGCACGAATGCGAGAACAATGGCTCGGGCTGCTACGGGTTGTCGGCGGCGCTGCAGGGGAGCCAGGCGGAAGCGGTGCGGGTGCCGGCGGGCGACGTTAACGCCAGGCGCATCCCGGAAGGGATCACCGACGAACAGGCGCTGATGCTGACCGACGCGCTGCCGACAAGCTGGATGGCGGTGCGCAATGCCGACATCAAGCCGGGCGCGAGCGTGGCGGTGGTGGGGCTCGGCCCGATCGGGCTGATGGCGGTGGAGGGCTGTTTCGCGATGGGGGCGGGGCGGGTCTATGCGATCGACCTGGTGCCCGAGCGCCGCGCGATCGCCGAGGGGCTCGGCGCGATCGGCGTCGATCCGGCCGAGGCGGTGGCCTTCATCCGCGAGGATACCAAGGGGCGGATGTGCAGCAGCGTCGTCGAGGCGGTGGGCGCGGATGCGACGATCGACCTGTCGCTTCGGCTGGTGGGGAAATGGGGCACCGTGTCGTGCCTCGGTGTCAATCAGACGCGGCGCTTCCCGTTCCCGATGGAGCGCGCCTTCGCCAGCGGGCTGACGTTCCGCACCGGCACCTGCTCCGTGCCGCATTGGTGGCAGGAACTGATCCCGATGGTGCAGAAGGGGCAGCTGAAGCCCGAACGCTATATTTCGCACCGGCTGCCGCTGTCGCAAGGCGCCGAGGCGTACGCGATCCTCGACCGGCGCGAGGCGCTGAAGGTGGTGATGACGCCAGAATAGCGGTATAAGCAACGCCAAAGCACAATAATGGAGAGAGTCATGGCCACGCTGGCATCGGTCGACAACAGCAATCAATATGCCCCCGGTGAGTGGGAGGCGCGGGTGGATCTCGCCGCGGCCTATCGGCTGGTGGCGCTGTACGGCTGGGACGATCTGATTTTCACGCACCTGTCGGCGCGTGTGCCGGGGCCGGAACATCACTTTCTGATCAATCCCTATGACATGATGTTCGAGGAGATCACCGCCTCTTCGCTGGTCAAGATCGACGTCGAGGGCAAGCCGGTCGGCCACACCGATCATCCGGTGAACCCGGCGGGCTTCACCATCCACTCGGCGATCCACATGGCGCGCGAGGATGCCGCGGCGGTGATGCATCTCCATACGCCGCATGGCCAGGCAGTCAGCGCCATGGAATTCGGGCTGCTGCCGCACACGCAGACGGCGATGATCGCACAGCACAACGTCGCCTATCACGATTATGAGGGCATCGCGACGGACCTTGACGAGCGCGAGCGGCTGGTGGCGGACATCGGCGACAAGCATGCCATGATCCTGCGCAACCACGGCACGCTGGCGGTGGGCGACAGCGTTGCGTCGTGTTTCCTGCGGCTCTATTTCCTGGAGCGCGCGTGCGAGGCGCAGGTGCTGATGCTGTCGGCGGGGCGCAAGAACCTCAACAATCCGCCGCAAGGCGTGGAGGACAAGGTCGCCGGGCAGAGCGCGCCCGCGGGCATGGGGAAGCTGGCGGAGAAGCTCGCCTGGCCGGCGCTGCTGCGCAAGCTCGACCGGATCGATCCCAGCTTCCGCAACTGAGGGCTTAGCGGCCGTTCGGCCCTTTTCCGATCGGCGGGGAGGCGGGATGGCCGCCGCTAACCTGTGGCAGGACGAGGCAGGCGCGCGTTTCGGCGCCGCCGGTTACCGCGTAGCTGCCGCGGGTCTGGCGCGCGAGCATGGTGGCGATCGACAGGCCAAGGCTGTCCGTCGCCTCCACGGTGAAATCGGGCGGTAGCGTGCCGCCGTTGTCGATCACGCTGATCTGGATCTCGCGGCTATCCGCCAGCACCTCGATCGCGATGGCGGGGGCGCGGTGATCGGGCAGGCCGTGTTCGATGGCGTTGGCAATCGATTCGGCGACGACGAGCGCGACGGGGAGCGCCTGTTCGGTCGAGAGCCTGAGGTCAGGCGGACAGTCGACGCGCCGGGCGATGTCGCTGCGGCCGTTCGCCTCCACCACATCGTCGAGCAGGGCGGTGAGGAAGGCGGCGAGATCGCGGCCATTTTCGTCGCTGTCGTAGAGGCGGCGGCTGATCCGGCCAATCAGCGCGACGCGCTGCGATGCCTCGGCAAGCGTCGCGGCGGCCTGCGGATCGGTGACGCGCCGACGTTGCAGTGCGAGCAGGCCAGCGACCGCCTGGAGATTGTTCGAGACGCGGTGCTGCAGCTCGTCGAACAGCAAGGCGCGGGTGTGGGCAAGCGCGGCGTTGCGCTCGCGCTCCGCCGCGAGATAGCCGTTGGCGCGTTGCAGCCAGTGGATGATCAGGACGTCGGTCGCAACGACGAGGGCGTAGAAGCCCATTGCGGCGAGCGAGCCGGCATCCAGCTTGAACGTGTAGGCAGGCGGGATGAAATAATACCAGGAAAGCACGCCGCCGAGCGCCGCCGCGACGGCGCCGTAGCGCGCGCCCAGCAGCACCGACACCAGGATGACCGCGGGAAAGAAGGTGAGAAAGGGAAAGCCGGATGGCAGCGTAGTGTCGGCGGCATGGCGGAGCCACAAGGCGAGGCCGACAGCCGCGAGCGTGGCGATCCAGGCCACCGGCGGCCGTGCGGCGAACGGAAAGCGATCGAGCGGCAGAACAGACCCTTGCTGCGATAGTGGCCCCACCCACTCCTGCGCCTCTAGAACGCGAATTTGGCCCCGTCGAGCCGCGGCCTGCATTCGCTAATGCGGCTGGCGGTCGTGCGGGATCAGTGCCACCACGGATAGCCGGGTGGCATATCCTGCGGCACGCGGCCGGGGAAGGCGGGTGCGCGCTTCTCCAGGAATGCCGCGACGCCTTCGCGCACGTCCGGGCCGGCGCCGAGTGTCATGGCGAAGCCGCCGTCAACCTTGAGCGCGCCGGCGGGTGACGCCTCGCTGGCGAAACGCCACAGCATCTGGCGGGTCAGCGCGATGGAAACGGGCGCGGTGCTTTCGGCGATCTCCAGCGCGATTTCACGCGCGCGCGCCAGCAATTCGTCGGCGGGCACGACCTCGCTGACTAGGCCGCCCACCTCAGCCTCGGCCGCGTCGAAGATCTTGCCCGAGAGGCACCAGCGTAGCGCCTGCGGCAGGCCGACGATCTGCGGCAGGAACCAGGCGCTGCCCGCCTCCGGCACCAGCCCGCGACGCGCAAAGACGAAGCCGAAGCGCGCGGTGTCGGCGGCGATGCGGATGTCGCAGGGCAGGGTGAGCGTGGCGCCGACGCCGACCGCGGCGCCGTTGATCGCGGCGATCACCGGCTTGGGGCTGTCGAACAAGGCGCCGACGAAGCCGCCGCCGTCCTGCCGCGGCTTGCCCTCGGCGGCGAAGTTCGGCCCGCCGCTGCCGAAGCTGTCCGCACCACCCGAAATATCGGCGCCGGCGCAGAAGCCGCGGCCCTCGCCGGTCAGGATGATGACGCGTACCTGCTCGTCAGCGCCGGCCTTGCGGAGCGCCTCGGCCAGCTCGGCGCCCATTACGGCGGTATAGGCGTTCAGCTTGTCCGGGCGGGCGAGCACGATCGTCGCGACCGGCCCGTCGATCGTGTAGCGAATCTGTTCAAAGGTCATCACCCTCTCCTTCTTTTGCGGATCAATCGTCCGCTTGGGACGAGGGCATAACCTGTTGCGCCGCCGTGCGCCATGCAGTGGCTGCGCATCGCCAAAGCGGCTTTCCCACGCGCGCCGCGCGGCCTAACGAAGGGGCATGTGGCAGCTCTATCAATTCCCCCTGTGTCCGTTCACCCGCAAGGTGCGCATCCTGCTGGGCGAGAAGGACGTCGGCTATGAGCTGGTGCGCGAGATCCCCTGGGCGGGGCGCGACGAGTTCCTCGACATGAACCCCGCCGGTCAGACACCGGTGATGGTGGATGGCGAGCGCGGCACCGTGCTGATCGATTCGGGTGCGATCTGCGAATATTTTGAGGAAACCGTCGATCGCGCTGCGATGATCAACGGATCGGCGGCGAACCGGGCGGAGATCCGCCGGCTCGTCACCTGGTTCGACGCGCAATTCTTTCGCGACGTCAGCCAGCCGCTGATCGAGGAGCGGATGGTGAAGCGGTTGGTGCTGCGCCAGTCGCCCAACGCCGCGCGGCTCCGCGAGGCGATGAAATCCGCCATCGGGCACCTCGATTACATCGATTACCTGCTCGATCACCGCAAATGGATGGCGGGCGCGACGATCAGCCTCGCCGATCTGGCGGCGGCGGCGCATATCTCGGTGGCCGATTACCTGGGCGGGATCGACTGGTCGGGGCATACCCATGCCAAGGCATGGTATTCGGCGTTCAAGAGCCGCCGCAGCTTCCGCCCGCTGCTCGCCGAGCGGATGAGCGGGATCGAACCGCCGAGCTATTACGAGAACCCGGATTTCTGATGCACGCCGAGCATGATGCGGCCGCGCCCGCTGCCGAGACGATTAGCTTTGACGATTTCCTGAAGGTCGACATTCGTGTGGGCACGATCGTGTCGGCGGAGCCGTTTCCCGAGGCGCGCAAGCCCGCGTTCAAGCTCCTCATCGATTTCGGGCCGGTGATCGGGCGCAAGAAGAGCTCGGCGCAGATCACCGAGAACCATGCGGCAGCGGATCTGATCGGGCGGCAGGTGACGGCGGTGGTGAACTTCCCGCCGCGCCAGATCGGGCCGGTGATGAGTGAAGTGCTGACGCTGGGGTTTCCGGATGCGGGCGGCAAGGTGGTGCTGGTGGCGCCGATGAAGGCTGTGCCGGATGGAGGGCGATTGTTCTAGCGAACGCGTCGTGGCGGTGAGCACTCGCACCTGTTGCTGCAACGCAACACAATCGATTTACTCGGCGAGTTGAGCAACAAGCCGCAGCCGCGCGGGTTCAAGCGATGGACCGCGTATTTGATGAGCGGCCTCGTAAAAGGTACTGTTATGAAGAAGTTGCTTTTGGCGGCCGCTGCCGCCGCGTTCGTGCTCCCGGCTGTTGCATCGGCGCAGGAGACCACTCCCGATGGGTCTCGCGCTTTCGGGATTGATCCTTATGTCGGTGTCCTGGGCGGTTACGAGGGCTTTGAAAGCAACCCGGGTGGCGGCATCCCCCCGTCGGTGCGCGGCAACCTCCTGAAGGGTGGTCTGGTCGAGGGCGTCGCAGGTGTGAACGTGCCGCTCGGCGGGTTCTTCGTCGGCGTCGAGGGCAATGCGGCCAAGGGCTTCACCGGTGACATCGACTGGCAGTATGGCGTGCATGGCCGTGTCGGCGCGCGCGCTGGCGAAACCGGCCTGATCTACGTCAAGGCCGGTTACATGTGGACGAACTTCGACCGCTATGGTCCCGACAGCCGTGACTTTGGCGACATTTCCTACGGCATCGGCGGCGAGTTCGGGCCTTCCGCGATCGGCCTGGACGGCCTGGTCAAGAAGGAAGGCGTCCGCTTCCGCGCCGAAATCTCTACGCAGGGCGAGTTCGAATCGGTGCGGCCGATGATCGGTATTATCGGTCACTTCTGATCGGTTGCGATTGGTAAGATGAAGAAAGGGCTCCGACGGCTGTCGGAGCCTTTTTCGTGCCGTCCCTCTCCATTCCCAGAGAGGATTTCGATATCACAGCCCCAGCACCTGCTTCGCGATGATGTTGCGCTGGATCTCGTTGGAGCCGGCGTAGATCGGGCCGGCGCGTTCGTTCATGTAGCGCAGGGGCGCGAGTGCGTGCCATTCCTCGCCCGACACATACCCGTCTTCGGGCGGGGTGTGGCGAGGGACGGGACCGCCGGGCATGGTAGCGTGCGGCTGATAGACGAGGCCGCGATCGCCGGCGGCTTCCATGGTCAGTTCGGTGAGCGTGCCGGCGAGTTCGGTGCCCATGATCTTCATCATCGACGACAGCGCGCCGACGCTGCCGTCGCCGTCGGCGGCGGAGAGTAGTCGGAGTTCCATGATCTCGAGCACGTCGGCGCGGATGCGCGCGCGGGCGAGTTTGGTGGCGAAGACCGGGTCGTCGAGGAGCGGCGTGCCGTCGCTGCCGGTGGTTTCGGCGGCATGGCGGGCGATCGCATCGGCGCGCGCCTTGAGCGCCGGGGCGTAGGCGTTGCCGCCGCGTTCAAATTCAAGGAGATATTTGGCGACGCTCCAGCCGCGGTCGATCTCGCCCATCACGTTCGCCTTGGGCACGCGCACGTCGGTGAAGAAGACGGCGTTCTGGATCTGCTCGCCCGAGGACATGGTAAAGGGGCGGACCTCGACGCCGGGCGTCGTCATGTCGATCAGGAGAAAGGTGATGCCCTGCTGCGGGCGGCCTTCCTTTGAGGTGCGCACCAAAGCGAAGATCCAGTTCGCCTCGTTGGCGTGAGTGGTCCAGACCTTCTGACCGTTGATGATGAGATCGTCGCCGTCCTCGACCGCGCTGGTCTGCAGGCTGGCCAGATCGCTGCCCGAACCGGGTTCGGAATAGCCCTGGCAGAAGAAGATTTCGCCCGAGAGGATGCGCGGGAGGAAGAAGCGCTGCTGCTCGACCGTGCCGTATTTCATGATGACGTATGCCACCATCGAGATGCCCATCGGCGAGAGGCCGGGGGCGCCGGCGGCGATGCGCTCGCGGTTCCAGATGTAATGCTGCGCAACCGTCCAGTCGGTGCCGCCATGCTCGGGTGCCCAATGCGGTGCGGCCCAGCCCTTGTCGACGAGGATCTCCTGCCATTTCATGCTGGCATGGTGATCGGCATAGACGCTGGTGGAGAGGCGGCCGGCGCGTTGCAGATCGGGGGTCAGGCTGGTGGCAAGGAAATCGCGGACTTCCGCCTCGAACGCCTGTTCCTCCGGGCTCCAGTTCAGGTCCATTCCCGCTCTCCTCTTTGCGTCGCGGGGTTGCACCCCCGTCATGAGGGTCTATGTCGCAGCCGTTTGATAGATCCGCAAGGCGAGTGCACCCGATGGCTGACGAATTCGACTATGACGTTCTCGTGATCGGCGCCGGTCCGGGCGGCTATGTCGCGGCAATCCGGGCGGCGCAGCTCGGCCTGAAGGTGGCGTGCGCGGAAAGCCGTGAGACGCTGGGCGGCACCTGCCTCAACGTCGGCTGCATTCCGTCCAAGGCGATGCTGCACGCCAGCGAATATTTCGATGCGGCGGCGAACGGCACGATGGCCAAGATGGGCATCAAGGTGACGCCGGAGCTCGACCTGGAAGCGATGCATGCGCAGCGCCGCGACTCGGTTAAGGGGCTGACCGGGGGTATCGAATTCCTGTTCAAGAAGAACAAGGTGACTTGGCTGAAGGGCCGCGCCAGCTTCGAGGATGCGCACACCGTTTCGGTGGGCGAGCAGAAGGTGTCGGCGAAGAACGTCGTGATCGCTACCGGTTCCAGCGTCACCCCGCTGCCGGGTGTGACGATCGACCAGCAGGTGGTGGTCGATTCGACCGGCGCGCTGGAACTGCCCAAGGTGCCCGAGCATATGGTCGTCATCGGCGGCGGCGTGATCGGGCTGGAGCTCGGCAGCGTCTGGCGGCGGCTGGGCGCCAAGGTGACGTGTGTCGAGTTCCTCGACCAGATCCTGCCGGGTTTCGACGGGGATATCCGCAAGGAAGCGAACAAGATCTTCAAGAAGCAGGGGATCGAGTTCAAGCTGGGCACCAAGGTGACGAATGTTGCCGTAAATGGTGACAAGGCCACGCTGACGGTCGAGCCGGCCGAGGGCGGCGAGGCGTCGACGATCGAGGCGGATTGCGTGCTGGTGTCGATCGGCCGCAAGCCGAACACCGACGGCCTGGGGCTGGAGAAGATCGGCCTTTCCCCGAACAATCGCGGCCAGATCGAGACCAATCACGATTTCCGCACCTCGGTTTCCGGTGTTTGGGCGATCGGCGACGTCATTCCGGGCCCGATGCTGGCGCACAAGGCCGAGGACGAGGGCATTGCCGTCGCGGAGAACATCGCCGGCCAGCACGGCATCGTGAACCATGATGTGATCCCGTCGGTCGTCTACACCTGGCCGGAAGTCGCGGGCGTCGGGCTGACCGAGGAAGCGGCGAAGGAGAAGGGCGAGATCAAGGTCGGCAAGTTCCCGATGATGGCGAACAGCCGCGCCAAGACCAACCACGAGCCCGACGGCTTCGTGAAGGTGATCGCCGACGCCAAGACCGATCGCGTGCTGGGCGTGTGGTGCATCGCGAGCGTCGCGGGCACGATGATCGCGCAGGCGGCGCAGGCGATGGAGTTCGGCGCGACGAGCGAGGACATCGCCTACACCTGCCACGCGCACCCGACGCATTCGGAAGCGGTGAAGGAAGCCGCGATGGCGGTGCAGGGCAAGCCGATCCACATCTGATCGCGGGCGGCGAGGGGTGATGGCCCCTCGCCGGCCTTTTGGGCGGGACGTTGCCTGCGGGTTGCCTTGGCTGTTCGATTGTTGTCGGAAGAGGCGGCGGCTACTTGGCACGGTCGGCGCGTGGCGTTCATCGACCTGCGGGCGCCGACTGGCGTGGCGGCTAGCCCCGATCACCATCATTCCCGCTGTGGCGGAAATCAATGAATGCAGCGGCCGCTGCTCTCGTGAGATCCAGCGTTTCTGGATACCCGCCTCCGCGGGGATGACGATGGAGGCGCCCAATGGCGGACGTGTGCACTGCGGGCTATGCGTTGCTTGATGGAGCAGCAAGGCGCACCCGGGACCGGTAATCAGTCGTCGGCTACGCCGATCGAGGTGTCGACGCTCGTTCGTGCGCTGGAAGCCTCGTGGGATCACCTTACCGCATTTCGCGGCGACATCCGTGCGGGCAATCCCGCTTTTGGGCAATGTTATCCGACATCGCGCGTCGTTCAGTGGTTCTACCCTGACTATGAGATCGCCAAGGGAGAGGTTTGGACCGGGGCGAGCCTTGAGGAGCATTACTGGAACGTCCGCCGTGTGCACGGTGAAGACGAGTTCCTGGACCTAAGCTGGCAACAATTCCCGACCGGTTCGACGATCCGAAGCTTCTCACTTCTCGATCGTCATGCGCTAGGTGATAGCGTGAGGGCAAAGGATCGGTGCGCTCTGCTGCTTGGTCGCGTTTTATTCTATCTGTCGAAGCATCCGGAAAACACGCCGGCGTAAGAGGAAACTTATCTGTTTTCCCGTCAAACATGGCCATTCCTGATGATGCTATAGGCGCGCGAAAGCGGACTGGCAGCAAACGCCCACACCCGCAAATTCAGGCAGGGGACCCGGCCTTCCGATAACGGTCATTCGTTCAGTACGATCTTTCCCGTTCCTCCGTGTCCGACAGGCGGTTTCGAGAAAGAGCAATCGGGAACAGGATTCGGGAAAGCAGGTGCCCCGGACGGCGCGGGGCACGATCGTCCCGGCGACCATCCCGTTATGGGTTCCCAATCGGGGACGGCAATGCGTAGCGGCAGGGTCTATGGTATGAGGTACGTGGAAGGAGTTTGCCGATGTTGGTCGGGGCCGTGTCGATCGCTTTCGTCGTCGTTATCTGCATCCTAGCGTATCGCGCTAACGCACGCCTTCGCCACGCAACCCGCCTCCCCATGCAATGGGGTCTGACGGGCAAGGTAAATTGGTCGGCACCCAGGCTCGTTGCCCTTGCTTTTATGCCGGTTTTGGCCGCCGCACTTCTCGGGTTTGTCACGGTCATGGCAATGACCGCTCCACCCCGACCCGGGCAGGAGCATCTTGTGCTGCCAGTATCGCTCGTGATGGGCGCTGCGCTGGTCGTGGCGCAGCTCTTCCATTTCTGGCTTATCGATCGAACGTTGCGCTGAATTATTGATCGGTGTGTCGCCGATGGTCGATCCGTTTTTTGGTCTCTTTTCTTGATCGTTTGTGGAAAAGACGGCAGCCGCTCAGTGTCTGCTAACGTCGCCTGCCTCATCGAAAGCAGACCGTCCGCTTTCCTCCCAATAACAGCCATTCACGATTCCGCTAGCGGCAGGTGAACGCCGCCGCGTAGCATCGTTCCTTCTGATGAAGGGGGCGCATCGGTGCGGATCGAGGAGTTGAGCGACGCCGAGCTTGCGATGCGGTCGCATCGGGTGCGGGGGCCGGTGGCGCAGGTGCTGCTTGATCGTGGGGCGATCGCTCCGGCGCGGGCCGTCGGCTATGCGCCGGACGGGGCAGATGCGCAGCGCGATCTGGACGCGCGCGTCGGCTGGAGTTGGTCAAATGGACGATCGACGGGCGCTGCTGGTACGATCTTCGCGCCTTTTATGCGGTGCAGGCGCGAACGGAGCGCACGCGGGTGATGATCGCGATCCCGCTTGCGCTGATTGTGGCGGCGGTGGCCGTGTCCTTTTACCCCGCTTAGGGTGTGCGCGAGCCTCTTTCCAAAGGATCGAAGTGGCTGGGTAAAGCTCCCGCGCTCAGGCGGCGAGTTCCTTTAGCGGGGTGGCGGCGTCAGCGAGGCGCGCGGGGTCAGGAGCCGCGGCGGTTTCGACGAGCTTGCGGCCCTGCACGTAATCCTTGACCGCGTTGACGCAATCGAGCGCGATCACGCGGCCAGCCTTCAGGTAGACGATCGAGAAGCTGCGGGCCTTGGGGTCGCCGCGCAGCACGGTGGCGTCGTGACCGATCGAGAGGCCGACGGTCTGGAGCTTGAGGTCGTATTGGTTGGACCAGAACCAGGGGACGGCGTGATAGAAGGCGTCCTGGCCGGCGATCGTTTTTGCCACGACATTGGCCTGGTCGTTGGCGTTCTGCACCGATTCGAGCCGGATCTCGGCGCCGTCGGCAAACGCATTGGCGTGGAGCGCGCAGTCGCCGATCGCGAAGACGTCGGGCAGGCTGGTGCGGCATTGCGCGTCGACCGCGACGCCGTTGCCGCCTGTGGCGCCGGCCGCGAGCAGCGGCTCGACGGCGGGGATGATGCCGATGCCGACGATGACGAGCTGCGCGGGGATGACGCTGCCGTCGGCGAGGCGGACGCCGCTGGCCTTGCCGTTTTCGCCGACGATGCAGTCGACCGCCGCGCCGAGGCGCACGTCGACGCCGTGCGCGCGATGCTCCGCTTCGTAGAAGCGCGACAGGTCGGGGCCGGCGACGCGCGCGAGAACGCGGTCGAGCGCCTCCAGCAGGACGACGTGCTTGCCGAACTTGGCGAGGACGGCGGCGGCCTCCAGCCCGATGTAGCCGCCGCCGATGACGACCGCCTGGGTGACGCCGGGCAGCTCCGCCATCATGCGATCGGCGTCGGCGCGGGTGCGCACGGTGTGGACGCCGGCGAGATCGTTGCCGGCGCACGAGAGGCGGCGCGGGCTGCCGCCGGTCGCCCAGATGAGGTGGCGATAGCCGACCGTTTCGCCATCGGCGGTGGTGAGGCGGTGCGCGGCGGGGTCAACGGCGGTGACTTCGCGGCCGAGCAGCATCTCGACATCGCGCTCCTGCCAGAAGCTTTCCGGGCGGATCAGGATGCGATCGAACGTCTTGTCGCCGGCGAGATATTCCTTGGACAAGGGCGGGCGCTCATAAGGGAGCTCGGGCTCGGCGCCGATCACCGCGATCGTCCCGTCGAACTTCGCCTGACGCAGCGCAATGGCGGCCTGTGCGCCGCCGTGGCCCGCGCCGACGATCACCACGTCGTAGCTGCTCATTCGTCCTCCCCGCGATAGATCCGCGCCGGTTCCTGCGTCGGCGCGCGCGCGAGGGCAAGCGAAACGCGCTTGACAGCGCGACGCTCAATATGTACAAAACAGGAACATCGAGAAAGTGCAGGCGCGGTTGGGCAGCGCCGCCAGCCTCGATGAGCCGACGGGCCGGTGAGCGCGGGGGATGCACCCTGCCGCTCCCGGCCCGTCGGCGTTTGGGGGGGCCTGTCCGGGTGGCGGGCCCTTCACGAGAAAGCGGGGGGAGAGGCGCGATGGCTATGGGCATGGCGGAGGGGGGCGTTCGCCTGGGCGGGACGGGCGCGCGGGGCAGCGTGGCGGGCGCGGCGGCGCAGCGCGGGGCTAGCGGTGGCGACGAGGCCGGCAACGGGACCGGGCGCAAGGAAGCGGGCGGATCGGGAGAGACGGGGACGGCGGCGCAGCGGGGGCGGTCAGCGGCTGGTCGCCCTCGCACTGCCGGCGATCCTGCGGTGGGGGACGCGTGCGCGTCTGGCACGATGGAGGATGCAAGGGCGCGGCGTGGCGACGGTGCGCCGCTCGCCCGCCGTATCGCTGGCGGGGCGAAGCGGCCGCGTCAGACGCGCGGCGCATCCGCATCGGCCGGCGCGGGCGGCGCGGCGGCGCTGGGGAACGAGGCTGGCGCGGCGCTGGACGGGGCGGTGGGGCGCGACGAGGCATTGCGCGGTACCGAGCGGATCGCCGGGCATACCACCCGGCTGCGGCAGCTGCGCTTTGCCAAGGTGCTGGCCGAGACGTGCAACGTGGCGGCGGCGGCCACGGCGGCGGGGCGGACGCTGGCTACGGTGCACCGCTGGCGCAGCGTCGATGCCGCCTTTGCCGCGGCGTGGGACGAGGCGCTGGCGATCGGATACGACCGGCTGGAAAATGCGCTGCTGGTCTATGCGATCGGCAAGGTCGATGGCGTCGCCGCTGGAGCGGCGGGGGCGAGCATCAGCAACGGCGACCTGCAACTGGCGGTCGGCATGTTGCAGCGGCATCGCGCCGCCGATGCCGGGCGGCGGGGCCAGGCGCTGCCGGTGAGGATGCCGACCGAGGCGGAGAGCGATGCGGCGCTGAAGCGCGCGCTCGATGGGCTGGCGCGGCGGGGCGCGGCGTCGTGAGTGACGATCCGTTGATGCGGCTGGCGCTGCTGCCGCCGGACGAGCGCGACCGGGTGATCGCCAGGCTGTCGATGCCGATGAAGGTGGAGATGGCGGGGCGCTGGCACAGCTTCGCGCATGGAGGACAATATGAGCCGGAGCATGCGTGGCGCGTGTGGCTGGTCCGTGCGGGGCGCGGGTTCGGCAAGACGCGCGCGGGGGCGGAATGGGTCAACGGTGTTGCGCGCACCCGGCCCGAGGCGCGCATAGCGCTGGTCGGGGCGACGGCCGATGAGGCGCGGCGGGTGATGGTGGAGGGGCCGAGCGGGGTGCTGGCCACCGCGCGGCTCGACATGCGGCCCGCCTGGGCGGCGAGCAAGGGGGAGGTGCGCTGGCCGGGCGGGGCGATCGCCACCGTCTATTCGGCGGATTCGCCCGAGGGGCTGCGCGGGCCCGAACATCATGCCGCCTGGTGCGACGAACTGGGCAAGTGGCGGCGCGGCGAGGCGGCGTGGGACAATCTGATGATGACGATGCGGCTGGGAAAGCAGCCGCAGGTGATGGTGACGACCACGCCGCGATCGACCGCGCTGATGCGGCGGGTGATGGCGCTGCCGGGGCTGCACCAGACGACCGGGCGGACGGGCGACAATGTTCATCTGCCGGCGGCGTTCGTCGAGACGATGATCGAAAGTTATGGCGGCACCGCGCTTGGCCGGCAGGAGCTCGATGGCGAGATGATCGAGACGGTCGCGGGGGCGCTGTGGACGCGCGCGACCATCGAGGCGTGTCGCATCGCTGTGCCGCCGGTGCTGGTGCGCGTCGTCGTGGGGGTCGACCCGCCGGCGGGCGTCGGCGGTGACGCCTGCGGGATCGTGGCCGCCGGGCTGGATGCGGCGGGCGGCGGGCATGTGATCGAGGATGCCAGCGTCACCGGCGCGACGCCCGAGGGCTGGGCGCGCGCGGTGGCGGGCTGCGCCGCGCGGCATGGCGCCGACCGGGTGGTGGCGGAGGCCAATCAGGGCGGCGCGATGGTGCGATCGGTGCTCCATGCCGCCGACACCGGGCTGCCGGTGAGGCTGGTCCATGCCAGCCGCGGCAAGGTGGCGCGCGCAGAGCCGGTGGCGGCGCTGTATGAGGCGGGGCGCGTGCGCCATGCGGGCGTGTTCCCGATGCTGGAGGACGAGCTGTGCGGGCTGGTGATCGGTGGCGGCTATGAGGGGCCGGGGCGGTCGCCCGACCGCGCGGATGCGTTGGTCTGGGCGCTGAGCGAGTTGATGCTGGGGCGGCGCGGGGCGGCAAGTGTGCGGGCGTTGTGAGGCGTGCGGCGGGGTCTGTGGGCGATCGACTGACGGCACCGCGAGTGGAGAATTGGATCCCGGCTCAAGGCCGGGATGACGGTGGTGGGTGGGGTGCGGTTCGGCCTTTCGTCATGCCGGGCTTGTCCCGGCATCCACGGCGGCGCGGGCCCAATGGCGTGAGGGTTTGCGGCACGGTGGGTCCGGGCCAGGGTCGGGATGACGGTGGTGGGTGGGGCGTCTGGCGGGTCTGCTCGGGCCGGCGGGAATTCGGGAGAGGTGATCATGAGATGGTTCGGCTTGAAGGCCGGGCGCGAGGGGTCGCGTCCGGCGCTTTCGCGTGGCGGGATGGCGACGATGGCGCAGGGAGAGTGGCCGTCTGGCTATGATGCGCAGGTGCGCGCGGGGTATCTCGGCAATGCCGTGGCGCAGCGCGCGGTGCGGCTGGTGGCGGAGGCGGTGGGATCGGCGCCGCTGGACGCGAGCGATCCCGCGCTGCTGGCGTTGGTGACGGCACGCAGCGGGGGCGGGCGGCTGGCGGAAGTGGTGGCGGCGCAGGTGCTGCTGCACGGCAATGCCTTCGTCCAGGTGCTGCGCGACGAGGCCGGCAAGGTGGCGGAGCTGTATCCGCTGCGGCCCGAGCGGGTTGGCGTGGTGCTGGACGCCGGCGGCTGGGCGGCGGGCTATCGCTACACCGTGGGCGGGCGGGTGAGCGAGATCGCGCCCGACGCGGTGATCCATGTGCGCGGGTTCCACCCGCTGGACGATCATTACGGGCTGGGGTGCCTGGGCGCGGCATCGGGAGCGATCGCGGTGCACAATGCCGCTGGCCGCTGGAACAAGGCGCTGCTCGACAATGCGGCGCGGCCTTCGGGGGCGCTGGTCTATGATCCCGGGACGGATCGGCGCTGTCAGCCGAGCAGTTCGGGCGATTGCGCGAGGAGATGGAGGCAGGCTTTGCCGGTGTGGGCAATGCCGGGCGGCCAATGCTGCTGGAGGGTGGGCTCAAGTGGCAGGCGCTGAGCCTGTCGCCGGCCGACATGGATTTCGTGGGGCTGAAATCGGCGTCAGCGCGCGAGATCGCGCTCGCCTTCGGCGTGCCGCCGATGCTGCTCGGGCTGCCGGGCGACGCGACCTACGCCAATTATCGCGAGGCCAATCGCGCGTTGTGGCGGCTGACCGTGCTGCCGCTCGCCGATGCGGTGTTCGGCGCATTGGCGGCGGGGCTGCGCGAGTGGTTCCCCGAGGGGCGGATCGAGATCGATCCCGATCGCGTGCCGGCGCTGGTGGAGGATCGCGAGCGGCTGTGGGCGATGGTGTCCGCCGCCGATTTCATTTCCGCCGACGAGAAGCGGCAGATGGTGGGGTGGGCGCAATGACGGGGTCTTCCGGGACGGGATCGGTGCTGGCGCAGTTGCTGGCGCAGGGGAGCGCGGGCGGAGCGGACATGGCGACGCTGCGCGCGATCGCCGAGGAGGCGGGGGAGCTGGGCGCGACGCGGGCGATGACGCGGCTGGGACTGGCGGACGATGCGGCCTCGCGCGACCTCGCCGAACTGCGCGAGCTGCTGACCGCGTGGCGCGATGCCAAGCGCAGCGCGTGGAAGGCGTTCGCGGGGTGGGTGGCGGCGCTGCTGCTTGCCGCGTTGGCGGTGAAGCTGGGGTTTGGGGAGTGGGTGAAATGAGCCTGCGTATTCAGGGCTATGCCGCGGTGTTCGACCGGGTGGACCGGGCGGGCGACGTGTTTCGCCCCGGTGTGTTTGCCGATGCCGTGCCGGTGCCGCTGCTGATGCAGCATCGCGGCGCGCCGGTGGGGGAGATCTGGGCGATCGGCGATGATGCGCGCGGGCTGTGGATCGAGGCGTGCGTGACCGACCCCGACGTCGCGCGGCTGGTGCGTGGCGGGGGACTGCGCGGGCTGTCGGTCGGCTATCGCGCGATGTCCGTGCGGCAGGGGGCGTGGCGCGAAGTGCTGCGCGCGGCCCTTGCCGAAGTGAGCCTGGTGGCCGTGCCGATGCAGGCGGCGGCGCGGGTGGAGACGATCATCGAGATCTGAACAAGCGCGCTCGTGGTGAGTGCAGCTTCCCGGCCGAGCGCGGCCGGGGAGGGTTTTCGCGTGGGAGAAGAACATGGGTGAGATGATGGTGGCACGGCCGGTGCTGGATGGCGCGTCGGCAGTTTCGAGCGCGGGCCGCGATGCGGCGTTCGGCGCCTTCGTGCGCAGCGGCGCGGTGCTGGAGATGAAGGCGTTCTCCGGCCTGACGGGCGACAGCGGCGGCTATGCCGTGCCCAGGGAGCTCGACGCGGTGATCGACGCGACGCTGAAGGCGGCCTCGCCGATCCGCAGCATCGCCCATGTCGTGTCGGTCGGCAGCGCGGGCTATCGCAAGTTGGTGACGACCGGCGGCACGCCGTCGGGCTGGGCCGCCGAGACGGGCGAGCGGGCCGAGACGGCGACCCCGAGCTTCGTCGAGATCGCGCCGCCGATGGGCGAGCTGTTCGCCAATCCCTCGGCGACGCAGGCGATGCTGGATGACGCGCTTTTTGATGTCGAGGACTGGCTGGCGGGCGAGATCGCGGCGGAATTCGCCAAGGCGGAAGGCGCGGCGTTCGTGAACGGGAACGGCATCAACCGGCCCAAGGGATTCATCCAGCAGGCGACGGCGGCGACCGGCGATGCGGTGCGGCCGTTCGGCACGCTGCAGCATGTGCTGTCGGGCGCGGCGGGGGATTTCGGCAGCAGCCCGCAGGAGCGGCTGATCGACCTCGTCCAGTCGCTGCGCGCGCCGTACCGGCAGGGCGCGGTGTTCGTGATGAACGCGGCGACGCTGGCGCGCATCCGCAAGTTCAAGACCAGCGATGGCGCGTTCGTGTGGCAGCCAAGCCTGGCGGCGGGGCAGCCGGCGACGCTGCTCGGCTATCCGGTGGTCGAGGCGGAGGACATGCCCGACATGGCGGCGAACACGCTGTCGATCGCGTTCGGCAACTTCAAGGCGGGCTATTTGATCGCCGAGCGGAGCGAGACTGCGATCCTGCGCGACCCCTACACCAAGAAGCCGTTTGTCAGCTTCTACGCCACCAAGCGCGTGGGTGGCTGCGTCTCAAACAGCGAGGCGATCAAGGTGATGAAGTTCGCCGCGTCGTGATCCTTGCCCCCCCCTCCCGTTCGCGCGGGAGGGGCGTGTCGTTGCTGAAGGGAGAGGATCATGACGGTTTCGGGGGTGTCGCCCGCCGCGATCGCCGCGGCGGTGGCGGAGGCGCGCGGCTTTCTGCGGCTGGAGGGGGAGGCGGAAGCGGCGCTGCTGGCGCGGCTGGCGGCGAGCGCGATCGCGCTGGCGGAGGCATTCACCGGCACATTGCTGGTGATGCGCACGGTGGAGGATGTGCTGCCGGCCGCCGCAGGTGGGGCGTGGCAGCTGCTGGCGGCGATGCCGGTGGTCGCGATCAACGGGGTGACGGGCCTGCCGGCGGAGGGGGCGCCGTTCGTGTTGCCGCCTGAGGCTTATGCGGTGGATGTGGATGGCGATGCGCGCGGCTGGGTGCGGGTGATCGCGCCGGGCGCGGCGGGGCGCGTGGCGGTGAGCTACACCGCGGGGCTGGCGGCGGATTGGGCCGCGCTGCCGCCGCCGGTGGCACAGGGCGTCGCGATGCTCGTCGCGCATCTGTTCAACGATCGCGATGGGGGCCGGGCGCCGCCGGCGGCGGTGGCGGCGCTGTGGCGGCCGTATCGGCGCATGCGGCTGATGGCGGAGGCGCGACGGTGAGTGGCGGGGATCCCGGCACGGCATTGCAGGCGGCGCTGGTCGCGGCGGTCGGCGGTGTCGTGACGACGTTCGATGCGCCGCCGGTGCGCGCGGCGCTGCCGCATGCGGTGATCGAGGATGCGGTGCTGGCGCGCTGGGGCGGGGCGGGGATCGACGGGCGCGAGGGGCGGGTGCGGATCGTGCTGCACGATGCCGGCGAGCGGCCGGTGCGGCTGCGTGCGCTGGCGGCGCAGGCGGAAGGCGCGGTGGCGGCGCTGTCGGGGGCAATCGGCGGCGGGTGGCGCGTGGTGGCGCTGCGGCTGGTGCGGTCTCGGGTGGTGAAGAGTGGCGGGGGCGACCGCTGGACCGCGACGGGCGAGTTCGCGGTGAAACTGTATCGGGAGGATTGAGCATGGCGGTGGAGAAAGGATCGGCCTTTCTGCTGAAGGTCGGCGACGGCGCGGCGACGCCGGCATTCGCGACGGTCGCGGGGATGCGCACGACGCAGCTGAGCATCAACGGCGAGGCGGTGGTGGTGACGCACAAGGGGTCGGGCGGCTGGCGCGACCTGTTGTCGGGCGCGGGGGTGCGCAGCGTCAGCGTGTCGGCAGCGGGGGTGTTCACCGGATCGGCGGCGGAAACGTGGGTGAAGAACAATGCGTTGGCCGGGGTGATTGACGATTATCGGCTGAGCTTTGAAAGCGGCGAGACGCTGACCGGCCGGTTCCTGGTCACGCGGCTGGACTATGCCGGCGATTTCAACGGCGAGCGTAGCTACACCGTGAACCTGGAAAGCTCCGGCCCGGTGGTGGCGGCGTGAGCGGGGCGGCTAATCCGGTGAGGGGCGAAGCCACGGTGCGCGTGGCGGGCGAGATGCTGGTGTTGCGCCCGAGCTTTGCCGCGCTGGTGGCGGCGGAGGCGGAGATCGGGCCGCTGTTCGCGATGGTGGAGCGGGCGGCCGAGGGGCGGCTGGCGCTGGGCGAGATGGTGGCGCTGTTCTGGCATTGCCGGCGCGATTGGCCGGCCGGGCTGACGCGCGAGGCACTGGGCGAGGCGGTGGCGGCGGGCGGGCTGACCGCGGCGCTGCCGGCGCTGAAGGTGCTGATCGGGCAGATCGTGGCGGGGCGGTGAGTTTCGCCGAGAACGCGGGGCGGCTGGCCGGCCTCGCGGGGGTGGCGTTTGGCTGGTCGCCCGATGCTTTCTGGCGCGCGACGCCGGCGGAGCTGGGCGCGCTGGTGCGGGCGGTGGCGGGGGACGGCCCAGCCGCGCCGCCCGATGCGGCGACGATCGCCGCGCTGAAAAGGGCATTTCCGGATGGATGAGGATTGGGATCGGATGGTCGTCGGCGTGCGTGCCGACGCCGCGGGCTTCGCGCGCGACGTGGGCGAGATGCGCGCGGCGCTGGAGGGGCCGCTGAGCGCGGGCGCCGACCGCGCCGGGCGGGCGATCGAGACCACGCTGGCGCGCGCGGTACGCAGCGGCAAGCTGGGGTTCGAGGATCTGAAGGGCGTGGCGCTGGCGGCGATGGGGGAGATTGCCGCGAGCGCGCTGCACGTCGGCATCGGCAGCCTGGTTGGCGGCGGCGATCGCGGTGTTGGCGGGGGGCTGGCGAGCGTGCTGCTGGCGGCGCTTGGCGCACCGGGACGGGCGACCGGCGGGCCGGTCTCGCCGGGGCGGCCCTTCTGGGTCGGCGAACGCGGGCCGGAGCTGTTCGTGCCGACTGCGGCGGGATCGGTGCTGCCGACGCCGGGAAATGGCGGGGGCGGCGGGCGCGAGGTGCGGGTGAGCATCGCGATCAATGCCGCGGCGGACGCGGCGCCCGCCGCGCTGGCGCGATCGAGCCGGCAGGTGGCGCGCGCGGTGAAGGCGGCGCTGGCCGACCTGGAGGACTGACATGGCCTATTGCCTGGTGCCCGAGCGGCAGCCGCATCACGTCGCGGACGTGATTTCGCGGTTCGATCCGCGGTTCTGGACGATCAACTTTCCCCGGCCGATGATGGCGGCCGTGACGACGATCGCGCCCGACGCATTGCGGGTGGATGCGGTCTTCTATCGCCGCGACGATCTGGCGGGGCTGATCTGGGAGGCAGAAGACCGCCACGATCACCCGCTGCTCGCCTATGAGACGGCGCGCGATTTCCGTGGGTGTCGGCTGTCGTTCCGCTGGCGATCGAGCGGCGTGCGCGCACTGGATGCGCGGCATGGGCCGACGCTGACGATCGAGGGACGCGACGAGAGCGGCGCGCCCCGATCCTGGTACGTGCGGCTGTGGAATTATGCGGTCGGCACGCCCGAGGACGCGGTGGTGACGATCGACTTTGCGCGATTGGTCGGCGGGTTCCTGCTGCCGGACGAGGGCGACCCGGTGTGGGCGGCGGATGTCGACCGGATGTTCATCTCGCTGGTCGCGCCCGATTACGACGCGGGCGACGCGATGCTCGATGCGCCGGCGGAGGGCTGGGCGGAGCTGTGCGACATGCGCTGCGAGGGCGCGGGATCGGTGATCGGCATCGGCGATGCGGTGCTGCCCGAGCACGCCTTGCGGATCGCGAGCGGCTATGACGACAGCTATCACCTGACGCCCGCGCGGCTGCTGCGCAACGTGCTGCACCTCGGCTATCGCGGGGCGATCGTCCATTATGTCGGCATGAGCCATTATTTCCGGCTCGACGGCGATCTGACGGTGGTTGCCGGGCTGAACGCGCCCTGCGCGGCGTGGCATCGGTCGTTTGCGGAGCAGGCGCGGGCGCTGGACCAAGAGGTGATCTGGTCCCTGTCGTACGAATTGTTCGATGCGCATTGCCCGCAAGGCTGGAAGCAGCGGCGGGCGGATGGCGCACCGGCGCTGACCGGATGGGAGCCGCCGTCGACCTTGCTGTCGCCCGCCAATGTGGACGCGATGGCGTATCTTCACGAGGTCGCGCGCGCGTTCATGGCGATCGGTGCGGCGGCGGGGCTGGCGCCAAAGTTTCAGGTCGGCGAGCCGTGGTGGTGGGTGACGGCGGACGGGCAGCCGTGCCTGTACGATGCCGCGGCGGTGGCGGCGTTCGATCCGGTGGCGCTGCCAACGGTGCAGGCGCCGCTTTCCGCCGAACAGCGCGCGACGCTGGATGCGGCGGGAGCGATGCTGGCGGCGTCCACCGCCGCCTTGTGCGCGGCGGTGCGGGCTGAGCAGCCGGCGTGCGAGACGCATCTGCTGACCTATCTGCCGACGGTGCTCGATGCTCGCGCGCCCGAAGCCAAAAGGATGAACATGCCGCTCGGCTGGGCGAGCCCGGCGTTCGATGTGCTGCAGCTGGAGGATTACGACTGGGTCACGGCGGGCGACACGGCATCGACGCGCGACGGCGTGGCGCTCGCCGAGGCGCGGCTCGGCTATCCGCCCGAGCGGCAGGATTACCTTTCGGGCTTCGTGCTGCGGCCGAGCGAGCGGGCGCAATGGGCGGCGATCGATGCGGCGGCGCTGGCGGCGGCCGGTCGCGGGGTGCGCGGTGTCCACATCTGGGCGCTGCCGCAGGTGATGCGCGACGGCTTCGTGCACTGGGGATCGGCAGAAGGGGAGGATGGCGTGGAGGCGTTCGACGACGTGGTGTTTCCGCTGGCGCTCGGCGCGGAGGCGGAAGTGACGCCCGAATTCTCGACGGCGGTGACGACCAGCGCGGGCGGGCGCGAAAGCCGCAACGCGAGCTGGGCGGAAGCGCGGACCGGTTACGACGTGGGGCCGGGGGTGCGCAGCGAGGCGGACATCGCGGCGCTGATCGCGTTTTTTCGGGCGCAGCGTGGGCCGGCGCGCGCGTTTCGGCTGCGCGACCCGTTCGATGCGGCGGCGAGCGACGTGGTGCTTGGGACAGGAGATGGCAGCAGTCGCGTCTTTGCGCTGGTGAAGCATTACAGGACGGCCAGCCGGCGGATCACCCGGCCCGTTGCCGGAACGGTGACGGTGGCCGTGGATGGCGTCGCGACCAACGCCTTTACCTTGGAGGCGCTTGGCGTAGTGGTGCTGGATAGCGCCCCGGCGGCGGGCGCGGTCGTGACCGCCAGCTTTGCCTTTGACGTGCCGGTGCGTTTTGCCGAGGACCGGCTGCCCGTGTCGCGCGCGACGTTCCTTGCTGGTGCGGCGCTGTCGGTGCCGCTGGTCGAGGTGCGCGAGGCATGAGCGATTCTCTGACGACGCTGGCGCTGCTTTGGACGCTGGAGCGGTGCGACGGGGTGACGATCGGGCTGACCGATCATGATCGCGACCTGAAGATCGAGGGGCGGCTGTACCGCGCGGCACCGGGCATGACGCCGGCCGCGATCGAGCGCAGCGACGGGCTCGATCCGGCGGTGACCGAGGCGAGCGGGGCGCTGAGCCATGCGGCGGTGACAGAGGCGGATCTGCTCGCCGGGCGGTGGGATGGCGCGCGCATCACCGTGGCGGCCGTCGATTGGGCGGCGGGCGGGCCGCCGACGCTGCTGAGCAGCGGCACGATCGGCGAGATCGAGATCGAGGACGGCGGCTTTACGGCGCAGCTGCGCGGGCCGGCGGCCGCGCTCGAGCGTGCGGTGACGGAGGAGACCAGCGCCGCCTGCCGCGCGATGCTGGGCGATCGGCGGTGCCGCGTGGCGATGGCCGGGCGCCGACGGCTGGCGCACGTGCTGGCGGTCAGCGGTGCGGTGGTGACGGTGGATGAGATCGAGCCGGTTGCGGATGCTTATGGCGGCGGGCGGCTGCGCTGGATGAGCGCGATCGGCTGCGGGCAGGGGCATGGGGTGCGCGCGTCGGATGGCGACACGCTGACGCTCGACCTGCCGCCGGGCTTTGCCGTGGCGCCCGGCACGCTGATCGAGATCAGCGAGGGGTGCGACAAGACGGTGGCGACCTGTGCCGCGCGGTTCGGCAATGCGGTGAACTTTCGCGGCGAGCCGTATCTGCCCGGCATGGACCTGCTCACCCGCTATCCCGGCGCATGACGCGGGGCGAGCGGGCCGCGGCGGCGGCGCGTGGCGCGGTGGGCGCACCCTTTCGATTGCATGGGCGCGATGCCGCTCATGGGCTGGATTGTGTCGGCGTGGTGGCGGTTTCGCTGCGGGCCGCCGGTTACGACGGGCCGATCCCCACAGGCTACGATCTGCGGTGCGGCGATGCCGGCCGGTATCACGCATCGTGGGCGGGGCTTGCGTCCGCCGATGGCGAGCGGCCGGGCGACGTGCTGCTGTGCCGGGCAGGGCCGGGGCAATTGCACCTGGCGGTGCGCACAAGGGCGGGCGTCGTGCACGCCGATGCCGGGCTGCGGCGCGTGGTGGAGCGACCCGGCGCGCTGCCCTGGCCCGTGCTGCGGGCGTGGCGATTGGAGGAAAGCTGATGGCGACATTGGTGCTGACGACGGTCGGCGGACTGGTTGGCGGGCCGGTCGGTGCGGCGCTGGGCGGGCTGATCGGCCAGGCGGCGGACCGCGCAATGCTCTTCAAGCCGAAAGGCCGGCAGGGCCCGCGCCTCACCGAACTGGCGGTGCAGACGTCGAGCTATGGCCGGCCGATCCCCCGATTGTTCGGGAGGATGCGCGTGGCCGGGCAGGTGATCTGGGCTGCCGATCTGGTGGAACATCGCGAGCGGCAGGGCGGCGGCAAGGGACAGCCGAGCCTGACCAGCTATTCCTATTCGGCCAGCTTCGCCGTGGCGCTGTCGGCGCGGCCGATCCTGTCGGTCGGGCGGATCTGGGCCGACGGCAATCTGCTGCGCGGCGCGGCGGGCGATTGGAAAGTCGCCACCGGTTTTCGGCTTCACCGTGGCGGCGAGGATCAATTGCCCGACCCGCTGATCGCGAGCGCCGAGGGGCTGGGGCGGGCGCCGGCGCACCGGGGCATCGCCTATGCGGTGTTCGAGGATCTGCCGCTGGAGCAGTTCGGCAATCGCATTCCGTTGCTCACGTTCGAGGTGATCGCCGATGCCGCGCCGGTTTCGGTCGGCGTGATCGCGCGGGAACTGGCGGCGGGCGCGCTGGTCGGCGACGGGCCGGCGCAGCTGATCGATGGCTTTTCCGCCTATGGCGATAGCGCGCGCGGCGTGGTCGAGACGCTCGCGGAGATGACGGGCGCGTGGTTCACGCCGAACGGCCACGCGCTGGCGATGCGCGACGACGTGACGCCCAACCGGCGGCTGCCCGACGACGGTCACCAGCGGCGCGTGGCGCCCGCCGCGCGCGTGCCGCAATCGGTGCTGCTGTCGCATTATGATCCGGCGCGCGACTGGCAGACGGGCGCGCAGCGGGCGGTGCGCCATGGGCCAGGCGCGGTGTCGGTCAGCGTCGAGGTGCCGGCGGCGATCTGCGCCGACACCGCCAAGACGATGGCGGCGGCGATGCTGACGCGCGCCGAGGTGCAGCGGACCCGGCGCGACCTGACGCTGGATGCCGCCGCGATCGACGTGGCGCCCGGATCGGTCGTGACGATCGAAGGGGAAGAGCAAGGCGGGGCGTGGCGCGTGGTCGCCGCGCGGGTGGAGCGGTTTCGCGTCACGCTGACGCTGGTTGCGCTGGCGCCGCCGCCGATCCCGATGCGGGCGAGTGCGGGCAGGGTGCTGCGCGCGCCCGATGCCCCGGCGGGGCGCACGATCGTTCGGGCGCTTGAGCTGCCCGACATCACCGGCGCGGCCGCGATCCGGCCGCAGGTGACGATCGCGGCGGCGGGCACCGGCGCCGGGTGGCGCCGGGCCGCGCTGCACACCAGCCTGGATAACGGCGCGCGCTGGGTTCCGGCCGGCGCGACCCGTGTGCCGGGCGTTCTGGGAATTGTGACGAATGCGCCTGGCGCAGCGGCGGGCACGCTGGTCGATCGCCGCCACACGATCGAGGTTTCGCTGCTCCATGCGGGCATGGCGCTCGCCGACGCCGATCCTGCCGCGCTGGACCGCGGCGCCAATCTGGCGGCGGTCGGGAACGAAGTGCTGCAGTTCGGGCGGGCATTGCAGACCGGGCCTGCGCAATGGCGCCTTTCGGCGCTGCGCCGCGCACTTTTCGGCACAGCGGCCGAGCCGATCGGGAGCGGCAGCGCGTTCGTGTTGCTCGACGGTAACACTGTTGTTTCCCTTCCAATCGATGCGGCGCCGGGCGGGGTGCTGCGGGTCATGGCGAACGGGGTGGGCGACGACGTGCCGGCGGAAACGACGCAGGTGCTGACCGGTCGGTCGATCCTGCCGCCCGCTCCGGTGCGGCTGGACGCCAGGATCGCCGAGGAGACCCTGTATTGCACTTGGCGGCGGCGTAGCCGAAGCGACTGGCGCTGGCGCGATGGTGTCGATGCTGCGCTGATCGAGGAGCGGGAGCGATACCGGCTGGTCATCACCGGTTCGGGCGGGCCGACCGTCCTTGTAACCGACGCGCCCTTTGCCGCTGTGCCGCTTGCCACGATCGCCGGCGCGCCGCGCACGATGCAGGTGCAGCAGATGGGCACGCACGGCCTGTCTCCCGCCGCGATCCTGAACTGCTGACCGGAGAAGAACAATGACCGAGTTGATGAGCGGGGATGCGACGCCCCGACTGCACCTTCCGTTGCTGCATGCCGGGCAGGCGCAGAAGGAGGTGGATCATAACGAAGCGCTGGCTCTGCTCGACCTGGCCGTGCAGCCCGCCGTGGTGGCGATCGGGCTCGATGTGCCGCCCGTCGAGCCGGCGGCCGGTGCGTGCTGGATCGTCGGCGGCGATCCGGTGGGCGACTGGGCGGGACGGGCGCATGCGCTGGCGGGCTGGACGGCGGGCGGCTGGCGCTTCGTCGCGCCGCGCCCGGGCATGACGGTGTGGCGCAGCACGGACGGTCTCACCGCGCGCTTCGCGGACGGCGCATGGCACATCGGCGCGGTGCGGGGCGCCAGGCTGGTGCTCAACGGGGAGGAATTGCTGTCATCGCCCCAGGCGCCGATCAGCGCGCCTATCGAGGGCGAGATCATCGACCGCCAAGCCCGCGAAGCAATTGAAGCTGTGCTGGAAACCTTGCGTGTTCACCATCTGATCCGACGATGAAACATGTGCTTTCTGTGCAACAGGGCCCACTTTTTGTCGCCTTGCACGGAAACCAACGCTTCTATAGTGAGTTTGCGCTGTCCGTAGTGACACCATGGAAAGGGGATTAATATGCGGAAGCTTGCCGTAGTACTGGCGCTCGCTTCTACCGCTCTCGCCTCGCCTGCACTTGCCCGCGACAACGCGTGGTACGTCGGCGCCGAGTTCGGTGGGATGATCGTTGAGGACATCAATTACGACATCACTGCCACCAATGGCACCACCGGCACCAGCACGGTCGACCATGATTATGGCTACGACACCGACGGTGTGGTTGGCTACGACTTCGGCGGTTTCCGCCTCGAGGCCGAAGTTGGCTACAAGCAGGCGAGCGTCGACTCGTACACCTCGACCGTTGGCATCCCGGTGGGCACCGCAGGTGGCCTCGTGAACGCGGTTCCGGGCACCTATGACTATGCTGGCGGCCGTTCTTCGGCGCTGAGCTTCATGGTCAACGGTATGCTCGACTTCGGTGACGATGACGGCATCCAGGGCTTCATCGGCGGTGGTGCCGGTGTCGCGCGCATCAAGAGCCGTGTTGCGCTGAACCAGCGCGGCAGCTTCCTGAACGACTCGGACACCGTGTTCGCATGGCAGGGCATCGCCGGCGTCCGCGCCGCGCTGACCGACCGGATCGACGCGACGCTGAAGTATCGCTTCTTCAACGCGAGCAACGTCGAGCTGGTCGACTTCTCGAACCGCGCCTACGAGGGTCGGTTCCGGTCGCACAGCATCCTGGGCGGTCTGACCTACAACTTCGGCGACGTGGCTGCACCGCCGCCACCGCCGCCGCCGCCGCCGCCTCCCCCGCCGCCGCCGCCGCCGCCGCCGCCGCCTGAGGTGGTCTGCTCGCCCGGTCCGTTCATTGTCTTCTTCGAATGGGACAAGTCGGACATCACGCCGGAAGCAGCGTCGATCCTCGACAACGCGGTTACGCAGTACCAGTCGTGCGGCAACGCGCAGGTCATGCTGGCCGGCCACGCCGACCGTTCGGGTGCGGCCTCGTACAACGTCGGTCTGTCGCAGCGTCGCGCCGACGCAGTGAAGGCCTATCTGACGTCGCGTTCGATCCCCGACAGCGTGATCTCGACCGAAGCGTTCGGCGAAAGCCGCCCGCGCGTCGACACCGCCGACGGCGTGCGCGAGGTTCAGAACCGTCGCGTGGAGGTCACCTACGGTCCGGGTTCGGGCATGTAAGACCTTCGTTCAGACGAACGAAACGGGGAGGGGTCGGATCATTCCGGCCCCTCTTTGTTTGTGGGCGGTTATTTGGTGAGGCGGGGACCGACGGATGTGGCCTGGTTGCGAGCCTAGGACACGGTAAAGGCCGCCGAACAGTTCTCTGGCGATGTGCTGGCCAGGGCGACACGCTGCCGTTCCGTTTCCTTGTTGAAGGCTACGGGCGGCCTTGGCCTGGAGCTAGCAGCAGGGGCAGATCCTACGGCGCATTTACCGAAAGCTAGGCACTCAGTGATTTCCGCTTCGGGTTCGCAGATGATCTGCCGCCTGCATGGCCATACAAAGATGGAAGCGTGGCGCCCACGACCTGCGTCAGCAGCGTGCGCGGAAGCCAGAAAAACGGCAATGGTCACTGCGGAAAGCAGTCGAGTGCTGATGTGCGTTTCTGTGATGCTATGCGGCAGATAAGCGACCGGCAGGCTGTGTAGGTCGCGGTTCCGTGCGATCGACGTCGCCTACGTTGCCGTCGTTCTGCGAAGCACAGCGCCGGCAACGGCAGCATACTTAGCCGTCGGCGCTACCTCCTGCGCAGCGCGAGTTTGCTGGATTCTCGTATGCTGTGGCTCTAGTCGCCGTCGCGCAAGCTCACGCGCGTGACATGGCCCATCTTGCGCCCGTCACGTACCTCACGCTTGCCGTAGAGGTGCACATGCGCGCCGGGCTCCGCCACCAGCGCCGGCCAGCGATCGACGTCGTGGCCGATCAGGTTCTCCATGGCTACGCCCGTACCCACGAGCCCGGTATCGCCAAGTGGCAGGCCGCAGATCGCGCGAACGTGGTTCTCGAACTGCGAGGTGACCGCGCCTTCGATCGTCCAATGGCCGGAGTTGTGAACCCGCGGCGCCATTTCGTTGAACACCGGGCCGTTCGGCGTGGCGAAGAACTCGCAGGTGAGGACGCCGACATGATCGAGCGCGTCGGCGATCCGACCGGTCAGCGCTGCCGCTTCGGTCCAATGCGCGGCGATTTCAGGCGGTGCGGGCACGGTGGAGCGGGCGAGGATGCCATCGGCATGCTCGTTCCACGGCGGCGGGTAGCTGACCATGGTGCCGTCCTGCCCACGCACCAGCACGATCGAAAACTCGTGGCTGAAGGTGACGAAGGCCTCGAGCACGGCGGCGCCGCCGACGACCGCCCACGCCGCATCGGCATCGGCGGGTGAGGCGAGCCGCGCCTGGCCCTTTCCGTCATAGCCCATGCGTGTCGTCTTGAGCACGGCGGGCGTGCCGATGGCGGCGATCGCGTCCTCTAGTGCTGCCCGGCTATCGACGGCCGCCCAGCGGGCCGGTGTACCGCCGAGATCGGCGACGAACGCCTTTTCCGCCAACCGATCCTGCGCCACGCGCAGGCTGGCGGGCGAAGGATAGACGGGCACGCGCTCCGCCAGCCATTCGACTGGCTCTGCGGCGACATTCTCGAATTCGTAGGTGACGACGTCGCATTGCGCCGCGAAGTCCGCCAGCACGATACGGTTGTGGTAATCGGCGCGGGTCAGCGAGGAGGCAGTCTGCGCGGCGACGCTTTCCCGGTCGGGCGCGAGCACGTGGGTGCGATAGCCGAGCTGCGCCGCGGCAGTGGCGATCATGCGGCCGAGCTGTCCGCCCCCGAGGATGCCGATGGTGGATCCTGGCGGCAGCGGCGTCATGCGGGCAGCTCCGCGACGCTGTCGGTCTGCGCGGCACGCCATGCCTTCAGCCGATCGGCAAGTGCCTCGTCGCTGATCGCAAGGATCGCCGCGGCGAGCAGGCCGGCGTTGATCGCGCCGGCCTTGCCGATCGCCAGCGTACCGACCGGAATGCCGCCGGGCATTTGCGCGATCGAGAGCAGGCTATCCATGCCCTTCAGCGCCTTGGACTCGACTGGCACGCCAAGCACCGGCAGATGCGTCATCGCCGCGGCCATGCCGGGAAGGTGCGCTGCGCCGCCCGCGCCCGCGACGATCACCTTCAGCCCGCGGTCCGCGGCGCCCGTGGCGTAATCGTACAGCCGCTGCGGCGTGCGATGCGCGGAGACGACGCGCGCCTCATGTGCGATGCCGAGCGCGTCGAGCGTCTCGGCCGCATGCCGCATCGTCTCCCAATCGGAGGTCGAGCCCATGATGATGCCGACAAGGGTCATGGCTTGGCGGTTAGCGAGGCGTCAGGGGCAGGGCAACAGGCAAGGCGCCTCTGCCGCTCGCAAGCGGGCAATCAGGGGCGGGCGTTGGGATTGAGCGCGAGGATGCGCGCGACGTCGCGCTCGACAACCCTGTTCGTCAGGCGACCGATCAGCCGCTGCGCGCTTTGCCAGGCGCGTGGCTCGCCGTGCCGCTGGCGGCGGCCGTCGATCAGCCGGCTGCCCCAGCTTGCGATGGTGGCGTCGGCCACCTGCGGCGCATGCTCGGCAAGGACGATGGACGGAAAGGGCAGCGTGATCGAGGGTGAGGCATAAGCCCCGTCGGCCTGATCATCGACCGTTGGCGGATCAAACAACAGCGCGCCCGCGACCCGCGACACATAGCTCGCCGGCGACAGCCGTGCCCACCACGAGGCGGCATGGCAGCCGACCCCTTCCGCCACCAGCACGACGGTGCGATCGGCGCGCATGACCGCCGCGTCGAGCTGTGCCGCCCAGATGCCGCGACGCGCGCTGCTATCCAGCACGACATGCGCGTCGCCCTGCGGCGGCCAGCGCAGCCGGGTGTTCCACGCGGGCGCAGCGCGCCCCGGCGTGCCGATGGTGATGATCGAGAAACCCGTTGGTATCATGGCCGTGGCGATCGACATGCGTCTGCTCCCGGAACCGTAAGCTGGCATCATGACATCGAATGGGGCGACGCGGCAATGGCCTGTGGATTCCCTCCCGATCAGCGTTTCGGCCACGCAAAGTCGAGGCGTGTCTCGCCGTCGGCCGCACCGCCCGCAACGAAGCGACGCTCGATCATCGTGCCGCTGCCCCCGTGCGCGATCGCGATGATCGTGCTGCATCGCGTGCCGTACACCGCATCGCGAATAAAGACGGGCCGCTCGCCGTCCACGACGCTTGCTTCATCCGCGAGCGTCGCAAGCAGGGCGTCAGGCGCAGTGTCCGCGGCCAGCCAGTCTGCGAGCGCGGCGGTCAGCGTGCGAGTGCGCGGCCAGGGCGGGTCGAGCGGGCCGTTCGAAATACCGTGCAGCCCAGCGGCGAGGGGCTGGTGGATGAGTGTCGGGCGGTTGGATCGGAACTCCGCGGCTTCGCCGACCGTCAGCAGGCTGAAGCCACCGAATGCCGGCAAGGCGGCATCGTCGGGCAACGTACCCGCGCGCAGATAATCCGCGACCAACGCGCCGCGCGAAGGTGCGTCCTCGCCGCGAGGATAGCCGGCGACGTTTGTGACGACCGCGAACCGTCCCTCTTCGGAAACACCGATCCAGCCGCCGCCGGACACCAGATCGCGTCCGCCGATGACGTGCGGCGCGTCGCCCCAGCGGGCGAGCGGCGCCGACGCGCGGGCGTGGAACTCGTCGCGGTTACCGGCAACGACGAGACGCCAGCGCGGGTGAGCGTCGAGGGCGATTGCGACGACGCACATCAGCGTTTCATCCTGTTTCCGTGATCCCAACCTTCTTGGAAACGCCGCTGTGTGGCGGTGCGCCACATGCTCATCCGACGAACGCCCGGTCGCGCAGCCCGCGCCAGACGCGCAGCGCCTGCACCGTTTCCGCAACATCATGCACGCGCAGGAGCTGCACGCCGGCTTCCGCGCCCTTCAGCGCCAGCGCCACCGATCCGCCGAGCCGCTCACTCACCGGCGCTTCGTTGGAGAGCGCGCCGATCAGCCGCTTGCGACTGGCGCCGAGCATGATCGGGCAGCCGAGACCATGAAAGATCGCCAATCCGTTGATCAGCGCAAGATTGTCCTGGAGCGACTTGCCGAAGCCGATGCCCGGATCGACGATGATTCGGGTGCGATCGATCCCGGCGGCGACCAGCATCTCGATCCGGCGTTCCAGCCAGTCGAACACGTCCACCAGCACGTCGCGATAGCCGCCGCTGCCATGCCCGCCCTTTTGCGGATCGGGCGAGTGCATGATGATCACCGGGCAGCCGGCCGCTGCCACGATGCCAAGCGCGCGGCTGTCCCACAGCAGCGCCGACACGTCATTGACGATCGCGGCGCCCGCGGCGAGCGCACGCTCCATCACCAGCGCCTTGCGGGTGTCGATCGAGACGAGCGCGCCCGCGGCGGCCAGCCGCTCGATCACCGGCACCACGCGGTTAGCCTCGTCCTGCTCCCACACCGTCGCCGCGCCCGGCCGGGTCGATTCGCCGCCTACGTCGATCAGCCCTGCGCCAGCGCCCGCCATCGTCATGCCGGCGGTCGTCGCCGCCACCGGATCGTCGCGGTGCACGCCGCCATCCGAGAAGCTGTCGGGCGTCATGTTGAGGATGCCCGCGACCACCGGCTGGTCGAAGCGCAGCGTCCGCGAGCCCAGAGTCAGCGCCGGGCGCGTCGTCGTGATGCACGCATGCAATGCCGCCGCGCGGGTGCCGAGCGCCGCGATCTCGGCGACCGGAACGATGCGCTTGGTTCCGCCTTCTCGCACCTCATAAGCGGCAAACCATTGCATCCCGCCCGCCAGCCGGCTGACCGCGCCGTCGGAATAAGCAAACGGCGCATCGACAAACTGGGTGGGCAGGAGGTGCATCGTGAACCCTCAAACGAGCGGCGTCAGAAGCGAGCCGCTGCCGCAGGTGGCGTAGCCGATCAGACCTGCGTTGCCAGCAGATAGGTCTGCCGCAACGCATCGATCGGTTTCAGCGAGCCCTCCGCCTCATAATGCCAGAAGCTCCAGCCGTTGCAGGCCGGCGCGCCCTGCAGGGTCGCGCCCAGCTTGTGGATCGAGCCCACCGCGCCGCAATCGCTGGCGAGGCTGCCGTCGGCGCGTACGATGGCGCGGTATCGCCGCTTGGCATCCACCACCACGCTGCCCGCGGGCAGATACGCGTTCTCCACCAGCACGCCGAATGCCACCTTGGGCTGCTGGCGCGGGCTCTGCATCGTGGTGAGCGCCGATTCGTCGAGCGGCAGCGCATCGGCGATGCGCGTCTTCGCCGCCTCGATGTAGACATGCTCGCGCTCGATGCCGATCCAGTGTCGCCCGAGGCGCTTGGCGACCGCGCCGGTGGTGCCGGTGCCGAAGAACGGATCGAGGACCACGTCGCCCGGCTTGGTGCAGGCGAGCAGCACGCGATACACCAGCGCCTCGGGCTTTTGCGTCGGGTGCACCTTGTGCCCGTCCGCGCCCTTTAGCCGTTCCTGACCGCCGCAGATCGGGAATTCCCAATCCGAGCGCATCTGGATCTCGTCGTTCAGCGTCTTCATCGAGCGATAGTTGAAGGTGTATTTCGCCTTCTCGCCCTTAGATGCCCAGATCAGCGTCTCGTGCGCGTTGGTGAAGCGCGTGCCGCGGAAGTTGGGCATCGGATTGTTCTTGCGCCACACGATGTCGTTGAGGATCCAGAAGCCCAGATCCTGCACCGCCACACCAACGCGGAAGATGTTGTGATAGCTGCCGATCACCCAGATCGTGCCATTGTCCTTCAGGATGCGGTTCGCCTCCGCCAGCCAGGCGCGCGTGAACGCGTCATAAGCGGCGAACGTGTCGAACTTGTCCCAATCATCGGTCACCGCATCGACATGGCTGCCGTCCGGGCGGAACAATTCGCCGCCCAGCTGCAGATTGTACGGCGGATCGGCGAAGATCATGTCGACCGACTTCGCGGGCAGCTTGCGCATCTGCGCGATGCAGTCGCCAATCAGAATCTGGTCCAGCGGCAACGCTGCCGGTTCTTCCGACACCACTGGCCGGGCGCGACGCACGCGCGTTTTCTCAATAACAGCCATGCGGTCCCCCTGTTCGCACGCGATGGTCGCCGCGTGGTGGACTCGTCGTCAAGCGCTCAGTGATCGAGGGCCGAAGTGGACGTTTCGTTAACCAGGCGGAACATTGTGCGCACCTTCCCAGATGTTGAGTCTGCCGCGGCGATCGGACTCAAGGGGTGGGGTGTGGCGCAAAAGACTCAGAGTGGAAGAACCGTCTGCGCGACCGGTGCGAAGCTGCGGCGATGGAGCGGCGAGGGGCCGTGCTCGATCAGCGCGCGGCGATGCGCGGGGCAGCCATAGCCCTTGTTCGAGGCCCAGCCGTAGTGCGGATATGATTCGTGGTGCGCGAGCATGATCGTGTCGCGCGTGTGCTTCGCCACGATGGAGGCGGCGGCGATCGACCGGCTCTGCGAATCGCCGCCGACGATCGGCGTCGCGGCATAGCCCCAGCGCGGCAGGCGATTGCCGTCGACCAGCACATGGCCGGGCGCACACCCGAGCGTCGCCGCGATCTGGTCCACCGCCAGCGTCATCGCCTTCATCGTCGCCCAATAGATGTTGAGCGTGTCGATCTCCTCCGCCTCGACGATGCCGACCCCCACGATCGCGCAATCGGTGATTCGCGCGCACAGCCGCGCGCGCTCCGCCGCCGGTACCTTCTTCGAATCGTCGATGCCGCGCGGCACGCCGCGTGCCGGCAGGATCACCGCCGCCGCCACCACCGGCCCGGCGAGTGGGCCGCGCCCGGCCTCGTCCACCCCGACGACGGGGGCGAGATACAGGCGTTCGTGCTTCAAACCGGGCATGGGGCAGGCGCTCTTACGATGGTGGTGAGCCGCTGTAGCAAGTTGCGGCGGCGGGCAGAATGGCGCCGATCGCGCCGGCAGGGCGGGTGGCGGCAGTGGCGTGCCCTTGTCGTCACACTTGCCGGCGAACGGCGGCCCGAACAGGCCCGCCGCTTGACGGCGGACTCGCCGGGGCGGATTATCACGCCGCTGTTTTTACCACATTCTCGGGGGCGTTGAAGGCATGGCGAGCAGGGCGCAACCGTCCTTGTGGCGCGAAACGGTGAAGGCGGGGGCGGTGCGCAGCGGCGCGCTCGCCACCGCCATTGTCCTGTTCGTCGGCACCGTGCTGATGGCCCTTGCGCTGGCGAGCTATCGTCCGGGCGACAGCGCGCTGAACACCGCGGCTGCTGCCGGGGTGACCGGCAACCTGCTGGGCGCGCCCGGCGCGTGGTTCGCCGATCTCGCGCTGACCACCTTTGGTCCCGCCGTCGCGCTGCTGCTGCCGATCGGCCCGGTGATCGGCCTGCGGCTGTGGCGCGATCAGCCGGCGGGCGCGTGGAAGCGGATGCTGCGCCAGGCGCTGGTTGGCGTGTCGCTGATGGCGATTGCGCTGGCGTGCGTCTCGGATGAGGCGGTGCTGGCGCTGCCGTTCGGCTGGGGCGGGGCAATCGGGCTTGGCGGTGTTGCGGCGGCGCGCTGGGCATTGGCCTTTGCGCAGAACCCGCTGGTCACGTGGTGGAGCATTGTCGCGCTCGGCGTGGTGACCGGGCTTGCCGGCGCGGTGGTCTGGGGGCGCAGCCTTGAGGTGGATCTGCCGCGCGGCTGGATCCCGCGCCGCCGCCCGCGGCTCGCGCTGCCGGGTGCCGATGAGGCGTGGGACGAGGATGCGGATGACGCGCCGGTCGAACAGCCGCGCCGCATCGAGCCGCGCGCCACCGCGCAGCCCGACAATCGCCCCGCACCCGTGATCAACGATCGCACTGCGCCACCCGCGACGGCCGGCGCCGGCAAGGAGCCGCGCCAGACGAAGCTTGCCCTGCGCGACGATTACGAGCTGCCGACGCTCGACATGCTCACCCCCGCGCCGCCCTCCAAGAATGCGCAGATCGACAAGACCGCGCTGGAGCGCAACGCCCGCCTGCTCGAGACAGTGCTCGACGATTTCAACGTGAAGGGCTCGATCGTCGAAGTACGCCCCGGCCCGGTCGTGACGATGTACGAGCTGGAGCCGGCGCCGGGCATCAAGGCGACTCGCGTCATCAGCCTGGCCGACGATATCGCGCGCAACATGAGCGCGATCTCCGCGCGCGTCGCGACGATCCCCGGTCGCACCGTGATCGGCATCGAACTGCCCAATCCCAAGCGCGAGACGGTGTCGCTGCACGAGCTGATCGGCAGCCAGGCGTTTGAGGATCAGAACGCCCAGCTGCCGGTGATCCTGGGCAAGAACATCGCGGGTGATCCGGTGATCGCGGATCTCGCGCCGATGCCGCACCTCCTCGTCGCCGGTACCACCGGATCGGGCAAGTCCGTCGGTCTCAACGCGATGATCCTGTCGCTGCTGTATCGGCTCACCCCCGATCAGTGCCGCATGATCATGATCGATCCCAAGATGCTCGAACTGTCGATGTATGACGACATTCCGCATCTTCTCTCCCCCGTCGTCACCGATCCCGCGAAGGCGGTGCGCGCGCTAAAATGGGCGGTGGAGCAGATGGAGGATCGCTATCGCCAGATGTCCTCGCTCGGTGTGCGCAGCCTCGCCGGCTTCAACGACAAGGTGCGCGGGGCCAAGGCGAAGGGCGCACCGCTCGGCCGCAAGGTGCAGTCGGGCTGGGACGAGAACGGCCGCCCGGTCTATGAGGAGGAACAGCTCGATTATCAGGTGCTGCCGCAGATCGTTGTGATCGTCGACGAGCTCGCCGACCTGATGATGACCGCGGGCAAGGAAGTCGAATTCCTGATCCAGCGGCTGGCGCAGAAGGCCCGCGCGGCGGGCATCCACCTCATCATGGCAACGCAGCGCCCGTCGGTCGACGTCATCACCGGTGTGATCAAGGCGAACCTGCCGACGCGCATCAGCTTCCACGTCACCTCCAAGATCGATTCGCGCACGATCCTCGGCGAACAGGGTGCGGAGCAGCTGCTGGGCAAGGGCGACATGCTCTACATGCCCGGCGGCAAGGGCATCGTGCGCGTCCACGGCCCGTTCGTCAGCGACGAGGAAGTGCAGACCGTTACCGATCACTGGCGCGCGCAGGGCACGCCCGATTACATCTCCTCCGTCACCGAGGAACCCGAGCAGAGCTTCGAGATCGAAGGTGCGCCAACCGGCGAGGATTCGGCCGAGGACCAGCAATATCGCGCGGCGATCCAGCTGGTCTGCGAAAGCCAGAAGGCATCGACCTCCTGGCTCCAGCGCCAGCTGCGCATCGGTTACAATTCCGCCGCGCGGCTGATCGAGCGAATGGAAAAGGACGGTATCGTCAGCCGCCCCGACCACGTCGGCCGTCGCGAAGTGCTGCGCGATACCGAGGGGCACCCGGCTTGACGTAATAGCGAGGGGCGTCATGCCGGGCTCGTCCCGGCATCCCCGACGCCGTGCATTCGCCGGTTGGAGAGTAGGCGGACGGCTGGATGCCGGGACAAGCCCGGCATGACGATCGTGCTGCCGCCATTTTATTGATCCAATCGCCTCCGCACACGCGCGTCATCCCGGCCTTGCGCCGGGATCCACCCATCCGCGTGAGCTGGCGCTCGTTCCTCCAGCCTCAGCATATGCGGCACCATGGATCCCGGCACAGGGCCGGGATGACGATAAAGCGCCCTCACACGAACCCGATCAGCACGATCGCACCCGCAGCACTCACTTGACTACGTTCGTAATCAATGCGACCACAGTTGTAGTTGCAGGAGGATCGAGTCGTGGCCGAACGGATCAGCGATGCCGAACATGCGGTGATGGAGGTGCTGTGGGACGATAGTCCGCTCACCGCACAGGACGTGGCCGAGCGGGTCGATCCAGACCGCGGCTGGAGCACCAACACCGTCAAGACGCTGCTCGGCCGCTTGCTCGCGAAGAATGCGATCACGCATGAGGCGGATGGCCGGCGCTACCTTTACCGGCCCGCTGTCGAGCGCGGCGATTACGTTACCGGCGAATCACGCCGCCTGATGGATCGCCTGTTCGGCGGCAAGCTCACGCCGCTCGTCGCGCATCTCGCCGAACGCGACGAGCTCTCCGCACAGGACATCGCCGAAATTGAATCGCTCCTGAAGGCGCTGAAACAATGAGCGGCGTCGGCGAATGGGGCGGCGCCTCCTGGATGGTGGAGGCGCTTGCCGCCTCCGCGCTCCTCATCGCGCTGGTGCTGCTCGTGCGTGGGCCTGTGCGGCGCAGCTTCGGCGCGCCGGTGGCCTATGCGCTCTGGTCGCTCCCGCTGTTGCGGCTCGTCCTGCCGCCACTTCCCGAGAGTGTGCGCGAGCAGGTCGCCGCCCCAATCACCGGCGCACTCGCCGCGCCCATTGCCCAGGTCGGCGAGCAGGTGGCGGTGTTCATCGCGCCTGCCGCCGGCGACGCCGCCGCGCCCCAGTTCCTGTCACTCGGTTCTTCCCTTGCCGTGCTGTGGGGCTTTGGCGCGGCGGCGTTCATCGGCTGGCATGTGCTCGCCTATTGTCGCTTCCGCCGCCGGTTGCTGGCCAGCGCCACCGAGGTCGAGCAGGCGCATGGCGTCACCGTGATCGAAAGCGCCGCCGCCACCGGCCCGCTGGCGTTCGGCGTGCTGCACCGCTTTGTCGCCTTCCCGCGCGATTTTGCCGCGCGCTACGATGCCGATGAGCAGCGGCTGGCGCTGGCGCATGAGCTTGGCCATCACGCGCGCGGCGATCTGCTCGCGAACTGGTTCGCCCTGAGCGTGCTGGCGCTGCACTGGTTCAATCCGCTCGCCTGGTACGCCTTTCGCGCCTTTCGCGCCGATCAGGAGATGGCCAACGACGCGCGCGTTCTGGCGCAGCTCGGGCCGTCCGCACGCCATGCCTATGCCTGTGCGATCGTGAAGGCCGCGCATGGCGGCGCGATCGCGGCGGCGTGTCACCTCCATACCGTTGACGATCTGAAGGGCCGATTGCGGATGCTCGGCAAGGGGCGCCCCTCTCGCCAGCGCACGCTCCTCGGACTCGCCGCCGTGATCGCCACCGGTACCGGCGCGCTCGGCCTCACCGCATCGGGCACGCAGGCTGCCGAGCGGGTGCGCGATACCGTGGAGACGGTCGCCCAGACGGCGCTTCCGGTCGTCAGACCGGTCACGCCGCCGACGTCTAAGGACATGCGCGTCGTCGTGGTGCGGGATGGCAAGCGCACCGAGTTGCGCGGCGAAGCCGCTCGCGCCTTTGTTGCCGCCAATCCGGTGCCGCTGCCGCCGGCGCCTCCGGTTCCGGCCGAGCCCGCGGCGGCACCCGGAGCACCGCCGGCGCCGGCCATGCCTGCCACGGTTCCTGCGCCGCCGACACCGCCCACCCCACCACGCTGGGCGCATGACGGCCATGTCACCGTCTCGGTACCGACGATCCGCTCTGCCACCTGCACGGGCGACGGCGTGGAGCCCACCGTCGAGCATGACACCATCGATGGCGAGCGCCGCATCACCATCTGCACCGACCGGATCGAGCGCCGTGCCGTGCGCGCGCAGGCCGATGCGCAGAGGCAGGCCGACGTCGCCATGCGCCGCGCCGAGGTGGCCCGTCGGACCGCGATGGCGAGTGCACGCGAAAGCATCGCGGCGGCGCGCGCGGCGATCCGCACCAATGCCTATTTGTCGGCAAAGGAGCGCGGCGAGGCGCTGCGCGAGCTTGATGAAGGCATGGCGGAACTGGAAACCGACGCGCACCCTTGATCGGTCGTGGCATTGGCCGCGCCCTTGCCTTCACCGGCGGGAGCGGCCATCTGCCATGGCATGGAGGCACCGCCCACCGGCATTCCGATCGCGCTCGAGCCGCTCGTCACCCGCGTGCTGGCGCCCAACGCCTCGGCCTATACCTATACCGGCACGCAGACGCACATCGTCGGTACCACCGATCTCGCGATCATCGATCCCGGTCCCGCTGACGACGCGCACCACGCCGCGCTGCTCGCCGTCGTCGCCGGCCGCCCGGTGCGCGCGATCGTCATCACCCACCACCATCGCGATCACAGCCCCGGCGCCCCGCGTCTGGCGCAGGAGCTTGGCGCGCCGATCGTCGGCGCCGCTCCCTTTGCGCTGCAGGATGACGGCCTGCGCTCCGATGCGTCGTTTGATCACGATTACGCGCCCGACCGCGTGCTGATCGAGGGCGAAACGATTGCGGGCGATGGGTGGACGCTGGAGGCGATCGCAACCCCCGGCCACACCTCCAACCACCTTGCCTTTGCGCTGCCGGAGACAAAGGCGCTGTTCTCCGGCGATCACGTCATGGGCTGGGCGACCAGCGTGGTCTCGCCGCCCGACGGCGACATGACCGCATACATGGCCAGCCTCGAAAAGCTGATCGGCCGTGACGATCGCATCTATTATCCGGGCCATGGCGAGGCGATTGAGCGGCCGCAGCGGCTGGTGCGCGGCCTGCTGGGCCACCGCAAGCAGCGCGAAGGGCAGATCCGTCGCCTGCTTGCCGCCGGCACCGGGGCGATCCCCCAAATGGTCGAGAAGATGTACGTCGGCGTCGATCCGCGGCTCTATCCGGCGGCCGAACGCTCCGTTCTTGCGCACCTCATCGACATGGAGCGCCGCGGACTCGCCCATCGCGACGGAGACGGATGGGCGTGAACGACGGCCCGAACGGCGGCACAAAGCGTACCGGAACGCTCAGGGACGCCGCGCTGCTCGTTACGGTCATCGTTGGCCTCGCGCTGACGGTCGCGATCGGCATCGCTACCTATCTCGGCTATCGTTATGTCACCGAGGAGAAACTCGTCTCAACCGACAAGGACGGCGTAGCGACCGCGCAGGTGGTGGCAGCGACGCTATACGGCCGGAGCGACCTGCGCGTCAGCCGCCTGTCGGGGGTAGTGCAGGGCACCGCGCGATCGTCTCGGCTGTGGGGCTGGTTGAGCGCGAGCCAGGTGGTCAAGGCGCCGTTCGAGGTAAATTACTTCGTCAACATGTCGCGCCTCGACGCGTCCGACTTTCGCATGAGCGATGACGGGCGCCGCATCGAGATCACCGTGCCTGACGTGACCGTCGAGCGCCCGAACGTCGATCTGGCACGCACCAGCCTCAACAACGTCACCGGCGTGTTCGTCACTCGCAACGCCATGATGGAAATGGGCGCCAAGGTCGCCGCCAGCGCGCAGCGCACCGCGGCCGAACGCGCTAACAGCGCCGAGAACCGCGCCAAGGCACGCGAATACGGCCGCCAAGCCATCGCCCGCCTGTTCGCCGGTGCCCTACGCGCTGCGCGCGTCGACGCCGAGGTAAGTGTCCGCTTCGAAGGCGAGCCGCGCGGTGCCAATGGCGAGCGCTGGGACATGAGCCGCAGCCTGGAGGAAGTGCTAGGCCGGGCGAAGTAGCAGATCGGCATGTGGCCGTGCAGGGCGCACCTTGCCGCCTCGCCACGTCTTCCGCCCTCCCGCTGTCACCGCGAACCTTCATTCGGATTCTGCTGGCAAGTCTGCCCAGGTTTTCCGATCGAACCATTGGGGATGGACACCTGTCGACTCGCCGCTGCTTGCTGGTAATGAGCGGTATGACGGCGATCATGGGCCCGGCATTCGGTCGCCTGCTGCCGGCGCCACTGATGATGCCGTTTTCCGCTTGGGGCATCTTTGCCGGCATGATGCTGTTTCCGCTTGCCGGCATGATTCATGACGTGCGGCGGCATGGGCGGGTGCATCCCGCGTGGTGGTACGGCGTGGCGATCCTCGTTGGGTTGCAGGTGACGATGGACCTTGTGGCCCTGTCTCCGATCGGCGCCGGCCTTTACGCGATCGTTACTGCCGGATCACCCGGCGCTCAGGTTGCTGGGTTCGCCTATCCGCCATTTCCGCCGCCTATTGCACCGATGCCTTGATCGCAGCGCCCGCGCAGGCCATTTGCATGCGCATGGAACAGCCGCAGAACCTCAAGGGCGTCGACATCCGCGCCGAGATCGACCGCCTCCGCAAGGAGCGCAATGCGGTGATCCTCGCGCATTATTATCAAAAGCCCGAGATCCAGGACATTGCGGACTTCGTGGGCGACAGCCTCGATCTGTCGCGCAAGGCGCAAGCGACCGATGCGGACGTGATCGCCTTTTGCGGCGTGCGCTTCATGGCCGAGACGGCGAAGATCCTGTCGCCGCAGAAGACGGTGATCCTGCCCGACATGGACGCCGGCTGCAGCCTTGAGGACAGCTGCCCGCCCGAGCAATTCGCCGCCTTTCGCGCGCAGCACCCCGATGCGATCGCGCTGACCTACGTCAATTGCTCGGCGGCGGTGAAGGCGTTGTCCGATGTGATCGTCACCTCATCCTCCGCCGAGAAGATCCTGTCGCAGATCCCCAAGGATCAGCCGATCATCTTCGGTCCCGATCGCAACCTGGGCGGCTATCTCGCGCGCAAGACCGGACGCGATCTCATCCTGTGGCCGGGTGTGTGCATCGTGCACGAGGCGTTCAGCGAGACCGAGCTGCTGAAGCTGAAGGCGCAGCATCCGGGCGCGCCGATCGTCGCGCATCCCGAATGCCCCGCCGTCATCCTCGACCATGCCGATTACGTCGGCTCGACCCGCGGCATTCTGGAATATGCGATGGCGATGGCGGGCGACACGCTGATCGTCGCCACCGAGCCGCACATCATCCACCAGATGGAAAAGGCGCTGCCGAACAAGACGTTCATCGGCGCGCCGGGTGCGGACGGCAACTGCAATTGCAACATCTGCCCGTACATGGCGCTCAACACCATGGAGAAGCTCTACGTCGCGCTGCGCGATCTCTCCCCGCGCATCGAGATGGAGGAGGAGCTGCGTGTGAAGGCCAAGAAGAGCCTCGACGCGATGCTCGCCATGGCCAGTGGCACGGTGGGGCAGGGCGATCTCGGCCCCGCCAGAGTGACGGGCGACTAAGCGCCGCCCGCGCCGCCTGAGCAACGTCATTCCCGCGAAGGCGGGAATCCATAAACGCTGTCGTTGGCGCCTCTATCGACGGACCTGCGCGTCTGGATTCCCGCCTCCGCGGGGGTGACGGACAGGGTTGGCGAGCGCGCGGCGGCCCTCAAGCCGCGGCGCGCACGGCGTCGCAGATCCGGTCCACCACCGCCTCGACCTGCGCGGCGTCGTCGCCCTCCGCCATCACGCGAATCACCGGCTCGGTGCCCGACGGGCGGATCACCAGCCGGCCATTGCCCTCCAGCTCCGCCTCGGCCGCCGCAATCGTCTCCTTGACGCTCGCCGCCTCCAGCGGCTTGCCGCCGCGCGTATATTTCACGTTCTTGAGCAATTGCGGCAGCGGCTCGAACCGGTGCAGCACCTCGCTCGCCGGCGCGCCCGCGCGCTGCACCTCCGCCAGGATCTGGAGCGCGGCGACCAGCCCGTCGCCGGTGGTGCCATAGTCCGAGAGGATGATATGTCCCGATTGCTCGCCGCCGACGTTGAAGCCGCGCGCGCGCATCGCCTCCAGCACGTAGCGGTCGCCGACGCCGGTTCGCACCAGTCCCAGCCCCTGCGCCGCTAGGTGCCGCTCCAGGCCCAGGTTCGACATCACGGTCGCGACCAGCCCGCCGCCCGCCAGCGCGCCGCGCCGCGCGAAGCCGGTGGCGATCGTCGCCATCAGCTGATCGCCGTCGACCACGCGCCCCGTTTCGTCCACCACGATCAGGCGGTCCGCGTCACCATCGAGCGCGATGCCGATCGCCGCGCCGCTCGCCGCCACCGTTTCCGACAGCGTCTGCGGCGCAGTGGAGCCGACGCGGTCGTTGATGTTCTTGCCGTTGGGCTGCACGCCGATCGCGACCACGTCCGCGCCCAGCTCCCACAAGGCCGATGGTGCTACCTGATAGGCCGCGCCATGTGCGCAATCGATCACCACCTTCAGCCCGTCGAGCCTGAGATCGGCCGGGAACGTGGACTTGGCGAAGTGGATGTAGCGCCCGCGCGCATCCTCAACGCGACGCGCTCGGCCGATATCGCCCGCCGCCGCCAGCGCGACTTCGCCGTCGATCATCCGTTCGATCGCCAGTTCCGCCTCGTCCGACAATTTGTAGCCGTCGGGGCCGAACAGCTTGATGCCATTGTCGGCGAACTGGTTGTGGCTGGCCGAGATCATCACGCCAAGATCGGCGCGCATCGATTGCGTGAGCATCGCGACTGCGGGCGTCGGCATCGGCCCGAGCAGCACCACGTCCATGCCCACCGCGGTGAAACCCGCAACCAGCGCGTTTTCCAGCATGTAGCCCGACAGGCGCGTGTCCTTGCCGATCACCACGCGGTGACGATGGTCGCCGCGCACGAAATAGGCACCCGCCGCCATGCCGACCTTCATCGCCATCTCGGCCGTCATCGGCGACAGGTTGGTCAGCCCGCGAATCCCATCGGTGCCGAAATACTTACGCGCCACGGATAATCTCCTGCCTGTTACGCGGCCCCGCCCCTTGCCTGGCTTCACCGGGCAATGGCGGCTTGCCCCGGCACGCCTGGTGCCGCACAACCGTTACTGCCTTAGCTCTTGCCGATTGGCGGACGTAGGAACAAGTCCGTGATGCAGCGTGCGAAAGGTGTGATGTCCCAATCTACCCGTATTCTTCTGGCGCTGGTGATGGGCATGGTCGCCGGCATCCTGCTGGGCAGTTACGCGCCCGCATCGGTCGATCCCACAGTCGCGATCGCGCAGCCGATCGGCCAGGCCTGGCTCAACGCGCTGCAGATGACGATCGTGCCGCTGGTCTTCTCGCTGCTGGTGACGGGCGTAGCGGCAACCGCGGCGGCGGCGCAGGCGGGCCGCCTCGCGGGGCGCGCGGTTGGGCTCTACGTCAGCGTCATGGTCGCATCGGCGGTATCGGCGGCGTTCCTGACGCCGCTGTTCCTTGAGCTGGCGCCGCTGCCGGCCGAATCCGCTGCGGCATTGCGCTCGGCGCTGACCGGCGTGGGGCCGAACCCGGCCGTGCCGCCGATCGGCGAGTTCCTTGCCGGCATCATTCCCAGCAACATCGTGCGCGCGACCGCCGAGAGCAACTTTCTGTCGATGATCATCTTCGCGCTGATCTTTGCCTTTGCGCTGATGCGGATAGAGACGGGCTTGCGCGATCTGCTGGTGCGGCTTTTCACCGCGGTGCGCGATACGATGCTGGTGGTGATCGGCTGGGTGCTTTGGGTGGGGCCGATCGGCGTCTTCGCGCTGGCGCTGGTGGTCGGCGCGCGCGCCGGTGGCGGCGCCTTTCACGCGCTGGTGCACTATATCCTCACCGTTGCCGGCGTGGGCCTGGTCGTTACTTTGTGTGCCTATCCGATGGCGATGATCGGCGGCCGCGTGTCGCTGCCGCGCTTTTCAAAGGCGGTGCTGCCCAGCCAAGCGGTTGCCGTTTCGACGCAATCCTCACTCGCCTCGCTACCCGCGATGCTGGCCGGCGCGCGTTCGCTCGGCACGCCAGTCGCCACCGCCGGCGTCACCTTGCCGCTCGCGGTGGCGCTGCTCCGTGCGACCGGCCCGGCGATGAACTTCGCCGTCGCCATCTACATCGCGCATTGGTTCGGCGTGCCGCTGTCGTTCGGCACGCTGGCGGTCGGCACGATCGTCGCGGCGCTCACCTCGCTCGGCGCGGTCAGCCTGCCGGGTACGGTCAGCTATGTCAGCTCGATCGCGCCGGTCTGCGCGACGATCGGCGCGCCGGCTGCGCCGCTCGGGCTGCTGGTGGCGGTGGAGACGATCCCCGACATCATGCGCACGCTTGGTAATGTCATGTGGGATCTCGCCACCACCCTGACGCTGTCACGTCGTCAGCGCGAGGAGCCGGCCGACATCGACGATTTCACCGATCCGCCGATCGACTCCGCGACCTAGCGGCGCAGCGCCCAGCGCAGCACGTTGCTCATCCCGCGCGCGCCAAGCCGGATGGCCGGCCGGCTGATCGCCGCCGGTGACCGGCCGTGCATCGCCGCGGCCCAGGGCGGCAGCAGATCGATCGCGGCGGGTGTGACGATCGCCAGCGCGCTGTTGGTCACCGCATCGGAGCTGCGGGCGAGCAAGGCGGCGGCCACCTCCTTCGTGCGCGCGTCGAAGCGCAACTCAGGGCGCGCCGCGCGATAATATAGCTCTACATCGCGCCGCGTGCGCGGCACGTCGCGCGCGCCCAGCCGCTCGGCGACAATGGCGTTCTCATCGAGGTAGCGGTCCTGTTCGGCACCCGATAGGCCGGGCTCGCGATAGCGGATATAGGCGCGAAGAAAGCTGTCGACTTCCGCGACGTGCACCCAGGTCAGCAAGGCCGGATCGTCGGCCTCGTAGGGCGTGCCGTCGGGCAGGGTGCCCGTCACCTGTTCGTGGATGGCGCGCGCACGGTTGATTGCGCCAGTTGCCGAAGCGGTGCTGCCGAAGGTTGTGAGCGCGATGAACTGCGCCGTGCGGCGCAAGCGGCCAAGCCGGTTCTGGCGAAAATCGCTATGGTCCCACACCCCGGCCAGCGCCAGCGGGTGGAGCATTTGGAGCAACAGCGCGGAAACGCCGCCGATCATCATGGCGGAAAAATCGGCGTGGACCCGCCACGCCACCGATTGTGGGCCAAACAGCCCCGCATCGCCCGGCGGCCGCGACAGATCGACCGAACCGGAACCGACGAGCGCACGTATGCGCCCGCCGATCGCATCGCGCATGCCGGGCAGCGAAGAGGCCGCCCGCGTCATGCGGCTTATTCCTCGTTGGCCGCCGCTGCTGCCTTGCGGCCGCGCTTTGACGGCGCCACCTCGTCGCCCTTGCGCGACATGCCCGGCTTGCGGCCCAGGCCGATCTTCTTCGCCATGGCGCGGCGTGCTTCCGAATAGTTCTCGGCAACCATCGGATAATCGGGCTTCAGGCCATAGCGCTGGCGGTACTCGGTCGGCGAGAGGCCATGGCCGGCGAGATGGCGGCGCAGCGTCTTGTACGGCTTGCCATCGATCATCGAGATGATGTGATCCTTTGAAGCAAGCGACTTACGTACGGACACCGCCGGCGTGTATTCGCCGCTCGGCTCTTCCTCGGACATCGGCTGCGTATTTGACGACAGCTGATTTACCGCCTCATGCATCTTTTGCAGAAATCCCGGAACTTCCTCGCTCGACGCGCGGGTATTGGGATTTGACAGCCATGCGATGGTCAGCTCGGTTGCCAACTCAACGGCATTGGTGTCGGCGGTATCTTCAATCATGCGACGATCCTTACTTTTGCCGTTGCTTTAACGTGGCGTGTGTGTGGGTCAACCAGTGCGCCAAACATCATAGCGGTTTATTGGATAGATATCACGTTCCAATATTTGCGTTCTATGCAAATGCTTTATTGATGTAGAGCAGACCGTCATTCATCTGGCGTTAACCCTTTCGGCCTGCTTTGCTGGTCTCGCCAGCACCGTCGACGCATCGTAAAGCGCGGGGAATGAACGCTGCTTCTCGCCCGGTCGTGCCGGTCGGCATCGCCTTTCTGATCGCTGCGCTCGGCATCGGCCTGTTCTCCGTCATGGATGCGGTGATGAAGGGGTTGGTGCTCGCGATCGGCGTGTACAACACCATGCTGTGGCGTTCGATCGGCAATGTCGCGCTGGGCGGCGCGGCATGGGTCGCGGTGGGTATCCGCCGACCGTCACGTCGGGCGCTGACGCTGCATGCGGCGCGCGGAGTCGTCACCTGCGCCATGGCACTGTTGTTCTTCTGGGGATTGGCGCGGGTGCCGATGGCGCAGGCGATTGCCCTGTCGTACATCGCACCGATCCTTGCCCTGATCCTCGCTGCCTGGTGGCTGAAAGAGCGCATTTCGCTGCGCACGATCGTGGCCGTAGCGGCGGCCAGCCTCGGCATCGCTACCATTTTCGTCGGTCAGGCGCGTACCGCGCTCGGGCCTGATGCATTCAACGGCGCGCTCGCCATCCTTGCCTCGGCCGTTCTGTATGCCGGTAATCTCATCCTGACCCGGCTTCAGTCCCTCGCCGCGCGTCCGGCGGAAACCGCGTGTCTCCAGTCGCTCGTCATCTTGTGCCTGCTGGCGCTCGCCGCGCCATGGTTGGCGCACCTCCCGCCGGTGAGTGCACTTCCGTCGCTGGCCGGCGCGGCATTGCTCGCCTTCGCGTCGATGATGCTGCTTTCCTGGGCCTATGCGCATGGCGAGGCCGGGTATCTGGCGATGACCGAATATACCTCGTTCGTTTACGCCGCCGTGCTCGGCTTCCTGATCTTTGGCGAGCGGGTATCGGGCTATACGCTGGCGGGGGCAGTCGTCATCGTCGCTGCCTGCGTCTATGCCGCGCGTCGCCGCGACATCGCGGCGCAAACGCTGGAGCAAGCCGCATGACCATCGCCATCCGCCCTGCCACTTCTGCGGACGTGCCGACGATCCTGCGCTTCATCCGCGAGCTTGCCGCTTATGAGCGGGAGCCCGATGCGGTGGAGGCGACCGAGCCGATGCTCTATGAGGCGCTGTTCGGCGCAAGCCCGGCTGCCGAGGTGCTGATCGCCGAGCGTACTGGCGACGCCATTGGCTTTGCGCTCTTCTTTCACACCTTTTCCACCTGGACCGGGCGGCGCGGCTTGTGGCTAGAGGATCTCTATGTGACGCCGGAGGCGCGCGGCTCGGGCGCGGGTGCGGCGTTGCTCCAGGCGCTCGCCGCGGTGGCGATCGACCGTGATTGCCCGCGGCTCGAATGGACGGTGCTCGACTGGAATACGCCCGCGATCGACTTCTACCGCGCAAAGGGCGCGTTGCCGCAGGACGAATGGACCACCCAGCGCGTCACCGGGCCGGCGCTCCACGCGCTCGCCGGCCGGACTTGATGATGACCGACACGCTGGCGCCAGTGCCGAACAGAGGTGCGCTCTAGTGGCGTGGCTGTGGCTCATCGTCGGCGGCATGTTCGAGGTCGGGTTCACCACCTGCCTGCGCCACGTCGACGGCTTTCGGCACCTGGGCTGGACGGCAGGCTTCCTCGCCTCGGTGACCATGTCGATGGGGCTGCTGGAATATGCCTCGCGGTCGATCCCGATGGGAACGGCCTATGCGGTCTGGGGCGGGATCGGTGCGCTCGGCACCGTGCTGGTCGGCATCGCTTTCTATGGCGAGCCCGCAACCCCCATACGCGTGCTGCTGATCTTCGGCGTCGTCCTGTGCATCGCGGGGCTGAAACTCACCGCGCACTAAAAAGGGCGCCGCTTCCATCCGGAACGGCGCCCTTGATCGCTGAATCAGCGTGCGTTCAGTCGCGGCCCGCCACGTCGTGGTCGTGCGGCTCTTCGCCCTGCTTCTTGGCTTCGTTGTAGCGCTCGATCGCCTCAACGGTGATCTGCCGCGCTTCCTCGGCGCCGCCCCACTTGCCGATGCGGACCCACTTCTTCTTTTCGAGGTCCTTATAGTGGGTGAAGAAATGCTCGATCTGCTCGAATACGATCTCGGGCAGATCGTCCTTCTCGCCGACCTTTGAGTAATACGGGAAGGTCTGATCGACCGGCACGCACACCAGCTTCTCGTCGCCGCCGGCTTCGTCCTCAAGGTTCAGCACCGCGATCGGGCGCGCCCGCACGACGCAGCCCGGGATGAACGGCGAGCGCGCCACCACCAGCGCATCAAGCGGATCGCCATCCGGCGACAGCGTGTGCGGCACGAAGCCGTAGTTCGCCGGATAGCGCATCGGCGTGTGCAGGATGCGATCGACGAACAGCGCACCGCTGGCCTTGTCGAACTCATACTTTACCGGCTCGCCACCGGTCGGCACTTCGATGATGACGTTCAGGCTGTGCGGCGGGTTATCCCCCGTCGGCACCATGTCGATGCGCATGTTCGGTCCCTTTGCTTTGATTATTTAACGTGGAGACTCGTGCCGCAGGTCAGCGCGGCGCAAGCAACCGATCAAGACCGGTCTCTCCCCCACCGATCTTTTCCAGGCGCGGGTAGCGCAGCCCGCCCTGCCAGTCGAGCGAGACTTGTTGGTAACGCTCGCCCTTCTTGACCCACATTTGGATCGGCGTCTTGCTGTCCTTTGCCGCGGCGATCGCCGCCTTCAATCGATCGTCCGAATAGCTCATGCCGCCGACCGACACGATCGTCGTGCCGAGCGTCAGCCCGGCATCGAACGCCGGCGATCCCCACGTGACCGACGTGATCTCCGCGCCCGATCCGACGACAAAGCCGCCCGAATAGGTGAGATCGGTGATCTTACGACTCTTCTCATTATGCCGGAACGACGGCGTCGGCTCTGCCGCATAGACCAGGCGATAGCCGTTGCGCTCGAAGCCCGAGAGCGGCGCGCCCTTGCCATGCTCGGTCAGCCGCTGGGTGAGGAGCGCACGCCAGTCGTACGGCTGCACCGCGTTCAGCGTCGCGACGATATCGTCGAAGGTGTAGGTCAGATCGCCCCAGTCGCCGTCGCGGACGCCGAAGAATGCCTTGGCAAAATCATCGATCGACTTGGTGCCGCCCGACAGCTCGCGCAGCCGCGAATCGACCTCCAGCCAGACGAGCAGCCCTTCGTTGTAATAATCCTCGCTGCGCTGCCAGCTGGCCCAGCCCTTCGGCCGCCGCGCGGAGATGATCGGATCGTTGGTGGTGTCGATGAGGTCGCGCCACTGCCGCGCGGGCTGGCTGTCGTACACCGCGCCGATCGCGGCGAGCTGATCCAGCGTGTCCTGCTTCGACACCAGCCCCGACCGCGCCTGGAGCACATAGCCCCAGAATTGCGTCTGCCCCTCGTACACCCACAGCAGCGAGTTGCGAATCGGCGTGCGATAGTCCGGCGTCCACGAATCCGCGCCGCGGCGGAACTTGCCGTTCCAGCTGTGCGTGAATTCGTGCGGCAGCAGGTTGCGGCGGCCGGGGCCTTCTTCCCACTTGGTGAAATAGCCCGGCGTCACGCCATTCTCGCTGGAGCGGTGATGCTCCAGCCCGATTCCGCCGAGATTGTCGGTGATCGAGAGAAGGAAGGTGTATTTGTCGTAGTGCTGGCTGCCAAACGTCTTAGCCGCCTGCTCCACCAACCGGCGGTGCGCGTCGATCTGCGCGGGCGTGGCGGCAAGCTCGGCCGGCGTATCGGCATAAGTGGCCAGCGACACGCGCGGGGTCAGCTGCCACGTCTTGTTGTAGCGGCCGGCGAGGATCGGCGAATCGACCAGGATCTCGTAATTCGTGCGATCGTAGGTGTAGGTCGCACCGCTCACCTTTGCCGGGATCGCGCCCGACGCCGTCCAGCCCTGCGGGTATGTTACCGTCATCTGCACCGGGATCTGCCGGGTGAAATAGCCGGCCGGGTACAGGCTTACCGAGTTCGGCTGCAGGCTCAGCATCTCGGGCGTAATGGTGATCCGCCCCTGATCGGACTTGGTGGCGGAGATGAACTGAAAGCGCGCCTCGATCGTGCGCGCGCCGGCGGGCACGTCGATGTGGAAGGCGAACACATCGACGGGATCGCGCACCCACGGGACCGGGCGGCCGTTCGCCGTGATCACCAACCCGGCGAGCTTCTCGATCTGCCCGCGCGGCGCGTGATTGCCCGGCAACCACGCCGGATAGAGCAACGTCATCGCCCCGGCCTGGGCGACGGGGATCGTTTCGCTCACCTGAAAAATGCCACGCGCCACGTCGGTCGCATCCACCTTGAGCGCGATCGTGCCGGGGTAGGGCTGGTCGACCGGATCGGGGATCGTATGGGCGAAGGGCAACGGCTGCGGCGCGGAGTTGCCGGCGGGAACCTGGGCCGAAACTACGGCGGCGGACGCGAGCAGCGCGCTCGCAAGGGCAAGACGGATCATGGAAAGCCTCGCTAACGGCCGCAGCCGCGAAGCTCAATGACCTGGGATGGATCACCCCGCCGAAGCATCCGGATTGCCGCTTCCGCATGCGACGCCTAGATGCGCCCGCGATGGCCCGTATTCAGACCCCCAATCGCGTGCGCGGCACGCAGGACATCTTCGGTGAGCAGCAGCGCCGTTTCGCGCACGTGCTCGACACCTTTGATCGCGTGCGCAAGCTCTATTGCTTCGGCCGGGTCGAGATCCCGATGTTCGAGGCGACCGAAGTGTTCGCTCGCTCGATCGGTGAGACGACCGACGTCGTGTCGAAGGAAATGTACACCTTCCCCGATCGCGGCGGCGATTCGCTGACGCTGCGCCCGGAGTTCACCGCCGGCATCGCGCGGGCTTACCTGACCGAAGGCTGGCAGCAATTCGCGCCGCTGAAGATCGCCACCTCCGGCGCGGTTTTCCGCTACGAGCGCCCGCAAAAGGGCCGTTATCGCCAGTTCCACCAGATCGACGCGGAGATCCTCGGCGCGCCCGAGCCGGCGGCGGACGTCGAGCTGCTGACGCTCGCCGACCAGCTGCTCCACGAACTCGGCATCGCTGACGGCGTGATGCTGCAGCTCAACACACTGGGCGACGCCGCAACGCGCGACGCTTGGCGCGACGCCCTAGTGGCGCATTTCGAGCAGCATCGCGGCGACTTGTCGGAGGACAGCCTGAAGCGGCTCGACAAGAATCCGATGCGCATCCTCGATTCCAAGGATTCGAAGGACCGCCCGATCGCCGACGCGGCACCGGGGATCGACGACTATCTGACGACAGAGGCGCGTGCGTTCTTCGAGGCGGTGACCGCGGGGCTCGACGCCGCCGGCGTGAAATGGACCCGCAACGACCGGCTGGTCCGCGGCCTCGATTATTATCGCCACACCGCGTTCGAATTCGTCACCGATCGTCTCGGCGCGCAGGGCACGGTGCTGGCCGGCGGCCGCTATGACGGCCTGATCGAGAGCCTCGGCGGTCAGCCGACCGCCGGCGTCGGCTGGGCGGCGGGCGTCGAGCGGCTGGCGATGCTGCTTGAGGAGCCGGCATTCGAAGGCCCGGTCAACGTCATCGCCGAGAGCGAGGGTCTCGAAGGCGCCGCCACTGCGGCAGTCGCAGCGCTGCGTCGCGCCGGCATCGCGGCGGAGGCGACGATCGAGGGCAGCTCGCGCAAACGCTTCGACAAGGCGCTGAAGCGCAAGCCGTCGCAGACGTACAGCCTGTCGAGACGTGATGGCGCGGTGACGCAGTCGCAGCGCGGCTATGGTGCGGATCAGGACGCGCTTGATCGCGTGCGCGCCGTCGTGGAACCGTTGGTAGCGGCGCAGCAATGACCGCCATCTCGCTCGACCGCATCCGCCAGATCGAGGCGCGGCGCGATGAACTCGCCGCGCAGATGGCGACCGGTGACCTGCCGGGTGACCGCTTCGTCGCCGTGTCGAAGGAATATGCCGAGCTGGAGCCGGTGGCGATTGCCGCTGCCGAGGTTCGCCGGCTGCGTCAGGAGGCGGAAAGCCTCGCCTTCATGACCAATGACGGCGACGCCGAGCTGCGCGCGATGGCGGAGGAGGAATTGCGCGAGAACCGCGCCGCGCTCGAAGCGGCAGACCGGAAGCTTGCACTGGCGCTTCTGCCGCGCGATGCCGCCGACGAACGCTCTGCCATGCTCGAGGTACGCGCCGGTACCGGTGGCGACGAGGCGGCGCTGTTCGCCGGCGATCTGTTCCGCATGTACCAGCGCTATGCCGAGGGGCAGGGGTGGCGCGTCGAGCTGATCTCCGGTTCGGACAGCGACGCCGGCGGCTACAAGGAAGTGGTCGCCTCCGTCACGGGGCAAGGCGTGTTCGCCAAGCTCAAGTTCGAGAGCGGCGTCCATCGCGTGCAGCGTGTGCCCGTCACCGAAAGCGGCGGACGCATCCACACCTCCGCAGCCACCGTCGCGGTGCTGCCCGAGGCGGAGGAGGTCGACGTGCAGATCGACGACAAGGATCTGCGAATCGACATCTACCGCTCATCCGGCCCCGGCGGCCAGTCGGTCAACACCACCGATTCGGCGGTGCGCATCGTCCACATTCCGACCGGCCTTACCGTGATCCAGCAGGACGAGAAGTCGCAGCACAAGAACAAGGCCAAGGCGCTCAAGGTTCTACGCACGCGCCTCTACGAAATGGAACGCGAGCGCCTCCACGCCGAGCGCGCCGGCGCGCGCAAGTCGATGGTCGGCTCTGGCGACCGTTCCGAGCGCATCCGTACCTACAATTTCCCGCAGGGCCGCGTAACCGACCACCGCATCAATTTGACGCTCCACCGTTTGCCCGAAATCCTGGCGGGCGACATGGGCGAGCTGATCGGCGCGCTGATCGCCGAGGACGAGGCGGAACGTCTGGCAACGTTGGATGGCTGACAAGTCTCCCTCTCCCCGCTGGCGGGGAGAGGGTCGGGGAGAGGGGCAGTCAGAAGCGACGTCCCCCGCCACCGTCCCTCTCGTCGCGCGCGGAGAAGCCCAAACGGTTCGCACCGCGCTCACCGCCGCCGCCGCGCGCCTCAACACCTCCGACACCCCCCGCCTCGACGCGGAGCTGCTCCTCGCGCATGCCCTTGGAATCACCCGCGAACGCCTGCTCCTCACCCTTGCGGACCAATTCGTCCCCGCAACCTTCGACGCACTGGTCGAGCGTCGCGCGAGGCACGAACCCGTCGCCTATATCACCGGCACGCGCGCCTTCTGGACGATCGACCTCCACGTCGCGCCCGGCGTCCTCATCCCGCGCCCGGACAGCGAAACGCTGATCGAGGCGGGGATCGACCATTTCGCCGGCACGCCCGGACCGCGCTCGATCCTCGACCTCGGCACCGGATCGGGCGCACTGCTGCTCGCCGCGCTTGACCAATGGCCGGCGGCGACCGGCGTCGGCATCGACGCCTCGCCCGACGCGCTCGCCATCGCCCGGGCCAATGCGGATCGGATCGCGCCCGGCCGTGCAAGGATCGTTGCGGGCGGCTGGGAGGGGACCGGCGCGGCGTTCGACCTGATCCTCTGCAACCCGCCATATATTCCAGCCGACGCCCAGTTGATGCCCGATGTTTCCCAGCACGAGCCCGCCTCCGCGCTCTTCGCCGGCGCCGACGGGCTCGACGATTACCGCCAGATCGCCCCGTCCCTCGCGGTGCAGATCGCACCGGGCGGCGTGGCGTGCATCGAGATCGGGGCGGAGCAGCGCGGGGCCGCAGGCGCGCTCTTCGCGGCACGGGGGCTGTCGGTCACCTGCCGCGCGGACCTGGCCGGGCGCGACCGCTGCCTCGTCGTTACGCCTTGAACGGGCACGACTTCGACACAATATTTCTCTTTGAGAAAGCCCTTTCAGCAGCTATGGCATGCGCAGGGGCACGCAAAATCAACATTTTCTGTTGAGTTTTGGGCGGCTTGCCCACCCTTCGTCATCAGCCGCTGCAGTCCGGCGGTCATGGCAGGCTTTTGGTGGCAACGCGCATTCGCGCCGATCCGCCCGATGCCGGGGATTGTTGCACCGATTGTTCCGGGAGCAAGGCCGTTTTTGGTTTGAGGACGAGGACAGTATTTTGATCAACAATCGTCAGAACGGTCGCCGTCGCGGCCGTGGTGGTGGACAGCGTTCGCAGGGCGGGGGCGGTCAGGGCCAACGCGACAACGGTAATCGGATCGACAGCCGCGCGCGCGGCAACGCCAGCCAGTTGTACGAAAAGTACAAGAACATGGCATCGGACGCGCAGCGCCAGGGCGACCGCGTCAACACTGAATATTATCTTCAGTTCGCCGATCATTATTTTCGCGTGCTCGCCGATCAGCGTGGCCGCTACGAGGATCAGAACCGCGATCGCCGGCCGCAGAACGATTTCGACAGCGACGACGATTACGGCGACGAGGGCGAGCCGATCCGCGCCGACGAGCAGGGCCGCGGCGGTGACGAGCGCGAGGGCGGCCGGCAGCATGACGGCAATCGCCAGTATGACAGCCACCGTTCGTCCGAAGCGCGCCAGCAGGATGGCGGTCGCTACCGCTCCGATCGCGACGAGGGCAGCCGCGCCGACAACGCGCGCGCCGATGGTGGCGAGGGGCGTCAGCGCGATGGGCAGCAGCGTCGCCAGCGCACGAGCGCGCCGCGCGGTGAGCAGCGTCGTGACGACCGCATGAATGCCGAGGCTGGCAGCGACGCGTCTTTGACGGTCGATTCGCTGCCCGCAGACGTGCCGCAGTCGGCACCGCCCGCGCTTGCCGATGCGGAGGCCGCCGCGCCCAAGCGCCGCGGTCGTCCGCGCAAGACGCCGGTCGAAGGTGACGAGCAGCTGGGTCTCGATGCCAGCGCGTTGCCGCCGTCGATCGGCAGCGACACCGCTGCAACCGAGGAGGCTGCGCCCAAGCCACGCCGCCGCCGGACGGTGGCAGCGCCGGCCGAGGCGGACGCTTAAGGTATCGGCTGGTCGGATCCTTCGATCCGGCAATAAGAAGAGAATGGGCCGGTCTTGCCGCAGGGCAGGGCCGGTCTGTTTCTTTGGCAGCGCATGATCGCGCTCGGATTTCAGTGATTTGAGGCGTCGAAGTCGCGCGTATCCACCGCTTCGTCATGGCCGGTGCCCGACGACAGAAACGTCAGGCCCATCAGCGCGCCTGCCATCAGCACCGATCCGGTGACGCCGCCAATCATCGCCAGCGTCGCTACCCAGCCGAGCGCGCCATAGGCGCGGCCGACCAGCCAGATCGCCAGCACCGACGCGACAAGGCCGACCAGACCGCTCCAGCCCAGCAATCGCCGGAACCTTCCCCAGGCGAAACGTGCATATTCGGGATCATCGAGCCGGCTCATGCTTCCCATCTGGCGTGGAATGGCGCATTCTTCCAGCCGCAACGCCGATGAAGGCGGCCAAGACCGTCCGCCAGGCGGCGTGCGCGAACGATGGAGAGGGCCGATGACGATCACGGCAATCCTGCACGGCAAGGGGCATCACATCGTGGTGGCCGCCCCCGATGATCCCGTCCGCCAGGCGGTGGCGTTGCTCGCGGAGCACCGCATCGGCGCCGTCCCGGTGGTGGATGGCGATACGGTGGTGGGCGTCTTTTCCGAACGCGATCTCGTTTACTGCCTGCGCGCGGGCGACACGGCAGTGCTCGACCGCCCGGTGCGTGAGGTGATGACGGCCCCGGCCGTGACGGTCACGCCCGCAGATGCTGTCATGGGCGCTCTGTCGCTAATGACGCGGCGGCGCATTCGCCATCTGCCGGTCGTCGAAGGCGGACGCATGATCGGGCTCGTCTCGATCGGCGACCTCGTGAAGTACCGGATCGAGCGGGTGGAGGCGGATGCGGCCGCGATGCGGGATTATATCCAGCAGGCGTAAGCCGCTATCCGCGGTTTCGGACCAGCGCGATCGTCTCGCGCACGATCGGCTGCGCAAACACGAAGAGCCATCCGACATAGGTGGCGCCGCCTGCGGCCACCAGGACGCTCAGCCGCGCCAGCGGCGGCAGCGCGATGGCGTGATCCACACCGGTCACCACCGCTGCCATGGCGAGGCTGGCGACGAGCGGCGGCGCGATCGCCACTGCCACGGCGCGCCACGGTGCGCCGATCACCGGCAGCGATCGCCAGCAGCTGATCGCGAGATACAGCGGGTAACAGACGATCCACGCCGTCGCGATACCGATCAGCCCCCAGCGGACCCCGACCAGAAAGCCGATCGCCAGGATGACGGCGCCGGTCGCACCGTTGCGCACGCCAATTCCCGGGCGACCCAGCGCATCACAAGCCGGCGAAAACAGCACCTGCAGCGTCATGAACGGCATGGCGAGCGCCAGCAGGCGCACGATCGGCGCGGCATCGATCCAATGATCACCGAGCGTCACGCGGACCAGCGGCTCGGCGGTAACGGCCATGCCGGCGTAGAACGGCAGGGCCACCAGCATGACGATCCGCACGCCCTTGACGAAAGCCGCCGCGGTGGCGGCCCGATCGTGCTGGATGCGGGCGTATGCGGAAAAGGCCACTTCGTTGAGCGGCGGCACGAACTTGGACACGAAAATTTGTGCGAGGAACAGGCTGGTCGTGTAGATGCCCAGGTCGTGCAGATCGAGGTGCCGACCGGCGATGAACACGTCAGCCTGGCTTTGCAGAAACCAGAACAGCTGGCTTGCCGCCATGATCCCGCCGAAGCGCGCCAGGGCGCCAGCGCCGCGGAAATCGAACGACGGCATGATTAGGGAGCGCGCCGCGATCGTCATGCCGGCGCCGCGCACGGCAAAGAGCACCATTGGCGCCAATACCAGCGTCCACACGCCCCAACCCGCAAAGGCGCCAACCAGCGCTGTACCTGCGCCCGCAAAGGAGGCAAGAATATTGACGCGGCCCTGCTCCCGGTAATCCATGCGCCGGCTCAGCAGCGCTTGGGGCAGCGCGATAAACGGCGTGCACAGATAAATCAGCGATTGCACCCGCAGCAGGTCTGCAACCGCAGGTTGTCGGTAATAGGCGGCAGCCAGAGGTGCGAGAGCGAGCTGCGCAAGCCCAAGCCCGACATTGACTGCGATCAGCATACCAAAGGCTTGGCGAACCTGCTGATCCGAGAGCGTCGCCTCGCGGACCAGCCCGCTCGCCAGGCCATAGCCGTTCAGCATGTTGAGAAACGCCATCACGACGCCGGTCAGCGCGAACAGGCCATAGTCGCTCGGCGATAGAATACGGATGACCAGAAAGGTCGAGGCCCATTGCATCAGCTGCGAGGCAATCTGAGTGCCCGATCGCCAGATCACGGCATTGCGCACCTGACTCGCGAACGATTCGGTCTGATTCGCGGGGTTTACGGGTGCATCCATCGGGTCTCCGCTACATTTGTATGACTTGCGTTCAAGTTAAGGGTGGCGGTTTTCCGGGGATTTTGGGGTTGGGTGTAAGAAAGTTGCAAAAAGTGTTTGACGGTATGGGAGGTGGGGCCTAGATGGGTGTCACCGCAGCGGTGGCCGGCACGGTCGTCGCGGTGGTTTAGCGAAAGCTTAGGCGCCATGATCGCCCCGCGAAAGAGGGGTTGGTTGGGGCGTCGGTTTTTGTCGCTCTTTGACA